>Ga0208794_1000035_pt1 | contig 225272 bp, 228 predicted proteins | sample 32_taG_FD_184106 | JGI IMG/M metagenome (GOLD analysis project Ga0208794, IMG submission 184106) | Marine viral communities from the Gulf of Mexico - 32_GoM_OMZ_CsCl metaG (SPAdes) (version 2) | ecosystem: Environmental > Aquatic > Marine > Oceanic | place: Atlantic Ocean: Gulf of Mexico... | reverse complement strand
CCTATGGCTTCCTTCAGACCCCACCGTTGGCCAGTGACGCCCTTGCCAGTCAGATTGTCTTCCCCCCAGTCGGGGTGACACCACCTTCTTTCAGGTGATCGGGTTTGCCGGCTTCGCCGGGCAAACAAAAAAACCGGCCTGTTGGCCGGTTTTTCATTGCTCGCCGTCTGCAGATCAGTCGCGAACGTTTTCGTACAGCATGTAGTGGGAGGTTTCATACAGCCCACGGGCCAGGGGCAGCAGCCGCTGGTACTCCTGGGGATACTGCTCGGCCACATTGTCCAATGGCGTCTGCGAGTGCAGATCATGCAGACTCGGCTCACTGCCGTCATAGTTCATCTGCAGCAGGAAGTCCTTGCTCACGGCGCCGATCAGCGGAAAGGTCCCCTCGCGCAGAACCAGTGGCACGACCCGCTCACCCTCGGGTGCCGGCATGAGCAGGTCGCGCCCCATGGTCCGATTGTCATACTCGAAGCCCAGCAGACCGGCAACAGTCGGAAGCAGGTCGGCCAGGCCTACCGCTTCGTCGAACTCGCGTGGCGGCAGCAGCTTGGGCGCATAGATCAGCAGCGGCGTATTGTTGCTTTCCAGGCCCAACTGATCGAATGCCGGCTTCATGTAGTCGATATTGGCGATACGGGTATTGTGGTCGCCGAACATCACGAAGATGGTGTTATCGAAGTAGCCACCCTCCTTGGCCATCTCCATCAGCCGACCCAGGTTGAAATCCAGCAGGCGTACGGCGTTGTACTGCGCAACGCTCCGCGAGCCGGCCGCCTGAACCTCTTCCAGACTGGGCTCGAGGACTTCGAACCCGTCGTTCTCCGGTGGAATGGTAAAGGGCCGGTGATTGCCAGCGGTCTGGATATAGGCGAAGAACGGCTCGTCACGCGGCAGTGCCCGCAGGAGCTTGTCGGTCTCCTTGAACAGATCGAGGTCCGAGATACCCCAGACGTCGGCATTCTTCGATTGCCAGAAACCCTCTTCGTAGAGCGTGACGCCATCGATGCTCTGGCGAATCAGGCCGTTCATGTTGGCCCAGCCGGCGCTGCCACCGATGGTATAGATCTTGTTATAGCCTTCCAGGGCGTTGACCAGTGTGTGCTGGTTGGTAATCAGCGGGTTGCGCGTGGCCGTTTCCGAACGGGAAACGTCGGGAATCCCGGTGATGCTGGCCCACACGGTCTTGGCCGTGCCGGTGACCGGCACATAGAAATGCCGGAAGAACCAGCTTTCCGAGGCCATCCGGTCCAGGTTTGGCGTAGGGTTGATCGGATTGCCATAGGCGCCCACGGCAGTGGTGCCCAGGGATTCGAGCATGATGAACACCACATTGGGGCGCTGATCGGTGGCAAGCCGGTGCGGCTGCACCGGTACCTGCCTGCTGAGCGTCAGGGCCTCAATGTCCGGCTCCGCCACGCCAAGGTACTGGCTCACCGCCGGATAATGCTTGCGTACCTCGGCCAGGTTGTAGCGATCCTGGGGAATGGCGATGGTGTCGTAGAAAAAGATCACCGGGTTGATACCCAAAGCCCCGAGCTGACTGTCACCGGAGAAGAACGCGTCGCTCCAGCGCAGGGGCACCGGGTTCTCCAGATTGATATTGCTGAACCGGCCCAGAATGGCCAGGAAGACCAGCACCACCATCAACACGCTGCCCCAGATTCTCGACCCCAGTCCGATGACCGTGGCTGGCCGGTCCAGGGTTTCACGCTCCAGGCGCAACAATGCCCAGAAGGTGGCGAGCAGCATCACCAGCCAGGCCAGGGTAATCCAGATCACCGGATAACTTTCCCAGACCATCTGCTGCGATATGCCTGCATCTTCGATGAACTTAAGCGCCGAGGCATTCAGACGCACACCCAGGTAGGCATAGTGGCCGAAGTCGATGATATACATGAACAGCACGACCGCCAGAGCCACCAGCAGATACAGGCGACCCACCCAGCGCAACCAGGGCTGGCGCAGACTGTTCCAGACGGGTAGCCAGGCCAGGAACATCGCCGGCAGCATCAGCAGTATGGCCAGGCGCAGGTCGAAACGTACGCCGATGCCCAGCGTCTCCAGTACCAGGCCCCAGGACTGGTCCGCCCCGGGGGTGACCGACGAGAAGCCGAACAAGAATACCGCCCGCAATGCGACCAGCAGAATGAAGAGAATGACCGTACCACCGAGGAAGTAGTGCAGCCGACGGGATCGCAACCAGCCCATAGCAGGCTCCTGATAATTGTTAGTTAATCCGTTATCGCTTGGGTCAGTCCCTGCGCCCATCAAAACGCGCAAGGGTATCCATCGCCAGGGCAAAACCGGTTTCACCGGATGATACCGCCGCAAAGGCCGCCACATCACCGGTTGCCACGCGACCCAGCGCCTGCAGACTGTGGAACTGACTGAAACGCTGCGCACTGTATAGCTGCATGGCCTCGCAAGGCAACCGGGAGGGATCAGCCGCCCCCCGAAACTCGAGCAGAGCGCAGGCCCCCTCGGGGAACTCCCAGGCCCTGGCGACGGCGGCTGTCAGCCTGCGCGCCAGCTGTAGCCATTGGGAACGGAACGCCAGGCTGCTGGGAATCTGATTGCCATCAAACAGAGCGTCGAGTACCCGGCAGCCGATCAGCAGCCCGAGATTGCTGGATATACCCGCCAGATAGGCAGTGAACTCGTCGCCTGCCTTCTCACGCGCCAGGGCGGCGGCAACCAGCGCCGTCTTCTCGGAATGCTCCCAGAGCAGAACGCCGGCGATCGCGCTGAAATGGCCCTGGCGTTCGCTGAATATCGGCCGCACCAGAAGATTGGCAACCATCTGGCGCAGCCCCCTCTGACCCAGCACCAGCACCGCCTGCTCAAGGCTGCGCGCTTCGCTCGCGCGCCGGTAGTAAGGGCTATTGGCCAAGCGGATGACCTCGCTCACCGAAACGATATCGCGGCCTATCAGGTCGGCCAGCTCCCGTGAGGTGGTCGTCGGGTCGCGGAAATAGTTCATCAGCCGCGGCAGCACCGACGGCAGCCGCGGGATCAGCCGGCTGTCCGCCAGGTCAGTGTCGAGCAGGGCGGCAAAGCGCTTCAATGCATTGCGCTCGAAGTCATTGAGCGGCGCCACCTGGGGCGAATGCACGCCCAGCACCATACCCATGAACGTCTGCTCGATCCGCTCTTCGATATTGTCGAAACTGTCAGCCGGAACGGCCCATCCCGGGACGGGCGATGCCATAGGCGTCAGGCTGACCTCGGGCGCCTTGGCGGGGGTGGTAATGAAAAACGATCTGATTCGGGTCCACATCTTGAACTGTCCGCGTAAGCCGGGCATAGCGCCGTAGTGGCCATGATAGCGTTTTGCAGTCACTGGCGGAGCGATATCTCGCTTGGCTGTGGCGCTCTCAGGCGTGCCTTGCAGCCTCGGCTTGCTGCAGACGTGCCAGCAGGCGCTCGCAATCGGGCAGATGCCAGTCCGCAAGCTCCGGCCAGCTGTTGTCCTCGTGCAGCAGACAGGTCCGGCAGCCTGCCGCCCGACCGGCTTCCAGATCAAACCGGAAGTCGCCGACCATGACCGCATCAGCCGGGTCGACCGACCAGATCTCGAGAAGATGGTGAATGCCGGCCGGATCAGGCTTGGGCAGGGCCTCGGCACGTCCGAGAATGTGTTCGGGGGCAAAACAGTCAGCAATCCCCAACACTTCCAGCGAGGACACCGCGACCGCATGCAGATTACGCGTGAGAATGCCGATGTGCTTGCCGCTGGCCTGCAGATGCCGGATCAACCCGGCTGCGCCCGGGGCGGACGCCACCTCGCGGGCCAGTCGCAACTCGATGGCATCAAGCTGCTGGCCGAGTTCTGCTGCCTGTGCCGCCGGCAGCCGCGCCAGATAGCCAAGTATGTCTTCTTCGGCCGGGATACCCAGCTCACGGCGGATCGCAGGAAAATCGTGCTGCGCCAGGGTCAGGGTACCGTCGAGATCGAATATCCAGGCCTTGAGATCATGCATCGCTCAGGGCCCCACCGTGCGCATCAGCGATTCCTGCGTCACCGACGCCACCAGCACGCCGTCGCGGGAAAAGATCTGACCCCGTGACAATCCGCGCGAACCGCTGGCCGAGGGGCTGTCCATGGAGTAAAGCAGCCAGTCGTCCATGCGCAGGGGCTGGTGAAACCAGAGCGAGTGATCCAGGCTCGCCACCTGCATTTTTCGTGACCAGGAGGAAATGCCATGGGGCAGCATCGCCGTGCCGAGCAGATGAAAATCCGATGCGTAGGCCAACAGGTAGCGATGCAGCTGCGGATCATCCGGCAGGCGGCCGTCCGCCCGGAACCACATGTGCCGTACCGGCTCGGTGGGCTGCGGATTGAACGGATTGAAGACGCCAACCGGTCGGATCTCGATGGGCTTGTCGACCAGCACCTTCTCGCGCACGTTCTCGTGAATCAGATGCTGGTGGTCTCGGGTCAGTTCGGTCTCGTTGCGCAGATCCTCGGGCGGCGGCACATCAGGCATCTGCGCCTGGTGGCTGTAACCTTCTTCATCTCCCTGGAAGGAGGAGATCATGGTGAAGATCGGTTTGCCCTTCTGGATCGCCTGCACACGCCGAGTGGTGAAGCTGCCACCGTCGCGCAGCGGATCGACCTGATAGACGATCGGCAGGGTCGCGTCGCCAGGCCGCAGGAAATAACCGTGTACCGAATGCACATGCCGCTCGGCATCCACAGTCTGACTGGCAGCCGACAGGGACTGCCCGAGCACCTGACCACCGAACAGTTGCTTGAAACCCAGGTCCTGGCTCATGCCGCGGAACAGGTTCTCTTCGATTTTCTCCAACGCCAGCAGGCTAACCAGGTCATCCAGCATTTCGGTCATGGTAAGGGATTCCTCGACGACAGCCGGCTGGGGAGCCGGCAAACCAATGGGGGCTGCGACCGAGTGTCGCAAAGCGGGACATTCTAACCGCTAAACTGCAGCTTTTGGTAATGCCTGCATGCTTGTTGCCCGCCCCCCGGCAGACCCATACTGCCCCTGTTTATCGTCAAAGGCTGCAGATGCATGGATCTACCCCTGGTGTATCACACCGATTACAGCTTCGTCTTCCCTTCGGCACACCGCTTCCCGATGGACAAGTTTGTCCGGCTGCACGATCACCTGCGTCGCAGCGCGGTGCTGCATGACGGCAACCTGCACCAACCGCAGAGCGCCAGTCTCGAGCTGCTCGCCCTTGCCCACGACCCGGGCTATGTCGAACGCTTCTGCAGCAACGCACTGGAGCCGGCCGAACTGCGCCGCATGGGGCTGCCCTGGAGCGACGCCCTGAGACAACGCACCACCCGCGCAGTCGGCGGTTCGCTGCTCACCGCCGAACTGGCACTGCAACATGGCCTGGCCTGCCATCTGGCCGGCGGCACCCACCACGCACATCATGACTTTGCCTCGGGTTTCTGTATCTTCAATGATCTGGCGATCATCAGCCGCTACCTGCTGGCCAGCGGCAAGGTGGGGCGGGTACTGATCTTTGACTGCGATGTACATCAGGGTGATGGCACTGCGCGGATTCTCGAACACGACCGGGATGCGATTACCGTATCGCTGCACTGCGAGAACAATTTTCCGGCGCGCAAGGCCTCGAGTGACTGGGATATTCCCCTGCCGCGCCAGCTGGACGATCAGGGCTACCTGCGGATCGTGGACGACGTGCTTGGCTATCTGTTGCCCATGTACCAACCGGATATTGTGCTTTACGACGCGGGCGTCGACGTTCACCAGGACGATGCGCTGGGATACCTGGCGCTGACCGACGCGGGAATTGCCAGCCGCGACCGCATGGTGATCGAGCATTGCCTGGGTCGTGACATCCCGGTCTGTGCAGTGATTGGCGGCGGCTACAGCAATGACCGCGAGGTCCTGGCCCGCCGCCATGGTTTGCTGCATCACAGTGCGGCACAGATTTGGCGTGAGCGCGGTTTGGGTTAAACTGCCTGCCGCGCGCCCTGTCGCGAGCCCTGCCGTCCTTGCCAACCAGCGGATTACCCATGCCAGCCAGCCCCTCCTCCACCTCCAGCGTCGCCGTGATAGGTGCCGGTCCGGCAGGCTTGATGGCCGCCGAAACGCTCGCTCAGCGGGGCCTGCAAGTGGATATCTACGACGCCATGCCCTCCCCGGGCCGTAAATTCCTGCTGGCTGGCGTGGGCGGCATGAACATTACCCATTCCGAAGACGCCGACCAGTTTGTCGGGCGTTACCGCGAAGCCAGTTCCTGGGTCGGCACCTGGCTGCACCAGCTGGATGCCGAGCAGCTGCGCCACTGGGTCCATGACCTGGGCGTGGAGACCTTCGTCGGCTCCTCCGGCCGTGTATTTCCGATCGAGATGAAGGCGGCGCCCCTGCTGCGTGCCTGGCTGCGCCGGCTGCGCGAATCGGGCGTGCGCCTGCATACCCGGCATCGCTGGACCGGTTGGGATGCCCAGCATCGTCCCGTGTTCGAGACACCGACAGGTAAGTTGACGTGTAACCCGGCCGCTACCGTGCTGGCCCTGGGTGGCGGCAGCTGGGCCCGCCTGGGCAGCGATGGCGCCTGGACAACACTCCTGCAGGAACGCGGCGTGGACATAACACCCCTGCTGCCCGCCAACTGCGGCTTTACCGTCGGCTGGAGCCCCTACCTGGCCGAGCGGTTTGCCGGTGCACCTCTGAAGCAGGTCATCGCGACGGTGCAGCTGGCCGATGGATCGGCTCTGACCCGCCGCGGGGAGTGTGTTGTCACCCGCGACGGCCTGGAGGGCAGTCTGGTGTACGCCCTGTCCGCCCCGCTCCGCGATCGCGTCATCGCCGACGGCAGCGCACAACTGCTGCTGGACCTGGCTCCGGATCGCAGCCTGGACGAACTCAAGGCTACCCTGGCCAGACCGCGCAAGGGGCAATCGCTGGCATCGGTGCTGCGCAAACGGGCCGGCCTGGATCCGCTGAAAACAGCCTTGCTGCACGAGCGTCTCGGTGCGCAGACCCTGGCTGATCCACTGCGCCTGGCACAGGGGATCAAGGCGCTACCGGTCGTGCTCAGCGCAACCCGGCCACTGGACGAAGCCATCAGCAGTGCCGGCGGCGTGACACGCCGGGCGATGGCACAGGGACTGATGCTGAGTGCACTGCCCGGCGTGTTCTGCGCCGGTGAAATGCTCGACTGGGAAGCGCCGACCGGCGGCTACCTGCTGACGGCCTGCTTTGCCAGCGGCCGGGCGGCGGGCAACGACGCGGCAGACTGGCTCAGCGCTGGATCTTGACGCCGGACAGCCTCGGCAGCATCCAGCGTTCGAACAGCCGGGGAAAGAAGCGCGAGAGAAAACGTGCCCGCCAGTCCACATTGGACAATACCAGCAAGCGTTTGCGCCTGACCGCGCCCAGATAGATCTCATCGGCCACATCATTGGGCGACGCCACCTTGAAGGGCGCAACAATGCTCGCCTGATTGATCGAGCCATCGCCCACCAGCGCGTTCTTGCGAATATCAGTGGCAGTGTAACCGGGGCTCACCAGCATCACATTGACCCCCTGCTCACGCACCTCCAGACGCAATGTCTCGAACAGACCGTGCAGGGCGTGCTTGCTCGCATTGTAGGCACTGCGGTATAGCAGCGGCGCGAAACCGGAAATGGAACTGAGCACGATGATCTGCCCCTTGCGCTCAAGCAGGCTTTCCAGGGCGTGGCGGGTGCAGTGCAGGGCGCCGAAATAGTTCACCGCCATGATGCGCTGGAACACTTCCAGATCGGTGCTGGCGAACTCGCTGCGGTGGGTGATGCCGGCGTTGTTGATCAACAGGTCAATACCGCCAAAATGCTCGATGACCTGACAGATGGCCTGCTGACAGGCATCGTCATCGGCCACATCGCAGTGGATCGCAAGCACCTCGGCGTTGACCTTGGTCATCAGCTGCTCGCGGAATGCGACCAGCGGCTCATCCTGCACGTCCAGAATCGCGATCCGGGCGCCGGCCTGGGCAAAGCGCAACGCCAGCGCCCGACCGATTCCGGCGCACCCGCCCGTCACCACCACCACCTTCTGCTGAAACATGCCTCTGGCCATCATCTTCTCCCACCGCCAATGCCTGAAAGAGTGGGCCAAAACCGCCGAGGCTGCAAGGCGAGTGCCAGCAGCCTGTCAGGCTCAGGCGTTCGTAGCGAGGGTAGAACAGACCTAAGTCCGACAGGCTGCTAGGGAGCCAGACGCTCGCGCTGCCACTGGCTATCAACCAGACGGTAACAAAGGCGGTCATGCAGACGGCTGGGTCTGCCCTGCCAGAACTCGATCAACTGGGGTTTGAGTCGCAGGCCGCCCCAGTGCTCCGGACGCGGCGGCTCCTGATCAGCGTATTGCGCCTGCAAGCGGGCAAGGTTGTCTTCCAGCACCTGTCTGCTGGCGATCACTTCACTCTGGGGCGAGGCCCAGGCGCCAAGCCGGCTGCCAACAGGGCGGCTATGGTAGTAGGCGTCCGATTCCTCGTCGCTGACGCGCTCCACCTCCCCCTCGATCCGCACCTGGCGCTCCAGATCGTGCCACCAGAAGGTCATGGCTGCCTTGGGCCGCTCGAGCAACTGCTGGCCTTTGGCACTCTGGTAATTGGTAAAGAAGACAAAGCCGCGTTCGTCCGCGCCCTTGAGCAGCAAGGTGCGCAGATGCGGCTGGTTGTCCGCGTCGACGCTGGCCAGCATCATGGCGTTGGCTTCCGTGGATTCAATCTCCACCGCCTGTTCGAACCAGCTGGCAAACAGGCTCAGCGGCTCATTCGGCGCATTGTCCTCGAGCAACCCGTCACGGGTGTAATTGCGGCGCAGATCGGCAATATCGGACTTCATTGAAAAGGCTCCCTTGAATGACAGTGCCAATCCTAGCACTGCCGATGCCGTGCGCATTGATCCCGGACAAGGCTTGTTTCAATCACTGCGCCGCAGGCACTGATACACCGCGCGGCTGAGCTCCAGTGCACGCGGATCCATGAGTACGTAGGGCCCCATGGCATTGGTGACGAAGCCAAAGCCGACCTGGGCCTGCGGATCGCAGAAACCCAGACAGCCGCCGGCGCCCGGATGTCCATAGGCCTGGGAGCCCATGCCGAAGCCGCCCCCCTCATAGCCCTGATCCAGCATGACGCCCAGGCCGAACCGGGTGGGTGCGAGCAGGGTCCGATCCATGCCCTGGACATGTTCGCGGCGCATCTGATCGACCAGGTCGGCATCCAGCAAGCGCACGCCGTCCAGCGTGCCGCCATGGGCCATCAGCTGCCAGAAACGGGCCAGAGAACGGGCATTTCCGGTACCGTTGGCCGACAGGATTTCAGCCTGCTGCCATTGCCGCTCATTGCTGCTCACCATCATGCTGGATGGGTTGCCGAAGGCCTTGAAGCCCAGCCCTTCAGGCTGCCCCATCGAGGCAAACAGCGCCCGGGCGTAGGCGTCGCCAAACTGATTGCGCAGACGCGAGAGGTGGGCAATACGCGGCAATGCCTCATCCGGCACCCCGACAAAGAAATCCATCCCCAGTGGCTTGCAGATATGCTCCTGGATATAGGCGCCCGGGCGGGTGTTGCTGACCCGTCGCAGTGGCTCGCCAATCAGCCAGGCATAGGTCACCGGCGCATAGCCGTGTGCCTCGCCGGGGGTCCACCAGGGCCGTTGCGCGGCCAGCGCACTGCTCATGGCGTCCCAGTCAAACAGCGCTTCCGGCGGCATAGTCTCGGTAATTGCGGACAGTCCGGATTGGTGACTGAGCACCTGGCGCAGGGTGATCTGTTCCTTCCCGGCCTGGGCAAACTCGGGCCAGACCTCGGCCACCGGCGCATCCAGCTCGATACGGCCCGCCTCGACCTGTTGCAGGATGGCCACGGCCCCGAGCGGCTTGGTGCAGGAAAACACGTTGACCAGCGTATCCTGCTCCCATACCTGCTGGTTTTCCTTGTCCACCACGCCCTGCCACAGGTCCAGCACGGTTTCTCCGCCTACGGTCACACACAATGCACTGCCGCGGGCCTGTTCATCGCGCTGTTGCGCGGCAAAAAGGTCACGTACGGATTCGAAACGCGGATCGAAATAACCCTGGACGTCACTCATGGTAAGGATTCCCTGTTAGAGATTGTTATGGGGTTATTAGACCCGAGCTGCACGGCGATTTCAGTACGTATAACGCTGGATATGCTCTTGATATGAAGCGGAATGATAAAACCAAAACCCCATACTGCCAGCCCGTGCCGGTCGCGTTCCCCAAACGGCAACCGAGATTCGCCGAGCCCCGAGCATCCACAGGGTTCAACTTGCCGCTTGAAGCTTGAAGCTTGCCGCTTGCCGCTTGCCGCTTTTTTACGGCTAGTCGATCTCCCGACGAAACGGGGGCAATGCATTAAGGATGGCCTTGCCATAACGCTGGGTCACCAGCCGGCGGTCCAGTAAAGTGACGGTACCGCTATCCTGTTCGTTGCGCAGCAGGCGGCCGCAGGCCTGGATCAGGCGCAGGCAGGCGTCGGGCACGGCGATCTCCATGAAGGGATTGCCGCCATTGCGCTCGATCCACTCCGAGAGCGCGGCCTCGACCGGGTCATCCGGCACTGCAAAGGGGATCTTGGCGATGACCACATGCTCGCAGTATCGGCCCGGCAGATCGACACCCTCGGCAAAACTGGCCAGGCCGAAAATCACGCTTTTCTGCTGTTCATCCACCCGTGACCGGTGCTGGCGAATCAGCTCCTGCTTGGAGAGATCGCCCTGCACCAGTATCCGTTCACGAAAGGCACTGCCCAGCCCCGCGTAGACTTCCAGCATCTGGCGCCGGGACGAGAACAGCACCAGACTGCCAAGGGCCTCTTCGAGAATACCCGGCAGATGCTGGATGATCGCGGCACTGTGACCGGCGCTGTCACGGGGATCGGCGCCGAGATCGGGAATGCGCAGCACGCCCTTCTCGGCATAGCGGAACGGACTCGGGGCCATGGTGCACACCGCGCCACGGGGCAGCCCGGCGCGCTGACTGAAACGATCGAAACGGCCCAGGGCAGTCAGGGTGGCGGAGGTCACCAGGCAACCGAAGGCGCTGTGCCAGAGAAACTGACGCAGGGTATCAGCGGCCAGAATCGGACTGACGTGCACCTCGATGTCGTTCTGTTCGGTCAGGGTCAACCAGCGCGCGGTGGGCGGCTTCTCTGGCGGATCCACCAGGCAGAACTGGGTCCATAGCGTCCAGTTGCCTTCCGAGCGGGCCAGCAGTGCGCCGAACAGGGGATACCATTCCTCGGCCTGGTGGGAGGTCACCCCGACGGCTTCCCCGTCCATGGCATCCTTGAGCTGGTCCACCAGCCGTTGCAGGAGGTCGGTAATGCGGCCAAAACCGGCTTTCAACTCCACGCCCATGTCACACAGATGCTCGGGGACGACGCCGTCCTTGAAGCGATGCTGTGGCCGCACCTGGCCGCTGAGATCCTCGGCACTGGCAAAGTCGGATACCTCGGTCAGCGCCTGGGCCATGAATTGCTGGTGCGGCTTGAGATCACGGGCCACCTGCGGCACCTGCTCCAGGGTCCGGCCGAAATCGCCGGGCAAGGGGTTCTGCGCCAGCAGCTTGGTCAGATTCTTGTCGAGCTGATCGAGCCAGTCGGCCGTGGCCGCCATGCGCGTGTGATGGGCAAAGTGGGCGATGGCCTTGTCCGGCAGGTGGTGACCCTCATCGAAGATATACAGGCAGTCCCGCGGATCGGGGAGGATGGCACCGCCACCCAGTGCCAGATCGGCCAGCACCAGATCGTGGTTGGTGACGATCACATCGACCTTCTGTACACCCTCGCGGGCCTTGTAGAAGACACACTGGTTGAAGTGCCCACAGCGGCGATTGGTGCACTGGATATGGTCCGTGGTCAGCCGCGACCAGTCCTGGTCATCCAGTGCCGCCGGCCAGGAATCACGCTCGCCGTCCCACTTGCTGGTGGCCAGCGCGTCTACCATGCTGCTGTACAGCTTGAGGCCGGCCTCATCGATATCCAGCTTGAACCCTTCATCGGCAAAGCCCTGCTGACGGCTGGCTGCAGACTGGTTCTCGCTGAGCAACTGATCGAGCTTGGACAGGCAGACATAACGCCCCCGCCCCTTGGCCAGGGAAAACTGGAAATTGAGCCCGGCGTTGCGCTGGATATCCGGCAGATCCTTGAGCACGATCTGTTCCTGCAAGGCCACGGTCGCCGTTGAAATAACCAGCGGCTTGCCCAGATGCCGGGCGATCGGGATTGCCGCCAGACAATAGGCGACTGTCTTGCCGGTACCTGTTCCGGCTTCGACCACGGCCACGGCAGGCTCGCCGGCACGGCGGCCCTCGTCGTCGAGCTTGATGCCACCGAACAGCTTGGCCACTTCGGCAATCATGACCCGCTGGCCATAGCGCGGCTTGAGGGACTTGTTTTCGAGGAAGGTGCGGTAGGCCGTCTGGATCTGGCCTTTCAGTTGATCATTCAGCATGCGGGCTCCAGGCAAGAGCGGCATCATATCACTTCAGGCCGGGACGGGCTTGCCGTTGCTGCGGGCCGGCAGGTAACCTCTGGTTGCAGTTTGCACTTGCGAGGATAGCTCGCAGACCCGATTCTGACCCCTCAACCATCGCCCCACCGGAACGCCCATGTCCAGCACTCCTACCCAGGCCCTTTTGGGCATTCTTGATCAGTACCAGCCCCAGCGGCTGCTGTGTATCAGCGGAGACCCGATTCCGGCTGTCGCGGCCTACATCGAACAGCATCCGCAATGCGCGTTGTTCGAAACCCACCAGGTGCCGCTTGGCGATGAGCTGGCCAACCAGCGCTATGACATGGCGATCGTGGCGGACCAGTTGGAGAAGCTGGACAAGCGTCAGGGCGTCGAACTGCTGGCCGGCCTGCGCAACCTGTCCGTCAGCCGCATGGCCGTGCTGGTAGAGCTGGAGCAGGCCCCCGACTGGCAGGCCAGCGACTTCTATGGGCTGGCGATGCAGCGCGATGCCCGCTTCGAGAAGGATCAGCGCTGCCTTACCCTGTTTACCTATGACCTTGCCGAATACAAGACTGTCCCCGACTGGTTGAATGCCAAGTACTGGGCCAATCCGGAAAACTTCGACCGCTACTGGTGGTAGTCATGCAGCCTGGCGTCCGCTCCGAACCCTGCCCCTGCGGCAGCGCGCTGCTCTACCCGGACTGCTGTGGCCGCCTGCACAGCGGGCAGCCCGCCGAGACCCCCGAACAACTGATGCGGTCGCGGTACTGCGCCTATACGCTCGGATTGATCGATTATCTTGTGAACACCACGTTGCCCGCACAACAGGCTCGGCTGGATGTCGCAGCTATGGCACAGTGGAGCAGGGAAAGCAGCTGGCTGGGATTGCAGGTGGAGGCAGCTGCCGGCCGCGGCAATGATCAGGCTCAGGTCACCTTTACTGCGCGTTGGCGCGACCCGCACGGGAGCCCGCAGCAGCACCGGGAATGCTCTGATTTTGTCAGAAAGGAGGGCCGCTGGTATTTCATCGACCCCAATCATCGGGATGACAGCGGTCGCAATGCACCCTGCCCCTGCGGTTCCGGCAAGAAATACAAGCGTTGCTGCGCGATCTGAAGCCGCTAGCCCTGTCGCCCTGGCCAGCCCAGCCCAGCCCAGCCCAGCCGGCTCAGTCCTCCAGCTTGAGGTGGTCGGTATTGGGTACTGGCGCCCCTTCCGATCGCTTGAGCTCATCCAGATCCGCGCCCGGCGGTGCCAGGCTCAGTGCAGACAGGTCTATCGGCAGAGGCGTGAACGTCTCGTACTCATGCTGCATGTCACTACCCACCGGCGCAATGTCGAAATCGGGCGCCTCGACCTCGCTGAAGGCAGCCATGTAGGCATCGCGGGGCTCGACTCTGGACCCTTTGGGCTCGGCGCCGGCCGCGGGGGCTGACGCTGGCTGCTCCGCTACCGGCTCGGCCGGAGAGTCGGACGCCATCGGATCGATACTGCACAGCGCTCCCGCCCGCTCTATTGCCTGGCGGTATTTCTGCGCTGCGGATTCATCCAGACCCTGCTTGATGACCACCCGGCGGCCGGAAAACAGCACATCCAGCTGCTCGCCTCCGACCTGGAACAGCTGGCCAATGCGTGCGCGGGCCTGCTCCTGGGTTACACCGGAACGTACCTGTCCTTGAAAAGCGATTTCGAAAAGAGGCATCTTGTCTCTCCCTGGGAATGATTAGTCCTGCAGCAATGGCGCCATTTGATTAGTATGGACAGACGCGAGCAGTCCGGCAACACGATAAAATTCAGTCTGCTGCTTACCAGGAGGGAGACATGTTCAGAATCGCTGCGGCCTTGGTCCTGATGACAGGTCTGGCACTTGTGACCGGCTGCTCCATGTTTGGTCCGTCCTACACCAAACCCGAGATTGCCCTGGCCAACGTCGAGATGCTCAAGGCCAACCTGTGGGAGCAGTCGTTCCGGCTCCGCCTGCGTGTCGACAATCCCAATGACCGCAGCCTGCCCATACGCGGCATGCAGTATCAGATATATCTGAACGACGCCCGCCTGGCGACCGGTGTCAGCGATCAGGCGTTTACCGTGCCGGCCTACGGCTCGGAATATTTTGAATTGAATGTGCGCTCCAACCTGTGGCGCCACATTGGAGACATCGTCAGACTGGTGGAATCCCAGCAGGCCATCGATTATCGGATAGAAGGTCATATCCGCACCGGCCTTTTCTTTTCGCCCACGCTGACGCTGCGCGAAAAGGGCACCCTGGACCCCGCAGACCTGAGTCTCTGAGATTATGACAACACTGAACATGCTCGCCCTGGCAGGACTGATCATCATTCTGGTACTGGCTGCCTATGCCCTGTCGCTCTGGCTGGAAGTCCGCCGCAAGACCGAACTGGAACAGCAGCAACAGCACGACCGTGAACAGCGCCTGGCCGCAGACATCGAGTTCCTGGCGCAGAGCCTGGTCAACGGTCAGGTACCGCCCATCGAGGGTGCCATACGCATCAAGGTGCTGCTGGACAATTACACCGGCCCGCGCCGGGAGACGCTCGATCTGGCCGTATTCGAGACGGTCTATGACGCGACTGCGCACATCCCTACTCACCAGGCCTGGAAGGACCTGCCGCGCACCACTCGCAGGGAGCATGAAGAGACCATGCTGGCCATCGAAACCGACCACAAATCACGCCTCGAGGAGGCTGCAGCGCAGTTGAGCCAGGGCCTGGCCGACAAGCGCTGACAGGCTTGCCGCCGGGTTCTGAACCTGCCGGGCAGGAAGCCCGGCAGGGTATCGAATCAGACTACCGAGTTGCCACCGTCCACGGCGATCGCCTGACCGGTCACATGGCGTGAGGCCTCGGAAGCCAGGAATACGGCTGGCCCCTTGATGTCCTCTTCCCCACCGATACGGCCCAGGGGCGTGCCCTGCTTGATCATCTCGGTCACCTTTTCCAGACCCTTGGCCAGCTTGGTCGGGAAATAGCCGGGGCAGATGGCGTTGACATTGATGTTGTAGGCGCCCCACTCACCCGCCAGCGCGCGGGTCAGGTTGATAGCAGCGGCCTTGCTGGTGTTGTAGGCCACGGTGTGGATGCCCGAATTGGCACGATTACCCTTGAAGCCGGCAATCGAGGCAATGTTGATGATCTTGCCCGACTGGCGGGGAATCATGAAACGTCGGGCGACTTCCTGTGCCATCAGGAAGCACACATCGACGTTGAGGGTCATGACCTTCTGCCAGCCTTCGTAGCTGTGGTCCTCGGCCGGCTGCCCCCAGGTGGTTCCGGCATTGTTGACCAGGATGTCCACGGTACCGAACTTTGCTTCGACCGCATCGACCAGCCCCTTGACCGGCTGGGTGTCGAGCTTGCCCAGATCACAGGCCAGGCCGCCGGCCTCGATGCCCTGGGCATTGAGCTGGGCGACGACTTCATCGACTTCGGCCGCATTACGCGCGCTGATGAAGACCTTGGCACCCTGCTCGCCCAGGGCTTCAGCCATCTGCAGTCCCAGACCCTTGGTGCCACCGGTGATCAGGGCCACCTTGCCAGTCAGATCGAACAATTGCTTGACGCTCATGGGATATCCTCTTGTTTGAATCGTAGACAGAAACGTTGGCACATCATACCGACTCCGGAGCGTCCGACCGACCATCAGTGATCCGGGTGATGTACCACCACCTCCCGGTGTTATCATGCCCCCCCTTTTTCTGCGGTGACGCCCCATGGCCCAACACGATTTCCGGCACAGTCTTTTCAACCCGGCGCACACATTGATCGAGTGCCGCACGCTGGCGGCCGGCCTGTATCAGGTAACCGGTCATGGCGGCGGCATTCAGCCTGGCGACACCCTGATCTGTACGGTCAAGGGAAGCCGCGATCTTCCCATGACACTGGAGGTGGACAAGGTACGCTACCTGATCAACCCACCCGGTCAATGGACCGCCACGGCCAGGGGTCCCGATCTGCGCGGACAGGCCGTGCTCGGCTGGTCGATACGCTGTGATGAGTGTAGCCGAGAGGAGCCCTTCGAATTTCTGGTACTCGAGAGCGACTCCCTGCCCGTACGCACCAGCAAGGCCGTAGCCCGGATCGGCGCAATGGGCTGGCAGCCCCGAGGCGAAAATCACCTGTGTCCAACCTGCGCAAAAAAACAACCCGACTGAGGCACATCAGAACAGGCTGAGTTGTTCACCAAGCAGGCTGTGAGCGTGATCCAGACGCACGCCCACGCCGATCAATCTGACCGGCCGCCCGCCGCGCGCGAAGGCCTGAATACAGAGTTCGCGGTAGCCTTCGGGGGTGACCGGCGCACCTGCCTGCTCCAGCGTGGTCTGGGTAAAGTCATGGAATTTGAGTTTGATGAAGGGCTTGCTGACGCGGTATTCCCCTTCGAGCCGGCCGAGCCGTTGCGCCAGCTTCTCCAGCAAGGGCGCCAGGGCGTGCAGGCAGGCATCCAGATCCGGTAGATCCTGGTCGTAGGTATTTTCCACGCTGACCGACTGTCGCTTGCTTTCCACCGTCAGGGGCCGATCGTCAATACCCCGGGCAAGCTGCCACAAGCGCTCACCGAAGCTGCCAAACTCCTTGGCCAGGTCCTGCTTGCGCCAGGGCAAGAGTTCCGCGCAGACGTCCACCCCCAGGCTCTTCAGGCGCGCTGCAGTGACCCGTCCAACCCCATGCAGGCGCTCGACCGGGAGTTTCTTGACGAACGCCTCTACCTCGTCGGGCAGGATCACCATCAACCCATCAGGCTTGTTCCAGTCACTGGCGATTTTCGCCAGAAACTTGTTGGGCGCCACTCCGGCAGACACGGTAATACCCTGATCGGCCTGCACCAGGCGCCTTATTTCCTTTGCCATCAGAGTAGCGCTGCCACGGCAGGACTCACTGGCCGTGACGTCAAGATAGGCTTCATCTAGCGACAGCGGCTGAATAAGTTCGGTAAACCGGGTAAAGATGGCGTGGATAGCCTGTGAGGCTTCGCGGTAGGCCGCCATACGCGGCGGAACGATCAGCAGGTCGGGGCACAGCCTGCGCGCATAGGCCGAAGCCATTGCCGAGCGCACACCGAACGCCCGGGCCTCATAGTTGCAGGTAGCGATCACGCCGCGCTTGTCCGGATCACCACCCACCGCCAGGGGGCGACCGCGCAGACGCGGATCGTCGCGCATTTCGATGGCAGCGTAAAAACAGTCACAGTCGACATGGATGATTTTGCGCACGGCGGGCTGACTCGGCTAGCTCGGCAGGGATCGGTTGAGAATCCCATTGTACGCGATCACCGGGCCTACAGCGTTTGACCGCTGGTCGTTCTGGCTTGAATGGTGGGCGTCAGCTCGCCACCACCTGGTTCCGGCCTGCCTCCTTGCCCTGGTAGAGCGCCTTGTCGGCGCGACGAATCACGTCCTCGATGGTGGCATCCTCTGCTACCACCTCCGTGACCGCAAAAGTCGCGGTAACCTGGAGCACCTTGTCTCCCACATTCACCGGGCTGGCCTGCAGCTTCTCGCGCAGCCGGCTGATGACCGTCAGCGCATTGTCGAGATCGGTATCAGGCAACAGCAGGATAAACTCCTCGCCACCAAAGCGCCCGACGATGTCCGTATGCCGGAGCGTGTCCACGAAAAGATCGGAAATGTGCTTGAGCACCTGGTCACCGGCGTCGTGACCATGCTCGTCATTGACCCTCTTGAAATGGTCCAGATCGGCAACGCACAGTGACAGCTTGCTGCCATGGCGCTTTACCCGCTCCTGCTCACGGGAGAACAGGTTTTCGTATTGCCGGCGATTGAGCAGCCCGGTCAGCGGATCGGTGGTCGCCTGAAGCTTGAGCTCGACTTCGAGCGCTTCACGGCGCTTGATCTCCGCCTGCAGGGACTGGTTGACCTGCACTGTTTCCATGAACAGGGCATATTGATGACGCTTGCCCAGGTTAAGTCTGACACCGGCAAAGTAACCGATAGTCGTAGGCAGGCCGAGCAGGAAGAACAGGCCTATCAGGAGTCTGGGCTCGGCTCCGTTCAGAGCAACACAGTAGAGAGTCCCGAGGATCCCGAACAGTGATACCAGGTTGGAATTGACGATCCGGTTGGGAACGAAAATATAGATACTGATCAGCAGAATGACCGTGACCCCTATATTCCAGGTGGTGATGTCCGGCCGTACGAAATAGATCATAAAGAAGAGGAAGAAGCCGAGCACCTCGATGATGGTCACACCAACACCGTCACGGGCCAGCCCGGGACGATACTTGATCACCGCGGAGAAGATCAGCACCATGGTCGCGGAAAACAACCGCATACCCATCAGGTGATAAAAGCCTTCGCTCATGCCCAGGGCGATATAATCCAACCAGCCGAAGGTGACCAGCAATCCTGCCCATACACGCAGGGCCACTATCAGGTGGCGGGCGGTTTCCTCCTTGACGTGCTCACGATAGGCCTGCTCGGTCTCTTTAAAAACAAATTCGCCACGCCAGGCAGACAGGGCATAGGTGTCTGTTGCTTTGGTCACCTTGGACTCCACCGTCGCATCAGGCGACTGTTATTATTTTCAGGATGCTTGCTCCAATCGGAGCATACGCCAGAGTTGGCATTTTAGCCAAGTAGCGATGATGGCATTGTGACGCACATCAAAGAACGCGGGGCCTGGCGAGCTGTTTGCCCTGATCACGGAGCGGACCTTACCCAGGCATAACCCGCGAGGAAAAAATCTTTTCTGTTCAATCGCTTGACAGCCCTCCGCCAATGAGTAGAATGGCGCCCTCAGACGCGGGGTGGAGCAGTCTGGTAGCTCGTCGGGCTCATAACCCGAAGGTCGTAGGTTCAAATCCTGCCCCCGCAACCATCATTACAGCCCGAGGCCCCGACTGCTATTTGCAGGGCGGGGCCTCTTGCTATTTGGGCCCATACTTCGCGGCCTTTCAGTTCGATATCGACCCTTCCCAGAATGTCACCTGCAGCCTTTCTCGCTTCTCGCGGGCTCGACTCTAGCGCTGTGCCCAGATTCATCAGCAGAGCTTTGAATGTGCTTCGCACGTCGATCATTGGTGCGTCTGCTGCGGCCTGGTGGGCGATCTCGTTCTCGATGGTGCGCAGCTCGCGCTCGGCGTGGCGGATCCGTTGTTCGATCGGGGCTGACATGCCCAGCCGGGCGATCGCATCCACCAGCCGTCCGATCTCTGCCTGGATCTCATCACGGCGGTCAGCCAGGGTGCTTGTCGGATCGGTGGCTCTGGCTGCCTCGAGGCGCTCGGCTACCAGGATCTCGAACAGCTGTGCGGCGTCGTCTGACAGTAGCTCTGAACGGATGGCGCCGAGCAGGCGCTTTTCTGCTCGAGCACGGCCGACGGTAAAGCCCTTGCAGACAGTGATGCCGCGATCATGGGCTCGCGAGCAGCCATATCGGGTGCTGCCAAACGATGTGAGCGGACCTTCGCAGTGTGGGCAGCGCAGGATCCCGCTGAGCAGTGCTGACGGTGGCCGCTTTGAATGCTTATGGCCGTTTGCTGCTCTGCCTTCATCTATACGGGCGCGAGCCTTTGACCAGGTGATGTCATCGATAATGCGCAGATCAGGGAGATTGCTTTCGCGCCACTCGTGCCGCGGCCGATCGATCCGCTGTCGCTTGCCGGTATCGGGATCCTTGATCCACTGCGAACGGTTCCAGATGTAGTTGCCTATATAGAGGGTGTTGTTGATCAGTCCGGAGCCTTTGATGGGACTGCCATAAAGAGTCGACACTGCCCAGCTGTTGCCCCTTGGCGATGGGACTCCCTTCTCGTTGAGGTCGTAGACGATGTGCCGGTATGCCCTGCCCTTGATCACCTGGGCAAAGATCCAACGGACCCAGTGCGCCTCGAGCTCGTTGATCACGTAGCGGCTGCCGTGGTCATCCTTGACGATGTCATAACCGTAGGATTTGCCGCCGGCGATGTAGCCTCGATCGACCTGGCCGTGCAGGCCGCGCTGGGTCTTGTGGCGCAAGTCGTCGAGGTACAGCTCGTTTATCAGACCGCGAACGCCGCGCATGACCTTGCGGCCGGAATGCTGGGAATCGTAGCCATCGGATACACAGACGATGCGGATCCCGCGGTGCTCGAATCGGCGGACGATGGATTCCTGCTCGACCTGGTCGCGTGAAAGGCGATCAAGTGATTCCAGGATCAGGATCTCGAAGCGGCCGGCCAGCGCGTCGGCCAACAGCCCTTTGCCTCCTGGGCGACTGCTGACCTGGCTGGATCCAGAGATTGCGGTGTCGGTGTGGGTGGCCACCACCAGCCAGTCTTCACGCTGGGCGTGTTGCTGGCAGATGGTGACTTGGTCACTGAGGGAGGTTTCGCTCTGCTTGTCGGAGCTGTACCGCGCGTAGATTGTTGCTCTCATTATTTCTATCGCTCTGGTTGGCCGGTTGGGCCAGCCAGCGATCGACCGCTACGTCTGCGAGTAGCGATAGCAACTGGATCTGGCCCGGGGTAAGTCGGGACATGATAGCCGCTTTGCTTTTCATCCAGAGCCACCGTCGGTCATCCACTCGCGCCGGCGCGTCCACTGCCGGCGCATTTCATCCACCAGGTTGTTTATGTTCGCCTGCGACCGGTGGGCCTTGAGCTGCTCGCGTAGTTGCTCGATGCCGGTGGGGTTGTTGTAGCCTTTCTGCAACCAGGCCTGCGCTTCGAGCTCGAGCAGCTGCTGTTTGATGGGCTTTACGGCTGGATCCACCATCATGGCTTCAGATTCCGGCTATGACGCCATGCGTAGTAGATGGCGCATAAAGCTGTAAATGGCCAGATCAAAGAGAGCAGTAGAGATGGGACGACTCGGTAACGCTCGTTTGAAGTCAGGCAGATTGCTGAATCCATGACCATCATTACCAAAGAGATAGCTAAATAAGTTCCAAACGTCATGGCTTACTCTCCAGCATCTTCTGGTTGTGCACCACCTCGATCAGGCGCTGGCCGTTGGGCAGCATGAGGTCTGGCATGAATGCCTCCTCGAACGTCCGGACGCCGCAGGCCACGGCGGTGACCTGTGCCTTGATCCAGTCGCGCAGCAGCGAGCATACCGCGCCCTGGGCAACGTCCATGGCTTTCTTATTCCAGCCGTCTTTGTCCAGTTGCCGGCGTGACGACCAGGGGTTCTCTTTGAGCCAGAGGCTGGCGTAACCGCCCCAGCTCACTTTCATCAGCACGTCACGGCCTTGATAGCTGAACTGGACGATGGTTTCCTGCCGGCCTTTGTCCTGCATCGAGCCGAAGCGATCGCATCCGAAGTGATCAAGCGTTTTCTGGATCTCGTCGAAGGCGCGGGTACCGGCCTTGGCGTCCTGGTATGGCAAGGGCATCAGACCACCTCCGGTTGTGCGATCCAGTGAATATAGAAGCCCTTGGCCCACACTGCCGTGTACAGCAGCGACAGCAGGAAGATGCCCCACTGTTCGGTGGTGACCGAGGCATAGAACCAGAATGGTTGGCTGATCAGGCCGAAGACGCTGGCCCAGCGGCGGCGCTCGAGGCGTTTGTCCTGGGTGAGGTAGATGGCGATCAGGCTGAATAGGGTGATGCCGATTTGGGTGATCATGGCGAATTGCTCTCTCCACAGTTATCGCATCCACAGTAGCGTTGGCGTTCATTAAGGAATCTGCCGCAGCCTTCGCAGTTGAATCGTTGTTTGCGGATCCGATGACGTTTGATCTTGGGCAGTTTCACGCCGGCTTCGCGCATTGCCTGCTTGATATCCAGATCCGATGCGACCACCACTTTTCGGCTTTTCTCAAGAATGTATCCAGCGGGCCATAGCTCAAATCCAAGTTCCTGGTAGTAGGCGGCAGCTTCACTGCCATTTGGCCGTATTGCCCCATTAAGATTGGCCGTTGGTTTTCCCAAGTCATCGCGCCAAACCAGATCGTTGCCATCCCATTGCCGTGGATAGGCGACAAAGAAGATCGATTCATGGTCGATCTCTGCAGCAGCGGCCTGCGCGTTCAGGTACTGGAAATCCACGCTGGTCTGCGCGCGAGCGTCGACGTGTGCCTTTGGCCAGGGCAGATCTGTTTCGCGGGATTGATACTGGCTGACAGCCTTCTCCCAGGTGAACTCCTCGGCGTCTCTCAGGCTGGAGGTGTAGCCGCCGTGTTTACTCCAGAACATGGCTCGGGTACCGGTGTTGGTGCGGGTGTCCTGCAAATAAAAGGCGTTATTCATTTGCTCGAGCCTCCCTTGGCTGGCTTTGGCAGCGCCGACTTAGATTCGAACCCTGCGGCTTGGTTGCTGTGGGTCGCTTCCCTCCGGTACCGCTGCTGGCGGATCTTCGAGCAGCGTGGGTGGTGGTGGGTTCTGCGGGATTCACCGCAAACATCGCAGATCACCTGTATGTGCATGAAACCTTTGTCCTGGGGCTGCTCGGTTTTGATTGTTGGGTTCATGGTTGCTTGACCCCTGCGCAGTATTGGCAGCCGGTGATCTCGTCTGTCTCGGATTTGATGGCGCTGCACTCTGGGCAGCGGTGCGGGTTGGGCTCGACCTGGTAGCGGTCCAGGGCGTCGATATCGTCGGCGCAGCCGCGGACCAGGGCCCAGACGACGATGAAGCCGCAGAGCATCAGCAGGCCGATCAGGGTCAGCAGGTTGGCGTTATTCATTGGGCATCCTCGACGGCACATGTTCGGTCAGCATCTTGTAAACGTCATTCCCGACCATCATGGTCATCGGGGGGAGCATGGGGTTGCACATCACGTGAAAGCCGTTAAATTTCACGCCCGTCGAGTTGGCGCGCTCTGGACTGGTGATCTTTGGCTTTGCATCGCTGACACCCAGTGCTCTGCGGATCTCGTCAAGACGCACCTGGTACGTCATGTTCTCGCGCTGGAGCTCGTGCAGCAGCTTGGTGGTTTTGCCCGTTTGGCGGCCGCTGGTGGTGAATGTGACGGGTTTGGGTTCCTCGGTGAGCAGGCGCTTGACAGCTTCGAGTTGGTCCATGGCGTTGGCATACATGGCGCGCAGGTCGCCGGCGGGGAGGTTCAGCAGGTCGGCGTTATTCATTGGGCAACTCCTCGAGCTGGAACTCGTCGAAGCCTGGCGCTTCTACATCTGCGCCGATAACTCGGATCCCGCACCAGCCGAAGTGTGTGTCGTCCTCGCCGCCCCAGCCCTCCTCGCTCCGGAACTTGGTAGACCAGGTATGCCCCTGGTCTACCTGGCGGGTACGAAAGCTGACGCCCCAGCCGCTCTCGAGCATCATACGGACGATGAACTGGCCGGCCATCCGTATGACAGCCTTCACTTCGTCGCCGTTTTCCGCCTCGATACGCTCTTCTGGACTACCGCGAAACTCGTTGATCTCCTTTGCCCGCTCAGGCGTCAGGATGGTGTGATCGACCTCGAGCGTTACCTCGAAGTCGGAAAACGGCTCACTCACCTGGTATCGCTTGATATGCGCGCTGCTGGTACTCTCTACCGCGCTGCTGCTTTGATTCTCATGCGTTTGCATGGGGTTCTCTCCTTGTGTGGTAGCGGGCCCCGGTGAGTTGCCGCTCACTGGGGCTTTTTTTTGTTCAGGCTGGCTGTGCTTGCCGTGCTGGCAGGTGGGTGATTTGCAGGTTCTCGAACGTGTAGTCGGGCGCCTGGACATAGCAGGCCAGGGCGGCGGCAATGGTCAAATCCTCGCGACCATTCAGGGTGCGGCTCAGCCTCGTCAGCTCGAAAAGCTGTTCTGAATTGATACCGTCGAAGACCACCAGCTTGGTATGAGGGTTCACGAAGGCTGCGCGTACCAATCTCGCCATGCCAGCCATGGTGCAGTTAGTGGGATCACTCCTTTTGACACCGGTAGATTGGCGGGCCAGAGCGCCCAGCATCGTGGTTTTGCCGGATCCGGCTGGGCCTGATATCAGGTGCAGTTTCATGGTGTTTCTCCCTCGGTGAGTTTCTGCTTTTCCAGCTCCATCAGCCGCCGGTTCAGGGCGGTGCTGACAGTCTTTTGCAGGCCGGGGAGCTTGAGGGCTTCCAGGCATTGCGCTTCGGTCATCTTCTTGGCTGCCACGACACGCTCGCCCACCATCTGGTGGATGTAGTCGCGGCCGTTGTAGGTGCCGGCATAGAACGGGGGCTTGCTCATGACTGCTGCCCCCACCGCTCTTTGAATTGCTCCCAGATCTGGTGGCCACCGACGACGAGCTCGTGCACTTCACGCTCGGGCGAATAGTCCATGGCGAGCACGCACAGGCAGCACTGGTGCAGGTCGTAGTCGATGCAGCGCAGGTTGCTGGGGTCCAGCGGGTAGGCGCGGCCGTTGTACAGGCTGAGCAGGAAGCGGCCGATGTGCGCGCTTTGGCCGGTGTTGCCCTGGGCGACCTTCACCAGGCGCACCAGGGCGGGCAGGCCGAGCTCGCGGGCGTATTCCTTGCGCTGTTCCATGGCGAGAATGTCGGCGTAGATGCTGGCCGTTCTGGCGTCTTTCTGGGCCTCGGTGAGCGGCTCGTCTGGTATGTATTTCTGCATTGGGTTCTCTCCTTGCTTGATGGGCAGGCGTTGCCGCGCCTACTTCTTGAAGATCCAGCACTTGAGGGTGCTGGGTCTGGGTTTGTCGAACGCGCCGTTGCGCTCCTGGGCGTGGTTGGCGCGGATGGCGCTGTGCACGGCGCGGTTGGAGTCGATGAACTTGTGGGTGCGGCTGTCTTTGAGCAGAGAGCGCAGCAGCGTGAGCTCGGCGATCTGCTGGCGGTGGCCGGCGGCGCGGGCGGCGAACTCGTTGAGGTTGATGGCGATCAGGTTGGGGTCGGTGCTGTGGTTGACGACCGGATCCTCTTCTAGCCCTTCGAGGTAGTCGTATACCTCCCAGAATTCGGCAACCAGGCGGTGGTCGGCGCTGATGGCCTGCTGGCGTTCCATGGCCATGGTGCGCAGGGTGAGTACCACTTCGTTCTTGCGCTCTTCGCCCAGGGGCAGCACCTGGTCAAGGCAATCCACCAGCGCCATCATCTGCGCGTGGTTCTTGATGATGCGTTCCACGCGGATCTCTTTGAGCGCCCGCAGGGCCTTTTCGTAGGCCAGCACCCGGGTACCGAACACGCCCATCAGCTGCTCTTCCATCCGCAGGGCCTTGATCATGAAATAGCTGAGCTCCTCGGGCTGCATCAGGTTGAGGTTGTCTGCGGCGGCGCGGCTTTCATCGGTGACCACCGGGCGCTGAAAGTGCAGCTTGACGATACGGGTGAGGATGGCCTCGGAGGCTGACACGTCGGCGTTCTGGCTGATCACGATGGTGCCGCGGAATGGCGGTTCGTAGGTCTCGTTGCCGCCGGTTTTTACGCCCCGGGTGCGCAGGGTGCCGCCGCCGAAAAAGTCTTTCAGCTCGTCCCAGTCGAATGACTTGGCGTGTGCGCGATCGGCCTCGTTGCGGTCGCCCTCGATCAGCACCACCGGCATACCGGACACCTGCCCCATCAGACGCGAGCGGCCGGCCACCGATGACTTGGACGGGTCGAAGCCTTCGTATTCCCGGCCCATCAGCTTCCACAGAAAGGTGATCAGCGTGGTCTTGCCCGCGCCGGCCTCGCCGGTGGCTTCCAGGAAGGGGAAGGATTTGTACTGCTCGCGGATCTGCTCGGCGAACAGTGAGCCCAGCCAGAACGCCAGGGCAATCACGCCCTTGGCGCCGAAGGCGGTCCAGAGCATGGCCAGCCAGTCGTCGCGGTATTTGCTGGCGTCACGGTTGATGTGCAGGGGGATGGTTTTCAGCAGGCTCTTGAGGCGCAGCTTGCCGAACTCGAAGAAGTCCTCGTCGTTTACCTGGTACATCTGCCCCGCTTTGATGGCCAGATCGCCCAGGACGTAGCAGCGGTATTCGCGGCTGTAACCGATGTAGTCGATGGTCTCTACCGTTTTGATGCCGTAGAGCTGGTCTTGCATGATGCGGTCGAGCTGCTGGCCGCTGCCGGTGAACACGGCGCCGGCGGCGATCGAGAGCATGCGCTTTTTGAATTCGCTGGCGGCGGACACCTGGCCACCTGTGAACGTGTTCTTGATGCTCCCGCCGTCATGGGGGAAGTCGACGCGGAAGTAATACCACGACTCATCGGTCACCTCGTTGCGCTGGAAGTACAGCGCCTGCGGGTAGCAGTTGGCGATCTGCACCACGCTGCCCGACTGCTCGAGCGCTTTCTCCCGCCGCTGGTGGTCATTCATGGCGCGGATCTCGACGTGCTCGGACTCCTCCAGGTCGTTGAACGCCTTGTTGTACTTCACCATGTCGAGCTTGAACCAATACAGACGGCGGTCGAACTGGAAGTGGAACTCGTGGCGCTCGCGCCAGGTGTACATCAGCAGGGCTTTTTCGGTCGGGCTCTGGGCCAGCAGCAGTTCACCGTGATGCCGATACTCGGCGATGTTCTGCCCGGTCAGCTTGTCGCGCTGATGCGCCTCGTTCCAGTCGATCTTCTTGTCCCGCTGGGGGATCTGCATGGCCGAGCACTTCCAGCCGGCCTCGCGCGCCTTGGCTGCCCACTTGCGGGTGTAGCGCCGGCCGGCTGCGTCACCGTCCAGAGCCCATACCAGTTTCGGGCGTTTGGTGCCGGCCTCGTCACAGTCGCGGGCGAGCTTGGCCAGGGCCAGTTCGGGGTAGTTGTTGCTGCTCAGTGCAGTGACGGCCGTGATGTCGTTATGGGCCAGTGCGATTGCGTCGAAGATGCCCTCGACGATCCACAGTTCGTCGACCTTCAGCAGATCCACAGAGGGCGGGCACCACCACCAGCCGTTGTGCTTGGACTGGAACTTGAACCGCGCCTTTTTGCCGAAGCGGTGCGGCCGGTCGATCAGGCGCTCCCACCAGCTGTCGTTGGGCAGCGAAAAGCGCACGGTGGCGGTGCCGATGCCCAGCTCGCGATCGAAGTACTGCTCTTGCGTGTACCAGCCCTTGATCAGCTCCTCACGGAAGCCGCGGTTGAACTCCAGGTACGCCCGGGCGGTGATGGTGGGGTCTTCTGGCGTGGGCTTGTAGCGGTTGCTCCAGTCGTCGAACAGATCGTCGTACAGGTCTTTTACGTGCAGCTCGGCGTTGCATTTGCTCTCGCGGCCGCAGCGCAGCACCCACGGCTCATCCTTGTGGGTGTACAGCTCCTTCTTACTGCAAACGGGGCAGGTGCCGCCGCGCATCCAGTTACCGGAGACCTTTTTCAGGCCGTAGTCACGGTCGATGCGCGTGAGCACTTCACGATGTATTTCAGATTGCATCAAACGCCCCTGACGGATTCGGTTTTGCTGCCCTGGGCGAGTGCGCCGAGCAGTTTCTTGTTGGCTGACATATCGGGGCAATGCGCCAGGATGCTGCCGTGCCGCATGGGGTGCGGAATGTTGCGGTAGCGGTCGTCCCAGAACTCGGCCTGCAGGCGCAGGCGGTAGGCGGTGCGCTGGGCCTGAACGAGCGCGGCGGCTTCTTCCCGGGTGAGCTCGAGCACGACTTTGACGGTATCCATGGCGCGCTCCGGATCAGTTGACGAGGTGCAGGGTGTGGCGTGCCGGGTTCTGGATAACGTGGTGGACGATGAACGACACCGGCACCGCGTAGGTCACCCCGCGCTCGGGATCGCGCAGCATGACCAGCTGGGCGTCACTGCGGCTGACGTCGTGGTAGAGGTGCGATGGGCGCAGGCGGGCAAAGGCGACGGCGGCGGCGTCTTGTGCTGCCTCCAGGCTGATATCGAACAGGCCCTTGAGGTATTGCGCCGTGCTGTGGCACATGACGGTGGCCAGCGTGGCGGGGTCCATGCGCTGCATGAAGTTGATCGCTTCCTTGGCCATGCTGTCGAGCCCGAAGCCTGGGACTGTATGCGGCGCCGGCGCGCTGGCCCGGGCTGCCATGTTCTCCGCCGTGGTGCGATTGACTTGGAATACCGCGATCAGGTGGGCGACGGTGCGATCGAACAGCGCCTGGTCATCCAGGTGCTCGCCCTGGTGGCGGGCGACAAAACCACTGGCGGCCGCCTGCAGCATGTCCTGGTGCTCGGTTGCTTGGTTATGCGTCTGTGCTTGCAGCATGGTCGTGCTCCTTGTGGTCCAGCATGTCGAGTTGCTCGTCGTCGTTCTGCGGCAGTGCCGCCCGGCGCATCGCACTGGGGGCTACGGGCAGCATGGCGTTGGGGTTGGGGGTAGAGCTGGGGCTCAGCTCGTGGGTCATCTCGAACGTGGCACGGCAGGACCAGCTGCAAGCCTCGTTGGTGCACTGCAGATACGCCGTGCGCAGGAATATGTGCTCGCCGTCTGACGTGCGGATGCGCATCTTGCCGCGGCAGTGCGGACAAACCAGCTTGTAGACGCTCATCGTCCCTCCCCTGAATCAAGTAAAGGTTGGCTACCGGCCGACCGGGTACAGCGCCCGCCCGCGGCCGGTGATGCTTTTGGCTGCACGGCGCAGCCGCGCTCTGACCAGCCATTCGGCTGCCTGGGCGCAATCGTCCAGACCGTAGCGTTGGCGGATCCGCTCGAGCAGTTCGCGCTCTGTGTCATCGAATTCAACATGGGCTTCTGGCATCAGTGACTCTTTAGTAACTATTTGGTGACCCGCTAGCGACTCTCTGGTCACTCGCTTCAGGCGCGGGCCAGCTCTACAGTGGATTCAGGCAGCAGCAGATCGCGGGCTTCCTTCATCACGATCAGATGAAGCAACTCGGCCTGGCTCAAGCCGGTGTAGTCGACCAGGGCGTTAATCAGCTTTTGTTCGTACTCATCGAAGTTGAGCGTGGCGCGATGGGTGCGGAGGCGTTTGGGGTCGGATTTCATGGCGGCTGATCCTTACTGGCTGATCTGAGCGGGTACAGGTTGAAACGGCGGCAGGGGTACTTCGCCCTGCTTGATGCCCAGTGCGACGGCAGCTTTGTGCGCCTCGCCCCGTTTGCCTTTCTTGGCGCCGGAGAGCACCTGGTAGGTGGTGTGCAGGTCGAGATCATGTTCGGCGGCGAACTCAGTCACGGATTTGCCCTGCTGATCCAGCCATTCGCGCGCTTGCTCTGGGGTTCTGAGGTTTGGCATAGTCATCCAAAGGGTTTAAAAGTGTTCAATACAGACGAGATTAGTTCAACATTCGTTGAACTGTCAACAGGAAATGGTGCCCATTTGTTGAACTTCGGCGAAAGACTGAAAGAAGAGCGCCGGAGGCTGGGCTTCAATCAAGAAGATTTCGGCGCTCTTGGCGGGGTGACGAAAACCACTCAGCTGAATTATGAGAAGGGTTCCAGGCACCCCGACGCGCCCTACCTTGCCGCAATCGCAGAGAATGGCGTCGATGTGCTCTACGTTCTAACTGGCCGCAGAACGCCTGCTTTGGAGGGATCGCTCACAGAGGAAGAGGCATCAGTGCTAGACCACTACCGCAAACTTCCCGCCCCTGATCAGGCTGCCGTTGAGCGCCTCACCACCGCCCTGGCCGAGACGGCTGCTGTGTATGGAGTGTCAAAAGAGGGCTGATCTGGCCCGGCAATAAACCCAATCAAAAAGGAAAACACGAGATGGAATTTCGACATGCACTTATTGCGACTTTTGCTGCAGCTCTATTGTCTGCTTGTGGCGATGCGCCAGATGCCAATGATATTGAGCAGCTCCCCGCAGCCCCCACTCCACCTAAGGCGCCCAATATTGTGCTAATCAGCGCCGAGAGCTATGGGCCGGAATGGCCATTCAGCATGGAGGAAATGCACCTGATATGTCTCCGCAGGAATGCGGTGGTGGTCGCTGACGTTGTGACGGGTGATACCTATCCGCTCAACGGGCCAGCGCGCACACAGAGCGATATGGATACCCTCGATGACATCTGGCTGGAGAACCCTGAATTGCCAGGTACCAGGTACAGCGTCGGGCCGCTAATCCATCAGGGGCTTGAGCTTTGCCAATAGCAGTCGAGTTAATGCTGAAATTAGACGTTTAGGCGGCTTCTGACACGCGGTGATGTGTTGAAAATAGATAACTCCTGGCGAAGGAAGGTATCAGTCCGGTACCGGCGCCGTATTAGGAGTGGCAAGCATGTTTATCGAACAACTCGAAGGAAACGCGAACGTAGAGCCGCTGAGCGATGAAGAAGCATTGTTGATCCAGCATTTTCGAAGAATGCACCCTTTGCACCAGGCGGATCTGTTGAGATTTGCCGCGTGCTTTGCCTTTATCGCCAGTAGCGCGGGCGAGGCGACCACGTCTAAGCCTGAACAAGATCAACCATAGAAAGGATTCGACATGAGAGAAGTATTGGATTCGGTAAAGGTGCAGATATCAGAGCGGGTTACCAACCCCATTTTCCTGCCATTCATCCTTTCCTGGGTGGTGTTGAATCACAAGGTGATTCTGTGGCTGCTTTCTACAAACTCTGTAGAAGATAAACTGGCCGTCTTACAAGCCCACTTCGCACTGCAATCGCCCTGGCTGAATGGGATAACGCTCGGCATTATCTACCCAGGGATCTTCGCGGCGGCGTTCGTTTTTAGCTACCCCTTTGCAAACCGCTATCTGATGAAATACTGGCGCTGGCAAATCCGGAAGGCGAAGGAAGACTACGTCAAGCACGTTGATGCCAATCCTATGTCAAGGGAGGAAGCCCGTGAAAACCGGCGCGAGGCGGATAGAAAGGTCGCTGAGTCGGAGGCTGAACTTGATGCAAAGGATCGGCAGCTAAATTCCGTTAATAAAAAGTTCGAATACCTTGAAGAACAACTGGACGCCGCACAAAAGCAGATCGAAGTCGCCAGAGAGAACAAAACTAAAGACGGGGAAGTTCACAGGTTAGAAGTAAGCGAGCTGCAAGAAAGAATAGATAACTTTATCAAGCGGGAGGGCGAGTTAAAAAAACAAAGCAATAACGAGCTCAAAGAACTCAAAACGCGGGAAAAGGGATTGATAATTAAGTTAACCAAGGAGATGCATGACCAGTATCTGCGAAATATCTCATTGGCCATGGACGAGGCGTCGGAAGAAGCCCGCAGATTAGGTTTCACAGACAGAGAGATGGCGGCAGCATCACTGTTCTACGATAAAGCGATGAAAGCCATGATCGAACCAAGAAACAAGGCCGCTGCAGTAGTTGAACAGCCAAGAAGGGGTGAGTCTAAAACTGCCAAACTAGATGAACTCAAGAACAGCCCAGTTTTAAACAGTGATGCAAGGGCTTTGCTTGATTCGGTAATGGCCACTCAAAATGCTCTAAAGCTACAACCCATGTCGGACAATCTCAAATCACTGCTAGAGCCTCCAAATCAACAATTGATAAAGAACGCGGCTAAAATATTGGAACCTTTCAACGAGATGCACCGCAACCTGGATGCTAACCCCAATCATCAGTTGATAAAGGACGCGGCAAAGGGACTGGAGCCTTTCGAGGAGTTCCAACGCAAAATGGGTATTATTCCCAAACCGAAAGAATAAATTGCCTAGGCATTAGGGGCCGAATCACCGGGCCCCACTTCCAACCTCTCAAACTCCCGTTCCACCGCCCTTTCCGCACTCCCCTTACTGGCATACAGATGGGTCAACCGCTTGGGGTTGGCCTGGTCGCCCTGGGTGATCTTCTTCTGGGCCCCGTCTTTGTCCCGGTACCAAGCCAGCACGCCGGTATAGCCGCCCTCTACCAGCGCGGCCAGATCCTCGTCTTCGGCCAATTGGTTTTCTAGCTCCAGCCTGTTGATGTAGCCGCTGTCGCTCAACTCATGGGTGAGGCGTGCGCAGAGCCAGACCACTTCGGTGATCTGCTGCTTGATGCCGACCAGGCTGAAGGTCATCTCGGGGATAAGGTCTGGCCGGCCGCGGGCGATGGTGTAGCTGAGGGTAGCCAGGCCACGTTGCAGCCGTCGCCATTCCGCCCGGGCAGCCTGCAGGGCGCTTTGCTCGTTGGCATACACGTGGCGCAGGGTTTTGATGTTGTCTTCGGTGCCGATGATCGCCTCGAGCCGTTCTGCGCTGTTGGGGTCGTAGTAGTAGGCGCGCACGCCGGTGTAGGCGTCCCGATCGGCGACCAGGTAGCGGTGGCTGTCGCCGTCGCGGCGGGTGAGCGTGATGTGCGGCAGGTTGACCCCGCTGGCGGTTTTGCTGGCCCCTACGGGCAGCAGCAGCAGATGGCCGGCCTTTACGGTGGCGATCGCGTCGTGGTCGGTACCCAGGCGGGTGAGCAGGTTGGCGTCTGATTCGTCCACCTGGTCCAGATGCGGTACCGGGATCTGGCCGAGCACGCGATCGACCACCGGGATGAGGCTGTACGCTGCGGCCACGCTGGCGATGATCTCGCCCAGGGTGGTCTGGTGCCAGCTGCGCTCGCGTTTGCGCGTCAGGCCGGCGCGCATGTCGGCGCTGCGGGCGCGGATCATAAGCACATCCGGGGCGCCGGAATGCTCTACCTCGTCCACGGTGAAACTGCCCTTGTACACCAGGGCGTTGCCCTGCCAGCCCAACCAGAGGTCGATCACCGCGCGGCGCGGCGGTATGGCGAGCAGTCCGTCGTGGTCGTGCAGGGTCAGATCGAGCTGGTCGGCCTCGATGCCGCGGTTGTCTGTGAGCGTGAGGCGCAGCAGGCGGTTGTTGACCTTGGGGGTGATGTCGCGGCCGTCGACGGCCAGGCGGAACGCCGGCGCGGTGTGGCTGGTGAGCTGCTCGATCATCTGAGGATGTTCCCTATGGTTTCAGCCAGGTTGCCGAGCAGCTCGAGGCGGCTGTCGTCTTCGCGCTGCAGGGTGATGCTGAAGTCGATCCGCCGCGGTGCGCCATCGCTGAAGAACAGGGTGTTGTTCTCGCTGATGCTCTCGATGCTCCACAGCCCGTAAATGCGGCCGGTGCCCTCGACCATGGGCCAGGCCTTGCCGGTGTCTGCCATCAGCCGCAGGGCGTCGAGGGACAGCCGCTTGCCGCTGAACTCCGGCAGAATCAAGCCAGACAGGGTGATAGTGTCTTCACCCTTGCCCACAAACTGGCGCACCGGCGCAGCACCCACACGGTTGCTGCTGGGGTGCCGCCAGTTGGTTTGCCGCTGGAAGTCCTGGTAGGCGGCGGTATCCAGGCCGAACACATACAGCCCCAGGGCCATCATCATGGTGGGTACCTCATTCGTTGTCGTGAAGCGCTGCGCGGATCCGCGCAGACTTGCCCTGCTCGCGCTCGTCCAGCAGCTGGTTGAGCATCTGGCGGAGCTGGGCCTCGTTGCTGCCCGGGGGCGCGCTGATCTGGATGTGGTAGGTGTCGCCCTGGATGACGATCTGAGGCGGGGTGGCCTGCAGAGCTGGGCGGTTGTCGATTGCTACTGCCTGCCCTGCCCCACCCACACCGATGGCCAGCGCGCCGGCCTTGGCCATTGCCTGGCCGGCGATGAGCACGGCGCTAAGTGGGCCGCGTTGGCTGCGATCGATACCAAGCTTGAGCCCTGCCATGGTCTCATCACCCAGGTGCGCGAATACGCGGGACGGCGAGCGAATGCCGAGTTTTTCCTTGAACCAGCCAATGGTCTGCTCGCCAGCGCCGGTGATAGTGCTTTTGACGCTGCCCATGGCACCTTTGATACCATTTACCAGGCCGCCGATAATCATCCCGCCAAAGTCGGTAAAGCGCGCGGGCAGATCAACATTGAAGTACTGCATCACGCCAGCGAACGCGCGGTAGAACAGGCCCAGGGGCGAGAAGTTGAGTATCAGCTTGCCCAGCCCGGCCAGGCCACCGCCGGCATCGGTCTTGATCTCGGCCCAGAGGCCTTTGAAGTAGGGAACGATGGTGTCCCAGTTCTTGTAGATCAGGTACGCGGCGCCGGCCAGGGCGGTGACGGCCAGCCCGATCGGGTTGAGCATCAGCGCTCGGCCGAGGAATAACACGGCTTTGCCCACCCACATGAACGCCCCGCCCAACCCTTTTAGTATCCCGACCAGGCCAGCGCCCTTGATGCCCAGGAACGTGAGCCCGTAGCGCAGCATCGCGAAGGGGCCAATAATACTGGCCAGGGCAAGCGTGAGCCCGCCCATGACCGCCACGGTGGTGGCCAGCACGGCGGCGCCCTTGATCAACTGGCGGGTGAGCTCGGGGTTGGCCGCCGTCCAGGCGCTGACCTTGCCGATGATGCTGGTGAGGCTCTGTGCTACGCCCCGCAACCCGCCGTCCTGGGTTTCCATGGTCTGGATGCCCAAATCCTCCCAGGCGCTGTTGAGGGCGTCCAGGTCACCGCGCAGGTTATCCGCCATGGTGCGTGCTGTTTTACTGGCCTCGCCCTCGGTCTTGCGCAACGTAGCGATGAAGCCCTGCAGCTCTCCGGAGCCCGCCTGATTTACCAGGTAGTTCATGCCGCTGACTGCTTCCTCGCCGGCAATCGCTTTCAAGTAGCCGGCGCGCTCGGCATTGCCCATCTGTCGGGTCTTTTTATAGATCTCCTGGAGAATGTCTGGCATCGGCCGCATGTTGCCGATCGCATCCTTGGCCGATATCCCCAACTCGTCCATGGCATTGGCCGCCATCTTGGGAGGAGCAGATAGCCGGCTCATTATAGCCCGTAGAGCCGTGCCGCCCATGCCACCCTGGATGCCGGCGTCACCCAGCTTGCCGGCCATAGCGGCAACGGTCTCTATGTCCTGCCCCAGCGCGAGAGCTACAGGCGCGGCGTACTTCATGGTTTCGCCGAGCATCTGCAGGTCGGTGTTCGACCGATTAAACGTACCGGTCAGTACGTCGCCAACCATTCCCATCTTGGTAGCTTCAATGCCGAAGCCGCTCAGAATGTTGGAGGCGATATCGGCGGTCTGCGCCAGGTCGGTTTCGCCAGCCTTGGCGAGATCGAGCATGCCAGGCATGGCCCCCTGAATCGCTTGGGGGTTGAACCCGGCCATAGCTAAGAAACTTTGTGCTTCGGCCGCTTGGACGGCTGTGAACTGAGTACTTGCGCCGAGTGAACGGGCCTGTGCCCTTAGTGCCTTGTATTCTGGCGAACTTTTATCCAAGCGAGCGCGGGATTGCACCTTGGACATGCTGGCGTCGAATTCCAGCCCGGGCGCCATGAAGCGTGCGCCGGCGTACAGTGCGCCACCGCCGGCAGCCAGACCAGCCGCACCGCTGCCGGCCATACTGCTGGCCAGCTGCTGGCTTTTATGGAACTTGTCTTTGGCACGCTGCAGCCGCTGCTGCTGCATGGTGACCCGCCGCAGGGCTGCTTCCTGCTTGCCCAGCGAGGTATTGGCCCGGCCGATCTCGCCACGCAGCCGGCGCTCGTGTTCGCCCAGGTTGCGGGTGCTGATGCCTGCTTCGTTGAGTTTGCTGCGCAAGCCCTGCAGGGTGCGTTGCTGTTCCTGGTGCTTGATTTTGAGGCCCTGGGCTTCGCGCACGGCGCGGCGGAACTCGGTATTCAGTGCCCGGGTCGGGTTGCGGGTGTTGCCCAGCTCGCGAGAAAGCGCCCGCACACGATCCTGGCTGGCCTTGAGCTGGGTACCGGTTTGCTTGGTGGCGTTGCCCAGGGTGCGGAAGCTGCTGATGTCGCGTTGCTGGGTTTGCAGACCCTTGAGGCTATCGCGGGTCTGCTTGAGGGATTTGGCCAGGCCAATACTGCTGCCCATCACGGTGCGGATGGGTCGGGTGGCGCGGTCCAGCGCCGAGAGGGTTACCTTTAGTTTGAGATCGCGAGCCATGTTCCCTACCGGTGTTTTGTGCCGCTGTCAGTGCGTACCCGGGCGCGCTCCCGCCATTCCATCAGCTCGACGAGACTAAGGCGGTCCAGTACCTCGGGGCTCCAGTGGAACACCATGGCAATGTCCGCCATGGGTTCCTCTACGTGCTTTGGGATACCTGCTGCCGCATGGCCTTCGGTTGCAAAAAAACCGCCACCGCGTCACCCAGTTGCACCAGGTCGCATGGCTCCATTTGGGCGACTTCCTGCTCGGTGAGCGATGGGTCGGAGATCCGCGGGATGACGCGGATCAGTGAGTCCACATCACCGTTCATCAGGTTGACCAGGTTGAGGCCGCGCAGCTCGCCAGACTGCGGTTTGCGCAGCTTGACGTCGGTGATTTTGGTTTCACCACGCTTGATAGGTACATCGAGAGGAACGGGCTTGCTGTATTCGGGCGTTGCCATGTGATTCTCCTTGGGTTTGCAATACCGCCCGGCGAACCGGGCAGCGGGGTTTTCAGGTCAGGCTGGGCGGCGTCAGATGCCGATCGCGGCGCGCTGCTCGGCCAAGCGATCAACGCCGTCGACGATCTCGATCATGTTGGGGATGTCGATCTCGATGATGACTTCACCGTCCACGGTCATCTTGTAATAGCTGCAGGTGGTGGTCATGGACTGATCGCTGTCCTCACCAGGTGAGGCTTCGCCCATGCTGATTTCTTCGTGCCGGCCGCGCACGACGATCTCGACCGCGGTCACGCTGCCGTCGTCGTCACGCTGGTAGGCACCCACAAAGCGCAGCAGCACGCCGTCGTGCCGGGTGATGCCGTATTGGCGTAGGGTTTGGACGTCGAGCCCGCCGGCGGTCCATTCCAGCTGGATACCGTCGTCGCTCATGCCCATGTCGACCTTGATGGGGCCGTTCATGCCGCCCCCTCGGTAGCCTTCCATCTTGCGGCTGAGCGGCGGTGGGGTGACGGTTTTCGCAATGCCGGCGTAACCGATGCCGTCATTGAAGAGGTTCATGTTCTTGAGTTTGCGTGGCATAGCCATGGCTGGGCTCTCCGGGAGTGTGGGCCGTGGGCGCCGGGGTTAGCGGCGCGCTGGGTCAGGCATCAGGCGTTGATGCGGCTGGCGAAGTCCATCAGGTAGCGATCGGTGATGCGCTGCTGGAAGGTCAGATCTTCCAGCGGGGGCACCGGTGTGTAGTCGTAGTCGATCGCGAGCTTGCCGGCCTTGAGGCGCTCCGGGGTGTTGAGCTCGGGGTCGTACCAGGCGCTGCCGTCGATGATGTAGCCGCGGGTCTTCCACTCGCGGAATTTGGCGTTGATGCCCTCGATCATGTCTTTCACCAGTTGAGGGTGCATGGGCTGGTCGATGGCCCACAGGTGCGCCTCTGCCATTGTGTCGGCCACCACGTGCGCGGTGCGTGTGTAGTTCTCGAAGGCGAACAGCGGATCCTCGGCGGTGGTGCGCGAGCCCCAGAAGCGGAACCCGCTCTGCTGGATCAGGGTGGTGATCTCGTTCTCGTTCAGGTAGCCGGCGTCGGTCGCGGGGTTCTGCAGATCCCAGAACACATCCTTACTGATGCCGGTCACGCCGTTGACGGGCACGTTGCTGAGCGTCTTGTGCCAGCCGACGGTCTGGTCGATCTTGGCGCGCAGGCCGAGGGCGCGGGCGACTGCGGGCGCATCTACTGTGGCGGCTGCGGTGGTGTCGAACGCGCGGAAGTCTGGCCAGATGAGCATCAGCTCACGCGCGCCGAAGGTGTCGCGGTAGGCCACAGCGGCTTCCTTGTCGGCACAGTCCCAGGCGCTGGCGTAAGCGAAGGCGCGCAGGGACTGTGCAACGGTGACCAGGGCAGCGGTAACGGCTGGGTCATCCAGACCAGGTACACCGAGAATACGCGGGGTAACACCGAGGCGGGCCTTTGCTGCGAGCAGCGCCTGCATGCCGGTGTATTCACCACCTGTAGCGCCGCCGATAATGTTGGCGGTAGTTTCTGCCGCGTCCAGCCCCTCTTCTACCCGCACGACGACGGTGATGGGCTTGGTCTGGTCTGCTATGGCGCGCAGGCTGGCGGCAAGCGTGCCTTCGGTACCGGCATCGCCGATGGCGCTGAGCACGTTGGTGAGCAGAACGGGCTGGTTAAGCGGAAATACGGTGGCGTCTGCATCGGAGGCGGTGCACACCATACCCACGACGGCGGTGGAAATGGAGCGAATGGGGCGCGTGCCCTCATTGATCTCGATGACTCGGACGCCGTGATGATATGAATCGGGCATGGTTGGCTCCCTGCAGGGCGGTAGTTGCTGTCAGGGGTCATGCTGTCGCGTAGGCGCGGGGATTGGGAGCGGCTGGGGTTGTGGGGGGCGTGTTTACAGGGGCAGGCAAAGAACCCCGCCGAAACGGGGGTGCTTACTTCGACCTAAGCCAGATGGATGCTACACCGGCTCCGGAGTGTCGACCAGCGCGGCCACATCTGGATTCGCTTCGAGGAAGGCAGCGAGCTTTTCCGCTGCGCTGGGCTCGGCTGGGGCGGTGGGCTTGTTGACCAGCTGCCAGGCTGAGCCGTTCCACCTGGGCCAGGTGTCATCCGGCCAGGTCTCGGGCGGGGGTGTGGCAATGCAGCCGGCGGGCATGTGGTAAACGCCCGGTTCGAGCGGGCTTTCGTCCGCCTCGGTGATGCCCAGGAACAGCCCTGCGGCGTTGAGTTGGTAGGCTTGCATGGGGTGGCCCTCAGTATTTGATACAGGCGAGCATGGCGCGGTTGCGGGGGCGCAGGTTGGTGACCAGCGGATCATTGGCAAAGCCCAGCCAGCCGTTCGTATCGCCGCCGTATTCACCGGTATGCACGAACTGGCTGAAACTACCGTCCATCGGAACCGGGAACTCCCCACGCCCTACGCCGCCAGCCGGTACGGCCTTTTGCTGGATCAGTTTGAACTGGGCCAGCCCACCACCTGCAGCGCCCTGCCAGCTGCCCAGGGTACGGCCAAAATCCACGCCCTTGCCGTCGTCCCAGCAGCGGATGAACTCACCGCGCAGGTCGGGCAGGTTGAACGTGTTGAAGCCGTCGCCGGCGCCGAAGGTGGTGCCAATGGCTGCGAACAGATCCGCGTAGGCTACCCGGCCCACGGCCGCGCCGTTGGCCTTGAGCCAGCCGGTGGGGGCGCTGGTGCGGGCAAAGTGAGCCAGCATGCCGGCGGGTGACATCTGCCGGGTTTCAGCGCGGCTGAACACGTCCAGGTTGTCCCGCGACGTGGCTTTGCTCTCGACGTCTGCAAGGTTCTTGCTGCGCTCCAGCGGAGCGGGTGCGTTACCGGTGGGCTCGTTCTGCGCGCAGATCAGTTCATGCGTGCCGACAATCGCGGTATTGAACGTGAACTCGGTCGGGTCCGTGGGGTGCGGCGTCCATTCGTCATTGGGTACCCGCTCACCGTCCACGTACACGGCCAGCCCGCGTGTGGTGCAGATCGCCAGGGTGACCACGGTTTGCCCGTCGACCAGCTCCTGTTTCTCTTCGATGGTATCCACGGTCACGTTCACCTGGTCCGGATCCGCCCAGATGATGTCGCCATCAGCATTGGAATTCTTGCGCGCCACCTGCCCAGTGGTACCACCCGGCAACAGCGTGGCCATGGTGATGTTGTTGAGGATCCACGACTGGGTGGCCACTGACACGTTGGGGTCCACCTGCAGGGTGACCACTGTGGCATTGGTGACCAGGAACTCGAAGCGAACGATCATATCCGCGAACGCGCCTTCACCCTCGGCAGGCATGACCGATGCAGGCACGTTGCCCACGGCGAACAGGTTGCCGTCCACATCGAACAGCCCCATCTCACGGATCGTAAAGCCGCCCACGCTGACCGGGATCACCAGCTCGGCTGTGTATTTGGAGTTGCGCTCCGGATCCTGGTAGACGCGGTTCACTGTGGCGCGAAACCGCTCATTCACCAGGGCGGTCATGTCGTCGGCGAGATCCACAAAGTTGCCATTGCCATCACCCACGGCCATGTGCGTGATGTTGATCGGCGTGCCTGCGGCCTCGGCTGCAGCCATGGCCTGCAGGCCGTGGGCGGTGTGAATGGATTTGTAGGTTGGCATTGGCGCTCCTAGATTCTTGCGTCTTGGGCTCTTTAAGCCCTGTTGAGATAACCGCTTTGAAGCGCCACTGCCGGAAGGCCACCCTCATGACCGTCCAAGGAAACTGCCGAGAGGAACTCGCTCCTAGCGGGAATCAGGAGCACTCGGCCATCAACCATCGATACGGCATTTGTAAACCACGGCGGATTGGCCAGGGCCCCAATGGAAGCCCCTTGGCTAATCAGAACAGAATCAGGATCGAACACTGATATGTTCGGCTGAAACCCAGGAGCTAAAGCTACCCGACCGTCTGGCAGAATGGCGCCGCCCAAATACCACTCGGATGTGTGCGCAGTAAGCGCACCTGCATTTACTGCGGTCCCTTCTACAGGGTCGAATACCATGCCCGAATCGGCTCGGGCAGGTATTACGAAAACTTTGCCGTTCGGCATGAGCAGCCCGCCACCAAAAATGGCAGGGCCTACTACTGTCTTGCCGTGGGCTGGCCCCAAAGCGAAGCTGTTGTCGGACGGGTCGAAAATACCAAAGTGCGTAGACTGATGCGGAACAAGCAGCACCTTGCCGCTTGGCATGAGTACAGCACCCGAGAACGCCTTTAACCCTCTGCCGTGAGCAGGCCCAGTGACAAAAGCAGTGCCATCAGCAGTCAACCAGCTCACGCTAGAGAAGTCGTAGGGGGCGAACAAGACTCGGCCATCCAGAAGCGTCACAGCTCCCTGGAATTTGTTGCCGCCTGCCCCGGCGCCGGTAGATACCGAGGACATAATTTTCGATACCGGGTCGTATATTTTAATGTCCGGGTGGGTGAATGGCGCGATAACTGCACGCCCGTCATTCAACAAAGCGCCGCCCCAGAATTCACCAGGGCCGCCCCATGCGCCTATATTAGAGTCTACAGTTAGCTGATTGTTCGACGGGTTGAAGACGTAGAAGTTACCCACATCGCTATGGGCCGGGAGCATCAAGACCTTGCCGTCTTTAAGATTGAGCCCACCGCGCCAGCGGAGCCCCGCCGAGGTGGCGGGAAGCGCAGAAACGTCCACAAGCTCCGAGTAGGATACCGTACCGCCCGCTGGCTGACTTTCGACTGAATCACCCAATGCCGCACGGTATGGCGCCCAGTTAGTTACTCGAGGCCAGGAAAATCCAGATATCTTCATTACTTATCACTCACTATGTTGAGTTGAGGAACAGAAGTCCCAGCGATAATTTCCGGTTCGTTAACAACCGCGCAGTAGACGATCTTATCCGAAGTTCGGTTGTAATCGTAAGTTACGTATATCTCTCCATTTTCACCAAAGGTTACCCCCGGATAAGACGTTGAACCTCTCGCATCAATTAATACAGAGAATGGAAAACTATCACCGCCGTCCTCCGATATCGCCACAGTCAACTTATCTCTAACGGCGCTCGCGTTATAGCAAACCAGAAGCCGGCCGCTTGGAGTCGCTGCCACAAATACTCTCGAAGAAGGGTTGTCGCCAAGGGCGGCCCACACCTGCGACGCCGTCCAGGTTTTGCCGTCGTCTTCTGATATTGAATACTCAGTCGGCCCAGTAGTCCGGTATGCGGCAAGCCAGCGCCCGTCAAATAGCTGTGTTAAGTTGGTTTCGTCAAACGAGTTGCCCGCAATGTTGGCTGGCAACGTAGAGTGGTACTCGGCTTTGCGATTACGATAATCGAGCCGGAACAGTCTCTTGCCGACAAGATCAGGGCGTTGCGCAACAACCCCGGGCCTGACGTTTCCGCCCCAATAGTCAATCGGGACATAAACTTGCTCGTTTATTACTACAGGCTGCATCGGTACGCCGTAATACGACAGACGCCATGGAGTTGACCAGTTCGGAATTTCCCCCTCTGGATTCTTGCAACTGACAGCCCAGGCCCCTTCTACACCGTCCATTAAAGAGTTGCCGCCGCACACAGCAAAGAAAACCCACAACTTGCCGTCAGGATCAGTCCAGGCCTGAATATCAAACACTCGTTTCGCGGGGTCATCCAGAAACTTGATATATCCGTGCTCAGCCCAAGTAGCGCCGCTATCATCTGAATAGCCCAGGATTGCAAAGTTACCAGGACCTTCACCAAAACCAGAAGTGCTTAAGTCATCATCGCCGTACCAGCAACACCACAGTCTGCTTCCAGTCCGCGCGATAGATGGGATGCCCTGAAAAACTCGCTCAGTGAAAATCGGGTCTGTCGTATCAAAGTACAATGACGGACCGGACTCTACATAAAGTGGATCGGGAACGGGTTCGACATCCTCTTGATTTGGATTGGATGAATTGCCGAGAATATGCACAACATTATTTTCGGTGTCGAAAGTCAGGAGTTCCACGCCTTGCGACTCGAAAACCAGCGCTGCTTTACGTCCCGGCTTTAAGCTAACCGATACATTCGATGATTGAAAATCAAACCAATCGGGCCCTTCTATTCTATCAGTTTCTATATCAGCAGCCTGGAGAAGGCTTTTAATAGAGAGGTTGTTTAGTTTTACCGCCTCTCTCGTTAATTCCAAGAAAACTTTGCCGGCCGCATCGAGCATCCTTATATTTTGCCCTCCTACCAACACTTCTAAGTCATCAAGCTCTAAGTCTGCTATTACTTTTCCACCCGTTTCTCTTGGTGAAGACTCTCCATAGGTAAAAGCTACAGGATTAGAGGCGCCTTCTAGTGACGGGTAGGTTTTTACATAATTAGCAGTAGTTCCGAATCGTCGAAATAGATCGAGGTATCCATCGTCTGAGGAGCTGGGGACACTGAAATATTCCTCATCTGCAAGAGCGGCTACTCCGCTTGCTACATCCGGGTAAATGCCATTTGATAGCAATGCAGCTTCTACGATTTTCTGTAGAACAGCTATCGTTTGGCCCTCGCTAGTCTGAAACGATTCCTCACCTGATGGTGAGTTTATAAAAATATTCACCCGCTTTTCATTACTGAGAAAACGTTGTACCGCTTCGTCCAAGGGCAGATCTGCCATGGTCTTACTCTCCTAAATGCTGGGCCAAGTTGACGTTAACGATGGTGTCGAGCAGGGCTTCGGCGGCGTAGAAGTCGTTCAGTACTGCAACTTCTTGCGCGTTGCTTGGCTCAAGGCGCAGCTCGGTACCCACCATCACTGCCGAGGCGAGCACCGGCCCGACCTGGCTGCGAATGATCGGCGCGATCTCGGTGAGGTGTGAGCGCAGGTTCTTCGCGCTGCCGACCACTTCCAGCAGCAGCGCGACGTCTTCGAGGTCGTAACCCACCTGATCCACTTCGATGATCAGCCGGTAGGTGTAGGGATCGGCCTGGGGAATCTGGTTGAACCACTCCTGCACCTTGGCGGTGAAGCCGAGCGCGCCCAGGGCGTCGAGTACGGCGCCGATGGTGCCTTTCTTGCGATGTACGCCGAGCGAGGCCTTGATCGCGGCGCGCTTCTGCTCGGTTGTCCACTCCGGATCCCATACGTCGATCGACACAGCGCGGGCCAGCCAGGGCAGCAGATCGGCGGGGCTGGTGTCGGCATTCCAGACTTCACGCACGATGACGGGCACGTCATTTACGTGGCCGGCCACCAGGGCGAGGTTGCGCTCAGCCGGTGTAGCGTTGGGCGGCAGGGGGGTGTAGCTAGACATCGGGCTGACCTGCGAGCGTCAGATTGATGGCGGTGCAATAGGATGCCTCGCCCTCGCCGTTGACGATGTTGGCCAGGGGTGCCTGCAGATCCACTGACTGCACACCCGCTATGTGCAAGGCAGCATGCACACCGGAGACGGCGACGTCGTAGGCCATGCGGTGCATGGATGCCACATAGGCCTGGGCGCTGGCGTAGGCTGCAGCGCGGACCACTTCTGCATCTGGGCCGGGGTACACGGTGAGCTCGGCGGTGATGACGTACTCATTCACCGAGGCAGAAAGCACGCTGACCTGATCTGTCATCGGGCGCACGCTCTTTTCATTGACTGCGGCGGTGACGGCATCGAGCAGCTGCTCGGATGCGGTGCCGTTGCCAGCCTGGGACAGCACAAACACCGAGACCAGACCGGGTTCGGGGCTGCTGGCATTGGCATCACGCACCAGGCCGCTGGCACCAAGCGCGGCAAATATGTAGCTGCCCTGGCTGCCGGCGGTGGTGAAGGCCTCGAAGCTGAGCTGCACGCGCCGGCGCAGGGCCTCGTCTGACTCATACACGGCCGGTACCGGCGGCACTGCCTGCGGGTTGGCCGGGGTGATGAGCAGGCGCTGCACGTTGAAGTTGGCGGCGAGCTGGTCGAGATCCGCATTCACGGCATAGGCCAGCATGACCGCCCGGGCGGCTTCGTTCACCCGTTGGCGCAGATGCAGCTCATCGTATGCCGAAACCTGCAGTACTTTGTAGGCGGGGTCGGATTCGACCAGGGCATCGAACGCCGGATCCAGCGCGATCAGCTGGGCGAGCTTGCGGGCGAGGATGGTTTCGTAGTCCAGCGGCTCGACCACCGTGGGCGGTGGCAGTTGGCTGAGGTCGACGGCGGTGAAGCTGCTCATGTGACAGCCCCCAGTTGCAGCGGCACCTGCAGCTCTACGCGGTTGCCCGTGTCTGCATGCTCACCTTCCAGATCCATGGTCGCGGACCCGTTGGCGTTGCGCTGCAGGCTGATGCGCGAGAGGCGCAGGCGTGGCTCCCATGTCATCAGGGCGCTGCAGGTGGCGGCGTACAGGCGCAGGGTGGTAGCGGCGTTCTGGGGCTGGTCGATCAGCTCGGGCAGCAGGGATCCGTAGTCGCGGCGCATGACGCGGGAGCCGATCGGGGTGGTGAGGATGTCGCCTATGGACTGGCGCAGGTGGCCCAAGCCGTCGAGCGGCTTGCCGGTGTTGCGGTCCATGCCGTTCATTGGGGCACGTCCGTGGGTCCGGGGGCTGAGCTGCCGCCGGTGATCCCGTGCTTGTGATTGACCAGGCTGATGCCGTCGGCGACCACGTCGTCAGTGACTGTGACCAGGCCGGTGATATTGACGGGGCCGGTGATGTTGATTCCGCCCGGGGCGCTGATGTTGATCTGGCCTTCTGCCGTCATCATGACGGTGTAGTCGCCGCTGCCCTGGTCATACCCGAAACATGTGCCGTCGGCATAGGTGGTGCTGTCCAGATCCGGGTTGGCGCTGGGCCCCGGGAATTCGTCGCTGTTGAGGCCGACCAGCACAAAGCCGGCGCCCATCTCGCCGCTGGGGCTGAAGACGACGCACTGCTCGTTGAGGGTTGGGTCGCTGTTTCTGCGCACGCTGCCGGCGCGGTCGACGAAATAGCGCAGCCAATCGGTGAGCAGCTCGCCGGATTTCACCCGGCAGCGCTTGCTGTCCGCGTCCAGGGCGTAGATGGTGCCCGGGCGGATCATGTTGTCGAGGCGGCGGCGGAGTTCGGCGATTGGGTTCATGCCGCTATGCTCACGCGGGGGCGCGAGATTTGGCAGTTGCTGGCGTTGTAGGGGTGGGTTTTACAGGCCGCGATCGGCCAGGTGCGCGAGCAGGTCGTCGCGGATCATGTCCAGATCCGCACTGGTGAGACCGAGCAGCTCGCGCTGTTCGTACTTTACTCGGGGGGAGTTTTGGCCGGGGCGGTCGCGCAGGCCGTACTGGTGCACGCGGGCCAGCCGTGCGGTGCGGCCGAGGAAGGCCAGGCCGATGGTGTTGGCGTCGGTTTGCAGCTTGAGGTACTTGGCGGTTTTGAGGGCGGTAAACATCTTGCGCTTTACCCTACCCTTTTTTGCGCGCAGATCCCGCTCTTTACGTGGGGCGAAGGGAGTGCCATCGGGGTTGCGCTGGGCGGTAATGCGCTGTTGCTGGCTTTTGCGCAGCTTGCGGGCGATCGACTGGTTGAGCCGGCGCCGCTCGCCGGGCTCCAACTTGGCCAGCAGTCCGCCGGCCCAGTCTTCAAGTGCTTCCAGGTCAGCGGTCACGGCGCGGGGCTCGTCCAATTGGCGAGCACGTTGCCGGCACCGTCTTCGAGCTGCCAGTCGGTTGCTTCATAGGGCTCGTCAGGCTGCGGCTCTGGTGGGTGGGTGATCAGCAGCTGCCCATCGCCCTGCTTTTTGACGATCACGCGCTCGGTAAGCGGCAAGGTGAACGACAGATCCACTTTCTTGTTGTCGAGTATGTCGGCTTCGAACTTGACTGAATCCTTGGCGCGATCGAGGTTGGACATCAGCTCGTTCTGATTCACCAGCAGCCAAGCAAACAGCGGCACCGCTATGGAGTCCGGGTGGCCTGCGAAGTCGGTGAAGATCAGATTGAGCGTGTAGGCGTACTCGAATGACAGGCCCGGCGCTGCCGTGGCCCGCAGCGTGCCATTGTCGATGAATACCAGCATGCGATCGGGGTTCTTGCGCAGCTCGGGGATCGCTGATTCCAGGTGTTGGCGTAGGGACTCTGGCTTGTTCATTGTCGGCCTTCAGTTTCTGTTGGCATTCGTGTGTCATGTCGACCTGGGCGGCGCACGCGGCCCAGTCGGCCTCGATCACATCAGCGTCTTTCAGCAGGTTCCCGTTGCGTGTCGGCGCTGTGGCGCTCAGCGTGCAGGGCACCACCTCCGGACAGCCAACTTTCATAACCAGCGGCGCCGGTAATGGCGGGGCGCTGCCGCAGCCGACGAGCAGCAGCAGGCAAAGGCACATCAGACCAATCCCGTAGTTCCTGATTTTCATAGCGTAGATCCTCGATCAGTTTTTCTCGTGCGGCCAGCTGCTGCCTGATGCCGGCCTGTTGGGTTCGCAGCTTGCTTTGCGCTGCGCGTTCGCCGGCGAGCGACTGCTCGAGCTCGCCGATCACTGCCTTGTGACCCAGGATGCTTTGCTCTGCCGTGGCGGCGCGGTTCTGGGCGGTGATTTTGTCGGCCTGGGCTGATTCGAGCCGGATCTGCTGCAGCCAGATGAGCGCGACGATGGCGCCGATCAGGCCGAGGCCCAGGGCGATCTGGCGTAGGGTGCTCATTTGCGGTACCAGCCGGCGGCGTTCATGTCCTTTTCGTCCAGCTGCTGCAGGTCCAGGCCGTTGATCAACAGCACATTGCCGCGGGGTTGCACCTTGTGCAGGGCTTGCGACAGCTCCTGCATGGTTTCAACGTCGGTGCCGCCGGGGATCAGCAGCACGGCGTTGGGCTGGATGTTCATCTGACGGATCTTGTCCAGGTCGACGTTCATGCTGCCTCCTCGAGGAGCTCATTGTGGCGAGCGTAGGCGCGGGCCAGCTTGACGTCATACAGGTTGCGGGCGTAGGCCGGGCCGTTGTAGATGCGGGCGAACTTGGCCCACTGGCGATTCTTGAGGGCCTTGTGCAGCGCTGGATCGGCTTCGATAAAGCGGACGAATGCATCCAGGTGGTTGGCTTCGCTGGCCTGCATTGCGTCGGCGAATGCTTGCTCACTGGCATAGCCAAGGTGGGCGTAGTGGAAGCCCATGATCTGGAACAGGCCCCAGCTACAGGAGCCGATGGCAGCGCCGGCGTCGATCATCTTGGCCCGGGCAAGGCGCGCGTGTTCTGCCATGCCACCGCTGTAGCCGCCCGGGCGTGGGTTGACCAGGTTGGGCAAGGTGGCCACCAGCTCAGCCACTCGGCTTTGCACCTGGTGCTCGTCGTCCAGCTCGGTCAACAAGCTGAGCTGGCGGTGCATAATATGGCGCTCAAACAGAATCGCCGGCTTGCCGGGCTCGAAGAAGCCAGCGCCACGGGATTCCACTTCGTTCACTGCCTTGATGGTCGCCAGCTCGGCGCCCAGGCGATTGGCTGCGCGTATCAGGTCGGATTCCTTGAGCAGACAGCTGCAATCGGCGCCGGCCAGGGCGGCGAGTGTCTTGGGTCCGGCGATGCCGTCGACGACCAGCCCCACCTTGCGCTGGTAGGCCATGACGGCGCGCTCGGTTTTCTCGCCGAAGTCGCCGTCGACGTATACGTCTACGCCGGCACGCTTGAGCGCGGCCTGCAGATCTCGCACCTGGTGGTTCTTGTCGCCGATGATCATCACGCGGTTCATCTGTTGGTCCTTATCAGTGCGGCCAGGTTGCCGTTGGCCCGGTAGACCAGGAAGCACAGCAGCACGGCGGGCAGGGCTTGCCAGAGGCTGACGGCAGTGGGGTTGAGCAGAAGGTCGATGGCGGCGCAGAGCAACACGCCGATCACGACGGTGGCGAGCAGTGAGATACCACGCCGGCAGCGATAGCCGCGGCGGTCAAAGGCGACCAGGCGCAGGGCCGAGACCAGATAGGCGAGCGTGGCGACGGCCGGGTACAGCGTGGCCTCCAGTGCTGTTGCAGGTTCAATTGCCATGTCAGCCTCCCGGGCCGCGCTTGATCAAGCTGGCGATATCGAATTTATCGATCTGCTGCATGAGCTTGATGCCCAGCGGCACGATGATGATTGAGCCGATGAACGCGCCGGTACCGGTCTCGGTGACGGGCGTCTGGGTGACCAGCTCGGAGCTCATCAGGTAGCCGACCAAGGCGCTGAAAAACAGGCTGCCGATGCGCTGCCATGCCTTGAGCTCGGATTTGTTATAGGCCACCAGGGCGGCGCCCAGTACTGCACCCATCACCGCGTTGGCGTCGATGAACGGCACCATGGCGGCGAGGGTGACGCCGGCCGCGGTGGTGGCGGCTACGGCTGTGCTGCTGGTCGGTTCTGGCATCTTGCCCCCTAATCCCAAAGGTTTACTGCGGTTTTCTGCTCGGCCTGCTCGGTGATCTCGGGCAGGGTTACGGGGTAATCGATCGGCACGATAGGCCCCAGATCGGCCAGCCCGGGGTTGGCCTCGAGCACGGCCTCGGTGACGCCAGCGGTGCGGCCGTAGTAGCGGAAGCAGATCAGGTCGACGGTATCGCCCTGGACGGCGCGCACGGTGACCATCAGATCAGCTCTACCCGAGTGCGGCGCTTGCCGAGCAGGTCACTGATGGCCCAGCGAGCGTCACGGCGCAGGTCATCGATGTTGGGCGCGCTGGACTCGGCGTTCTTGTCGCCCTCGGCGCTGGCGGAGTAATCCCGGTACCGCTCGACCAGCTCGGCGCCGGCGGTGCAGATGACTGCGCGCTGGTACAGGTACTGCAGGCGGCTCTGGCCGTTGATCTCTGTGGTGGGCACATCTTCCAACGACGGATAGAGCAGCACGTGCAGCGCTTTGAAGTCGCGCAGCAGCTGGTTGACGGTGAGCATGCCGTTGACCAGGGCAGCTTCGAGGCGTTTGTCGGTAACGTCGCCGTGAATGCGCAGCTGCTCGCGGGCAACGTGGGCGTCCAGGTCAGGAAACCAGCCGTCGTTGGTCAGTTGGAAGGTTTCGGTGGTGCCGCTTGCTACGAATGCGCTCATGTTTCAGGTTCCCAAGTCGCCGGTGGGCTGGTGTCTTGACTGGGGAAAGGAGAGTAACCCTGGTCAAGACCCCAGCGCCGGCGGGCGTCGGGGGACGCTCAGTTAGCGGGTTTCTTGTTCTTCCCGGGCTTGGCTGGGGCGGCAGCTGCTTTCGGCGATTCGACTGCAGGCGCTATGGCCGGCTTCGTTTCTTCCGTTGAGCTGTCGCCCTGGCCCGGCTCGATGTTGGCATCAGCGGCCGCGGCTGGATCTGCCGTGAGGCTGGTGCTTTCATCTGCGGCGCCGGCGTCACCTTCATTGGCTGGGGCATCAGCGGTTGGTTGGTCCGCTGGCTTTTCGCCTTCTGTGGTGGTGCCGGTACCGGGCTCGGGGTTAACAGGATCCGCATGTTTCTTCAGCAGGCGATTGACCTTTTCAAGGTCTTTCTTCCCACCGCAGTTTTCGTGAAGCTCGATGGCGCGGGTGATGTGCTTCTGCGCTTCAGCAAGGGATGGCAAAGACTCGGGGGTGACCTCCTCCTCGTTAAACCCAAGCAGGCGGGCCTTGCCGATCGCCAGGTGAATCTTGGCGCGGGCCTGGTCGTGCATGTCATGTTTGCGGGTGATCGATTCGGCGGTTTCCAGGATGGCCAGGTTGAACGGCTTGTCGGCCTTGAGCTTGTTCAGGGCCGAGGTTGCGATCTCTTCGGCAACCATGGTGGCCGGTGGACGCTCGAAGCGATCGGCGAGCTTGAGCTCGTGCTCGAGCACGTATTCAGCCATCAGCAGGGCCTGAGTGTATTTTTCCGCGTCGATGGCCCAGAGCATGATCGTGGTGAATACCTCGTCCTGCACCCCTGCCCCGCTTTCAAGCACGCCCTTGACGTAATCGTCGTACCCATCCAGCAGCTGCTTTTTGAGCGCTACCTTGCCCTGGGTGGATGCGATGTTCTTGAGGCGGGAGCGGTCCTGGTACAGCTTGGCCAGGTGCTGTTCATACACGGTAGCGTCGGCCATGGTGCCCTGTTGAGCGGCGGCGATCGTAGCAGCGTTGGTCGCGGCTACCTTGGCCATGTGCCGTGCGGCTGGCGTGAGTTTGCGGGTCATTGTTCGGTCTCCTTGGTGTAAAAAAGCTGCCGGATCGCTCCGGCAGCAAGGCTCTACCCATCAGGCAAATCAGGGCGCGGTATAAGGGGTGATGTTCTCGACCAGGGCGCCGCAGGCGTAGTCCTCAATGACGTAAGCCTCGTTGCTGGATTCGAAGTTCTCGATCCGATCGCGCTTGGCGTTGTCGACGATGGTCCGGCGGCGGGTTTCTTCCTGCCAGTAGATCGACAGGTTATCCAGGCGGGTGACCATGACGGCGTTGGCCGGGAAGAACGGCACACGTACGGCAGGCAGGCCACCGATGCGCTTCTGGCTGATGATGATGTCGCGGGCCAGCTGCTCGCTCGGCGCCTGGTCGGAGTCAACTAGAGGGAAATACTTGTCGTGCATCAGGCTGCGGCCACAGATGGCCACCAGCTCGGTGTCTTCCTGGTACCAGGGCTCGATCAGGTTGTTGACGGCGTCATAGATGATCGCGTCCAGGTTGGCGTAGTCGCCGCCGGCGCCGTAGGTGACCTCACCGCTGGCATCGACCACTTCACTGAGTACACGCTCTGCAGCGTGCAGGCGATACTTCTGCAGCCAGCCGACGTTTACGTCCTGCAGCATCGGGTTGGTGGTCTTGTTCGAGTTCGCGGCGCGCTGCACACCGTTGAAGCCGATCATGATGCGGTCCAGGGCCTGACGCTTGAGAATCGCGTCTCGGATCCGCGCCTGAAAGTCGGGGAACTTGCGCCATGCATCCAGCTTGGAGTAGCGCAGGTGCGTGTCAAAGTTGGTCTGGGTGCAGAAATAACCATGCGCGTCCAGGACGGTGGGATCAGTAGTCTCCCGGTCGTTCTGTGTGGTGTCAGTGGTGCCTGCAATGGGGCTGCCGATGCCGAGACCGACCTTTTCACCAGACTGCTGACCCACCCCAAGCATGTTGATGCGCTGCAGGAAGCCACTCGACTCCTGGATACGGGTTTCCAGCGTCTGCTGAACGCTCGGCTCAATGTTGAATGACTGGGCGGCTGATTCCACCCCGTTCAGCACTGCCAGTTGCTGCAAGTAGGCGTTGAAAAGGCGCCGTGTATCGTTACGCATGATTGTTACTCCGTGGCTAAAAGGGCCTTACCTGGGGTTGTTGGTTAGCAGTCGGTGGTGACCTGCCCATCTCCGCCCGTCGCCTCGGGGCGCTGACGATGCTGTTTGCTGGGGGTTTTATCGAGCCGTGCGACCAGCTCGGCAAAGTCGGTGGCCAGCTTGTCGTAGTCGCTCTTCAACTGAGTGAAGGCCTTGAACTGATCCTTGGTGGTGCTGTGCTCTTGCTGCAGCTGGGCGAACTTGTCGGCCTGCTCTGCGCCATGCTTGGCCAGCGCGGTAACTGCCTCGCGGATGTCCGCAAATTGGGAGTCATCCTTGACGTTCTTATCCTTGCTCTTGCCGAGCAGGTCGTTGACGGTGCTGAACAGCTTTTGCGTCATGCTGGGCGTCTCGTCGACCTCCTCGAATTCGAGTTCCACCTCTACTGCCTCGGTGAACAGGTTGTCGGGGTTTTCCTTCTTGCCCTTGAATGGGCTCTTTTCAGGATTATTAGCTGCAAATTCCAGCACTTCGGTGCCCAGGCTGGCCGGGGAGTCAGTCACGCCCAGGCCCATCAGATACGCTTTGCCGGAATCGGCGAACTTCTCGCGCACCTCGATGCTGGTGTAGATCTTCTGCTTGGCCTTGTTCATCAGGATCAGGTCGTCGGTCGGTTCGATCTGAGCGAACAGGGCGAGCTTCTTTTGCCCGTCAATATCGACCTCTTCAGCCTTGACCGCCAGAACATCGCCGTAGGCCTTGAACGGGCCATCGGCGAACATGCCACGCATGTGCTCCATCCAGATCCGGGCGCCGTATTTGGTCCGGTTGTAGGTGGAAGCCATCTCTTCGATCCACTGGCGCTCGATCTTGCGGCCGTCGGTGGTCATCCCTTCCACTGCTACACGGAAAAACTTGGACTTGAATTTCATGCTCATCCCTCAGATCTGTTTGCGGCGGCTGATTCGCTCTGTGATGTGGGCATGGTCGGCAGTGGGCGCGTGAGCGGCAACGAGGCGCATTTGTAGCGCTGAAAGCTACAAGGAGACGGGCGGGTAAGGAGCTGGGGCGGGCTGGATCATTGCGGGCATGAATAGCCCACTTGATAGCACATCGATGGACCCGCGCCGGCTGGGGAAATTCCTCTACTGGCAGGGTTGGCGCATCACTCAAATTGCTGAATACATAGGCGAAAAAGAGCCGACGGTACACAGCTGGAAAAAGCGTGATGAATGGGATCGCGCCGATTCCGTTGAGCGGGTTGGCGGGGCCCTCGAGGCCAGACTTGTACAGCTGATTTTGAAAGATGGCAAGACCAGCGGCGACTTCAAAGAGATCGATCTGCTACACCGGCAACTGGAGCGCCAGGCGCGGATCCAGCGCTACCAGGACGGCGGTACCGAGACCGATCTGAACCCTAAATTGGCGAACCGGAACACCGCCGATCGCAAGCGCAAGCCCCGCAACGAATACAGCGAAGAACAGGCCGAGCAGCTGCTCGAGGCGTTCCGCGATTCGCTGTTCGACTACCAGAAAGACTGGCACATGGCCGGGGGGCAGCGCACCAGGGCGATCCTCAAGTCACGCCAGATTGGCGCCACTTTCTACTTCGCCCGGGAAGCATTGATCGACGCGATCGAGACCGGCCGCAACCAGATATTCCTGTCTGCTTCGAAGAGCCAGGCGCACCTGTTCAAGCAATACATCGTGCAGTTTGCGCGGGAGACCTGCGGCCTGGAGCTCACCGGTGACCCGATCGTGCTACCCAACGGCGCGCACATCTACTTCCTCGGCACCAACGCCCGCACAGCCCAGGGCTACCACGGCAACTTCTACTTCGACGAGTTCTTCTGGACGTTCCGCTTCGAGGAGCTGAACAAGGTGGCCAGCGGCATGGCGATGCAGAAGCAGTACCGCAAAACCTACTTCAGCACGCCCAGCTCAATGGCCCATGAGGCGTATACCTTCTGGACCGGCGAGCGATTCAACAAGCGGCGGGCGAAAAAAGACCGGATCGAGATGGACGTCAGCCACCAGGTGCTGCAACAGGGCCGGCTGTGCGAGGACAAGATCTGGCGGCAGATCGTCACCATCCTGGATGCCGAGGCCGGCGGATGCGATCTGTTCGACGTCGAGGAGCTGCGCGACGAATACAGCGCCGAGGCATTCGAAAACTTGCTGATGTGCCAGTTCGTCGACGACGGCGCGAGCATATTCCCGCTGGCCATGCTGCAGCCGTGCATGGTCGACAGTTGGGAGGCCTGGGCAGAAGACTTCAAACCTTTCGCCACCAGGCCCTTCGGTGACAAACAGGTCTGGGTGGGCTACGACCCGGCAGAAACCGGTGACAGCGCCGGCCTGATCGTGGTGGCGCCGCCGGCGGTAGCGGGCGGCAAATTCCGCGTGCTCGAGCGCCATCAGTTCCGCGGCATGGACTTCGCCGCACAGGCCGAGGCGATACGCGCCGTCACCAAGCGCTATTGGGTCACGTACATCGGTATCGACATGACCGGCATGGGTAGCGGCGTGGCGCAGCTGGTGAAGCAGTTCTTCCCGGGCGTGACCACCTTCAGCTATTCGCCAGAGGTGAAAACGCGCCTGGTGCTCAAGGCATACGACGTGATCAACAAAGGCCGGCTCGAATTCGACGCCGGCTGGACCGATATCGCCCAGGCGCTGATGGCCATCCGCAAAACCACCACGCAAAGCGGCCGGCAATTCACCTACACCGCAGGGCGCAACGACGAAACAGGCCACGCCGATCTGGCATGGGCGCTGTTCCACGCAATACACAACGAACCACTCGAAGGGCAGACCGGCCGGAACACTGGCCGGATTGTCATGGGCGATTGACGGAGAACGTACGATGAGCAACAGCACAGTCCAGCAGCACACCCAGGCACAGGGAACGCCACCGGCCGACGCCGCGAATCAGTCCCAGGGCATTTCGTTCAGCTTCGGGGATCCGGTACCGGTGCTGGACGGCCGCGAGATCATGGACTACTCGGAATGCTGGCTGAACGGCAAGTATTACGAACCGCCGATCAGTTGGGGCGGGCTGGCCAAGGCCTTCCGCGCCGGTACCCATCACAGCTCGGCGCTGTACTTCAAGCGCAACCTGCTGATGAGCTCATTCATTCCGCACAAGCTGCTTTCCCGGGATGCATTCGGCCGCTGGGCCCTGGACTTCCTGACCTTCGGTAATGGCTACATCGAGCGTAAAGAGTCGATGACCCGCCGCACCATCGATCTGACCCCGCCGCTGTCCAAATACATGCGCCGCGGCAGGGATCCGGGGCAGTACTTCATGGTTCACGGCTGGAAGCAGGAACACGAATTCGAGGAAGGTTCGATCTTCCATCTGCTCGAGCCCGATATAAACCAGGAGCTCTACGGTCTGCCGGAGTACTTGAGCAGCCTGCAAAGCGCCTGGCTGAATGAATCCGCCACCCTCTTCCGCCGCAAGTACTACAACAACGGCTCTCACGCCGGATTCGTGATGTACATGACCGACGCCGGCCAGAACGAAGACGACATCGAGGATCTGCAGCAGGCCTTCAAGGATTCGAAGGGGCCCGGCAACTTCCGCAACCTGTTCGTGTATGCACCTAACGGCAAAAAGGACGGGATCCAGATCCTGCCGATCAGTGAGGTGCAGGCCAAGGATGAGTTCTTCAACATCAAAAACGTATCCCGCGACGACCAGCTGGCCAGCCACCGCATACCACCCCAGCTCATGGGCGTGGTACCCAGCAACGCCGGCGGCTTCGGCAGCATCACCCAGGCGGCAGAGGTCTACGCGATGAACGAACTGGCCCCGCTGCAGCGCCGGTTCGAGCAGCTGAACGAGTGGCTGGGTGACGAGGTGGTGAGCTTCAAGGAGTTCGTGCTGCCAAGCGAGAAAAAGTAAAGGATCCAGCAACGCCAAAGGCCGCTATTCAGCGGCCTTTTTTTGTGTCCAGGGCGTGATGATTCGCCTTGCTGCGGCGCGATAAAACCTCAGCAAATCATATCATTTCAGCTATTCAACCACCACCATTAAAAGCCCTGCGCACCAATAAATACGCGGCCTCCAGCCATTCGCGGGAACCAAAGAGCAGCGCCCGCCAGCCACCACTGGCAACGACCAGCACCCAGCACCAGGGCCGACCCCCGGCACCCCCTCCCGCACCCGGCGCGCGCCGTCATCCCCCCTCCCCTCCTCCGCTCTAAATGCGTCTAGTTTGTTGCACTCACGCACCCAGCACGGCGTCAGGCAGGCTGCTGGCTGCACGTAGAGGTGGCGAGGCGGCAATTCATGCGGTTTCAGGCGCGAAGGCTCTATATCGGCCCTCAGCGTCTCAGGCGCTCACATTCTCAGGTCGGCATCGGAAACAGGTTAGAAGGTAATGAGCGAGCCAAAACGGGAGTTAAGGTGTTGATATATATGGAAATATTTTATTACCTGCCGAGGTAATTTGAGGTAAGGAGAGAGGTTATATTTTTGTAAGTCATTGATTTAATTGGACATAGGTAATTCAGTTTCTAACCTTTAATAGAGGTAAGTTTATTACTTATATATTACCTATTTCTAACCTTTGCCTGATTCTTCCAAACCCTTGAAAACACTGAGCTATCTCCATTTTTCAAAGCCGTATTACTTTTCTAACCTTTTCCCGATGGCTCCATTGAAAATTGGAAATAGCCACACACGTGCACGTGCATGCGCGTAATAGCCATGCCAGACACTCACGCACAAAAAAGCCCGCACACTGGCGGGCTCTCTCACAAACAGGCTTATTTGAGGCGTATGGGTAATGGTGGAATCCCGCCCCCGCAACCACATTGAAAACCGTCGAACGGATATTCTCCTTCGGCGGTTTTTTTTGCCTGAAATTTACCGTGACGGTACATTGCGGACTCCTCTCGCCGCCCTATACTGGGAGCGACCTCATTCAGGATGGAAACCCTCAATGGTACTTTCGCGCCTGAGCATGCTGCCGCTGTTGCTCGTTACCTGTCTCGCGATGGCCGATACCCGCGAAACCGATACCAGGAGGCCGGTCTTCCTGATCGCCGAGGTCTGGCCCTGGGGCTACTTCGACGAAAACCAGCAACCTGCGGGCCTGATTCACCAGTTCGCTACCCGCCTGGCCAGCCGGGCAGACATCGACATGCAGTATCGGGTCTTGCCACCTCAAAGAGTATTGGCTGATCTGGAGCGTAACGAAGGTGACTTCACCATGCTGTTCCAGAACCCTGATCTGCATCGCTATGCCCAACCGATCGGGCTGATCCAGGTCAGCGACATTCTGCTCATCGCCCGCAGGGACTCCGCCCAGCAACTGACCCTTCAAGCCCTGGCTGGCAAGCCACTCGGGTATATCGCGGGCACCAACTACGGCGAAGCCTTCCATGCTGATCGCGGCACCGTGAAGATACCCATAACCGGACTGACGCAAGCCATTCGCATGCTGCAACTGGGTCGCCTGGAAGCCATGATTACCAGTGACATACTGTTGCATCACAGCCTCAAGGAGGCGGAGGTTCCTCCCCACGCCTTTCGCGCACGCCTGCTGACCCAGGGCCACGAGGCCATCCTCTATATGGCCAGTGACAGCCCGAACGCGCATCAGCTGCCGGCCGTCAGCGCGGCCCTCGAAGCGATGCATGAACATGGCGAACTGGCTGACCTGTTTCGCAACTCCCTGGATCTGCCACCGATGGACAAGGATTAGGGCAGTCCTGCCCGCGTCCGTTTTCCCCCTGTATCAACCGCTTCCGGCCGACTACCATGGACAGATAACATCCGTCCCACTGCAACGGAGCAGCCAGCATGCATATCGGTTTCATCGGCCTGGGCAACATGGGGGGCCCCATGGCCCACAATCTTCTCGCAGCAGGCTACCGGCTGACGGTCTTTGACCTGTCTGCGGATGCCGTCCAGGGCCTGGTGGCCAAAGGGGCCGCAGCAGCAGGCTCGGTCACCGAACTGGCCGCCAGCGATGTGGAACTGATCATTACCATGTTGCCGGCGTCAGCCCAGGTACGAGAGGTCTATCTGGCCGATGCCGGCATTCTGGCCGTGGTCGCGCCGGAGGTCCGGCTGATCGACAGTTCCACCATCGATCCGCTGACGGCCCGCGAAGTGGCTGCTGCGGCAATCATCCATGGCAACGCCATGCTCGACGCGCCCGTGTCCGGGGGCACCGGCGGAGCTCAGGCTGGCACTCTGACCTTCATGGTAGGCGGCGCCGCCACCGACTACGACGCCGTCCTTGAAGTGCTGCACGCCATGGGCAGGAATATCGTCCACTGCGGTCCAGCCGGCAATGGACAGGTCGCCAAGGTCGCCAACAACATGCTGCTCGCCATATCCATGATCGGCGTGGCCGAGGCGATGAACCTGGGCGTGTCCCTGGGCATGGACCCCGGCGTGCTGGCCGGCGTGATCAACACCTCCAGCGGCCGCTGCTGGAGTTCGGATACCTATAACCCCTATCCGGGAGTGATCGAAGGTGTCCCGGCTAGCCGCAACTACACTGGCGGGTTCGGGACCGACCTGATGCTCAAGGACCTGGGGCTGGCCACCGAGGCAGCCCGACAGCAGAAGCAGCCGGTCATGCTTGGCGCCCTCGCACAGCAGCTGTATCAGACATTCAGTAGCCAGGGCCACGGCTCCCTGGATTTTTCCGCCATAATCAAAATGTACTCAGGAGAGGATAAATGACACAGCCGCAAGCGGTCGTGCTGGCCGAATCGCGCAACCATATAGGGCATCTGACCCTCAACCGCCCCGAGGGCCTCAATGCACTGACGCTGGAGATGGTTCGTCTTCTGCATGAACAGCTCAAGGCCTGGGCCGCAGACGCGTCGGTGCGGGCGGTCGTGATCCGCGGCGCTGGCGACCGCGCCTTTTGCGCCGGTGGGGATATCCGCGGCCTGTATGATCTGCACAAGGGCGGAAAGCACGGCATCGAGGAATTCTTCAGGCACGAATATCTGCTTGATCAGTACATGCATGATTACCCGAAACCCATTCTGGCTCTGCTGGATGGCTTCGTGCTGGGCGGCGGCATGGGCCTGGCCCAGGGGTGCAGCCTGAGACTGGTCAGCGAGCGGGCGCGACTGGGCATGCCGGAAACCGGCATTGGCTACTTCCCCGATGTCGGCGGCAGCTACTTTCTGCCGCGGCTGCCGGGCAAGCTGGGACTGTATCTGGGCCTCACCGGTAACCATGTGAGTGCCGCCGATGCCCTTTATGCCGGGCTGGCCGATGTGCACCTGCCCAGCGAAAGACTGGCCAAGATCGACCAGCACCTTGACCAGTTGGACTGGTCCCTCAAGACCCCGGAGCAAATGATCCGCGACATCGCCCTCACCGAATTGCCGGGCAGTGAACTGGCCAGACTGCGGCCTGCCATCGATCATCACTTTGCCGAGCGCGACATAGCGGCGATCCGCCATTCCCTGCTGGATGAGCATCGCAGCGAGTACAAGGATTGGGCTCAGGCGACGGTCAAGACCATGGACCAACGCTCGCCGCTGGCCATGGCGGTTACCCTCGAACTGCTGCGCCGTGGAGCCAAACTCGACCTGCCCGATTGCTTCGCCATGGAACTGCACCTGGATCGCCAGTGGTTCGAGCATGGCGATATCGTCGAGGGCGTGCGCGCCCTGCTGGTGGACAAGGACAAGAACCCGCGATGGAGTCCGCCCTCCATTTCGCAACTCGACCCGAGCCGGGTCAATGCATTCTTCAAGGGGCTGTAAATGAACGATCTGGAGTTCACCGAGGAGCAGCGGATGGTGCGGGATATGGCGCGGAATTTTGCGCGCGCCGAGCTGGCACCCCGAGCCGCAGGATTTGATCGGCAGGGCTGGATTGATGACGCAGTGGTGCGCCACATGGGCGAGCTCGGGCTACTGGGCATGGTCGTGCCCGAGGACCAGGGCGGCAGCTTCACCGACTACAGTGCCTATGCCCTGGCGGTGGAGGAGATATCCGCAGGCTGTGGTGCCACGGGTGCGTTGATGAGCGTACACAACTCGGTCGGTTGCGGGCCCGTGCTCAATTACGGCTCAGCCGAGCAACAGCAGACCTGGCTGCGGAAGCTGGCAACCGGCCAGGCAATCGGCTGCTTCTGTCTGACCGAGCCGCATGCCGGTTCGGAAGCGCACAACCTGCGCACCCGGGCGGTGCTGGAAGATGGCGAATGGGTCATCAACGGTGCCAAGCAGTTTGTCACCAACGGCAAACGGGCAAGCCTCGCCGTGGTGTTTGCCGTGACCGATCCGGAGCTCGGCAAGAAGGGACTCTCGGCCTTTCTGGTGCCCACGGACAATCCGGGCTTTCGCGTCGAACGCATGGAGCACAAGCTGGGTATTCGTGGCTCGGATACCTGCGCGATCACCCTGGACAATTGCCGACTGCCTGAAAGCAGTCTGCTGGGTGTGCGGGGCAAGGGCCTGTCCATTGCGCTGTCGAACCTGGAGGGCGGGCGTATCGGCATTGCCGCCCAGGCGCTGGGGATTGCCCGCGCAGCCTTCGAGGCCGCTCTGGTCTATGCCCGGGAGCGCACCCAGTTTGGCCAGGCGCTGACCGAGCATCAGAGTATTGCCAATATGCTGGCCGACATGCACATGAAGCTCAATGCCACCCGGCTGTTGATATTGCATGCCGCACGTTTGCGTAGCGCCGGGCAGCCATGCCTGTCGGAGGCCTCCCAGGCCAAACTGTACGCCAGCGAAATGGCCGAAGAGGTGTGTTCGAAGGCCATCCAGATCCACGGTGGCTACGGCTACCTGGACGATTATCCGGTGGAAAGACTCTACCGCGACGCACGCATTACCCAGATTTACGAAGGCACCAGCGAGATCCAGCGCCTGTTGATCGCCCGGGAGCTGCGGCATTACAGCCTGTGAGGCGCGGATGTGCTCAGTGGCTAGTGAAAGTCGCGGCTGCGCACATCCAGACCGGAGAGCAGGTCACTGATGTCCTGCAAGCGTCCGGCAATAATATGCCGGACGCCCTTCTCGGATTCGAATCGACCATCCACCCGTAGCAGTTGCGAGCCTACCAGCTCCTTGCGTTGCCGCTCCCCCAGATCCTGCCAGACGATGACATTCATCATGCCGAACTCGTCTTCCAGGGTAACGAAGGTGACTCCATTTGCCGTACCTGGCCGTTGTCGTCCGGTGACCAGCCCGGCGACGGATATGGGCCTGCTGCTTTCGGCCCGCAGCAGGTCACGTGAACTGCGGCATCGACGACGACTCAGCTCCTCGCGAAGCAGGGACAAGGGATGCGGGCCCAGGGTGGTGCCGACGGCAGCATAGTCGGCAAACAGATTCTCGGCCACTGTCGGTGATGGCAGGCAAACCGCTTCCTCCTGCTCGGCGGGTTGCCCTGTGAACAGCGGCATTTGCGATTCCACGCCAGCGACGGCCCAACGCGCCTGATGGCGATCCCCGCTCAGCGCCTGCAGGGCTCCGGCATCGGCCAGCAATGCGCAGTCGCGCTGATTCAGTCCCGCGCGCACACTGAGATCGCTCGCATCCCTGAAGGGGGCTGACTCCCTGACCTGGACAATACGCCTGCCGGCTTCTTCATGCAGACCGCGAACCATGCGCAACCCCAGTCGAATACCCGGTTGCTCCTCTGCCTCGCGGCCGGGGACGGCTTCAAGGGTACAATCCCAATGACTGCACAGCACATCGACCGGAAAAATCTCAATCCGGTGCCGGCGTGCATCCTGCAGGATCTGGTCAGGACTGTAGAAACCCATCGGCCAGCTGTTGATCAGGGCACAGGCAAAGGCTGCAGGCTCGTTGCATTTGAGCCAGCTGCTGGCATAGGTCAACAGGGCGAAACTGGCCGCATGGGATTCCGGGAAACCATAACTGCCGAAGCCCTTGATCTGCTCGAAAATCTGCGCGGCAAACTCGGCTGTATAGCCGCGTTCCAGCATGCCCTTGGCCAGTCTTTCCTGATGAGGCTCCAGCCCGCCTCGGCGTTTCCATGCGGCCATCGAGCGGCGCAACTGGTCAGCCTCCCCTGCCGAATACCCCGCCGCGACAATCGCCATTTCCATGACCTGCTCCTGGAACAGGGGTACGCCCAGGGTTCGCTCGAACACGTCCTTGAGCGCTTCCGAGGGATAGATCACCTCCTCCTCCCCGTTGCGCCGGCGCAGGTAGGGATGGACCATATCCCCCTGAATGGGTCCGGGACGCACAATAGCTACCTCGATGACCAGATCATAGAAGGTTCTGGGTTTGAGTCTGGGCAGCATGGCCATCTGCGCGCGGGACTCGATCTGGAACACGCCTACCGTATCGGCGCGCCCGAGCATGTCGTAGGTAGCTGCATCCTCGGCAGGTATCGTGGCCAGGGTCAGATCCCGTTGGCGGTATTCACGCAACAGATCAAAACTGCGCCGCAGCGCACTGAGCATGCCCAGGGCCAATATATCGACCTTGAGCAGGCCGACCATGTCGAGATCATCCTTGTCCCACTGAATGATGGTGCGATCATCCATGGCAGCGTTCTCTACCGGCACCAGCGTCTGCAGGGGGTGCTCGGAAATGACGAAGCCGCCAGGGTGTTGCGACAGGTGCCGAGGGAAGCCGATCAGTTGCTCGGTCAGGGTCAACACTCGGTGCACAATGGGATTATCCGGATCGAAACCGGCTTCACGCAGGCGTTCTGGCGTCGGCACCTTGCTGCTCCAGCGACCGCAACACTCGGCCAGGGCGGTGACCTGGTCGGGTGGCAAGCCCAGCACCCTGGCCACATCCCGCAGAGCGCCGGCGCTGCGATAGGAGCTGGCGACTGCAGTCAGGGCAGCGCGATGGCGGCCATATCGGCGGAAGACATACTGGATGACCTCCTCGCGGCGATCATGCTCGAAATCCACATCGATATCCGGTGGCTCGTTGCGTTCACGGGAAAGAAACCGCTCGAACAGCATATTCATCCGCGACGGATCAATTTCGGTAACGCCCAGGGCAAAGCACACAGCCGAATTGGCGGCCGAGCCGCGCCCCTGACAGAGGATGTGGCGGCTGCGGGCAAAACGGACGATATCATGCACGGTCAGAAAGTAGCTTTCATACTGCAGCTCGGCGATCAGCTCGAGCTCCCTGTCGATCTGCTCTCGCACCTTGGGGGTTATGCCCTGAGGCCAGCGCCAGGCGATCCCCTCCTCGGTCAACTGTCGCAGCCAGGCGCTGGCCGAATAGCCTTCAGGGACCAGCTCACGGGGGTACTGGTAGCGCAGTTGCCCCAGGTCGAAATGACAGCGCTGGGCAATTGCCAGGGTTTCTGCCAGCAGCTCTGCAGGATAGGTCTGCGTCAGCAGCTGAGGATTACGCAGGTGCCGCTCGCCATTGGGATACAGACGCAGTCCGGCCTCGGCCACCGTGCAGTGATGCCTGATCGCCGTCATCGTATCCTGCAAGGCCCGCCGCCCCCTGGCATGCATGTGCACGTCACCGGCGGCCACCGGGCGAATGCCCAGCTCCCGGGCACAGCGCAGCAATAGCTGCAACCGGGCTCTATCGTCCGGACCACAATGCAGCTCGACAGCCAGCCAGAGACACTCGCCAAAGCGCTCCCTGAGCCAGTAACCCTGCGCCATGTCGGGCTCACTCTGGGGTACCCAAAGCGCGAGGAGACCGTCCAGCGATTGCGCGAAATCCTCGTGCAGCAAAGAATACTCGCCCTTGGCAGCGCGCCGTCGTGCGCTGGTAATCAGGCCGCACAGTGTCTGGTATCCGGCCAGACTCTCCGCCAGCAGCACCACCTTGGGGCCCGATTCGATCTGCATTTCACAGCCGACGATCAGTTGAATCCGGGTTTCCTGCGCTGCCTGCCAGGCCCGCACGATACCGGCCATGGTGCATTCATCGGTAATGGCCAGCGCCCGGTAACCATGATGGGCAGCCCGCTCGAACAACTCCGCTGCACTGGAGGCGCCACGCTGAAAGGAGAAATTGGACAGACAATGCAACTCGGCATATTGCATCAGGCAAACCAGCCGTGCAGCCAGAACGGACCGGATTCACCGACCGGCCGGAATACCCAGGCCAACTGCCCCTGATCGGTCTGCACCAGAAAATAATCCCGACGAATGTCAGCCCCGTCCCACCAGCCCGATTCGATGCGCTCGGGCCCGGCGAGAATGGCTGATGGCGCTACCGACAGCCTGGTCGGCTCCGGCATCAGCCAGCCTGGCCTGGGCGGTGCTGGCTGCTGGGACTGAAGCGTACTTGCGGCGCCATGGCGCCAGGCATGCTCTGGCCTATGATCAGGGTAACTGCCCAATTCAAGGACGGATTCATCCCCCAGACGGGCCCGTAATCTTTCGCGTAGCTGCTCCCAGGGCAGAGTCTGCTGGGGTCGTGCTTCAAACAGGGGGGCACTCTGGGGCACAAAGCGGGGCAGATCCCGAGCCACCAGACGCACCGCCTGAACCGGCGCTGGCAATTGCACTGGCTCAAGGCGCCCGCGGGTCAGTTCGAACAGCATCTCGGCATCCCGCTCGGCAGCCAGCAGCCCCACCGGCAAGAGCGTATCATCCTGGCCGCGATGCTCCAGGTGCACGGTGAAACGCTGCACCCCACTGTCGCGACCGGCGAGGAAGGCAGCCAGATCCGACACCAGACGCTTGAGGGGGAAAAACAGGGCCTGGTTGGATTCCACGTCGTAATTCAGTTCCAGGCGGACGTCGAAAACATCCGGTGGCGCGTAGCAGTCCAGGACCAGGGCACGGCTGCCGAGCAGTGTGTCCAGATGCCGCATGACCTCCTCGGGAAAGCGACGTGCCAGCGTTGCCCGGGGCAGCGCCAGAACCTGATGCACATGCCGCAGCCCCATGCGCGACAGGGCTGTTGCGCTCTCGGCAGCCCATCCCAGCCGGTGCACGGACATTCTGCCGAGCGCCTGCTGCAGTGCTTCCCGGTCAGCTACAGCTATCCCGTCATGACTGTTCGCCAGGATACGTGCCGCAGCCGGGTTGGGTGCCAGGGCTATGCGATGGCGGAAGCCCATGGACTCGAGCTCGCTCCGCAACCGGCGTTCGAAGGCAGGCCAGGGGCCAAACAGCGCCATGCTCGACTGCACCTCCAGCAGCAACGCCCGCGGGTAATGCAGACTGACATGGGAGCTGAACCGATAGGCCCAGGCCGCGAGCAGCCTGTGCCAGCGCTGGATCTGCTGCTCATCGTACTCGGCCATGGCAAAGCCATCGGCCAGCGCCTTGGCTGCTGTCAGCGTCATGCCCGGTCGCAGGCCCAGGTTTCGGGCAGCGGGTGTGATCGCCTGCACCACCCGGCGCTGGGAAGGGCCGGTTATCAGCGCGAGAGGCGCTTCAGGATTCTCACTGGCACGCAGGACGCCGTCCATGGCCAACTGCGGTAAGAGTATGCACGCCCAGCGCATGGCTCAGCGTCCGCGCAAAAACTGAATGGGGGAAGAAGACGGCCGACCGCCACGACATTTGAGAATGCGCACCTGGCCGGGCAGACCATCGATGACCAGCCGCAGGGCAGCCGGAGAGGGATTGCTCGCCTCGGCCAGGGAGCGGAACGCAAAAGCCAGGGTCTGCCCTGTTTCGGCGGCCACCTGGATGCGCCGCAAGGCGCGATCACCGGCACGCTGCGGCCAGCATAGTACCGCTGCGAAACAACCTGATCGCAGGCACTGCTCGGCCGCCCACAGTGCCTGCTCACCGGCAGCATTGACCATGCTCAGCTGTTGCTGATCGATGCCCGCCGATTGCCAGGCAGGGACGTAGGGAATGAATGGCGGTGCAACGAGCATGATACGTTCCCCGGCAGCGCTCAGCCGGGCCAGGGTTGGCCAGAGCAGTTGCAGCTCCCCCAGCCCCTCGTGGGCATGCAATATTTCGCTCAAGGCCGTATCCGGCCAGCCCCCTGTCGGCAATGCAGCGTCCAGGGCTGCATGCCCGGTGGGCTGCACTGTATCGGGCAAACCCGTAGGCTGGCCTTTCCAGACCTGACGTTGCTGCAAGAGGGTTTCCAGAGCGACGACAGCGCCCATGATTTTCACTCCAAGAATACTGTATATATGTACAGCATATCACTGGGCGAATGGCGGTCAACGGTATTTTGCAGGGTGCAGACGAGCGGATGGCCCCTTGACCAGTCAGTCGTCGCAAAGCGAAAAAGGAGAGGTGCTCACCGCCTCAAGGCGGACAGGGAGCAGGTCAGTGCGGCTTCGAATGCCGCGACAACCATTGCAGGTCTTCCGGACGGGTGACCTTGATGTTGTCCGAGCGGCCTTCTACCAGTCGCGGTGCCAACCCGACATATTCCATGGCCGAGGCCTCATCGGTAACGACTGCCCCGGCGCCCAGCGCCTGAGTCAATGCATCACGCAGTGCGCCCAGGCGAAACATCTGGGGGGTATAGGCTTGCCAGTAGCGGGACCGGTCCGGGGTTGAAGCGACCCTGCCTTGGGCGTCGGCGCATTTGAGGGTATCGCGCACCGGCACGGCGAGCAGGCCGCCCACCGGATCGTCGGCCAGGGTAGCCAGCAGCTTGTGCAAATCCTCCTGCGTCAGGTTGGGACGTGCGGCATCATGCACCAGCACCCAGTCAGCCATCCCGGCGCCCCGAGCGAGCAACGCCTGCAGACCAGCCAGCACGGAATCGGCACGTTCCCGCCCTCCGTCTGCCCTGACTATCCGACTGTCCTGGGCACAGGCCAGCTCCGGCCACCAGGGATCATCCGCAGCCAGACAGACCACCAGACCGTTCAGACCCGGCTGACCGAGAAAGCAGTCAAGGGTCTGTTCGATCAGGGTGCGGTCACCCAGGGGCAAATACTGCTTGGGACGGTCGGCTCGCATGCGTGAGCCGATACCTGCGGCGGGAATGACTACCCAGTAGGACACCGGGCCAGTCATCAATCAGTGCTCAACTGGAAAAGCGTCTCGCCCTCCCGGATCATGCCCAGTTCGTGACGGGCACGTTCCTCGACCGTTTCCAGGCCCTGCTTCAGTTCCCTGACCTCGGCTGTCAGCACACGGTTACGCTCGAGCAGCTGCTCGTTGATCCGCGCCTGCTCGGCAATCTCCTGCTTGAGCTGGGCTACCTGGGCCAGGCTGCCCTCGCCTATCCATAGACGATATTGCAGCCCGGCAAGCAGCAGCAGCGCGACTACCCATAGCCATTTCACAGGCAATCGCCCTCACAGGGCCACACGCGCAGGGCAACCCCCGACGGGGCTGCCTGCGGCTGTACGCCTGCGAATCGCACTGCGATAGGGGCCATGGCGTGCATCACTCAGCTACGGAACTCGGCACGACCGTTGTACTTGGCCTTACCCTGCAGCTGCTCTTCGATCCGCAGCAACTGGTTGTACTTGGACACGCGATCAGAACGGCACAGTGACCCCGTCTTGATCTGGCCGGCAGAGGTGCCTACCGCCAGGTCGGCGATCGTGCTGTCTTCGGTTTCACCGGAACGATGGGAGATCACCGCTGTGAAGCCGGCGGCCTTGGCCATCTGGATGGCTTCCAGGGTCTCGGTCAGGGAGCCGATCTGGTTGAACTTGATCAGGATCGAGTTGCCGATGGACTCGTCAATGCCGCGCTTGAGGATCTTGGTATTGGTCACGAACAAATCATCACCGACCAGCTGAACCTTGTCGCCAATCTTCTCGGTAAGAACCTTCCAGCCGGCCCAGTCGGATTCGTCCATGCCATCTTCGATCGAGATGATCGGGAAGCGTTCGGTCAGACCGGCGAGGTAATCAGCAAACCCGGTGGCATCGAATACCTGCCCTTCACCGGCCAGATCGTATTTGCCATCCTTGTAGAATTCGCTGGAGGCGCAGTCCAGCGCCAGGGTCACGTCGTCGCCCAGGGTATAGCCGGCATTGGCGACCGCTTCGGCAATCGCGGCCAGGGCGTCTTCGTTGGACGCCAGGTTCGGCGCAAAGCCGCCCTCGTCACCCACAGAGGTGCTCAGGCCACGGGCCTTGAGCACAGCCTTGAGGTGATGGAATATCTCGGCACCCATGCGTAGCGCATCGGCAAAGGTCTTGGCGCCAACCGGCTGGACCATGAACTCCTGGATATCCACATTGTTGTCGGCATGCTCGCCACCGTTGATGATATTCATCATCGGTACCGGCATCGAATATTCACCCGGGGTGCCATTCAGGTCGGCAATATGCGCGTACAGCGGTACACCCTTGGCCTGGGCCGCGGCCTTGGCTGCAGCCAGGGAGACCGCGAGAATCGCGTTGGCGCCCAGGGTCGCCTTGTTCTCGGTACCGTCCAGCTCGATCATCGCGCGGTCCAGACCGGCCTGGTCGGTGGCATCGCGCCCCACCAGCAATTCCCGGATCGGACCATTGATATTGGCCACGGCCTTGAGCACGCCTTTGCCCAGGTAGCGGCTCTTGTCGCCATCACGCAGCTCGAGCGCCTCGCGCGAACCGGTGGAAGCACCCGAGGGTGCACACGCGGTGCCGAACGCGCCACCATCCAGGGTAACGTCGGCTTCGACAGTGGGGTTGCCGCGTGAATCGAGAACTTCACGACCCTTGATATCAATGATCTTTGCCATGGTTGCTGCTTGCTCCATCTAACTGAAAGACTGATGTGTAAGTTCGGTTCAGGTGATCAGGCGGTTTCCAGCGTCGGGAACCCTTTTACCAGATCGTCCAGCGCCTTGAGCTGGGTCAGGAACGGCTCCAGCCGGTCCAGCCGCAGGGCGCAGGGGCCGTCGCACTTGGCATTATCGGGATCCGGGTGCGCTTCGAGAAAGAGTCCGCCCAGGCCCTGACTCATGCCGGCCTTGGCCAGATCGGTGACCTGGGCACGCCGGCCGCCGGCCGAATCGCTGCGCCCACCTGGCATCTGCAGGGCGTGGGTCACATCAAAGAAGACCGGATAACCGAATTGCTTCATGATGCCGAAACCGAGCATGTCGACCACCAGGTTGTTGTAGCCAAAACTGGAGCCGCGCTCGCAGAGAATCAGCTGATCGTTACCGGCTTCTTCGCATTTGGTCAGGATGTGACGCATTTCCTGGGGCGCCAGAAACTGCGCCTTCTTGATATTGATCACCGCTCCGGTTCTGGCCATGGCCACCACCAGGTCGGTTTGCCGAGAGAGGAACGCCGGCAACTGGATGATGTCGCACACCTCTGCCACCGGAGCCGCCTGATGGGGCTCGTGCACGTCGGTGATAATCGGCACCTTGAAGGTCTGCTTGATTTCTTCGAAGATCTTCAGCCCTTCATCCAGCCCGGGACCACGATAGGAATTGATTGAGGAGCGGTTGGCCTTGTCGAAGCTGGCCTTGAACACATAGGGGATACCCAGCTTCTCGGTCACGCTGACATAGGTCTCGCAGATCTGCATGGCCATGTCGCGTGATTCGAGCACGTTCATGCCGCCGAACAGCACGAAGGGCTTGTCGTTGGCAATCTCGATACCGCCGACCTGGATGGTCTTGTGTTGCATCTGCATACCTCAGCTCTTGAGTTTGTGCTGGGCCAGCGCCGCCTGGATAAAGCCACTGAACAGGGGGTGACCGTACCGCGGCGTTGAAGTGAATTCGGGGTGGAACTGGCAGGCGACGAACCAGGGGTGGTCGCCCACTTCAATGACCTCGACCAGCGCACCATCCACGGAGCGACCGGTGACCTTCAATCCGCCGGCCTCCAGCTCGGGCAACAGGTTGTTGTTGACCTCATAGCGGTGGCGATGACGCTCGACGATCACATCCTTGCCATAGCAGGCATGGGCGGTAGAGCCGGGTGTCAGGCTGCATTCCTGGCCGCCCAGACGCATGGTGCCGCCCAGATCGGACTCTTCGGTGCGCAGCTGGCGATCACCGGCAGCGTTCTGCCATTCGGTAATCAGACCCACCACCGGGTGGGTGCTGGTCTTGTCGAATTCGGTGGAGTTGGCATCGGCCCAGCCCAGCACACTGCGGGCGTATTCGATGACGGCGACCTGCATACCCAGGCAGATGCCCAGGTAGGGAATCTTGTTCTCACGGGCATGGCGCACGGCGGCGATCTTGCCTTCGACTCCGCGCAGACCGAAGCCACCCGGAACCAGAATGGCGTCGACGCCATCGAGCACACCCAGTCCCTTGAACTCGATCTCCTCGGAGTCGATGTAACGCATGGTGACCTTGGTCTGGCTCTGGATGCCGGCATGGCTCAAGGCTTCGATCAGCGACTTGTAGGCCTCCAGCAGCTCCATGTACTTGCCGACCATGGCAATGGTGACTTCCTTGTTGGGATAGAGCTTGCCGGCCACCACGCGATCCCACTCGGACAGATCGGCGGGCGCGCACTGCATGCCGAAGCGCTCGATGACAAAATCATCCAGGCCCTGGGCATGCAGCACGGCAGGAATGCGGTAGATGGTATCGACGTCTTCCAGGCCGATAACCGCGCGCTCTTCCACGTTGGTGAAGAGCGCAATCTTGCGTCTGGAAGAAAGGTCGATCGGATGGTCGGAACGGCAGATCAGCACATCTGGCTGCAGGCCGATGGAGCGTAGCTCCTTGACCGAGTGCTGGGTCGGCTTGGTCTTGGTCTCGCCGGCCGTGGCAATGTAGGGCACCAGCGTCAGGTGCATGAGCATCGCTCGCTTGGCACCCACTTCGATGCGCAACTGGCGAATAGCCTCGAGGAACGGCTGGGACTCGATGTCACCCACGGTACCGCCAATTTCGACCATCGCGATGTCGGCATCGCCGGCACCCTTGATGATCCGGCTCTTGATCTCGTCGGTAATGTGCGGAATCACCTGGATGGTCGCGCCCAGGTAATCGCCACGGCGCTCCTTGCGCAGTACTTCCTCGTAGACCCGCCCGGTGGTGAAGTTGTTGGCGCGGCTCATGGTCGCGGAAACAAAACGCTCGTAATGGCCCAGGTCCAGGTCGGTCTCGGCACCATCATGGGTGACAAACACTTCCCCATGCTGGAACGGGCTCATGGTGCCCGGATCGACGTTGATATAGGGATCGAGCTTGAGCATCGTGACCTTCAGACCCCGAGCCTCGAGGATGGCGGCCAGGGATGCAGAGGCAATGCCTTTGCCCAAAGAAGATACAACACCACCCGTGACGAAGATGTAGCGCGTCATGAAAAACCCGTTGATTGATCTGTTAAGCGGCCACGCCGCAGGGAATCGAAGGGAGGCCGGGGGAAGCCATTGCGGGTTCCCAAAGTCTCGTCAAGATGGGAAGTCAGGATACCAGACGCCCCCCAATTGCTCAATCCGCAAGTATACCCCGGAACGCTCCGAAGCCGGCTGGCACTGGCCGTCGCAGGCATCATTCCCCGCGCGGCTGCCAGCTGAGCGCCCAGCCCGGGCCAGCCTGGCGGTCCAGATACGCGGAGTCATTCCAACGACCGGCGACCGAGACCAGTACGCCCCTGTGATGCAGCAGCGGAATTCGCGGCCGGAACCAGGCAGGCAGCCCCGCCTCCTGCAGCAGATGCTTGAGCGATTGGGTGGGTCGGCCCGGCAGGCGGAGTGTCTCCCCGCCCGTGCGATAACTCAGGGTCCACTCCCCCAGACTCGCCGGCTCGACGGCGGGAAGATGCAGTGAAAACACCCCGTTCTCCGCCGCCAGCAGGACTGCGCCCTGACACGCCAGTGTCTGGGATCGCGGCGGCAGCACATCGACCTCGCGCAGCAACCACAACCGGCCCGACGAACGGTGCAATCGACCCCGCTCAAGCTCGACTATCGGCTGGGCATCATCCGCGCCAGCCAATTGTCCCTCGAGGGCCAGTAAACGGCGCTGGGCCAGGGCCTGGCCGTGCTGGCGCAACCAGTGGCGCAGGAGATTGCGCCGGCGCGCCACGGACAGCTGCATCAGGCCCGACACTTCCAGACTGGGCCAGCCCGCCAGCCAGCCCGCAACCGGGGCGCCCAGGCGCTGCATATCCTCTGCAGCCACCTCATCGAGCAGGCCGTTTGCTTCGCGCGCATGATCAAGGAGAGTCAGCAGGCTGTTATCCACCGCAGGCCAGCCCTGCCGCAAACGCGGCAGGAGATCATGGCGCAAGGCGGTGCGGGCAAAGCGCGGATCGCGGTTGGCCGGGTCCTCTATCCAGGCAAGCTGGCGAGCCTCTGCCCAGTCGCGCAGGTCGCTGCGCGGCGTATCGAGCAGCGGGCGCAGCAGCCGGCCCCGGGCCAGTGCCCGCTGCGCCGGCATACCCGCCAGGCCGCGCAGACCGGTGCCGCGCATCAGGCGAAAAAGCAGGGTTTCCAGTTGATCGTCGCGGTGGTGGGCGAGCAGCAGACAGTCATTGGCACCCATATGGCGGGCGAAGGCGGCATACCGGGCTTCCCGGGCCTGCGCTTCGATACTGGCTCCCGCGGCCAGACTGACACGCTCCAGCACCAGGGGAATATTCCGCGCTGCCGCTTCCCTGGCGCAATGCTCGGACCAGCGATCGGCATCAGCATGCAGACCGTGGTGCACGTGAATCGCCCGCAGGGGAGGAAGGGAATGCTCGCGACTCAATTCGGCGATGGCCTCGAGCAGGACCATCGAATCCATGCCACCGGACAACCCCAGCCACCAGACCGGGGCGTCCATGCAGGGCAGCAACTGCCTGAGCAGTTCCTGCGGGGTAAACATCTATTTCAGACCGAAAGCCATCAGGCGATCGTAACGACGTTCCAGCAATTGCTCCGCCGGCAGGGCCTCCAGCGCATCGAGCTCGACCAGCAACTGGGCCTTGATGCGCGCTGCCATCTCTTCCGGCTTGCGATGGGCGCCACCGAGGGGCTCGGCAATCAGGTTATCGACCAGCTTGAGCTCCTTCAGGCGCTCGGCGGTGATACCCATGGCTTCGGCGGCATCGGCTGCCTTCTCGGATTTTTTCCACAGGATCGAGGCACAGCCCTCGGGGGAGATGACCGAATAGGTGGAATACTGCAGCATCATCAGACGATCGCAGACGCCGATAGCCAGAGCGCCACCGGAACCGCCCTCCCCGATTACGGTGGCGATGATCGGTGTTTTCAGCCGCGCCATGATCTGCAGGTTCCAGGCAATGGCCTCGCTCTGGCCGCGCTCTTCAGCGTCGATGCCCGGATAGGCGCCAGGGGTATCGATAAAGGTCAGCAGGGGCATGTTGAAGCGCTCGGCCATCTGCATCAGGCGACAGGCCTTGCGATAGCCTTCGGGCTTGGGCATACCGAAGTTGCGCCGGACCTTTTCCTTCACGTCCCGGCCCTTCTGGTGACCGATCACCATCACCGGGCGACCCTCGAGCCGTGCGATACCGCCGACAATGGCGGCGTCGTCGGCAAAATGCCGGTCACCGTGCAGTTCTTCGAAGTCGGTAAAAATGTGGCTGATGTAATCCAGGGTGTAGGGCCGCTGCGGGTGACGCGCCATCTGGGCGATCTGCCAACTGGTCAGGCTGCCGAAGATACTTTCGGTCAGCGACCGGCTCTTGTCCTGAAGACGGGAGATCTCGTCAGTAATATTCAGGGAGTTATCGCTGCCTACCAGCCGTAGCTCCTCGATCTTGGCCTGCAGATCGGCGATTGGCTGTTCGAACTCCAGGTATTTCTGGCTCTTGCTCATAAGCATCCATCATCCACGTGGGCCCTGCGACAGGGCGTACGATTTTTGCATTACCTTAAGGGATTGGCGGCTCGACGTCGAGCAAGCCTCCCTCAGGCTTGTTATCTGTAGTGCAAGGAGACGCTGTCTTTGCCCAACTGGTCACGCAGCCCCTGGACCAGATCGTCGGCCGGCTCCACGCGCCACTGCTCGCCCAGGCGCAGTTCGGCAGCGGCGTCGGGGCGCTGCAGATCCACGGTGACCGCACAATTGCCCGGATGCTTGCGCAACAGGCCGGCAATCTGGCCCAGACTGTCCGGGCCGTGGCGGCTGGTGTCGAGGCTAATGCGAACGCTGTCTAGCAGCGTGGTGCGAGCATCTTCCAGACTCATGACCCGCTTGACGCGCATACGCAGCCCGCCGGAAAAGTCATCCTGGGACACCTCCCCTTCCACCACCAGCAGTGCGTCCTTCTGCAACAGTGCCTGCGACGCCTGATAGGCCTCGGCATACAATGAGACCTCGATACGCGAGGATCGATCATCCAGCGTAACGAATCCCATCTTGTCGCCGCGCTTGCTCTTCATCACCCGCAGGTCGAATACCAGTCCGGCAATCGTCTGGCTGTCCCGCGAGGGCTTGAGGTCGATGATCCGCTGGCGGGCGAAACGGCGGATTTCTCTCTCGTACTCATCAATCGGATGCCCGGTGAGATACAGCCCCAGGGTCTCCTTCTCGCCCCGCAGACGCTCCTTGAACGACCACTCCCGGGCATTGCGGTAGGCCTCGTAGACATCCCGCTCGGTGGAGGGCCCGAGCAGGTCGCCAAACAGGTCTGCGTGCCCGCTGTCGGCGCTCTTGGCCGTCTGTTCTGCCGAGGCGATGGCTTCTTCCATGGACGCCATCAGGGCCGCCCTGTTGCGGTCAATCTGCTTGAGAAACCGCTGCTGATCGGTATCGAAGAAGGGGCCCAGGCTATCCAGCGCGCCGGAGCGGATCAGCGCTTCCATGACTCGCTTGTTGATGCGTTTCAGGTCGACCCGGGCACAGAAATCAAACAGGTCGATAAACGGCCCACCCTCGAGACGCTTATGTACGATGGTTTCCACCGGGCCTTCGCCCACACCCTTGATTGCGCCCAGCCCGTAGACCACGTCACCTTCGTCATCGACGGTGAACTTGTACTCGGAGATATTCACATTCGGCGATTTGAGGCGCAGCTTCATGCTGCGGCACTCTTCAATCAGGGTGACCACCTTGTCGGTGTTGTGCATATCGGCCGACAGCACTGCAGCCATGAAGGGCGCCGGGTAATGGGCCTTCAGCCAGGCGGTCTGATAGGACACCAGCCCGTAGGCCGCCGAGTGCGACTTGTTGAAACCATAGCCGGCAAACTTTTCTACCAGATCAAAGATGTTGCCTGCCAGATCAGGGTCAATACCGTTATTTTCACAACCTTCTAGAAAGACCTGGCGCTGTTTGGCCATTTCCTCGGGCTTTTTCTTGCCCATGGCCCGGCGCAGCATGTCGGCGCCGCCCAGCGTGTAACCGGCCATCACCTGGGCGATCTGCATGACCTGTTCCTGGTACAGGATGATGCCGTAGGTGGGCGCCAGCACGGGCTTGAGGCTGTCGAGCTGATAATTCGGATGCGGGTAGGAGAGGATCTCGCGCCCGTGCTTACGGTTGATGAAGTCGTCAACCATGCCTGACTGCAGCGGGCCCGGACGGAACAGGGCCACCAGTGCGATGAGATCTTCCAGACAGTCGGGCTTGAGCTTCTTGATCAGCTCTTTCATGCCCCGCGATTCCAGCTGGAATACCGCTGTGGTCTCGGCCTTCTGCAGCATGCGGTAGGTCGGCTGGTCGTCCAGCGGGATGAAGTTGATATCCAGCGGCTCGCCGCCCGTCTTGGCGCGCACGCGGTTGATCGTATCCATGGCCCAGTCGATGATGGTCAGGGTACGCAGGCCAAGAAAGTCGAATTTGACCAGGCCGGCGGACTCGACGTCATCCTTGTCGAACTGGGTCACCAGGCCGCCGCCCGCCTCGTCGCAGTAGAGCGGCGAGAAGTCGGTCAGCTTGGTCGGTGCGATCACCACACCGCCGGCGTGCTTGCCGACGTTACGGGTAATACCCTCGAGCTTGAGCGCCATGTCCCAGATTTCCTGGGCTTCTTCGTCGTTGGCGAGAAAGTCGCGCAGAATCTCTTCCTGCTCGAAGGCCTTGGCCAGGGTCATGCCGACTTCAAACGGGATCATCTTCGACAGTTTGTCGGCCAGACCATAGGATTTGCCCTGCACCCGGGCCACGTCGCGCACCACGGCCTTGGCCGCCATGGTGCCGAAGGTGATGATCTGCGATACCGCGTTGCGTCCATAGGTCTGGGCGACATACTCGATGACCCGGTCGCGGCCTTCCATGCAGAAGTCGACGTCGAAGTCGGGCATCGATACCCGCTCGGGATTGAGAAAGCGCTCGAACAGCAGGTCATACTGCATTGGATCAAGATCGGTGATCAGCAGCGAATAGGCGACCAGCGAACCCGCCCCGGAGCCTCGACCCGGCCCTACCGGTACGCCGTTGTTCTTGGCCCACTTGATGAAGTCCATCACGATCAGGAAATATCCGGGAAACTCCATCTGGATGATGATATCCAGCTCGAAATTCAGCCGATCGATATAGACTTGGCGGCGCGTCTCATAATTGTCCGAGTCCGGCGGCAGTACGACCTTGAGCCGTTCCTCGAGACCTTCGAAGGAGACCTTGCGGAAGAAGTCGGCTTCACTCATGCCATCTGGCGTCGGAAACGCCGGCAGGAAGTTCTTGCCCAGCTGGACGTCGATATTGCAGCGCTTGGCGATCTCGACGCTGTTGGCCAAAGCTTCGGGTATATCGGAAAACAGCTCGGCCATTTCATCCGGTGTCTTCAGGTACTGTTCTTCGCTGTACTGGCGTACCCGGCGCGGATCATCCAGGGCGCGGCCTTCACCAATGCAGACGCGCGTCTCGTGGGCTTCGTAGTCCTCACGCTTGAGAAAACGAACGTCGTTGGTCGCCACCACCGGGCAGTCGTGTTTCGCTGCCAGATCGACTGCGGCGTGCAGATACTCTTCGTCGTTCGGACGGCTGGTGCGCTGCAGCTCAAGATAGAAGCGTCCGGGGAAGACCTGCATCCAGTACTGCAGCAGGGCATCGGCTTCCTGCGGGTTGTTGGACAGCAGGGATTGGCCGATCTCGCCTTCACGGGCGGCGGACAGGGCAATCACGTCTTCACTGGATTCGGCGACCCATTCACGGCGGATGGTCACCACGCCGTTGCGCTGGCCTTCGGTATAGCCGCGTGAGATGAGCTCGGTCAGGTTGCGGTAGCCATTGCGGTTCATCGCCAACAGGCTGAGACGGGTCAGTTGGGTGTCATCATTTTCCCCTACCAGCCAGACATCGACGCCGGAAATCGGTTTGATTCCGCCCGCCATCGCGGCTTTGTAGAATTTGACCAGGCTGCACATGTTGTTCTGGTCGGTCACTGCGACTGCAGGCATCCCCTGCTCTGCCACGGCCTTGATCAGCGGCTTGATCTTGACGATGCCGTCGACCAGTGAGTACTCGCTGTGGACGCGCAAGTGGACGAAGGAGTGGGTCATGGTATTCCTGTTTCTGAGGGCTACTACAAGATTAGGATTGTAACGGTGGGGGGAGTCGGGGGCTAGCAGACTGTCGCCTGTAGTTTTTACTTCTCCGCCTGATGCCTCTGGCGCAGCACTTCCAGAGCATCACTGCCTGGGTCTAGAGCATGCCGCTCCCAGCCTGACAGGGTTCCGAAAGACGCCGTGAATCCGTCCATGGAGGCTTGTCAGAAACGTCCCTGTTTCAGACACTTTCTGCACCCTGCCAGTCTGTACGCTCAACCGGCAGCGGAGTGAGGTTGGGTTTGCTGTCCAAGGTCAAAAGCCAAGCCCTACTGCCCAACAGCCCAACAGCCCTCCAGATTTTCCCGCCGACAACTGAGCAGCCGGTGGCAGACGCAGAGCGAGAGGACTAAGCCGACCGTCGATGGCAGGGATGCCATCGTCGAGCCTAGAGGGGTGAGGCAAGCGTTTGCGAAGCATGCTTCGCGCGCAGCCGAACGACAGCGATCTGTGATCGATGGCCGGGCCCGCTCGCGGGGACTTGCGGCGTGTCGGCGTGGACTTTCGCCCTGTGGTTGCCTGGCTCGCGATTTCAGAATCCCCGGTCGCGGCAAGCTCGGAGCTTCTGAGCTCCCAACCTGACAGGGTTCCGAAAGCCGCCGTGAATCCGTCCATGGAGGCTTGTCAGAAACGTTCCTGTTTCAGACACTTTCTGCACCCTGCCAGGCTGTGCGCTCAACTGGCAACGGAGTGAGGTTGGATTTGCTGTCCAAAATCAAAAACCAGCCCTACTGCCCAACGACGCTCCAGGTTTTCCTGTCGTCAACTGGGCTGCCGGGCACGCTATTTCAGAATCAAAGTACCTGGCTGCTCAAGGTCGGTGATTTCAAAGAGTCCCTACAACAGTGACTGCCCTGCCAAAATCTCCTCAGATTCGGGCTGAACTGAACCAACCATCACAAGCGCTTCGCGCACGGGCGCAAAGGAGCGGCGGTGAATGATTGTTGCGCCGAGCTCACGCAAGGCAGCCAAATGGACAGGCGTGGGATAACCCTTGTGCTGGGCTATGCCGTAGCCGGGATACAGCATGTCCAGCTCTACCATTTCCCGGTCCCTGGCCACCTTGGCGAGAATCGATGCTGCGGAAATGGCGGGCACGCGACCGTCGCCCTGTATAACAGGCTCACTGCGCATGGGCAGTATCGGACAGCGATTGCCGTCCACCAGTACCCGATCCGGCTGAATGGACAGACCGGCGACGGCCCGCTGCATCGCCAGCATGGTGGCGTGAAGGATATTGAGCTGGTCGATTTCTTCCACGTCGGCGCGGGCGATGCACCAGGCCAGGGCTCGTTCCTGAATGATGGGGAACAAGGCTTCGCGTTTGGCTTCGGTCAGCTTCTTCGAATCGTTAAGGCCTTCGATGGGACGCAGGGGATCCAGGATGACGGCGGCGGTGACGACGGCGCCACACAGGGGACCACGCCCTACTTCGTCGACACCGGCAACCAGTTCATCGCCAACAGGCGGATTCCAGTCCATCAATATTTGCGGCATCAGAGCTTTCCCTTTTGCCTGAGCAGATCCAGCACAGCCTCGGCGGCCGCATGGTCGGCGTCCCGCCGGAGCATTTCATGCAGCTGCATGAAGGTGGCCTGGGTCTCGGCGCGCTCTTCGGTCGGGGCAAGCAGTTGCAGCAAGGCCGGACCCATCGCTTCAGGTGTGGCTGCATCCTGGAGGAATTCGGGCACGACCTCGCGCTTGGCCAGAAGGTTGGGCAAGGATACGTGGCCAACCTTGACCAGGCGTTTGAGAATTTTGAAGGTCAGCCCGGCCATGCGATAGGCCACCACCATCGGACGCTTGAACAGCATGGCTTCGAGGGTAGCCGTACCGGAGGCGATCAATACCGCATCACAGGCGGCCAGGGCCTGGTGCGCCTGTCCATCGAGCAGTACCAGCGGCAGCGTGATCCGGCTCTCGGCCATGATCTGCTGCATCTGCTGCTTGCGCTCCGGGTTGGCGCAGGGCATGACAAAGCGCAGGCCGGGCTCGCGCTCATGGCACCAGGCGGCGGTTTGCAGGAAGAGTTCGCCGAGCTTGCGCAGCTCGCCATTGCGACTTCCCGGCATCAGCGCCAGCAGTTTCTCGTCCGCTCCAATACCCAGCTCAGAGCGGGCAGCGGCGCGATCAGGCTGCAGCGGTATTTCGTCGGCCAGGGTATGGCCGACGCAACGCACGGCGACCTGATGCTTGCGGTAGACGTCTTCTTCGAACGGAAAGAGCGTCAGCATGAGGTCGGTAGACTTCTGGATGCCCAACACCCGCTTTTCCCGCCAGGCCCAGACCGACGGGCTGACGTAATGGACCGTTGCAATGCCGGCATCACGCAGTTTGCGCTCTACCCCGAGGGTGAAGTCCGGCGCATCTATGCCTATGAATACGTCTGGCTGCTGCTCCAGCAGCCAGGCAACCAGCTCCTTGCGTATCCGCAATAGCTCACGCAGACGCCCCAGCACCTCCACCAGCCCCATGACCGAGAGACGCTCCATCGGCACCCGGGTTTGCATGCCTTCGGCAAGCATGCGCGGGCCGCCGATGCCGATGAACTCGGAATGCGGACGAGCCTGCTTCAGGGCACGAATGAGGCCGGCTCCCAGGATGTCCCCGGAGGCCTCCCCGGCCACCAGGGCAATGCGCAGCGGCCGGCCGGCGACATGGGGTTGCGCGGTCATGATCAGCGGGTAATGCCGCGGGTCGAGGCGACGATGGAGTCGCGATAGAGGGCAATTTCGGAGTACTGGCTGGCGCTTTCTTCCAGTGCCTTGAGCGCATCTGCCAGGGTCAGGCCCTGGCGATAGACGATCTTGTAGGCACGGCGCAGGGCCGCTACCAGCTCGGGGCTGTAGCCACGTCGGCGCATGCCCTCGAAGTTCATGCCATGGGCGCTGGCGGGGTTGCCACCGACCATGACAAAGGCCGGAATATCCTTGAACACGGCGCTGTTGGCAGCGCTCATCGACCAGGCCCCAAGCTTGCAGAATTGATGCACGGTGGTATAGCCACCGAGAATAGCGCCGTCGCCGATCTGTACGTGACCGGCGATGGTGGCGTTGTTGGCCATGATGACGTTGTCGCTGACCACACAGTCGTGGGCCACATGCACATAGGCCATCAGCAGATTGTGACTGCCGATACGGGTGATGCCCTGATCCTGAACGGTGCCGCGATGCAGTGTGCACCCTTCGCGAATCACGTTGTGATCCCCGATGATCAGTTGGGTGGGCTCGCCCCGGTACTTCTTGTCCTGACAGTCTTCACCCACCGAGGAAAACTGGAAGATCCGATTGTGCTGGCCGATCGTGGTTGGCCCGCGCACTACCACGTGGGGGCCTATGACGGTGCCTGCACCAATCTCGACATCCGGCCCGATAAGAGACCAGGGGCCGACTTCGACGTCCTCAGCCAGCCGTGCCGCAGGATCAACCAGGGCCAGAGGGTGAATCCGCGTCATATCTTGTGTTCCGCACAGATGATTTCACCGGAACAGGCTTCCTTGCCGTCGACCGTCGCCCGACAGGCAAACTTCCAGATGCCCCGCTTGTTGCTCAGGTGTTGCGCTTCCAGCTGCAGTTGGTCGCCCGGTACGACGGGTTGGCGAAAGCGCAGCTTGTCGGTGCCGACAAAGTAATAAAGCGTGCCGTCAGCCGGTTTTACATCCATCATCTTGAAGCCGAGCAGGCCGGCGGCCTGGGCCATCGCTTCGATAATCAGCACGCCCGGCATGATCGGATGCTCGGGAAAGTGACCATTGAAAAAAGGCTCGTTGACCGAGACATTCTTGTAGGCACGGATGTTCCGGGATTCAAGATTCAGTTCGACCACCCTGTCCACCAGCAGAAACGGGTAGCGGTGGGGCAGGTATTCTTTAATTTCCTTGATATCCATGTATTCGCAGGCCTTGCAATAAACAGTAGTAGACGCCTTGTCGGCGCGGCTCAGGACTCTGATGAGCCTTGAGAGTCCCGAGTCACCGCCAGCAACTCCTTTTCGAGTTGCTGAACTTTCTTGGCCAGCGAATCCAGCTGACGGAATCGGGCGGCGCTCTTGCGCCATTCGACGGCCGGCTGCATTGCCGTTCCGGATGAATAGGCACCCGGTTCGGTGATGGAGCGCGTGACCATCGTCATACCGGTAACAAAGACGTTATCACAGATCTCGATATGCCCGACCATGCCGACGCCGCCGGCGATGGTGCAGTGCCGACCGATACGGGTGCTGCCGGAGATCCCCACGCAGGCAGCGATGGCGGTGTGATCACCGATATGTACGTTGTGCGCAATATGGATCTGGTTATCCAGTTTTACACCGTCGCCGATCACGGTGTCCGCCAGGGCACCGCGATCGATGGTGGTATTGGCGCCGATCTCCACGTCGTCGCCGACGCAGACCCCGCCAATCTGGGCAATCTTCTGCCAGCGACCGCCGTCGTTGGCGAAGCCGAAACCTTCAGAGCCCAGAACGGCGCCAGACTGGATAACAACGCGGTCACCGATGCGAACGTCGTGATAGATACTCACACGGGGCGCCAGCCAGCCACCTGCGCCAATCTGAGAGCGCGCTCCGACCACACACTGGGCGCCAACCACCGTACCCGCACCCACGACTGCATCCGCTTCGATTACCGCGCCGGGGCCGATACTGGCCGAGGGATCGATCTGCGCGCTCGCTGCCACCACGGCGGCAGGATGCACGCCGGCAGAGGCAGCCGGTTTGGGATCGAAGTGATGGGACAGCCGAGCGTAGGCAAGATAGGGATTGGCCACTACCAATGCGTTGCCGGCAAAGTCGGTCGCATCCGCTTCGGTCAGCAGAACCGCGCCGGCGCGCGTGTCGCCGAGGTATTTACGGTACTGACTGCTGGAGAGAAAGCTCAACTGATCAGCGCTGGCATCCTGAAGCGTGGCCAGCCCGGCAATTTCCTGGTCGGGGCTGCCAACCAGGCGTGCATCAACCAGGGCGGCAATCGCCCCCAGCGTCAACGTGGAAGGTGAGCTCACAGGCCAGCTCAACGCGACGCGTTCAGGCGCTCGATAACCTGGCGCGTAATGTCGTATTCAGCCTTGACGTCCACTACGGCACTGCGATCGATGACCAGGTCGTAATTGCCGGTCTGCAGAACGGTTTCCACCGCCTTGTCCAGGCGCGGCTTGAGGCTCTCGAGCATTTCGCGGTCGGCGCGCGCCTTGGCTTCGTTCAACTGCTTGGATTCGGTCTGGAAGTCACGGGCCTTCTGGCGAAACTCCAGGTCCAGTTTCTCCAGCTCGGTCTGGCCAAGTTTCTCGCCATCCTTCTGCATGCGTTCCTGCAGTCGCTTGGCCTCGGCCTCGAGGTTACGCAGACGTTGCAGCTGAGTACCAAACTTCTTTTCGGCGTCAACCGAATAGGCCTTGGCTGCATCGGATTCCAGCAGTGCCATCTGGTAGTCGAGGACGGCGATCTTCATTTCGGCAGATACGGTAAAGCTGGCCATTGCCAGGGCAGAAATCATTGCAACCTGAATAAACTTGCGCACTCTAAAGCTCCTGTTACGTGTAAGGATTCCCTGATCAGAATGTCTGACCAAGGGTAAACTGGAATACCTGGGTGTCATCTTCGGACTGACTATTCAAAGGTACCGCGAGGCTGAAGCCCAGTGGCCCGAGGGCAGTCAACCATGACAGGCCGAGACCGGCACTGTAACGAAGGTTACCCAGATCTACCTCACCACAGCCGGGGTTGTCTTCACCGTTGTTCAGTGTTTCACGGCTGCAGTAGGTGTCATACACATTGCCCGCATCGAGGAACAGAACCGTCCGCAGTGAACTCTGGTCCTTGATGAAGGGTACCGGGAAGATCAGTTCGCCACCGCCAACCATCTTCACGTTACCGCCGAAGGGCAACTCATCCTTGTCCGGATCCGCCGTGGCCGGCGTACTGCGCGGGCCCAGCGAGCTTTCGCGATAGCCACGCACCGAGCCGATACCGCCAGCATAGTAATGCTCGTAGAAGGGCACGCTCTGGGTCGAACCGAAACGGCGGGCAAAACCGACATTACCATGCAGGCGCAGGGTCAGATCCTCGGTCACCGGGAAGTAACGCTGGGCGCGGTAATCGATCTTGTAGAACTGCAGGTCGCTACCCGGGATGGTGGTTTCGAAGTTGACACTCTGGGAGCTGCCCCGGTCAGGGAAGACACCGCGGTTGAGGGTCGACTGCGACCAGCCGGCGTTGAACTTGAAGTTGGTGAAGCTGTCGCCCTCGCGCTGCAGGAACTGGGTGATTTCCTGCACGGTAAAGGTACCGGTCTGGATATCGTCCTGCTGGGCACTCAGACCGAAGGACAACCGCGATGTGTCGGTAATCGGATAGCCGATATTGAAACCGCCACCATAGGAGTCGACCGAGTAGCTCGATACGTCCACGTTCAGCTTGTCATAGTCGGTGGCGCGATAGAACGCGTTATAGCCGAGGCTGACGCCGTCCACGGTGAAGTAGGGATCCAGGAAACCGAAGGACAGGGCCGTCTGGTACTCGGAGCGGTTGGCGCTGAGGCTGACCCGGTTGCCGGTCCCGAAGAAGTTGTTCTGGCTGATCGAGCCACCGACGATCAGACCGGTGCCCTGGGCAAAGCCCAGACTGGCGGTGATCGAGCCGGAAGGTTGCTCTTCGACGGTATAGTTGACGTCGATCAGATCATCGGCGCCGGGGACCGGGACCGTTTCAACGTCGACTTCCTTGAAGAAACCCAGACGCTCAAGACGCACCTTGGATTGATCGATCAGGTAGGTCGAGGCCCAGCCGCCCTCCATCTGGCGCATTTCACGGCGCAGGACTTCGTCTTCGGTCTTGGTGTTGCCGCGGAAGTTGATCCGGTTCACGTAGGCCCGCTTGCCCGGATCCACGAAGAAGGTCACTTCGACACTCTGGTTCTCTTCGTTGATGTCCGGGATGCCGTTGACGTTGGCGAAGGTATAGCCTTCGTTGCCAAGCCGCCGACTGATCAGCTCGGACGTCGCGGTCATGACCTGACGGGAGAATACCTGGCCCGGCTCGACCAGCAGCAGACGACGAATCTCTTCTTCCGGCACGATCAGGTCGCCGGACAGGTTCACATCATTGACGGTATAGAGCTCGCCCTCATTGATGTTGACGGTGACATATACGTTCTTCTTGTCCGGGGTAATGGTCACCTGGGTCGAAGCGATACTCATGTTGATATAGCCGCGGTCCAGGTACCAGGAGCGCAACCGCTCCAGATCGCCGGAGAGTTTCTCGCGGGAGTACTTGTCATCGCTGCGCAGGAACGACAGCCATCCGGAACTCTTGAGCTCGAACAGGTCTACCAGATCCTCGGTTGCAAAAACCGTATTGCCGACGACGTTGATGTGCTTGATCGACGCAACGGAGCCTTCATCGATCTGGATCTTGATCGATACCCGGTTGCGCGGCTCGGCAATCACTTCGGTCTCGATATCAGCCGAATAGCGGCCCTGGGCCACATACTGACGCAGCAGCTCGTTGCGTACGCCTTCGAGTGTTGCCTGCTGGAAGATCTCGCCTTCCGACAGCCCGGCCATGCGCAGCCCGTCGAGCAGCGCTTCGCTCTCGATAGCCTTGTTGCCCTCGAGCTCGATGGCAGCAATGGAGGGACGTTCCACCACCGTCACGACCAGCACGTTATCTTCACGGCCCAGCTGAATGTCCTGGAAGAAGCCGGTGCGAAACAGCGAGCGGCTGGCCTCCACCAGCGTCTGGTCATCGACCTGGTCGCCGATATTCAGGGGAAGAGCAGCAAAGACGCTGCCAGCCGAGACTCGCTGCAAACCGTTGATCCGGATATCGGAGATCCGGAAGGCGTCGGCAAGGGCCATTGGCGCGAGGAGTATCAGCAATAGCGCAGGCAATAGGTAACGTTTCATGAAATCCGTTCTGGCTGACTGGTTAAATTCTATCCACCGCGTGCGGCAGCTCGTGTTCCTTCGATCCCGGCTAGCTACCCAGGCGGCTTATGTCGTTGAAGATCGCGAACAGCATCACACCCGCTATCAACGCTACACCGATCTGCAATCCCCAGGCCTGAAGTCGTTCAGACAATGGCTTGCCACGAATCCACTCAGCCGTGTAATAGACCAAATGCCCGCCGTCCAGGACCGGAATGGGCAGCAGATTCAGCACGCCAAGACTGATGCTCAGGTAGGCAATGAAGTTGAGAAAACTCTCAGGACCTGACTTGGCCGAAGCGCCCGCCACTTTAGCAATGGTTATCGGACCACTCAAGTTTTTTGCCGAGACAAGGCCGGTGAGCATCTTCTTCAGTGAATCCAGGGTCAGAACCGTCATGTCCCAGGTCTTGGCCACCGCCACCGGAATCGCCACCAGCGGGTTGTAATCGATTTCCCGGATCATGTGCTCTGGCCAGTCGAAGGCAGCCACGCCCAGCCCGGCAAATCCCGACTGCTCACCATTGTGCTCACGGGCCTGGGGGACCAGGGTCAGAATCTGGCGCTGTCCGTCACGCTCGACACCCACTTCCATGGGCTGATTGGCACTGGCCTGGATCGCGGGCACCACTTCGCTGACCCAGTTGTCCACCGCTTCGCCATTGATACTGACGACAAGATCACCCGGCTGCAGACCCGCAGCCTGCGCCGCGCCGCCGTCACTGACCTGACCTACCAGCGGCGGCACGTCCGGCTGCCAGCTGCTCAGCCCCAGCGCCCCGATGGGATCGGGCTGGTCGGCACCACGCAGCCAGTCAGAAAGGACCAGGGTATAGTTCTGCGGCATCGCCCCGGCAGACTCGATCGCCTTTATCTGCATCTGTCCGCTTTCACCCAGACGGCGGATCAATTGCAGATTGACCTCCTGCCAGCTGCGGGTGGCGGTGCCATCGACCTCGACGATTTCCAGCCCTTCGACCAGCCCTGCGCGATCAGCCACGCTGCCCTGTTCTACCGGCCCCAGAACCGGCGCCAGCGTAGTAATGCCCAGCACCGCGATCAGCCAGAACGCGACGATGGCGAGCAGGAAGTTGGCGACAGGTCCGGCGGCTACCACGGCAATGCGCTGCTTGACGTCCTTGCGATTGAACGCCTGGTCCAGCTCCGCGGGATCGACCGGACCTTCGCGCTCGTCCAGCATCTTTACATAGCCACCCAGCGGGATAGCCGCAATCATGTATTCGGTACCGCGCTTGTCATGCCAGCTGCAGAGGGCCGGGCCAAAACCGACGGAAAAGCGCAGCACCTTGACGCCACAGCGCCGCGCGACCCAGAAATGGCCGTACTCGTGAATGGTGACCAGCAGACCCAGGGCTACGACAGTCGCCAACAGGGTGAATAAGAGATCCATCCAGTGCCTCGCTCAGGGAAAGTGGATACCGCGCAATGATCGGCCGATCAGCGCAGAGGATTCAACGATGACGGCTCAGCCAGCTCAGCGCGTGCTCGCGCGCACGGCGGTCGGTCTGCAGGATATGATCCAGATCCTGGACGGATTCAGGGGCCATGCGTTCAAGCGTCTGCTCGATGATAACAGGGATATCGGTAAAACCAATGCGCCCGGCCAGGAAAGCCTCGACCGCCACCTCGTTCGCGGCGTTGAGCACCGCGCAGGCTGTGCCGCCTGCCTCGGCGGCATCACGGGCCAGGCGCAGGCAGGGAAACATCTGCGGATCGGGAGCGCGGAAGTCCAGGCGCGCCACGGCCAGCAGATCCAGCGGACTGACACCGGAGTCGAGCCGCTCCGGCCAGGCCAGCGCATGGGCAATGGGCGTACGCATGTCCGGGTTGCCCAGCTGGGCAATCACCGAGCCATCAATGTAATCAACCAGCGAGTGGACCACGCTTTGCGGATGGATTACCACCTCGATCTGCGCCGGCCGCACGTCGAACAACCAGGATGCCTCGATCAGCTCGAGCCCCTTGTTCATCATGCTGGCTGAATCAACCGATATCTTCTGTCCCATGGACCAGTTCGGATGGGCGCAGGCCTGCTGGGGCGTAACGGACACCAGATCGGCTGCGCTCATGTCACGGAATGGACCGCCCGAGGCTGTGAGGAGGATACGCCGCACACCTACGTCCGCCATGCCCCGGGCATAGTCGGTTGGCAGGCACTGGAAAATGGCGTTGTGCTCGCTGTCGATCGGCAGCAGAACGGCCCCGGACGCCTTCACGGCGCCCATGAACAGGGCTCCGGACATGACCAGCGCTTCCTTGTTGGCTAGCAGCACCCGCTTGCCCGCGCGCACAGCTGCCAGGGTCGGTCGCAGGCCTGCACCGCCGACGATCGCAGCCATGACCACATCCACTTCCGTAGCCGCCGCCACCCGCTCCAGCGCCTCGGCGCCAACCAGCACCTCGGTGGCGCACCCGCCGGCGCGCAAACGGGACTGCAGGGCCCGGGCCTGAGCGTCATCCGCCACCACAGCGTACTGCGGGCAATGGGCCAGGCACTGGGTGTGCAGCACGTCCATCCGGCTGTGCCCGGTCAGGGCGAACACCCGGTAACGTTGCGGGTGCCGCTCGATCACATCCAGCGTGCTGACTCCGATGGAGCCCGTGGCTCCGAGCACCGTGACCCAGGAAATACTCACGCCAGACGCTCTCCAATGAGCATCCAGCACAGGGCGAACACCGGCGCGGCCGCGGTCAGACTGTCTATGCGATCGAGCACGCCGCCATGGCCGGGCAGCAGACTGCTGCTGTCCTTGAGGCCCTGCTCGCGCTTGAACAGACTCTCGGTGAGGTCACCGACGACTGAAAACAACACCACCAGGGCAGCGGCGGCCTGACCCAGCAACAGGGCCTCGAACCCCCAGCCCAGATACAGCAGCACACCCAGGGTGAGGATCTGGGTGAACACCAGTCCGCCGGCCAGGCCTTCAACCGTCTTGCCCGGGCTGACCCGCGGCAGCAACTTGTTGCGCCCCCAGGTCTTGCCCGCCATGTAGGCGCCGATATCGGCCGCCCAGATCAACACCAGCACGCCGAGAATCAGCCACAGGCCGCTCTCCAGCGCGCGCAGCCAGACCAGAGCGTACCAGGCCGGCAGGAGAATCAGCAGGCCGAACAGCTGACTGATCATCGACCCGGCCCAGAGTCCGCGCCCTTTGGGATAGCGGCTGATCAGCACCAGGGCGACCACCCACCAGGCCAGAGCGGGCAACAGAAGGTATTGGGCGGGCCATGCCACCTGATAGAGTCCGACCATGAGCAGGGCCACTACCAGGGCATAGACGATCCGGCCCTTCTGAACCTCCTCCCCTGCCAGGCGCGCCCATTCCCAGGCGCCAAGAACCACAATGGCACCGACAAAAAGGGCAAAACCTGCGCCTTCCAGCAGCACGAAACCGGCGATGGCCAGAGGTGCGAGTACCACGGCTGTTATTATTCTCTGCTTGAGCATCAGGTCTGGGCTCCCAGTATCTGTTCGCTGGTTTTACCGAATCGCCGTTGGCGCCGGGCAAAATCGGCCAGTGCTTCGCGCAGGGCGTCCTGCTTGAAATCAGGCCAGTACAGGTCTGAGAAATACAACTCGGCGTAGGCCAGTTGCCAGAGCAGAAAGTTGCTGATCCTGCGTTCCCCGCCGGTGCGGATACACAGATCAGGTAGTGGCCAGTCGGCAGTACTCAGACAGGACTCGAGATCGTTTTCGCTGATGGCACCCGCCTCCAGCTCTCCGCTGGCTACCCGGGCGGCAAGCTGACGTGCAGCCTGAGCGATGTCCCACTGCCCACCGTAGTTGGCGGCTACCACGAGCGTCAACCTTCGGCACTCGGCAGTGAGGGCTTCGGCATCGGCCATGGCCTTGCGCAGCTCGGGGCTGAACCTCGAGCGGTCACCAATAATGCGCAGACGGATGTCGTTCTCGCGCAAGCGCCGGACCTCGCGGCGCAGGGCGCCGAGGAAGAGTTCCATCAGGGCCCCGACCTCGTCCTCCGGACGCCGCCAGTTCTCGCTGGAGAATGCAAAGAGGGTGAGCACTTCGACACCCTCTTCGGCACACACTTCGATGGCTGCCTTGACCGCGTCGACCCCGGCCTTGTGCCCGGCCACTCCGGGCATCAGGCGTTTGCGCGCCCAGCGATTATTGCCATCCATGATGATAGCAACATGGCGTGGCACCGCGGCGGCTACTGTAGCAGTCTTGTCATTCATCAATAAGCACGTGGAATCCGGCCATCAGATGGCCATCAGATCCGCTTCCTTGGCTTCCAGCGCCTTGTCGATCTCGGCAATGTATTTGTCGGTCAGCTTCTGAACGTCGTCCGCGGCGCGGCGTTCCTCGTCCTCGCTGATCTCCTTTTCCTTCTGCAGGTCCTTCAGCGAGCTGATTGCGTCACGGCGAATGTTGCGCACAGCAACGCGGGCGTTCTCCGCTTCGGCACGGGCTGTCTTGGTAAAACCCTTGCGGGTCTCCTCGGTCAGGGCCGGCATCGGGATCCGGATGGTCGTACCGGCCGTGGCCGGGTTCAGACCCAGATCGGATGTCATGATGGCCTTTTCCACGGCCTGGATCATGCTGCGATCAAATACCGTCAGGGCCAGCGTGCGCGAATCCTCGACGTTGACGTTCGCCACCTGCTTGAGGGGCGTATCACTGCCGTAATAGGACACCATCACGCTGTCGAGAATACTCGGATGGGCACGGCCGGTGCGGATCTTGGCGAATGCGCCGCCAAGGGATTCGACTGACTTCTTCATGCGCTCCTGCGCATCCTTCTTGATTTCGTTGATCATCATCAATCCTCGATCAATGTTCCTTCGGCGCTGCCTACCACTGCATTGAGCAGCGCACCGGGCTTGTTCATGTTAAATACCCGCAGAGGCATCTTGTGATCGCGAATCAGGCAGATCGCGGTCAGATCCATCACGCCAAGCTTGAGATCGAGCACCTGATCATAGGTCAGACTGTCGAAGCGCTCGGCATTGGGATCCTTCATGGGATCAGCGTTGTATACGCCGTCGACCTTGGTGGCCTTGAGCACCAGATCGGCATCGACCTCGATACCCCGCAGGCAGGCCGCCGTATCCGTGGTAAAGAAAGGATTGCCTGTACCAGCCGAGAATATTACCACGTCCCCACCGGCAAGATAGCGCATCGCCTTGCGGCGGTCGTAGTGTTCGGTCACGCCTTCCATGGTGATGGCAGACATCACCCGGGTCTGGATGTTCGAACGCTCGAGGGAATCGCGCATCGCCAGGGCGTTCATCACGGTGGCAAGCATGCCCATGTGATCGCCGGTGACCCGGTCCATGCCGGCGGCATGCAGAGCGGCACCCCGAAAAAGGTTGCCTCCGCCAATGACCAGCCCGACCTGAACGCCGATACCGATCAACTGGCCTATCTCCAGCGACATCCGGTCCAGCACCTTGGGATCGATACCGAAACCCTCGGTGCCCATAAGGGCCTCACCGCTTAGCTTGAGTAGGATACGTTTGTACTTGGGCTGGCGACTGCCGGGTACCTGGGCCATCTTGACTCTCCTGCTGGGAATGGCGAAACGCTCAACAAGTTACAGCCGGAGGTCTCCATGACCAGCCGGGGCACCACCGGGGCTGACCCGACACATGCTGACCATGCCGGCTGCCACTTGTTCAGAGTTTCCTAAAAAAGAGGCTTCACGCCTGCGCGGGAAGCCTCTGTCTGAAACAGTATTACAGGCCACCTCGCGGGTGGCCTGCCATGCGCCCTGCGGGTCGCATGCTCACTGCTTGGTCGCCGCGACCTGGGCAGCCACTTCGGCAGCGAAATCGGACTCGGCACGCTCGATGCCCTCGCCGACTTCGTAACGGACGAAACCGATGATCTCGGCTCCGGCCTTCTTCGCCAGCTCACCGACCTTGACGTCCGGATCTTTGATGAAGGGCTGCTCGACCAGGCTGGCTTCGGACAGGAACTTGTTGATCCGGCCCTTGACCATGTTCTCTACGATGTTCTCCGGCTTGCCGGCAATCTTCTCGGCGTTGAGCGCCAGGAAAATTTCCTTTTCTTTGGCAACCGCTTCGTCGGACACCTGAGTCGGGTCGAGGAATTGCGGATTGCTTGCAGCCACGTGCATGGCGATATCCTTGGCCAGCTCGGCGTCGCCGCCTTTGAGCGTAACCAGAACACCGATGCGATGGCCGTGCAGATAGGCACCGATCACGTCGCCTTCGACGCGGGTCAGGCGACGAATGTTGACGTTCTCGCCGCACTTGGCAACCAGTGCCTCGCGAGCCGCTTCCTGATCGGCGATCAGCGGCGCAGCGTCGGTGTAACCGGCAGCAACGGCTTTCTCCAGGCTGTCGCTGACAAAGCCCTTGAAGTCATCCTGCAGAGCCAGGAAGTCGGTCTGGGAGTTGACTTCAATGATCACGCCACTCTTGCCGTCGTCAGCTACCTTGGCAGCAATGGCGCCTTCGGCCGCGATGTTACCGGCTTTCTTGGCGGCCTTGATCGAGCCGGCAGCACGCATGTCGTCAATGGCCTTTTCGATATCGCCACCAGCGGCTTCCAGGGCCTTCTTGCAATCCATCATGCCCTGGCCGGTACGCTCGCGCAGTTCCTTGACCATGGCTGCAGAAATCTGTGACATGAGTTGTTCCTCTAGCTTGCTTGATTTGAGGCTGCCCGTTAATTGGTCGGCAGCCGTATCATGTTGCTTTCACTATATTGCAAAAAGGGGGCATGGCCCCCTTTTCGTTACGGCGTCAGATTGCCAAGAACAACCCTCAGCCCTGAGAGGCCTCGGCGGCCGGCGCTGCTTCTTCAACGAACTCGTCGCCAGCACCACCGTTGTTCTTGCCACTCAGTACCGCGTCAGCCACAGCTGCTGCGTACAGCTTGATGGCGCGGATGGCGTCATCGTTACCGGGAATGACGTAATCGACGCCATCCGGGCTGCTGTTGGTATCAACGATACCGATAACCGGAATACCCAGCTTGTTGGCTTCGGTAATGGCAATGCGCTCGTGCTCGACGTCGATGACGAACATGGCATCGGGCAGACCGCCCATATCCTTGATACCGCCCAGGCTGCGATCAAGCTTTTCCAGATCGCGGGTACGCATCAGGGCTTCTTTCTTGGTCAGCTTGGAGAAGGTGCCGTCCTCGGCCTGGATCTCCAGATCGCGCAGACGCTTGATCGATGCACGGATGGTCTTGTAGTTGGTCAGCATGCCGCCCAACCAGCGATGGTCGACGTAAGGCATGCCGGCGCGAGACGCTTCCTCGGCAATGATCTTGCTCGCGGCGCGCTTGGTGCCGACGAACAAGACCTTGTTCTTGCCCGATGCCAGCTTCTCGACGAAGCTCAGGGCATCGTGGAACATCGGCATGGTCTTTTCGAGGTTGATGATGTGAATCTTGTTGCGGGCGCCGAAAATGTACTTGCCCATTTTCGGGTTCCAGTAACGGGTCTGGTGGCCGAAGTGCGCACCGGCCTTCAGCATATCGCGCATAGATACTTGAGTCATGACAGCTCCAATGTATATCGGGTTGGGCCTCCACGCATCCCATTGTCCAACCCCGCGGGGCACCCAGGACAACGTGTCGATACGTGTGTGGTTTCAGTTTTCGCCTGAGGATCTTTGTTCAGGCGCGGCGCTTTATACCATACAACCGGAAACGAATAAAGGCGCAGATGCCCGGCGGTCAAGCCGGCCAGCCCTCAACAGCACGCGGGTTGTCTGTTAAACTGCGCGATTGATTCCTTCGCCAGCCGGCGTGAAAACCGACAGCGTCCCAAACGAGAGAACCCGTAATGACCGTTACCATCAAGACCCCGGAAGACATCGCAGGCATGCGCGTGGCCGGACGACTGGCGGCCGAGGTGCTGGAAATGATCGGCGAGCACGTGCGGCCCGGCGTCACCACCGAAGAGCTTGATCGCATCTGCCATGACTACATCGTCAACGTGCAGAAGGCGATTCCGGCGCCGCTCAATTATGGCGGCGCGCCCGGCCGGATTCCGTTTCCGAAATCGATCTGCACCTCGATCAACCACGTGGTCTGCCACGGCATCCCGAACGAGAAGCAGCTCAAGAGCGGCGATGCATTGAACATCGACGTTACCGTGATCAAGGACGGCTATCACGGCGACACCAGCAAGATGTTTCTGGTCGGCGAGACCCCGGAGTGGGTCCAGCGCCTGGCCCGGGTGACCCAGGAGTGCATGTACAAGGGTATCGCCGTGGTCCGTCCGGGCGCCCGCCTGGGCGACATCGGCCACGTGATCCAGGAGCATGCACACGCCAATCATTACAGCGTGGTGCGCGAATACTGCGGCCACGGTATCGGCAAGGTCTTCCACGAGGATCCGCAGGTGCTGCATTACGGTCGCGCCGGCACCGGCATGGAGCTCAAGGAAGGCATGACCTTTACCATCGAGCCGATGATCAACCAGGGCCGCCACGAAACCCGTCTGCTGGGCGACGGCTGGACCGCCATCACCAAGGACCGCAAGCTGTCCGCCCAGTGGGAGCACACCATTCTGGTGACCGCTGACGGCTATGAAGTACTGACACGTCGCCAGGAAGAAAGCTTCCAGTAACCGACTTATGGAGTAGCCCTGTGGATAACGAGTTGTTCGACCCGGGCCAATTCCAGGCCGAGCTGGCACTGAAGAGCAGCCCCGTGGCGGCATTCAAGAAGGTCATCCGCAATGCGGATACCGTGCTGCGCGCGCGCTTCGAGGCCGGCCGGGATATTCACCAGCTGATCCACGAGCGTGCCTGGTTCACCGACCAGATCCTGCGCAAGGCCTGGTCGATCCAGGCCACCACCGACACCCCGGGTATCGCCCTGCTGGCGGTGGGCGGCTATGGCCGCGGCGAGCTGCACCCGCATTCGGATATCGACCTGCTGATTTTGCTGCGGGAAAGCAATACCGACGCCTACCGGGATTCCATAGAGCAGTTTCTGATGCTGCTTTGGGACATCGGACTGGAGGTCGGCCAGAGCGTGCGCTCGATCAGCGAATGCCAGGAAGAAGCCCGCAACGACATCACCGTGATTACCAACCTGATGGAGTCGCGCACCCTGTCGGGCGACGAAAGCCTGCGTCAGGCGATGATCGAGGCCCTCAGTGCCGAGCACATGTGGACCGATGCCGAGTTCTTTCGCGCCAAGCGCGCCGAACAACAGCGGCGACATGCCAAGTTCAACGACACCGAGTACAACCTCGAACCCAACGTCAAGAGCTCGCCTGGCGGCCTGCGGGACATCCAGACCATCGGCTGGGTGGCCCTGCGCCACTTCGGCACCAACGACCTGCGCGAGCTGGTCGACCGCGGCTTTCTCAACGAGCCCGAGTACGGCATTCTGACCGCCGGGCGCGCCTTTCTCTGGCAGGTGCGCTTCGCCCTGCACACCCTGGCCGGCCGCGCCGAGGATAGGCTGCTGTTCGACTATCAGCGCACACTGGCCAAGCAGATGGGGTACGAGGACAACGACAGCAAGCTCGCGGTCGAGCGCTTCATGCAGAAGTACTACCGGATCGTCATGTCCCTGTCCGAACTCAACGATCTGCTGATGCAGCATTTCGAGGAGATTCTGCTGCGTAGCGCCGAGACCGCCGAGATCGAGCCGTTGAATGCACGGTTCCAGGTGCGTAACCACTATATCGAAGTGACCCATCCGGACGTGTTCAAGCGTACACCCTTTGCCCTGCTGGAAATCTTCCTGCTCATGGCACAGAATCCGGAAATCCGCGGCGTGCGCGCCGACAGCATCCGCTTGCTGCGCGACCACCGTCATCTGATCGACGACGAATTTCGTGCCGACATCCGCAACACCAGTCTGTTTGTCGAACTGTTCCGCTGCCGCGAGGGGATCCATCGCAATCTGCGTCGCATGAATCGCTACGGCATTCTGGGTCGCTACCTGCCCGAATTCGGCAAGATCGTCGGACAGATGCAACACGACCTTTTTCACATCTATACCGTTGATGCCCACACCCTGAATCTGATCAAGCATCTGCGCAAGCTGAACCAGCCCGAGTATCAGGAAAAGTATCCCCTGGCCTGGCGCATCTTCTGCCGTCTGCCCAAGCCGGATCTGTTGTATATCGCCGGCCTCTACCATGACATTGCCAAGGGTCGGGGCGGCGATCACTCCGAGCTGGGCGCCGTGGATGCCATTGCGTTCTGCCAGCGCCACCAGCTGCCGGCGTGGGACAGCCACCTTATCAGCTGGCTGGTGGAGAACCATCTGATCATGTCCACCACCGCCCAGCGCAAGGACATTTCCGATCCGCAGGTGATACACGACTTTGCGGTGCATATCGGCAACCAGGTACGCCTGGATTACCTGTATGTACTGACCATCGCTGATATCAACGCGACCAATCCAACCCTGTGGAACTCCTGGCGCGCCTCGCTCCTGCGCCAGCTGTATACCGAGACCAAGCGCGCCTTGCGCCGCGGGCTGGAGAACCCGCCCGATCGCGAGGAGCACGTGCGCCAGACGCAACAGGCCGCACTGGACATTCTGGTGCGCAGCGGCGTCGAGGAAGAGGACGCCGAAGAACTCTGGGAGCAATTGGGTGAGGACTATTTCCTGCGTCACACCGCCAGCGACGTGGCCTGGCATACCGAGGCCATCGTCCAGCACCCCGATCGCAACGGCCCCCTGGTGCTGATCAAGGAAACGGCGCAACGGGAATTCGAAGGGGCCACCCAGATATTCATCTACACGCCGGAACAGCACGATCTGTTCGCCGTGACCGTGGCCGCGATGGACCAGCTGAACCTGAGCATTCAGGACGCGCGCATCATCACCTCGACCAACCGTTTCAGCCTGGACACCTACATCGTGCTGGACGCAGACGGCAGTTCGATCGGTGACAGTCCGGAGCGCATTCGCCAGATCAAGCGCGACCTGGTCGAAGCCCTGGCCGACCCTGATGCCTATCCATCGATCATCCAGCGTCTGGTGCCGCGCCAGCTCAAGCATTTTTCCTTCGCGCCCGAGGTGACCATCTTCAACGCGCCCGAGCGTCAGCATACGATCCTCGAGCTCAGCGCACCGGACCGCCCCGGTCTGCTGGCACGCATGGGCCGCATACTGCTGGATTTCGACATCAACGTGCAGAATGCCAAGATCGTCACCCTTGGCGAACGCGTGGACGACGTTTTCGTGCTGACCGATGCCAACAATCAGGCGCTGTCGGATCCCGAACTCTGCCGCCGCCTGCAGAACACCATTGTCGAGACGCTCGGCAACAACATCGACCAGGCAGACCCCACCCTGCCCAACCAGATCCTGATCTGAGGACCGCACCGACATGAATACCGATCTGGACCGTTTGCAGCCCTACCCGTTCGAAAAGCTGCGCGCCCTGCTGGCCGACATCACCCCGAATCCGGCCATGCGGCCGGTCGCGCTATCGATCGGCGAGCCCAAGCACCCCTCGCCGCCCTTCGTGCTGCGCACCCTGGCCGACAATCTCGACAAGGCTGCGGTGTATCCGACCACCCTGGGCATAGCGGAGTTGCGCCAGGGCATCGCCGACTGGCTGCAACGTCGCTTCCAGCTCGCACGCATCGATCCGGCCACGCAGATCATCCCGGTCAATGGCACGCGAGAAGCGCTGTTCTCCTTTACCCAGGCCATGGTCCGGCGCGACAGTGAAGGGCTGGTCGTCAGCCCCAACCCTTTCTACCAGATCTACGAGGGCGCGGCCTTTCTGGCCGGGGTAGAGCCGCACTATCTGGCCTGCGATCAGAGCAACGGGTTCATTCCAGACTTCGATCAGGTACCCGACCGTGTCTGGCAACAATGTCAGGTGCTGTTCATCTGCACACCGGGCAATCCCACCGGCGCAGTCATGCCCGAGAGCACGCTGCACCGGCTGATCGAACTGGCGGATCAGCATGATTTCGTCATCGCCTCGGACGAGTGCTACAGCGAGATATACGCAGAGCAGGGAACAAGACCCATAGGCTTGCTGCAGGCCTGCGCGACACTCGGCCGGAACGACTATGCCCGCTGCGTGGTCTTCCACAGCCTGTCCAAGCGCTCCAATCTGCCCGGCCTGCGTTCGGGCTTTGTCGCCGGCGATGCACGCCTGCTGACGCCCTACCTCACCTACCGGACCTACCACGGCTGCGCCATGCCGATTCAGACCCAGCTGGCCAGTCTGGCCGCATGGCAGGACGAGGACCACGTTATCGAGAACCGCCAGCAGTACCAGGCCAAGTTCGATGCGGTGCTGGATATACTCGGCGGCGTGATGGATGTGCAGCGTCCGGACGCCGGCTTCTACCTGTGGCCGCGCACACCGATGGATGACCGTGAGTTCACCCGCCGCCTGCTCGCCGAGCAGAACGTGGCAGTGGTACCCGGCAGTTTCCTTTCCAGGGAAATTGACGGGTATAATCCCGGCGCCGGCAGGATTCGCATGGCGCTGGTGGCGCCCCTGGCAGACTGTGTGGAAGCGGCGCAGCGCATCCGCCGCTTCATCGAGGAGCTCGACACATGATCACGCTCTATGGCATCAAGGCCTGCGACACGATGAAAAAGGCGCGCACCTGGCTCGACGGCAGGGGGCTGGAATACCGCTTTCACGACTACAAGAAAGAGGGTATCGACGCTGGCACGCTGGCGGCATGGTGTGCAGAGCACGGCTGGGAAACCGTCCTCAACCGCAAGGGCACGACCTTTCGCACCCTGAGCGAAGAAGAAAAGCTGAATATCGATACGGAAAAGGCCATTGCCCTGATGCAGGCCCACCCATCGATGATCAAGAGGCCGGTGCTCGACATCGGCCCAAGGCGCCTGGTGGGGTTCAAACCGGACCTCTATGCCGCCGCATTTGACTGACCCACGCATCTACAGAATTCAAGGAATCACGCAATGAGCGAATGTTTCAGCCTGGCTTTCGGCATCGGTACCCAGAATACCGCGGGTGAATGGCTTGAGGTGTACTATCCCCAGCCGCTGCTCAACCCCGAGCCGGCAATGGTCGACATCGTGGCCGCCCAGCTGGACTACCAGAGCGGCAACCAGGCCATCGCCATTGCCGCCAGTCAGTGCCGCGCACTGGGGCAGGCTCTGAAAGACGGTGGTTTCGGCGAGGCGGGCGCACTGCTTGACCAACTGGCCGCCAGCAGCCGCCTCCTGGTAGCCACCGTGCTGGCAACAGACGCCGCCCCGGTCTCCACCCCCGAGGCCTACCTGAAGTTGCACCTGCTCTCCCATCGTCTGGTCAAGCCCCATGGGGTGGTTCTGGCGGGCATCTTCCCGCTGCTGCCGAACGTGGCCTGGACCAATCAGGGCGCGATCGACATCAACGAGCTACCCCAGCGCCAGCTGGCCGCGCGCATGAAGGGCGAGATGCTCAACGTCCTGAGCATCGACAAGTTCCCCTCGATGACCGACTACGTCGTGCCCACTGGCGTGCGTATCGCCAACACCGCGCGGGTGCGCCTGGGCGCCTATGTGGGCGAAGGCACCACGGTCATGCATGAGGGCTTTATCAACTTCAACGCTGGCACAGCGGGCACCAGCATGGTCGAAGGCCGCATATCCGCCGGCGTCTTTGTCGGCAAGGGCTCGGACCTCGGCGGCGGCTGCTCCACCATGGGTACGCTCTCGGGTGGCGGCAATATCGTCATATCCATCGGCGAAGGCTGCCTGATCGGTGCCAACGCCGGTATCGGCATCCCCCTGGGCGATCGCTGCACCATCGAGGCCGGCCTGTACATCACTGCAGGCATCAAGGTTGCGCTGCTCGATGACGCCGACAATCTGGTAGAGATCGTCAAGGCTCGGGATCTGGCCAATCAGCCCGACCTGCTGTTCCGCCGCAACTCGCAGACCGGCTCGATCGAGTGCAAGACCAACAAGAGCTCGATCCAGCTGAACGAGATGCTGCACGCGCACAACTGATAGCTGGAAGCCAGAAGCTTGAAGCTTGAAGCTTGAAGCTTGAAGCCAAGCGTGCGTGCTGCACCCAATGTACAAGAGCCCGCTCCGACGTTTCGGTCGGGCTCTTGTCGTTTTTGACTTTGGGGGTTAGCTTCCAGCTTCCAGCTTCCAGCTTCTAGCTTATTTTTTGCGACTCAAGATCCGATCGACCAGCCTGGCCGCCACCACCAGCCCAAAGGTGCCGGTGACCATGGATACCGCGCCCAGCCCCCCTTCACAATCCAGCTTCACCGTTTCGCCAGCAAAAGTCTTTTCCCGGCAGAAGGTTCCGTCCGGGGCCGGGTAGCGCAGTTGCTCGGTGGAGTACACACAGGGAACGCCGAAGCTGCGCTTGCTTCCCGACTTGGGGAAGTTGTGATTGCGGCGCAATTGCGAGCGCGCCTTGGCCGCCAGCGGGTCATTGGTGGTTCTGGACAGGTCAGAGACCGTGACCTGGGTCGGATCGATCTGACCCGCCGCACCGCCGGCCGTCACGATCGGAATCCGCCGGCGCCGGCACCAGGCGATCAGCTCGACCTTGGACTTCACGCTGTCGATGCAATCGGCGACGCCATCCAGGTCCTCGGTGATGTAATCCGGTAGCGTCCGATCGGTGACGAAGTCGATCACCGCCCGCACCTCGCAATCGGGGTTGATTGCGCGCAGGCGCTCGGCCATGACCTCCACCTTGGGCCGACCGATCTGGCCGGTCATGGCCGGTAGCTGGCGGTTGGTATTGGTCTGGCAGACCTCATCCAGGTCGATCAGCGTGATACGCCCGACCCCGGTACGCCCCAGCGCTTCGGCCGCCCAGGAACCCACGCCGCCAATGCCCACCACGGCAATATGACTGCGCCGCAACTGCTCGAAGGCGTCGCGGCCATAGAGCCGCGCGATACCGGCAAAGCGCGGGTCGTCGGTGGTGGGGTTTTCAATCGCTATCTCTTTGGCCATGGGCACCTCTGTAAGAACACCGGGCCATTATAGCCCAGCTGACCCGGATCAACGTGCACGTCCGGCGTGCCCACAGGTGTTAACATGCAGGCCGCCATCCCTACCCGGAGTACCCCATGGGTCTGCTGTTTGAAGAAATCGATATCCAGCCATCGGCCATTGGCGAGATATCCCTGCGTCGCCGTCGAATACCTGCCCTGGGTGAGCGGGACATCTACGAGGTCAAGCTCGGGGAAGAGTTCCTGATGTCGAGCATGTTCTTCGATGCCGAGATCGCACTGGCCGATCTGGGCCTGGCGGCGGTCGAAGGAACGGACCTCGATGTGGTGGTGGGCGGACTGGGGCTGGGTTATACCGCCGTAGCGGCCCTCAAGGATCCCCGGGTCAACGCGTTACTGATCGTCGATTACCTGGAAACGGTCATCCGCTGGCACCAGCAGGAAAAGGTGCCACTGGGCAGGGAGATCAATGCCGATCCACGCAGCCGTTACATACAGGGCAGCTTCTTCGACCTGGCGGTGCAGGAAGGCGCAGGATTCGATCCGGAGCAACCCGGCCGGCTGTTCGATGCCATACTGCTGGACATCGACCACTCCCCCCGGGCCCTGCTGCACCAGTCAAACGCCAGTTTCTACACCGTCGAAAATCTGTCCCTGATGGCCCGACAGCTGAAGTCGGGAGGCGTCTTTGCGCTGTGGTCCCAGGACCCGCCCGATGCCGAATTCATGCACGTCATGGAGGCTGTATTCAGCCGCAACGAGGCCCATGTTGTCCCCTTCTTCAATCCGTTCCAGAACGGTGAAGCTACCAATACCATCTATGTTGGAGTCAGAAACTGATGCCCTTCCATCCCCGCAACAAACATCAGGGGCATTACAATCTGAGCGCCCTGGCCAACGCCAATCCCGCACTCAAGCCGCTGATCATTCCCGGCAAGGGCGGTGACAGGACTCTGGACTTCAGTAACCCCCAGGCTGTTCGCGAACTGAACCGGGCGCTGTTGGCTGCCCATTACGGCGTGCGAGACTGGGATATTCCGCCGGGTTACCTCTGCCCACCGATCCCGGGCCGCGTCGACTACCTGCACACCCTGGCCGATCTGCTGGGTGACAGCCATGATGGCCAGATCCCCACCGGCCCCAAGCTGGTGGGGCTGGACGTGGGTACCGGGGCCAATCTGGTGTACCCGCTGCTGGGCCAGCATGAGTATCAATGGCGCTTTGTCGGCAGCGACACCGACCAGGATGCCCTGACCAATGCCTCGCGCATACTGGCGGCCAATCCGAAGCTCCAGCCGCATATTGCCCTGCGCCACCAGAGCGATCCCGAACGGATCTTTCACGGCATCATCGCCGCTGATGAACATTTTGATTTCACCCTGTGCAATCCGCCCTTCCACCCCAGCGCAGGCGCTGCCCGGGATGCCAATCGACAGAAATGGCAGAAGCTCAACAAGGGCAAGGCACTGGAGGAGAACCCGGGCCTGAATTTTGGCGGTCAGAGCAACGAGCTCATCTGTCACGGGGGCGAAAGCGGGTTTATCGGCAGGATGATCGGCGAAAGCCGCGATTATGCCGGCCAGGTGTTCTGGTTCAGCAGCCTGGTTTCCCGCACCGCGAACATTCCGGCACTGGTCGATCAGCTGCGGGCGCTGGGTGCCACCGATGTGCGCACGCTGGCCATGGCCCAGGGTGAGAAAAACAGCCGACTACTGGCCTGGACCTACCTGGACAAGAAGCAGCGCCGGGCCTGGCGCAAGGCGCGCTGGCCCCAGCCACCCAAGCCCTGATCGACCCAGTCCGGGACTGAGGTAATGCGCGCCAGTCTGTTATCATGGCGCAGTCTCCAAGCCACTGCGAAATCACCATGACCGAGCTTTCTGCTACCCTCGCCCTCGCCTGCGATCTGATCTCCCGCGACTCGACGACGCCCGATGATGCCGGCTGTCAGCAACTGATGGGCGACCGTCTGGCTGCCTGCGGTTTTCAGCTGGAAAACCTGCGCTTCGGCGAGGTGGACAATCTCTGGGCGCGGCGCGGCACCGAAGGGCCAGTACTGTGTTTTGCCGGGCATACGGACGTGGTGCCCACCGGGCCACTGGAGCGTTGGGACACCCCGCCCTTCGAGCCGGTGATCCGCGACGGCATGCTGCATGGCCGCGGCGCAGCCGACATGAAAGGCAGCCTGGCCGCCATGGTGGTGGCGGTGGAGCGCTTTGTTGCAGCCCATCCGGACCACAAGGGCTCGCTCGCCTTCCTGATCACCAGCGACGAGGAAGGCCCTGCGACCGAGGGGACAGTGAAGGTGGTGGACACCCTGGTCGCCCGTGGCGAGAAGGTCGACTGGTGCATCGTCGGCGAACCGTCCAGTACCGAACAGGTGGGCGACGTGGTCAAGAATGGCCGCCGCGGCTCGCTCAATGCCCGCCTGACCATCAAGGGCAAGCAGGGTCACGTGGCCTATCCGCACCTGGCGCGCAACCCCATCCACCTTGCCGCCCCTGCCCTGGCCGCACTGGCAGCCGAAAACTGGGATGCGGGCAATGCGTTCTTTCCGCCAACCAGCTTCCAGATCTCCAATATCAATGCCGGCACGGGCGCAACCAACGTGGTACCGGGCGAGCTGGTCGCGCTGATCAACTTCCGCTTCTCCACTGAATCCACCGCCGAGGGGCTGCAGCTGCGGGTATGTGATCTGCTGGATCAGCACGGGCTGGACTATGAGCTGGACTGGACCCTGTCCGGCCTGCCCTTCCTGACCGAACCAGGCGCACTGCTAGACGGTGTCAGTGCAGCCATCCGCCAGGTAACCGGCCGCGAGACCCAGCCTTCCACGTCGGGCGGCACTTCCGATGGCCGCTTTATCGCCACCATGGGCACCCAGGTGGTCGAGCTCGGGCCGATCAATGCCACCATTCATCAGCTCAATGAACATGTCAGCGCCAGCGACCTGGATACCCTGACCGATATCTATCAGGCAACGATGGAGCAGCTGCTGACCTGATGCTCGAACTTATCTGTCCACTCTGCCAGCAACCGCTGCTATCGGGTAGCCGTCAATGGGTCTGTGCCAATGGTCACAGCTATGACCAGGCCCGCCAGGGGTATCTCAACCTGCTGCTGGTGCAACACAAGAAAAGCCGCCAGCCGGGCGATACGCCGACGATGCTCGCCTGCCGCCAGGCGTTCCTCGATGCTGGCCATTACCAGCCAGTCAGCGACCGTATCGGCGAGCTGCTCGGCGCAGCCGGACCGCACCAGCTGCTCGACATGGGCTGCGGCGAGGGCTACTACACAGCCCGCTTGCAACAGCAGCTGCCCGAGTGCGCGATCGGCGGCATGGATATCAGCAAGGATGCCATCATCAAGGCCTGCCGCCGCGGCCGGGAGATCCAGTGGCTGGTCGGCTCCACCGCGCGGTTGCCGGTAGCCGACGCCAGCCTGGACGCCGCGTTGAGCGTATTCAGCCCGTGGTCCTGGGACGAGTGCCTGCGTTGTTTGAAACCCGGCGGCCAGCTCCTGCTGGTGGGGCCGCACGGCGACCACCTGCTGGCCCTGCGCGAGCAACTGTATGACAGCATTCACCCGACACCCGAACTGATCAAGGCACTGCCTGAGGGGCTGGAGATCGTCAACGACCAGACCCTGCGCTATGCTCTGGATCTGACACCCGCTGATCTGGCCAGCCTGATCGGCATGACACCGCACGGCTTTCGCAGCAGTCCGGAGCGCCAGCGAACGGTTGTCGAAACGGGCCTGACCGGGCTCGAAGTCGCCATGCGAATGGTCCTGCTGCAACGCTCCTGAGGAAATTATTAGTGCGCCAACCCGATATCGAGATTTACCTGCGTGAAGAGCATCTGGATGCGCTGACTGCCTGGCTTGATCAGCAGATAGGCCAGTTGCAGCTGCAGCCTTGGCGCGAAGCCGTACGCCGCGGCACCCTTTCCGCTGGCGAGCACCAGATCCCGCTGATGATAGTGCGCAAGGCCGCGGGCAAATGGGCCAGCGTCTGGTTTGACAGCGCGCATACGCCATGGGAAACCGATATGGATTGCGCCCGCGCAGTACATCAGGGTCTGAACGAAGAGGTTCGTTGCTCGGTAGGCGGCTGGTCAGAGGAAGAGGACGATCCGGACGCCGATCGCTGGATCAAGATCAACGCCAGCGGCGAAGTCGAGTTCACCTGGAAGATCAAGGTATAACCCGGTGACACAGGAGCACGTGATCGTAGTAGGAGGCACCCTCGGGCTGGCTATGCTGTCGATGCTGGTGCATTACGAGGTCTCCTTTTATCTGCGCCTGCTGCTGGAGCGCCATAGCGGGTTTTCCCGACGTGCACGGATCATGACGCTGACCAGTGGCTTGTTCTGCTCCCACGTGATCCAGATATGGTTGTTCGGCGCCGGCGGTTGGCTGATGCTGGAGCTGTTCGAGCATACCGGCACCCTGGGCGGCATTGCGCATATCCGGTTTCTGGATTTCATCTATCTGTCGGCGGCCAGCTATACCACTGTCGGATACGGCGATATCTTTCCCCTCGGTCATATACGCTTTCTGTTCGGTACCGAGTCTCTCGTCGGATTCATGCTGCTGACCTGGACTGCGTCGTTGACCTTTGTTGAAATTCGTACCCATTGGCAGGATCTTGAAGACCGCAATAACCGTTGAAACCCTGCATCCATCCCCTCTTCAGGTTGAAAACCTGACAGGAGCCCATCATGACCCAGCCAATCATCCTCGCCTGCCCCCAGTGTCATCGCAAGAACCGCATTGACGGTGCGCGGCTCGACCAATCCCCCCGCTGCGGGGTCTGCAAGGCCGCGCTCTTCAGTGGCCAACCGGTCGCTCTGGATGCCAGCGCGTTCAACGCCCATGCCAGTTCGGACCTGCCGCTGGTAGTGGATTTCTGGGCCTCCTGGTGTGGTCCCTGCAAACAGTTCGCTCCGATATTCGAAAGGGCCGCCAGCAGTCTGGAACCGAAGGTGCGTCTGGCCAAGGTGAATACCGAAGAACAGCAGGCGCTGGCTGCCCGCTTTGGCATTCGCAGCATCCCCACCCTGCTGATCATGCGCAACGGCAAGGAAATCGCCCGCGTCGCCGGGGCCATGCCGGCTGCGCAGTTCAACCAGTGGGTCAGCCAGCAGATCGCCTGATATCCAACGCATGAAAAAGCCCGCCGACGTCAAAGCGAGGGCGGGCTCGGTTACAGCGCCAGCGTCAGGGCTGCGGATCCTCGACGTTGCGGATGATATCCGAGCGGCGCTTGAGCAAAGCCTCCACCTGGCCAATGCCGACCTGATAGGCCCAGCGTGGATCGGCGTTGACAGCCAGAGTGCCTTCCGCCGGCTGCTCAAGGCTGTCGAGGGTCAGCCAGTAACGACCCGACTGGTCAAACAGACTGGCCTCCAGAACCGCGCCCTGCCAGGTGGTGACCCGCATCTGTAGAATCGGCTGCTCCAGCGCCAGCTCCTCGCGCAGGGCAACGTCCTGGGCAGTCAGCCCGATCAGGCCCAGCACCATGCTGTTGATCCAGCGTTCGTTGCCCTGCTGCTCGGCGTCGTCGATACCCGCGAGACGGAAGTTGTAATCGCCCTGCGCAGCCTTCTCCAGCGCCAGCACCTCGCCATCGGCATGCTCCCACCGGGCGGTGGCAGCCTGTTCCATGGGGATCCGTACGACTGCCAGATCGAGCCATTCCTGCGGATTGAGCGTCATGCCGAAGGGACGATTGATCAACCACACCTGATCTTCGTCGGCAAAGCGCACGAGCTGACCGCTGCCCACCGGATTGCCGTACAACAGCGCGATCTGCTGATCGTCCTCGCCGAGTCTCAGCTGCAGCGGAGCCGAATCGGCCCGGTTAGTATCCAGGCCGAGGCGGCCATGGTACTCGGGGTTGTCGGTTTTCTGCTCGATCACCCTCGCCCCCCGCACCGCATGCAGCAGGGCAGCTACCCGCTCGGGCTGAGCCGGATACAGATTGCGACTGACCACGCCCCAGCGGTCCTGCTCACGGGCGAGCTCGACACGCTCCTCGCCCCTGGCCAGGCTGATACGTTCCAGGCTGGCCAGGTGCTCAAGCTGCTCCTCGGAGAGTAGCGGCCGACTCTGCAGATCATCCACTCGATCACTCTCCTGGCGCTGCAGGCTGACAACCACCAGCACCACGGAGATCAGGGCTATAATCGCGACGAACTTGATCTTCATGCCTCTGCCTCCTTAAGCCGAACGCCGACGCAGGCGACGAAACAGCCACCAGAGCAGCACGCCAAGGGTCAGCAACGCGGGCACCAGGGCAATGTTGATGACCTTGAGCCAGGTACCCAGCTCCTCGATATCGGCATTGAGCTGGAAACGCACGTCGCGCAGCTGCTTGCGAATCGCCAGTTTTTCATCCAGAAAACGCTGCACTGCTTCCTGCTGTTCGGCCGTCATTTCGGTCATCTGCGAGGGATCCTGGCCCTGTTGCAACTCGGCCAGGCGGCGCTCGGTCTCGGCAAGCTGCTGCTGCAGACGCTGCTCGCTGGCGCGGTAGCGACGCTCGGCCACCCGCTGCAGGTTTTCCACTACCGTGAACGGGCGGCTGAAGTCGCCGCGCGAGCGCACGCTGATCAGCGCCTCCGAGCCGGACAGGTTGTCAAGTGCGTTGATCGCCAGCCCGCCGTTGTCCGCCCAGGGCTGAGGTACGCGTTCACCAAAGAAATCCTGAACCTGCACCCACATGCGGTCAGTCAGCAGATCGGTATCGGCGATCACGATCACATTGATATTGTCCGCCTCCTGGAGGCCCGGCTCACTACCCTGCACGCCCTGCGGATAGGCCGAAACAGCGGGGCCTTCCAGGCGAGCGGCAAAGTGGTACACGCTGGCATCCGGCGTGAAACCGTCCAGCAGGACCTCAGGATCCTGCAGGTTGGTAAAGGCGCTACTGGCGACCAGCGCACTATTGGTGGTGCTGGAGAACAGCGGCGTGAACCGGGTGGTGGCACCATCGGTCGGCACCAGCGCACCGGCGGTGGCTACCGTCAGCAGGCTCAACGGAGCGGTAACGGTGTCTTGCTGATTGATCTGGGCCTGCTCTATTTCCAGCCAGCCGATATGCCGCGCCGGAAGTTGATCGGGCCCGCGGCCCACGGACATGCCAAGACGCGCGTCCAGGACCACCTTCTCGGCATCGAAGTCCACGCCCCAGTTTTTCAGCAGCGGCGACAGGTCCGAGGACTTGCCGTCGGCCATGGCATCCATCATCGCTTCCTGGCTCTGGTCGGCTTCAGCCAGCGGATCGATAAACGCCAGCAACTTGCCGCCGCGCAGTACAAACTGATCCACCGCGTGCAGGGCCTGTTCGGTCAGCGCCTTGGGATGGACCAGCATCAGTACATCGATGTCCTCGGGGACCTCGGTAATGTCGTGCTGCAGATTGCTGATCTCGAACAACTGACGGATCTGCTCGAACACCACCCAGGGCGCGGCCGGCTGACCGGTCATCGGGTTCATGCCGCCGCCCATGGGAAGCCCGCTGATCACGCCAATACGTGCCTTGTCCGGCTGCGCCAGGGCGTTGATCAGGCGGCTGAGCTCGTATTCCAGCAGCCCCTCCTGTTCCAGGGCGAAAAACGGAATGACTTCCCGTTCACCCAGGGGATTGGTACCGGCGAGACCGAAATAGAGCTTCTCGCCGCTCTGCGGCAAAGGGATGGCCTGCAGGCCAAATTCAGCGGCCCGGTCCTCCGCCTCGGAGAAGGGTTGCGGATCGATGATCTGCAGATTGATCTTGCCGTCAGCGACGCGCTCATACTCCTGCAGCAGTTCTTCCACGCGGCGCGCATAGTTGCGCAGGATGACCATGTCCTTGCTGGCGCTGTCGGAGAAGAAGAAATACAGCGTTACCGGCTCTTCCAGGCCAGTAAGGATGTCCCGCGTGCCCTCGGAAATGGTATAGAGCTTCTGCTCGGTCAGGTCGATACGAGCGCCCGGGAGCAGCGTATTGGAAGCCATGTTGAAGGCGACGAAGGCCAGCAGCAGGACCAGCAGGCCAGTGCCTGAATACATCAAACGTTTCATTATTGTGTCTCCTTCGCCTCAATCGGCCTTTTTCAGGTCGATGACAATCGCCGTAGCCAGCAACCACACAGCCATGAGCGAAATGAAATACAGCAGATCACGCAGATCCAGAACGCCCTTGCTGATGGCGTCGAAACGAATCAGGAAACTGAGTGAGGCGATGGCATCAAGCAACCACTGAGGCGCCCAACCACTGAACAGATCAAGCCACAGGGAAAAGCCGCTGACGATGAAGATGAAGCAGGCAACCACGCTGACGATGAACGCAATGACCTGATTCTTGGTCAGCGCCGACATGCACGAGCCGATGGCCAGATAGCCGCCGGCGAGCAGCCAGCTGCCCAGATACCCGGTAAAGATGGCGCCGTTATCCGGCGAGCCCAGGTAGTTGACGGTGATGATGATCGGAAACGTCAGCAGCAGCGCCAGACCAATGAATACCCAGGCCGCCAGGAACTTGCCGAGCACCATGTCGGTACGCGATACCGGCAGCGTCATCAGCAGCTCGATGGTGCCGGACTTGCGCTCCTCCGCCCACAGACGCATGGCCACAGCCGGGACCAGGAACAGATAGAGCCAGGGGTGGAAATTGAAGAACGCGTTCAGATCGGCCTGACCGCTTTCGTAGAAGCCTCCCAGATAAAAGGTGAAGACCGCAGCCAGCACCAGAAAGATGACGATAAAGATATAGGCCAGCGGAGTGGCAAAGTAGCTACCCAACTCGCGCTTGAAAATGACACCGAGGTTTTTCATGCTGCGTCCTCCGCAGTCAGGCGGCGGAAGACTTCATCCAGACGACCACGCTCTACCGACAATTCACGCACTGGCCAGCCCTGGTCCTGCGCATACTGGCCCACCGCAGGGAAAATCACTGCGCCTGGCTCGGCTATGACCGTGAGCTGATGACCATCAGGGCGCACTTCCACTTCCTTCACCCCTGGCAGGCCAAGCAACGGCTGGCTGTCAACCGCCTGCTCCAGCGCCACGGTGACGGCCTGATGGTAGCGCGAACGGGCTTCCAGCTCGTCGGGCGTACCGTCGGCCAGCAGACGGCCATGGGCGATGACCACCGCGCGGGTACATACCGCGCTGACCTCCTCGAGGATATGCGTCGAAATCACCACGATCTTGTTGCTGCCTTCGGCCAGCTGCTTGATCAGCTTGCGCACCTGGTATTTCTGGTTGGGATCCAGACCGTCGGTCGGCTCATCGAGAATCAGGATGCCCGGGTCATGCAGGATCGCCTGCGCCAGTCCCACGCGCCGCTTGAAGCCTTTGGACAGGGTCTCGATACTCTGCCCCATGACCGCTTCCAGCTCGAGCTGCTCGGCCGCCCAGGCCACCCGCTTGTGCTTTTCCGTCCCGGAATAGCCACGCACCTCGGCAATGAACTCGAGGAAGCGCCGCACGCGCATGTCGCCATAGCAAGGAGCGCCTTCGGGAAGGTATCCCATCTGCTGTTGTGCCTGCAGGGTCTGGGTCTGTATGTCGAAGCCGCCCACGCTGGCCGAGCCACCGTCGGGCGTCAGAAAGCCGGTAAGCATCTTCATGGTGGTTGATTTGCCGGCGCCGTTGGGCCCCAGAAAACCCAGTACTTCCCCCGGACTCACAGCAAAGGACAGATTGTCCACGGCGACATGCTCGCCAAAGCGTTTGGTCAGGCTGTTTATCTTTATCATGGCCTCTTCCGTTTTCCCCAATATGACAGATGCACCGCAAACAGGCGGGCAATGCTGGGCGCAAGGATACATTAGAATGATGTCAAAGCGGGGCAGGCGTTGGACGGGCGTAGACGATCAGACACCGGAGGGGTCAGTACGCCGAGGCAGCGTCCTCGCTCTGCCGGGCTGGCAGCAAGGAATGAATCAGCGCTCAAGCCGTCGACTATATGAATCCGCCAGACTTATTTCAAGACCTGCGACGCGATAGAACCACCGCGACGGCAAGGCGGCTGTAACCTGACGTTAAAACCGCTAGAATTCCGCTACGCATGCCTTGTGCGCAGGGCCTGCGAATACCCTCCCATTCAGGAAGCACCATGTCAGCTGTCCATTCATCGTTCTTTGGTCGTCTGCGCTTTGGTCTGCTGCGCCGTCTGCTCTATCTCTGGGCTCGATCCGACAGCATCGGCAACAGCGGAACCAACCTGCATCTGGATCCTGATCAGCCAATCGTCTACGTGCTGCCCTATCGCTCACTGTCGGACCTGATGGTGCTGGACCGCGAATGCGTCAGGGCTGGGCTGCCGCGCCCCGTTCGTGCGCCGCATGGGTCGCTGGAGGAAAGCGAATCCCACGTCTTTCTCAGCAATGCCAAAGCCTGGGTGGGCCGGCCGGATCCGAGAAACCAGTCCCCTCGACTGCTCAGGACACTGGAGGCGGTAGAGACGCACCACTGCCCTGAAGTCCAACTGGTACCGGTGAGTGTGTTCTGGGGCCAGTCGCCGGATGTGGAGTCCTCTGCTCTCAAGCTGCTCTTTGCCTACAACTGGACTGTGACCGGGCGCTTGCGCAAGCTGCTGGCGATCGTGCTGCACGGCCGCAAGATTCGTGTTCATTTCGGACGCAGCCTGTCCCTGCGCGAACTGGTGCACGAAGATCTGGGCAGCGAACGCAATCTGCGTCGGATCAATCGCCTGCTGCGTGTGCATTTCCGTCAGCAACGCGGCGCGGTAGTCGGCCCCGACCTCTCCCATCGCCGCACATTGCTCAAGGGCCTGTTGCAGTCTCCTCAGGTCAAGCATGCAATCGCCCAGGAGGCGCAGGAACGTGATATCCACATCGCCAAGGCGCACAAGGAAGCAGCACGCTATGCCAACGAAATTGCCTCGGACTTTACCTACAGCATTATCCGCTTCCTCGAGGTCGTGCTCTCGTGGTTCTGGAACAAGTTGTACGATGGCATCCGCATCAACCACATAGAGCGGGTCCAGCACATCGCACCCGGCAACGAAATCATCTATGTGCCGTGTCATCGTAGTCACATCGATTATCTGCTGCTGTCCTATGTGTTATTTCAGAACAATCTGACGCCGCCCCACATCGCCGCGGGTATCAATCTCGACATGCCGGTAGTGGGCAGCATCCTGCGACGCGGCGGCGCCTTTTTCATGCGCCGCACGTTCCGCGGCAACCAGCTGTATACAGCGGTGTTCAACGAGTACCTGCACACCTTGTTCAGCCGCGGCTTTCCAACCGAGTATTTCATCGAAGGCGGCCGCTCACGTACAGGTCGCACGTTGAACCCCAAAGCCGGCATGCTTTCGATCACCTTGCGCAGCTACCTGCGCTCCTCACGCCGGCCGATTGTTTTCGTTCCCGTGTACATCGGCTATGAGCGCGTGCTGGAAGGCCGTACCTATCTGGGCGAACTACGCGGGCAGGAAAAAAAGAAGGAATCCTTCTTCGATCTGTTCCGGGTTCTCTCGGCGTTGAAGCTCCGATTTGGTCGGGTAGCCGTCAATTTTGGCGAACCGGTGCCGCTCAATGGCTTTCTCGGCAGGGTACAGCCGGGCTGGCGTCAGCAAGGCTATGGCCCGGATTACCGCCCGACCTGGCTGCCTGCTGCCACCGACCAGCTCGCCAGCACTCTGGCCAGCGCCATCAACGCAGCCTGCGATGTCAACCCGGTCAACCTGATCGCCCTTTCGATGCTCTCCACTACCCGTTTGGCACTGGATGAGCCTGCTCTGCTGAGGGTCCTGCAAAGCTATAGCACGCTGCTGCGGCGAGTTCCCTACAGCACCAGTGTGACCTTGCCGGAGATGGATGGGGCAGAACTGATCCGCTACGTTGAGAGCATGGGCATGATCGGGCGCCAGTCCGACGCCCTGGGTGAGATTCTCTATCTGGACGAGCCCCAGGCGGTCCTGATGACCTACTACCGCAACAACGTTCTGCACCTGGTTGCGCTGCCCGCGCTGATTGCCTGTCTTTTCCTGAATAACGCCCGTATGAGTCGCGAGCAGATCATCCGCCTGGTCACAGCGATCTATCCGTACCTGCAAGGTGAATTATTCCTGAAATGGCATACCGAGGAACTGCCGGAGGTGATCGGCACATGGATAGACGGGCTGGTAGCGGAAGGTCTGTTACAGGACACTGCCGATCAGATTGTCCGCCCGGACACCAGCTCCGGCGAGTTCGTGCTGCTGACCCTGCTGGCCCGCAGCATCCTGCAGACCCTGGAACGCTTCTACATGGCCTCGGCCCTGTTGTTCAGCAATCCCAACGGTAGCCTCACGGCAGAGGAGCTTGAGGCCCTGTGCTCGGTCATGGCCCAGCGGCTGTCGATCCTGCATGGGCTCAATGCACCCGAGTTCTTCGACAAGACCCTGTTCCGCCAGTTCATCCAGCGCCTGAATGAAATGCAGGTGCTGACCCGCGATGAGCAGGGCCTGCTCAGCTACTCGCCGGATATGGAAGATATTGCCGAAAACACCGCCAGACGCGTTCTGAGCGCGGAAATAAGGCTGTCGATCAGGCAGGTCGCGCGGGCATCGACGCCCAACCTGTCGCCCCGGACCTAACAGCCTGCCGGCTGAGATGAGCAGATCCGGCTTTTCCGCAGTAGAACAGACCTGAGCCCGACAGGCTGCTAGAGCTTGCGGATGCCGTATATATCGTAGCGGCTGGACTGACCACTCAGCTCGGCACTGGGCTTCTGGCCGGCTATGGCAGGTGCCTTGCGTGGGCGCTTGACGGCTACCCGGTGACTGGCCAGCGCCAGGGCGGCGGCGAGCAGCGCGGGGGCATCCAGATCATCCCCGGCCAGGGGACGAAACACCCGCATCTCCTTTTTGACCAGGGCCGACTTGTCCCGGTGGGGAAACATCGGATCGAGGTGAACCACCTGGGGGATGGGTTCATTCCAGTCCGCCATGGTGACGATGGCATCAGCCTGGATCAGACGCATCCGCCCGACAATTTCGGCTGTCTCTCCGCCGGCCAGTCTGGCCCGCTCCAGACCATCAGCAAGTAGCGCAGCAATCACCGGCTGGCGCTCGATCATGATTACCTGGCAACCCAGAGCAGCGAGCACGAAGGCATCGCGGCCCAGTCCGGCGGTGGCATCCAGCACGCTGGGGCGCAGCGACCCGCGCAATCCCGCCGCCCGCGCCACCATCTGCCCTGCCCCGCCGCCATACAGGCGCCGATGGGCCAACGCGCCCTCGGCAAAATCGACACGCACCGGACCAGGCGCATCGGCCCCCATGGCCTGCAACTGCAACCCCGTTTCACCCACCTGCAGCAATAGCCCTGCTTCCAGGCGGTCAGGCGCCAGCAAGGGCACATCCAATTGCACAGCCAGCGACTCCGCGCGGCCCTGGAATGCGGACTCGAGCCAGGTTACGGCGACATCATGGGAAACAGACAATGCGGTCAAGGTAGAGCACCGGGGCGGTCGGAGGAGCCGTCAGGCAAACAGATCGATACCGAAGATACCCTCGGCCTCGTCACTGACAGAGAGGCTGGCGGTGGACTGATAGCTGGCCAGGGCCTGGTTGCTGCGACCATAGACGGGCTCGAGACTCTCACGACGGGCCGGAATGTACTCGGCGTTGGCACTGGAGGGGTTGACCGTGCGAGGAGCGAGCGCACGCGAGGGCTCGACCGGAGCGGCCTGGGCAGTCTGACCGGCGCGCGCGGGCTCGCTGTTGGCCGGCGGGACCACAGGTCGCGAGCTGCGCTCGGGAAGCGCAGAGAATGGGATATAGCCATCCAGACGCATGGGTAGACTCCAGGGGATACGACTGAAAGATTATCCTGACTGTTCAGAAAACGCAAAGTCAGCCGACGGACCGCGGTGTGGCTACCTTGTCGCGCAGATAGACCGGCTGTGCATCGGCGGCGTCGAGCACATCCCCCGCCTGCCAGCGGGGCAATGCCAGGCTGAGCAGATCGCGGGCATCGGGCAGCATCTGCGGCCAACTGCGGGCGACCTTGAGGCCCATCCGTTCGGCGTATTGCCAGCCGGTCCCGGCGCCATCCGTGGCTCCAGTCAGCTCGCCAGCCGACACGGCCTCCGGCGCACTGACGGCCTCCTGCCCCACCAACTCCATGACCTCAGCCTTGAGCTGGTAACAACCCCAGTAGACTTCATCCATACGCGCATCTATGGCGGCACAGACCTGATGCGTCTGGTGCTCACGGTAGGCACGCTGGGCCAGGGCGGCCAGGTTGGATACGGCTATAACCGGCTTGCCGGTGGCAAACGCCAGCCCCTGGACCATGCCAGTGGCGATCCGCACACCGGTAAAGGCGCCGGGCCCGCGACCGAACACCAGCGCATCCACCCGGGCCAGGGAAAGACCTGCTTCATCGAGCAGCTCATCGATCATCGGCAACAACCGCACGGCATGCATGCGCGGGATGACCTCGAATCGATGAATTGTCCGGCCTTGATGCAACAGGGCCGCCGAGCAGGCCTCGGTGGCGGTATCCAGAGCGAGCAACGTAGTCATGGCATGGCTTTCGGAAAAGAGTCGGAGTGCTATCGGCGTACTTTAAAAATGCTGGCCGTCAGACGTAGCTGCGGCCATGCAGAGGTCGCCTGCGGGGGCGACCCGAACCATCAGCTCAGCGCGTTCATGACCTGCTGGGTAATGACGTCAACACTGCCCACGCCAACCACACGGGTGCACTTGGGGGTGCCCTGGACGTCGGACAGCTTTTGATAGAAGGCAACCAGAGGCTGAGTCTGCTCGTGATAGATTTTCAGGCGATTGCGCACGGTGGTCTCGATGTCGTCCTCACGCTGGACCAGGTCCTCACCGGTGACGTCATCCTTGCCCTCGACCTTGGGCATGTTGTGCTTGATATGGTAGATGCGACCGGAGCCCGGATGCACGCGACGACCGGACAGACGCTCGACGATTTCCTCGTCGTCCACGGCAATTTCCAGCACGTGATCAATGCTCACACCGGCTTCGACCAATGCTTCGGCCTGGGGAATGGTGCGGGGAAAACCGTCAAGCAGGAAACCCTTGCTGCAGTCGTCCTGGGCAATACGCTCCTGGATCAGACCGATGATCAGGTCATCGGAAACCAGGCGGCCGCTGTCCATCACTTCCTTTACCTGCTTGCCCAATTCGGTACCAGCCTTGACCGCTGCACGCAGCATGTCTCCCGTGGAGATCTGGGGGATATCGAAATGCTTGCAGATGAACTGGGCCTGGGTGCCCTTGCCCGCGCCAGGCGCTCCCAACAGGATGACTCGCATATTGAAACTCTCCTAATCTAACTGAAATCGGGCCACCGGAGGCTGACCGCCCCCGGCTGGCAAACGCCCGCACCTGTGCCCACGCATCCCCGCACCGGTGCCAACGCATCGTGTTCATCGCAGGCCCACGGCATGCGAAAAGGGCGTTCAACATACACTTACAACCTCGCATGCACAAGGTGGACCATGGTATCAGTGCGTCCCGCGGCGTGCGGGCCCCTCAGCCGGTATTACGCATACCTGCAGCGATCCCGGCAACGGTGACCAGCAATGCCCGCTCAAGCTCCGGGTCGATGTTCTGGCCCTGCGATCGAGTGCGTCCCATCAGCTCGGCCTGCAGCAGATGCAGGGGATCGGTGTAGGGATTGCGCACCGCCACGGACTCCAGCAAGGCCGGGTTATGCGCCAGCAACTGCTCGGTCTCGCGCAGCTTGAGTACCGCTGCGGTTGCCTCCTGCAACGCTGCCCGCAGTTTCGCCCCCAAAGGCCACAGGTCCGGACTGGCCAGCCGTTCCTCGTAAAAGCGGGAGATGCTCGCGTCAGCCTTGGCCAGAACCATCTCGAGCATCTCTATGCGCGCGCGGAAAAACGGCCACTGATCCATCATCAGCCGCAGACGTTGCTGCTCCCCGGCATTCATCGCTTCCATCAGTGCCTGACCCGCGCCGAGCCAGGCTGGCAACATCAGCCGGGTCTGGGTCCAGGCGAAGATCCAGGGAATGGCGCGCAGGCTCTCGATGCCCCCCTGGCTCCTGCGCTTGGCCGGCCGGCTTCCGAGCGGCAGGCGCGCCAGCTCCTGCTCCGGAGTGGCCTGGCGGAAATACTCGACGAACTGCGGCTCGTCCCTGACCACACTGCGGTACACCACCACCGAACGGTCCGCGAGCCGCTGCATGGTGTCGCGCCAGGCAGGCTCGGGTGCGGGCGGCGGCAACAGACTGGCTTCCAGCACGGCGCTGGTATACAGCTGCAGACTCTGCACCGCGATGGCTGGCAGACCGTACTTGAAGCGGATCATTTCGCCCTGTTCGGTAACGCGGAACTGGCCGTTCACCGAGCCAGGGGGCTGGGACAGGATCGCCATGTGCGCCGGGGCGCCGCCGCGACCGACGGTACCGCCGCGCCCATGGAACAGGCGCAACCGAACCTGGTGTTTGGCCGCGACGGCAACCAGCGCCTCCTGGGCACGGTACTGAGCCCAGCCGGCGGCCAGCGTGCCGGCGTCCTTGGCTGAATCCGAATAGCCGATCATCACTTCCTGCTCGTCACCGGCGATATCCCGGTAGCCCTGCATGCCGAGCAAGCTGTCGATCGCCGGGGCGCCGTTGTCCAGATCTGCCAGGGTCTCGAACAGCGGCACCACACGCATCGGCCAGCGCACCCCGGTTTCCTTGAGCAGCAGTTTGACGGCCAGCACATCCGAGGGGCTGGAGGCCATGGAAATAACGTAGGAGCCGAGCAGCTCCTCGGGCTGAGTAGCGATGATCCTGCAGGTGTCGAGCACCTCCTCGACATCGGCAGAGGGTTCCCAGTCCGGCGGAAGCAGCGGACGGCGGTTGGCCAGCTCGCGCAACAGGAATGCACAACGCTGGTCCTCGTCCCAGTCGCGGTAGCTGCCCAGCTGGAGGTACTCGGTGAGCTCCGCAAGCACATCCGCATGGCGCCCCGCGTCCTGGCGAATATCCAGCCGCACCAGTCCCAGGCCGAACGCATTCACCCGGCGCAGCGTATCCAGCAGCGGCCCGTTGGCAATCAGCTCCATGCCCTGTTCGATCAGCGAGGCGTGGCAATCCTCCAGCGGTCGTCGCAACGCCTCGAGACTGCACAGTACCGCCTCGTCAGCGGGCAGATCTTCGTTGAGTGCGCGCTCCGCCCAGTCCCGGGTGGCCTGCAGCCGCTCGCGCAGCCGCTTGAGCAGCGCACGATAGGGCTCATCAACCGGCCCGGTCTGTTCCAGTACCCGGGCGCTGGCGGCCTGCATTGATAGCTGGTTGCCAAGTGCCTCCACATCCCGCAGATACAGGTCAGCGGCCATCCAGCGTCCCAACAGCAGCACCTCACGCGTCACCGGAGCGGTCACATTGGGGTTGCCGTCGCGGTCACCGCCCATCCAGGAGCCGATGCGTACCGGTGCCGTACGGGGAGCCAGTGGCGCCCCGGTGGCCGCTTGCACCTCGGCGTCCAGCTGGCGCAGATAGGTTGGAATCGCCGACCAGAGTGAGTGCTCGATGACGGCAAAGCCCCACTTCGCTTCGTCCACCGGCGTTGGCCGATTACGGCGAATCTCGTCGGTATGCCAGGCTTCACTGATCAGCCGGGCCAGGTCTTCACGGACGCTGGCCTGCTCGGCGCTGCTCAGGTCATCATGGTCACGTCGGGCCAGGGCATCGGCAATCGCATCATACTTCTGGATCAATGTACGCCGGGTCACTTCGGTAGGGTGGGCGGTCAGCACCAGCTCGATGTCCAGCGCCTCGACGTGGCGGCGAATGCTGGCGCCGTCCATGCCACTTGCCTGCAGACGCTGCAGCAGTTCGCTGACACACCGCTGCTCGAAACGGACCGGCTCATCGGCACGCTGGCGGCGGTTACGGTGATATTGCTCGGCGATATTGGCCAGATTGAGGAACTGGTTGAAGGCGCGGCATACCGGCAGCAACTGGTTGTCCGGCAGATCGTGGAGCGCGGCCAGCAGGGCCTCGTGGGCCGCCTTGTCGCTGCTGCGGCCCTGCTTCGCGCCCAGTCGTATGCGCTCGATGCGCTGCAAAAAGGGCTCGCCCAGTTGCGCCTTGATTGTCTGCCCCAGCAGTTCGCCCAGCTCGTGAACATCCTCACGCAGACGCGCATCTATCTCTGCCATGGTACTCTCTCCCTTTATTTCGATGCTGCCAGCATGCTGGCGCAAGGCCCTATCTGACAAGAGGGTTTAATGCCTGAACGAATTGCGCTGGGCACGGACCAATAAACCACGAACCCCGTGCAGGGCCGAATCATTGGACTATGCTGGAAATATCGCCACAAGCGAAGCCATACAGAAATAGTTGGGAGAAAACATGAAGATCCGTGAACTTGCCCAAGAATGGGAACGCAACGCCAAGGGAGCCATTACCCATAGCACCTACCAGGTTCAGCTGCCCCTGGAGGATGCAGCCCGCCTGGCCGCGTTGCAGGAGATGTACCCCAGACGGCATGTCGAAGAATTGATCACCGACCTGCTCTCCTGCGCCCTCGAGGAGCTGGAGGCCAGCCTGCCCTACAAGCCCGGGGACGAGGTCGTCGCCGTGGACGAGATGGGCGATCCGTTGTACGCCGATGCCGGGATGACGCCGCGGTTTCTGGAGCTGAGCAAGAAGCATCTGCATGAACTGCAGGACCAACAGGACAAAAGCGCATAATCGCATCCGAGCTAGCCCAGAACGGGCTCGGATCCCTGCGATCAGAGCCCGCTTTGCTTGGCTGCATCCCACAGCTGGTCCAGGCGTACCAGGTCGGTCTGCTCCACCTCGGCACCCTCGCTGGCCAGCTGTCGTTCGATAAACCGGAAACGCCGCTCGAATTTCTCGTTACCTGCCCGCAGGGCGCTCTCGGCATCGACGTCCAGATGCCGCGCCAGATTGACCACCGCAAACAGCAGGTCGCCTATTTCGGCAGCCACCTCCTCATGCCGCCCCAAGGCAAGGGCTCCACGAACCTCGTCGAGCTCCTCGGCAATCTTTTCCAGCACGGGCCCCGGCTCGGCCCAGTCAAATCCGGCACGCGAGGCCCGCTTCTGCAACTTGTGCGCTCGACTCAGTGCCGGCAACGCACGGGGAACATCATCAAGCAGTGACAACTGCTCCGGCTCTGAGGATCGCTCGGCCCGTTCCTCGGCCTTGATCTCCTCCCACCGCTGCTTGACCTGATCGGCCCCGAGGGACAAGGCGCCAGGAGGCGTCCGCAGATTGCCGTCGGGAAAGACATGGGGGTGGCGGCGGACCAGTTTGCGGGTAATGCCGTCGACCACGCGGTCCCAGTCGAAGAGACCCTCCTCACGGCCGAGCTGCGCATAATAGACGACCTGAAACAGCAGATCGCCCAGCTCGCCGGTCAGTTGCGGAAAGTCCCCCTCGGCAATCGCATCGGCGACTTCGTAGGCTTCTTCGAGGGTATGCGGAACAATGCTCTGGAAATTCTGCTCGAGGTCCCATGGGCAACCGTGCTGGGGATCGCGCAGGCGTTCCATCAGATACAGCAGGTCGTCGATCCGGTAGCTCACGCGCGGTTTTCCTTGCGGTTGCGCCGCGCCTCGATGATGTTCGGCAGTTGACTGATGCGCGCCAACAGACGCCCAAGCATGTTGATATTGGGTACTTCGACGGTCAGCAACATGGCCGCGTAGTTGTCGTCCTTGTTGGTCCGGGTACTGACCTCGAGCACGTTGATCTTGTCGTTGGCCAGCATCTGCGAGACGTCGCGCAACAGGCCCGAACGATCATAGGCCTTGATGAAGATCTCGACCGGGTAGGTCTGGACCCGCTCGCTGCCCCAGCTGACTTCGATCAGCCGGTCGGAATCACGGTCCTGCAGCTGCATGGCCGTGGCGCAGTCGGCCCGGTGCACGGTGACGCCACGCCCGAGGGTGATGTAACCGGTAATCGGATCACCCGGTACCGGCTGACAGCAACCGGCCAGTTGGGTCAACAGATTGCCCACGCCCTGGATGAAGATGTCTCCCCGCCGCCCCGGCTTGCTCGGGCGCTTGGGGATCAGCTCCAGTTGCTCGCTGTGGCTGTCCGGCTCGATCAGCTGCTGGGCCACATTGACCACGTGCATCAGCCTGATGTCACCCGAGCCCACCGCGGCAAACAGGTCTTCCTGACTGCGAATGCCCAGTTTGTCGATCAGATGGGCGTAATCTGCGCCATTGAGCGCCAGACGCGTCAGCTCGCGGTCCAGCATCAGCTTGCCGGCCTGGACGTTCTGCTCCCGTGCCTGCTGCTTGAACCAGTGCTGCACCTTGGCCCGCGCCCGCGAAGTATTGACGTAGCCCAGATTGGGATTGAGCCAGTCACGACTCGGGCCGCTCTGCTTGCCGGTAATGATCTCGACCTGCTCTCCGGTCTGCAGCACATAACTCAACGGCACGATGCGGCCGTTGACCTTGGCGCCGCGGCAGCTGTGACCTATCTCGGTATGCACCCGGTAGGCGAAATCCAGCGGCGTGGCTCCCTTGGGCACGTCCAGGACATGACCGTCAGGGGTAAACAGATAAATCCGGTCGGGCTCGAAATCCACCCGCAGCTGTTCGGCCAGGCCGCCGATATCGCCCATTTCCTCGTGCCATTCGAGCACCTGGCGCAACCAGGCGATCTTGTCTTCATAGGCAGTGGAAGAGGAACTGCCGGCATCCGTGCCCTTGTAACGCCAGTGCGCACAGACGCCCAGCTCCGCTTCCTCGTGCATGGCCTGGGTGCGAATCTGCACTTCCAGCACCTTGCCACTGGGCCCGACCACGGCTGTGTGCAGGGAGCGGTAACCGTTCTCCTTGGGATTGGCGATGTAATCATCAAACTCGTTGGGGATGTGCCGCCAGAGGCTGTGCACTATGCCCAGGGAGGTATAGCAATCGCGCACCAGCGGCACCAGCACGCGTACGGCACGCACGTCGTACACCTGGCTGAAATCGATATTCTTGCGGCGCATCTTGCGCCAGATCGAATAGATATGTTTTGCCCGCCCGGTGATTTCTGCCTCGATACCGGCCTCTTCCAGCTGTTCACGCAGCTGGGTCATGACATCGTCAATGTATTCCTGACGATCCAGGCGCCGCTCATCCAGCAGGTTGGCAATCTGCTTGTATTGCAGTGGCTCGATATAACGGAAGGAGAGATCCTCGAGCTCCCACTTGATATGTCCGATGCCCAGCCGGTGCGCCAATGGCGCATAGATGTCGAACACCTCACGGGCCACGCGATAACGCTTCTCTTCCGGCGCGTCCTTGACAGCACGGATCGCGCAGGTACGCTCTGCCAGCTTGATCAGGGCCACGCGCACGTCGTCCACCATGGTGACCAGCATCTTGCGCAGGTTCTCGACCTGGGACTGGGAGCTGAACGCCGCCTTGGACGGGTTTTGTGACACGCTGATCGCCGCCATGCGCTGCACACCATCGACCAGCCCCGCCACCACCGCCCCGAAGCGTCGCTCCACCGCTGGCAGGTCCGTCTTGCGTTCCCGCACGGCCCGGTAGATAACCGCCGCAACCAGCGAATCCTGGTCGAGCTTCAGCTCGGCCAGGATTTCCGCCATCTCCAGGCCGGTGGTGTAGCTGCTCGCGCCCTCGGCCCAGATATTTTCCGCCGCGATGGCTTCCTGCTCAAGCTGCAGGGCCCATTCGCAGGCTTCACGGAGGACCTGTGGCGACGACAGGCTCACCCGTTGATCGATGCGCTCGATCCAGGCGTCGATATCGACACTGCCATCGCCGTTGGTGGGGTACTGAGCCCTGACCTGTACCATTACGCCAGATTCCCTGATTCATGCGGATTCTTAGACACGTTTCTTCACTCTTCTAGGCTTTGTGCGCAGACCCTGACCGGGTCCCCCGGACAAACAGAGCCATGGCCTCGACGTGGGCGGTCTGGGCAAACATGTCCATGACGCCAACCTTCTCCATCCGGTAACCCCGCGCTGTCAGCAAACCGGCATCGCGAGCCAATGTGGCCGGATTGCAGGATACGTACAGGATCCTGTCGACCCTGGCCTGCGCCAGCGTCTGTACCAGCAGCTCAGCACCGTCACGGGGCGGATCGAGCAACGCCGCGTCCCAGTGGGTCTCTGCCCATTGTTTGTCGAGCTGCTTGGACAGATCAGCCTGGAAAAAGTGCGGCGACTGCAGACTATTATTTTCAGCATTGCGCCGGGCCCTGAGCACCATCTGCTCGTCGCCCTCGATGCCGGTGACCAGAGCTCCTGCCAGCGCCAGCGGCAGACTGAAATTGCCCACCCCGCAAAACAGATCAAGAATACGCTCGTCCTTCTGCGGCGCAAGCCACTGTAACGCTTGGTTGATCATTTGCTGATTGACCGCAGCATTGACCTGGATGAAGTCACCCGGGGCAAACTCCAGCCGCACATCCTGGTCTGCCAGCCGGTAGGCCGGCACCACACCTTCGCCGCTGATACAGTGCAATGTGTCAGCGGCACCCGGCTGCAACCAGCACTCGGCCCCGTGCTGCACCGCCAGTTCGCGCAGCCGCTCCAGGTCCTGCGGCGACATCGGCTGCATGTGCCGTATCAGCATCACCGGCACCTGCGCTGCAATCAGTTCAACGTGGCCCAGTCCGGCCCTGGCGTCGAGCGCGTTGAGAATCTGGCCCAGCGCCTGCACCAGCGCCTCCAGCTCAGGCACCAGAATCGGGCACTGGGTGACCTCGACCAGATCGTTGCTGAAGCGCTGCCGGTAGCCCACTTCAAGATGGGCCCGCTTGCGATCCCAGCGCACAGCCAGCCGTGAGCGCTGGCGATAACCGTAGGCGGGACCGAGCAGCGGCGGCATCCAGTGCGTGGGCTGGATGCCGGCAAAATGCTGCAATTGCTGCGCCAGCGCCTGCTGCTTGACCTGCAGCTGCATGGCGTGGGGCATATGCTGCAAGCTGCAGCCACCACACAGGGCCGCGTGGCGACACGCCGGCTCGACGCGCTCCGCACTCGGTTGCAGCACCTGGTCGATGCGCGTTTCGATCAGCTTGCTGCGTGCCTTGATCACCCGCGCCGATACCCGCTCACCGGCCAACCCGCCGTCCACAAACAGGGTGCGGCCCTGCCAGCGGCCGATGCCCCGGCCATCATGGCTGAGCCGTTCAAGCTCGACCTCCACCCGTTGCCCTATTGCCGCTGGCGCCTCGCTGGGCTGACGCGATCTACCGCGAGAAGCTTTCATGGTCGGGGGTCGTACACTCCGGTGGAGAGATACCGGTCACCCCGGTCACAGATGATCGCCACGATCACCGCATTCTCCACCTCGCGGGAAAGCTGCATGGCGGCGGCAACCGACCCGCCAGAGGATACGCCACAGAAGATACCCTCCTCCCGGGCCAGCCGGCGCATCATGTCTTCCGCCTCCTGCTGACCCATGTCGATAACCCGGTCGACTCGCTGCGCTTCGAAGATCCCCGGCATGTAGGCCTTGGGCCAGCGGCGAATACCCGGGATCGAGGCGCCTTCCACCGGCTGCAGACCAACGATCTCGACGGCCGGATTCTGCTCCTTGAGATAGCGCGAGGTACCCATGATGGTGCCTGTGGTACCCATCGAGCTGACAAAATGCGTGACGGTACCCTGGGTGTCACGCCAGATCTCCGGTCCGGTGCTGCGATAATGAGCTGCCGCATTGTCGAAATTGCCGAACTGATCCAGCACCCGTCCCTTGCCTTCACGCTGCATCTGCATGGCCAGGTCGCGGGCGCCTTCCATGCTTGCCTCGCGGCTGACCAGAATCAGCTCTGCGCCATAGGCGCTCATCGCCGCCTTGCGTTCGGAGCTCATGTTATCCGGCATGATCAGCACCATGCGGTAACCCTTGATCGCGGCCACCATGGCCAAAGCGATACCGGTGTTGCCGGAGGTGGCCTCGATGAGGGTGTCACCGGGACGGATCTCGCCACGCAGCTCGGCCTGCTCGATCATCGATATGGCCGCGCGGTCCTTCACCGAGCCTGCCGGATTGTTGCCCTCCAGCTTGGCCAGTATGGTATTGCTGGTCTCACCGGGAATCCGCTGGAGACGGACCAGCGGGGTGTTGCCGACAAAATCGGCGACAGTCGGGAATTCGATAGTCATCATGCACCTTTTGTTGCCAGGCGCCGGGGTGAGCACCCGGTGCTGTGCTTTTCATTCAGTCGGCCTATGATACCGGCAACGGAGTGAGGGATACACAATGAATGACATAGGTCTCAAGGCACGCATCCTGCTGATGACCCTGATTCCCACAGGCGTCATGTTCTTCGCCCTGGGCGGCTACTTCAGCTGGCAGAGCATCGCCGACCTGAATCGGCAACTGCTCGAGCGGGGCTTCATGACCGTCGAACACCTGCAGGACGCCGCCGCCATCTCCCTGCTCCAGGGCGCACCCGAGCAGGCCCGCAGTCGCCTTACCGCGTCGCTCAATCGCGCCGACGTGCGAGCCGTCAGCCTGTATGACAGCGAACGCAACGTGCTGGAACACAGCGGCCCGCAGATGCGCCCGCCGGAGCGCACCATAGGCGCCGACAACCTCGGCGCCGGAACCGGCCTGCAGGTGCGCCGCAGTGACAAGAGCAGCCGTTTCCTGCTGCCGCTGCTGGCCAGCAGCGAGCTGATCGCTGCCCAACCCGGCACCGCCTATGAACCCGACGCCCTGCTCGGCTGGCTGGAAGTCGAGCTCAGCCATGGCAACCTCCAGCTGCGCCAGTACCAGATTCTGCTGCACAGCCTGGTGTTGATTCTGGTCGGGCTGACCTTCACCGGCCTGGTGGTCAGCAGTCTGGGCAGACGTATCAGCGATCCGATAGCACGCGCCAACGAGGCGGTCAGTCTGATCAGCCGGGGCCAGCTGGATGTGCGCCTGAGCGGCCAGGACAGCCGCGAACTGGACGCACTGGCCAACGGCATCAATGCAATGGCTGAAACTCTGCAAAGCGCCCAGGGCGAGCTGCAACAGAATATCGACCAGGCCACCGAAGATCTGCGCCAGACCCTGGAGACCATCGAGGTGCAGAACATCGAACTGGATATGGCGCGCAAGACCGCCCTGGAGGCCAGTCGGATCAAGTCCGAGTTCCTCGCCAACATGAGCCACGAGCTGCGCACGCCGCTCAACGGCATCATCGGCTTCAGTCACCTGCTCAAGCGCACGGAACTGAGCAACCGCCAGCAGGAATACCTGGGGACCATCGAAACCTCCGCCGACAATCTGTTGGCGATCATCAACGAGATCCTCGACTTCTCCAAGATCGAGGCCGGCAAACTGGTACTCGACAACCTGCCCTTCAACCTGCGCGACCTGATCCAGGACACCCTGACCATGCTCGCGCCAGCGGCCCACCACAAGCATCTGGAACTGGTCAGCATCATCTACCGCGATACCCCCTACGGACTCTGTGGTGATGCGCTGCGGCTCAAGCAGATCCTGGCGAACCTGATCAGCAATGCGATCAAGTTCACCCAGAGCGGTTCGGTAAGCGTGCGCACCATGCTCGAGCATGAGGACGCCTCCCACGCGCTGTTGCGCATCAGCGTGACCGATACCGGCGTAGGATTGAGCCCCGAGCAGCAGAAACGGCTGTTCCAGGCCTTCAGCCAGGCCGACAATTCGATATCACGCCAGGCCGGCGGGACCGGGCTGGGCCTGACGATTGCCAAACGCCTGGTCGAACAGATGCAGGGGGAGATCGGCCTCAACAGCCAGCCGGAAAGGGGCTCGGAATTCTGGTTTACCGTGCGCCTGGAGAAGTCCAGCCAGGTCACCGACGACCTCCCCGAGAACCCGCTGACCGGCCTGCGGGCCGCGTTGCTGGAGCCCCTGCAGCTGACCCGCCAGGCCCTCCTGCATTGCCTGGACGACCTGGGCATGGAGGTGGTGGTCTACGACACCGCGCAGCAACTGGAAGAGGACGTGACCGCGCGCCGCCAGGGCGGCGCGCCGATCGACCTGATGCTGATCAGCAGTGCAGCGGCTCCGGAGCAGCCCGAAGTGATGCTCGAGCACTTCCATCAGCGCGCTGCGCTGGACGGTTGCAAGACCATACTGCTCACCGATACCACCGAACACTACCCGGCCCTTGACCAGCTGCCCGCCAGCGAGTGCCAGGTCCTCTCGCGGCCACTGTGCGCACGCAAGATGCTGCGGGCGATCAACGGCCTGTTCAAGCCCGAATCCAGCGGCCTGATGGTGCGGCCAGTGTCACTCGACCCCTCGGTGACGATCCTCTGCGTGGATGACAACGAGGCCAACCTGAAACTGGTGGCAACCTTCCTGGAACAGATGGGCGCCCGGGTCCTGACCGCGCCGAGTGGAGAACAGGCGCTGGACATGCTCGGCGAGCATACCGTGGACATGATTTTCATGGATGTACAGATGCCGGGCATGGACGGACGTGCGACCACCGCCGAGCTGCGGCTGCGCGAAGAACAGGCCGGCTGCAAGCCGCGGCCGGTGATAGCCCTGACCGCCCACGCCCTGGCGGAGGAGCGCCGCAGACTGCTGCAAAGCGGCATGAACGACTACATGAGCAAACCCATCAGTCCGGAGCAACTGGCCCACTGCGTGCAGCGCTGGACCGGGGTCGTGCTGGACATGCCCGCACCCACCGATCCGACCGGTGCGCCACCGACCCGGCGCCTGGAGGACCGTGAACGACTGCCGGTGCTGGATCGCGAGGAAGGACTGCGCCTGGCGGCTGGCAAGGCCGACCTGGAAGAGGACATGCTGCGCATGCTGATCAACAGCCTGCCCGAGGAGCGCAGTCGTATCGAAGGACACCTCATCGCCAACCAGCCCGAGGCGCTGCTTGAGGTCATACACAAGTTGCATGGCGCCTGTCGCTACTGCGGCGTGCCGCAGCTGCGCGCCTGCTGTCAGCGCGCCGAGGAGCTGCTCAAAGGGGGGCAGCCCAATCAGCTGGCGATCTGTCAGCTGATCGAGGCCATCGAGCGGGTACAGGCAGCCTACGCCACCGAGTCGGTATAGGACCCGGGGGTTGCGGACCAGACGGCAAAGGCCAGTGCCTGCTCACGCTCGTCGCTGAGGCTCAGCAGCATTTCGCCGCCGCCACCGGCCTGCATCCGTGCCAGAGCCGCACCGCTGAGCACCACGGTAGGAGCGCCCAGCGCGGTACGGTCGATCTGGATGCAGTGCCACGACATGCCCTGACCCAGGCCGGTACCCAGGGCCTTGAGAATGGCTTCCTTGGCCGCAAAGCGCTTGGCCAGAAAACGCGACGGCTGACCGTGGGCCCGATAGCGCTGCCACTCGGCCTCGGTAAGAATCCGCCGGGCAAATCGATCACCCTGCCGGCCCAGAACCCCCTCGATCCGGCTGACCAGCACCATATCGGTGCCTATGCCGCGGATCATCTGTTGCCCGAGGCGCCGAGAATCAGTGCGCGCATGTCCTTCACCGCCGTCGCCAGACCACTGAACAGGGCGCGGGCAATGATCGCGTGACCGATATTGAGTTCATTGATACCCGGCAGCGCGGCTATCGGCTCGACATTGTGATAGTGCAATCCATGGCCTGCGTTTACCACCAGGCCCAGCTTGCGGGCGTAGATGCAGCTCTCACGCAGCCGCGCCAGCGCTTCCTGCTGTTCTGCACCACCGGTATCGGCATAATGCCCGGTGTGCAACTCGATAACCGGAGCGCCTGCACGCTTGGCTGCCTCGATCTGCCGGGGATCCGGATCGATGAACAGGGACACCTCGCTGCCCATGGCGGACATGCGCTCGACCGCCTCCTGGATACGGGCACTGTTGCCGGCCACATCCAGGCCCCCTTCGGTGGTCAACTCTTCACGTCGCTCGGGTACCAGACAGATATTGGCCGGGCGAATCTCCTCGGCAAACTGCAACATCCGGCTGGTGACAGCCATCTCCAGGTTCATCCGCGTTTGCAGAATGTCCGCCAGCACCCGCACATCCCGCTCCTGGATATGACGCAGGTCCTCACGCAGGTGCAATGTGATGCCGTCTGCGCCGGCCTGTTCGGCTTCGATGGCGGCCTGAACCGGGTCGGGGTATCGGGTGCCCCGGGCCTGCCTCACCGTGGCCACGTGGTCGATGTTGACGCCTAGTAATACGCGCTGCGGTTGACTCAAGACCTGTCTCCTCTTGGGATACTGCCGGGGGATGTAAATAGCTGCCGACTGACCAGTGGTCGGCTGCCCAGATGTACCGCCAGTGCCTGGCGCATGAGCTTTTTTGCCGTTCTGAGAGCGATCACGCTGCTCCAGTCCTGCTCGGCCATGGCCAGCAAGCCGGCTCCCGGTAGACCGGGAGGTGCTTGGTCGGTTGGCGTTTCCGGCAGCTTCTGCAGACCCTCTTCCGCCTGCCAGACATAATTGGCCTGCGCCTGGACCGGGGCACCGCGGGCATCCTCTGTCAGACTGAAACCATAGCCCATAACCTCGAGCAATAGCCATTCGAACTGTCGCAAAATCGGTTCAACCGCCTCTTCACGCGCCAGTTCTTCCAGCGCCCTCTGGTAGGCAGCAAAGATAAGCGTTTGCGGATCGGCGGGGGCCAGCAGTCGGACCAGCAGCTCGTTGAGATACAGGCCGCTGAACAGTGCATCGCCCTTGAGCGAAAGGTAGCTGCCGGCCGCTTCGGCCTGGACCAGAGTCTTCAGCTCGCCGCGACCGGCCACGGCGACCAGCAGAGGAATGAAGGGCTGGGCCGTGACACCCCCTCGGGTTTTTCGGGCGCCACGCCAGACGGCGCGCTGCACACCGTGTTCCAGGGTCAACAGATCGACCAGGGCACTGGTGTCACGATAGGGACGACTATGCAGAACGTATGCCGGGGTCAGACTTGAGTGCACAGCGACCTCTGCGGATGGGCAGGCTATTTGTCGAAGTAATAGCCCAACGAGGTCAGCGCCCGCTCGTCGTCAGACCAGCCACGGCGGACCTTGACCCACAGATTGAGCATGATCTTGCTACCGAACAGCTTCTGCATGTCCAGCCGCGCCTCCTGACCGATCTTCTTCATGCGGTCACCGTTGTCGCCGATGATGATCTTTTTCTGACCCTCGCGCTCAACCAGAATCAGGGCATGGATATGCAGTATCTTGCCCTCCTGCTTGAACTGCTCGATTTCGACCGCCACCTGATAGGGAATCTCGGCGCCCAGCTGCCGCATGACCTTTTCTCGCACCAGCTCTGCAGCCAGAAACCGCGAGCTCTTATCGGTCAACTGATCCTCGGGGTAAAAGTGCTCCCCTTCGGGCAGGCGCTCGGCCACCAGCTTTTCGAGCTGTTCGATATTGCGCCCCTGGAGCGCCGACACGGGAACCACCTCGGCTTCCGGCAGCTGCGCTGCCAGCCACTCCAGATGGGGCAACAGCTCCTGCTTGTCGTCCATGCGGTCAACCTTGTTGACCACCAGCAGCACCGGGCAGGTCACGTAGCGGACCTTGTCGAGGACCATCTGATCCTCATCGGTCCAGCGGGTACGATCCACCACGAACAGCACCACATCCACGTCGCGCAGCGCCTGGCTGGCACTCTTGTTCATGAAGCGGTTCAGCGCCTTTTCGTTTTCCTTGTGCAGACCGGGCGTGTCGACATAGATTGCCTGCACCTGGTCCTCGGTCTTGATCCCCAGCAAGGTGTGCCGCGTGGTCTGCGGCTTGCGTGAGGTGATGGCCAGCTTCTGGCCGAGAATGTGATTGAGCAGCGTCGACTTGCCCACGTTGGGCCGGCCTACAATGGCCACATAGCCACAACGGGAAATACTGTCACTCATCTGCTTTCTCCACGCCCAGGGCGATCAGGGCTTTTTGGGCTGCTACCTGCTCTGCCAGACGACGGCTGTTGCCCTCGCCATGGGTGGCCTCCGACAGAGGACCTACCTGGCACTCAACCCGAAAGGTCCGGCAGTGCGCTTCGCCACCACTTTCGGTGACCTCGTATCGGGGCAACTCGCAGTGCCGCGATTGCAGATACTCCTGCAACCGCGTCTTGGGATCCTTGTTGTTGTCGACCAGCGTCAGACCTTCCATATGGTCGTGCAACCAATGCAGTATCCGCTCGCGCGCGACGTCCAGCCCGCTTTCAAGATAGATCGCGCCAATGATCGCCTCGGTCGCATCGGCGAGGATGGACTCGCGCCGGAACCCGCCGCTCTTCAACTCTCCGGACCCCAGGCGCAGATACTCGCCGAGTTCGAAGCCCTTGGCCAACTCGGCCAGCGTCACGCCCTTCACGAGCCGCGCGCGCAGGCGTGAAAGCTGGCCCTCGCGGGCCTGCGGGAAACGCTGGAACAGCGCTTCGGCAGCAACAAAGTTGAGTACCGAATCGCCGAGAAATTCCAGCCGTTCGTTATTGCGCCCACCCAGACTGCGGTGGCTGAGGGCCAGAATCAGCAGTTCAGGGTCACTGAAATGATAGCCAATCTTGCGTTCAAGGCGGTCTAGCTTGTTGGTCACTTAATAGGTCTGACTATATGGGTTTCATCGAAATGGACCAGCAGGTCCACGTTTTGCAGTGCCGGCGTGCGCACTTCATAGGCGATCTGCACGGTATAGGCATTGCTTCCGCTGGCCGTGATCTTGATTGCTTCACGCGGATCGATGTCGCGGATGCTGTTGATCTGCAGGCCCTTTTCTATATATTTGTTGAAATCGCGGATCGAATTGATCTTGATCGTGGGGTCTTCATTTACCTTGGTGATCATCTCACGCATGGCAAAATGATCCAGGTAGATGGGGACCAGCTTCATTGCGATAACAAGACCGAATATGATCAGCGCAATGAGAGCCAACCAGCCAAAAAAAGACGCTCCTTTCTGGGAATGGCGCATGAATAACCTCGTGACGTCCGTTGTTGTGTTGTAGTTCCAGCCCCTCAATGAATCAGGGCAACCCTTGAGAAACTCGGCAGGTTACGCAGCTTCGGCTCTGGCCAATGCATCCAGATGGCGAACGCCTTGCCTACAATATAGTGGTCAGGGACCATTCCCCACAACTCCCGCGGCATGTCTGGCGCATTCCAGTACCGACTGTCGTTGGAGTTGTCCCGGTTGTCGCCCATCATGAAGTAGTGCCCCGCAGGCACCACCCATTCCTGGGCAGCAGGGGTGCGGGCCAGGCGCTCGACCCGAATCAGGTGCTCCACATCACCGAGCTGCTCCTCGAGAATACGCACCTCGGCAAGGCTTTGCATCGGATGCCCGGCAGGCAGCTCATCGTCCAGCTTTACTTCCACCAGGTTGGTCGGGACCTTTTCACCGTTGATGAACAGCTCCTTGTCGGCATAGCGCACCTGGTCCCCCGGCAGCCCCACGACCCGCTTGATGTAGTTGATCCTGGGATCATTAGGGTAGCGGAACACCATGACGTCGCCACGCTCGGGATCACCGATCGAGATGACTTTGCTGTCGAGCACCGGCAGCCGTATGCCATAGGCAAACTTGTTGACCAGAATAAAGTCACCCACTTCCAGGGTCGGCTTCATAGAACCGGAGGGAATCTGGAAGGGTTCAACCAGAAACGAGCGCAGCACCAGCACCACCAGCAGCACGGGAAAGAAAGACTTGCCGTACTCGACCAGCAAGGGCTCCTTGCCCATCCGCTCGACCACTACCGGGTCGGCCACATCCACCTGTGCCTCGTAGGCGGCCCGGGCCCTGCGCCGCTTTGGCGCCAGCCAGACCAGATCGATCAGCGCGAGAAAACCGGTGACCGCGACTGCAAGCACCAGAAGCAGCGGAAAATTGATATGCATATTCGAGTCCGTTTAGCTATGGCTAGCTGTCAACTTTCAATACCGCGAGGAAAGCTTCCTGGGGTATTTCCACATTTCCTACCTGCTTCATGCGCTTCTTGCCGGCCTTCTGCTTTTCCAGCAGCTTTTTCTTCCGGCTGGCGTCGCCACCATAGCACTTGGCAATGACGTTCTTGCGCAGGGCCTTGACCGTCGAGCGCGCTACGATCTGTCCGCCCACGGCGGCCTGGATCGCGACGTCGAACATCTGCCTGGGGATCAGCTCACGCATCTTCTCGACCAATTGCCGACCCTTGTAGGCCGCATTGTCGCGATGCACGATCAGCGCCAGCGCATCGACCTTTTCCGCGTTGATCAACACATCGAGACGCACCAGACGCGCGGCCTGGAAGCGGTCGAAGGCGTAATCCAGCGAAGCATAGCCCCGGCTCACCGACTTTAACCGATCAAAGAAATCCAGTACCACCTCGTTCATCGGCAGGTCATAGGTCACCTGTACCTGGGTACCGAGAAACAGCATGTCGTGCTGGATGCCGCGCTTTTCCACGCAGAGCGTGATGACGCTGCCCAGATGATCCTGCGGCACCAGAATATTGGCCCGCACAATGGGTTCGCGCATCTCCTCGATCATCGACGGATCAGGCAGGTGGGAAGGATTGTCGACATAAATGATGTTGCCGTCCTTCTTGACCACCTCGAAGATCACCGTCGGCGCGGTGGTGATCAGGTCCAGATCGTATTCGCGCTCAAGCCGTTCCTGGATGATCTCCATGTGCAGCATGCCCAGGAAACCGCAGCGAAAGCCGAAGCCCAGGGCTTCGGAGCTTTCAGGTTCGAAGTGCAGTGACGCATCGTTGAGGGTCAGCTTGGAAAGTGCGTCGCGAAAATCCTCGAAATCCTCGGAACTGACCGGAAAAAGGCCGGCATAGACCTGCGGCTTGACCTTCTTGAAGCCGGGCAGCATGTCCACGTCCGGGGTGCTGGACAGGGTCAGCGTATCGCCGACCGGCGCGCCGTGGATATCCTTGATACCGGCGATAATGAAGCCGACTTCACCGGCCTTCAGGTCCGCTGTCTCGCTGTGCTTGGGGTTGAACACCCCGACGCTGTCGACCTGATGCACCTTGCCGGTGGACTTGACCAGGACCTTGTCGCCCTTGCGGATACGCCCATGCTTGACGCGTACCAGCGACACCACACCGAGGTAGTTGTCGAACCAGGAATCGATGATCAGCGCCTGGAGCGGCGCGTCCAGCTCGCCCACGGGCGGCGGTATGACCTGGATCAGGCGCTCGAGCACATCGATCACACCCATTCCGCTCTTGGCGCTGCAGGTCACCGCGTCGGTTGCATCGATGCCGATGACACTTTCGATCTCGGCCATGACCCGCTCGGGCTCGGCCTGGGGAAGATCGATCTTGTTCAGTACCGGCATGACCTCAAGGCCCTGCTCGATTGCGGTGTAACAGTTGGCAACCGACTGCGCCTCAACCCCCTGGGCAGCATCCACGACCAGCAGTGCGCCTTCGCAGGCAGCCAATGACCGGCTCACCTCGTAATGGAAGTCGACGTGACCGGGTGTATCAATGAAATTGAGCTGGTAGGTCTTGCCATCCTTCTCGGAGGTGTAATACAGCGTCACGCTGTGAGCCTTGATGGTGATCCCGCGCTCACGCTCGAGATCCATGGAATCAAGCACCTGGGCTGCCATTTCCCGATCAGCCAAGCCCCCGCAGATCTGGATGAACCGGTCCGCCAGCGTCGACTTACCGTGATCAATGTGGGCAATGATCGAAAAATTACGAATTAAGCTTAGGTCACTCACAACGGGGATCATCCAGACATGATTGCAAGACTGGGAGCCTGAGAGCTCCGAGCAGTAGACGGGGGACTCCCCCGAAATCAGCTCGCGAGTGTACCCGAATAAGCAGGGGGACGCTATGGTGCCGCGGCTATCCGAGCCCCCTGGTGCAGCCGGGGAGGCCGGATAGCCGGGCCCTGGACTGGCCTAGTCGGCCAGCCGGAAGGTGATGTAGCTGGCCCGCCCCTGACGCACCACACGCATGGACACGGAGCGATTGGTCGGCAGGCCCTTGGCGATCTTCTCGAACTGCTCGACCGACTCGATCTGCTTGTTATCCAGGCTGGTAATCACGTCACCGGCGCGCAGACCCACCATGGCCGCCGGCCCTTGCTGGACCTGGCGCACCATGATACCTGCGGATACATCCAGCGCTTCCCGTTGCTCATCGGTCAGCTCGGCGACGACCACACCCAGCCGGTTGCTGGCAGCCGACGGCGCGGCTTCGGAGGGTGTCGGGCCGGCAGCGACGGAGTCATCTTCCGGCAACGCGCCTACCTCGAGTTCCAGAGTACGGCGTTTCTTGTCACGCATGACCACCACCGAGGCCTCTTCCCCGGGGCGAACCCGACCCACGGCATGGGGCAGATCCGAGGACATGTTGATTTCCTGGCCGTTGAACTCCAGGATCACGTCGCCTACCTGCAGGCCGCCTTCATCCGCAGGGCCGCCAGGCATGATCTGGGCAATCAGTGCGCCAGCCGGCTTGGGCAGGCCGAAGGACTCGGCCAGGTCCTTGTTGATTTCCTGCACGACCACACCCAGCCAGCCGCGCTGAACAGCGCCGGTCTTCTTCAGCTGCGCCACGACATCCATGGCCACATCTGCCGGAATCGCAAAGGACAGGCCCATGAAGCCGCCGGAGCGGGTGAATATCTGCGAATTGATACCCACCACTTCACCGTCAAGATTCAGCAGGGGACCTCCGGAGTTGCCCGGATTGATGGCCACATCGGTCTGGATGAAAGGCACATAGTTCTCGGTTGGCAGACTGCGACCCTTGGCACTGACGATACCTGCCGTGACGGAGTAATCGAAGCCGAACGGTGACCCGATCGCCAGCACCCACTCGCCGGGCTTGAGCTCGGAGGAGTCCCCGATCCGCACAGCGGGAAGATCATCATCGGTCTCGATCTTCAACAGAGCCAGATCCGAACGCGGATCGGCACCGACCAGTCTGGCGACCACTTCACGACGGTCCGAGAGCCGAACGAATATCTCGTCGGCACCTTCGATCACATGATTATTGGTCAGCACATAGCCGTCTTCTGAGAGGATGAAACCCGAACCCAGTGACTGGGGCGCAGGCTGGCGAGACTGGGGTCCCTGCGGGCCCTGGGGAAAACCGGGACCGAAAAATTCGCGGAAGATGGGGGGCAGCCCTTCCAGATCGGGCATGCCCTGGCGGCCGGCCATCGGACCCTGCTTGGGCGCGCGACTGGTGCTGATATTGACTACAGCCGGGGAAACCTCTTCGACCAGATCGGTAAAATCCGGCAGTCCCTGGGCCATACCCAGCGACTGCCAACTCAGCAAGGCTGCGGCAGCACCTGCAGCCATCATGCGCTTTATCGAAATCATAAATTTCAGCCTCTTCCTAGAATGAGCCGTGGACCTGCAGCACGTCGGCTGATCCAGACGGCAAATGACGTAAAATCTGAGCCTGGTATTGCGGATTGGCCCGCGTGCGGTGCGTATGCCAGCCTGTCAGGGCAAAACCACAGGCCAGACCCGCCACAGCCGCCAGAATGATCCAGGGCTCGGCCAGTCCGGCGAGATTGGTGAGGAAGGCAAAGAGGAACAGCATCGCCAGGGGAAGGACGTACATGAGGGCGGACGCCTTGAGCACCGCATCTTCCGGCAGACCGATAATGACTTCGTCGCCCACGGCAACCGGCTGGTCGAAGATCACCCGGATAAAACCACGGCGACTGCGGGCCCCGAGGCGCTCGAGCAACGCCTGACCGCATCCTGCGCGGGCCTGACAACTGCCGCAGGTACTGCGCCTGATGGTTTCAACCCAGGCTGCGCCAGACTCGATGCCGACCACCCTGCCGCGTTCTTCAATCACGCTGTCACACCCGCCACGTCAATATCCGCTCTCACGGCAAGTCCTCTTTCTCAGGGCGCGCTTTTGGTCAGCGCGTCCGACTCGAAATCCGGGGATAGTGATGCCGCAACCTGCTCAGCAACCCGCGGCGGCACCTCGCCCACCACCGTAGCCAGATAACGGCCCTCGGGCAATAGCAGCTCACGACTGACCGCCACGGTAGGACCCAGCTGGGCCCGCAGGTCATCAACGGTTCGATCCTCGGGCAACGGCTCGATGAATACGGTAAACCGAGCCAGCCCGTCCGTAAATACCTGGGCAAACACGGCCTCGGGATCGCCGTTGAGCGAGCGCATCTCGCGCCGCACCGCAGCAAATCCAGCCGGCACCCAGGCTGGCAGCCAGCGCTCATCGGCCACCTTGTCAGCGGGAGGCTTGCTGACCGGCTGGCACAGACTGCCTGCCGACAGCTGCTCTGCAGCGACGGGCCCCAACTCGACATTGGTAAACTGAAAGCGTTCGAGCAGCGTACCCTGCTCGTTGACCAGCAGCGACTGCAGCAGCAGCCCGCTGTCCACATCCAGGTACAATTCATGGGCATAGCGCAGGGCGTCACGTGGCTCGACGGCCACCACGGTGGCGGCCCGGTTGGCTACCCGAGTGACGCCAAGCACCGAAAGGGAATACCACTGATCCAACTGCGAGGGTTGTACTGCCGACATGCCACTGTCACGCCAGGCTGAGTCGGCGGTCAGTGCGCTGGTGCACTGCAGGCGGCCATCGCGTCGCACCCACTCCTGCGGAACGCCGTCGGTTCGCAGCAAGCGCTCGACGATCGGCTCTCCCGCCTGGCGCCATACCCGATGGGTGCTGAAAATCCCGGTGCGCTCATAAATGAAATCGCCCTGGTAGCTCTGCTCCCGGGCGGCATCGGTCATTGCGGTCAACAGAGCGGCGGGCTCAACGGCCTGTGCCGACTGGACAAGCAGAAGGGCTGCCGAAGCAACCCCCCCTACTATCCAGCCTCTCACCCTGTGTCCTTGTGCTATCGATGAGTGCACTCAGCGTCCTTCCAGACTCGCTGCACGGGCCGACGGCAAGAGTTGCGGGGTGATCTGGCCTTCTGCCTCGCCGGCATGCTGGCGCAGATACTTGCCGATACGCTCTTCCTGCCACGCCGAACCGGGCCGCTGTGCCTCTGCCGCCGGAGCGGCGTCCTGCGAGAAGCCGGCAAGCACGGCTTCCGGTTGCGCCGCACCGGGTGCGGTGGGCAAACTGACCGGCGGCGGCGTCTGGTCGACCACTGTATCCGTACCAGCCGGACTGCCGTCCTGCTGGAACATGTTGACCCCTACCAGTACGGCGACGGTAACCGATGCGGCCACTGCCAGTCGGCCGACACCCTGCCAGAGGCGCGAGGCCTTGCCCGGCGCCGGACCCGCCGCAACAGCAGGTACGGGCTCATCAGCGATCGCCGCGGCAATACCCGCAGACAGATCGATGCTGCCCTGCCAGGGTTCCTTGTGCATCACTGCACGCGCGGCCTGGTAACGTGCCCAGTCGCTGCGCAAGGACGAATCGTCCCCGCAGGCCTTCAGAACACGGCGTACTTCAAGCTCATCCGCTTCGTTGTCCATCAGCGCGGAGAGAGACTCCTTCAAGGATTCACTGCTCATTGCTATACCTCTGCTTTCTGGCCCATCGGGCTGGCTGCATTTGACCTCGCGCCCCGCTTCAGTCTACCAACAGGGGCTTGAGAGCTTTATCGATCGCCTCGCGTGCCCGGAAGATGCGTGATCTCACCGTACCCACCGGGCAGCTCATTACTGCTGCAATATCTTCGTAACTCAACCCTTCAAATTCGCGCAGCGTCAGAGCCGTGCGCAAGTCGTCAGGCAACTGCTGCAGGGTCCTGTTGACCATCTGCTCTACCTCATCACGCAGCAGGTCGCGTTCCGGCGAGTGAATGTCCTTGAGGGCACTGTCTCCGTCGTAATACTCTGCTTCATCGGCCGCGATATCCGAATCGGGTGGTCTGCGACCACGCGCGACCAGGTAATTCTTGGCCGTGTTGATGGCAATGCGGTACAGCCAGGTATAGAACGCGCTGTCTCCGCGAAAATTGGCCAGGGCGCGGTAAGCCTTGACGAATGCTTCCTGCGCGACATCCTGCGCTTCATGGCTGTCATGCACAAAGCGCATGACCAGAGCGAGTATCTTGTGCTGATATTTGAGCACCAGCAGATCGAAAGCTCGCTTGTCGCCGCCTTGAACCCGAATGACCAACTCCTGGTCGGTCTGCTCAGCCATGCGGCCATTCCTCCTGGCGTAAGCCTTTTCGACTCGCCTTATTCTGATAGACCAGCAATTTAAGCAAAAGTTCTCCCCTCGTCAGGTTCAGCAATATGAGCCACATCGGCGTGTGAAAGTTCCCGATCCAGTGAAATTAATTGTCATTATTCGGCAACATGATGGCGCAGATGTCGTCTCGCCAGACAGTACTGTGCGGCGTGCGCCTTCTATATACTAGCCTGCCACAGTGCACCGGGTAATCCGGCCTCACTTCATCTGGCCCAGCAGGGACACCATGGTACAAGCAAAAAATTATGACGTCCTGGTCATTGGCAGTGGTGCCGCCGGGCTGACACTGGCGCTGCATCTGGCGGATGACCTGCGTGTGGCCGTTATCAGCAAGGGGCAACTGTCGGAAGGTTCAACCTTCTGGGCCCAGGGTGGCGTTGCAGCCGTACTGGACGACACCGACACGGTCGAGGCCCATGTACAGGACACCCTGGATGCCGGAGGTGGCTTGTGCCGCGAGGAGTCAGTGCGGCAGATCGTGGGGAGCAGTCGTGAAGCCATTGGCTGGCTGATCGATCAGGGCGTGCCCTTTACCCGCGAGCGACTGGCCGATGGGTCGGAAAGCGATGACTTTCACCTCACGCGCGAAGGTGGCCACAGTCACAGACGCATCATCCATGCCGCTGACGCCACCGGCGCCGCCATCTTCAATACCCTGCTGCTCAAGGCCCAGGAGCACGACAACATCGAGCTGCTGGAGAACCGCGTCGCCGTCGACCTGATCACCTCGGACAAGCTCGGCAGGCCTGGCAGACAATGCCTGGGCGCCTACATACTCAATCGCAGCAGCGGTCATGTGGAAACCTACGGAGCGCGGTTTACCGTGCTAGCCACCGGTGGAGCGAGCAAGGTCTACCTGTATACCAGCAACCCTGACAGCGCTTCGGGTGATGGTATCGCCATGGCCTGGCGGGCCGGCTGCCGGGTGGCCAACATGGAATTCAATCAGTTCCACCCCACCTGCCTCTACCACCCCCGGGCCAAGAGCTTCCTGGTGACCGAGGCCCTGCGCGGAGAAGGCGCGGTACTAAAGCTTCCCGATGGTACCCGCTTCATGCCGCGCTTCGATGCGCGAGCGGAGCTGGCGCCACGGGACATCGTTGCCCGAGCCATCGACCATGAAATGAAGCGTCTGGGCCTGGACTGTGTGTTCCTCGATATCAGCCACAAACCGGCCGAGTTCGTTCGCAGCCATTTTCCCACGGTGTACGAGCGCTGCCTGGCATTCGGCATCGATATCACCCGCGAACCGATCCCGGTGGTCCCGGCCGCCCACTACACATGCGGCGGCGTCATGGTCGACGCACGGGGCCGCACGGATGCCAGCAATCTCTACGCCATCGGTGAAACCAGCTATACCGGCCTGCACGGCGCCAACCGGATGGCCAGCAACTCCCTGCTCGAATGCGTGGTCTTCGGTCGCGCCGCAGCCCAGGACATTCTCGATGAACTGCCGCACACGGGCATGCCTGCGGATCTGCCACACTGGGATGAAAGCAAGGTAACCGATTCCGACGAGGACGTGATCATTTCCCACAACTGGGAGGAGCTGCGGCGGTTCATGTGGGATTACGTGGGGATAGTACGCACGACCAAACGCCTGCAGCGCGCCAAGCACCGGGTCGACATGCTGCTGGCCGAGATCCACGAGTTCTACAGCAACTACCGGGTCAGCCGCGATCTGCTGGAGCTACGCAATCTGGCGGTGGTGGCCGACCTGATCATCACCTCGGCCATGCAGCGGCGCGAAAGTCGTGGACTGCATTACACGCTCGACTACCCTCGCCTCCTGCCTGAAGCTACCGATACTATTCTGCAGCCGCCCAGCGCTGACGACTGAAGCGCAAGCGCAGCCGGAGACGACGCAGTGCGTCTTCGGCTGCAGCATCGGCCGGCAGGATGACCGAGACAGCCAGCCAGCGACCGGGTTCGCGCAACCGCACCACCGTCAGAAAGGCGCTAACGAAGGTATCGGCGAGCAGACGCGCCGTGGTCTCCGAGCCATCGCGACGCAGCACGTGCCAGCCCTGACTGTCGAACCGCAGGGCGGTGATTGACTGCGCATGCCTCAGGCTGACCTGGCGCGGCCAGATCCAGATACCGTAGCCGACCACGGCCAGGGTGCAGGCCGTGGCCACCAAGGGCGGCAGACCACTGCGCAGCAGTGCGGCACAGGCCAGAGCGCTGAACACAATGACCAACATGCCGAGAAACCGCGAGGGCTGCCGGCGTAATACCAGATAATCAGGCTGGCTGAACACGATCGAGTATCATCCTTACCATACGTTTGAGATCCGGGTCGTCCGGTTCGCTGCGCTGCATGAACCAGCCGAACATGTCCTGGTCTTCACTTTCCAACAGCTTGCGATAACGCAGTTTGTCTTCCGCGTCCAGATCACTGTAGGCTTCCTCGAGAAACGGCACCAGTAGCACATCCAGCTCCAGCATGCCCCTTCGGCTGTGCCAGTAAAGCCGCTTCATTTCCACGTCAGCCAACATCTCTCTCTCCGCAATCAGGTATAAACGCGACACAATGCACAAGCCACATTATAAGCGCAAGGTGCCACTGACAAGGCGCACTGCCGGACCTATGATGTAACAGCTGAATTCACCAGGCAATCAGAGCTTATGACCGACACCAACTCCATTGATCACCACCTGTCCGAAGTGTTCCCGACGGCGTCACCCCTGCCCCACCCCGACACAGCCATCGCCTGGCTGAGCCATGAGGCAGTCATGGCCGTCAGTGGCCCGGACTCGGCAAAGTTTCTGCAGGGGCAATTGACCTGTGACGTGGTACGTCTGCCCCTTCCCGGCAGCGTCATGGGTGCGCGCTGCAATCCCAAGGGCCGCATGCAGTCCAGCTTCAGGCTGGTGCGCCAGGGCGAGACGGATTACCTGCTGGCAATGGCCGCTGAGCTGCTAGAGCCGCAGATCACCGACCTGGCCAGGTATGCCGCTTTTTTCAAGACCGAGATCACCGATGCCAGCGAGCACTGGCTGAGGTTGGGGCTGTGGGGCGCCGAGAGCGTCGAGGCCGCGACCCGGGCCGGACTGCCGGTGCCCCAGGAGCGGGATCAGGTAGCCGCCAGCGAGTCCGGTACGGTCGTCCGGCTGCCGGGGCACAATGCCTTCGAGATCTGGCTGCCGGCGGCCAGCGCCCGGGACACCCTTGACCGATTGCTGGAGACCGCCACCGCTGTGGCGCTCAATGACTGGCACCTTCTGCAGATCCGCAACGGCGTCGGCCAGGTATTCGGCGAAACCCGTGAAAGCTTCATACCGCAGATGTTGAATCTGCAGATATTCGATGCCGTCAGCTTCAAGAAAGGCTGCTACACGGGCCAGGAAATCGTGGCCCGGATGAAGTATCTGGGTAAACTGAAAAAACGCATGTTCCGCCTGATCAGCGACGAAGGCAGGCTGCTGGCGCCAGGTACCGCCGTGGTGAATCGCGAAACCGGCCAGGGGCTGGGCGAAGTGGTGATCTGCGCTACGGACGGCGAGCGCATGGAAATGCTGGCGGTGCTACAAAAGGATGCGGCACAATTGGTATCATTGAGCGCAACTGATGGCCAGGGGCCATTATTGACTGTGGCAGAGCTGCCCTACGAGAGCGAAGTGGCCGACAACGACGTCGGACCGGCAAACTGACAAGGAACACCCATGACTGACCTGGCCCAGCGCGTACAGGATGAATTGATTGAGGCAATCGACAAGGACCAGCTGGTCCTGCCCACGCTGCCCGAGGTCGCCTTGCGCATCCGCGAAGCCGCGGAAAACCCCGACGTAAGCATTGCCGACCTGGTGCGCGAAATCAGCAACGATGCCGCCCTCAGCGCTCGTCTGATCAAGGTGGTGAACAGCCCGCTACTGCGCACGCGCCAGGAAATCACCGACCTGGGCATGGCCGTCAATCGGATGGGTATCAACTATACGGCGAACCTGGCTACCGGCCTGGCGATGTCCCAGATGTTCCAGGCCACCTCCGACGTGATCGACCGCAAGATGCGTGAAGTCTGGGCCCGCAGCACCGAGGTTGCCGGTATCAGCCATGTACTCTGCCGCCATTACACCAAGCTCAAACCGGACCAGGCGACATTGGCCGGGCTGGTACACCAGATTGGCGTGCTGCCGATCCTCAGCTATGCCGAAGAAAACAGTAGCCTGCTGCGCGACTCGATCAGTCTGAACCTGGTCATCGAGCGGATCCATCCGGTTCTGGGCGATCGCATTCTCGCCGCCTGGGACTTCCCGATGCCCCTGCGCCATGTACCGACCGAGCATCTGGATTTCAACCGCAATACCCCTACTGTGGACTACGCTGACATCGTCCAGGTGGCCATGCTGCAGAGCCTGAGCAGCGAGCACCCGCTGGCCCAGATGGACTGGAGCACCATTGCGTCCTTCAACAAGCTGGGACTGACCCAGGGTGAAGACGGTGATGAGGATCTGTCAGCGGAAATGGAAGCGGCGATGCAACTGCTGGGCTGACAGCCCAGCAGCGTTTGGTACCTTCAGCGATTGCGCCACTGGGGTGGACGCTTGTCGAAGAAGGCGTTAACCCCTTCCCGCGTGTCCTCGTAATCGAAGAGATCGACAAAGCGCTCGCGCTCCTCCGGCAGCAGACTGTTGAGCGGCTGACGGCGTGCTCCCTGGATCAGGGCCTTGCAGGCCTTGACTGCCATGGGGCTCTGGCGACCGACCTGGGCAGCCAGGCGTAACGCGGCAGCCAACGCCTGATCCTGCTCAACCACCTCTTCCACCAGACCAATGCGCTCGGCCTTGACGCCATCAATGCGCTCGCCGCAAAGAATCATGCGCTTGGCCCAGCCTTCCCCGACCAACCAGGCCAGGGCCTGGGTGCCGCCCGCACAGGGCAACAGACCGACGCCGGCCTCGGGCAAGGCAAGCTGTACCTGTCGCTCGGCAATCCGGATGTCGCAAGCCAGGGCACACTCAAGCCCGCCGCCCATGGCGTAACCGTTCAGCGCCGCGATGGAGACGCCAGAGAAATCGCGCAGGGCCTCGAATGCCTTGCCGAACAGGCTCGCCATTTCCCGCGCGCGCGCCTTGTCACCGTCGGCAAACAGCTTGAGATCCGCGCCTGCGGAAAAGAAACGGTCACCGCGCCCGGTGATCACCAGGGCAAAGATCTCCGAATCGGCGCCCAGGTGCCCGACCAGCTCGACAAGGCCATGCAGAGTGTCGGTGTCCCAGGTATTGGCCGGCGGATTGTCGATAGTCACCAGGGCGGTGTGCCCGACCTTCTGCACAACCAGTTTGTCGGTACGCGGGACCAGGGCGGTGTAGGGTTGCAGTGCATGTTCCATGAAAGCCTCCTGAGGCAGAACCGATATACGTCAGACTGAGGTATCGGGCAAGCACCAGTCAATCGGCTTGCGCCCGTGTACTTGAAGATAGCTGTTTGCCGCGGAAAAGTGGCCATTGCCGATAAAACCCCGGTGGGCCGACAGCGGGGAAGGATGCGCCGACTTCAGGACACAGTGCCCGGAAAGATCGACCTGTTCGGCCTTCTTGTGTGCGTAGCTGCCCCAGAGCATGAAAACCAGATGCTCGTGCCGCTGGGCGGCGATCTCGATGATGCGGGTCGTGAAGGCCTCCCAGCCACGCTTGGCATGGGACCCGGCTTCATTGGCCTGGACGGTCAGCACGGCATTGAGCAGCAGCACGCCCTGCTCGGCCCAATAGTTCAGACAGCCATGGCTGGGCCTGGGCATGCCCAGGTCTCTCTCGAGCTCCTTGAAGATGTTCTGTAGCGACGGCGGCGGCCTGACGCCAGGGGGCACGGAAAAGGCCAGGCCGTGTGCCTGCCCCGGGCCGTGGTACGGATCCTGGCCGAGAATGACCACGCGGACCTTGTCCAGGGGGGTGGTATTGAGTGCATTGAAGATCAGGGCGCCCGGTGGGTAGATGGTTCTGCCCTCGCTTTTCTGCCCGCGCAGAAAGGCACTCAGACCACGCATGTACTCCCGGTCGAACTCCCCCGCCAGCGCATCCTTCCAGCCAGCTTCGAGCCTGATCTCGCCCTGCGCCATGACTATTGCGCCGCCGGCACCGACTGGGCGTTACAGCGCACTACACGCTGACGGCCATCGACCAGCAAGCCAGACAGGGCATTGTGGCGGCTGTCGTGCAGGATCAATATGCCGTCCACGCACTCGGCTACCTGATCAGCCGCACGGCTGCGCAGCTGGCCGGCCTCCTCCGACCCGACCTTGACCAGGCTGAACTCCGCCACCACCATGCCCTTCTCTTCCCTTGAGAAATTCAGGTAGCCGTAGAAATACAGCACCATGACCGTGGCAAAAACCGTGGCGAAGGCGGTGAGGATCATCGGTATCTTGCTAATCTCTTTACTGTCACTCATGGGGCTTCCTCAAGGGTAATGCGTCGCAAAAGAATGCTTCAGAGAATATTGGCATAGTCAGCCTCGATCCGGTCGAGACTCAGATTGTTCAGGAATCCCGAGAAACACATCCAGGCGCTCAGCGCATTAAGGTCGGCAAAGGGCTCCGGCAGATAACGCGGAGGTACTACCAGCCCCTCCTCCACCAGTTGCCCGAGGGTGCGCATATCTTCCAGGGTGGTCTTGCCGCAGAACAGCAGGGGGATCTGCTGCAGCTTGCCCTTGCGCACGGCCAACTGGATGTAGTTGTAGGTCAGGATGAACCCCTTCAGATACGCCAGATCCTTGGTGAACGGCAGGCCGTTGCTGCTCGACCCACGGAAGACCCGGCTGGCATTGGTGTAGCTGTCCTCGCGCGTGTACGCCTGCTCGCGGTAGAACTGGAACACATCCATGAAGTCCCCACCGCTTTCGGCCAGCTGGATCGCCCGGGTGCGATCGGTCAGCTTGCGCAGCCGTGCCGGATAGGAGGCGAAGGTGATCACTTCCATGAGGATCGCCAGGCCTTCCTGGGTCACAGTGGAAGACGGCGGCCCCTTGGCCAGGAAGGTGCAGATCGGCTGATGCTGGCCATTCAGACTGGTCGCCACGTGTACCATGCCTTCATGCACCGCGAGGATTTTCAGGTCCCGCTGATTGAACTTGGCGTCACTGCGGATCTTGATATAGTCCGCGCCCGCCGCGGCATCCGCGACGATGCCGTCGGACTCGAACACCCGCACGGCCTGGTCATCCGGAAAGGCTTCGTTCATTCGCGCCTGCAGGATTTCCACTGCTTCGGGCGCGGCGATGGTCTTGGGCTCGCTGAGCAGTTCGGTCTTGCCAATGTTCGCCAGCGATTCGCTGAGCATGATGCCCAGGTCGGTCAACGTCGGATCGCCGGCGTGAAAGGCATCAGACGCCGAGCCGTAGAGCTCCTGGGAAATCAGCCCCATGTCCGCCGTACCCCGCGCCTCGAGCATGCGAATGACCATGCGGTATTCCTTGCACATGCGCCGCATGATCTGGCCCACCGGGTTGAAGGTGCCGAGCTGGCGGGTGATATCGCGCTCGATATCCTGCAGCACCTGCCGACGCTCGGCGGGGTCGAAACCCAAGGGGCGCTTGGCGTAGTAGTCAGGGCCCACATCGGGAATGCTCTTGCAGCGCTTGCGAAAGAACTCCTCACGCAGGCTGTCATCCCACTTGATCGCATCCAGAATCCGGATCGGCGCCTGCGCCTCGACAATGCGGTCGGACAGGCTGCGGATCACCAACTGGTACTGCTCGCTCTGTTTTACCGTCATGGTGTTCCTGCTTTGGTTTATTCGTGGTCAGGATGTCGTCTTCGAGCTCGTGCAACGCTTGGCCGGGCAACCCTCATGCTGGACACGCCGCAAGTACATCCCTGTAGGCTCGTCGATGGCCGTCCCTGGCCATCGACGGTCCAGCATGAGGGTTACCCGGCACCGCGGTAGGGAACGGAGCGCTTCCGAGATCGCTGAAAACCAAAGTTCGGCCCAGTGCCGTCCGGTCATAGCGCCACTACCCCAATCTCGCCGGAAACCTGATCAAACACCCGATCCTACAAGCGTGTCTGGGTGCGGCCGGTGGCGGACCGTCGCTGGCCAGGGACGGCCAGCGACGAGCCACATGGATGTGCTCGTAGCGTGTCCGCCACCGGCCGTACCCAGGCGCGCCGTACACCCATACCCTAGTTCAGGTTTCCATGCACGCTGCGAAACGAGCTCAAACCTCGGGCCGCATATGCGGAAACAGAATCACATCTCGAATCGAAGGCGCGTCAGTCAGCAACATCACCAACCGATCAATACCGATGCCCTCGCCTGCCGTCGGCGGCATGCCGTACTCCAGCGCACGGACGAAGTCGGCGTCGTAGTGCATGGCCTCGTCGTCACCGGCATCCATGTCCGCCACCTGCGCCAGGAACCGCTCGGCCTGATCCTCGGCGTCGTTAAGCTCCGAGTAGGCATTGGCAATCTCGCGGCCGCCGATGAACAGCTCGAAGCGGTCAGTCACGCTTGGATCGTCATCGCTGCGACGGGCCAGGGGCGACACCTCGAACGGGTAACGAGTAATGAAGGTCGGCTGCTCCAGGCGATGCTCGACCAGCTCCTCGAAGATCATGGTCTGCAGCTTGCCCAGCCCTTCGAAACCCTTTACATCGGCGCCAGCTTTCTTCGCAATGGCGCGGGCCTTCTCCAGGTCGCGCAAATCGTCAGCTGCAATGTCCGGGTTGAACTTTAGGATCGAATCAAACACCGACAGGCGCGCAAAGGGCTCGCCAAAATGGAACACCTTGCCCTGGTAGGTCACATCCGTGGTGCCCAGGACTTCCATGGCCAGCTCGCGGAACAGCTCCTCGGTCAGATCCATGTTGTCTTCGTAATCGGCGTAGGCCTGGTAGAACTCGAGCATGGTGAACTCGGGATTGTGCCGGGTCGAAACGCCTTCGTTACGGAAGTTGCGGTTGATCTCGAACACCTTCTCGAAACCGCCAACAACCAGTCGCTTCAAATAGAGCTCCGGGGCGATACGCAGGTACATCGGCAGATCCAGCGCATTGTGGTGCGTCTCGAAGGGCTTGGCCGCCGCGCCACCGGGGATGGTCTGCAGCATGGGCGTTTCGACCTCGAGGAAGTCACGGTCGGCGAGAAACTTGCGAATATGCGCCACCACCCGCGAACGGATCAGGAAGGTCTTGCGGGTCTCTTCGTTGACGATCAGATCGACATAACGCTGGCGATAGCGCTGCTCGGTGTCGGTCAGGCCGTGGTGCTTGTCGGGCAGCGGTCGCAGTGACTTGGTCAGCAGCGTGGCCTTCTGCATCTGTACGTACAGGTCGCCCTTGCCCGAGCGCTGCAGTATGCCTTCGGCAGAGACGATATCGCCCAGGTCCCAGTGCTTGATGGCTTCCAGGGTCTCGGCAGGCAGGCCCTTGCGATCAACATACAGCTGAATACGCCCACTGACATCCTGCAGAACCAGGAACGCGCCGCGGTTGAGCATGATACGACCGGCCACCTTGGCCGGGATCGCTGCTTCCTCCAGCTCCGGCTTGGTCTTGTCCGCGTAGGTTTTCTGCAGATCGGCGCAGTAGCTGTCACGACGGAAATCATTGGGAAATACACGGCCCTTGGCGCGCTCGTGGGCGAGCTTTTCCTTGCGCATGGCAATCAGGCTGTTTTCTTCCTCGTGACGGGCGTGCGGGTCTTGCGGCTGGTCGGTCATGTTTGCGTATTCCTGGGCGTATCTAAGGTAAGTCGATGGTGTGACGGTCCCGCGCCGCCTGAGCGGCGCCCGGCGTTCAGAGCCCCTGTTTCAGGCTGGCTTCGATGAATTCGTCCAGATCCCCATCGAGCACGGCATTGCAGTTGCTGTTCTCGATATGCGTGCGCAGATCCTTGATACGCGACTGGTCAAGCACATAGGAACGGATCTGGTGACCCCAGCCGATATCGGACTTGCTGTCCTCCAGCGCCTGGGCCGCCGCATTGCGTTTCATCATTTCCTGCTCGTACAGCTTGGCCCGGAGCATCTTCATGGCCGTATCACGGTTACCATGCTGGGAGCGCTGGCTCTGGCAACTGACCACTGTATTGGTCGGCACGTGGGTGATTCGCACGGCCGAGTCAGTGGTGTTGACGTGCTGACCGCCGGCGCCCTGGGAGCGGTAGGTGTCCACGCGCAGGTCCGCCGGATTGATATCGATCTCGATGTTGTCATCGATTTCCGGCGATACGAACACGGCGGAAAAGGACGTGTGCCGGCGGTTGCCGGAATCATAGGGGCTCTTGCGTACGAGCCGGTGCACGCCGATCTCGGTACGCAGCCAGCCGAAGGCGTATTCGCCCTGGATGTGGACCGTTGCGCTCTTGATGCCCGCAACTTCGCCCTCGGACAGCTCGACGATCTCGGTCTCGAAGCCCTTGTGGTCGGCCCAGCGCAGATACATGCGCAGCAGCATGTTGGCCCAGTCCTGGGCTTCGGTGCCGCCGGAACCGGCCTGTATATCCAGATAGCAGTTGCTCGGATCCATTTCGCCACTGAACATGCGGCGGAACTCGAGCTTCTCGAGACTGCTCTGCAGGCGCTCCAGCTCGGTCACCACGTCGGCCACTGCGCCTTCATCGCCTTCCTCGGCGGCCATCTCGAGCAGCTCGGAGGCATCGGCCAGGCCACTGTGCATTTCGTCCAGCGTTTCGACGATCTGCGCCAGCGCAGCGCGTTCGCGCCCCAGATTCTGGGCCCGCTCGGGGTCGTTCCAGACGCTGGGGTCCTCCATCTCGCGTTCGACTTCGGTCAGACGATCATGTTTTTGATCGTAGTCAAAGATACCCCCGGATGGTTTCGGAGCGACCGCGCAGATCTTTGATGGTGTTGAGAATCGGATTGATTTCCATGGTGACAAATCCCGTCAGGCAAAAGCCGCCATTGTAGCGGAATTAAGCCTTCAGGTGCAGCCTCCAAAGGGCACCCAGGCCCGGGTACGGCGCCGCCAGGAGGGCGACGCCGCAGCAAGCTGCCGCCTAGTGCGGCAGCACGCGAACAAACACGATGGTGCCGATACCCCAGCAGGCATTGAGAATGAAGCCGATGATGAATCGCCCGGGCAGCTGGGCCACATCAAACCCGTAGCCCTTGAGCGGAAACACCACCACCAGCGCGACCAGCGTCAGGGCAATGCCACCGAACAGCGCGGCCTTGAGCCAGATCAGCGCGTGCCCCATCCGATCCAGCACAGCCACCATCACCAGGGCCCAGAGGCCGCCCCAGAAACTGGCCGAGATGACTGCGGGTATCCCCAGCGGCACGGTCGGCTGCAGCGAATAGGGCGCGAAGGGGACAATCCCGGCCGAGTGCAGCAGCCCCAGTGCTGCCTGATGGAAACACAGAACCGCCAGGAAGCCGGCGATAAAAACAAAAATCCAGCGTTGCATGGTCTCACCTCGTTATTGTTATGAGCTGTGACTATAGCAGGACGCCAGCCCCGCGCTACGGCTCGGCAACCCGGTGAAACCAAAGGGATGCAGGGCGGCTTGACGCAGATCAGTTGGCTTTGCGACATGACTGCCTAGACTGGACAGATAGACCCATCCATTCGCCAGGGGAGTTATGCCGTGAGCCAGCCGTTACCTGATCAGACCACCCTCGATGAACACGCCACCCGCTACCCGGCGTTTGCCCGCTGGCGCGAAGGTCACGGCGTGATCCGGCATACGCCGGAGACCCAGGCAGCCGCCTATCGCCTTGCCCATCATCTACAACAAACGGGCCAGCAGATTGACATCGGCAGCGTCTACGAGATATTGACTGCCCTGGACCATCTGACCAGCGCCGGAATGTGGCTGGTGGTGCATATGACCTATGCCAAGCGCTGCCACACCGACGGTACCCCGCTGGCCGCGGAGGACTTCAAGTCCCGACCCGAGGGCCACACCGGCGGTGCCCTGAATATGGTCCCGGCCTACGCGGCCTACCTTGCGCTGGGCAGCCTGACCGGACAGACCCGGAGCTGGCTGATGGGCCAGGGGCACTGCGTCGCCGCCATTGATGCAATCAACGTTCTGACCGGCAACCTGCACCCCGAACAGGCTGCGCGCTATGCCGGGGATGCCGGCCTGGAGCAGCTGCTGCGGGACTTCTACGGCTATGCGCAGTTACCCGATGGCCGGCCGGCCGCGCCCCTGGGCAGCCATGTAAACGCCTTTACCGCCGGCGGCATAATCGAGGGCGGCTATCTGGGCTTCGCCGAATTGCAGTACGCCCACATGCCGCTGCCCGGCGAGACACTGGTGGCGTTTCTCTCCGATGGCGCCGCCGAGGAACAGCGCGGCAGTGACTGGATTCCCCGTTGGTGGCGTGCCGAGGACTGCGGCGTCGCTTTGCCGGTCATGATCGCCAATGGCAGACGGATCGAACAACGCACCGAGCTGGGTACCGAGAAGGGCCTGGACGCCTTCGCCCGCCATCTGCGCGCCTGCGGCTTCGATCCGATGCATGTGGATGGCCGCGATCCGGCGGCGCTGGTTTGCGCCCTGTTCGAAATGGAACAGCGACTGGCGCGACGGGTCGAGGAGTATCAGCAGGGCATTATCGGCTACCCGCTTCCGATACCCTATGCCATCGCCGAAACCGTCAAGGGCTTCGGTTTTTACGGGGCGGGGGAAAATGCCGCGCATAATCTGCCGTTACCCGGCAATCCGCGGCACGACCAGCATGCCCGTGACCTGTTCAACCAGCACGCCCAGCAACTGTGGGTAGCGCCCTCGGACCTGGACCTGGCGCGTACGCGCCTGAACCAGCATGGGCAGCAACAGCGCCCCCGCGAACGCGATCACGCACTGGCCACGCGCAATCCCGCCGAGCCGGTTATACCGCCGCTGGAATGGTCTCAGGACGCCGTCTCGCCGATGCGCGCGGTGGACCGGTTTTTTACGGCCCTGGTGGGTGCCAACCGCAACCTGCGCGCCCGGGTGGGCAACCCGGACGAGCTGGCCAGCAATCGCCTGGATGGTGTCCTGCGGGCATTGAAGCATCGCGCGCTGGAGCCCGAAAGCGAGCTGGAAGCGCTCGACGGCCGGGTCATTACCGCCCTCAACGAAGAAGCCGTGGTTTCAGCCTGCCTGGCCAACAAGGGCGGGCTCAATCTGGTCGCCAGCTACGAAGCCTTCTGCGTCAAGATGCTTGGGGCCGTGCGTCAGGAGCTGATATTCGCCCGTCACCAGAAAGAAGTAGGCCGCCCCGCCCGCTGGCTCGGCTTTCCGCTGATTGCCACCTCGCATACCTGGGAAAATGGCAAGAACGAGCAGTCGCACCAGGACACCACCTTCTGCGAAGCCCTGTTCGGCGAAATGCACGACGTGATGCGGGTGCTCTTCCCCGCCGACTACAACAGCACCCTGGCGCTGCTGCCCGGTATCTGGCAGGCCCGTGGACAGCTCAGCTGCATGGTCATTCCCAAGGGCGAATGTCCGGTCTGGATGAGCCCGCAGCAGGCTCACCAGCTGGCGGACCAGGGCGCCCTCGTGCTGGATGAGCACCAGGGCATTGGCGAGCCAGTGCTGCTGATTGCCAACGGCGCCTATCAGCTGGGTGAAATGCTGCGGGCCGCCCAGCGCCTGCGCGAACATGATCAGAGCTGGCGTCTGGTGTATCTGCAGGAGCCGGGGCGCTTCACCGCCCCCCGTGACGAATACGAAGCCGCCTGCAGTGCCAGTTCGGCCGAAATTGAAGCGCTGTTTCCGCAGGCCATCATGCGCCGGGTCATGCTGACCCACATGCGGCCGGAGGTATTTCGCGGTCACCTCAGCGGACTGCTACCCGACCCTCAGCGCAGCCGCGTTCTCGGCTACATCAACCATGGCGGCACTTTCGACCAGGCGGGCATGCTGTTCGCCAATCGCTGCACCTGGGCCCATGTTCTGGCAGCCGCGGCCCAGACCGCGCCCGGAACGGATGCAAGGCACTGGATGGACCCGCAGGAATGGGCTGCCGTAGAGGGCCACGGCACCCCCGCCCTGCTGCGCTGAACAGCCTCCCCCGGACCAGCCATGGCGCAGGCCCGGGTCGCCCGTGGAGTCAGGGGCGGGCGCCCTGCCCCCCTGCCCGACGCACGCGTTTTTCCAGCTCGAGCACCAGCAGTACCAACACCCCGGCCGCCGGGGCCATGAGCAGCGCCGGGATACCCAGCGATGCTGTTCCAAACAGCGTCTGCATGAAGGGCAGAAAGGTGAAAAGCCACTGCAGCAGCACAATCAGCCCGATCACCACCCATACCGCAGGCGTACCCAGGGCGCCGCGGAGCGTCAGCGATGGGTTGTCCAGATACCGCACGGCGAACAGATAGAACACCTCCATGGCCACCAGCGTATTGACTGCCAGAGTCCGTGCAGCGGCCTCACCCAGCCCGGCCTGCAGCGCCCACTGGAAACTGGCGAAGATTCCGCCCAGAAACAGTAATGACACCAGCACGATACGCCAGACCAGAAACGCATCCAGCAGACCCTGGCCTGCCGGCCTTGGCGGTCGGCGCATCACGTCCTGCTCGGCAGGCTCGAAGGCCAGCCCCATGGCCAGCACGACCGAGCTGACCAGATTGACCCAGAGAATCTGCAGGGCCGTAATCGGCAACGCCAGGCCCAGCAACAGGGCAACCACCAGGCTCGCGGCCTCGCCCCCGTTTACCGGCAGCAGAAAGCTGATGGCCTTTTTCAGGTTGTCGTACACCGTCCGGCCTTCCCGCACGGCCGCCGCCAGGGTCGCAAAATTGTCATCCAGGAGCACGATGTCCGAGGCCTCCCGGGCAGCAGCAGAGCCTTTCTGCCCCATGGCAATCCCTACATCGGCCCGCTTGAGCGCGGGGGAATCATTCACCCCGTCGCCGGTCATGGCCACCACGCCATGGTCCGACTGCAGGGCCTGCACCAAGCGCAACTTGTGCTCGGGACTGGTCCGGGCGAATACATCAACGCGTTGCGCCAGCGCCAGCAAGCCCGCGTCGTCGAGGGCATCAAGATCTTTTCCGGTGGCTACTTCGGAGCTGTTGCGCAAGCCCAGTCGCTCGGCGATGGCGAGAGCCGTCACCCCGTGATCGCCGGTGATCATCTTGACCTGGATACCAGCCTGATGGCATTGCGCTATGGCTTCCATGGCTTCCTGGCGGGGCGGATCAAGCAGCCCCACCAGACCCAGCAGCTCCATTCCCTCGCCCAGGGTATCGATGTTCAGCTCGTTGGTGCCGGCGGGGGCAGGTGCCGCAGCCAGCGCCAGCACGCGCAGCCCCTGCGCTGCCAATTGGTCGATCTGCCGATGCCAGGGCTCTGCATCAATTGGGCCACTGCCGCCGTCGCGAAGCCGCGCCGTCCGGCACAGGGCGATAACCTGCTCCGGGGCACCCTTGAGCAGAATCCGCGCATGGCCATGATGGTCGTGGTTCAGGGTGGCCATGAAGCGCAGATCGGCATCGAAGGGGACTTCATCGCGGCGCGGCCACTGGGCAGCATGTTGCGTCAGGTCGAGACCGGCCTTGGCTGCCAGCACCAACAATGCACCTTCCATCGGATCACCTACGACCGCGATCGGATCCTGCCGGGTATCCAGACGCGCGTCATTGCACAACAGGGCCGCCTGCGCCAGATCGGCGAGTAGATCCGGTGGCGGGCTGGCCGAGCCGGCTGGCGTTGCGGCAGCGCCTATTTCACCGCCCAGGGTGTAACCCTCGCCGCTGACCGGATAGACCTGATGGTCCATTACCAGTGCAGCCACCATCATTTCATTGCGCGTGAGCGTACCGGTCTTGTCAGTGCAGATGATCGAGACCGAACCCAGGGTTTCGATGACCGGCATGCGCCTGACCACTGCCTTGCGATTGGCCATGCGCTGTACGCCGATGGCCAGGGTGATGGTGAGAATCGCCGGCAGCCCCTCGGGTATTGCCGACACGGTCAGCGCCACCACGGCCATGAACAGTTCCCCTAGGGGACGGCCGCCAAACTGCCAGCCCAACAGGAACACAGTCAGACCGGCGAGCACGATGGCCAGTGACAGGTAGCGGGAAAACCGGTTCATCTGCTGGGTCAGCGGTGTCTGCAGTACCGCGACCTCGGACAGCAGATGGGAAATGCGCCCGATTTCACTCTGGCTTCCGGTCCCTACCACCAGCCCCCTGGCCGTGCCGGCCTTCACCAGCGTGCCGGAATAGGCCAGACAGAAGCGATCACCCAGGGCGGCTTCGTCGGGCTGCGACGCCAACTGCTTCTCGACGGGTACCGACTCACCGGTGAGCATTGACTCATCCACCGTCAGGCCATGGACCTCTTCGAGGCGGACATCGGCCGGTACCCGGTCGCCCGGCTCAAGTACAACAGTATCGCCGGGCACCAGCTCGCTGGCATCAATGACCGCACGCGTTCCGTTGCGTACCACGTTCGCCCCGGGCGCGAGCATATGGCGTATGGCTGCCAAGGCTTTCTCCGCGCGGCCCTCCTGGATGAAACCGACCACCCCCTGGATCACCACCACGGCAAAGATCACCGCCGTATCCAGCCAGTGACCCAATAGCGCAGTGACCAGAACGGCCGTCATCAGCACGTAGATCAGCACGTTGTTGAACTGGCCGAGCAAACGTGACCACAGGGATCGCCCGGCAGGAGCGGGCAGCCGGTTGGGGCCGTATTGCTGAAGCCGCTGACTTGCCTGGGCCTCGGTCAGGCCGGTGGGCGGTATCTCGAGCTCATCCCGGACCTGCTCGGGGTCCAGGGCATGCCATGGTGTTGGTCGTGATTCCTGCTGCATGGGTCGCTCCTGACGTGGGCGCATTGTCGCCACCAGCATGGGCCAGGCGCCCCGTCGGCGCGATGATTCAGGTCAAGGTTTGACCCTGGGCAGCCCGGCCGGGTTCGACAGTCAACTCCGACTCCCCAGGGCAAGACTCTGCGGTCAGCAGGCTGGCGAGCTTCTCGGCAATCATCAGCGTGGGCGAGCAGGTGTTGCCGGAGGTAATGGTCGGCATGATCGAGGTGTCTGCCACCCGCAGCCCTTCAATGCCGTGCACCCGCAGCTCATGGTCGACCACCGCCTCGGGCCCCTGCCCCATCGCACAGGTGCCCGCCGGATGAAAGATCGTGGTGCCTATCGCGGCGGCGGCCTGGGCCAGCTCCTCGTCGCTCTGCAGTGCCGGACCGGGCAGATACTCCTCGGGCCGGTAACGGGCCAGCGCCGGCGAGGCGGCAATGCGCCGGGTCAGGCGAATGGCATCCGCTGCGACCTTCAGATCCTCGGGATGGCTCAGGTAGTTGGGCTGAATCAAGGGTGCCGCAGAAGGATCGGCACTGGCAATCTGCACCCGGCCACGACTTCTGGGCTGCAGGTTGCAGACCGATGCGGTGAATGCGGCAAAGGGATGCAGGGGCTCACCGAAACGCTCCAGTGACAGGGGCTGTACGTGGTATTGCAGGTTGGCCCGGGGCTGTTCCGGATCCGAGCGGGCAAAGGCGCCCAACTGACTGGGCGCCATGGCCAGCGGCCCGCTGCGATTCCAGGCATAGCGCAGTCCCATGCCCGCCTTGCCCCACCAGTTTGCCGCCAGCTGATTGAGGGTAGGCACACCCTGGACCTTGAATATCAGGCGTAGCTGCAGGTGATCCTGCAGATTTTCGCCCACACCGGGCAGCTCATGACGCACCTCGATGCCATGGGATTCGAGCAGGCCGCGCGGGCCGATGCCGGAGCGTTGGAGCAGCGCAGGGGAACCGATGGCGCCAGCGCACAGAATCACCTCGCGCCGGGCGCGGATATCCAGGCTGCGCTGCTGCCAGCCCACCCTGACGCCGCAGGCGCGGGTGCCCTCCAGTATCAGGGTCTGCGCTTCGGCATGGGTCAGCACGGTCAGGTTAGGGCGTTTGCGCGCCGGCTTGAGGTAGGCCTTGGCCGCGTTCCAGCGCACCCCGCGTCGCTGATTGACCTGAAAGTAACTGCTGCCTTCGTTGTCGCCGGTGTTGAAATCCTCCACCGGCGGGATCCCGTTCTCTTCCGCGGCGCTACGAAAGTCGTCGAGCAAGGTCCAGTGCAGACGCTGAGTCTCGACCCGCCATTCACCGCTATCGCCATGGTGGGCGTTGGTGCCGCCGTAGTGATTCTCCGACTTGATGAACAGCGGCAATACCTCCTTCCAGCTCCAGCCGGGATTGCCCGCAGCCGCCCAGGCGTCGTAATCGGCCGCCTGCCCGCGCATGTAGATCATGCCGTTGATCGAGGAACAGCCGCCCAGCACACGCCCGCGCGGATAGCCCAGGGTGCGGCCACCCAGCCCCGGCTCGGCCTGGGTCTGGTAACACCAGTCGGTACGCGGATTGCCAATGCAGAACAGGTAGCCAACCGGAATATGAATCCAGGGATGATTATCGCTACCGCCCGCTTCGAGGAGCAGGACCCGGATAGAGGGATCGGTGGAAAGGCGGTTGGCCAACAGGCAGCCGGCCGGGCCGGCACCGACGATGATGTAATCGTATTCAGACTCAGGAGCGCGCATGGTTCACCGCTATTGTTGTTTGCAGCGATGGTGGCATAACGGCGCCGGCGCGCAAAGGCATCAGAGCGGCTGCAAATGCCTGACCATAAGTTGCAGGCTCTGACGCCCGCGAAATTCGTTGATATCCAGCGTGTAGGCCAGCAGCACCCGCTGCACGGCAGGATTCGGCCAGATCTTGGGATCGATATTGAAGGCAATGGCGTCCAGCACCTCGCTGCCGCCCGTGAGCTGCAGGACCATTTTCAGGTGACGCTCGCCGACCAGGCGCTGCTGAACCAGGGTGAATTCACCGTGAAAGCCCGGCTCGGGAAAATGCTGGCCCCAGGGACCTGCCTCGCGCAGCTGTGATGCCAGGTCGAGATTGAACTCGCCCGCTGCCAGCTCGCCATCAGACAACAGCCGGCCGGTCAGATCCTCGGCCGTGAGCTGGCGTCGTACCTCGTGGTCAAATGCGCGACGAAAGGCTTCGAGGTTGGCCTGGGGCAGTGACAGGCCGGCGGCCATCGCATGCCCGCCGAACTTGCTGATCAGCCCGGGTTGGCGTGCCGCCACTGCGTCCAGGGCGTCACGGATATGCAGCCCCGGCACCGAGCGTGCTGAACCCTTGAGATCACCGTTGCCGGCATCGGCAAAGGCAATAACCGGCCGGTGATACCTGTCCTTGAGGCGCGAAGCCAGAATACCGATCACGCCCTGATGCCAGTCCGGATCGAACAGGCACAGACCAAAGGGCAGGTCGCTGTCCGTAAGATCCATCGCCGCCAGCGTCGCCAGGGCCTGTTGTTGCATGTCACGCTCGATGGATTTGCGATCCCGGTTGAGGCTGTCCAGCTCGCGGGCAATATCCAGCGCCAACGGCTCGCTGTCGGTGAGCAGGCATTCGATCCCCAGGCTCATGTCGTCCAGGCGACCGGCGGCATTGAGGCGCGGACCGACGATAAAGCCCAGATCGGTCGACACCAGACGCTGGGCCGGACGCCCGGCCACTTCCAGCAGCGCGCGGATACCCGGGCGGCAACGACCAGCACGGATCCGCGCCAGCCCCTGATGCACCAGAATACGGTTGTTGGCATCCAGCGGCACCACATCGGCGACCGTACCCAGGGCGACCAGGTCCAGCAGCTCGCCGAGGTTGGGTTCGGGACGCGTCGTATTGAACCAGCCCTGCTCGCGTAGCGCAGCGCGCAGCGCCAGCATCACGTAGAAGATCACCCCGACACCGGCAATCGCCTTGCTGGGAAATTCACAACCCGGCTGGCTGGGATTGACAATGGCGTCGGCTGCGGGCAACTGCTCAGCCGGCAAGTGATGGTCGGTCACCACCACTTTCAGGCCCGCCGCCTTGGCCGCGGCCACACCCTCAATGCTGGAGATCCCGTTGTCGACGGTGACCAGCACCGCCGGGTTGCGCGCAAGGGCCACCTCGACAATTTCCGGGGTCAGACCGTAGCCGAATTCGAAACGGTTGGGCACCAGATAGTCCACCTGGCCGGCGCCAAGCGCGCGCAGGCCCAGCACCGCGACACTGCTGGCGGTGGCGCCATCAGCGTCGAAATCCCCCACCACCAGAATGGACTGCTGCTGCTGCAGCGCTTCGACCAGCACTGCCACCGCTTCGGGCATACCCTTGAACAACGTGAACGGCAGCAGCGCCTGCAGGCGTTTGTCCAGCTCGGCCTGGGAATTGACGCCGCGTGCAGCGTACAGCCGGGTCAGCAACGGGGGCAGATCACCCAGCGGCGGCAGGACTGGCGGGACTATGCGCGTTTCGATTCGCATGAACGATCAACGCTCCCCCATGAGCCATTCGAGGGGTAACTCGACCTGAACATCCGCATCACTCACATACAGCACCCCATCGGTAAGCATGAGGCCCCAGTCGAGGGTGCGGCTGAGATGGTCCGCCAGAAGATCGAGGGGCTCCTGGGGCAAGGCCGCGATGTGCAGGTTTTTCAGACCTGCCACGGCCGGCAAGACCTTGGCCGACCAGGCTCGGGCATTGCCATACACCAGTAGCGACACCCGCTCGGCCCGGCGCGAGCACCAGGTCAGGCGCTCGGCGTCCGGCTGGCCAACCTCGATCCAGTGCTCGATCCGATCATCCAGGCTCTTGTGCCAGAGCGCCGGTTCGTCGACCTCCGAGAGCCCCCGGCCGAAGGCCAGCCGCTCCTGATACCAGATGGCATAGGCCAGCACGCGGGCGATCATGCGTTGGCCGGTTTCAGATGGGTGGCGGGCGACGGTCATGCGCACGTCCTCGTAGACACCGCGGTCCGTGTCCGTCAGATTCATATGCACTTTGTAGGGGGTTGCTTGCTGAGCCATGGAGCGTCCAGTTCACCGCGAAAGGAGCAGCAGTGTACCGCAAAAACCGGTGTCCAGGCGCCGCGGCTACTCCTCCCCGTCCTTGCTGGCCCCGCTGCGCTCGAGCAAGAGCGGGACGAGATGCAGGGTGATAAACGCCAGCAGCGTGGCTACCAGAGCGACCACCTCCTGCCCCAGACCGACGGCTACTCCCATGGCCGCGGTCATCCACAGACCGGCGGCAGTGGTCAGCCCGCGCACATTGGCCAGGTTCTCGCTTTTCAGGATGGTGCCAGCGCCAAGGAACCCGACACCGGCGACCACTCCCTGAATGACACGGCTCATTGCATCATTCACCACGCCGGTGGTCTCTTCGACGATCCCCATATCGGCCGTAATGACAAACAATGCTGCGCCGATCGCGACCATCATGTGGGTGCGCAGTCCCGCCGCCTTGCCCTGGCTCTCGCGTTCGTAGCCGAGCATCGCGCCGAGCAGGGCCGCTACCGTCAGGCGCAGCGTCACGCGGATAGTCTGCTCGATATCATTGAGGTCGGAAAATTCGGCGGCGATGGTCATCGTTATCACTTCCCATGGGTTCATGCGCTCACTCCTTGTCTGATGCACTTTTCCCGCGCCCGGGCGGTTTCCGTTTGAAAGCGGATAGACGTCAAGGTTCGCAGCGGCCTTCACTTTGCTGCGGAACAACGGTCGTAACCATCAGTCTACAAGGGTAGGAGCAATTATCTTTTCATCAACAATGAGCGATTCACCATGCTGAAAGATCTGACCAACTTCACGAAAAAGCCTGTCCAGAACAAGGCAGAGCAGTTGATGTCCATGGGCGGCGGTATGCTGATGCTGCGCAAGGGTGTTACGCGACCCGGCATCATCGGCGCCGTCAGCCTGGCGATAGGTGCCTATACGCTCTACCGCGGCATCAAGGCGTATCGGGCCAGCCACACCGATGACCATCTCAACGCCAGCATGGCTACCCGGCCAGGGCCGGCTATCGCCAAGCCCGAAACCGCAGGCGCGCCCACCGTGCCGGCGACCCCGGTAAAGAGCCCTCTGGGCTGATTGACAGGGCCGGTCTCGGACGGCCGGTCTCGGAAGGCCGCCTGCAGGCGGCCATCCTGGGATCTACCAGCCCCGTCTCGATCCGGAAAGACCTCTCGCCTGTACCGCCCCCGCACCCTTCCCTACCGTTGCGCCCCGCCCATCGAATACACTGGCTCCCTTCCTTCTGGTTTGGACAACGGAGCATCAATGAGTACTGCAAAACCCCTGGCGGGACTCAAGGTCGTTGAGCTCGGCACCCTGATCGCCGGCCCCTTCGCCGCGCGCATTTGTGCCGAGTTTGGTGCCGAGGTTATCAAGGTGGAATCGCCGGACGGGGGCGATCCACTGCGCAAGTGGCGCAAACTCTATGAAGGCACGTCCCTGTGGTGGTTCGTTCAGGCGCGCAACAAGCGCTCACTGACACTCAACCTCAAGGCGCCCGAGGGCATCGGGATCATCAAGACGCTGCTGACCGACGCCGACATATTGATCGAGAACTTTCGCCCCGGCACCCTGGAAAAACTCGGACTGGGCTGGGACGTCCTGCACGCCCTCAACCCACGGTTGGTCATGGTGCGTCTGTCGGGTTTCGGTCAGACCGGCCCGATGAAGGAGCAGCCCGGCTTCGGTGCCGTTGGGGAATCTGTGGGCGGTTTGCGCTACATCACCGGCTTCGAGGATCGGCCGCCGGTACGCACCGGCATTTCCATCGGCGATTCGATCGCGGCCCTGTGGGGCGTGATTGGCGCCCTGATGGCCCTGCGGCACCGGGAGGTCGCCGGCGGGGAGGGTCAGGTGGTCGATGTCGCCCTGTATGAGGCGGTGTTTGCGATGATGGAGAGCATGGTCCCCGAATTCGACGTGATGGGCTTTGTACGGGAACGCAGCGGCAACATCATGCCGGGCATAACCCCCTCTTCGATCCACACCTGTGCCGACGGCAAGGCGGTGCAGATCGGTGCCAATGGCGATGCCATATTCAAACGGCTGATGCGCAGCATCAACCGGCCCGACCTCGCCGAGGATCCGGCGCTGGCCGACAATGCCGGACGGGATGCGCGGCGCGAAGAACTCTATGCCGTAATCGATGCATGGACCGCCTCGCTTGAGCAGTCGGAGGTATTGCGCGTTCTGGCCGAGGCTGAAGTACCCGCCAGTCGCATCTACTCGGTGGCAGACATGTTTACCGATCCGCAATTCATTGCCCGGGAGATGTTCGTGCAGGGACACCTACCCGACGGCAAGGCTTTCAGCATGCCCGGCATAGTACCCAAGCTGTCCGGCACACCCGGGGCAACCGAATGGGTAGGCCCGGCACTGGGGGAGCACACAGAAGCGATCTTGAGCGAGATGGGGTACAGCGAGGAAAGGATCAGGAACCTGAGAACCCAGGCCGTGATCTAGCGGGCAAAGGGCAAGTGCGTTGCAGCCAGCGGCATGGCAACGCATCACTCAGTCCCGTCCGGCGGGCATGGCCCGCCGCGGGCCTGACTTAACGAAACCCGAGAAAGGACAGAATGGCCAGAACGATAACGACAGCGCCAACGATATATACAATGTTATTCATGTGATCTTGCTCCAATTGTGGGATATAAGCCGCTTCGTGAACCCTGCGGCTTATCCATGGGACAACTGAAACAGGAAAACGTTGTATTTATCTTTCCACGGCCGCGCTCAACTGAAATCCTGCCTGTGCATCCACGGAATGATCCGCTCGAATGCCAGCTCGATATTCTGCAGGGAGGTCGAATAACTCAACCGCAGGGCATTGCTGCAGCTGTGGCCGAAGGTCTCCCCCGGAATGGTGCATACCCCGGTTTCCTTCAACAGACGCAACGCGACATTGGTGCCATTCACCCCCTCGGGCAGGGACGGGAACAGATAAAAGGCGCCCTCGGGTTTGTAGCCGGTCAGATGCGGCGTCTGCTCCACCAGCTCGACCACGCGATCACGGCGGCGAGTATATTCGGCCAGCATGCTGTCGATAAATTCGCTGCCCCCGTTGAGCGCCGCCACGCCCGCCCACTGGCAGGGTGTATTGGCCACGGTGGTAGTGAACATGTGGTAGCGCCGCAGTCGCTTGATCGCTCCCTGACTGGCAATGATCCAGCCAATGCGCATACCGGCCATGCTGTAGGTCTTGGAAAAGCTGCTGACCACCATGACGTGATCCAGATCACTGGTACTGCCCAGCACCGACGGATACTCCTTACCGTCATAGATCAGGTGATCGTACACCTCGTCGCTGATCACCTCGATGCCCCGGTAGGCCGCTTCCTGCAGGATGGCTTCCAGGGTTTCCTTCGGATAGACCGTGCCGGTCGGATTACTTGGCGAGTTGAGGATGATTGCATAGGTGTTGGGCTGGATCGCATCGATGACCTCCTGGGGATCGAGCTGGTGACCCTTTTCTGCCCGCGTCGCAATTTCCGTCACCTCCCCGCCATTCATGCGCAGCAGCGGGGCATACAACATGAATGCCGGGTCCGGCACGATAAAGTGACGCCCCGGGGCCGATACCGCGGTCAGCGCCAGATACAGCGCTTCAGTCGCCCCGGTGGTGATCATGATGTTGTCGGGCGTCAGCTTGCGCTGGTACCGGTTGCTGTAATACACCGCCAGGGAGTCGAGCAGCTCCGGCAGCCCGGCATCCATGGTGTAGCCGGTCTGCCCTGCGCGCAAGGCCTCGACGGCGGCGTTGACCACGTTTTCCGGCGCAGGCAGGTCCGGCTGCCCGATGGACAGGTGGATGACGTCCTCCATGTTCGCCGCCATATTTACCATCTTGCGGATACCCGGCACCGGAATGGCCATCATTGCCGGGTTCCAGATCGGATCTTCGGATTCGTACAGGTCGATATCCAGCGTGCTCAGGGACATGGCGCACCTCGTGCTTTGAATGAATGACCGGCCTCAGGCATTGAACAACTCGGGCCGACGGTCGGTTAACGGCGCAGCCTGCTGATAGGCATGCCCCGCCTGAAGCACCAAGGCATCGTTGAACCGGGCACCCACCAGTTGCAGGCTGATGGGCATGCCAGAGGTGTCAAATCCGCAGGGCACTGCCAGACCGGGCTGACCGGTCATGTTGAAGGGATAGGTAAAGGGCGTCCAGGTCGGCCAGCGTGTGCTGGGCCAGTCCCGAGGAACCTCGCGACCCGTTTCGAAGGCGGTAATCGGCAAGCTCGGCGTCAGCAGCAGGTCATACTTGCGATGGAAGTTGGCCATGCGCTCGCGCAGCGCCATGGACTCGTTCACCGCGCCCATGTAGTCGAGCATGCTCAGGCGTGCAGCCTTTTCTGCCACCTTGACCAGCTCCGGGTCCATGCGCTCGCGCTTCTTGCTACCCAGATCACGCATCGCATTAGCGGCGCCACCGTAGAACAGGTGGCCGAAGGCCGCCAGTGGATCGCTGAAGCCGGGGTCCACCCGTACCACTTCAGCGCCGAGATCCTCGAACACTTTCGCCGCCTGAGCCACTGCCGCCTCCACTTCGGGATCCACATCGACATAGCCGAGATTCGGGCTGTAGGCGATCTTCAGTCCCTTGACGCCCTTGTTGAGATCAGCCAGATAATCGATATTGCGCCGGGGCACCGCGTTGGTATCGCGGTGATCGGCCTCGCACAACACGTTCATCATCAGCGCGGCGTCTTCCACCGTCCAGGTCATCGGGCCGGCATGGGCCAGGGTACCGAACGGGCTGGCGGGCCAGTGCGGCACCTCGCCAAAGGACGGTTTGAGCCCGACGATGCCGCAGAAACCGGCGGGAATACGGATCGAGCCACCGGCATCGGTGCCCAGGGCCAGCGGCGCCATGCCCAGCGCCACCGCCACGCCGCTGCCGCCGCTCGAGCCACCGGCGGTCTTTTCAGGATTCCAGGGGTTGTTGGTGACCCCGTCGACCGGGTTGTCGGTCACGCCCTTCCAACCGAACTCCGGCGTGGTGGTCTTGCCGATAGGCACATACCCATGACGCGCCAGTGCGGCCGTTGCCGGCGCCGACTTGTTCAGTGTGCTCTGCGGATCGACCGTGTAGGAGCCCTTGATGGTCGGCCACATCGGGGTCAGGAACACGTCCTTGACTGCCACCGGCACGCCGTCGAGCAGCCCCTGGGCCTCGCCCGCCTGATAACGTTGCTCTGACTCACGCGCCAGTCCCAGTGTGGTATCCCGGTCCACCAGACAGAAGCCGTTGGTGTGGGTGTCGAGTCGCTCGATCTGGTCCAGCATCGCCGTGGCGACCTCCACCGGCGACAGCGTCTTGTCCTGATATTGCTGCAAGAGCTCCACAGCGGTCATGCGTAAGATCTCGTTGGACATATTTCTCTCCGTCTTGTCAGCCTGCTCGAATCACCCTTTGGCGACCTGATTGAATAATGTCTTGCCCTGAATCCAGCCCTTGAAATTGGCCACGAACTGTTCACCCAGCGCCTGCTGCCAGCCCCGGAAATCACCCGCCATATGCGCCGAAATCATCACATTGGGGGCTTCCCACAGCGGATGCTCGGCCGGCAGTGGTTCGGTTTCGAACACATCCAGGGCCGCGCCGCCGAGCTTTCCCGCCTGCAACGCAGCCAGCAGATCATCAGTGCGCACGATCGGGCCGCGCCCGACGTTGATCAGCCGGGCGCCGGGCTTCATGGCGGCAAAGGCCCGCTGGTCGAATAGCCCCTCGGTGTCTGGCGTCAGCGGCGCGGTTATAACCACGTAGTCCGCCTCGGGCAGACACGCAAACAGCTGCTCCTGGGGCAGGACCCGGTCGAAACGCTCATCCTCCCGCGCGGTACGGGCGATGCCGGTCACGCGCATTCCGACCGCACGCAACAGCGAGGCCACCTCACCACCGATCGAGCCGGCACCCACCACCAGCGCCTGCGCGCCCTGGATCATGCCGGTATCGCGGTGTTGCCAACGGTGTTCGCGTTGCAGGGCAAGATTGGTCAGGGTGTCCTTGGCAAACAGCAGCGCGGCACCGAGCACGTATTCGGCGATGCCCCGGTCAAATACACCGCGGGCATTGGTGATGGGTATGTCGCTTTCGACCAGGGCTGGAAACATCAGCGCGTCAACTCCGGCGCTGGTAGCGTGCACCCAGCGCAGTCGCGGTTTTTCAGGCCAGCAACGTTCAAGCAGGCCGGTGCGGAAATCAGTCACGACCAGCACATCCGCGTCCGGCAACAGTTCGCGCAACTGTGTCTCGTCACTGACGGTTTCGACGCGCACATCTTCCGGCAAGCCCCCGAGGCCAGGGAGCTCGTTTTCGCCAGCGGCGACCAATACCAGTACGAAAGTCATTACATGCAACTCCAACCATGGCGACGGGCCTTGCGGCACCGCCGGTAAAGCGACAGGCGATACGGATCAAACCGCTCGCACATTTGAATCAGACAAGGTGCGCGATGATGCCGTCCGCCACCTCCTTGCAGCCCCGTGCCGGTGGCGTGCTGGTCACCAGATCCTGCGCTACCGCCCCGCGCAGACGTTCAGCCGACAGCCCGAAGCCCAGCCACTCGAGCATCATTGCCGTAGTCAGCAGCATGGCCGCCGGATTGGCCTTGCCCTGACCGGCGATATCCGGCGCACTGCCGTGAGTCGGCTCGAACAGCGCGGGTCTGTCCCGGTTGTCCGGATTGATGTTGCACGACGGCGCCAACCCCAGGCCGCCCGACAGCACGGCAGCCAGATCGGTCAGAATGTCTCCGTGCAAATTGCTGGCCACCACGACATCAAACTCCCACGGGCATTGCACGAACTTCATGCAGGCAGCATCGACCAGCTGGTGGCTGACGCCGATCTCCGGAAATTCGCGGGCCACCTCGGCAAACACCTCGGTATACAGCTCACCCCAGGCCGGCTGGGCGTTACGCTTGGTGATCAGGCAGACCTGTGCCGCCGCACTGCCCTTCTCGGTGCAGAAAAAGCTCCGCTCTGCTCCATGGTCCTGCAGCCGTTCCCGGGCGCGGACAAAGGCATGCCGAATCAGTCGCTCGGTGCCGCGGCGGGTGAAGATTTCCAGTTGGGTTGCCACTTCATGGGGCGTACCCTGCTGCAGCCGCCCACCCTGGTTCACATATTCACCCTCGCTGTTTTCACGGATCACCAGCATGTCGACCTGTTCGGCCCTGGGGTCGGCGAGGTACCTCGGTGCGCCCGGCAACAGACGCGCCGGGCGCTCGCAGGCCCACAGATCGAGACCCTTGCGAAAGGTCAGCAGTGGTGCCAGGGATATCCCGTCGGGCAGCCGGTACCGCTCCTTGTCCTCAAGCGGCCCCGGATCGCCCAGGGCGCCGAGCAACAGGGCATCGTATTCGCATGCCTGTTGCAGCGCGTCGTCCGGCATCATCTGGCCATGCTCGCGATGCCAGGCGGTGCTGGGCCAGTCCAGCGTATCCCAGCTCAGCGGCAGGGCATCCTGCTCGCGCAGCAGCTCCAGCACCCGGACCGCCTGCTCCATGACCTCGGTTCCAATGCCATCTCCGGGCATCAGCGCAATACGCGCATCCTTTGCAGTGGCATTCATCACTCTACTCCGCGCCCATGCACAGGTATTTCACCTCGGTGTACTCATCCAGCCCATGGTGCGAGCCTTCCCGGCCCAGTCCCGACGCCTTGACCCCGCCAAAGGGCGCCGCTGCGTTGGATACCGCCCCTTCGTTGACGCCGATGATCCCCGCTTCAAGCTCATCGGCCACCCGCCAGATACGATGAATATTGGTGCTGTAGAAATAGGCCGCCAGGCCATAGGGAGTGTCATTGGCGATCTGCAGCGCCTCTTCCTCGGTATCGAACTTCATCACCGCGGCCAGGGGGCCGAAGGTTTCGTCTTCGCACAGCTCCATGTCCGGCGTGACGTCCGTAATCAGAATCGGGTGCACGTAGTTACCCTTGTCCACCTCGGGTCTCGGCCCGGCCACATGAGTCGCTCCCTTGGCCAGGGCATCCTCATAGTGGCGTTTGACCTTCAGTACCGCGTCATGGTTGATCAACGCCGACTGGGTAACACCCTCCTCGAAGCCGTCGCCGACCTTGAGCTTGCCCATGGCGTCGGCCAGCTTGGAAACAAACTGGTCGTGCACGCTGCGCTGCACCAGGAAGCGATTGGCGCAGATACAGGTCTGACCGGTATTGCGGAACTTGCTCATCATCGCGCCTTCCACCGCCCGGTCCAGATCGGCATCGTCGAATACGATAAATGGCGCGTTGCCGCCCAGCTCCAGTGACACTTTCTGCACATGCTCGGCGCACTGCGCCATCAGCTTGCTGCCTACCGAAGTCGAGCCGGTAAAACTCAGGGTGCGCACGATCGGGCTGCTGGTAAAGACCTTGCCGACCATGCTGGATTTGCCGGTGACCACATTGAACACGCCCGGCGGGATGCCGGCCTCATCCGCCAGTTCAGCCAGTGCCAACGCGGTGTAGGGAGTCGCCTCCGCCGGCTTGACGACCATCGAGCAGCCGGCAGCCAGCGCCGCCCCCGCCTTGCGGGTGATCATTGCGGCCGGGAAATTCCAGGGGGTAATCGCAGCGGTCACGCCCACCGGCAAGCGGGTCACCACGATGTGCTGGCCGGGCTTGGCACCCGGGATGGTCTCACCGTACACCCGGCGGGCCTCCTCGGCGAACCAGCGAATAAAGGACGCTGCATAGGCCACCTCGCCACGGGACTCCGCCAGGGGCTTGCCCTGCTCAAGCGTCATCAGCGTGGCGATGTCTTCCTGATGCTCGAGCATCAGGTCGTTCCAGCGCATCAGCAGATCCGCCCGCTCCTGGGCCGGCTTCTTGCGCCAGACCTTGAATCCCGCCTGCGCCTGATCAATCGCATCGGTGATCTCGTCAGCGCTCAATGACGGAATGGTACCCAGGGTTTCGCCATTGGCCGGGTTTTCCACGGTGACGGTCGACCCATCGGCGGCATCGCGCCACTGACCACCGATGTAGCTTTGCTGGCGAAACAGACGTTTGGACTTCAATCGGGAAAGGGACATTTTTCCTCCTTTAATCTTCTGGCGGTATCCAGAGAGCTCTGAATCCAAGGTAGGCCGGTTTACCCCCCGACGCAATGAACAATCCCCGCTGCCGGGCGCAGCGTCACAATCGCCCGTAGCTCTGACCCGGATCTGCGGGTAAAATCGCCGGTTTGAAGCCAACCAACGGGACAATGCAATGGGCCGCGCCTACCAGAACCGCAAAGAATCGATGGCCAAGACGGCCGATGCCAAAACCAAGGTCTACAGCAAGTACGCTCGCGAGATCTATGTCACCGCCAAGTCCGGCGGCGTCGACCCGACCGGCAACCTGGCGCTGCGGGGTCTGATCGAGCGGGCGAAGAAGGACCAGGTGCCCGCCCACGTGATCGACAAGGCCATAGACAAGGCCAAGGGTAGCGGCGGCGAGGATTTCTCGGTGGCACGCTACGAAGGCTTCGGGCCCGGCAACTGCATCGTGATCGTCGAGTGCCTGACCGACAACCCCAACCGCACCATCTCCGATGTACGCAACTGCTTCACCAAGACCAAGAGCAAGATGGGCACGCCCGGCAGTGTCAGTCACATGTTCGATCATTGCGCTATCCTGTCCTTTGCCTCCGAGGACGAGGAAGGGGTACTGGAAGCGTTGATGATGGCGGACGTGGATGTCACCGACATTGAGAACGAGAACGGCATGATCACCGTTTTTGCTGCCAACACCGACTATGGCAAAGCGAAGCAGGCGCTCGCGGACGCCTATGGCGATATCGATTTTGCGGTCGACGAAATTCAGTTTCTGCCCCAGACCTCGACTACGCTGGAAGGCGACGACGTCGCGCTGTTCGAGAAGTTTGTCGATATGCTCAACGATCTGGACGACGTTCAGAACATCTATCACAACGCGGAAATCTGAGGGCCACCCACCTCGCGTAGCCGGTTTTCGCGCCCACCCCAATTGATGGGAGTGCTGCATGTTTGACCTGGCTGTTTTTGCCCTGAGTCTGGTTCTACTCACGGTTACCGTGTTTGCCAGAGTAAGGCTCCGCGACTGGTGGCTGCGCGCCTGCGAGTTTCCCAGGGTACAGATCGCCTGCCTGGCGGGGATCTCGGCGCTGCTGTCGGTACTGATCGACGAGCCGTGGCGTACCTACAGCCTGGCCGCAAGCATCGGCGTGGTAGTGATCCAGGCCTGGTGGATCTTTCCCTACACCCGGCTGGCGCGCTGCGAGCTTCAGCAGGCCGAGCCGGGGCATGAGGAGCGTTGCGTCACCCTGCTGATTGCCAACGTGCTGACCCCGAACCGCAACGCCAAGGGCCTGATCGATCAGATCCTGGAACACCGCCCGGACATCGTGCTCACGCTGGAGAGCGATGACTGGTGGGGCGAACAACTGCACGCCGCCCTGGCGGAAGACTGGCCGATCCAGGTCAGCATCCCCCAGGACAACCTCTATGGCATGCACCTGTTCTCCCGTCTGGACATCGACGACCTGGAGGTCAAACGGCTGATCCAGGACGATATCCCCTCGATCCATGGCTGGGTGATACTGGACAGCGGCGAACGGGTTCGGTTGCACGCGCTGCATCCGCGCCCGCCCTCACCCCAGGAAAGCGAAACCAGTCTCTGGCGCGACGCGGAGCTGCTACTGGTAGGCCGCGAAATACGCGAGCAGGCGGGACCGGCGCTGCTGATCGGCGACCTGAACGACGTGGCCTGGTCGCGCACCACCAAGCTATTCACCCGGGTCAGCGGCATGCTTGACCCCCGCCGTGGTCGCGGCATGTTTGCCACATTCCATGCGGGTCACAGATTGCTGCGCTGGCCGCTCGACCACATTTTCGTCACCGAGCATTTCACCTTGAGGCGCATGCAGCGCCTGAAAGGGTATGGGTCAGATCACTTTCCAATTCTGGCCACGCTGTGCTGTCGTCCCTCGCGTAGCGATGAGAACGACCGCCCGGAACCCGAACAGGGTGACAAGGCCGCAGCTAGCGAGACCATTCGCGCTGCGCGAGCAGCGGCTCCACAGGCGGTCTAGTGGCTGGCAGCTCGGGGCAACGCTCAGGCGCGAAAATCTTCCAGCCACTCGCCTGCGGCGTGCGCCTCGCGCTCGTGGGTCGCATCGCGCCAGTCTTCCAGCAGCGCCGCCTCGTACCACTCGCGCATCGGCTTGAGCTCGAGCAGTTGGTCGACATAGTCCAGGGCGGCCGCTGACATCGCCAGATCATAGGTCTGGACGCGAAAAGCCACCGGCGCAAACGCAGCGTCCACCGCGGTAAACTGATTACCCGCCAGGAAAGGACCGCCGAAACGGTCCAGCCCCTGATTCCAGAGCTCATCAATACGATCGATATCAGCCTGCAGGCCGGCATCGATTGAGGCCATGCGGATACGCAAGCCGCAATTCATCGTGCAGATGCTGCGCAACGGGGCAAAGCCGGCATGCATCTCCGCGCTGGCACAGCGGGCCCAGGCCCGCGCAACCGCCTGCGCTGGCCAGACCTCAGGGTGAAGCTCCGCCAGGTATTCGAAAATGGCCATCGAATCCCACACCACGATATCGCCATGAACCAGGCAGGGCACCTTGCCGCTGGGGGAAAAACTGCGGTAGATCACTGGCGTGGCCTCCCCGGCAAACGGCATCAACCGCTCATTGAAGGGGATCTGCAACTGCTGCATCAGGACCCAGGGCCTGAGGGACCAGGAAGAGTAGTTCTTGTTGGCGATATACAGGTCTGGAATCATGCGTGGCTGCTCCATCAGAAATACATTCCTTGCGTTCCAGGAAAGTATGCACGAGAAGAGTCAGCCAACGCACGCACTTCTAAGGGCCCGGCCCGGGCTATTCGACTGCCGGAGTCGGCCTGACCAGGATTTCATTGACGTCCACATGGGACGGCTGTGACAGCGCGTACAGCACCGCGCGGGCAATATCCTCCGGCTGCAGTGCCCGCTCGGGCGGCTGGTCGAAAAACGCCGTATCGACCATGCCGGGCTCGATCAGCGTGACCCGCATGCCACTACCCCGCACCTCCTCGCGCAGGCCATAGCCGATCGCCGAGACAGCCCACTTGGTCGCACTGTACATGGAGCCAGGGATGGTCACCCGGCCCGCCGCCGAACCGGTCAGCAGCAGGTGACCGCGGCTTCTGCGCAGCGCCGGCAGGCAGGCCTGCACGGTAAGACCCACCCCCAGGATGTTGGTCAGGATCATGTCCCGCCAGACGTCCGGGTCCGCCTCGCTGAACCCGCCGGGCTCGCCACCGCGGCCGGCGTTGGCAAAGACCGCATCGATCTGACCGAAGGCATTCTCGGCCTCATGGGCGAGATTGAGCTGATCGTCGTGATCCTGTACGTCACAGGCCACGACTATCGCACGGTCGCCGCCGCCAAGCTCCTGCTGGAGGTCCCGCAGCTTTTCCCTGGAACGGGCAGCCAGCACCAGCCGATAACCGGCCCTGCACGCTTCTCGGGCGGTGGCTGCACCAATGCCGGACGAGGCGCCGGTAATCAAGAGGACGGGGTCTGCCATATCAGTCTCCTTTTCACGCGATGGGATCCTGTTGGACGCCGGGGCGGGCCCACAGTTCGCGGAGATCTGCTATGGAGTTACTGCAAGGTGTGACAGCCGTATGGGCCGGTCGGTCCCGGGCAGGCCGTGGAAACGGTCGGCCCGGGAAGGAGGGATCAGAGCATGGAATTGAGACGTTGACGAATCAGCGCGTCGGCCTCGGACATGATGCGATCCAGCAGCTCCTGGCAGGTGGGTATGTCGTGGATCAGACCAGCCACCATGCCGCAGGACCAGGCACCGATTTCCATCTCGCCTTCCTTCATGATGCGCGGGTAGACGCCGGCGACTTCTTCGATGATGTCCTTGAACTGCAGATCGGCGCCCAGACGCTTTTCCTTCTCGATGATCCGCTCGACCGCAGCGTTGTTGAGTACGCGCTCGGTGTTGCGCAGCGGACGCATGACCAGACGGGTATCGAGCTCGCTGGCGGCAACGATAGCCTGCTTGACGTTTTCGTGTACCGGAGCTTCCTGGGTGGCAATGAAGCGGGTGCCCATGTTCATCCCTTCGGCACCCAGCGCCAGCGCCGCTACCAGTGAGCGCGCATCGGCCATGCCGCCTGAGGCAACAAAGGGGATTTCCAGCTCGTCGGCGGCGCGCGGCAGCAGAATCATGTTGGGGATATCATCTTCACCCGGGTGGCCACCGCACTCGAAACCGTCGACCGATACCGCGTCACAGCCGATCGCCTGCGCCTTAAGGGCATGGCGTACGGAGGTGCACTTGTGGATCACCTTGATGCCGGCATCCTTGAGCACAGGCATGTATTGCTCGGGGCTGCGACCGGCGGTCTCGACGTATTTCACGCCACCATCGATGATCGACTTGATATAACCGGGATAATCCGGGGTATTGAGCGAAGGCAGGAAGGTCAGATTGACCGCGAAAGGCTTGTCGGTCATGTCCCGGCAGCGCGCGATCTCGTTGGCCAGATCGGCGGCGCTTTTCTGCGTCAGACCGGTGATGGTACCCAGACCGCCGGCGTTGGACACAGCGGCTGCAAGCTCGGCGAAGCCGACATAGTGCATACCGCCCTGGATGATGGGATGCTGAATGCCGAACAGTTCAGTAATACGCGTTTTCACGTTCAATTGCCTCTTGTAGTGGTACACCGGCCCTCTGCCGGGTGGATAATGCGAATGACGACGCTAATTTCGTCCGGGGCAAATTGCAAGCTTTTGCCTGCCTGCCCGGGCTTGTGCAGCCTGTCAGATATCCTCGAGCGACCCCGCAACGGGTGCCGGGTCGCCATCATGCCGGGCATCCCGACGCAGCGGGAGATAGTCCCGCTCGGCAAACACCTCGGCCAGAATCGACTGCTCGATAAAGCTGCGCTCGCCCACCTTCACCGGGACCCTGACCACCAGATGTATGGCATCCGGCGCCGGCACCTGGAGCGTTACCCGCGGCTCGACCGCCGGAACCGCAAGTCCGCGGTTGGCACTGACCCGGCTCATGTAGGTGCGCACCTGCTCGAGATAGGCGGCGCACTGCCGGTTGGCCGCGGTCAGACAGGCCTGCTGCGCTGCGCGCCAGTCATCTGCGCGGCGAAAGGGAATGGTGAAGACGTGGAAGCCGTAGTTCTCGGTAAAGCTCTCGTTGATTACCGGCTCGGAGACAAACAGCGCGTTGGGTATCACGATCATCCGACCTGTGCGCTGCTGCAGGTTGCCCGGCCCTACTTCCAGCACCGTCGTGGCCAGCAGACTCTGGTCGATCACATCTCCGCGAAAGTCCTTGACCTGAATACGGTCGCCCAGATTGAACGACCGCGAGCCGCTCTTGAGCATCGAACCGGTCAGACAGAGGATCAGCTCCTTGGTGGCGACCACGAAGGCCACCGCGATGGCGACGATCGACAGGGCGAGCGTACGTAACTCATCGCCCCAGATGATCACCAGCCCAAGCAGTGTCAGCAGCAGAAAGCCGTTACGCGAGTTGACCAGCCAGCGTCCGCGCAACTCGGGCGATATGACGGTACGGCGAATAAACCGCGCCGTCAGCGCCCGCGCCACCAGAATACCCAGCAGCAGGGCCATGGTACTGATCAGCAATCGCAGGATGCCATCGGGAAACTCGAAGCCCTGCGGCACGACATTAAGGCTTTCCAACATGCTCTACCCCATCGACGATTACGAGTAGCGAATCATCCTGTGCTGCCCGCCAGGCGTCAATGACACCCGCCCTGGGAGTGCTTGCACCGGCCCCATGGCAGCGTGCCAGCCATGCAACCGCACACAATATTATTTCGCTCTCGAATTATTAAAAGAGTCGCTCTGCCTCCAAAAGGTAATATTACTGGGTTAGCCGGGGACCCATCTATGGTGTATAGTAATTACACATATAAATTATACATTGAACAGGACAGGTTCCTGCTCCTATGGAGGTCGCACATGAAGAAGGATCCAAACAAGGGCTTTATCGCACTGCTCGGATGGGCACCCAACGCGGTGGAAGCCGCAGCCACCTTCGATCGTCGCTACGTGGTCGTCGCTCCGGAATGGGCCGAGGAATACTGCAAGACCCACGACATTCCCTATGTGCCCTGGAATTTCGAACGACTCAACGACCGCTCCATGGAGATCGCCCAGACCCTCAAGGACATGGGCGTCGACGTCTCAATACCGCTGTTTGAAGAAACGGTCGAATGGGCTGGCGCCATCAACTCGGTCCTGCTCGACAATCCCCGTCTGTTTGGCCAGTCAATGCTGATGCGCGACAAATCGCTGATGAAGCGCCGCGCACAGCTGGGGGGCATCCGGGTCGGTATCTTCGAGGAAGCCCACGACCGCGGCGATGTCATGCGTTTTCTCAAACGCGTCAACCAGACCCTGCTCAAGCTCGACGGTGACCCGAACGATCCGATCCACCTCAAGGCGTTCGACAAGGCGGGCTGCCTGGGACACCGCGTAATCCGTACACCAGACGATGTGGACGCCATCCCGGACGACGAGTTCCCGTCGCTGATGGAGTCACACCTTGACGGCTGGGAGTTTGCGGTCGAAGCCTGGATTCACAACGGCAAGATCCGCTTCCTGAATATCTCCGAATATGTGCGCCTGGGCTATTCCGTGCACGTGCCTGCTTCGCCCAAATTGGAGGAGTACCGTCCGCAGATCGTCAAGCAGATCGAAAAGCTGATCAAGACCTTCGATATCGAGTTCGGCATGATCCACCCGGAATACTTCGTGACCAGCGATGGGGAGATGTACTTTGGCGAGGTGGCTTACCGTCCGCCGGGCTTCAAGGTGTTCGAGCTGCTGGAGCGCGTCTACAAGGGCTTCAACGCCTATCACGCGAGCATGCTGGTGTTCGATCCGAAATCCACCGAGGAAGAAGTCGAAGCCTACTTCCCCAAGGAGATCGAGGATGCCGATGGTTACGCCGGCTGCTTCGGCGTCTACCCGCGCCGCCGGGTAGTCAGCAAGCTCGAGATACCGGAGGAAACGGAAGATCACCCCTACTTCGAGTCCCACGAACTGACCACGCCGCTGGAAGAGACCGTGACCAAGCGCACTGCGTTCGGCACCCACTGGGGCCTGATCTACTTCAAGGGCGATGACGCCACCACGATGCACGATCTGCTCGCCCGTCAGGAAGAGCTGGATTTCTACGTATAGCGCCAGGCGCATTCGGTCCCTATCATGGGCAGCAATCAGAACGAGTAGGGAGTGTGTGCGTGGCTGAGCAGAATACGCAGAATCCACCGGATGACGGCAGGCTTGACCTGCTGCTGCCCCGGTTTGACGAGGCATTGGAGCTGCTGGACCGCGCCCCCGAGTTTGCCAAGGCAGGCAAGCTCGGGCGAGTGTTTGATACCGCTCGGCGGGTCTTGATGGAGCCGGGTGGGTGTGCCGCCCTCGAAGCGCGGGCAGCCACGCTGGAGGCGGCAGGGGTGTTTGCCGGTTCCGATTGGGCAACCCCCGAGACGCTGGTGCCTGCGCTTACCCCGCAAACCCTTTCCTGTGCAGACCCACATACTCTGGTCATCGAGGCCTTGAGCGAACTTCGGTTGCTCGCGATTGCCCGCGGGCAGCTCGAGCATGCGACGGTCTCCGCCGAGCATGCGCATCATTTCCTGACCCAGGTGCTGGCCAGTAATCTGGCCCTGCTCTTCTCGCCACCCAGCGAGGCCGAGCGGGAAACCCAGGGACGCATGGCTCAACTGCCACGCAACCTGCTACAGCACCTGGCAGCACTCATTGGCTACCAGCATATCGTCGATCAATTGATCGGCGAGATCTGGCGCATTCTGCAGCAACGTCCGATCCAGGTTGATCCGGTCAAGCGCATGATCACGCAGATCGCGCTATGCCAGGCCAACCCGGAGATTGACCTTGGCACCAGCGGCCAGGGTGCCGACCGACTGGTGAGCAGTCTGTACGGACCGACGCAGGCCTGCCGGGAGGACCCCGGCATCGCCATCTATCAGGAACGGCTCGATTACATGGACCATGCCGCGCTGCAGAGTGAAGCTACCGGCTTCGCCCGGGCGATGCACGACACCGGTCTGGCGTCGGCCTACCACGCGGTACTGATGCGTCATCTATTCAGCCAGGCAGAACATCTGCTGGCCGAGGCCATGGGCCTGTCGGCCACCGGCCGTGACTGTCTGCTGTGCTATCGCGAACTGGTGTTGGCGCTGATCGACAAGGGCGTGCACCCCGGCACCCCACAGGCAATCTATGGCCTCGCGCTGATGCTCGAGCGCGGTATCCTGTTTCAATTACCGGTCGCTCCGGCGATGTGGCGCCAACTGGGGCTGCCGCTGTCGGACTGGGCGCGGGAGCGCCTCACGCTCGCCTTCGGTACCGCAGTGCCGGCCGAAGCCCTGCTGCTTGAAGGCGTGCTCTGCATGCTCGGGCTGCCGCTGGGGGTGGGCCAGGGCAACAATCCGACCTGCCAGTCGGCGCGGGCCCTGTCGATGTGGGCCTACAACGACCCGGACTACCTGCTGCAAATGGTCACCTGGGCCGCGCGTGATGATGAGATCATCATGCATTTCGAGGGCCAGCCGATTTCTTCCCAGGAAAGCCTTGGCGGCGTGGCCACCAGTCTGCCAATCGACCTGGACGCGGTGTCCCTGCTGGTGGTGCCGCACCTGGATCGCATTTATGCGGAAATGGGGCGGCGCTGCATCGGCCGTGAAGGCGACCCGCACCGCTGGGTCAATCCCGAGTTTCATGGCTGGTGGGCCGGGCGCGGCTTCCGACTCAACGTGGATGTGCCGACCGGCAATCTGGTCGATCTGGATGACTTTCTGCGCCACTTCTATGCGGCCTATCACCCCTACCACAATGGCAACCAGCCGTTGATCCACCCGCAGCCCGCCGGCATTGCCGTTACCGATAGCGCAGCGCGCTTCATCGGCTGGCACGCGATCACCATATTGCGGGTAAACCTGGACCAGAAGGACCAGATGCGGGTGTACTTCTACAACCCCAACAATGACAGTGGGCAGAACTGGGGCGATGGGGTCGAAGTCAGCACGGCCGGGCACGGCGAACGCTTCGGCGAGGCCTCACTGCCCTTCGCCCAGTTTCTTTCCAGGCTGTACATCTTTCATTATGACCCGCTGGAGCACGGGGAACCGGCTTCCATTCCCCGGGAGGAGCTGGACGAAGTCATCGGCTATATCCAGCGCAGTTGGGGTGTCGGACGCATGCCGGCAGAGACAGGAGAGCAGTCTGCCGGCGGCTGAACCCGGACCGCAGGCGGCCGGGCAGCGCCACTGGCCGCGCTAGCGGTCGTTGCGCAACGGCCCGAATTCGACCGGCACCCAGGAAAAGGCTGCTCCGTCCCGGCGCACATGGCCGAGCCCCGGGAATGGCAGGTGAGCTCCGGCTACCCAGAACCGATTGGCGGCAGCGTCATTGAAAACCCGTTTGCGGGTGGCCAGTGCCGCTTCGCTGTCGACGTCGAACTCGATGGTCACATCGGGACGGGCAAACTGCACCGTGTGGCTGTGGACAATATCGCCCCAGACCATCAGGTCCTGCCCTTCCGACTGGAATAGATAGGCATTGTGTCCGGGCGTATGCCCGTTTGTCGGTACCGTAAGCAGGCCGGGCATCAGCTCGGTATCGCGCCCGTATTGCTTCAGACGCTTGCGCGATGCATAGGGCTCGACCGCCGCCTGCGCCATTTTGAAAAAGGGTTGTACCGCTTCAGGCATGGTGGCTGCCAGCTCCTCATCCAGCCAGTAGGCCGCTTCCTTGCGCGGCACATGCACCGTGGCATTGGGGTACGTGGCCGACCCATCGCTGTTACGCAATCCGCAGGCGTGATCGGGGTGCAGGTGGGTGAGCAGGACCATGCTGACCTGTTCCGGCTGGTAGCCGGATGCCTTGAGGTTGCTGGCAATATTGCCCAGCGTCGGACCGAAGCATTGGGCTGCCCCCACATCCACCAGCACCAGTTCGGTGCCGGTGTTGACCAGATAGGCGTTGACCGCGGTCTGCACGCCATTGTCCGCAGTCACGAACATTCGACTGAAAAGCGCCTCCAGGTTATCCGCATCGATCCCCTTGAGCATGGCCGGATCCAGATCGACGTAGCCGTCATAGAGCGCCGTAACCTCGAACTCGCCCAGGTTCATCCGGTAATAGCCAGGCACCTGTTCCTGTTGCTTGGGCACCGGAGCGGCACTCGCCAGGCAAGAGGTCAGTACCAGGGCCGAAAGAACGGTCCTGCCCAGGTGAGCGGTCAAGTTGGTCAGTCTGATCATCGGTCTATCCATGCTGTTTTCATAGGCTGCAAGGATGGAATCTTTTATCGCCCGCTGCAAGGGCTCGTCCGGACACCGCCCTCATCCCCCGCTGGTTTCTGGCCGGTGCATCTGGCGAAACCAGCGGTAAACGACCCAGGCGGCTGCCAGCAGATAAGGTACCGCACCCGGCACCCACATGATCAACCCGGCAAGCTGCTGGTCCTCGAGATCCCGCGCCTCGCCGTACAGTGGCGCCTGGGCGAACGTCAACAGAGCCCCCAGAAAACCGGTATGCATCAACGTCAGCAACAGGGCAAACAGCGCCCAGTGCGTGTGGCGCGTGCGGTTGTAGAGAACCGCCCACCAGAACAGACCGGCGGTGATAAGGAACATCGCGTGCTCCAGCACGTGCCACCAGGGATCCTCCAGCGCCAGTTGGTAAAAGCGTGGAATATGCCAGAACCAGATCGTCAGCCCGTGCAGGTAGGCCATGAGTACCGGGTGCCGGGTCATTCGCAGCAGGGGACGCCAGCAGCTGACCAGCCATCGCCCGCCCCCGGCCACCAGGCGCGCCAGCGGACGGCTGATGACCCACAGGGGCGCTATGACCCCCATGAACAGCATGTGCTGGGTCATGTGCGCGCTGGTACTGCTCTCGGCCCAGTCATCCAGCGGACCCACCACGGCAAACAGTGCCAGGGCCGTACCCAGATGAAATGCTGCCGCACGCCAGCCGGCCGCCGGTCGGCGACGTGCGCCCAGCAGGTAGAACAGCCAGACCGCGCCCAGAACGAGCATCCCCAGCAGGATCGATATTCGCTCCTCCAGCGTACCGGATGTCGGGCTGTGGGCCAGTGCCGGCATACTCATACCGCACAGCAGCCATGCCAGCGGCGAGACGCTCCGGGCCATGCATCTCATGTGCACGGCGGAAGCATCAGGGCCGGCATCGCCACCGCCAGGGTGGCGAAGGCGCCAATCAGATAGACAGCACTGGCGGCGCTGGCGATGAAGCGCTGGTTGTCCCTGTCCACGCCGGATTCTGCGCTGGGCTCAGGTCGCGCCTTCCAGCAGCGCCTGGCGCAATAGAGCAGGAACAGGGATATCAGCAACCCCAACAGCAGCAGCGTGATATTGAGCCAGGTCAGCCTGCCCGCCTCCACGTCCGGCGGCGTCAGCGAGCAGGCCACGGTGAGCCCGCCATACAGGGTTACGAACCAGGCGCTCCAGACGATCAGCCCGAAAAACATCTGCAAAGGATGGGAGGGAGCAAACATCAGACACCTCCCCATGCCAGCGGCAGCAGCACAAAGGCCGCAAAACTCATCCAGAACACACCCAGGGTAAATATCCAGAAGGGGCCGAGCACCACGGGTTCATAGGGAATCTGCGCACTGACGTAGCCCAGCCGCAGCCGCACCGCCTGCAATCCGGTGAGTACGACAGCCAGGGTACTGTGAATCAGCTGGTAGATGACCATGACCGTGATCACTGCGTCATGGGCGGTGTGCGAGGGATACAAGGGGGCGTTCACCAGCAGCCAGAGCAGCAACAGCACATGCAGCCCGCCGAGCAGGCTGGCCAGCCAGAAGCGGCGAGCCAGGCCACGCGTGTCGCGTCTGCGCAGTCGTGCCAGACCGCGCGCATAGACCAGCACGGCGAGACTGAGCAGCGCCCCGCTGACCGCCAGCGGAACCAGGGGCAGCGGCCCCTCCCCGGGTACGCTCCACAGGGGCGCCACTGTCCACAGGTAGAACCAGCCGAATACCAGCGACAGGTACAGCGTGGCATTAGCCATCAGTGCCACCACCATGCCCCACAGGCCAGGACCGTCGAAGGTTCGCGAATGCAGCGGCGGGTCGGTCGGATCGTCATCGCGCAGGGGCGTGACACCCGGGTGGCCGCCGTTATGCCAGCTCCAGCGCAGCAGTAACACCACCGCGACGACGGTAGCGACCAGCGCGAGGCTATACACCTTGACCAGCAAGCTGAGACAGACCATACCGATCGCCGCAGCGCATTGCAGCGGTAGCCAGGAGTTGGACGGCAGGTTCACGACTTCCCGCACCTTGCCGGTAATGGCGTCTGACCCCCAGGTGTCCCGGCGATCGTGCTGCACCCGGGCAAGGCCGTACTCGCCGGCGGCGATGCTTGCCGGTAGCGACCTGTCTTCCCACATGGGATGCCGGGTGCGTACCGTTGGCAGGCTGGAAAAATTGTAGGCCGGTACCGGCATGGGCATGGCCCACTCCAGGGTATCGGCGTTCCAGGGGTTGCGCGATGCTCTGCTACCGAAGCGGAAATGCAGCGCAATATCCAGGATGATGGCTGCGACACCGATGGCCATGATGAAGCCGCCCACCGAGGAGATCAGGTTCAACCAGCCCCAGCCCATTGCCGCCTCATAGGTATAGATGCGCCGGGGCATGCCCAGCAAGCCGGTCAGGTGCATGATCAGGAAGGTGACATTGAAGCCGACGAACACCAGCCAGAAACCCCAACGCCCCAGGGTGTCGGAGGGCATGCGACCGGAAACATGGGGCAGCCAGTAATAGAGGCCCGCCACCAGCGGAAAGAGCATACCGCCGACCAGCACGTAGTGCATGTGGGCGACGACAAAATGGGTGTCGTGTACCTGCCAATCGAAGGGCACCAGGGCCAGCATCACGCCGGTCAGGCCACCGTTGACGAATATCACTATGAATCCGAGGATCCACAGCATCGGCAGATGGAACACCACACGCCCAGCCCACAGGGTGGCCAGCCAGGCGAATATCTGCAGCCCCGTGGGAATCGCCACCAGCACGCTGGCAACCGAGAAAAAGGACAGGGCCAGCTGGGGAATGCCCACCGTGAACATATGGTGGACCCACAAACCGAAGCTGAGAAAGCCCATCAGAATGATACCCACCACTATCCAGCGGTAGCCGACCAGGGGGTGCTGGGCAAACACCGGGATCAGGGTCGACACGATGCCGGCCGCCGGCAGGAACAGGATGTACACCTCGGGGTGGCCGAACAGCCAGAACAGATGCTGCCAGAGCAGCGGATCACCGCCCCCGGCCACCTCGAAGAATACCCAGCCTGCTGCCCGCTCAAGCTCCAGCAGGATGCTGCCGAGGATCAGCGGCGGGAAGCCGAAGATGATCATCAGGGCCATGGCCAGGATGTACCAGCAGAAGATCGGCATCTTGCTCAGCGCCATGCCCTGGGTACGGGTCCGCAGGATGGACACCACCAGCTCCACCCCGGCCGACAGCGCCGAGATCTCGACAAAGGTGATACCCAGCAGCCAGAAATCCGAGCCGGGTCCGGGCGAATAGGTCGCACTGCTCAGCGGGGTATACATGAACCAGCCGGTGTCCGGCGCAATGCTGAGCACCAGACTCGAGAGGATGATCAGCCCACCGAACAGGTAGCAGAAATAACCCAGCGCACTGAGGCGGGGAAATACCAGGTCGCGCGCGCCGATCATTTTCGGGATCAGGTACATCGCCATGCCTTCCAGCACCGGAATGGCAAACAGGAACATCATCACGGTGCCGTGCATGGTGAACAGCTGGTTGTACAGCTCTATGCCGACGATATCCTGATCGGGCAAGGCCAGCTGGGTACGCATGAGCATGGCCAGCAGACCGCCAACCAGGAAAAACATCAAGCCGGTGACAATGAAGCGCAAGCCGATGGTGGTGTGATTGACCGCCGACAGGGCGCGCCAGCCCGGCAGATTGCCCCATACGCGGGAAAATTCGCTGTGCCGCTGCGGATGTTGGTCTATCAGCGGATCAGTCATGCGGGTACGCCTCCCTGCCCCTGGGCGCAACGGCGCGAGCTGCCAATAGCCGTACTCGCTGCTACGCTGTGAATAGTTGCCCCCGTCGGGGCGGTATCGATCACTCTGTGTCCGGGAGCCCCATGGCCGAAGAACAAATCCGCAGCAAGATGTCCATTCGCGGTCATCCGATCCATCCGATGCTGATCCATTTTCCGGTAGCCGCGCTGATCGGCCTGATCGGTGCCGACATCGGCTTCCTGCTGACCGATGACTATTTCTGGGCCCGGCTGGGGCTCTGGCTGGCCGGGATTGGTGCCATCGGCGGCTGGCTCTCGGGGCTGATCGGCATGCTGGATCTGATTATCGTGGCCCAGATACGCAGCCTGATCACCGCCTGGTGCCATGGCATGCTGGCAGTCATGATGCTGTCGCTGGCTACCCTCAACTGGCTGCTCCGGGTCAACGGCGCGGATGTGGCCATCGAGCCCTGGGGTTTGTATCTGTCGCTGCTGACCGGACTGGTGATCTCGCTTACCAGTCTGCTGGGGGGCCAGCTGGTCTATGACCATGCGGTGGGCGTCTCGCCGGAGAAAATGGCCGAGCGCAGGGAAAATCTCTAGCCGGCAGCTGAACAGGCGCATCATAGCCAGTCTCCGACGGCCGGCTTGCCCAGTACGGTCCAGACGATCAGGAGCATGAGCAGGCCGCTGACCAGGCCGAGCAGTACACACCAGGGCACCACCGGCTTGCCGTTTTCCGCCTCGGCACGCAGGATCAGCAAGCCGGCCAGGGTGTGGCAGACCACCAGCAGCGTGACCAGTGTCAGCTTCATGATCAGCCAGGGATCGGTGGTGTAATTGAGGGTGAAAACCAGGGTGCCGGAAATGATCGCCGTCAGGGCTGCCGGCGTGGCCACGTAGGTGAAAACGGCCCGCGAGATCGAGTCGTAGGGGACCCGGGGCTCCCTTATCTTTTCATCCCGAGTGATGCGTCCGGCGATGAGCGCCGGCAGGTACAGCAACGACGCGGCCCAGAACAGAACCGAGATGATATGCAGCAGCAAAAAACCGAGCATCCGGTTGGCAATCTCCTTGTTGGCTTGCTCGTGCAACCATTCAAAGGATATTGACAACAGCCAGGCCGAAAGTTGCCCCGATCACACAGAAAGCGATCAGGGCCAGCAGTCCATCATGCGCCACCAGGGCCAGACCCAGTGCCGCCAGCGCGACGCCGACCGCAGAAGCGCTGAATGGCACCAGCTCGAACATCGGCATGACCACCGCAATGCAGACACAGAACAGGGCTGTCAGATAGGCACCGGTACGGCTGACGAGGAAGGTGAGTCTGGGCCGTGTCAGGCGATCGACCACGCGGGCCGGCGGCATGATCCAGCGCAGCGCCGCCAACACCTGCTTCTTGCTCAAGGAGCGATTGAGCAACCAGTGCGGCAACCAGAAATAGTGGCGGCCTATCAACAGTTGCACACCGATCAGCAGAATGAAGGCCGCGCTGACCGAAGCCATACCGGGGATACCACTCAACGGGGAGGTCAGCGTCAGCCCTATGACCAACAGCAAGGGGCCAAAGGAGCGCGAACCAACCGATTCGACCACGATGCCCAAGGAGACTTCACCGTTTTCATTGGCCAGCGTCGCGATGTGATTGAACAACTGCTCCAGGTTCCGCAGTTCCTGAACCATAACATCCTCTAGTCAGCAGGAGGAGCGGACAGGCAACTCCCTGTATCTCCCTTTGAGGCCTTTTGAGCTGCAAGGTTCGATGGACTGCTCAGACCTGACCGAGGGGCAGAGCCGCCACGGCCAGGCCCTCGGCTCAGAGAGGCTTGCCGCGATTGCCATGGGCCGCGACAAAGGACTGCACGGCATGCAGCTCGTTGGCCAGGACGGTAAACCGCTCATCGCGTTCGAACAGATCATCGAGGTGGGCCGGCAAGGCCGGCTCGACATTCACGTCTGCCTTGAGTACCGCCTCGGGGAACTTGACCGGGTGTGCCGTTCCAAGGGTGATCATCGGCAGCGTCATGGAGCGGCGGCACTCGCGCGCGGCACGGACCCCGATGGCGGTATGCGGATCCAGCAGCTCGCCGGTGCTCCGATACACCTCGGTAATGGTACTGCAGGTATCTTCGTCATCCACCGCGAGCGAATCAAACAGACGGCGCGTCTCGGTCCAGCGCTCCTCTTCGACGCTGAGCTTGCCCGATGCCTTGAACTCCGCCATCAACTGGGCGACGGCCGGACCATTGCGGCCGTGCATGTCGAACAGCAACCGCTCGAAGTTCGAGGACACCATGATGTCCATGGACGGCGACAGGGACGGGTGCAGGGTGTCCTTGGCGTACTGGTTACCGCTCATGAAGCGATGCAGGATGTCATTACGGTTGGTTGCCACGATGAGCTGGCTGATCGGCAAGCCCATGTTGCGTGCAAGGTAACCGGCGAAGATGTCGCCGAAGTTACCGGTGGGTACCGAAAACGCCATCGAGCGTGCCGGACCACCCAGCTGCAAGGCCGCGTGGAAGTAATAGACGATCTGCGCCATGATGCGCGCCCAGTTGATCGAGTTGACTGCGACCAGCCGGGTGCCCTTGAGAAAGCCCTGATCAGCAAAGCTGTTCTTGACCATCTCCTGGCAATCGTCGAAGTTGCCTTCGACCGCGATATTGTGGATGTTGTCGCCCTTGATCGTGGTCATCTGCCGACGCTGCACCTCCGACACCCGGTTATGCGGGTGCAGGATGAAGATATCCACGTTCTCGCAATGCTTGCAGCCCTCGATCGCAGCCGAGCCGGTATCACCCGAGGTGGCTCCCATGATGACCACACGCTCGCCACGCTTGAGCAGGAAGTGGTCCAGCAGGCGGCCAAGCAGCTGCAGGGCAAAATCCTTGAACGCCAGGGTCGGACCGTGGAACAGCTCCAGCACCCATTCGTTGGCCCAGAGCTGACGCAGGGGCGCCACCGAGCTGTGGGCGAATACGCCGTAGGTATCCTTGAGGATGCGCTTGAAATCGGCATCGCTGATGCTGCCGGCCACAAAGGGGCGCATCACGTTGAAGGCCAGCTCGTGGTAAGGCAGGTCAGCCCAGGAGGCGATCTCTTCCTGGGTAAAGCGGGGGAGATTCTCCGGCACATACAGACCACCATCGGTGGCCAGCCCGGTCAGCAGAACGTCTTCAAAATTCAAAGCAGGAGCCTGGCCCCGAGTACTTATGTAGCGCATCGTTGCAAACCTTCGGTTCGAGCTTCAAGTCGCAAGCTTCAAGCGACAAGCGAGGGGACTGACTCCGACCCGCTTGCGGCTTGCGGCTTGTGGCTTGCCGCGATCAGTTCAGTTGTTCTACCCGTATCCGCATCAGCGGCGAGGCCACTTCGTCCAGCGCCTCGAGCGCCTCGATGGCGTCGTTCATCTTCTGCTCGCGCACACGGTGCGTCATGATGATGATCGGCACCAGGCCGGCCTGTTCCTCGACTTCCTTCTGCAGGATCGACTCGATATTGATGCCGCGCTCGGACAGGATGGTCGCCACCTTGGCCAGTACGCCGGGACGGTCCTTGGCCTGGATACGCAGGTAGTAGGCCGTCTCGACCGCCGTGACCGGCAGGACCGCAAGGTCAGACAGCGAATCTGCCTGAAAGGCCAGGTGCGGAACGCGGTTGTTCGGATCGGTGGTCAGAGCACGGACCACATCAATCACGTCGGCAACGACCGAGGACGCTGTCGGCTCGGCACCGGCGCCGGCGCCATAATACAGAGTGGAACCGACCGCATCGCCGTTGACCATGATGGCGTTCATCACGCCGTTCACATTGGCGATCAGGCGGTCAGCCGGGATCAGTGTCGGGTGCACGCGCAGTTCCACACCATCGGCTGTACGCCGGGCAATACCCAGATGCTTGATGCGATAACCGAAGGCCTCGGCATAGCGCACATCGGCGGTGGTCAGCTTGCTGATACCTTCGGTATAGGCCTTGTCGAACTGCAGCGGGATGCCGAACGCGATCGAGGCCAGGATGGTCAGCTTGTGGGCTGCATCGATACCCTCGACGTCGAAGGTCGGGTCCGCCTCGGCGTAACCGAGCATCTGTGCTTCGGCCAGCACGTCATCGAAGGTACGGCCCTTGTCGCGCATTTCGGTCAGGATGAAATTGCCGGTGCCGTTGATGATACCCGCTACCCAGTCGATCTGGTTGGCCGCCAGGCCTTCGCGCAGGGCCTTGATGATGGGGATGCCGCCGGCCACGGAGGCTTCGAAAGCCACCATCACACCTTGTTTGCTTGCCGCCTCGAAGATCTGGTTGCCGTGCACGGCAATCAGCGCCTTGTTGGCGGTGACCACGTGCTTGCCATTGGCAATGGCCTGCATGACCACATCCAGAGCGACTCCATAGCCACCGATCAGCTCGATGATCACGTCGATCTCGGGGTCGTTGACCACCTCGAAGACATCTTCGGTAATCGGCGTATCGCCAGTGTTGCAGGCTGGATTCAGATGCCGTGCGGCAATCCGGGCCACCTCAATGCCGCGCCCGGCACGCCGGGAGATCTCAGCCGCATTGCGCTGCAGAACATTGAAGGTGCCACCGCCGACGGTGCCCAGACCACATATACCTACTTTCACCGGTTTCAAACTAAGGTCCCCACTTGGTCAATTTTTTGAAATATCGTATTGATGCTGCCAGCGCGCCGGGTACTACTGATTGGCCAGCGCTTCTTCGGCAAGTACCTTGGCCGGCTTGTAGCCGGGCACCAGGGTACCATTGGCGAGGAAGATCGCCGGCGTGCCCTGAACACCCATCTGCATGCCGAGTTCATACTGTTTGGCGACCGGGTTCGTGCAGGTCGCCTGGGCGATGCTGTTGCCCAGTTTGGCTTCGGTCATCGCCTCCTGCTGGTCCTTCGCGCACCAGATGGACTGCATGGTCTGGGCGCTTTCACCCGTCGGACCACTGCGCGGGAAGGCGGCATAGCGCACCTCTATGCCCAGAGCGTTGAGCTCGTCCACTTCGCTGTGCAGCAGGCGACAGTAGCCACAATCCACGTCGGTGAATATGGTCACATGGGTCTTGGGCTCTTCGGGCGCAAAGATCACCAGCTCGTCACGGGGAATCTGGCTCAGCGCCTCGCCGATCGCCTTGCTCTCTGCCGCGGCAGTGAGGTTGCTCAGCTTGCCGCCGGCCACATCGAACAGCGCACCCTGGATCAGGTACTGGCCGTCAGCGCTGGCATAGATGATCCGCCCGCTGTCCATCTGCACCTGGTAAATGCCGTCCAGCGGGGACTCACTGATGCTCTGCACCTGCATCGGCAAATTGAGCGCGGCCAGACTGGCACGAATGGCATCGGCGGGCGCTGCTGCTGCCATGGATGCACCAAGAGAGAGCAGCATGGCTATGTGGAATCTGAATCGCATTGGAGGTCCTCTTCAAGACAGGCAAGCTTAGCATGAAACGCCCGCCTCACCCACGTGGATGATGGCTGGCGTGCAGGTCACGCAGGCGCTGTCGCGCAACGTGGGTGTAGATCTGCGTGGTAGACAGGTCACTGTGGCCCAGCAACATCTGTACCACGCGTAAATCCGCCCCATGATTGAGCAGATGTGTGGCAAAGGCATGGCGCAGGGTATGGGGTGACAGCGTGCCGCGTATGCCTGCCTGGGCGGCATGCAGCTTGATCCGATGCCAGAATGTCTGGCGGGTCATCTCACTGCCCCGCCGGCTGGGAAACACCACATCGCCTGGCTGGCCGGCAAGCAGACCAGCCCTGCCCTCCTTCAGATAGCGCTCAAGCCAGTTCAGCGCCTCCTCGCCCAGAGGTACCAGGCGTTCCTTGCTACCCTTGCCGGTCACCCGGATCACGCCCTGGCGCAGGTTGAGCTGATCAAGCCGCAGACCGGTCAACTCGCTGACGCGCAAACCACAGGCGTACAACACCTCGAGCATGCAGCGGTCACGCAAACCCAGACTGTCCTCGACATCCGGAGCCGCCAGCAGCGCTTCGACATCCGCTTCGCTGAGCGCCTTGGGCAGGGGCCGTCCCATTTTCGGCAAGGCGATATCCAGCGTCGGGTCTTCGGCGATCAGGTTCTGGCGCAGCGCGTGCCGATAGAAACCCCGCAGGCAGGACAGCAGGCGGGCGGTCGATCGTGCCTGGTACCCCTGACCGATGCGCCAACCCAGATGCTCCATGAGGTCGGCCCGACCGGCGCGCAATAGCGACCCATGGCGAGTCGCCAACCAGTGGGCCAAATGCTCAAGATCGGTGCGATAAGCCTCCAGCGTCGGCCGCGCCAACCCCCGCTCCAGCCACAGGTTGTCAATGTAGCCGGCAATGATGCGCTGCTCGCCATCGCTGACAACAGCTCTGGGCATGGGGTGCTGCATGGAGGCTGAGCCGGATCTGCTCATGTCGGACTCCCGGAAAACTGACCAGCTCGCATCATACGCCAGGCAATAAAAAAGCAGCCCGCAGGCTGCTTTTTATTTCGTATCGAAAAAACCGGCCGATCAGCCCAGCTTTTCCTTGATACGTGCGGCGCGACCGGACAGGGCACGCAGATAGTACAGCTTGGCCTTGCGTACGTCACCGCGACGCTTGACGCTAACGCTGTCGATCAGCGGAGAGTAGCTCTGGAAGGTACGCTCGACGCCTACACCGCTGGAGATCTTGCGTACGGTGAACGCGGAGTTCAGACCCCGGTTACGCTTACCGATAACCACGCCTTCAAAGGCCTGCAGACGCTCACGCTCGCCTTCCTTCACTTTAACCTGAACGATTACAGTGTCACCCGGAGCGAACTCGGGCAACTTCTTGCTCATCTGCTCAGCTTCGATCTGGGCAATAATGTTGGACATTTCATACTCCTGCACAAGCCGTCGGACTTGAATCAATGGTTATCGGTTTCCCGTTCGCGGATAAATTCCGCCAACAGCTGCTGCTGTTCTTTGCTCAGCGTTAGATCCTCGAGCAACTCTGGCCGACGTTGCCAGGTTCTGCCCAGGGACTGCTTGAGACGCCAGCGCCGGATCAATTCATGGTTACCACTGAGCAGCACCTCCGGTACGCGCCGCTCTGCAATCTCTTCCGGCCGGGTGTAATGCGGACAATCCAGCCACCCTTCCGAAAATGAATCCTCAACCGCTGAATCCGCATGCCCGAGCACGCCGGGGATCAGTCTGGTTACCGAGTCCAGCAGCACCATGGCTCCCAGCTCGCCCCCCGACAGCACGTAATCGCCGAGGGATATCTCTTCATCAACGCACATCTCGATGATGCGTTCGTCGATACCTTCGTAGCGCCCGCACAACAGCACCACGCTGTCCAGCGACGCCAGCTCCTGCACCCGCTTCTGGGTCAGTGGCCGGCCCTGGGGCGACAGATAGATCACCCGAGGCGTTGAAGGCGCCCGGGCCGTGATCGATTCGATCGCTTCCAGCAGGGGCTCGACTTTCATCAGCATGCCGGGACCACCGCCAAAAGGCCGGTCGTCTACCGTACGGTGCCGATCATGGGCATGTTCACGCGGGTTGCTGAAGGCAACCTCGAGCTGACCACGCTTGACAGCGCGTCCGGTCACCCCGTATTCGGTCAGTGCCGCAAACATTTCCGGAAACAGCGTTACTACACCGGCCCACACCGGTCAGAACTCCGGATCCCAATCAACCTGCATCACACCCGCCTGCAGATCGATGGACTTCACATACAGATCCGGCAGATAGGGCAGCAGACGTTCGCGCTGATCCAGACTGCCTTCACAGGGTTTGACCACTATCACATCGTTGGAGCCGGTTTCCAGCAGGTGATCGATCTGGCCCAGTAACTGGCCCTCGACCGTCAACACCCGCAAGCCTTCCAGCTGATGCCAGTAGTACTCACCCGTATCGAGATCCGGTAGCGCAGCTTCAGCAACGCAGATCTCGTAACCCACCAGCTCCAGCGCCTGATCCCGATCCGTCACCCCCTCAAGGTTGACTACCAGCACCCGACCCTGCACGCGCCCATCAAGGACCTTGATGGTGTGGGTCTTGCCTCCTTTGCGGAGTATCCACTCGGGATAGTCCAGCGCGTTATCCAGCGGGTCCGTATCGGACTTGACCTTGACCGAACCGCGAATGCCATGCACCGAGACAATTTCGCCGAGAACCACCAAAGGCGATCCGGACGACTCCGGCAGGTTGCTCATATCAGGCAGAAGCCTGATTTTCCTTCAACAGGGAAGCAACGCGCTCGGACGGCTGTGCGCCCTGGCTCAGCCAGTAGCTTACGCGCTCCTGGTTGACGGACAGGCGAACTTCGGCACCGTTGGCAACGGGGTTGAAGAAGCCGACGCGCTCGACGAAACGGCCGTCACGGGCGTTGCGGCTGTTGGCGACAGTCAGGTGATAGAAGGGGCGCTTCTTGGAGCCACCACGAGCTAGACGAATGGTTACCATGTGGACATCGTTTCCTGTATTTGAGTAACGCTCATTGAATCAATTACGGGTCACGACCTGGAACGCAGGTCTCTTGTGCCCGAAAGGTCGCGTATTCTACGGAATATCGCGGCTATTGAAAACTGTTTTCTGCACCGCGGCCCGGGGGCCGGCAATGGACTCAGAACTTGGGCATACCGCCGCCGCCCGGAGGCATCATGCCACCGCCGCCGCCCATACCGCCCATACCACGCATCAGCTTGGCCATACCGCCCTTGCCGCTGACCTTCTTCATCATTTTCTGCATCTGCTTGTGCTGCTTGATCACCCGACCGATATCCTGGATCTGGGTGCCCGAGCCCGCCGCGATGCGGCGCTTGCGCGAGCCGCTGATGATGTCGGGATTGCGCCGCTCGGCGGGGGTCATCGAGTTGATGATCGCCTCCATGCGGCTGAACTGCTTCTCGGCTTCGGTCTGTGCGGTCTCCATCTGCGACGGGTTGATCTTGCCCATCATCGGCAGCTTGTCCATCATCGACCCGAGACCGCCCATGCCGCGCATCTGCTGCAGCTGGTCGCGGAAGTCCTCCAGGTCAAAGCCCTTGCCCTTCTTGAGCTTCTTGGCGAGCTTCTCGGCCTTGTCCTTGTCGAGCTTCTGCTCGGCCTGTTCGATCAGGCTGAGCACGTCACCCATACCGAGAATGCGCGAAGCGATACGGTCAGGGTGGAAGGGTTCCAGGGCGTCGGTCTTCTCGCCGACACCCAGAAACTTGATCGGCTTGCCGGTGATATGCCGCACCGAGAGCGCTGCACCACCGCGTGAATCACCGTCGACCTTGGTCAGAATCACACCGGTCAGCGGCAAGGCCTCGTTGAACGCCTGGGCAGTGAGCGCCGCATCCTGACCGGTCATGGCATCGACCACGAACAGCGTCTCGGCCGGCTTGGCGGCCGCATGCACGGCGCGGATCTCGTCCATCATGTCGGCATCGATTGCCAGACGACCGGCGGTATCGATGATCAGCACATCCATGAAGCGGTTGCGTGCTTCCTTCATTGCCGCATTGACGATATCAACCGGCTTCTGCCCCGCATCGGACGGGAAGAAGGTGACGCCCACTTCGGCGGCCAGGGTCTCGAGCTGCTTGATCGCGGCCGGACGATAGACGTCGGCACTGACCACCATGACCTTCTTCTTCTGCCGTTCACGCAGCGTCTTGCCCAGCTTGGCCACCGAGGTAGTCTTACCGGCACCCTGCAGACCCGCCATGAGGATCACGGCCGGCGGCGTGACCGCCAGATTGAGACCCGCGGCCTCTCCCATCACAGCCTCAAGCTCGGCCTTGATGATCTTGACGAACACCTGGCCCGGGGAAAGACTGCGGGACACTTCCTGCCCCACGGCGCGATCACGCACCTGGTCAACGAAGGCCTTGACCACGGGCAGCGCCACATCCGCCTCAAGCAAGGCCATGCGCACTTCGCGCAGCGTATCCTTGATATTCTCTTCAGTGAGCTTGGCCCGACCTGTCACTCCCCGCAAACTGTGGGATAGACGTTCGGTAAGATTGTCGAACATGCTGAGTCTCCTATGCTTCCCGTAACCCGGACCGACGGGTGAAGCGATCAAGCGCCGCAGTATACCCTGCGGCGATTGTGGATGACAGGGAGCGCTTTAACAGCGGCGCGGCTTGTGCCACACTTCGATTCCAATGATTCTCATTGCAAGGAAGTATGACAGCCCTCATCTTCAGCCTGCTCGCGGTGCTCCTTTATCTGGGAGCCAGCATCTATCAGACGCGCTGCCTGATTCAGCGCCTGGCGGCCAATGCCTCCATCCTGCGTGCCACTGGCCTGGCAGCGCTGCTGGCCCATGGCTGCAGCCTTTATCTGCAGCTGATCACCGACACCGGACTGGCCCTGGGGTTCTTCAACGCCGCCTCGCTGGTGGCCTGGCTGGTTATCGCCGTCACATTGCTCTCCAGCTTTCGCGCTCCGGTCCTCAGCCTGCTGCTGGGGCTGTACCCGTTGGCGCTGGTCACCGTGCTGCTGGCCTGGCTGTTTCCCGGGCATGGCACCCTGCTGGTGCCGGGTGAAGGGGTGCTGGTCGCCCACATTCTGCTGTCGATCCTGGCCTACGGCATTCTCACCATTGCGGCTTTCCAGGCAGGACTGCTGGGCATTCAGAACTATCAGCTCAAGCACAAGCACCCCACCCGGTTCATCCGCACCTTTCCACCGCTGCAGACCATGGAGCGGCTGCTGTTCCAGTTCCTACTCTGCGGTGAGCTGCTGCTGACGCTGGCGCTGGTAACTGGTTTTGTCTTTCTCGACAACATGTTCACCCAGGATGTAGCCCACAAGACGCTGCTCTCCTGCCTGGCCTGGGTCGTGTTCGGCGTCCTGCTGTGGGGTCGACATTTCCGCGGCTGGCGTGGCAGCAATGCGATTCGCTGGACCCTCGCCGGCTTTCTGCTGCTTGCACTGGCCTACTTCGGCAGCAAGCTGGTCACCGAGTTCTTCCTGGCCGCCTGACCATGCCACCCTTTTCTTCTGTCCCTGAGGTCCCCTCGTGAACGACTCGCATACGACCTTTCTGCTGATCAGTCTCGGCGTGCTGATCGTGCTTTCGGCGTTCTTCTCGAGCTCGGAAACCAGCATGATGAGCCTCAACCGCTACCGGCTCAAACACCTGAGCAAGGAAGGCAACAAGGGTGCACGGCGGGCGTCGCGTCTGCTCGAGCGTCCGGACCGCTTGTTGGGCACCATTCTGGTTGGCAACAACATCGTCAACATTCTTGCCGCCTCGATCGCGACCGTGGTCGCCGTGGAATTCTTCGGCGAGGCCGGCATCGCCATTGCGACCATCGGCCTGACCATCGTCATCCTGATCTTTGGCGAAATCACCCCCAAGACCCTGGCAGCGGTGCGCCCGGAGCTGATCGCCTTTCCAGTCAGCATCGTCCTGCAGATACTGCAGCGCATCCTGTATCCGGTAGTCTGGGTGTGCAGCAGCATCAGCAACGTGCTGCTGCGCCTGATGGGTATCAACCTCGCCGCCAATAATGACCAGCTGAGCGTGGAAGAACTGCGCACCGTGGTACGCGAAGCCGGCCTGGGTATCACCCGCAGCCGTCAGAATATGCTGCTGGGCATCCTCGACCTGGAGAAAATGACAGTCAACGACATCATGATTCCGCGTAACGAGGCTATCGGTATCGATCTTGAAGACAGCCTGCCCAGCATCAACAGTCAATTGCGTACCTGCCACCACACGCGTCTGCCGGTGTTCCAGGGCGACATCAACAATGTGACGGGTATCGTCCACATGCGCTCGATCGCACGCTTGCTGAGCCGCGGCGACCTGACCAAGGAAAACCTGATCAGTGCCTGCAAGGAGCCCTACTTCGTGCCGGAAAGCACGCCCCTGCACACTCAACTGTTCAATTTTCAGAAACAGAAGCGACGCATCGCCATCGTGGTGGACGAATACGGCGATGTGATCGGCCTGGTGACGCTGGAAGACATCCTGGAAGAGATCGTCGGCGAGTTCACCAGCGACATGCTCCTGCCCAGTCAGGACATCCATCCGCAGGACGACGGCCGCTTCGTGATCGAAGGCGGCACGGCCATACGCGCGATCAACCGCCAGCTGAAATGGAAATTGCCTGCCGACGGCCCCAAGACCCTCAATGGCCTGATCACCGAGCAACTGGAGAGCATTCCGGAAACCAGCGTATGCCTGACCATCGGCACTTACCGCATGGAGATCCTGCAGACCAAGGACAACATGGTCAAGAGTGTGCGGGTATGGGATCGCGGGCTGGATCGTGGCGCCGTAGCGCCCACGGACGGGTCAGAGCAGGATATCGAGCACTGAGCACAGTGCTCGCCTACCGATGCGTCAGAGCTGCACCTTGATCGCGGCGATTACCGCCATGGCCTTCTCGCGAGCCTGGTCGATGCTTTCGGCCCGCGCCAACGCCACACCCATGCGCCGCTGGCCGCTGACCTCCGGCTTGCCGAACAGGCGCAGCTGGGTATCGGGCTGCACCAGCGCCTGGTCCAGATTGGAGAAGGTTACCGCCTGCGACTCCCCCTCCACGATCAGCACAGCCGATGCCGACGGGCCCTGCTGTCGTACCCCGGGTATCGGCAGGCCGAGGATCGCCCTGGCGTGCAGGGCGAACTGGGACAGATCCTGGGAAATCATGGTGACCATGCCGGTATCATGCGGACGCGGCGACACCTCGCTGAACCATACCGCGTCGCCACGCACAAACAGTTCCACACCAAACACTCCACGTCCGCCCAGAGCCTCGGTCACGGCGCCGGCGATACGCCTGGATTCGGCCAGTGCCGCCTCGCTCATCGCCTGGGGTTGCCAGGATTCCTGGTAGTCACCGCCGGCCTGCCGGTGCCCGACCGGGTCGCAGAAGACCGTACCGCCAACATGACGCACGGTCAGCAGCGTGATCTCGTAATCGAACTCCACCAACCCCTCGACGATGACGCGGCCACCGCCGGCGCGCCCGCCGGACTGGGCATACTCCCAGGCTGCCTGTACGGCAGACTGCTCGCGCACCAGGCTCTGGCCCTTGCCCGAGGAACTCATGACCGGCTTGACCACACAGGGCAGGCCGATCTCTTCGATCGCCGCCTGATACTCCTCAAGGGTGCCAGCGAAACGATAGGCCGAGGTGGGCAAGCCAAGCTCCTCGGCGGCGAGACGCCGGATACCCTCGCGGTCCATGGTCAGCCATGCCGCCCGGGCGGTCGGAATCACCGTATAGCCTTCCGTTTCCAGATCACGCAGCGTCTGGGTGGCTATCGCCTCGATCTCCGGCACGATGTAGTCAGGCTGCTCCAGCTCGATCACCTCGCGCAGGGCCGCACCATCAAGCATGTTGATCACATGGCTGCGATGGGCCACCTGCATTGCCGGTGCTTGGGTGTAGCGATCAACGGCAATGGTCTCGCAGCCCAATCGCTGCAGCTCGATCACCAGCTCCTTGCCCAGTTCGCCTGCTCCAAGCAACAGCACCCGCAAAGCACTCTGACTCCCCGGCGTTCCTATCTGGCTCATGTCTTCAATCCGTTATCGGCTGTTGTCGAAAACCAGAGCCCCTGCGAGCGCGCGCGCTCCTGGCAGCGGCCCAGCACCTCGCGACGCTGTGGCTCGGTCATGCGTGCCCACTGGGTGATCTCCACCCCGGTGCGCTGGCAACCCGTGCATATATCCTGCTCGTCGAGCGCACAGACACCAATGCATGGGGAGACCACCACGGCGTTCACCTTCAGTCTTCCTGGGGCTTGAGGTCGCGCTGGTAGCGCTTGGCGTTGTGTACATAGTGGGCGGCACTGGCTTCCAGCATCTTCTTCTGCTGGTCGTTCAGTTCGCGCACCACCTTGCCGGGAGAACCCACCACCAGAGACCCGTCGGGGATCTCCTTGCCCTCGCCTATCAGGGTATTGGCGCCGATAATGCAATGCTTGCCGATCTTCGCGCCGTTGAGTACCACCGCACCGATACCCACCAGGCTGTAGTCGCCGACGGTGCACCCGTGCAGCATGGCGTTATGCCCGACGGTCACGCCCTTGCCGAGGGTCAGCGGGTAGCCCATGTCGGTATGCATCACCGCACCGTCCTGCACATTGCTGTGCTCGCCGATCAGGATCAGCTCGTTGTCGCCGCGCAGAACTGCACCGAACCAGACGTTGGCACCGGCCTCCAGCCGCACCTTGCCGACCACTGCGGCAGAGTCGGCGATCCAGGCGTCATCGGCCATCTCTACTCGGTCATTACCCAGGCTGTATTTCATCTTCTCTCCTGCTTGCGATCTTCGTCGTAGGGGGTGTTGAGCTGGATGTCGGCATCGAAAGCGATATTGACGAATTCCGCCAGCATCAAAGCCGTCAGCCCCCATATCTTGTGGCCTTCGTAGCGGTAGCTGGGCACATACCAGCTACGGCCCTCGTAATCGATCCTGTGGGTCATCTCCCGCCGATCTTCCAGAAAGAAGCTCACCGGCACCCGGAATACCGTCTCGATCTCTCCCGCGTTGGGCACCAGATCAAACACATCAGGCACGATGCCGACAAAGGGCGTGACCTTGATGCCAAAGCGTGACACCAGAGACCCCAATGGGCCGACCACATCCACCAGCTCGGGTAGCAGGCCGATTTCCTCATGGGTCTCACGCAGCGCGGTGTATTGCAGATCAACATCACCCGGATCGCGGCGCCCGCCAGGGAAGGCCACCTCGCCGGAGTGGGTAGACAGACGCTGGGAGCGAACCGTCAGGATGATTTCCGGTCGGTCGTGCACGCAGGTAACCGGGATCAGCACTCCCGCCTCCGGCAAACCTGCAGCCTCGATCTCCCGCGGACGATGTTCGCCCACCCGCAGGCGCATCTTGTCCAGCATTAGCGTACCTCTGTGGTTTTCCTCAATGATGTCATGATCACTTACGTAGAACCAGTTGCCCAACCGGCAAATGCGCCGCAAGATAGGGCAAAACAGATCGGCCAACGAGACAGCACCCCATGAAGTTCTGTAGCGACTGCGGCGAGCAGGTCAGCCAGCGCATTCCCGACGGAGACAACCGCTCGCGATACGTATGCAACCACTGCGAGACCGTTCATTACCAGAATCCGCGCATCGTCGCCGGTTGCCTGGTCATCCATGAAGAACAGGTACTGCTCTGCCGCCGCGCCATCGAGCCGCGCCTGGGCTACTGGACCCTGCCCGCCGGCTACATGGAAAACGGCGAAACCACCGAGGAAGCGGCGTTACGCGAGACCTGGGAAGAAGCCCAGGCGCGTGTCAGCGGGCAGGAACTCTATATGCTCTACAACCTGCCGCACATCAATCAGGTATACATGTTCTTCCGCGGGCATCTGATCGACCGCGCGTTCGCCGCCGGAGAAGAAAGCCTGGAAGTCAGGCTGTTTACCGAGCACGAGATACCCTGGGACGAACTGGCATTCCCCACCGTGGGCAAGACGCTGAAACAATATTTCCATGACCGGCAGCACAGCCACTATCCCATTCGCATGAAGGATATTGTCTACCGTCCCGGTCAGACACGTCGGGTGAGTTGATGCGGCTGAGCGTATTCCTTCTACTGCTCCTGCTTGGCAGTCTCGCCCGTGCCGATGGCGGCCGGTCAGATCAGCCGGTGATCGACAAGCTGCTGGTGCACAAATACGAACGCAGGCTGGAGGTCATCAGCGGCGGAGAAGTCATCCGCACTTACCGGGTCTCTCTGGGCAAGCAGCCGGTCGGACACAAGCAGGAAGTCGGCGACCAGCGCACGCCGGAGGGTATCTATACCATCGACTGGCGTCACCGAAGCCCCGATTACAACCTGAGCATGCATCTGGATTATCCCAACCTCAAGGATCAGACAGCCGCCTACAAGCGCGGGGTCGATCCGGGGGGCATGATCATGATCCATGGCACTCCGATAGACGACGAGTATCCCGAGTGGTACTTCGAGGGCCTGGACTGGACCAACGGCTGCATCGCGCTGACCAATCCGGACATGCAAGCGTTGTGGGAGCTGGTACCCGACGGCACCCTGGTCGAAATCCTTCCCTGACCCCCATCAACACCTTCGCCCGGAATCATCCCGGATCGGGATCACAGACCTGCGCCAGGCCATTCAGAACCTCGCCAACTGCCAGCAATCGAATGCGGGCTCCTCGTAGGGATGGGCCTGGCGTAGTGCAGCCACTGCGTCAGCAATCAGATCATCGCTGCAGACCAGCTCCACCCGATACTCCTCTACCTGCTCGAGCGCGCCGGACTCACCAATAAACGGCTGGCTGCCGGGCAAGGGCCGAAACTGACCCTGCCCCTTTACCTGCCAGCAACATTGGTCATAGTCACCGATCCGACCGGCTCCAGCGCTGAAAACGGCCTGCTTGACCTGCTCCAGGTGGCTTTCGGGTACGAAGAAACACAGTTTGTACATGGCTTGCTCCCCTGTTGTATGAAGCCCACGGTGAGCCAGGAACCTTTTCTTGCGTTGGATCAAAAAAGAATAACCTTATACTGATAACGTATAACCACATTCCCGCTCCATTCGAGGCCCGCCATGAGAATAGCGTTACTGAGCCTGATCATCGCCCTGCTTTCTACCCCTGTATTCGGTGCCGAACCCGAAGCCATCACACCCCAAGCAGCGTGGGAGCAGGTGCAGGAAAAGGGAGACCAGATACTGTTCGTCGATGTTCGCGATCCGATTGAAATCATGTTCGTCGGTTTTACCGACGCGGTCGACCTCAATGTGCCATTCAAGCTTGCCGACCGGCAGGTTTTCATCGAGGACAAAAAGCATTTTGCCATGCAGCCAAATCCTGACTTTGCCTCCGCGATCGAGCAGGCGCTGACCCGCAAAGGCCTGGACAAGAGCGCATTGGTGATCACCCTGTGCCGCTCCGGTTCTGACCGGGGCAAGCCCAGTGCGGCTTTTCTGGCCGAGCACGGATTCAGCAATGTGAAATACGTGGAGAATGGATTTCAGGGCGACAAGGCGTCAGAAGGAGATCAGGCGGGAATGCGTACGGTCAATGGCTGGATGAATTCGGGGTTGCCCTGGTCATGGGAACTCAATCCGCAGAAGATCCATCGTCCCTGATCAGCTGCAGGCGGATCGCTGGCAGACCAACCCGCAGGCGCAGTCTGCCAGGATCCGTTGCCGACTATCAGAAGCTGAATATCCTGAATTCCGGATCGCGCATCTGGGCTGCCATTTCCACCGGAGTGGCAACGCCAACGCCCTCAAGCAGGTCGGCCTGGGTATATTGGCTGTTGGGTAGATACAGCGCACATACCTTGACCGAGGCGCCCTGGGTCATCAGACGCCGTAGCATCTGGCCCGGGGTCAGGTCCTTGGGCTTCAGCGGGCTGCCCTGGTAACTGGCAAGTGCCAGGTCTGCGGCCTGGTCACAGAGCAGAACGTGAACATCGGCGCCCTGATCAGACAGTGCATTGCCCAACACCATCGCCATCCCCTGGGTTTGCAATGAGGCGGAGGAGAGAATGAACAGAACCTTTCCGACGGGCTGCTCGGGCCCGGTTGAAGATTGATGGTCTTCGGCATGGGCCGACAGGGAGATAAAGAGCGGCGTCAGCGCCACCAGTAACCATTTCTTGATCAATCGAGACATGCTGTGCACTCCTGTATTATCGCGAGGTTCGGGCTTTGCAGGTATTGATGCCGAGCAGCGAGTACGCCGGGCAGGTGCCAGCAAGGGCCGTCAGCAGCGGCACCAGGCCAATCCAGCCCCAGGCCGTCTGGGGGCCGATGAATACCAGTGCGATAAGGATGACGCCAGCGATGACGCGGATGGCCCGGTCTGCTGTGCCCATGTTCGTTTTCATGTTGTATCTCCTGCTTTGTTCCAGTTGGAAGAATGCATTGTGCTCGCGCTCCGCCCGGAAACTCGGTGACTAAGTCACCGAACCGGCAGATCAACCAGAAGGAATCATCGCGATGAAGCATCCCGTGCTTGAGGCCCTGCCTCCCCTTCTCAGGCGAGAGGCACAGAGCACCCTGCAAGTCATGCCCCTGCCCGCCGGCCAGATCATTTTCGGCCCCGGCGACGCCTGCCAGGGCCTGCCCCTGGTGCTCAGCGGATCGGTGCGGGTGCAGATGACAGGGGTATCCGGGAATCGAATCGTCCTGTACCGGATGGGCGCCGACGATATCTGCACGCTGTCGATCGGCTGCCTGATGAGTGATCGGCGTTACCGCGCCGAAGCGGTGGTCGAGGCCGACGCCGAAGCCCTGATGCTGCCCCGGGAGCTGTTTGATCGCATGATGGCCGCCTCGGCGGCTTTCCGCGCCAGCATCATGGCCTCCTATGGCCGCCGCCTGGACGATCTCATGCTGCTGGTCGAAGAGGTGGCCTTCCGGCGCATGGACCAGCGCCTGGAAGAATGGTTGAGCACCCGAGCCCGTCAGGGCGAGATCAGCGTCACCCACCAGGAAATCGCCGAGGAACTGGGCACGGCGCGGGAGGTGATAAGCCGGCTGCTCAAGGAGATGGAACGTCAGGGACGGGTGACGCTGTCCCGGGGCCGGATTCGCTGCCTGGACTGAAGGCGCATCGCCCTGCGCGCGCTCAGTGGTAGCGGTGCAGGAGCATGTTGAGCAAATCCGGCTGGAATATGCGCTTGACGGTTATCGCATAGAAGCGCTCATGGACGCTGTCCAGGGGCGCCCGTTCAAGCAATACCCCCGTGGCCAGCTCATCCTTGACGACAACCCGGGGCAGCACCGCAAAAGCCTGGCTGTCCCTGGCCATGAGACGCAGCATTGCCATATCGTCGACTTCAGCCTTCAGAGCCGGATCGAGTCCCTCACGCAGACAGAAGGCGTCGAACTCCCCGCGAATGCCGTGCTTGCGGCTGGGCAACACCCAGGGGTGCTGATCCAGTCCGGCCGTTTTCAGCTCCGGCGGACACACGATGCTGACGGGTTGACGCGACAGGAGATGAATCTGCCATGGCTGGCTGTCGTCGGATTCGATACTGGCATTGGTGAGTACCACATCCAGCTGGTGGCGGGTCAGATCATCCAGCAGCGTGTGCTGGTTATCGGAAATCAGGGTTACGCTGGCTTCACCGTCCTGCATGGCCGGTCCGATGAATTCCTCGATGAAGTTTCGCGACATGTAACTGGTGGTACCGATCCGCAGCCGCTTGTTGGCCGAACTGATGCCCTGTCGCAACAGCACTTCCAGCTCCTCCCCGCGGTGAAAGATATCCTCGGCAAACTGCATGGCCTGCCGGCCGGATTCTGTCAGCACCAATTTGCGCCCGCTGCGGTGGAACAGCTGGCAGTCCAGGCTCTCTTCCAGGCTGCGTATCTGTGTCGACAGGGCTGACTGGGAGACATGCAGCTGCTGCGCGGTGCGTGTCAGATTACCCGAGACCGCAACCTGCCAGAAATAGTACAGATGCCGGTAGTTGAGTCGGCTCATGGGCGCCTCCGGGGCAATTAGTTCTTTAAAAAAGAACGAATGCATACCAATTATGAATTTTACCTAATCGATTGAGCCATCAATACTCCCTTCAGGTCAACGGGAGGACACCGATATGGAATCTTTAACTGCTTTGAGCGTGCTTGCAGTACCGCTCGTCTTTGCCGTCGCCATGTGGCGTTCGGCGCGCAGTGCTGGCGCTCTGCCGGCGCTGCTGGCCGCGGCGGCGATCGTCTGCGTCGATGCATTCGGCATTGTCGATCTCAACCTTGGCGCAGTGCAGAACATCATGCTGCTGCTGGTCGCAGGGCTGGGCTGGATCGTCAGCCGATTCAGTGAGCACTATCTGGCCGGTGACCCGGGTCAGCCACGCTTCTTTCGCTGGCTCAATGCCCTGCTGGCCAGCGTCACCCTGGTGATTGTGGCCGACAATCTCGTCGTGTTCTGGCTCGCCTGGGTCAGTATCAGCCTGAGCCTGCACCAGCTGCTGCTGTTCTATCCGGAGCGGCCGCGGGCGGCGCTGGCCGCGCACAAGAAATTCGTCTTTGCGCGCATTGCCGACGCGGCACTGCTGACCGCTTTCGTTCTGTTTTACTGGCAGTACCAGACCCTGTCCATCGACAATCTTGCCACTATCTGGCGGTCCGGCGAGTCACTACCGGTCTCCATGCAGATCGCCGCCTGTCTGATCGTCCTGGTGGCGGTACTCAAATGCGCGCAGATGCCCTTCCACGGCTGGCTCATCCAGGTTGTCGAAGCGCCCACCCCCGTTTCCGCGCTGCTCCACGCAGGCGTCGTCAACCTCGGCGGTTTTTTGCTACTGCGTTTGTCCGGCCTGCTGGAACTATCGGGCGTGGCCTCCGGACTTCTGCTGTTGGTCGCCGGCGCCAGCCTGGTACTGGCCGCGCTGATAGCCATTACCCGGATAAGCATCAAGGTCAATCTGGCCTGGTCAACGGTGGCGCAGATGGCGCTCATGCTGGTGCAGATCAGCCTGGGGCTCTACGCGCTGGCGATGCTTCACCTGGTAGCGCACTCCTGCTACAAGGCTTACGCCTTCCTCAACTCCGGCAGCCAGGTCCAGCAATTCGTCACGGCCAGCGCAGCCCCGGGCGGGGGCGCCAGGTTTCATACGGCGCTATTCGGCACCCTGGTAGCATTTGCCGGTTACCTTTACCTGGCGAGCCAGTTCGAGCTGGCCATCAGTACGCCGGAATGGCTGCTGCTGGCCCTGTACAGCATCGGCTTTGGCAGCCTCTGGCGCCGGCGCGGCTGGCTGCTTTCACTGGGCATGGTAGTGGCTCTGGTGAGTCTGCACCTGAGCCTGAAAACAGCCATCGAGTTCCATCTGATACTACCTGCCAGCAGCGCGCCGGACTGGGCTCTGATCTGGACGGCCCTGGTGATCCTTGCGCTGGCCACCGGCGGCTGGCTGATGCGCTTTGGCCGCAACAGCGCCTTGCGCCAGACGCTGTCTCGTCATCTGTATGCCGGCCTGTACCTGGATGAATGGGCAACGCGCCTGACCCTGGCGGTCTGGCCGGTGCGTCTGCCCAAGCCTTTCACTCTCAAGCCCGATACCATCGTCAAGGAGACTCAGCCATGAATACTGTTGCGCACACCCTGACCGCACCGGTTGCCGTACTTGCCGCGGCCGATGCTGCCTGCGAGCGCATCGCGCCCACCTGGCCGCTTGATCAGCTGATCGCCGTCAATCCCTGGTGGTCCCTGCGCCAGCATCCGATGCCGGTCATTGCTGGCGAGCTGTCCTGGCTGGCAGGGGCAAGCTGTTTTCTCTCCGCTGCGGAGTATCGCGCGCAGCAGATCCCCGAGGACATCATCGCTGCAATCCTGACAGAGCAGGAGATGGGCCTCACGCTGGAGGTGTTCTGCACTGCCGATCCCGTGCGCCCTGCCACCTGGCAGAATCTGGACCGGCTGTTTGACCAGCACCGCAATCTCAACCGGCAGATCAGCTGGCGGGAGGAAATCACCCATCAGCTGAGCCAGTTTGCCGGTCGCTACTTTGTTGACCAGCGCAGCGGTTTCTACCAGGCCTGGCTGCACACCACTCGCAACGATCATGGCCTCTCGATCCTGATGGCCGAGGCCGGCCTGGTCAGGCAGTTCGACCAGCTCCCCGATTCGGCGGAAGAGCTGCTTGAAGTGGCACTGGAGGAATTGCAGGTACCTGCGCAGTGGCACACCGAGTACTGCCACGCGCTGCTTCTGAGCTTCAATGGCTGGGCAAGCATGGCGGCCTATCAGGCCTGGCAAGCCACGTTGAACAATAATGCCGACGGCACCACACGCGAGCTGCTCGCCGCCCGGCTGGCCTGGGAGCTGGTGTTGTGGCGCCATCTGGGCGCCCGCCACCCCGGCGTGGGCACGGCCTGGCGCGACCAGTTCGCCCGGGCAGCGCAGCAACGCCTGGCGCACGGAGCCTATGCCCGGCACCTGCACTGCTGGCAACTGGCTAGCGAACGCGCCTTCCAGCAAGGCCTGGAGCGCAAGCTCGGCCTGCCCGAGCCATCCGGCTCGCCAGGGGCAACGTCCGCCCCCGCGCCACGCCTGCAGGCCGTATTCTGCATTGATACCCGCTCTGAAGTCATGCGTCGGGCCCTCGAGGCGCAACACCCTCAGATCCAGACGCTCGGCTTCGCCGGCTTTTTCGGTCTGCCGCTGGCCTATCGCAGTGGCGCCTACAACCGACCGCAACTGCCCGGCCTGCTGGCGCCCGATCTGCAGGTGAGCGACGCCGACAGGCACTACGACGAATCGGCCGGGACAAGCCTGGGCAGCCGCTGGCTGGGACTGGCCAAATCCACCAATGGGGGCTTCAGCCTGGTCGAATCCTCCGGACTGGCCTACGGCTTCGGATTGCTGCGCAACACCTTCGGCTGGCGCTCAGCCGCAAATGCGGTCAGTCCCGCACACCGGCTGCAGATTCGCCGGGATGGCCAGCCCCTGTCAAAAGCCGCGCTGGCCGAACTGGCAGCAGGCGTGCTCGGCGCCATGGGGCTGGGTCAGAATCTGGCGCAGCAGGTGCTGCTGGTCGGGCACGGGGCGGACTGCCAGAACAACCCCCATGCTGCCAGCCTCGACTGCGGTGCCTGCGGAGGGCAAAGCGGCGAGGTCAACGTACGCATACTGGCGCAGATACTCAACGACCCCGACGTCAGGCCCTTGCTGGCTGAGCGGGGTCTGCCGATACCAACGGACACTGTCTTCTTCCCGGCGGTGCACAATACCACCACTGACGAGATCCGCATTCTTGCCGGCAACCCGGACGCCGAGCTGCTGCAATGGCTGGCGGCGGCGCGCACCCAGTGCGCGGAAGAACGGGCTCGCCACCTGGATATTGCCGGTCAGCCTGCGGTAAACGCCGTCGCCAGACGGGCCCGGGACTGGGCCCAGGTGCGCCCGGAATGGGGCCTGGCCAACAACGCCTGTTTCATCATCGCGCCCCGGTCGCGCACCCGGCACCTGAACCTGGAGGGCCGCAGTTTTCTGCATGACTATCAGTGGCAGGACGATACCGAGTCGGCGCTGCTCACACAGATCCTGACGGCGCCCATGCTGGTAACCAACTGGATCAACACGCAGTACAACGCCTCGGTTACCGAGCCGCACCTGTACGGCGCGGGCAACAAGACCCTGCATAACGTGGTGGGTGGCAATCTGGGTGTCTTCGAAGGCAACGGGGGCGACCTGCGTATCGGCCTTCCCCTGCAGTCAGTGCATGACGGCCAGAAGTGGATGCACCAGCCCCTGCGGCTGAGCGTCTACGTGGATGCGCCCAGATCGGCCATCGCTGCTATCGTGGCCGCCCATGATGATGTGCGCTGGCTGATCGATAACCAATGGCTGTACCTGTTCCAGCTGACGGAAAACGGCGCTTGCCGGTACTTTCAGCAACACTGGGAGGCAAGCCGTAGCGCCGAACATGGGGCGACGCAGCAGTGAAGTGAACAAACCGGCCCCGACCCGGGGCTCATAACCACAGCAGCCCCGGGTAAGGGCCAGTTCGCAGGGTCTTGAGTCTGCTCTGGAGATCGCCACAGTGCACTTCAAGTCTGTGGCCGTCCGGATCAAGGAAATACAGGGACAGCCCCTCACTGCTGTTCTGCTTCCACTCGCTCACTCGGGCTGCCCTCAACCCTGCTGCAAAAGCGGGGAAGTCCGTCTCTGCGATATCCAGGGCTATATGCGAATAATCCCGGGCCGGTTGCACCTCATCGCAGGCAAGGCAGAACCACAGGTCGCCCAGACTCAGATACGCGCCCCTGTCCCAGCGTACATGGGCCTGCATGCCCAGCAGACGCGTGTAAAAATCCAGTGATTGCTCCAGGTCGCTTACCGCAATGGTGATGTGATTCAGTCCGCGCAGCATATGTCCTTCCTCCGTAAATTGCCGACCTCACACTTGCTTGATCCTGGTCATAATTTGTTCAACCAGGCAGGTCTATGCTGGGTGCGACTGATCGTCACCCCACCTGGCAAGGAGCATATCGTGAGCGAAGAGAAACAGCCCCAAGCGCATGCTGAAGAAGACCTGGCGACGCGGTTTCCTACAGCCTATACCATTCTGTTCCTGCTGATCATTCTGGTCGCAGGTCTGACCTGGATCATTCCCGCCGGACAGTACGAGCGGACCATGAACGAGGAAGTCGGCCGTGAAGTGGCGGTGCCCGGCACCTACCAGACTGTCGAGGCCAACCCCCAGGGGTTTGTCGACATCCTGCTGGCGCCCACGGCGGGTTTCTATGACCCGGACAGCTACGCCGCCAACGCCATCGATGTGGCACTGTTTGTGCTGTTCCTCGGGGGCTTTCTCGGCGTAATGAACGCTACCGGCGCGATCGATACGGGTATACGCAGCGCCATGCACAAGCTTGAAGGTCGAGAGATCTGGATGATCCCGATACTGATGACGCTGTTTGCAGCGGGTGGCACGACCTACGGCATGGCCGAAGAGACCCTGGCCTTCTATGCCATCCTGATTCCGGTCATCATTTCCGCGGGTTACGACGCGGTAACCGGCGTTGCAGTCATTCTCGTGGGTGCAGGCATCGGCGTGCTCGGCTCCACGATCAACCCCTTCGCCACTGTGATTGCCTCCAATGCCGCAGACATTCCTTTTACCGACGGCATCATGTTGCGCTTCGTGCTGCTGGTGGGCGGTCTGATTATCTGCGCAGCCTACGTCATGCGCTACGCGAAGCGGGTCAAGGCAGACCCCTCCCGTTCAGTGGTAGCCAAACAGCGAGAGGCGCATCGCAAGCTGTTTCTCCAGGGCCATGACGAGCTGGACAACTTCGACCTCTCCATGACCCAGAAAATCGCTCTGGTTGTTTTCGCCCTGACCTTCGTCGTGATGATCTGGGGCGTTTCTTCCCAGGGCTGGTGGATGGCTCAGATGGGCGCCTTGTTTCTCGCCTCTGCCATCGTTATCGGTCTGATTGCTCGGCTGGGTGAAAAGCGACTGACCGGCAGCTTTGTCGACGGCGCCCGTGATCTACTCGGGGTAGCCCTGGTAGTGGGGCTGGCCCGGGGCATCGTGGTCATCATGGAGCAGGGGATGATTGCCGATACCATCCTGCACAGCGCCGAAACCACCCTGGGAGGGCTGCCGGAACTGGCTTTCATCAACCTGATGTTCTGGATCGAAGTCGGCATGAGCTTTTTCGTGCCCTCCTCCTCCGGCCTGGCCGTACTCTCGATGCCCATCCTGGCGCCCCTGGCAGACTTCGCCAATGTCGGGCGCGACCTGGTGGTCACCGCTTACCAGGCAGCCAACGGACTGGTCAATCTGATCAACCCGACCTTTGCCGTGGTAGTCGGCGGCCTGGCTATCGGCCGGGTCTCATACGACCGCTGGTTGGCGTTCATCTGGCCACTGCTGCTGATCCTGACCCTGTTCATTACGGTGGTGATCAGCATTGGCGCGTTTCTCTGAACATCAGCAGGAGGATGCGACATGACTGAATTGACACTGGGCGTGCATTCCGAAACCGGAACCCTGCGGCAGGTGATTGTCTGCCGCCCGGGGCTCGCCCACCGGCGACTGACCCCCTCGAACTGCGACGCGCTGCTGTTTGACGATGTGTTCTGGGTGAAACAGGCGCAGAAGGACCACGACGTTTTCGCCGCGCTGATGCGCGCCCGGGGTGTGGAGGTGCTGGACGTCAACGAGCTGCTGGCGGAAACCCTCGATATTCCCCTGGCCCGTACCTGGATTCTCGACCACCGGATCACCTGGAACCACATCGGCGTCGGCATGGTCTCCGATCTGCGGGCCTGGATGGACGAGCTCCCGGGCCGTACCCTGGCGGAATTCCTGATCGGGGGGCTGGAAGTCGGCGATCTGCCCTTCAACCCCTCCGGTTTGTTCGGCAACCATCTGGGGCCGTACGGCTTCGTATTGCCGCCGCTGCCCAATTTTCTCTTTACCCGCGATAACAGCGCCTGGATCTATGGCGGCGTGACCCTGAATCCCATGTACTGGGCTGCGCGCAAGCCGGAAACATTGCTGATGAGCGCCATTTATCAGTACCACCCGGCCTTCGCCGGCAAGGTCAATGTCCACTGGGGCGATCCGCTCAAGGATCACGCCCTGGCCACGTTGGAAGGTGGAGACATCATGCCGGTGGGCAATGGCGCGGTACTTGTGGGAATGGGCGAACGGTCCTCGCCACAGGCGATCGGCCAGTTGGCCAAGGCCCTGTTCGCCAGCGGTAGCGCAGACCGGATTATCGCCTGCCAGATTCCCAAAAGCCGGTCTGCCATGCACCTGGACACCGTGTTCACCTTCTGCGGCGGCAACGTGGTAACCACCTTCAAGGAGGTCGCTGACCAGATGGTCTGCTACGACCTGCGACCGGGCAAGGGCGACAAACATATCTCCTTTGAGCAGGACCCACGTCCGCTATTCGATGTCGTAGCCGATGTATTGGGCTATAGCTCCCTGGAGATAGTCGCCACCGGCGGTGACACCCCGGCTGAACGGGAGCGCGAACAGTGGAACGATGGCAATAACGTGCTTGCCCTGAGCCCGGGCGTGGTGATCGGCTATGACCGCAATGATGATACAAACGCTGCACTGGAAGCAGCCGGCATAGAAGTGCTGGCAATACCCGGCGCCGAACTGGGCCGTGGCCGGGGCGGCGGGCGCTGCATGAGCTGCCCGACCATACGAGACGCAATCTGACAAGCGAGGAGCAGACCAATGGCTTTCAATCTCAAGAACCGGCATTTCCTGACCCTTCGCGACTTTACCCCCCGTGAGATCAGTTTTTTACTCAAACTGGCAGCCGACCTCAAAGCGGCCAAGTACGCTGGAACGGAGGTTCCGCAGTTGACCGGCAAGGATATCGCACTGATATTCGAAAAGGATTCCACCCGCACCCGCGTCGGCTTTGAAGTGGCCGCCTTTGATCAGGGTGCACGCGTCACCTATCTGGGCCCCACCGGTACCCATATCGGACACAAGGAGTCGGTGAAGGACACCGCACGGGTACTGGGCCGGGTCTATGACGCCATCGAATATCGCGGCTTCGGCCAGGCCATTGTGGAAGAGCTGGCCGAATATGCAGGGGTGCCGGTCTACAACGGCCTCACCAGGGAATTTCACCCCACCCAGATTCTCGCTGACTTCCTGACCATGCAGGAGAATGTGGAAAAGCCCCTGCGGGAGGTCGCCTTCGTATTCATTGGCGACGCGGCCAACAACATGGGCGACAGCCTGCTTATTGGTGCTGCAAAGATGGGCATGGACGTGCGCCTATGCGCCCCGCAAGCCTGCTGGCCGACCGAAGCCATACAGGCTGAAGCGCGGGGTATTGCCTCGGCCACCGGCGCAAGAATTCTCATCACCGAAGACATTGATTTGGCGGTAAAGGGTGTGGACTTCGTCTATACCGACGTATGGGTGTCGATGGGAGAGCCCAAGGAGAAGTGGGCCGAGCGGATCAAACTGCTGTTGCCGTACCAGGTCAACAGCGCCCTGATGGAGAAAACCGGCAATCCCCGAGTTCGATTCATGCACTGTCTGCCGGCCTTTCACAACACGGACACCTCGGTTGGCAAGGAGATTGAGGCGCAATTCGGTATCCCGGCCATGGAAGTAACCGACGAGGTATTCGAAAGCCCCGCCTCGATTGTCTTCGACCAGGCGGAAAACCGCATGCACACCATCAAGGCAGTGCTTGTAGCCACACTCGGATGAGGCCAAAAGGAGTCTGACATGCGTGTTGTAGCAGCCCTGGGCGGCAATGCCCTGTTACGCCGTGGCGAACCGCTCACGGCCGAGGCCCAGCGGGCCAATGTCAGGACCGCCGCCTTGGCGTTGGCGAGCATAATCCGGGCGGGCCATCAGCTGGTGGTCACCCACGGCAACGGCCCCCAGGTAGGCCTGCTGGCTCTGCAGGGCGCTGCATACAAACCCGAGGAAGCGTATCCCCTGGATGTGCTTGGCGCAGAGACAGAGGGCATGATCGGCTACATCATTGAGCAGGAACTGGAAAACGCCCTGGAGCATGACAGGCCGGTCGCCACCCTGCTGACCCAGGTACTGGTGGACAGCAACGACCCGGCCTTTGCCAGCCCGACCAAATTTGTTGGTCCCGTATACGATCGCGAAGAAGCAGAAAGCCGAGCTGCAGCCGCAGGCTGGCAGATAGCCGCTGACGGAGACAAATGGCGCCGCGTCGTAGCATCGCCCGCCCCCGTGGAGATACCCGATGTACGGGTGATCAGACTGCTGCTGGATCAGGGTGTGGTGGTGATCTGTGCGGGCGGCGGGGGTATTCCCATCGTGCGCAGGGCCGACGGCAGCATGGCCGGTGTCGAAGCGGTCATCGACAAGGATGCCGCCAGCGCGCTGCTGGCTCGGCAACTCAACGCCGATGCCCTGCTATTGCTCACGGATGTCGATGCCATCTACCGGGACTTTGGCACTGACCAGGCCGCCCCGATTCCGCGTCTAACGCCGACCGAGGCGCAGCAGCTCGATCTGCCAGCCGGCTCCATGGGTCCCAAGCTCGCAGCGGCCCGGGATTTCGCCGCCCATGGCGGTATCAGTGGCATCGGCCAGCTCGCTGATGCTTTGGCTATTCTGGGCAGCCGGGCCGGGACCATCATCGACTAGTCCAACACCACCACGCGGTTACGGCCCAGGGCCTTTGCTTCATACATGGCCTTGTCGGCGATACCCAGCGATTCCTCCACTGTTCGGGAGGCGTCATGCGTGGCGACGCCGATGGAGCCTGTCACCTGAATATGATGCTGCCTGTCGTCCAGCCAGACACGTTGTTCGGCAATCGCCTGTCGAATGCGCTCTGCCAGTGCACCTGCCTGCGCTCCGGAGACTCCCGGCATGCAGATCAGGAACTCTTCGCCGCCGTAGCGATAAAGCCGATCATAGGGCCGCAAGACGGACCTGACGCACTGGACCGTAGCGACAAGCACCTGATCACCAGCGGCATGGCCATAGGTATCGTTCACGGACTTGAAATGATCCAGATCCAGCATGGCCAGCGCACAGCTCGCTATCCCCCGCTGCACCAGTGCATCCTGCTCACGGAGATCGGCCTGTAACACGGCCCGGGTCAAAGCCCCTGTGAGCGGATCGCGCTCCTGCGCCTGGCGCGCGAGTCGCGCCCGGAGCGAGTGCAGATCCAGACGCATGTCATCGACCGCATTCTGGTATGCGTCCCACTCGCCCAGGGCAATCGGCAGCCCCTGCGTCACCTGCTGCAGCAGTCCGGCGGCCAGGGCGTGCATGCGCTCGTGCTTGTCCCGGATCTCGGCAAAATGCGGCTGCTCCTGCAGAAAGGAGTCACTGGCCCTGGCATACCATTGGCCGAAGGGGCACACCTGATGCGCATGTGGCAGCATGTCGGCCGGTTTGGCCGGGGCTCGGGCCACCAGCGTCCTGAGCACATTCTTGTACCATTGTTCATGCCAGTTGTAGGCCGTTTCCAGCTCACCGATGACCGTCAGCAGCTGCTGATCGCCGGGCTCCCCCATAAACAATTCCCGTCCTCAGATAAGGTGCCTCTGGGCATAGAGCGCTTTCCAGTGCGCGCCCTTGCGCTCGGCTATTTCAGTGTCGAAGTAATGTTTGAGACGGCGACGATCCTCCGGCTTGTCCTTGAGCGCCGAGCCCAGCAGAAAGTGCACCAGATTCTCACCGGACATACGCCCCTGGGCATAATAGAAGGCGTGCACGCTCAAGGCATGGGCTACCGCCACGGCTTCGGCGGTAGACATGGCCGAACCGGCGAGTCGATCGGTGCTGCGCCCGGCTATCGATTGTCCGTTACGCAGTTCGTGAAAAATGGTGACCAGCATTTCCAGTACCACCGGCGCGATCTGCATTGTGATACCGGCCTTGGCGTTGAGCTTCTCGGTCTGACGGACCACGACATCAATCTCGTCGGCAAGCCGGGCGATGGGCTTGACTAGCTCGAAATTCATTCGCCGCTTCAAAGCCGCACTCATCCTGTTGACGCCCTCGTCGACGCTGTTGGACGTGGCGATGATATTGAACCCTTCGCTGGCGTAGATCACCCCGTCGTCACCAGGCAGTTCGGGAATGCTGATCACCCGATCGGACAGAATCGACAACACCGAGTCCTGCAGAACCTGCGGGCAACGGGCAATTTCCTCAAAGCGCAGGAACTTGCCGTCGCGCATGGCGCGCAGCAGCGGGCTGGGCACCAGTGCGGCAGCGCAGGGGCCGTGCTCACGCAGCAGGGCCTCATTCCAGGTATACAGCAGTTGACTGACACTGTTGACCGCGCCGCCCTGGATCATCAGCGATGAGTCACCCGAAGCCGCGGCGGCGATCAGCTCGGATATCAGGGACTTGGCCGTGCCCGGCTCGCCCACCAGCAGAGCGCCCCGATTGGTACACAGCGCGATGACCACACGGGTCACCACCTCGGGCTCACAGACAAACTTGCGCTCTATGCCCAACTGCTTGTCGCCTTCGACAAACTTGCCGACCGCGACCGGCGACATCCGCCAGCCCGGGGGAACCGGATGCTGGTCCAGTTGCCTGAGCCGCTCCAGTTCGTCGTGGTATTCCGCCTCCGCCGGCAGGCGCTGTTTGTTCTCGTATTTGCTCATTGCCCTTCCCTCCTGCCACCACGGGTTTCTGGAGCCATGCGCTCCTCTGGCAGAATTCTCGGCAGTTCCGACATGGGTATGGTGCCCGCAATAACATGGTCGAGCGCGCTGTCGCGCATGGTGCTCAGACCGGCATCCAGTGCCAGCCAGCGCATTTCACCGATGGGCGGCTGACGGGAAATCGCATTACGAATGTCCTGATTGACGTGCATGTACTCCACCACCGCGACCCGGCCCCGCGTGCCCTTGCCGTTGCAGGCCGGACAACCCGTTCCCTGGTAACAGCGAAAGCCGGCGGGCGCCCCCTCGGGAAAGAGCTCCGCCATGATGACCGGATCGGGCTTGGCCTGGGTACGACATTCCTTGCATATGCGCTTGGCCAGTCGCTGGGCAATAACCGCCAGGAGTTCGCTGGCAATCGAGTTGGGGTGGATGCCCAGATCATAGAGACGCTGGAGAGAATCAACGGCGTCGTTGCAATGCAGCGTCGACAGCACCACATGGCCGGTCTGGGATGCCCGAATGGCCTCAAGCGCTGTCTCCTGGTCACGGATCTCGCCCACCAGTATCACGTCCGGATCCTGGCGCACGAAGGCGCGCATGGCATTGGCAAAACTGAATCCGATATCGGGCCGCACCCGGGTCTGCTGGATATTGTCGATCGAGTACTCGATCGGGTCCTCCACCGTAATGACCTTGCGCTGGCCATCATCGGCCAGTTCCTGCAGCCCGGCATACAGGGTTGTGGACTTGCCGGAGCCGGTGGGCCCCACCACCAGCACAAGGCCGGCGGGGTTGTTCAAAAGCCGCCGGTAGTGACCCGAGATCTTGCGCGACATGCCCAGCTCCTGCATGGTCATGGCACGCCCGGTCTGGCGCAGCAGGCGAATCACCACATGCTCGCCATGCAGGGACGGCTGGGTCTGCACCCGCAGATCGTAGGAGGCATCCCCGAATCGCAGCATCGAGCGGCCACCCTGCGGCAGGCGGCGTTCCGCGATGTTCAGCTCCGCGCGCAGCTTGATCACGTTGACGATGCCGAGCAGCTCACCGGGCGTTAACTGGTAGTGATTCAGGTCATGCAGCTCACCGTCGATCCGCAGGCGTATGCGAATGCGCTGGTCATAGCGTTCCAGGTGAATGTCGCTGGCCTGGTTGGTAACGCCCTCCAGCAGGATGCCCTCGTAGATGGACACCAGATAAGGGCTGATCCGGTTATGGGCATCCTCATCCAGCGCGGATTCAGGGTCAGCCTTGGCCACCTCGGCAAGATGCGCCTGCGCCAGCATGTCGCCACGCAGGGTAATGGCCAGGTGTGACCACAGGCGTTGGAAATCGGCGGGGGTGACCAGCAGAAGCCGCACAGTATGGCCGTCGGTCAGTCTTTCAATCGCATCCAGGCGGGCGTCCGGGTCGTCGCTGGCAACGACCAGCTCATTTCCATCCATATAGGCCGGAAGCAACCGGTGCCGGTCGAGAAAGGTCCGCGAAAAACCGGCAAACAGCCGCGGATCCAGGCTGGGCAGCAACTTTTCCAGCTCGATGAAGGTGACTCCACGCTTCTGTTCCGCAAGCTTGCGGTAGAGGTCGGCGTCCTCGTAGTTGACCAGACGATGCAGCGCGCGCATCAGAGGCTTGCCGCTGGCCAGCGACTCTTCCCGGGCCCGGGCCACGGTCTTTTCGTCGGCTGCACCCAGGTCGATCAGGACATCTGCCGTGCTGCGACGGAAATCGACCCAGCCCAGGGTCGCTACCCGCTCCAGATGACCATTGCGACGCTGATAATGCACAAGCGAAGGCGCGCGTCCGGCTTCCGGTTCCAGATTGAACAGCGAGCCTCCCTCCTTCAACGAAGCCAGCAGCGCCGCCGGATCTTTCAGAAAGGTGCCACTGAGGATGCAATCACAGGCCGGCTGGAGCTCAAAGCCGCCCTGGGCATCACCCACGCTGATCTCCACGTTCCTGATCCTGAACTTGGCCAGATTGGTGGCTGCAATATCCGCAATCGCAGGCAGCTTCTCGACCACATGCACCTTGCGAAACAGGTGCGAAAGCGCCGCTGGCAGATAGCCTGATCCGGCGCCCACACACAGGAGAGTCTGGTCCCCACTTAGCGCAGGGAGAGCATCGAGCATCTGTTGCAGGGCTGCGCGGGGCGGAATGCTGTGACCCGACATATGCTCGGTCAGGTCAGACGAGGCGATAAAGGCCTCACGGGGGATGGCTGCCAGAAGAGCCTGGATTCTGGGGTTTTCAGTACTCAAAGGTGTCTCCGCTTAGCTTTGTCGGCGGGGATGCCGAAAACCAAGAACATATGAAACCTGAAGATAACCTTTTCCTTGACCGGGAAAACCGATCCAGGTCATGTTTTTATCAGATGGCCCGGCGACAGGGCCGGGCCACCCTCATACCCGCTATTGAACGCTATCGCCGATCAACTGCATTTGCCTTTCTTGGCCAGATTCAATTGACGTATGGCAGCTTGCCCCTCGTGCTCGCTGACCTTCTGCAAATTGGCCCCGCCGACAAAGACTCCCATCTTGATGTACTGCTTGATGAAATAGTTCTTGCCCGCCTCCGTCTGGACCATCAGATTATTGGGAGAAAACTCCGACTCCGTCGAGATCTTGTGCTGCTTCCCGCCCGGAACAAGCTCGTAAAAGAACATGTTGGGTGCAGTTTCCCCCACGCACTTATCGTTCACCCAGATGTCCTTTTTCAACGCGGTGCCAGGACCGCTGGCGCGATAGATATACAACCCCGCCATATCCTGCGGTGGCGCAGTGAACGCCTTGGCATTGGTGGAGGCCTCCCGACTCTCCATAGGCACGGATGCACAACCTGCAAACAAAGATGACGCAAGCATTACAACAGCCATTTTTTTATACATTACGACTCCTGAGCGGTCATTCAAATGACCTTATAGACCTTCCATGACGCCCCACGACACTGCACGGGGCGCGTCCGTCACGTGATCCATCGACCACAGCAACTCGTTTAAAGCACACCCTGGGCGTCCGGCAACCTTGCCACCAGCGTGATAGCTCATGTCCTTTCTAACGCATCAGTAACGGCTTGCTCAGTTCTGGCTACCTGTATCTGTCAATCGATCTTCGGGAGCTGTCAGGCCGGCCTCGGTGAGCGTCAATGGCCGGTAATTGAGGTCAGCGGCCTGCCACCGTCGCCATACGCTCTGATCGACCGAGACATTGACAGCCGGACGTCCGGTCCTGTCCCGATTGTATTGGCGGATGAAGCGGCCATCGCCCTCGTCACTGCGCCATTTCTTGAACCAGGCATAGGTCCCCTTGAGAAACGCCTGAAAGGAGTCCTTCGGCTCGACCTTCCAGGCATCCTCGGCGGCGCTGAACGGCTCCAGCTTCAGCCCGGCCTGTTCTGCCTTGCCGATCATCCATTGCAGGGGAATATCCGCCAGGTAATCATCTACGCCGTATCCACCGCCCACGTTGGCATGGGCTCCGATAAACCAGCGCTGCTCCACCTCGATATTGCTGGGTTTGGGCTTGCCGTCATCACTGGTCCACAGGGGCACATCGTAGGCCGCCCGATGCTCATCCAGGGCGACAGCATGATAGGCCCGGTCAACGATGCTCGACAGCGCGGTATCGTGCCAGGCGAATTTTCCCCGTTCTGAGATAAGAGTCCCGGGCACGCCCAACGCTCCGACGGTATCCCACACCCCTATGAAATGGATCCTCGGTGTGCGGCTGAAGCGCTGGCGGAAAGTTGAACAGGTCTCGGAGTCCGGCGCCTGGCTGTCGTCGCGGTAGATGCTCTCGGCCTGCTTGAGCAGACAGGGCGTAACGATGTGCAGCAACCCGCACTTGCGTATCAGACCCACCAGACTGCGGGCCGTGTAGGCTCCCCGACTGAAGCCAAAGATCCAGATTTCATCGCCTTCGCTGTAGCGCCTGGCCAGCCACTCGTAGCCTTCCAGCAGATTGCGGCTCAAGCCATAACCGAACATCCCGCCACCAAGACGCTCCCACTTCGCGGTGCCCACGCCGGGGTCATAGAAAAAACGTTGCCGCTTGGCGCCGTCATAATCATGGATATGCCGGGTAAGCCGATACACGTTGGTCTGGTCTTGCGGATCGTTCCATGTGCCGTCAAACAGCAATATCAATCTCTGTGTCATGGTTCCCTCCAAGCACGATACGATGCCTATCCTGGCGCCACTGGATATCTATGCGTCTATAGCGGCAAATATACTTCAGTCCGCACCGGGCTATCCATCTTCGCGACGCGTTTTGCATCGATATGCAAGGTCTGCATCAGCATCTGGAAGGCCCCGACTGGATCCTGCAGCTTTTCGGTATTTTGCTCGAACCCTTCGATGACCCGCTCCTGAACCTCGGATAGCTCTCCTGCGAGTTCGTATACCGCCTCAGTCAAATGTTCTACCTTCATGCATTCATTCACGAACACGAGCCGGTCCCTGACTTTTTCCCACTGCTCCGCGTTCATCCGGGAGTTCTTCACCAGCTTTCTTCTGGCCCGATTGATATTGACTTCGACACAATGGGACTGCCCCATCTCGACCAGATCCTCCATGAGTTCCTCGGTCACCTGGACACCCACAGAAGCCAGCACCTGGAGGGTCTTGTCACTTCTCAGTTGATCAGGCTTCCAGGCCCACTCAGTGGTGTCCTCATAGCACTCCATGAAGTATTCCTTCGAATCTTCAATTCTGCTTATCTTTTCGCCCCGCGCAAGCTCGGACCTGGCTGCCTTGAGCAGCTCCAGTATCGATCCGGCCTCCCTGAATACCAGCCGGTGCCTGGCCGGCCTGCTGTCGTAAAGCGCATGCTGGTTCGAGGTGACACAAAGGGTCCCGTCGGGCAACCGGCAAGAGACCTCGTAAACGAAGCGAACATGATCGCTGTCCCCATTAGAGCTCCCCTCATAGATCACCACGACCGCCTGATGCTTATAGTTCCACATCGATACCCTTATAGTGGCGTGGCCGTGGTATACGCAATAATAACCAACATGGGCCGCGCCCACGCTCTTCAGCTCCGACTCTGCATATTCGAGTTGCTGGATCTCTTTCCAATCACGGGCGCTGGACGGCTCAAGCTCCATTTCCATCGCGGGCAGAACAGCGATGGCTGTTGCCAGGTCGCTACCGGAACGCTTTCTGGCCAGTCGGTAAAGCCGCCAGAAAAAGAAGCCAGCCGCACAAATCAGCAAGAGAAAAAGCACACCCAGGACCTGCAAGAACATAAAAATCCCTCTTTTTTATTCCTTATTTTCTTACCCTGTACCGGCATTGTGCTGCCGCCCCCGCTTCCCAGCAACACGCAGCACCGTGCAACATGGCAAAAGGAGAACCGGTTAACAGGCGAGCTCAATGGCTCGAAGACCTGCCCAGGGCAGTGACGGTCAAAAGGATCAACCCCATGCCCACCCATTGCAGGCCCGCCAGGCTCTGTTCCAGTACTGCCACTCCGAATATCGACGCGGTCACCGGTTCAAGCATGGCCACCACCGAAGCCACCGCGGGTGCCGTGTAATGCAGGCCCTGCAGGTACAGAATGAACGAAACCCCGGCGCCGAGCACACCCAGTAGCAGGAACAGGGGCCAGTCTGCAGAATGCACCACAGCCAGCATCTGGACCACCTCGGCAGGCCACGCCAGCAGCAGGCACAGCACGGCAAAGGCGATGCTCAGGATCGTCTGCGGACCGCCGTGGGGCGCGGCGTATTTGAAGGCAAAGATGAAGAGCGCATAGGAGAGCCCCGCGAGCAGGCCGGTGACCACTCCCAGAATCGTGACGTTGCTGGAGCCCATGTCGTATATGCCGGTCAACAGCACAATACCCAGCATCACCAGCACGATGGCTGCCCACTTGGCCGCAGAGGGTTGCTCCAGCTTCAGGGCAAAGGAGACCAGATACACGTATACCGGCGCGCAATACATGAGCGTGGCCGCAACTGCAACGCTGCCCTCCCCTATGCTGATGAAATAAAAAGAGAAATTACCGGCCACGCCCAGCCCGGCAAGCGCCGACCAGCCCCACAGGCGCGGACATGCCAGACCCAGTCGGTCAGGCCGAAGCGCCCACCAGACCAGAACGAATACGAGCCCGACCGCCCCGCGTGTGAAAGCGAGCAGCAAACCGCTCCATTGCTCGGCCAGCAATACCGCGCCGATGCCACCAGACAGGCCCCAGCACAGGGCCGCAGCGGCCACGAATAGCGGACTCAGCCGCTTTATCCGTTCTCCGGACATCAATGGGCGATGGTGTGGGCTTCGCAGCAGCATGCAGTCGTCCTGGCCGAGGGGTTTCAGTCTCCCGGTGGACCACACGCGTCTCTGGAAATTGCAGCAGATTTGAACCCTGTGTGCGCACCCGACTATCGCGCTGCGCGCGATTGCGTCACGCCCGGCAGCTTGCACCTGGTATCGCTTCGACCCTCAGGCCTCGTCACCCTTGGCTGGCAGGGAGCGGCGCAGCCACTGGTGCATCTCCTCGCCAAGATGAATCTGGGGATAGGACCAACGCTCTTCCTCCATCCCGATCTCTTTCTCCCAGATGCGTATCTGCTGATTGACCTGCTCGGACATCGCCGCGGGGTCAGCCAGATTCAGGCCGACGCTCTGATACAGCGCCTTGGTGAACCAGGTCATTTCCGAATCATCGCCGCAGCCGAAGGAGGTGCGGTCCTTGCGTGCAGAGGTCAGAATCAGGGTGTTGCTGTCCTTGAGCTGATCAACCCAGTGCCCGGAATAGCATGCGGAAACCACCAGCACCTTGCGCTGCGCCTTGAGCGGCTTCAGCATCGTGGCGAAGTCCTCGGGGGACAGGTTCGGCAGATCGAGGCCGGGCTGTTGCAGCAACAGCTGACCCTCCTTTCCACCATGGGTGACCAGATGAATGACCAGCAGGTCCTCTTCGGGATCCATCCTGGCATCCAGGGCCGCCAGGGCCTTGCTGATCGAGGGGCGCGTCGCCAGCGGATAGGTGTCGTAATCCCGGTGGTTGAGCAACATGATGGAACGGTGCTCAACATCGAACTGAGCCTCTAGTCCCCTCCGGGCAACCTGAATATCGCGCAGAAAAACCGACTCGGTGCCATCCCCGCCCACCGCGAGAAAGTAGGCGTCGGTCACGCCCGGTTGCTGGGGCTCCAGGCTGGCGATCTGATCGTTGAGGCGCTGATGGTCCTCAACCAGGATCGTCTCGGTAAGCGGTTTTGGTCGCTCAGGGGCGTCGGTCTGCCCGGCACCCAGAAGCTCACCGTACTCCCAGGTGCCGGACAGACTCTCGGAGTCGTCATTGCCTTCCGGGTAGGTATAGGTGCCCTCACCGTGGTAGTACCAGTCCAGGAAAGACCCTTCGTAGGTACCGTACTCGGTGATGTGCCGACCTTGTACCGGCTTGCCATCCGCAAACTCGGCCTCATAAACGCTGCCATCGACTTCAAACCGGCCCTGGCCATGGAAATCGCCGTTCTCGAAGCGTCCCTCGTAGCGGCTCTCTTCATCTTCCCAGACGCCCTGACCCGCCATCAGGCCCTCGGCGAACTCGCCCTCATAACGCCAGCCGGCAGGGGATTCAAGCTCACCCACTCCATGCCAGTAACCCTCACGGAACTCACCACGGTAAACCAGACCACTGGCGAATCGCTGCTGCCCCTGGCCGTGAAACAGCCCCTCCTTGAAATCACCCGAGTAGGTGCTGCCGTCAGGCAATCGAGCGTCAGGTGGCAAAAGCTGAGGGGCATCGCAGGCCGCGACAAGCACAATGGCGAGCAGGACCAACGGCAATCTGAAAAAGCGCGACAAGGCGGAAGTCATTGTTTACCCGAGATCATGGAAATAGGGTTGTGCACCCATCGTATTCAAAGTCCCTCGCAGCGGATAGGCGCCATGCGGCCTATTTCAATAATCAGTTCGGAACCCTTGCCTCTGACTGTATGCGGTCCGTTGCTGTAGCGAAAGCCCGAGGCGGCCGGTACTTGCTGCAACTCCATCGGCTGGCCATTGCGCACCAGCACACCGACGCCCTGAAGAGGGAAAAAGCGCATCTCAACTGAATTGCCATCATCACACTGGTACGTCGCGCGCGTCTCCCCGGTGGGTTCAACCTGCGGCTCTGTGATTGCACATCCTGAAAAAAGCAGAGTACACAGTAAAGCGGCTAAGCAACCGCGCACTGAGTACCCTTGTCTTGGGAGGGCTACTGCCCCGGCCCCGCGCTGAGGAGTTTTTCTCATCGACCTGCATCCTGTGTTAAGAAAACCAGCGGGGGCCGGGGACCGATCACATCCGACTGGTTTGTTTCGACGTTATCGAGACCACCGTATTGTTTTCAAGGGTCACAACCACAAGATACTCGCCCCCTATCGAACCGTTCAGCTTGTAGGTCAGGACCTCCCGTTTGACTGGGTCGTCGGCGCCTCCCTGGTCTACAGCGATGGATTCAACTTCCTGATAAAGCGGCTCCCCGGCGAGTACCAGAACCTCTGACTTGCTCTGCCCGGTGGAAATCAGCCGCCCGCTATCCAGCCGGAAACTACCCCCAGCCTGCGCTCCGAAAGAAAGAAAAAAGCACGTAACGAACAGGATAACGACTGCATTTTTCATGATGCTACTCCACAGGAAATTTGATTATCTACAAGCGCGAGGCTTGTTGGCTTGCGTGAGCTGACGCTGCTCTAACAACGCCTCAGGTGCCAACAGGTTGCTGGAGGTCGCTTGCCTTTGCAGCATCGATCGCTGCATGGGGCTCACCCTCCTTTTCGCCTTTGGGCTTGTCAAACACCCTCCCGTCAATAATCGAGCGCGGATCCATGTGCTCAAGTCCCACTTCCTTGAGAATGGAGTCAAGCAGCGGCACGTTTGCCCGATGCTTGAGCATGGCATTGACCAATTGGTCCGACAGGTTTGAGCTGCTCCCCTGCTGGCTGCCTTCCCCTGCGCCGCCACCGTTGAAACCGGGGGCGCCACTGATGTCGAAGATCTTGATACTGTCGATCTTTTCCGCCGGCTTCATCGCCTGCTCCATGATCCTGGGCAACTGGGCGATCATTTCCATCTTCTCGGCAAAGGAAACCTGTTCCGGACTGAGCAAGTTCTTTGCTTCGTTCAACTGGCGAGCGCCCTCTGCCTCCGCTTCGGCTTTGACCTTGATTGCGCCCGCCTCGGCATCGGCCGTCACGCGGATAGCCTCGGCTTCGTCCACCGCTGCAGACTTGCGGGCTTCGGCTTCCACTGTAACGCCGATGGCCTCGCGTTCGGCGCCTTCCTGGGCCTTGATGACCACAATACGCTTCTCCCGCTCGGCTCGGGCAGTTTCACGTACAGTGATAACGCCTTCCTCCTTGGCCACAGCCTGGGCGCGTGCCTCGTCCGCCTCGGCAGCGGCTCGTGATTCGTCCTTGGATTTTTCCGCGACGGCGATTTTCTGATCCTGCTTGGAAAGCTCCAGGCGCTTGCTCTTTTCAATATCGCGATTCTGCGTTTCTTCTTCCATCGCAATGCGCGCGAGCTCGACGGCGCGATTGGCCGTGATATCTGCCTCTTCCGCTTCGCGGCGACGCTCTGCGGCCACACGCGCGATATCGGACTGCTGGCTGGCACGACGATTCTCGATCTGCTGGGTCTGTTCCAGTCGGGCAAATTCTTCGTCCTGCTGAATACCGAGTTTGCGCTTGGCCGCATCCGTCGATTTCATCTGAATCTCGACCATGGTCTCCTGCTCGATGTCGTTACGGATCTTGCGGCGCGATTCGAGCTGCTCGGTCAGCTTGGTCAGACCTTCGGCATCGAAGGCGTTCTCGGCGTTGAAGTATTCCTTGGCGGTCTGATCCAGACCGGTCAAGGAGACCGACTCGAGTTCAAGACCGTTCTTGAACAGGTCTTCCGCGCAGCTGGTCTGCACCTCCTGCACAAAAGACACCCGCTCCTCGTGCAACTGCTCCATGGTCATGCCTGCAGCAACGGACCGTAGCACGTCGACGAACTTGCCTTCGATCAGCTCCTTGAGCTCCTCGGGGCGCTGGGTGCGGGCACCCAGGGTTTGCGCCGCCGTCGCGATGGATTCGTTATCCGGCTTGACCCGCACATAAAACTCGGCGGTGACATCCACGCGCAAACGGTCCTTGGTGATCAGCGCCTGATCGTTGGCGCGCCTGACTTCCAACCGCAGCGTGTTCATGTTCACGTAGATAATTTCATGCAGTACGGGGAACACCATGGCCCCGCCGTCCTTGATGATCTTCTCGCCGCCGAAACCGGTCCGGACGAACGCGCGCTCCTTGTTCGCACGCGTGTACAGCCGTGCGAGGATGATCCCGAGCACCAGAAGCGCGACAAAACTGACCCCTGCAACAATCAATATAAAAGCGAGGTTGCTTGCATTTCCCATTGCACAATTCCTTGTTTGTTATTCGTTATCCAGTCGTCAGGCAGCAGCCTTGATCACCACGAACTGGTTTCCCTCACGCCTGACGATCAACAGCGGCATACCCGGTCCGAAGGGCCCGTGACCCTCCTCGGCGAGTACCATCACGTAGTGTGTCTGGCCATGCTGATCACGCACCCGCGCCTCGGCCGCATGCGCGGTACTGGACTGACCGATTGTCACCCGCGCTTCCCTGCCAATGAGCGTTTCCAGTGAAATGGACGAGGTTTCGCTCTTCGGCATGATGGCTTCGAGTGCGGTCGCTCCCCAGCGGGTAAACGGCAGCGCGATCAGAAAGGCCAGCGGTATCGACAACAACACAGGCAGCATCACGCCCAACACGCCACTCATGGCAAAATTCAGGGCCAGACCGATACAGCCAAATGCGGTCAGAAAGATCACCAGCAGCATCAGGATGGGCACCTTGCCGACTCGCAACCAGCCGAGCAGCCGGGACAGTGCCGAATTGGATCCCGCATCCGCAACTTCGAAGTCGGTATTGACGTCAAACTCCGGAACAAGGGAATCCAGCAGGTTGCCCAGCCCAACACCCAACACAGCACCGACACCCTCGAACAACCCGATGATCAGCATCAGCGCCAACGCAATGGAAAAAGGTATGTTGGCATCGGCCAGCAGAAGATCGAGCACCTCAGCTTTCCTTTTTCAGGGCCGCCAATCGCTCAGCCACCCGATTCTTGCGGTGGAGTTCTTCCAGCTCTGCGCGTGCCGCCGCATCCCCGGTGTCTGCCGCAGTAGGCAGACCAGTCACGGACGCCTTGACCCGAGCGACAGCGCCACCCGCTTTCTCCACTCGACGCTCGACGTTGGAGCCCGGAGCGGAGCCCTCAGCTGCACCAGACACTTGCCCCTTGTCCTGGCGCTTGCGATCACGGATCAGCTGCAGGTCGCGCTCCATTTCGTCGCGCTTGGAACGCAGCCCCGCCAGATAGTGGGCGAGCTTCTGTTCCTCTTCCTGGGTGGCGGCCACCAGACTTTCGATAATCGGTAGACGATCCTCTATACCCACCAGCTCGCTGGCGCCGGCTTCGGCCAGATCCTCCCGCTGCTGCTGTAGGGCAGTCTGAATCTGAGCTTTCAGATTGGCCGCGCGATCATTCAGTGATGCCAGCTCGCGATTGGCATTGTGTCGATTGGCCTGCTTGCGGCCTATCTCGGTACGCACCTCATCAATCGCACCGTCCACTTCCTCAATAGCCTGACGCGCGACCACCTCCGGCGCTGCATTTTCAGCCGCGTCCACCACAGTAGTAAAAGTGCCACCAACCAGACGGGCCACGCGGCCCAGTAAAGACTCGCTCATGGGTGTATCTCCTTAGGGTCCCGAAAGCACCCTGGCAATCAGGGTGATCGCCCGGAAGCGACTGTTATTTCGAAAGGAGTGCAGGCGGTCCTGGCCTGGAGGCGGGAGAAAACTCGCATTCCTTTGCGCAAGTCGAGACTAATCCAGAGAGGTGGCAGCCGTCCAAAGGAATTTACGCCTCGATTAACACCCGGCGCACGTGCCGTTTTGGAGCCGTGGAGCGGCAGAGAAGCGGCCCCTGCAGTGGCTAGCTATGTGTCTGCTTCCCCGAGGCTTATGAGTCAATGCCGATCAAAGCGTCAATACCTTCATCCCTGATGGTGGCCTGTACTTCTTCCAAAGCCGCGCGGTCTGTATCGAATTCATCATCCCATACCGTGGAAGTTCCAAACTCATCCACCACTTCTAAAAGCCAGCCACCTTTGTCGCCCCGGTAAATTTCCACTTCGACGGTTTTGCCGTCAGCGGTCAGTTTTTGGCAGAGGGGGCTCATCTCGAGTTCAAAATCATCGTCCATTACCGATCTCCAAACTGGAATTTCTGCACACATAACGCCTGTGGAATTGGCGCCCTGAAGCTCAGTGTAAGGGCGTCGGTCTAACACGCTTGTAAAGAGTCTTATTTAATCACCGCCTGACGCACCACCTCCATCTGAACCACCCCCACCAAAGCCATCGGAAGCCTTGCCACCCTTAAGATGGCTAAAAATCCCCAAGACTAAAAATCCTGCAAGAGCGAGCAAAATCCAGAACCAGCCAGAATCCTTCTTTTTGTCGAGTGATAGGGCAATAAGTGTTGATATCAAGGCCCCTATACCCGCAAGGATATGCCATTTATACCATTCGAAGAATGATACTGGACGCGTAACAGAGCTGATTATTTCATCAACACCCTGAATAATACCTGTGTTGTAGTGATCCCGCTCTAACTGAGGGTAAATAGTTTCATCGATAATACCCTTCATTATTGAGTCGTATCTGCTTGCGTATCCCGACCCAATCTCAATACGAACCTTCCGGCCCTCTCGAGCGATTAAAAGCATGACGCCGTCATTTTCTGGCAGATTTCCTACACCCCACTTATTAAAAAGTGCTGTAGCGAATGACTCCCATGAAGTGAATTCGGGCTTGTACGTTGAGAAGGATTCAATTGTGACCACGGTGATTTCAACACCGCTATAGTATTCAGTGTCCTTGAGCTTATTTCGTAGCTCGGGTTCTACCCCGTTACTGCGGACACTTTTGAAAAGAGGCACAATGTGCCAAAGGAGTGTTCATGTCCAAACGCAGAAGATACAGCCCCGAATTCAAGCGCGAAGCCATCGCGCTATCTCGCCAGCC
>Ga0208794_1000034_pt1 | contig 226306 bp, 217 predicted proteins | sample 32_taG_FD_184106 | JGI IMG/M metagenome (GOLD analysis project Ga0208794, IMG submission 184106) | Marine viral communities from the Gulf of Mexico - 32_GoM_OMZ_CsCl metaG (SPAdes) (version 2) | ecosystem: Environmental > Aquatic > Marine > Oceanic | place: Atlantic Ocean: Gulf of Mexico... | reverse complement strand
ACACACTTGTTATCGGTCTCTCGAAAGAGGAGCCGGCCATGCATCGAGCTGCTGCATGAAGGCCCCCAGCGGCCACTGGGGGTGGGCCTCAATTTACCCAAACTCGGCAGAAATTATCCATACAAGGCCAGGCACGGCGACGTTTACTACATTGCGGCTTCGCCTTCATTTCGTAGCCGCGCGTGCTGAGCGGCGTTAGAGAATGTGCATGGACATACTATTTGCGGTCGCCGGTATAGTCATGATTATAGGTACACCGGCCTACCTGCATGCAGTGATCAAGCTACATGGTGTCATTGAAGCAGAACACCCAGACTGGGTGAGTCGCCGTGGATCACTGAGGCTTTTCTACAACGGGCTGCCGCCCACTGCCAATCCTAATGTAGGAATGTCTGTTGTGGCTGTTGCCTTGGGTAGGCGTTGGCGTAGCCTTCAATCAGAGAGTGCCCGCAAGTACGCTCTGCGCATTCGGTTGCTGCTGTTTTCATTGGTATCTGTTTTTATAGGTGTCATGGTTGCTCTATTTTACAGAGGTCTCTAACAATCGCGTCAAAGGCGACGCTCGTACCTCGCGCGCTTTACGCGGGCGTTACAAAGCAAGGGAGAGTGCATAGTAATGATCGCCAGGGAATGGAAATGCCGGGTGCCTGAAGCCCACAGTGAAGGGTTCACAGGCTATCTTTACGAAACCGGCATCAAGGATTCGTCCGCAACACCAGGCTTTCTCGGCGCTCAGATTTTACGTCGTTCCTTGGTGGCCAAGATTGAACTCACCCTCATCACGTACTGGGACAACCTGGAATCGATCAAGGCGTTTGCTGGCAACGATATTTCGCAGGCGCGCTTGTACCCGGAAGATGAGGTTTATCAGCTTGAGCCTGACCTTTCGGTTCAGCACTATGAAGTCATCGAACATCAGTTTTCGGCAGAGCAGCGGGGGTAAACGGGTGCACTTGCTTTGTAACCAGTCGTTCAAGTTCGTTCCCGGCCTGACGGCCGTCCACCGGACGCCCTTTTATCCGCTGCGCTCCAAAAAGGTCGCCGCTTAACATTGGCGTTAGTTGGTATTACCCATTGTCGGAGTTCATAGAAGAGTGAAAGATAAAAGCATATTTAAAATTGAGCTTCCGTCGGTTGATGTTTTAGGCGTAAGAAGCATTGAAAAGCGTACAAATGGAGATGTTGTCGAAACTCGAGCGGGTAGTTTTACTCATAAATATATCGCACCGTTTTTCTTGATCGTAGAAGATAACCTAGCAAAACAAGTTATAGATGTTATCGCTTCTGAGTTCACTAGCTTGCCGAGAAAATATATCCTTTCCGGAGTCTGGGTCAATCAAGCTGCCTGCTTGCTTGGATTTTTGATGTACGCCAAAGAGCTAGAGAGCACTAACGTCCCACAATTTTCCATTCTGTCTATTGATGATGGAGATATACAAAAAGAGGAGAAAGAGAAAAGACTCAACAAATTATTAAAAGGTAACTATTTTGGAGAGGAGCTCGGAGTCGCGAAAAAGCTCTTGTCTGAGCTGATGTTATCTTTTAAATTAGAGTATTTGGATCGTAATGTAAAAAAAGGGCTGCCAGAATATAACCATAAGAAATGGTTTGAAGAGATAGATAAAGAAGTTATTCTTTCTATTGATAAGCCGTCTAATCTACATGAAGAACGGAAAGTTGAAAGCTTGCTAGAGCTTATTGAGTTCTCTAAATCAATAGAATTGAATGATTGTCACAGCTATTACGAAGAGCTAAGAAAATTTCGTCCAAGCAATACTTTAGATTTATTCCATATGACCGAATTCTTCGTTCTAAATGCCATAAAGAAATACAACAAAGTCAAATGGGATGCATATGTTGGGCGCATTAGGGATGCCCTAGTTGATGTAAAGGAAGAAAATAGGAAGAGGTTCGTTGAGGCCGATGTGTACTTCAACAAAAGAAACAACTAACAATTGCAGGCACTGTGACGGCTTTTTCGTTGCGGCTTCGCCTCCACTACAAAGCCGCACGTGATGCAGGCGTTAGTCATCAAGGAGAATTGTGATTTTGAGTTTAGAACTATTAGTCGGTGCCTCAAGCGTATTAATTGCTCTATGCGCGTTATTCACAGCAATCTGGCAAGCTATTCAGTCGCGGAAACATAACAAGATTTCATTCCGTCCACACCTCGCCTCTTGGTCACACAGCAAGGAAAATCAGGGTATTTTTGCTGTTGATCTAATGAACAATGGATTGGGTCCAGCATTGATCAAGAACTTCGTGATAAAAGTGGATGGAAAAAGGATTCCAGGCAACGGTACTGAGCCCATTGAGAAAGCACTAAAAGTGTTGTTTCCAAATGAAAGATATCAGGCGGAATTTGAGTTTCTCGGAAAGAACCATGCGATGCCGGCCCAGGATAAATGCAGAGTAATGGCGATCAAGTTTTTGGATGACCAGTGTCCATCAACTGAGAAATTTGAGGAAACTCTTGATAAGGCCGATTTGGAGATCGAGTACGAGTCATTCTACGGTGAGCAGTTCTTTTTCAGTACTCAGGATGAGCGGCCTAATTAGCTGTTAGGCAACAGAAGCTAGGGAGTATTTTGTGGAATTCACAATTCAGGATGCCAAGTCAGTAATTCTCGCTTTATTGACCATGGCGCTGGTATATGGATTTAAGCGGTTCTGGCAGTACCGGACGAAAAAAGCGATTGCAGGAAAGCTTGAGGACCTTAAGACAGAGCAGGAATGGTTGGAGCGCGTCGGGAACTCCTTTGAAGAAGCCGTACTTTTTAGCTTCCGGCTTTTGTTTATAGTCCTGTTTCTAATTGGCGTTGCTTCAATCATAGGTCCGTTTCTAGCATTCATCAGCGGAGCTTCAAGCCCATTCGCGCTTATCAAATTTTCTGCTTGGATTTTAGTTCTCGCGGCTTCCTATGCGTCCGTGTCAAAGCTTAGTCAAATTAGGCGGTACCCAGAAGAAAAGGAAAAATTAAAGCAAAAAATTCAAACTTTAGAGGAGCGTCTTTCGAAAGCCGAGGGCTCATAATGCCTAACAAGTGCAGGCACAGCGACGCCCATTACATTGCGCCTTTGGCTCCATTTCATGGGCGCGCATGCTGCAAGCGTTAAGCGATAGCGCCAAGTGAGAGGTTAATGGCAGATTTCATTAGCAAACATTGGGAAATCATTTCATCGTCGCCTGAGGCATTCATTATATTTGCGTTTGTCGTCGGACCGCTTGGTTTCGGGTTCGCGCGGCTACTTGCCAAAGGAACAATTGATGCCCTGCGAGAGCGGCTCGCGGCCTCGCAGGACGACGTTGCCCGGCTAAAAGATCAAAGAGACGAGTTGGTTCGCCGTCTACAATCGCATGGCGAAGAAATTGATGAAATTAAGGCTGCCCTTGCCTCTGCGCCAAAGGTTCACATTTCCAAAGAGGCCCCAGGGCCGAATGATGGGAAGGATGGTGATGTTTGGTTTCAGGTTGGGGAGTAAGCCTCCGCTTAACCAATACGTCAACGGGACCGGTTTTCCGCTGGCGCTCCAAACCGCCCCGTTACGTTGGCGCTAGAAATGAAAATAAGTGAGTTCTCGCATGGATGTTGAGCAGTTTTGGAAACCCTTTGAAGTGACCATTGAATCGTTTGATGATTTGGTCGAGAAAATTAACTCAGTGATGAGGCACGCAGCGGATCGTGAGGTAAAGTTCGCATGGCGGGGGCAGGTCAATGCTAGTTGGGCACTCCATAGCTCCTTATACAGAAGGCTGTGTTTGACGAAAAATAAAGTAGTCAACGAGGATGAGCTTGCGAGCACCGAGTCAGACATTTTGGTGGAACTACACCGTTGGGGACTTCACTCGTCTTCGACGACTGGGCGACTCTCCATACTTAATCAATTAGCTATGCTTCAGCATTACGGTTCGCCGACTCGATTAATCGACATTACATTCAATGCGTGGGTTGGAGCTTGGTTTGCCGTTGAGCAAAAATGGAGTAATGGCGAGGTCGTCGATGAAGATTCCGATGCGCGCCTGTTTGCTTTCGATGTGACCGACCGCTTAATTAACGAAAATGACCAATATCGAAGTTGGGAGGACGACTTAGGCCGTCCATGGAAGCTCGGTAAAGAGGGGGGCATTTCAAAAAGAGAATGGACCACGTCTGTATTCGCATGGAAACCAGCGAATTTAGATGCCCGCATTTCTGCCCAAAATGGCGGATTCCTATTTGGCGGTGTTGCGGCCTCAAACAAGCCAGATGGCCAACCATTCCAGTTCCCGAAGACTCCAAACTTCAACGACGGCTGGTGGAAAATCAGTGAGGGGCGGCAAGCTTGCTGCCTTGCAATGCGACCTCATGTCTTTGAGCCAAAGGCTGGCAAAGGTGCCAACAGTGGAGCTCTATACACATTTCGGATTAAAGCCAATGCGAAAAAAGACATTCGTCAAAGGCTAGAAAAAATGTTCGGATACAGGCATTTGACCATTTACCCTGACTATACTGGGTTTGCGTCATTTGGCTTTCCGGAGCTGAAAAGTTAATCCGTTACAGAGTCGCGGTATTTCTAACAATTAGCTGTTGTCGGACGCGCCTACGCTGGCGCTTCGGCACGCCGCAAAGCTAGGCGTTAATTGCCAAGGAAAGGTATGGATATCAGCTTCAAGGTGAATCACCCCATTACCACTGACCAGTTCATCGGTTTGTTGGAGAGCGCTACCCTTGGGGAGCGTCGGCCAATTCACGACCGAGACTGTATGGAAGGGATGATTACCAACTCCAATCTCGTCGTAAGCGCTTGGGATGATGACTTGTTGGTCGGTATCGCTCGCAGTGTCACGGATTTTAACTATGCCTGCTACCTGTCGGATTTGGCTGTTCACAGGAGCTATCAGAGAACAGGAATAGGTAAGCGGCTGCAGTCATTGACTCAGGGGCAACTGGGGCCGCTCTGTAAATTGATACTCATCGCAGCACCAGCAGCCAATTCGTACTATGGTCAGATTGGTTACACCCACAATGATTGCTGTTGGGTTCTGGAGCCTGGGGTGACCATTGGCAATTAACAAAGCCACTAAGTCTGTTCCGGGCCGATGGCCCTCCACCGGACGCCCTTGTCAGGGCGCCGCTTACGGCTGGCGTTAACGATAGGGAGATTTACGATGCCGAAAATAGAAGTCGATTTGCCCCTAGATGAGGCTATGTATATCTCTGAGCTAGCGAAAGAGCGGCAAACCACCTTCGATCTGGTATTGAAAGAAATTGTTCAATATCACATGTCTTCCAATGGTGTTGAGCAAGGGGAGTCTCCCAAATGTCCTGAGTGCGGTGCATTACTCTCCATGGATGTCCCCGGAGGAGGCCAAGTTGTTTCGTTATGCTCAAATCCAGATTGCGGCTATGTTCTCGAAGTTCGGTCCTATGACAGCTAGCTTCGTTAACAAGGCGCTTAAGTACGTTGCGGCCTTCGGCCTCCACCGGACGCCCTTGTCAGGGCGCCGCTTAGCTTCGCGTTAATTTCTAAAGACAGGGAGCAGTCCATGCATCACGAAGATCTGAAACAAGTACGAGAAGGCTGGTACTCCGCTTTTTTCGCAGGTGACGTTGAGCACCTTGCTCGGGTACAAGCAGATAATTTTACGGTCACTACCGAGCGTGGTGTCCAATCCAAGAAATCCCAGATCGACGCGATCTCGTCGGCCAAGCGTAATGGAAGTTGGTTTCCCCAAGGCGGGCAAAAACACGATACTGAGTTAACTATTCAGGATTCTGATAGTAGCACCACAGTCGCTGGTCAGGGGTACACCACTTCTGGCCAATCCCAAGGGCCGGTAGTCGCGTTCTCTGAGACCTGGGAGTGGGATGGTGCTGCTTGGCGGGTTTTCAGTCTAAGCTATAGCGCGGCCCGGAACTTAAATTAACAAGTCGCTGTAGTACGCGGCCGATGGCCGCCGGACGTCCTTTCCATGGCTCCTTCGTCGCCATTCCAAGGGCGCCGCTAAGCTCAGCGTTACACGTATCGAGAAAGGTGAATATGGACGTTCTGTTTGAACCAGCTGTATTGGTGAGTTTCTTTGTCACCGTTTTGGGCGCTATATTCGCGAAGCGTCTCTCTATGCTTGGCGAATACTTGATCGGCCACATTTCACTCATTTCGTGAAAATCCCGTACTAGATGGAGGGTGACGCGGTGGAGATCGAGAAGGAAACTGATTGATAGTGCGCGGGGGCATCATAGTGTCACTTTGAGCATTGTCCGAACCTATGCGTTGCTCCTTCTCTTTTTATCTGTCTTTGCAGTCTACCTCTTGCTTATCGTTTTGGGCCCACTAAAAGGGATAGGACAGCTTCCCTTCAGTGTGCAGGCATTAATTTCCTCTCCCATTTATATCGCTGAAGCGTTATGGCTAGTGCAAAGGGAGCGGATGTTTAAACTTGTGCGTATCGCTGAGAGCCGTGTAACCAATCGCTCAAGTACGTTTCGGCCTGATCGGCCTACACCGGACGCGCTAGAGCGCGCCGCTTAGCTAAGCGTTATGCAGTAGAAGGTAGCTCATGGATCTAAATAGTATTGCATCAGCGGCTACAGCGGTTGGTGTTCTTATCGCAGCTTGGCAAATCTGGCAGTCTAGGAAGCTGGCTAGCGCGTCTTTTGAGGATTCTTACGATCAGCAGTACCGAGAGTTAATGTACAGAGTTCCTGTCGATGCTCTCCTTGGCAAGCAGCTTAACGGACACAGTCATAGCGAAGCACGCGAAGCAATATATAACTACCTTGATCTTTGTAACGAGCAGGTTTATCAGAGGTCCAAAAGGCGAGTTAGCAAAGCTCGTTGGGCTGAGTGGAGAAGTGGCATAAAAGACAATCTTGAGAAACCTTTGATTTCAGGCATATGGTGCGAGGTGAAAAGCAAGGTTCCCGGATCTTTTTCATTCTTGGAGCGGCTAGAACAGAACGAATTCGAATCGGACCCCGCTCATTGGTAAAACTGCATAACCAGTGGGTGAAGCTGACCGATACTACGCTGCGCTCCGTATCGGCAGCTTACCCAAAGCGTTATGAGCTTTTTCGTAAAAATCACCATAACTCGCTGAATAGAAAAGGGATAATAGATGAACGAATTATCAAGGCCATTAGTATTTTCAATCTATGGCAAGCTGTTTAGAAATCCGGCTGCCATTATCTTTTTAATATTATTTCTCCTTGCCTACTCTATAATTTTTTCCGTCATCACCTCGGATAAAGATATTGACATTCTGGCGCTAGTAAAGGCGGCACCATTTGCGGTATCAGCAATAGTTTTAGGTGTTTTCTCTATTATTTTTTGGGCGTTGAATTATATTGGGAAAGCACAGAAATACGAGTTGGCAGTAAAAGAGGCCGAAGCGCTATTCCGAGTTCGGAAACGGCTAATAGATGAAATTTTTGAAGAATCCGTACCCAAAGCCTCTCTAGAATTGTCAGCAGTTAAGGCTCATTTGCTTTTGGCTGGCGGCGAAATAGGTGCAGAACCTGAAACCCCATCAACAAAGCTGGGATTCGAGTACTCGGATTCAGTCAAAGCGCTGCTACGGCGCTCATAAACAAATGTTATGGATAAGGGGGAAGCATGGAACTGTTCTTTGCAGACGATTCCACTCACAAAGGAATACGGGACGGGATGGGTAAAATCATCGCGTTCGGTGGAGTGTTTGTTTCCCCTGAGGCGTTGATGCCATTAGAGCAGCAGATCACAGATATTTGCCAGAACAAGTATGGAATCCCGGAAGGCGAGGAGATTAAGTGGTCGCCAAAGAAAAAAACATGGATATACGAGAACCTCCATGGGGAGAATCGCACGGAGTGTTATCGCGAGATTCTGCAGGCAGCGCTTGATCACGGAGTAAAGGCCATCGTGATCTGTTGGGATGAAGGCCGAACTACATTGAAGGGAGAAAAAGCCTTCAATAAGGCTCTCGATTTTGCCTTTGAGCGCATTTCAGTCCATCTAGAAAAAAACGACGCTATTGGATTGATGATTGCAGACCGCCCGGGCGGAAGTCACAAGCAAGACGAAGCCTTTCTTTCGGAATTTCTTGATCGCGTTAATAGCGGCACAGTCCATGTTTGGCCAGAGCGCATAGCTTTGAACATCCTTACAACACCATCGCATCTTGTGAAGCAGTTACAGCTCGCCGATTTAGTCACATCTATTACGGCAGCTATGGTAGCTGGACAAGACCGTTATGCTGGTGAATTGTTCCCGCTCGTGAAAAGCATGTTCATCTGCAACTATTTTGGATACATCGGAGGAACGGGGTTAAAGCTCTTCCCTGATGATTTGCGCAACCTTTACCACTGGGTTTTAGGTGAAGATGCCTTTGTAAAGGTCAGCATGTCTGGCGGCATAGGTTTGCCTGATAAAAGGTTTCCTCATGCTGAGCAACCATAACCAGGCCATTCACCGGATGCCAAAACCTCCGCTTCGCTCCGGTTTTGCCACCAGTGATGGCAGGCGTTAACTAGCTGTTTGTAATCACGGAAGATTTTCAAAATCGAGGAAACAAGGATGTGGGATTTTATAGGCTACACCGGTGTTGCTGTTTTTATTTTGGGCGGTCTCGCGCTTCTGGTCGCAGCTTTCAGGACCAGCATACTATGGGGCCTGGGCTGTCTGATATTTTCGCCGCTGTCGCTGGTTTATATCGCTCTGCATTGGGGCTCTGCGAAATTCCCATTCTATGTGCAGCTTGTCGGGGTTTTCCTGTTTTTGGCGGCGGTTTACATCCCATATTGGTCTCGGGCTTAGCGGTGTCGGCCAGTTAACAAAATGGTCAACCGGACGCCAAAAGCGAACCGCTTTTGGTTCCCTCCGCTGCGCTCCGGCGCCAGTTACCATCAGCGTTATGTATAGGAAATGGAATGGGTGACTTTACGTTCCAAGGTGGCCGTAGCGGAGTAATCTCGGGGGAAATTGAAGGGCGGACGGGCCACATAGCTTGGGAAATGCTCATCGGGGAGGTCAGCTTTGTTATATATCGCGGCACAGGATATTGGCCGGGCAAGCAGAAGGTGAGAATGTCCGAGTCTGAAGAAGCTCACTTTTTAGAAGAATTCGCTCACTGGGCACAGCCAAAAAACTTCAAATATGATGTGGATTAATCGTTGCCCGGAAACAATACATAACAAGGCGCATCAATTAGCGGCCGGTGGCCGCCGGACGCCCTTTACATTGCGGCTGCGCCTCCATTACAAGGGCGCCGTTGTGCGCTGGCGTTGGGTGAACTAATGAGCTATTTGCATGCAATCAGTCTGGCCGATTTCCTGCCCTGTAATAATTTTGCAATCGCTGGACGGATTTGGTCACCGAACTATCTAGCTTCTATTGAGCCAGGCTTGGGGGCAGTACATAAGCCTGTTGAAAATTTCTCGATCGAAGACCTTCGCGAAAACGGTTACCAAGGTGGGGCTGTTACCCCCAGAAGTGCAACGATCTTGATCAAAGCGGCCATGTTGCGACGAAGGCTACACATGGTGGATGGCCATGGGAATGAGATCCTCGTATCTGCAGAGGAAAAGCAGAGGATTCTGGAGTTGTCGGAAGCAGAATTATCGTTGGAGCAATTGAGGAGATCTGATTACCCAGACAAAGTTAGTCGACTGTCATGCCTTTGGTTAGCGGATGCAAACGAAGAGGGAACTAAACACATTAAGAGCATGCTTGGAGACCAGGTTTATGTGGTCAGCGTTATAATCTCCAACCAGCTTGCTCTCTCGAAAGTGAACACACACTGGTTTGATGAGTTTATCAGGACGGGTGACATGGACTGCGCACATCGCTATTGGGCCGGGGATGCAGCTCTACATGGAGGCAGGTGGGAGTATCTACTTGATGGGGAAATTGTGATTTCTGATCCTGAGCAGTTGGAATACATTCGAAGTTATGGGAGTAAACTGCCATAAATCCCCCAACAATCGGCTGCACAGCGACCAGTTTTCCGCCGCTTCACGGCTCCAAACCGGCGCGTGAGCCGGGCGTTAGCTTTATGAGTCATAACCAAGAGTCAGGTCAGAACTTATACAGAGAACTACTGCACGAAGCGACTTTTCGGCTTATTGCCGCAAGGAGGTTTCATGATGGCTTTTCCAAAAGTAAGTCGGCACCAGATCTTGAAGCAGCAATTCTGCAGGTTAGGAAGGCTTTAGAGTTAATTGCCTACTCCGCAATTGCACCGGATAAGAAGCAGTATAAAGCGTTTCGGGCCGGGGCCAAGAAGCAGCCAGATTTTACGAGAGACTATCATGCCGGCAAGATTTTTAGCGCTCTTTCAAGAATCAACAAGGAATTCTATCCGCTCGCTCTTGTGCCCGCTGAACGTCAACTCGATGGTTCATGGCATTTTGATAGAAGACAGGATGGATACCTAACTAAGAAAAACTTCGAGAACGTCTACGACCGTTTGGGTAAATATTTACACGCCCACAACCCTTGGAGCCCAAACAAGCAAATCCAGAATCTTGCCAATGATTTGCCGGGTATTATTCAAAAAGCTGAAACTCTGCTGTCCTTACATGCGAGGTTTATTCGGACGCCAGATTTCCAAGAAGTCTGGATTTTCAAGGTGGATTCGAACGGAGGTCCGCCGGAGCTGATAAGAGCGTTATCGGGAGGCTTCTTTGCAATCAACAAAAGCTAACCATGCCATGCACCGGATGCCAAAACCTCCGCTTCGCTTCGGTTTTGGCACCGGTGATGGCTGGCGTTATGTGCACATACGAGCTGTTCTTCATCGGTCTCCATAGGGTTCCCAAGGCATGAAATTTTCGAGGTATAGCGAGTCTGATCGACAGGAAATCGAGGCCCTCTTCACCAGGACGTTCTCTGATTCAGAAGGTGAGTCTGAGGGAAAGCTGATTGGGCATTTGGTGCATGAGTTGATGAATGAGACCGAAACTGATGGCATGTTCGGGTTCATCGCTACCGAGCAAGGGCAAATAGTCGGCTGTATCTTTTTCACGAGATTGTCTTTCGGCTCCCCGGTAAAAGCCTTTATGTTGTCACCGGTAGCCGTTGATACTGGCCATCAGGGCAAAGGTGTTGGCCAAAAACTGATTCATTTTGGCATTGAGCGCTTACGTGAATTGGGCGTCGAACTCATTTTTACCTATGGTGATCCGTACTACTATTCAAAAGTGGGTTTCAGGCAGGTACCTCAAGAAGTTGCGGCAGCACCATTTAAACTAGCTCATCCAGATGGTTGGCTGGGGCAGTCATTAGACGGAGGCGGTCTTGAACTCCCACTGGGACAGGCCAGTTGCGTTGAGCCATTCAATGATCCTCAGTATTGGTAAACCTATCTCCCGGACCGGGGATCACATAACAATTCGCGTAAGGCGGACGTCCCTGACGGGCCGCCGCTTCGCTCCGCGTTATAGGTAAGGCATGAGTAAGGCTCAGGACGCAATTGTCTCAATCATCAGGGAGGCGGCTCGATCAGATCGATGGGAGAACGAGAATGCTCCTGGCTCTGCGCATATTAGAGAACTACTCGATTATCCAGGTGCAAATGCTGAGCTAAACCAACTGGATGAGCCAGTGAAAGAGCTTTATCGTGGAATCGCTGATGAAATCGAGTGGTCCATGAATGATGACTGGATGCCCGAAAGAATGTTTTCTTTGCCTCTACCAGAGGCTAGGTGCTTTCTTAGAGATATATGGCCACTTATCGAAGAACTTGGTTTGACCCAAGCCGTACCGAAAATCAAGGAATGCCATGCACGGTATCGGGAAAGCCTATAACAATTCGCAGCAGTACGCGGCCGATGGCCGCCGGACGCCCCTGACGGGCCGCCGCTGTGCTTGGCGTTAAAACTATTGGGCAATTTGAATGAATATAGAGCAAACATTTCAATTGGCTGGCGCCGTCATGATCTCCTTAGGCGGCGCTAGCGGCTTGCTTTACGGTCTTTCGAGTTTGCTAGGGAAGTTCTACCTTCAGAGAGAGAAAGCGAAAATTGACACTTTGCATGCCTCCCTGCAAAGCAAGTTTGATAAGCAGATGAGTTTTTTCGAGAGGTATCACTCGACCCAATTTCAAACATATAACGAAATATGGGCTTCATTATGCGAGGTCGAGAGAATTTCTGAAAACCTATGGGTTAGAGCTCAACGGCAAGACGTAGTCCGCCTTGCTGAAGCGCTAAAGAGTGCGAGGGAGAGTCTACGCAAAGCATCGCTGTTAATCGAAGAGGCAGACTTGGCTGAACTTAATAACCTTTTCGATGAGTTTGAAGACTTCCGATTTGGAAAATTTAGAATTGTAGAAATGCGTGAGGGAAGGGGGCTCAGGCACATAAACGATGCCGAAATTGGCGACTTAATCGCGCACAATGGAGAAATTCGTGGCCGCTACCAAGTTATTCTCAAAAAGGTGGAACACCAGTTGCGGTCGCAAATTAGAGGGGAACGCCTTTAACAAGGCCAGTCACGGCGACGTCTACTACATTGCGGCTTCGCCTCCATTCCGTAACCGCGCGTGCTGAGCGGCGTTAGGGATTCAAAGCAATGCGAGCAGATGAGGCAAAATGGAAGCGCCTAAAGCCGAAATACAAAGCTCTAAGCTTCTGCGTCATGCTGACTGGTCTGCTATTCAGTTTTGCTATTCTTGCGGTGTTGGCATGGTTTGTCGCGGATGCCTGGTCGGTGAGTTGGTCTGCACCAAATTGTAAAGATGATAAGGATTGCGCGGCCTTATCTTGGATCGTTCTGATAGCTTTCCCTTTCGCCTTAGTGATTGGACTGCTTGCCTCCAGCGCTTTTGTCGGCAGTGTACTCACGGGGAAAGGGATCAAAGCCTCGTTCAGTATGTTCATGTCATCCAATTTCCCGGAGGCCTGGTACGATCCCTAACCAGTCATTCCAGTTCGTTACGGCCCCGGCGGGGGCCTCCACCGGACGGACTTCGCTTCGCTGCGTAAAGGCCGCCGCTGAATATTGGCGTTATGTCCGATCAGCCTTCACCGGTGAAAAAGTTCTGAATTTAATTTCGGCTGTGCCTAGAGTAATGCCTTCTATCACGAAATGAGGGTTTTTTATGAAGACAGCATGCGGCCTCAACGGTTCTATAATTGGTAAGTTTGACGGTAGGTTTGTCTATAGCTCAGGTGGCGAGAGGATCTATTGGATTGACGACACCGACGTTTTTTCATTTACGCGCACAGACATAGATTCATGTCTTTCCCACCCCGTTAACGTGAGGGTTGGCTCCTTCGAAAACGGAACTGCAACAGATGAAGGTGGCAAGGTCATGTTTGTTTTGAAAGAGGTTGCTTAAGGCTCGGTGCGTGACACGAACTGACATAACAAGGTGGTCAACGGGACGCCAACTACGCTGCGCTCCGTTGGCGCCCATTACCACTGGCGTTAAATCAGTAGTGATACCGGAGCTGGGCGATAAGCAAAGCGTCATCCGTGACTTTGTAGACGATTCGGTGTTCTTCGTTGATCCGGCGGGACCAGTACCCGGCGAGGCTGTGTTTAAGGGGCTCCGGTTTGCCAACACCTTCGAACGGTTCTCGTTTGATCTCTTTGATCAGCTTGTTGATTCGGTTAAGAATTTTTTTGTCGGTTTTCTGCCAGTACAGATAGTCTTCCCAGGCGTTCTCGGAGAAGATGAGTTTCATTCAAGAAGTTCCTTTTCTTGACCACCGCCTTGCTCCAGCTCGGCAACGGATTCCAGCAAACGCCGTGCGTTTTTTGGTGCGCGTAGAAGGTATGCAGTTTCTTGCAGCGCCTCGTAGTCCTCCAGAGAAATCATCACTACGGACTGCGACTTGCTCCGGGTGATAATCACCGGGGAATGGTCTTCACAGACCTGCTCCATGGTTTTTGCTAGATTGGTTCTAGCGGCTGTGTAGCTAATGGCATCCATAAGGTTGCTCCTGTACAGGATGTTGATCATGGTCAGGATACCGTACGCCAAAGGCTTTAACAATCGGCTGCACAGCGACCGATTTTCCGCCGTTTCGCAGCTCCAAACTGGCGCGTGAGCCGGGCGTTAGCTGTGATTGCCCCACCTGAAAAGTGATACTATAGTGTCACTATTAGTCTGATTTAGGGTGAGCCCATGAAAGTTGAGCTTGTTACGAACCTCAAGCGCCAAGCCACAAAGATTCTGGCAGATCTGCACTTGTCTAAAGAGCCAATACTGATCACGGAGCATGGTCAGCCATCCGCATATCTTGTTGATGTGCAGGATTACGAGTTTATGCAGCGCCGACTTGAGCTGCTTGAGGGGCTCTCACGGGGAGAGCGTGCTGTACTTGAGGGAAGAACGTACAGCCAAAGTGAGGCCAGGGAGAAAATGAGTAAATGGCTGAAGTAATCTGGACGGAGCCTGCCCTTCAAGAACTGGATGCCATAGCTGAGTACATTGCTCTGGATAATCCTGTTGCCGCAAGTCATCTGGTCCAAGAAGTTTTCGATAGGACCGAACGCCTGGAAGATTTTCCCCAATCCGGACGGGTTCCTCCAGAGCTCCCTAATTCGGTATACAGGGAGTTAGTGATTCCACCGTGTCGTATTTTTTATCGTGAGGATGAGAAGCGGGTTCTCGTCCTCTATGTCATGCGAGAGGAGCGGCAGCTTCGTGCGTACATGCTTGGGAACAGCTAACCAGGCGCGTCACTCGGATGCCTTTGTCTCCGCTTCGCTACGTCAAAGTCACCGGCGCGCTTGGGCGTTATCGCCGGACATTAATTGAAAATGCTCAAGGATTGATCAATGCAAGGTGAATGTCTCTCATGACGGATCATTTCGGTTCTTGTCTGTGTGGCACAGTGAGTTTTCAGGTAGAAGGTGATTTCGATAGCTTCTATCTGTGTCATTGTCGGCATTGCCAAAAAGACACCGGGTCGGCTCATGCGGCAAATCTATTCTCACACTCCGCTAAACTGATCTGGCATTCGGGTGCCGAGGCGGTGGCTTCCTTTACGCTTCCAGGTACTCGTCATAGCAGATGCTTTTGTCAGTTTTGTGGTTCAGCCTTGCCCAATACGCCGGGTGCGGGTTTGCTTGTGGTTCCTGCGGGGTGTCTGGACTCTCAACTATCGATGTCGCCAACGGCGCATATCTTTTCATCCAGCAAAGCCCCATGGGACGAGCGGTTGGAGGCGGTTCCGGAATTCCAGGGGCTGCCAACAGAAGGTGAAGCCCGTTGACTTATTACATCGCAAAAGTCGTCGTGACCGCGGTGCTGGTTGTCCTCATTGCGGAAATCTCCAAGCGTAGTTCCTTCATTGGGGCGGTCCTTGCCTCGGTCCCGCTGACCTCGGTTCTGGCCATGCTGTGGCTTTACGTGGATACCGGAGACGCAGGCAAAGTCAGTGAGCTTGCCAGCAGTGTGTTTTGGCTGGTTTTGCCGTCGCTGGCGTTATTTGTTGCGTTGCCTGTTCTGCTGGCAAAAGGGGTTGGCTTTTATCCCAGCCTGGTGGTGTCGATTGGGATCACCGCCGTTTGCTACTGGCTCATGGTGGTTGCGTTGCGCCACTATGGCGTGGAGCTTTGAGGGCGTCGTGCAACCAGCCGCTGCTGCACGCCGCAACCCGCCCTCTGCAACTTTTCCCCATCACACCCCGTAACTGCCCCTGAGCGCTCTGGAAGGGCACACGGTGCATGACGGATTCCTTCCGGTTGGCGCATACGCAACTACAACCACCGAAGGGAAACGAGCAATGAATAATAAAGTGTTCGCGGTTTCAGTATTGTCGGCAGCGGTCGCCTTGGCGGGCTGCAATAGCAGCAGTTCCAGCAACCGCGACGGCAACAATCAGCTTGACTGTACCGCCTCCGGCGATCTCCAGCCGCTCAGCACCAATGAAGCGCTGGCGGTCACGTCGTCCAGTAATTGCCTGGTGCGCTTCTCCTTATCCGATCCTTCCACGGTCACGCCCATCGGCGAGCTGGATTCTGCCGGTGATGTGGTCGGCCTGGATTTCCGGCCGGCGTCGGGCGAGTTGTTCGCGTTGACCGCCATGGGTGAGCTGTTGCTGGTAGACCCCATGACGGCGGAGACCACCCAGGTAACCGCCAGCATTGGCGATCTTGAGGGGCAGCGTTACGACATCGATTTCAACCCCGCCGCCAACGCGCTGCGCCTGATCAGCGATGCCAAACAGAACTTCCGCCTGGGGTCCGCCGGATTGGTTGAAAGCTCCATGGCTACGGCCCTGGTGGACGGTACGTTTGGTTACCTGCAGGGCGTGGTCGCCACTGCCTACACCAACGTCAACCCCGGTCAGGAAGGCACTATGATGTTTGTGATCAGTGCCGATTCCAGAACCTTCTATCAACAGGACCCCAACGTTGGTCTGCTGACCCGCATCGGCGGCCTGTTTGCCTCTGCGGATACCGTGGATGTGAAAGGCTACAACGTTTTCACCGCAGCAGATGGCAGTAATGAGCACTACGCCGTGTTCGATGTGGACGGCACCGTGGGTCTGTACAGCATTGATCCCGCGACGGCAGAGACCGTTTTGCTGAAGCAACTGCCCGATCCGGCGGCCGGTGGCAACTACATGGATCTGACGGTCACCGAAGGCAGTTCAGCGGCGCTTCGTGAGTTCGTGGTGTATGAGCAGTCCGCAGACGATGATTTCCAACTGCAGGTGGTCGAGCTGGACCCGGCCGACTCCATGCCGGGCATGGCCCTGATAGCCTTTGACGACACGCTGAACGTGACAGGGCTGGAACCGGATGATGTCCTCATCGGCTTCGACGAGCGCACCACCAATCCGGGCGGTACCAATAACGGCCTGTATGCGGTTGCGGAGTCGGGCAACATCTATTCGCTGGACGCCACCGCAGTGGCGACGGCAGTGGGTGAGTTGTCCGAAACACTCTCCGGCGCGCGCTTTGATATCGACTTCAACCCACGGGCGGACCTGCTGCGCATCATTGGCGATGCCGGACAGAACCTGCGCGTGAACCTGGATCAGGATCGTGTGCTGGCGGAAGAAGCCCGTAATGTCGGCTTTGCCTTTGTCGACGGCACGGTGAGACTGGGTGACACCATGGAGCCGATTCCGGTGGCCGTGGGTTATCGCGCTGCACCGCAGCAGTTGATGGACGCAACGCCGAGCCTGGACTTCCAGTACGTGATTGATGCCCGGAACAGCGGCCTGGCCCGCGTGGCGGTGCCGAACGACGGCGCTCTGGTGGCCGTGGGCGATGGCCTGCTTGAAGGGCTGACCCTGGCCGAGGGCGGCATGATCCAGCAGAGCATGGACATCGCTCAGGGCGGCACGGCGTACGCCGCGTTGCGTGGCGAAGGCGAAATGGCCTCCACGCTTTACACCCTGGATCTGGCGGCAGGCACCGCGACGGCGGTGGGTGTGATCGGCGGCGAAGACATGGCCGAAGGTGTGAATGCCCTGTCGGTGTTCATCCCGGAAGTGACGGCTGAGTAGCGCTGGCGGCTGACCCATGGAACCCCGGAGCCTTCTCCGGGGTTTTTTTCGGCTAATCTGGTAGTTGTTCGCCTGGAAGTATGGAAGGATCATAGGTCTGCCTGGCAGGCGTTTGCGTAATCCCGACATTTACTTCATCTGAAACAGGCCTGATTGATGACTGACAAGACCTTCGTACCCCCCAAAGTCTGGAAATGGGAATCCGCCAGTGGCGGAGCCTTTGCCAATATCAACCGCCCGATTGCCGGGCCCACCCATGACAAGGAACTGCCGGTCGGCAAGCACCCGCTGCAGCTGTATTCCCTGGCCACGCCCAACGGCGTCAAGGTCACGGTCATGCTGGAAGAGCTGCTGCAGAAAGGCTTCAGCGATGCCGAGTACGATGCCTACCTGATCCGCATCAATGAGGGCGATCAGTTCGGCAGTGGGTTCGTGGGCGTGAATCCGAATTCCAAGATTCCGGCGATGGTGGATTACAGCACCAACCCGCCGATCCGCCTGTTCGAGTCCGGCTCCATCCTGATGTACCTGGCGGAGAAGTTCGGCGCCTTTATTCCCAAGGATGCCGCCGGCCGCGCGGAATGCCTGAACTGGCTGTTCTGGCAGATGGGCAGTGCGCCTATGCTGGGTGGCGGCTTCGGTCATTTCTACGCCTACGCGCCGGAGAAGTACGAGTATCCCATCAACCGCTACACCATGGAGGTCAAGCGTCAGCTGGATGTGCTGGATCGTCAGCTGGCGGACCGTCCTTACATTGCCGGGGATGAATACACCATCGCCGACATGGCGATCTGGCCCTGGTACGGCGCCCTGGTGAAGAACAAGGTGTACGAAGCGGCGGAGTTCCTGGAAGCCCACACCTACACCAACGTCATCCGCTGGACCGACGAGCTTGCGAAACGGCCGGCGGTGCAGCGCGGGCGCATGGTGAACCGCGCCTGGGGTGAGCCGTCAAGCCAGCTCCACGAGCGGCACGATGCCAGCGATTTTGAAACCCGTACTCAGGACAAACTCGCATCGGACGATGGCCAGTAACGCCAGACCTATGATGGGTGGCTGCAAAAGGACGTAATGCATGGCCAGCGGAAAGCGACTGATGTTCCGGATCAACCGGTTGCGGGAAAAGCTGTGGTTCCGGCCACTGCTGTTCAGCGTGCTGTCGGTGGTCTGCGTGTTTGCGGCCAGGCTGATCGATGCCAGCCCCCTGGCGGATCTCCTGCCGGCCATCTCCCGCAGCACGGTGGAAACCCTGCTGTCCATCCTGGCCGCCAGCATGCTGGTGATCGCCACCTTTGCAGTGGGATCGATGGTCTCGGCCTATACCTCCGCCAGCAGCAGCGGTACGCCAAGGGCGTTCGCCCTGGTGCTGCGGGACGATGTGTCCCAGACCGCCCATTCCACGTTTGTAGGTTCGTTCATCTTCAGCGTGGTGGCGCGGGTTGCGGTGGAGGAAGGCTACTTCGGCGACACCGGTTACTTCGCCATCTTCGTGGCGGCGTTGTGCGTCTTTGCCATCGTGATCCTGGTCTTCGTGGGCTGGGTGGATCGCATTGCCCGGCTGGGACTGCTGGGGCCCATCATCGATAAAACCGAACGGGTGACCACCCTGATGCTGGAGGCCCGGCGGGCGTCGCCCACGCTGGGCGGCAAGCCGGTGGGGGAGGGCCCGTTTGATGGCCAGGCGGTGATCGTGCCCGCCCCCGGTTACGTTCAGGAAATTCACCTTCAGAGCCTGCAGGCTTGGGCCGAAGAGCATGAGGCCCGCATGCGGATGGCGGTGTTACCCGGTGATTTCGTGGTACCGGGCGGCACCCTCGCCTGGGTGGCGTTTGACGCCAACACCGCGCCCGATGGCTGGGCCGACACCGTGGCCGGCTGTTTCGCCATGGGGCCGGACCGGGTGTTCGACCAGGACCCCCGGTTTGGCTTCGTGGTGCTGTCGGAGATCGCGGTGCGTGCGCTGTCACCGGGGATCAACGATCCCGGCACGGCGAACAAGGTGATCCAGACCATGCTGCGTTTGCTGGACCACTGGCAACGTCCGCAGGAGGATGAACCTGCGGATGTGAAACACGATCGTATTGAAGTACCCGCCCTGCCCATGGGAGAACTGTTCGACGATGCCTTCACCGGTATTGGCCGTGACGGTGCGGCGCTGGTGGAGGTAGCGGTGATGTTGCAGCAAGCCCTGGTCAGCCTGACCCGGCTGGGCAACCCCGCCATGGCCGCCGCGGCACAGCGCCATTCCCGCATGGCCCTGTCACGCTCCGAGCAGGCGATGACCCTGGCCGAGGACCTGGCCGCTGTTCGCAAGGCGGCAGAAACCCGTAGCTGAACTATGCTTACACTACGTTCGCCCGGCGAGCCGGGGCGGGAGGGTGTGTCAGGCTGGTGAAGGGAGGGAGAAGTGCCAGAGCGGAACCAGGTTACGGTGTTTTACGATGAACGGGTGCTTAACCACGCCCCGGATGTGAATGCGGCGTTCCTCCCCGGACGCCTCGATAAACGAATACGGCACATCCTGGCGGGCCTGAATGTGCAGTGGAATTACCCGGAGCATCCAGGGCGCATCAGGGCGATCATGGATCTGCTCGAGCGCGAGCCCATTCCCGGGGTCGTCTTCGCCCCGGGACAATCCGCCACCACCGAGCAACTGGCCCGCGTTCATACCCTGTCCTTCCTGGAACACCTGTTCTCCCTGCGAGAAAAAAGCGCCTGGCTGGATGTGGATACCACCGCCGTGGCGCCGGGCAGTATTGAGGCTGCAGAGGTGGCCGCCGGCACCGCCATCGCAGCCGTGGAAGCGGTGGTCCGGGGCGACACGGAAAGCGCGTTCGCCATTGTGCGCCCGCCGGGCCACCATGCCGAGCCCGTCCGGGCACGCGGGTTCTGCCTGTTCAACAACGTTGCCGTGGCCGCTGCCCATGCACAGGCGGAACTGGGTTGTGAGCGGGTATTGATCCTCGACTGGGACGCCCACCATGGCAACGGCACCCAGGATATCTTCTGGGCGGATCCGGACGTGATGTTCATCGACCTGCACCGTGCCTCACCGTTCTATCCCGGCAGTGGAGGGCTGCAGGAAGTGGGCGCGGGGCTGGGAGAGGGCACCACGGTGAATATTCCGTTGCCCGGGGGTGCCGGTGACATGGCGTATCTGCGTGCCATGAATGACATTGTGGTCCCGGCGGCCGATTACTTTCGGCCGGATGTGATTCTGGTATCAGCGGGCTTCGATGCCCATTGGTATGATTTGGCGATGAACGTCAGTTACGAAGGCTTCGCCGCCATGACCGGTATCCTGCAGACCCTCGCCCGCAAGCATTGCCAGGGGCGGCTGGCCTTTGTGCTGGAGGGCGGCTACAACACCGAATCCCTCGCCCGGGGCGTCCACTCGGTATTGGGTGTTCTGGCCGGTGGGCCGGTGCCGGAACCCCGGGTCTGCGGCCTGGATGAGGTGGAGCAGGCTGCCGAGTTCCACAAGGGCGCGTTCGTGGATGATGCTCAATGACGGCAGCCGCCGTCCGCCTGTTGCTGGTTGCCTTGTGCTTGCCCCTGGCCGGGGAGGCGAACGTCACGCCGGAGCCGCCCCCCTTGAAGGTGGTGGTGATGGTGTCCGGCGGCGAGCAGCGCGAGGTGTATATGGAACTGCTGCGCCGCTTTGAGGCGGAGCATCCGGCTATCGATGTCCAGCATCGTGAATACGAGCAGGAAACCTACAAGGCCAATCTGGAGCAGTGGCTGAACGGCGATGAGCCGGTGCCGGACGTCATGTTCTGGTTTGCCGGCCACCTGATGGAAGATTTCTACCGCAAGGGGCTCATCCGCCCCATCGAGGATCTCTGGCAGGCTGAGAACTGGGACGAAGCCTTCTCTGAGGGCATGCGTGACATCGTCAGTTATCGTGGGCAGGCGATGGGCCTGCCCATTGCCTATTACCACTGGGGTATCTACTACCACAAACCGCTGTTTGAGGAGTTGGGGGTGTCGCCACCCGCCACCTGGGATGAGCTGATCCGGGTGGGGGAAGTGCTCAACCGCAAGGGCATTACACCGTTTGCCCTGGGTACCCGCGCGCACTGGCCGGCTGCGGCCTGGTTTGATTACCTCAACCTGCGCCTGAACGGCCTGCGCTTTCACAGCCGGCTGATGGCCGGTGAGATCAGTTATCAGCATCCGGATGTACGGCGAGTGTTCGAGCATTGGCAGCAACTGCTGGACCGCGACTTTTTCATGGAAGGCCATACCGACCGGAGCTGGCGTGCGGCGTTGCCGTTCTTTTACCAGAAGCATGCCGCGATGATGCTGATCGGCGGTTTTGTGAAGCCCCAGCTCCCCGACACCCTGAAAGACGCCATCGGGGTGATCCGGTTTCCGGTCATTAACCCGGATCAGCCGGTGTACGAAAACGCGCCCACCGACATATTCTTCGTGCCCTCCGAGGCCACCAACGTGGACGCCGCCAGGCAGTTGCTCTCGTTCATGGCCCGGGCCGATACCCAGTCGTGGTTCAATGAGCGCCTGGGCACCACCCCGCCCCGGCTGGGCGCGAAAGCCAGTCCCGATGCCCTCAGTCAGAGTGGCCTGGCGGTACTGCAACAGGCGGATGGCTTTTCGCAGTTTTTTGATCGCGATACCCCGCGCGGGCTGTCATCTCCTGCTATGGTGATATTTGTCGACTTCATGAACGGGCATCTCACCATTGATGAAGCACTCCTGGCGCTGGAACAGGCCCGTCAGGCGGTGTTCTGAGGGAGGAAACCATGCAGGCATCCGGACGGCAGACACGCATCGCGCTGGCGGAACTGGAAGCGTTGCTCACCAGCATTTTCCAGTCTCACGGCACCTCGCCGGAGGTGGCCGGCATATTGGCGCGCAATTGCGCCGGGGCCCAGCGGGACGGAGCGCTCAGCCATGGGGTGTTCCGCATTCCCGGTTATCTTTCCACCCTGAAAAGCGGCTGGGTGAACGGTCAGGCCGTGCCGCAGGTGGAAGATGTTGCCCCGGGGTTTGTCAGCGTGGATGCCGGGAACGGCTTCGCCCAGCCCGCGCTGGAAGCGGCCCACACCCTGATGCTGAAAAAGGCGAGGGCCAATGGCATTGCCATGCTGGCCATTCGTAACTCCCATCACTTCGCCGCGCTGTGGCCGGATGTCGAACCCTTTGCCCGGGAGGGTATGGTGGCCCTGGCGTTCGTGAACAGCATGGCCTGCGTGGTGCCCTTCGGAGGTTCCCGGCCGCTGTTCGGTACCAACCCCATCAGTTTTGCCGCGCCCCGGGCCGGAGGCGATCCCCTGGTGTTCGACCTGGCCACCAGCGCCATGGCCCACGGCGATGTCCAGATCGCTGCCCGTGAAGGCAAGTCCCTGCCCAGGGGCTGTGGTGTCGACGCCGATGGCAAGGCCACCACCGATCCGGTTGCCGTGCTCAATGGCGGCGCCTTGTTGCCCTTCGGTGGCCATAAAGGCTCGGCGCTGTCGATGATGGTGGAGCTGCTGGCGGCGGCGCTGACGGGCGGGAATTTTTCATTCGAGTTCGACTGGTCGCCCTATCCCGGCGCCAAAACCCCCTGGACGGGGGAACTGGTTATCGTGATCGACCCCTCCCGGGGCGCCGGCCATGATTTCGCAAAGCGGGCCGAAACCCTGGTGCAGGAAATGGAATGGTCGGGTCAGACCCGTCAGCCCGGCGACCGGCGCTATCAGCATCGTGCCGAGGCCAATGAACTCGGGGTGGCCATTGATGAGCAGGAACTTGACCACCTCCGCGAGCTGGCGGGTATCGAGTGAGGGCTCTGCCCCCGCCGTTCAGGACCTGCAGCGGGACCGGTATGCGGAGGGAGTCTGGCCGAACCGTCGCCGGAAGGCCCTGGTAAACTGGCTGTGATCGCCGAAGCCACAGCCCAATGCGATAGCCGTGATTTTGGCGCCCGGCTGGTGCAATAACCGACGTGCGCGCAGCAGCCGCTGTTCCTGGACATACTGGTAAGGGGCCAGGCCAAAGCTGGCGCGGAACAGTCGGGCAAAATGGTAGGGGCTGAGGTTGAGCCAGCCAGCCATGGTTGCCAGGTTAAGCGTCTGGTCGAGGGATTCATCGATGCGCGCCGTCAACGTTGTCTGTTGCGCCCGGGAGAACCGGCCCCGAACCATCGGTTCCGGCAGCGAACGGCTACCGTAGCGGCATGCAATCTGCGTGATCAGCCAGTGGCCCATGTGATCCATCGCCTGTGGCTGGCCGGCCAGTTCCCAATCGGACATGTCCAGCAACCGCCCGGCCTGGGCCATCAGGTCGTCTTCCACCTGGTAGCGCTCACTGAGGTTCAGGCTGGCGGGGTCCCGGTCCCAGGTGCGCTCAATACACTGCTGCAGATCCTGGTCCGTAAAATAGAAGTGCAGGAATTCGAACGGGCCGTTGATGCGCCAGAGTGACTGGCTACCAGCGGGAAACAGGCAAACCGCCCCCGGAAAACCCTGACTGACCGGACGCCCGTTGGTCAGGCGGCTGGTCTGTTCGCCACCGCGGGTATAGATACTGAGGGCGTGGTGCCGTGGTCGCTCGTAACGGGCTTCACCGTGATGATTGTGCCAGTGGGCCAGGGCGCGGCCATCGTTCAGCTCAAGCGCACGGCGGGGCGCTGCGCCAGCTGTGGTAAGCGCCTGCACGATGTCTCTCGTTTCGTATCGTTCTGTAGCCATGCCGGTTGGTTCCTGATGTCACGGGCGCGTCAGTCTCAGCCGCTTTCCGACCGCAAGAATCTTCCACTGTTCAGCAGGATCTGGCAAGCCAGCGGCGTAGCGGGGTTCTATGCTTCCGCTTCCGTGAAACTGGAGAGAGTCTCGCCATGCCTGTCAGTGCCCATTATGCCTTAACCGTCCTGATCTGGGGGCTTACCTGGACCGCCATTCGACTGCAGGTGGAATCCGCGGCGGTGGACCTCTCGGTGTTCTATCGTTTTGTGCTTGCCGCCGCTGTGGCCCTTGGCGGGCTGGCGGTGCTTCGAAAGCTGCCCCGCTTTACACCCAGGCAGCATGGCTGGCTGGTGCTGCAGGGACTGACGCTTTACAGCATCAACTTCCTGTTGATCTACCGTGCCGCGGAAAGTATGACCAGCGGCCTGCTGGCGGTGGTGTTTTCGCTGGCGGCGTTGTTCAACGCCTTTAACGGTCGGTTGTTGATGGGGATTCGTCCCAATCCGCGGATTTATCCTGCCGTTACCCTCGGGGTATCCGGGGTTGCCCTGCTGTTCTGGCACGATGTGCAGGAGGGCAGTGCGACCGTGCTTTCCCTGGCATTTGCCGCCGCCGGGACGTTCTGGTTTTCCCTTGGCAACCTCATCAGCCTGAAAGTTCGCACGGAAAACATACCGCTGCTGGCGGGTAATGCCTGGGCCATGTTCTACGGAGCCATTGCCCTGGGTCTCTGGTGTCTGGCAAACGACGTGGCGTGGATGATGCCACAGGGCCCGACGTTCTGGGGCGCCACACTGTTCCTCGCTATTCCCGGTTCGATAGTGGCGTTCTTCAGTTACCTGACGGTGATCCGCGAGCTGGGCGCGGACAAGGCCGGGTACGCCACGGTGCTGTTTCCGGTTGTGGCATTGAGTGTTTCCACCTGGCTGGAGGGGTTTGTCTGGAGTGGCACGGCACTGGCCGGCGCCGGTCTGGCGATCCTGGGGAACTATGTGCTGTTCCGAAAGCCCCGAACCACCGCACACCCGGGCTGATCAGATTTTGCTCAATCCAATTTGAAACCCTCCGCGCTTTGCTGTAGCCTTTATTTTAATTGAACGTTCAATTAACAAAATTCAGGGCGGAAAACAGCGAACTCATCATGCCGATTGTTGGAGTGAAAGACACGCGCAAACAGCAGCTGATCGAGGCCACCATGGCCTCGATTGCCGAGCTGGGGATGCAGAACACCACCATCGTGAGCATCAGTAAGCGGGCGGGGATGTCGTCGGGCATCATCAGCCACTACTTCGGTGGCAAGCAGGGTCTGATCGAAGCGGCGCTACGCTACCTGCTGGACCAGTTGGGTACGGAACTGCGCGAGCGCATGGCCAAAACCGATGGTTCGCCCCAGCAGCGTGTGAACTGCATCATCGAGTCCAACTTTTCGGAATTCCAGCGCTCCGCCCTGGCCGCGAAAACCTGGCTGAGTTTCTGGGCGCGCTCCATGCACGAGCCCGGACTCAAGCGGTTGCAGCAGATCAACAACGCCCGGCTATACAGCAACCTGCGGTATTCCTTCGCTCAGGTCCTGCCTGCGTCACAGGCCACGGAAGCCGCCCGGCAGACCGCCGCGCTGATCGATGGCTTCTGGCTTCGCAGCGCCCTGAGCCTGGACCCGGCAGAGAGCTTTGAGGCCGGCGAGCGACTCTGCAAGAAGTTTGTCCACGAGACCCTGGCCCAGGCAAACGCCTGAGCGCCATCCGATTAACAAGGCTCACAAGGCCTGAAGACACCGATTGAGGGTAAACACTGACTATGTCTGCATCAGCTTCTGTTCCCGTTGTGCAAAATTTCGTGCATGGCCGCGCACTGGCCAACAGCTCCGGTGAAACGTTTCCGGTTGTGAACCCGGCCACCGGCCAGGTGATCTACGAAGTGGAAGTGGCGGATGAGTCCGTGCAACAGGCGGCCATTGAAAGCGCCCGGGCCGGCTTTGCTGAATGGTCCGCGATGCCAGCCATCGAACGCAGCCGGATTCTGCTGCGTGCCGTGGCGCTGCTGCGTGAGCGCAACGATGAACTGGCCGCCGTGGAGGTGCGCGACACCGGCAAGCCGTGGCAGGAAGCGGAAGCGGTGGACGTGGTGACCGGCGCCGACGCCATTGAATACTTTGCTGGCCTGGCGCCGTCCATTGAGGGCACGCAGCAGGACCTTGGCGGCGACTTTTTCTACACCCGCCGCGAACCGCTGGGCATCTGCGCTGGTATCGGGGCGTGGAACTATCCGCTGCAGATCAGCTGCTGGAAGTCCGCGCCGGCACTGGCGTGCGGCAACGCGATGATTTTCAAGCCGTCCGAAGAGACGCCCATGGGCGCCCTCAAGCTGGCGGAGATCTATCTCGAAGCCGGTGTGCCGGCGGGCGTGTTCAACGTGGTGCAGGGCGCGGCTGAGGTTGGACAGTGGCTGACCCATCATCCGGACATCGCCAAGGTGTCGTTCACCGGCGAAGTGGGTACCGGGAAAAAGGTGATGGCGGCGGCGGCCTCGTCCCTGAAGGATGTGACCATGGAGCTGGGTGGCAAGTCCCCGTTGATCATCTTCGACGACGCCGATCTGGAGAATGCCATCTCCGCGGCCATGGTGGGGAATTTCTACACCCAGGGCGAGATCTGCACCAACGGTACCCGGGTGTTTGTGCACGAAGACCTCTACCCGCGCTTTATCGAGCGGCTGCTGGAACGCACCCGCAACAACATCCAGGCGGGCGACCCGATGAACCCGGACACCAACTTCGGTGCACTGATTTCCAGGCAGCACCAGGAGCTGGTGCTCGGCTACATCAGCAAGGGCATCGCCGAGGGCGCCACCCTCAGCCACGGAGGCCGGGCGTTCGAGCCGGACGACTCCAAAGGTGGCTATTTCGTGGAACCCACCATCTTCACCGACTGCACCGACGACATGACCATTGTGCGGGAAGAGATCTTCGGCCCGGTGATGTCGGTGCTGACGTTCTCCGATGAAGACGAGGTGATTGCCCGGGCCAACCATACCGAGACGGGTCTGGCCGCTGGCGTGTTTACCAATGACATTCGTCGGGCCCACCGGGTGATTCACCAGCTCCAGGCTGGCATCTGCTGGATCAACAGCTACGGCGCATCGCCGGCGGAAATGCCGGTGGGCGGCTACAAACTCTCCGGCATCGGCCGGGAAAACGGGCGCGAGACCATTGCGCACTATACCCAGATCAAATCGGTGTACGTGGGCATGGAAGATCTTGACGCCCCGTTTTAACCCTTTGGACCACTCAGGAGAGCGCGTATGAAAGAAAACCGATACGACTACATTATTGTGGGTGCGGGTTCGGCCGGTTGCGTACTGGCGAACCGCCTCACCGAAGACGCACGTCATCGGGTGCTGCTGCTGGAAACCGGCGGCAGCGACAAGAGCATCTTCATCCAGATGCCCACCGCCCTGTCCATTCCCATGAACACCAAGAAGTACGCCTGGCAGTTCGAGACCGAGCCGGAGCCGTATCTGGACAACCGCCGCATGCATTGCCCCCGGGGTAAGGTTCTGGGTGGTTCGTCGTCCATCAACGGGATGGTGTATGTGCGCGGTCACGCCCGTGATTTTGACGAATGGGATGCCGAAGGCGCCACCGGCTGGCACTACCGGAACGTTCTGCCGTACTTCAGGAAGGCCGAGACCTGGGCCTTTGGCGGGGACGATTACCGGGGCGACCAGGGTCCGCTGGGCGTGAACAATGGCAACAACATGCAGAACCCGCTGTACGAAGCCTTTATCCGGGCGGGTTCGGACGCCGGCTATTTTGAGACGGGCGACTACAATGGCGCCCGGCAGGAAGGTTTCGGCGCCATGCACATGACCGTCAAGAACGGCCGCCGCTGGTCCACCGCCAACGCTTACCTGCGCCCCGCCATGGATCGTCCGAATCTGACCGTGGTCACCCACGCGCTGGTCCATAAGGTGCTTCTTGAAGGCAAAACCGCCACCGGTGTCCGCTACGAGCAGGGCGGCAAGGTGCATGAGGCGAAAGCCGCTGAGGAAGTGATCCTGTCCGCCGGCTCCATCGGTTCACCCCATTTGCTTCAGCTGTCGGGTATTGGCAACCGGGAGGTTCTGGAAAAGGCGGGTATCGAGGTACAGCACGAACTGCCGGGTGTGGGTGAAAACCTGCAGGATCATCTCGAGTTCTATTTCCAGTACCGTTGCAAGCAGCCGGTGTCCCTCAACGGCAAGCTGGACTGGTGGAACAAACTGAAGATCGGCGTGCGCTGGATTCTGCGCAAGGACGGTCTGGGCGCCACTAACCACTTTGAGTCCTGCGGTTTCATTCGCTCCAAAGCCGGAGTGGAGTGGCCGGACCTGCAGTACCATTTCCTGCCGGCCGCCATGCGCTATGACGGGAAAGAAGCGTTCAATGGCGATGGCTTCCAGCTTCACATTGGCCACAACAAGCCGAAGAGCCGTGGTTTCGTGCACGTGCAGTCCGACGATCCCCGGCAGGCGCCGAGCATACGTTTCAACTACCTGGAGCACGAGGCGGACCGGGAAGGTTTCCGTGACTGTGTAAGGCTGACCCGGGAAATCATCAACCAGCCGGCCATGGACGAGTACCGTGGCGCGGAAATCCAGCCCGGCGTTGAGGTGCAGAGCGATGACGAGATCGACGCGTTCGTGCGCCAGGCGGTGGAAAGCGCCTACCACCCGTCATGCTCGTGCAAGATGGGCACCGATGCGCGTGCCGTGGTTGACCCGCATACCCGGGTTCATGGCATCCGCAATCTGAGGGTGGTGGATTCGTCCATCTTCCCGACCATACCCAACGGCAATCTCAATGCCCCCACCATTATGGTGGCCGAACGGGCCGCCGACCTGATCCGGGGCCGGGAGCCCCTGGAACCTTCTGACGCGCCTGTGGTGATGGACGACCAGTGGCAGGCGCGGCAACGTCCGGGAGAGGCAAAGCGGGCGCTTACCTGACCCACCTTTTCTGTATCCGATTCGAAAGAAGCAGCGCTTACAAAGTAGAGGAGGAACACCCATGCTGTGCATTACTATAACGATAACGACCTACTGGAGGACTCTGGCATGACGCTCTGGCTATCCACCGGTCTGATTTTCACCTTCGCCGCCATTGCCCTGATTCTGTACAAATGGTGGGACATACAGTGCATCGGCGTTACGCCGGTGCGGACGCTCACGTTCATTGCCATCCTGTTCACGTCCGGGCTGGATGTGGGCCTGATCATGTTTCCGCTGACTGAGTTCGGCGGCTACGGCGATCTTTCCGCGAGCCCCGAGTATGGCTTTGCGAACCCGCTGGCCATTGAGTTCGGGTTCTGGGCCTTCCTGATCTGGGGGTTCTATTTCCTGACCTGCTTCTACTTCGCGATCATTGAACCGCGGGTGAAGTTTTTCGAGATCCCGCTGGTGAAGGTGATCAATAACGTGGTCATCATCGGCACCTGTGCCTTCACCGCTTATCTGCTGCTGTCCAACCTGCCCTGGTACCTGCCGCAGTTGGGTGACGGGGAATCGGTGGTGCCGGCGTTCTACATTATCGTATTTGCGGCGATCGGGCTGGCGGTGTACTCCAGTTCCAAGATCAAGTACGTGCGCATTCTGAGCATTGGCTCCAGTGCCCTGTTCATTGCCCTGATCGCGGGCATGTGGGTGCGCGCCTTTGCCTTGGGCCAGGGCTCACCCGGCGACTTTTTCGGTACCGCGGGGCTGATCGGTGAGTACTTCACCAACCTTCACCATTTTGTCCTGCCGATCAACGATTACCATGAGTTCTACCTGTTCTGGTGGTTCTCCTGGAGCATCATGATTGGTCAGTTCACGGCGCGCTTTGTCAGCGGCATTCGCACCTGGCAGTTGTTGATTGCCATGCTGGTGGTTCCGTCCATTGCCATCGGGGTGTGGTTCTCCGTGCTGTACCACTACCATGCGGAAAGCCTGGAGATTGCGGCGCTGACCAACCTGGCCATGATCTCGGTAGGGGTATTGATGGTGGTGAATTCCCTGGATTCGCTGATCCGTCTGTACACCGACAACCTCAACCTGACGGCCCAGCGCCTCGGGCGGATGAATTACGTGGCGTTCAACTTTGTGGCGATGGTCGGCCTGACCATGCTGTTCCAGCTGGACTTCCTGCGCATCCAGTGGGTGGGCGTCCTGGTGATTGCCCTGTACTTCTCCTGCTTTGCCTATATCGTGGCGAAAAAGCGGGCGGAAGTGGGTGCCATCAAGGCCTCACCGAAAGAGAACATTCTCGACTTCCGCAAGATCGAACTGGCGGGCTGACCCCGGTCAGTTGCAGCCAGCCAGCTGATTGATCCACTCCGCGACCAGCCGGGCTCCTTCGGTGTCCGGCTGCAGCACGCTGACCGGCGGCATGCGGAATTCCCGTTCTGCCAGCATTCTCAGATACAGCAGGGAATTGTCCGCGTCACCGGGGGCCAGCAGTTGCACCCCCGGCCTGCCCAGATCCGTGTTCCGGGGCGGCGTGGTACAGGCACCCGTAGCCGCCAGGGGCGTTGTGAATCGCAGGTCCATGTCGCTCTGGGTGGTGCCACCCGGTCGATGACAGTGGCTGCAGTTGCTGTGCAGGTAACTGCGGGCACGGTCATCCAGCGCCGCGCTGGCATCGGTGCTGCGACTCAGGCGGGTATTGCGCTGGGCCGGGGTGGGTAATGTGTCCAGTGCGCCAATACCCGCCAGGGTAGACAGCTGGTTGGCGGTTACACCGGTCTGTGGGTAGGTAAAGTCCGTGTTCAGTTGCGCGGTTTCCAGCCCCAGACTGAAACCGGCAGCCGCGGTATGGCACAGGCTGCACTCCCCGGCAGAGGGGTAGTGCCAGATCTGGCCTGCTACGTCCGCATCCAGGCCGCCTTCCACCAGTTCCGCATCGGTACCCGCTTCGTTCCATTGATAACTGTAACCGGACCAACTGCCATCCGCGTTGTGAAGGAACAGCCGGGTTTCAATCGGGCTCTGGCCCAGCAGGAAATTCTTCACCAGCACGGAACCCCGTGGCAGCGTGAAATCCCCATCGTCGTCCACGGTCATCCGGGTGTTATCCGGCAGCGCCAGGTAGCGGGTCTTGTCCGCACCGTCAGACCAGAAGGGCTCGATGACGGTATAGGGAATCAGGCCGTCCGCCGGTTCCCAGGGCGCGCGGGACTGCACGCAGCCGGTGTCTGACAGTTGCCGGGGCAATTCGATATCCACATTGACCGGATCGATCCGGAACAGCCCGGAGAAGGTGACGAGATAAAGCTCACCGCTGGGGTCTTCGGCAAACGACGCCACATTCCGACCGGTGTTCAGCAGCACGCGGCGACGGTCGTCATCGCCCTCCGGGGCCAGCGCCCAGAGTGTGCCGGAGCCGAAATCCGCGAACAGGTAGTGGCCCTGCAGGGCAGGGATGTTATTGCCGCGGTAAACGTAGCCACCGGTCACCGAGATACCCTCGGAGCGACCGTAAACGGCGACCGGGTCGATGAACGGACCGGAAGGGGAGGCACTGCAGCTGTTTTCCGTGCGTTCGAAGCCTTCGTAGCAGCGCCAGCCGTAGTTGCCGCCGGCGGTGATCCGGTTGATCTCCTCGAATCGGTTCTGGCCCACGTCACCTGCCCACAGTTCGTTGGTGTCGCGGTCAAAACTGAAGCGCCAGGGGTTGCGCAGACCGGAAGCGTAGATCTCCGGCAGGGCACCAGCAATACCGCTGCCATCCGGGCTGCCATCGCTGGTGATCCGCAACAGCTTGCCGAGGCGGGTGGACAGGTCCTGGGCGTTGTTGGCGGGATCGTTGGCGCTGCCGCCATCGCCAAGGGCCACGTACAGCCCTCCGTCAGGGCCGAAAGCAATGTGGCCACCGTTGTGGTTGCTGAACGGTTGCGGCTGCTGCAGCAGATTGGTTCGCAGCCATGCGCCAGAGCCGTCGGTGCGAAGGCTCTGGCCGTTGTCGGTGGATTCAAAGCGGGCTACGAAGGAGGTCATGCCAGAGCCGGTCTCTTCGGTGAACGAAAGGTATACGAACCCGTTGCTGGCAAAGTCGGGGTCGAACGCCATGCCCAGTAGCCCGCATTCCTCGCAGGTGCTCAACGGGTAGGCCTGGGAGAGGTCCGCCAGTTGGCTGCGGCTTTCGGTGTTGAGGTCAAGTCGATGGATAACGCCACCCTGTTCGACCACGTAAAACAGGCCGCTATCGCTGGGGTGGGGTAGCAGTAACAAGGGACGGTTAAAATCCAGGGAAGGTGCAATGGCGGTCAGTTGTACTTCGCCGGAGCCTTCAAAGGCCACGCACTCGGTATTCGTGGGTCGACCGGAGAGCCCGAGGCCATCGCCGGAGCCGCTTCCTGAGCCGCCACCACATCCGGTAGCGAGCAGGCAGATGAATAGCAGAAGACCTCGTGCCATGAGCCCTGTCCTCCCTGCAGAGCTTTAAGCATAGTCCATCCCTGGATTTGTGAAAGCAGGGGAACCCTGCCCGGAAAAACCGGACGGGACTCCCAGCGCGGACCGGTTTTACTCGGTGGCCCGCTCCTTCATGTCAGACGCACCTTCCTTGAAATTGTGCCAGGTGGAGGAGGTCGCCTCCTTGGTGCTTTCCCAGGCGCTTTCACTGGTTTCCTTGGTGTTTTCCCAGGCCTGGCTCAGGCCGTTTCGGGTCTGATTCCACCAGCTTTCGTCGTACTCTGGCAGATCCTTCACGGTGCCCTTATCTGACTCCATGTGAATTTCGTAGTCTACGTCGTCGAAGCGGTCCTGGTCCCCGTCCTGTTCAAGACGCAGGGTGAAGGTACCGCGCTCGGCCACCACGTCACGGCCGCCCAGTCCCAGCACGTCGCCGGTCTTGATCACCAGGGAATGAACCGACATGTCGTCACCCAGCAGAATGTCTTCGACTTCGCCAATTTCCTCGCCGTTGCTGTCGTATACGTCCGCGTCCAGCAGTTCGTCGGCGGAATACAGTCCTTCTGCGGCGTGTGCATAAGTGCCCAGCGTCAGACTGCCTGCGAGCATGGAAATACCCATTGCCTTAACCATTCGTGTACGCATAGTGGAACTCCTGTAAAGGTCAGATCCTGTGATGTAGCCGGGACGGCAAGCCCGGCGCCACCTTCCAAGCTAGCAAACCCCTGTGCTCCGCACCAAGTGACGTTCTGGCAATGATTCGGTCGTTCTCCGGTAATAAACCTGCACTATGATCGAGGTCATGGCGGCGGTTGAATTCTGGCACCCTGCCTCCATATAGGCTCACAGAGGCGGCAATACGCCCCGGCAGTGCGAAAACCATCTATGAAGATAGGGATTTTCTATGCTGAGTTTGGAAATAATCAATTTAAACGAAGCATAAAAACGCCGTATCTTGTCCCCCGACTTGATCAGAAACCCCTGAATCCATCAGATAGGAGATATCTTAAATGGGTATTGTTAACAGCGAGATCAAACCGTTTAACGCCACCGCTTTCAAGCAGGGCGAGTTCGTTGAGATCAGCGATGCGGACGTAAAAGGCAAGTGGGCTGTATTTTTCTTCTATCCGGCCGACTTCACGTTTGTATGCCCGACCGAGCTGGGCGACGTAGCCGACAAGTACGAAGAGCTGCAAAAGCTGGGCGTGGAAGTGTTCTCTGTGTCTACCGACACCCACTTCACCCACAAAGCATGGCATGACAGCTCCGAGACCATCGGCAAGATCAACTACTACATGGTTGGCGACCAGACCGGCACCATCACCAACAACTTTGGTGTGATGCGTGAAGGCCAGGGCCTGGCAGACCGAGCCACCTTCCTGATCGATCCGGATGGCGTGATCCAGGCGATGGAAATCACTGCCGAAGGTATCGGCCGTGACGCGGACGACCTGCTGCGCAAGGTGAAAGCCGCTCAGTACGTTCGTAACCATCCTGGCGAAGTATGCCCGGCCAAGTGGAAAGAAGGCGAAGCCACACTGGCACCGTCTCTGGACCTGGTTGGCAAGATCTAAGCAACCCGTCAGGGAAGCTTATGAGAAAGGCCCGCATTGCGGGCCTTTTTTGTGGGAGCGGGAATAGTGCATAGAGTTGGCCTATCAATCGTTTAAGGTCAATTAATTTGAGCATTCGATCAGCCGCCCGTATCTTAGCGACTATTCAATCACGTGAACCTTTCACACGACCTGACTTTTCAAGAGGACACACTCTATGTTGGATGCCGGTATCAAGGAACAACTGAAAGCGTACATGGACAAGCTTCAGCAACCGATCGAGCTGGTTGCCGCTTACGATGACGGCCCCAAATCCCAAGAGCTCCGTGAGCTGCTGGAAGAGCTGGAGCCCATGTCTGCGAAAATCAGCCTGCGCACCGAAGAAGATCAGGATGTACGTCGTCCGTCGTTTGCCATCAACCGTGTGGGTACCGATATCGGTGTACGCTTCGCCGGCATTCCCATGGGCCACGAGTTCACGTCGCTGGTGCTGGCGCTGTTGCAGGTGGGCGGTCACCCGTCAAAAGCCAGCCAGGATGTGATCGAGCAGGTGCAGTCGCTGGACGGTGAGTTTGAGTTCGAGACGTACTTTTCTCTGTCGTGCCAGAACTGCCCGGACGTGGTTCAAGCCCTGAACCTGATGAGCGTGCTGAACCCGAAGATCAAGCATACCTCCATTGATGGTGCGCTGTTCCAGGACGAAGTCGAGCGGCGTGAAGTGATGGCGGTGCCCAGCGTTTACCTGAACGGAGAAACCTTTGGTCAGGGCCGGATGACCCTGGAAGAAATTGTCGCCAGGCTCGATACCAACTCCGACGCCCGTGAAGCGGAGAAGATCAACGCCAAAGACGATTTCGAGGTGCTGGTTATCGGTGGCGGCCCGGCCGGTTCCGCTGCGGCGATCTACGCGGCGCGTAAGGGCATCGCGACCGGTATTGCGGCGGAACGGTTTGGTGGCCAGGTGGCGGATACCATGGGTATCGAAAACCTCATTTCCGTACCGTATACGGAAGGCCCCAAGCTGGTGGCGGCCATGGAGCAGCACGTCACGGAGTACGACGTGGACATCATGAACATGCAGCGCGCCGAGAAACTGATCCCGGCGGCTCAGAAAGGTGGCCTGCATGAAGTACGCCTGGCTAACGGCGCCTCGCTGAAATCCAGAACCGTGGTGCTCTCCACCGGTGCCCGCTGGCGCCAGATGGGCGTGCCGGGCGAAGAGGAATACCGTAACAAGGGTGTGGCTTACTGCCCGCACTGTGATGGCCCGCTGTTCAAGGGCAAGCGCGTGGCGGTGATCGGGGGCGGTAACTCCGGTGTTGAGGCCGCGATCGACTTGGCGGGCATTGTTGGCCACGTAACGCTGATCGAGTTCGGCGCCCAGATGCGGGCCGATGACGTGCTGCAGAAAAAACTGCGCAGCCTCAAGAACGTGGAGATCATCACGTCTGGCCAGACCACGGAAATCACCGGTGAAAATGGCAAGGTAAACGGTCTGCAGTACACTGACCGGAACTCCGGTGAGAGCCATCATGTGTCGCTGGAAGGGGTGTTCGTACAGATTGGCCTGGTGCCCAACACTGAATGGCTCAAGGGTGATATCGAGCTGAGCCAGCATGGCGAAATCATTGTGAACGATCACAATGAGACCTCGATACCCGGTGTGTTTGCCGCTGGCGACGCGACCACGGTGCCCTACAAGCAGATCGTGATCTCCATGGGTGAGGGGTCCAAGGCCGCGCTGAGCGCGTTCGACTTCCTGATCCGCAACTCCGCAGAGTAAACATGATGTGCGGCCCCGCAAGGATGCGGGCGCTGCCGGGATGCCAACCTGGTACGAACAGGCGTACAATTCCCGGCAGATACCTGTCCAGAAGGGGTGAAGAGCCGCATGTTATCCCAATCACGGTGGATCGCCGGGCTGCTGCTTTGCCTGTGGCTGTTTCGCCCGGCGCTCGCCGCCACACCGCCAGAGGTGGTCTTCCTGTCGCCGGACGATTCGACGTTCTGGCGGCTGGTGGCCGGCTTCATGGAGGAAGTGGCCACTGATCTCGATTTGGACCTGGAGGTCCAGTTCGATCGCGACCGACACCGCTTCAGTTACCAGCAAATGGCCCGGAACGTCCTTGAACGTGAGGACCGCCCCGACTACCTGGTGTTCATGTGCAAGGAAAACGTCACCGAACCCATGTTGACGATGGCGGAGAAGGCCGGCGTCAAAGTGTTTACCTTCAACACTGAAGTACCCACCGAAGCCCGTGAAACCCTGGGCCTGCCCCGGGAAACGTTGCAGAACTGGATTGGCCACCTGGTACCGGATAACGTGGCCTCGGGCCGCCAGATGGCGGCCATGCTCACCGAACAGGCCGCGCAGATGGGGCTGACGGAGGGCGACGCGCCACCGCCCATCATTGCGCTCAGCGGGACCCTGGATTCCTCCGCCGCCAAGGATCGTAACCTGGGGCTGATGCAAGCGGCCCAGGACCATCAGGTCGACCTGCGGCAATTGATCTATGCCAACTGGAGCCGTGACCTGGCTGAAGAAAAAACCCGTGTACTGATGAAACGCTACCCCGACATTGTTGCCGTCTGGAGTGCCAGCGACGGCATGGCGGCGGGGGCCATTGCCGCTGCAAAGCAGGCGGGCCGGGTGCCGGGCAAAGATGTGCTGATTGGCGGCTTCGACTGGGAGCCGGAAGCCCTTCAGGCTATCCGCAGTGGCGAGCTGGCGGTGAGCTTTGGTCGGCATTTCATGGGTGGCGGACTGGTACTGATGCTTTTACACGAATACCACGCTGGCATGGATTTCACCCCGGTGACGCCAGCAGCCACCCTCAAGTACGGGTTTGAGCCGGTCACGAAAGCCAACATCGACCGGATCGCGCGGGTGATGGACCCGGCAAACTGGCGGCGGGTGGACTTCCGGCAGCTCAGCCGTGTGTACAACCCGGACCTGGCCGGGGACGCGCCCAGTGTGGAGCAACGCATGGATGAATTCCTGTCGGCGCTTGCCAACGACGGGCTTCGCACCGACGCCGACAGGGCGGGACGCTGACCGATTAACCCAGGTCTGCTTCCAGGCTGCCGGGGTTTGAGCCGTTGGGGGCCGTGGCGGAAAACAGATGCGGATACGCGCTTTTGACCCCCGCCACGATGAACTCATGGGGTACATCGTCGAACACGCCGTGGTCGTTCACATACTCCATGTGGGCGGCGCCGGATTCGGTGTATTCCTGGAAGATGGAGTCGTTGATGCCATCGAACGCCAGGGGTTCCACGTTCATCAGAGCACACAGGCGCGCGTTGAAGGCCGGCGTCGCCTTCACCCATTGTCCGTTCAGGTACAGCTCGATGAAACCGTGCATGCGGAAGATGTCGGACTGCAGCCACTCAATCAGCTTTGGACTGGACAGGTGGTTGCGCACGTCCGCCAGCCCCAGCCGGCTGGGAATGCCAATGGAGCGTGCGGCCGCGCCCAGCAGGACAGCTTTGGGAATGCAGTAGGTTTCGCCGCATTGCAGTGCGTAGCTGGCGGAGAAGGTGTGGGGCTCGGTGCTGAATACATAAGGGTTGTAGGGGACGCTGTCCCGCGCGGCCAGGTACAGCGCCTTGATCTGTTCAACCGGGTCGTCAGGCACACCGTCCAGCTGATCTGCAATCCAGGCCTTGAGCGCTGGCTGGTCGTAGTCAAAGAAGGCAGTGGGCTGCAGGTAGCGTTCCATCATGGTCGATCCGGTGTCTGGAGTTCGGGATTTCATCGTGGCCAATTAGCAAGCTACACGCAATGACCATTTCCGCCAAGGCGATTGCCCGGATTGCTCACGCAGTGCCCTCGAAGCCTTCCATCACGTTCACCGCGTTGACGCCAATGGCGTCCACATCATAGCCACCCTCCATGGTGAAGACTGTAGGCAGGCCCAGCTGCTCGATGCGCTTTCCCAGCGTCAGGTAGTCGGCTGACGTGAACTTGAAAAAGGAAATCGGGTCGTCCTCAAAGGTGTCCACACCCAGGGCAACCACCAGGGCGTCCGCGCCAAAGGCCTGAATCCGTTCGCAGGCGGTTTCAAGCCCCTGGCTCCAGACGCTGTAGGGCGTGCGGGGTGGATACACCAGATTCAGGTTGTGGCCTTCGCCCTCTCCTTCGCCGCTTTCATCCTCAAAGCCGAGGAAGTGCGGAAACACCAGGTCCGGGTCGCCGTGCAGGCTGATGGTCAGTACGTCGCTGCGGGTATAGAAAATGGCCTGGGTGCCGTTGCCATGGTGGAAATCCACGTCGAGGATGGCAACGCGCTGATAGCCCTGGTCGCGGAAGGCCTGTGCAGTAATCGCTGCGTTGTTGAAGAAGCAATAGCCGCCAAACAGATCCGCGTGGGCATGATGGCCAGGGGGCCGGCACAGGGCAAAGGCGGCGCGCTCTCCCTCTGCCACCAGCTTCTGGGCGGTGAGGGCCACATTCGCCGAGGCCCTGGCGGCGTCCCAGGTGCCTTCGGTGATCGAGGTTTCCGCCGCGAAGCTGTAATACCCCAGGCGACCGTCAATGTCCCTGGGCACGCGGTGGCGCATGCCACGCCCGGCCCACACCGCCGGGATGGCCTCGCCAGGCTTACCGGCCGCGATCCAGTCGCGCCAGCAGCTTTCCAGGAAATCCACGTAGTCGTCCGTGTGTACCCGTTTGACCGGCGCCAGGCCGAATTGCTCCGGTTCCAGCACCTCACCCAGAGCCTGATGTCGCACCCGCGCCAGAATGGTTTCCGCCCGGGACGGCTTTTCGTGGGGTTCAATCAGCAGGCCGCCGTCCAGTTCGGTTTTGACGGTGCGGCGAGCGTGGAGGGGAGAGAATACGGTTTTCATCAGCGTATCGGTCCTGCCAGGTGGATTCAGGTCACTTTGGCACAGGCAATGCCGTGGCTCAATTCCGGCTACTGTGGCAGTCTGAAGCCTATCTAACGCAGAGGGATGAAACGATATGAACCTGCAGACACTGCTGGGTATCGATCTGCCCATTATCCAGGCGCCGATGGCAGGTGTTCAGGGTAGTGAGCTGGCACTGGCGGTTTCCAATGCTGGCGGGCTGGGATCGCTGCCTTGCGCCATGCTAGACACTGAGGCTTTGCGCAATGAACTGGAGGCCCTGACGAAGGGCACCACACAGCCGGTCAATGTGAACTTCTTCGCCCATCAGCCACCGGAGCCGGATGCGGCCCGGGAGCAGGCCTGGCGCGACGCATTGACGCCCTTCTATCGGGAATACGGTATTGATCCGGAAACGGTGCCTGAAGGGGGTGGTCGCACGCCCTTTAACGACGAAGCAGCCAGGCTGGTGGAGGCATACAAACCCGCCGTGGTCAGCTTTCATTTTGGCCTGCCGGATGACGTTCTGCTGGCACGGGTCAAGGCGACCGGGGCGAAGGTTCTTTCCACCGCAACCACGGTTGAAGAGGCAATTTGGCTGGACCAGCGGGGCGTGGATGCCATCATTGCCCAGGGCCTGGAGGCGGGCGGTCACCGGGGCATTTTCCTGACCCGGGAGCTGTCCACCCAGATGGGCACATTTGCGCTGTTGCCCCAGGTGATCAAGGCGGTGCGCTGCCCGGTTATTGCCGCTGGTGGCATTGCGGATGCCCGGGGTATTCGGGCCGCCATGGCGCTGGGGGCTGCCGGTGTCCAGTTGGGCACGGCTTTTCTGCTTTGCCCTGAAGCCACCACCCGGCCGATACATCGCGAGATTCTGAAGAGTCCGCAAGCCCGGCACACGGCCCTGACCAATCTGTTTTCCGGTGGTCCGGCCCGGGGCATCGTCAACCGGGTGATGCGGGAGCTCGGCCCTATATCCGCCGTTGCCCCGGCCTTTCCGCTGGCAACCTCGGCCATTGCACCGCTGCGTGCCAGGGCGGAGGCCGCTGGCAGCGGTGATTTTTCGCCCCTGTGGTCCGGACAGAACGCGTCCGGATGCCGCGAAATGCCCGCCGGTGAACTGGTCCGTCAGTTGGCTGCGGAAGTATGACCGGATTCATTGCCGACATGCCTGTGCCTCACCTGCTGGGGCAATTCTGCGGTCTGATCGCCCTGGGTTTCTGCATTGCCGGCTTCGCCAACAAGAACGACGACCGCCTGATGGTGCTGCTGATTTCCGCCAATGTCGCCTTCGCACTGATGTTCGCGTTCTTCGCCAGTTGGACAGCGGCGGCACTTTCCGTGCTGGTGATCCTGCGGATTACGCTGGCACGCAAGTTTCGGGGTAGCTGGCGGATCATGACGGCGATCCTTGCCATTAACTTACTGGTAGCGGCGGTGACCTGGCGGGAGCTGACCGATATCTTCCCGTTGACGGCCGCCGTGCTGGGGACCGTCGGTATGTTCATGCTGCGGGGGATTCCGCTGCGGATAGTACTTGGGCTGGCAGCCCTGGCGTGGATGCTCAACAATATTGTGATTGGTTCCGTAGGCGGTACGCTGGCGGAAGGGATGGTATTGGTGACCAACCTCATCACTATTGTCCGCCTGTACCGGTTACAGGCCAAATACGGACTGGGCGACTGACCCGCTGAACGCACAGTAACCGGGAGCTTGGCCAATCCCCCGGTTGCTGTAACTCGCTAACGTTGAGTCATGACTGGCCCGGTTGTGTCTAACCTGTGTAAGGGCCAAACAAGAAACGACCAGGAATGAGGCCGCTACCATGAGCCAACACCATTTTGACGTACTGATCATCGGCGCCGGCGTGTCCGGTATTGGCATGGCGTGCCACCTCAAGCACGAGTGCCCGGGCAAGTCGTTTGCCATCCTTGAACGCCGGCAGTCCCTGGGGGGTACCTGGGATCTGTTCCGCTATCCCGGCATTCGCTCGGACTCGGACATGTTCACCTTTGGCTATAACTTCCGCCCGTGGACCGGCGGCAAGGTGCTGGCGGATGGTGCCTCCATCAAGAACTACGTGAAAGAGACCGCTGAGGAAAACGGCGTTGACCGGCACATCCGTTACGGGCTGGCGGTCAGGACCGCAGACTGGTCGAGTATCGACAATTGCTGGACGGTGACCGCAGAGCGCGAGGAAACCGGTGAGACCGAAACCTTCACCGCGAACTTTATGGTCGGCTGTACCGGCTACTACAACTACGACAAAGGCTATAAGCCCGATTTCCCGGGCGAGGAAACCTTCAAGGGCCAGGTGGTCCACCCCCAGCACTGGCCGGAGAACCTGGATTACACCGGCAAGAAGGTGGTGGTGATCGGCAGTGGCGCCACCGCCATTACCCTGGTGCCGACCATGGCGGAAAAAGCCGCCCACGTCACGATGCTCCAGCGTTCACCCACCTACCTGATGCCGCTGCCATCCACCGACAAGGTCACCCTGGCGATGCAGAAGGTGTTGCCTGCCAAGGTTGCCTACAAGCTGACCCGGGCCCGTAACATTTCCATCGCGCGTCTGCTCTATGAACGCTCCCGCAAAAGCCCGAAGGCCATGCGCCGGCTGTTCCTGAGCGTGATCAAGCGCCAGGTCAACGGCAAGGCCGATATGCGCCATTTCACACCGGACTACAATCCCTGGGACCAGCGCCTGTGTGTGGTCAAGGACGGCGACCTGTTCAAGGCCCTGAAAGCGGGCAAGGCGTCCATCGCCACCGATCACATTGAGCGCTTTACCGAGACGGGCATCCGTTTGAAATCCGGCGAAGAGCTGGCGGCCGACATCATCATTCCGGCCACCGGCCTCGAGATCCAGATGCTTGGCGGCATCAAGCCGTCAGTGGATGGTGAGCCGGTCATCATGAAAGACAAGGTTGTCTACAAGAATGTACTGGTTGAGGGTGTCCCGAACGCCGGGATGATTTTTGGCTACACCAACATTTCCTGGACGCTCAAGGCGGATATCGCCAGTGAGTACCTGTGCCGACTGATTAACCATATGGACCGCAAGGGCACTCGCGTGGTGGTTCCGCGGGATACCCAGAACAGCCGCGGTGAGGATACGATCCTGGGCGCCCTCAATTCCGGGTACATCAAGCGGGCGGAAGATCGCCTGCCGAAGCAGGGCACCCACGGACCCTGGAAAGCCTCACAGAACTACCTGGAAGATGTGAAGGTACTGCGTTTTGATCCGATCGAAGACGGTTTTCTGGAGTTCGATGGCCAGCGGTCGCGGGCAGCCTCCGAGCATCAGCCCGGTTTCCTGAGACCCTTGCGGTCCGCGCTGTTCGGATCGTAGTCACCGCTGCGCGGGCGTCTTCGGTTGCCATCAGCAACTATTAGTTTGTGCAATAATGTGTCAGGCTGCTCGGCTATTGTCACTTCGCACAGGCCAGGTTGTATGTCGCGCACGCCCAGAAAGAACACCCGTCCCTTGTGGTATCCGGTTTACTGGCCCACATGGCTGCTGGTTTTCGCGCTTTATCTGCTGTCGCTGCTGCCCATGTCCGCCAAGCAGCGGCTCGGGCGGCGGCTTGGCTGTTTCCTGGAACGCAAACTGACGTCCCGCGCCCGCGTGGCTCACACCAACCTCAGCGCCTGCCTGCCGGAGCTGGACGAGAGCGACCGGAAGCAACTGGTGCAGGACAATTTCGTGGCCTGTACCCGGGGTTTTCTGGAGAGCACCCACGCCTGGTGGCGGGACATGTCCGGCTACTACGACACCACTGAGATGTTCGGGCTGGAGCATCTGGAAGCTGCCAAGGCGGGGGGGCGAGGTGTGCTGCTGATTGGTGGCCACTACAGTATTTTTGATTTCGCCCTGCCGCTGATTGCCTGCAAACTGGATAAACCCGGGTACATGTACCGGCCCAACAACAACCCGGTCATTGATCGCATGATCGAAAAAGGCCGGAGACGTCACTTCAATATCCGTCCTTTCTCCAAGCGGCAGTTGCCGCGGATGATGAAGTTCCTGAAGGAAGGGGGGCAGGTGTGGTTTGCCTGCGACCAGGACTTCGGCCGCAAAACCGAACTGTTCGTGCCGTTTTTTGGGGTGGATGCCGGTTGCATTACCTCGCCGAGCTATATTGCACGGGAGTCGGGCGCAGCGGTGATCTGCGTCAGCCACCTGCGGTTGCCCGATGGTCGTTACCGTGTCGAGTTCTCACCTATTCAGGAAGAGTTCGGCGAAGATACCGCCCGCGATGCCGAAACCTGGAATGCCTTTATCGAATCCACCATCCGCGCGTATCCGGATCAGTACCTGTGGCTGCACAAGCGGTTCAAAAGCCGGCCCGAGGGTGCTGCAAAGATCTACTGATGGCAGGGACTGGGTAGCTTCCTTACAATAGCGCGTCTACGTTTGCTGGATGTCCTATGTTGCCCCTCTTCGGTTCTCTGCTTTCTTACACGGCGCTGCTCGCTGCGGTACTGGCATTCGTGCCCGGCGCCGGGTTGGTGGGCGCCCTGGCAGTCAGTCTGGCGGTTCTGCTGGGATGGTCCAACATGCGGGCGGTGCCCCGGGTGGTGTTCGTGGTGGCGGGGCTGGCGCTGGTATTCGCCCTTGGCCGGGACCCACGGCTGATTGAGGGGGCCGCCACCAACATGACTCGCCTGGCCGGGTTGATCCTTGCGGTGATGCTGTTATCGACCGTGCTGGCCGGGTCGGGGGACCTCAAGAGAATCTCCGCCAGTTTGTTCAGTGGGACACCGCGGGCCCGTTATGCCAGTGTGGTGTTCGGTACGGCCTTGGTAGCGGTGCCCCTGAATTTTGGCGCGGTTGCCGTGGTGGGGAGCCTGGTCGCGGAGCGAATTCGTGCCCAAGGTGATTCCGGCGCCACCCGCAACGGCACCCGCGCGGTACTCCGGGGCTTTGGCGTTTCCCCCATGTGGTCACCCCTGTCGATTTCCGTGGCGCTCACCCTCACGTTGTTACCCGGGCTGGGCAGCGGGCCATTGCTGGCGGCGGCCCTGCCGTTTGCGCTGCTCGTGCTGTTCGCCGGGTTTTTCTGGTGTGAACCAGAGCCGGCGACAGCCGCACCAGCATTAAAAGACCGCGCTGGTTGGGCGAGTTGGTGGCGCTTTGGCGGAGTGATTGCCGCCATTTGTGTCGGGGTATTTGTGTTCAGCCACAGTTATGGCCTGAACTACGCCCGCTCGGTGACGTTGAGTTGCCTGCTGGCGGTGGTCGTAGGCTGGTTATGGTCCTGGCTGAAGGGCCATCCGCCGCGACCGCCGAGCATGGCTAACGTCAGCAACGAGTTGGCCATTGTGGGTGGTTCCGCGTTTATCGGTTCCATCATCAGTGCCGTGGTTCTGGGACAGATGGGCGGTACGATGGAATTGCCCGGTTGGTCGTGGCCTCTGCTGGCGGCACTGGTGCCCTGGGGCTTCTTCCTGGCCGGGCTGGCCGGGGTCAACCCGATCGTAATCGGTACTCTCACTGGGGGTATTCTGGGTTCGATATGGCCGACCGGTGCGGTGTTGGGATTGGGATTTGCCATGGTGAGCGGCTGGGGTGTGACGGCTTTTGGCACACCGTTCGCCGCTAACGCGTTGATCATGGAACGGCTGACCGGCTACCCGGCCCGCGATGCGTCGTTGCGCTGGAGTCTGGCACTCTCCCTGTCGGCACTGACGCTGGCGAGCCTGGTGGCCTCGTCCCTCACCCTCTGGTTGAGGTGAGGCGGGAAACCGGCCTCAGAAGTCCAGGGCGTATCCCAGGGTAACGGTCCGGCCGCGGCCCTTGAAATACCGGGCATCATTTACCTGGGCGCTCTGGGAGTAGTAGGTGATGTAATCCTCGTTGAAGAGGTTGGCAACCGCCAGGTTCAGCTTGCCGACCGGCAGGCGATAGCCGACAGAAGCGTCCACGAGGGTGTAGCCGTCAAACTCCTTTTCCGGGTCTTCGAAGCTGCGGTCAAATGCATGGCTGGCCTGGATCAGGGAGTCGAGCCGTGGGCTCCATCGCGCGCTCCAGTTGGCGGTCAGCCGGTTCGGCGGAATGTTGAGGCCGTCCATCTTGCTGTCCACATCGCCGTCGCCATCGCTGTCGAACTCGCCGTTGATGCGGGAATACGCCAGTTCCACGCGGTGCTGTTCATGGGCATCGATACCGAGAGTGGCTTCATAGCCGTCGATCTCGGTTTTCTCCCGCTGCACGAAGTAGGTGCCGTCGATCAGCTCCAGCCGTGAGCCGAGGTCGGAATCGGATTCATAGTAGCTGAGCTCGAAGTCCACCGGATGATAGTCGACACGGAAGCCGATCTCACGATTTTCGGTCACCACCGGCTGAAGGTTGAGGAAGTCGTCCACATCCTGGTTTTCCTGGTTGATGCCGCGCAGTACACGGCCAACGTCTGCCATGCCGAATCCTTCCGCGTAGTTCCCGAAGAGGCTGAGCCAGTTCAACGGTTTGTAGACGACGCCGGCGTTGAACAGGGTTTCCTCGAAATCCGGATTCCCGCCATCAACGGTCACGCCGTTGGCGGAGGCAAGGGTCTGGAAGGTGTCGACGTCCAGTTCGGCAATCTCGTGTCGCACACCGGTATTCACAATAAGGTTATCCAGAGGACGGATCTCGGCCTGCAGGAACGGAGCGTAGTTGTAGAAATCGGTTTCCGGCACCCACGACCGGTTGGTCAGCACCAGTGTCTGTGCTGTGGTGTCCTTGAGCAGATCCAGACCCCCGGTCAGCTTGAGGTGATCAGACAGCAGACGGTCTTTGGTCAGGGTGAACTTGGCACCGAGCTTGTCGGATTCCGCCTGGGACTGGTCAAAGAGGGTGCCCTCCGGGGCGATGGATGCATCCTGGAAGGTCGGGGTCAGCGTGGCGCCGAAGCGGCCCTCGAACTGCTGGCTGTAGGCCTGTGCATTGAACACCATGTCGTACAGGTCATCGTGCTGGTATTTCACGCTGGTGGTCAGCACCTGGTTGCGAGGCGTCTTGCCTTCCGGGTCGCCCTTCACCGAGGTGGTGGGAATGCCGGCATCCCGGTCTCCGTCCACGCTGACGTAGTCCTGCTTGCCGCTGATGTCGTAGCGGTTGACCTCAAACTCCACGTTCTGGTTGTTATCAAGCCAGTAGCCGAGCTTGACGAAAACGTCGTAGGCGCGGGAGTTCATCAAGTCGCCCTGGGTGTTGTCGACGCCCACCAGATCGCCATTGGCGTCGGTGTAAACCCCTTGTTCTTCATAGCTTGCGCCAACCAGGTATTCAAAATCTTCGCGGGTGCCCTCCACGCGGTAGTCCAGCTTGTACCCGAGGGTATCGGAATCGGGATCGTCGGTTGGTGCCGTAGTCTGGATGCTGGCGTGCTGGCGAACCTCGCTGCTGGAGGGCCGGCGGGTAATAAAGTTGATGATGCCGCCGGTGGCGCCCAGGCCGTGGATGGCGTTGGCGCCATGGATCACTTCAATGCGTTCCACCATGGACAGGTCGATGGTGTGGGTGGCGCGTCCGGTGCTGCGCAGGGGATTGGACTGGGGAACACCGTCGATCAGGAACAGCGCTTTCCGGCCCCGGAAGGTTTCACCGGACCCGGTCATTTTCTGGCGATTGGGCGTGTAGGCCGGCAGCAGGTTGCTCAGTGCCTGGGATGAATCGGACGAGAAGTTGAGCTGTTGTTCGATCTGCTCCCGGGTAATCACCGTGACCACCTGGGGGGATTCATCAAGCTGGGTGCCGGAGCGGCTGGAACTGACCACCAGTTCGTCGAGGGCCCTGGGAGTCTCGGCCTGGACGGAGGCTGAGGCCACTGCAAGTGTCAGCAGGGCAATGCGGTAAGAGGCAGGGATCTGTGCCATGTTGTACATCCTGAAAGTGAGTTACGCGTTGTTGGCTGATGTGGTGTCGGGCCGAAGTGTAAAATAGATGATAATGATTATCAAATCGTAATGATTGTTATAATCTTTTTGGCAGGTTGCGGATCATGATGTCCGCGCAGCCTGTGGCAGTGGGCAGGTGGAGCAATACTTTGCCGGGTCTGTCGCGCGGTAGTAGTAACAGCAGGTCTTGCGGATCCGCGTGCCTGCGGTGGGATCGCACCGCTGGGTATGGAAATAGCGGTGCAGGGGGTTATACCCGAGGCCGAACAGCTCGGCGGGGGCCTGGTGGATCAGGTAGTGGAAATCGTCATCAATGCGTTGCTGTCGTACCGGACAGTCCTGCCCCGACAGCCGCTTTTCATAGAGGGAATACACCCGGACCGCCGTGTTTTCCCAGAGTACCGGCAGTGGTACCCGGGTCACAGCGCGGAAGCGGTTCCACAGCGGTGTCAGGTGGCCTGCAAACAGATGGCTGATCACCTGCTCCCGCAGCTGGTTCCTGTGTCCGGGGGCGGGGACACAGGTTGTGGTTTCGCTCAGGGGCATGTGGGATTGCCAGAGTCCATCCTGGTGCCGGTATTCCAGGTAGCAGTTGCCGATGGACAGATCGAGGCCGCGGTTGAGTGCAGACAGCGCATACAGGGCGGTGCCGGTGGTGAGGAAGGCAATCCGCTTGGCCAGCAGTGAGGCGGTCACATAGTGATGGGGCGAGCCAAGAATGGGCGTCAGGTTGTCCATCAGCTCGCGACAGGTGCGTTCATCCAGCAGTGCGCTGGCCGGCATGGCGAATTCGCGATCCCGTTGGTGCCCGGGGACCAGTCGGCACTGGCTGGCCAGCTCTTCCCAGTGCTCTGTCTCAAGTTCCTGTCGCATCGGGTTCTCCTTCGCGCTGGGGAATGCCGGCCTTGCCAAAAGGCACACACATGGGGGTGTTGAACAGGGGGTCGCGAATGATGCGACAGCCCAGGCTGAACACCGCGCTTACCATGGCTTCGGTGACAACGGTGTCCGGATCGCCCTGGGTATGCACGCGGCCATCCCGCACGGCCACGATGTGGTGCGCGTAGCGGCAGGCCAGGTTCAGGTCGTGCAGAACCATGACAATGGTCTTCCGCCACCGGCGGTTGAGTTCCGCCAGCAGGTCGAGAATGTCGATCTGATGGGTCAGGTCCAGATAGGTGGTGGGCTCGTCCAGCAGCAGTATGTCGGTGTCCTGTGCCAGGGTCATGGCGATCCAGGCCCGTTGTCGCTGGCCGCCGGACAGGGCGTCGACCGGCGTATCCGCAAGGTCATGCAGATCGGTATCCCGCAACGCCTGAGCGACCCGGGCCTCATCATCGGGCGTCCAGGATTGCAGCCAGCGCTGGTGTGGATAGCGTCCCTGGCGTACCAACTGGTGAACGGTCAGGCCTTCCGGAGCGCTTGGCCCCTGGGGCAGGATCGCCAGCCGCCGGGCCACGTCACGGGTGGCTTGCTGGCGGATGTCGTGGCCATCCAGCAGGACGGCTCCCTGGCGTGGTGCCAGCAGGCGGGCGAATGCCTTGAGAAGAGTGGACTTGCCGCAGCCATTACCGCCGACCAGCACGGTTATCTGACCTTCCGGAATGCTCAGGTCGAGTTGGTCGATGATTGTGCGGTCATCGTAAGCCAGGCTCAGGCCTTGACTCTCCAGCGGGAGGATAGGATCTGACATAGCCAACTCCGGATCAGTAACGCTGTCGGTACAGCAGGTACACGAAAAAGGGTGCCCCGATCGCGGACACGAATACCCCGGCCGGCAGGTCCAGAGGCACGAACAGGGTGCGGCCTGCCAGGTCGGCAATCATCACCAACAGGCCGCCAACCATGGCGGCGACCGGTGCCAGCCCTGCGAAATGACGATCGGTGAGGCGGCGGGCAATGTGGGGCGCGATAAGCCCCACAAAGCCGATGGCCCCGGCGTGGGCCACCGCGGCTCCGGCCAGGGCTACACTCAATGCCAGCAACACCAGGCGGTTGCGTTGCACCGAGAGGCCGAGACCGGTGGCCAGGTGGTCGCCGAACTCCTGCAGGTCGATGGCGCGGGCGTGGAACAGCGCCAGGGGCAACAGCACGATCAGCCAGGGCGCGAGCGCGCGCACGTCTCCCCAGTCGGCACCGTAAACGCTGCCGGTGAGCCACACGTAGGCCGTCATCGTGGTGGAGATCGGGCTGAGGGTGATCATCAGGGTCGTGGCGGCCCCCATGGCGGCCGACAGCCCAATGCCCACCAGTACCAGCCGCACCGGTGTGACGCCGCGTTGCCAGGCCAGGGAATAGATGGCGATGGCAGCAATCGCGGCGCCGCCAATGGCCGCCACTGGCAGCCATTGGATGCCCAGCCACGGCGTCAGGAAGGAAAGAAAAGCCACCGCCGCCACCGACGCGCCGCCGCTGATGCCGATAATGTCGGGGGAGGCCAGCGGGTTGCGCACCAGGGCCTGCAGGATCAGCCCGGAGACCGCGAGCGCAGCGCCCACCAGGAACGCCATGACAATACGGGGCAGCCGCAGCGTATCAATGATGAAACGTTCCGGCCCCGTACTGTTGCCCAGCAGGTGGTGCAGCACGGTCATCGGAGACAGTGTCACGTGACCGACAGACAGGGCCACGCCGGTGATGGCCAGGGAGACCAGAAGTAACCCGGAGATCACCACCAGGGTTCGTGGGCTGAAGGCCATGGAAACCGGCCCGAAGCGGACGCGGCGCCTATCCATGACCGAGCCTCCGTCGGGCCAGGTGGATGAACAGCGGAGTGCCGAGCAGGGCGGTCATCACCCCCACCGGAATTTCCTGGGGCATGATCAGGAAGCGTGCCACCACATCCGCCACCAACAGCAGGGTGGCGCCTGCCAGGGCACACCCGGGAATCAGCCAGCGATGGTCGTGTCCCAGCCAGCCACGGACCATATGGGGGACAATCAGGCCCACAAAGCCGACATTGCCGGCCAGCGCCACGGCGCACCCCGCCAGGAGAACCGTCAGCACGCCTAACATGGCTTTCAGGCGTGCCACGTTCTGGCCCAGGCCACGGGCAATATCATCTCCGGACATCAGCAGATTGATCTGGCGTCCGAGCAGCATCGCCACACAAAGGGCAGGCAGTAACAGGGGCAGGGTCGGCATTACCATGTCCATGCTGCGCCCGGACACGGAGCCGGCAAGCCAGAACAGTACGCTGTCGAGTCCCTCCCGATTGCTGACCAGCAGGGCCTGGGTGAACGAGACGAACAGGGCGGTGATGGCAGCGCCGGCCAGTACCAGCCGCACCGGGTCCGGCCCCTGCCGACCCTGCGACCCCAGTGTGTAGACCAGGGCGCCTGCAATCGTCGCCCCGCCCAGGCCAATCCAGAGCAGGTCATGGATGGCGGATACCGCCAGCCAGGTTGTGGCCAGCACGATGGCAAACACCGCACCGGCATTGACCCCGAAAATGGCCGGAGACGCCAGGGGATTGCGCGTCAGTGCCTGCATCAGCGCCCCGGCCACCGCAAGTGCCGCACCCACCAGGACGGCAATAACCGCCCGCGGCAGGCGGGAACCCTGAACAATAAGATGCTCGGTATTGGTGGCGTCCGGATGAAACAGGGCTTCTGCAACGGTGGCGGGAGACATCGTAGTCTGGCCCAGCGCCAGGCTGGCGCAGAAGGCGGCGGTCAGGAACGCCAGCCCGGTGAGCATTTTCGGTGCGGTGGTCATGAGCCCTGGTCCAGCTGGAAGTGGTGAAACAACTGGTCGAGCATGCGATTCGCACCGAGAATACCTCCCGCCAGACTCCAGTCCACCCGATCCACTGGGTAGACCCGCTGTTCACGAACCACGTTCAGGTTCTGCCACAGAGGATGGCGGGTCCAGGCCTCGAAATTGTCGCGGACCGCCGGCTCGCTCGCCATGAAATAGAACACCACATCGGCGTCAATGATCGGGATACTTTCCTTGGTGGTCAGTTTCAGCACCCATTGCCGTTCAGGGTGTGCCGGCGGCCGGGTAAAGCCGAGATCGTGGAGAACGCTGCCGGCGTAACTGCCATCAAGGTAGAGCCGGGCGTGATCCGCACGGAAATTGAGTACCGTGGCGGACATCGGCCAGCGATCCCCCAACTGGCGGGACGCCTGTTGCCGGAAGGCGGCCAGTCGCTGTTGCCATGCGTTCCACAGTTCCTGGGCCCGGTCCTCACGGTTCAGGGCCTGGCCCATCACCTCCAGAGTTCGACGAATATCGAACACGGTGGCCAGGGAGACGGTGGGGGCAATCTGCGACAACAGGGGGTAGATCTTTTCGTGTCGTCGTGTGGAGGCGATGATCAGGTCCGGCTCCAGCAGGGCAATGGCTTCGAGGCTCGGCTGGGTCTCGAGTCCGACATGAGGGACGCCTGCCAGGGGAGCGTCCAGGTAATCGTAGTTCTTCCCCTCCGCCCAGGCATCCACCACGCCGACCGGGGTGACTCCGAGAGCCACGGCGGTATCGTTGGCGCCCTGGAACAGGGTAACCACCCGTTGGGGCGTACCGGAAATCCGGGTATCGCCCTGGGCGTGACTGACGACACGAATGCCGTCCTTGGCCGTGGCTGCGGCCGCGCAGGAGGCACTGGTCATCAGTATCAGGACTGACAGCAACGCGACGCAGAAACCCGTCGGCACCGGCATTGAAAACGATGGATGCAAAGGCATGGAGGAACCCGGAAAATTTGCGTAATGATAGAGGTTATTATTTGCATTAACAATTGCCAGCCCGATGTGGATGGGGGGCTGGGATAGTGCTGGCTATTGTGTGATCAAGCTGATAATGTGCGCTCCATCCTGCCTCTAAGGATTTCCGCAGTTTCCGGCCAAGTGCCGCATGCGACCCATCCGATACGACCTGTCAGAGGACGTCACCCCGTAAACGGCGCGTGACTGTAGTCGTCTTTTATTCCATGAGTGTTCATGGCTTCTGCCCGCATTCGCCGATAACGGTGTTCGTGGAGGCAGAACAATCAAGAGTTGATCCAATATGAGTTTTTCTTCACTCGGTTTGTCCGAGCAGCTGGTCCGTGCCACATCCGATCAGGGTTATGAAACCCCGTCTCCCATCCAGGCCCAGGCCATTCCCGCCGTGCTTTCCGGCCGGGATGTGATGGCCGCGGCCCAGACCGGTACCGGCAAGACCGCCGGTTTTACCCTGCCGTTACTGCAGCGCCTGGGTGAGAACCCGCGCACCGGCAAAGGTCCCCGTGCCCTGATCCTGACGCCCACCCGGGAACTGGCGGCGCAGGTTCACGACAGCGTGAACCTGTACAGCAAATACATTCCCACCAAGGCCGCAGTGGTCTTCGGTGGCGTAAAAATCAATCCGCAGATGATGAAGCTGCGCAAGGGCCTCGACGTGCTGGTGGCCACACCAGGTCGCCTGATGGATCTCTACCAGCAGAACGCCGTGCGCTTCAACGAAGTGGAAATCCTGGTGCTGGACGAAGCCGACCGCATGCTGGACATGGGCTTTATCCGCGACATCCGCAAGATTCTTGCGCTGCTGCCGGCCAAGCGCCAGAACCTGCTGTTCTCTGCCACCTTCTCCAACGAGATCCGCACCCTGGCCGAAGGCCTGCTGGACAATCCGGTACAGGTGGAGGTTGCCACCCGCAACACCACCGCCGAGAAGGTAAAGCAGTCGGTCTACCCGGTGGATCAGAGCCAGAAAACGGCACTGCTGAGCAAGCTTGTGCGTGATAACAGCTGGGAGCAGGTATTGGTATTTACCCGCACCAAGCACGGCGCCAACCGCCTGACCCAGAAGCTGGAGAAGGACGGCATTACCGCGGCCGCCATCCACGGCAACAAGTCACAGGGCGCCCGTACCCGCGCGCTGGCGGACTTCAAGGCCGGCGAAGTGCGCGTACTGGTGGCTACTGACATCGCGGCCCGGGGTCTGGATATCAAACAACTGCCCCAGGTGGTGAATTTCGAACTGCCCAATGTGCCGGAAGATTACGTGCACCGCATTGGTCGTACCGGGCGTGCAGGCGAAAGCGGTCACGCACTGTCGCTGGTCAGTGCCGACGAAGGCAAACTGTTGGCGGGCATCGAACGGCTGATCAAGAAGCAGCTGCCGCGCAAGAGCGTGGAGGGCTTCGAGCCCACCAACAACCTGCCGCTGAAGCCGAAGGCAAAGGCCGATCCAAGCCGGGCGCGCAACCGCAACGGTAACGGTGGTGGTAACGGACGGCCGGGTGGCAATGGCCGCAGCTTTGGCCCCAAACCCGGTGGTCGTAGTGGTGGTCGCGGCCAGAACGGCGGCGGGCAGGGACGGCGTTCGCCACAGCGCGAAAGCGCCTGATCCGGATAGCGCCAAAAAAGCGGGGCCCGAAAGCCCCGCACAGGAGAACGTACCTGCCGGAAACCCTCAGATAATGGGGTTTCCGGCGGGCACGGGGATCAGAAAGCGTAGGTAAAGCCCACCATGTAGACCATCGGGTCGATGTCCACATCGGTGGTGATCTCCCCCACCTCGGTGTCTCCCGCCAGGGCGGTAATGGTGGCTTCGGTATCAAGATCCACCCACCAGATGGCGGCATTCAGGCCAAAATGCTCGCTCAGCCGGTAGTCCACGCCCAGTTCCAGGGCAACCCCCACACTGTCATCCAGCTCCAGTTCCGAACCGTCCACGGTGCCTGCCGGTGTGCCAAAGCTCGCCTGTGCCACCGAATCGATGACGGTATTGAGGGTGTTGGTGGTCTTTTCCTCGAAGAAGGTGGTGTAGTTTACCCCCACACCGGCGTATGGCTGCAGCCGTGAGGCACCGCCCATGGGAAAGTACTGCAAGGTCAGGGTGGGTGGCAGGTGTTTGGTTTCCGCCAGTTTGCCAAAGCCTTCAAGTCCGTCGGCCCCGCTTATGTTGTGCTTGAACGGGGTGGCACCCAGAACCCCGACGCCGACATGGGGCGTGATCATATAGGTCGCGGTTATGCCCAGTTGGGTGTTGGTATCAACCGCAACGCCAGTGCCCGGCAATGCCAGATCCTGACCCGCCAGGGGACCTTTGCCGGCAAAGGCCAGGTCTGTACTGGAATCGTCCGGGGCAACATGGGCCGGACCAACCCGCACCATGAAGTCGCCGGCATCATAAGCCTGGGCGGCGGAGGTTGCAGCCAGCATGCCGGCAGCCAGAATACTGAGGGTAAATGTGCGGGACATCGCGATCTCCTTGAACCTGAATAGTCGATGGCGACAGGTTAAGGACAACCGCGGGCGAAAACTTGATACAGAGCAAGTCTGGCCGCGGGGTGCTAAATTGCGTGCAAAGAGATTGATTCAGCTCAAGAAAAGGGCAGTGGGAACGCTTGGCGGATTGTCAGCCAGTCTTCTTTTTGTTGGCGGGCGCTTTGAGCGGACCGAAGCTCTCATCCCCTGGCACAAACACATCGCGGACGGTCAGGGGCTTGCCGTCGGCATCACGGACATCCACCGGCAGTATGGTGCGCCCGGTTTCACGGTCCCTCAGATCCAGCGGGGCCTGATCCGGAGCCGGGTTCCACTTGTCACCCCACTGGCGCAGGGCAATCACGATGGGGAAGAGGTCGCGGCCTTTCTCGGTCAGACGGTACTCGAACCGGGAGCCGTGCTCGCCCACATCCACTTTCTTCAGGACTTCGTTATCCACCAGGCGGGCCAGTCGGTCGCAGAGGATATTGCGGGCAATACCCAGCTCCTGCTGAAAATCCACGAAACGGCGGGTGCCGTGCATGCCGTGGAGTACGATCAACAGCGACCACCAGTCACCCACTTCATTCAGGGCGCGGGCGACGGAGCAGTTTGAGTCATCAAAACGTTTTCTGGCCATGATTCGGAGTGTACAGAATAGGGTTGCATTTTAAAACCAGATTTAATAGGGTTGCTTTACGAAACCAAATTAATGAGGTTGCTATAGTCCATGAGCATGAATCTCGGTCCCATGTTTGAGCCGTTTGAAATCCATAACCTGACGCTGCGTAACCGCGTGGCGATGGCCCCGATGACTCGCAATTTCTCCCCGGGCAACGTGCCGGGCGACGACGTGGTGGCCTATTACCGCCGCCGTGCCGAAAACGGGGTTGGCTTGCTGATCACCGAGGGCACCACCGTGAACCATCCGGGAGCGAATGGCTACCCGAACGTACCGTTCTTCCATGGCGATGAGTCACTGGCTGGCTGGAAAAAGGTGGTGGACGCCGTTCACGAGGCCGGTGGTGCGATTTTCCCGCAACTCTGGCACGTGGGCGCGGTGCGCAAGGAAGGCATTGAACCGGACCCGTCCGTTCCCGGTTTCAGCCCCTCCGGCTTGTTCGCTCCCGGCAAGCCCAATGGCAAGGCCATGAGCAAAGGCGACATTGATGATGTGATCAACGCCTTCGCTGACGCAGCCCAGGATGCAAAGGCGCTGGGTTTCGATGGTGTAGAGATCCACGGTGCCCACGGTTACCTGCTGGATCAGTTCCTGTGGGAAGGCACCAACCAGCGCGACGACGAGTACGGCGGCAGCATGGAAAACCGTCTGCGCTTTGTAGTGGAGATCGTTGAGGCGGTGCGTCATCGTGTTGGGCCGGACTACCCGATCATGCTGCGTTTCTCCCAGTGGAAGCAGCAGGATTATGAGGCAAAACTCGTGAATACCCCGGAAGAGCTTGAGCAGTTCCTCAAGCCGTTGGTAGACGCTGGCGTGGACATCTTCCACGCATCCACGCGCCGTTTCTGGGAACCGGAATTCGAAGGTTCCGATCTGAACCTGGCGGGCTGGACCCAGAAGCTGACGGGTAAACCCACCATGTCCGTGGGCAGCGTGGGCCTGACCGAAGACTTCATCAGCGGTACCTTTGCGAGCAAGAAGGAAGCGGTAGAGCAGTCCGGTATTGATGAGCTGGTCGAACGCATGAACAACCATGAGTTCGAGCTCATTGCGGTGGGCCGTGCCCTGCTGCAGGACCCGGAATGGCTGGTAAAAGTGAAGGAAGGCCGCCTGAACGAAGTGGAAGCCTTTGCGAAGAAGTCACTGGCAAACCTGTACTGATTTCGGACAGAACCTTTCCTTCCCGTAACACCAGAAAGCCATCGTACAGGGTATGATGGCTTTCTGGTTTGTATTCAAGGAGGTAAGAAAATGCCGTTTCGGAAAGTTGTAGTTGCAGGCACCTTGGCGACGACCCTGGTATTTGCGGGCTGTGCCACAGTGGGCCAGGATTTTGCCACCCACAATGTTGACCAGCTGGAAGTGGGTGAAACCACCCGCACCGAAGTCCAGGAAATGTTCGGTGAGCCCTGGCGCACTGGCTTGAAAGACGGCAAGCGCACCTGGACTTATGGCAAGTACCGCTGGTCCGCCTTCGATGAGGCCGAGACCACGGACTTGATTATCACCTTTGACGCTGACGGTACGGTTGAGTCGTATAACTACAACTCAACCGAATAACCACCTCAGTCCCTCAGCCCGCTGACCAGTTTGTCGATGCTGTCCTTGGCATCGCCGAACAGCATACGGGTGTTGTCCTTGAAGAAGAGCGGGTTTTCGACACCGGAGTAACCGGTGGCCATGCCCCGCTTGAGGACCACCACCTGGCGGGCTTTCCAGACTTCCAGTACCGGCATGCCGGCAATCGGGCTGCCGGGATCTTCCGCTGCGGCTGGGTTGACGGTGTCGTTGGCGCCAATCACCAGAACCACGTCGGTGCTCGGAAAGTCGTCGTTGATCTCGTCCATTTCAAGCACGATGTCATAGGGCACGTGGGCTTCAGCCAAAAGTACGTTCATGTGTCCCGGCAATCGACCTGCCACAGGATGAATGCCGAAGCGCACATTAACCCCGCGCGCCCGCAACAGTTTGGTCATCTCACTGACACCGTTCTGCGCCTGGGCCACGGCCATACCGTAACCCGGCACAATAATGACAGAATCGGCGTTGCGCAGTTCCTCGCACACATCGTCCGCACTGGACTCGTACACCGCCTGGTCCGGATCGGCCGCGCTCGCGCTGCTGGTGGTTTGACCGAAACCGCCGAGGATCACGCTGATGAACGATCGGTTCATGGCCTTGCACATGATGTAGCTGAGAATGGCACCGCTGCTGCCCACCAGGGCACCCACCACGATCAGCAAGTCGTTGCCCAGCATGAAGCCGATGGACGCCGCGGCCCATCCGGAATAGCTATTGAGCATGGACACCACCACCGGCATGTCAGCGCCACCGATGGCCATGATCAGGTGAATGCCCAGCACAGCGGCAATCACGGTCATCAGCACCAGGGCAATGATCCCCAGTGCCATGCTGTCGGTGCCCAGGAACCAGGCGCCCAGGAACACGCAGGCAATCACCGCCACCAGGTTCATCAGGTGGCGGCCGGGCAGGGTCAGGGCCTTGCTGTCGATGCGGCCATCGAGTTTGCCGCAGGCCACCAGGGAGCCGGTAAAGGTCACCGCGCCGATGAATATACCCACGAACACCTCCACCAGTTTGATGGTGTGCTCCGCTCCCACGGTGGCAATCAACGGCTCGATGTAGCCGGAAAAGCCCACCAGCACCGCCGCCAGGCCCACGAAGCTGTGAAGCAGGGCGACCAGTTGCGGCATCTGGGTCATTTCCACCTTGTTTGCCAGGGGAATGCCGATGCCGGCGCCCAGAAGCACGGCGATCACAATGGCGATCACCCCGCCATCCACGCTGGCGAGGGTAGCCCCCACCGCGATGAGAATGCCGGCGACGCCGTAAAGGTTACCGCGACGGGCGGATTCCTGATGGCTCAGGCCACCCAGGCTGAGAATAAAGCAGATACTTGCGACCACGTAGGCCACGCTCACCAGTCCTGAACTCATATCGGGCGTCTCCTACTTGCGGAACATTTTGAGCATGCGATGGGTGACCCGGAAGCCACCCCCCACGTTGATGCTGGCGATCAGCACGGCGACAAAGGCCATGATGCCGACGGCGATGTTCTCCGCCTGTGCCAGATGCAGAATGGCACCAATCACGATGATGCCGCTGATGGCATTGGTCACGCTCATCAGAGGGGTGTGCAGGGAGGGGGTGACGTTCCAGATCACCTGCCAGCCGATGAAACAGGCCAGCACAAAGACCGTAAAGTGTTGAAGGAAGCTCTCCGGCGCGTGGGCACCCACGCCATACAGCGCCAGCGCGGTAACAATCAGCAAGGCGCTGCGACCGATCAGGCTGCGGCGATCGGCGTCTTTTTTCGCGGCGGCTTTCTCGGCCGCGGAGGGCTCTTCCGTGCCCGGCGCCGGTTTGGGACTCACCGGTGCCTCTGGCTGGGGTGGCGGCCAGGTAACGTCGTTTTCCCGCACCACGGTCAGCCCCCGGATCACATCGTCTTCCATATTGACCACGGGCTGGCCGTCTTTCTCCGGCGTCAGCTCCGTCAGCAGATGCACCAGGTTGGTGGCGTAGAGGTCGCTGGCCACCTTGGCCATCCGGCTGGGTAGGTCGGTATAGCCTATCAGCGTCACATCGTGATGGTGGGCCACCTTGCCCGGCTCCGTCAGCTCGCAGTTGCCGCCGCGTTCCGACGCCAGATCCACGATCACACTGCCCGGCTTCATAGACTTCACCATGTCGGCGGTGATCAGTTTCGGCGCAGGCTTGCCGGGAATCAGCGCGGTGGTGATGATGATGTCCACCTCCTTCGCCTGCTCGGCGAACAGCGCCATTTCCGCCTTGATGAATTCATCGCTCATCTGCTTGGCGTAGCCGCCGGACCCACTGCCATCTTCATCGGCGAAATCCAGCATCAGGAACTCGGCGCCCATGCTCTCGACCTGCTCCTTCACCTCCAGCCGGGTATCGAAGGCCCGCACCACAGCGCCCATGCTGTTGGCAGCGCCGATAGCCGCCAAACCGGCCACACCGGCACCGATCACCATGATCTTCGCCGGTGGCACCTTGCCGGCGGCGGTGACCTGCCCGGTGAAGAACCGCCCGAAATGGTTGGCAGCCTCAATCACCGCGCGGTAACCGGCAATGTTGGCCATGGCGCTGAGTGCGTCCATCTTCTGGGCGCGACTGATGCGGGGCAGGCTGTCGATGGCAAACGAGGTAATCCTGCGGGCCGCCAGCTTCTCCAGCAGCTCGGCGTTCTGCGCCGGCCAGATGTAGCTGACCAGGAACGCCCCCTCTTTCATCAGATCCACTTCGTGCTTGCCCAGGGAAGGGTTGTCCATGGGGGCGCGAACTTTGAGAATAACGTCCGCTTGCTGCCACAACTCAGTCGTGTCGGTGGCAATCGTCGCCTCCACTTTTTCGTAGGCGTCATCCGCGTAATGCGCGGCTTCGCCGGCGCCGGCCTCCACAATGACCTCATAACCGAGGCCAATCAGCTTGTGGACCGATGGCGGTGTGGCCGCCACCCTGCGCTCATCTTTGAAAATTTCCTTGGGAATACCGATTTTCATGATGGGTGGGACCTCCGGATTGCCCGATGAACCAAGTAGTTGGATAACCCAATACTAGTTCAAGCTGCCAGATCTGCCCGGAGGTTGGGTGAAAATTACGCCGGTGCGGCGGTCTCAGGTGAGCTTGAGCGCCAGCGCTTCCACCTCGGACTGGGACAGGGAGTCCAGCATGGCGCCACGGAACTGGCGATTAATGAAGTGCTCGGTTTCCTGCTGGATGTTCTCCCGCTGCTCCGGCTTCTCGATATAGTCCATGGCACGGAACAGGATGTAGCGAATGGTCATGCGGGAAATTTCGTGGATGGTCTCCGGCGGCACGGCGCTGACCAGTTGCCGATCGATGATGTCTTCGGCCATCTCCCGGGCGCTGGCATCCAACTGGGTTTCCAGTGCCCGCCGCAGCAACGGTGATGGGCCATGTAACTCGCGGACGGCGACGGTGGTGGCTGCCGGATTGGACTGGAAATAGCGGTACACAAAGGTCACGGTGTCATGGGAGGCCTGCTCGGAACTCTCCGCCATACGGCGTAACTCCCGCACCCCGGACTTCATGTCCTCGGCGATGTACCCCAGCACCTGCAGCCCGAACTCGTCCAGATTCTTGAAATGGCGATAAAAAGTGTTCGGGTTCAACCCAGCTTCACGGGCCAGTTCACGTAGTCCCAGAGAGGTCAGACTTCGACTTTCGGTAATCAGCCGCAGTGCCGCCTGCACGAGTTTCAGCTTTCCGCCGGTTAAAACATTCATGAAATCCAACTCTTGGTGATGGGCCTGGGTGGGCAGGGCTTCCGAAAACCGCTGCGAGTACGTCCATGTACGTTTGCTTTCCGCCATCCATGGCTCCAAGCATTTTCGGAAACCCTGCCCACCCAGGCCCTGCTAGCTTGGTCCGGGGAGTCAGGACAAACCGTTGTCTCCTTGGGCCAAACGATGCTTTTCCGAATTTCAAAAGTATACAACTGTCTACTTCGTTGTGTATACATGTGTATACCGCCAATCATCATGGCGAAACAGACAACAACAGGCAAGACCGAACGGTCAGCGAACAACGAGGTGGAAAGATGGGTCAGACAGCAAAAATCGCCATTATTGGTACCGGATTCTCGGGTCTGGGCATGGGCATCAAACTCAAGGAAGCGGGTTACGACAACTTCGTCATTCTCGAGCAGAGCGATGATATAGGCGGCACCTGGCACGAGAATCACTACCCGGGTTGCGCCTGTGACGTGCAGTCCGCCCTGTACTCTTTCTCGTTTGAACAGAACCCGGACTGGAGCCGCATGTACGCCCAGCAGAAAGAGATCAAGGCCTACCTCAAGCGCTGCGCCGAAAAATACGGACTGACCGGGCACATCAAGCTGAATACCCACGTAGCCGGTGCCCGTTTCGACGAGAAAACCCGGAGCTGGACGGTGGAAACCTGCGACAGCCCGAAGCTCTGGGCCTACATGCAGAACAAGGGCCTGAATCCCGGCGACAAGCTGGATCGCAAGGACAAGGAGCTGCCGAAATTCAGTTCGTTCAAGGCTGACATCGTGGTGTCCGGCATGGGTGGCCTGAGCACCCCCGCGTACCCGAACGTCAAAGGCATCGAAACTTTCACCGGCACCAGCTTCCATTCCCAGGACTGGGACCACAGCTACGACTTCAACGGCAAGCGGGTGGCGGTGATCGGTACCGGCGCCTCGGCCATCCAGTTTGTGCCGGAAGTGGCCAAAGACGTCGCCCATCTGGACCTGTATCAGCGCACACCGCCATGGATCGTGCCCAAGCCGGACCGCGAGATCCGCCCATTGGAAAAGCGGCTGTTCCGAACCTTCCCGCAGACCCTCAACGCCTTCCGTCAGAGCATCTACTGGATGCTGGAAGCGCGGGTGCTGGGCTTTGTGGGCAACCCGCGCATTCTCAAGATCGGTGAGTTGCAGGCCCGTCGCCACATCCGTAACCAGATCAAGGACAAGGAACTGCGCAAGAAGGTGACCCCGGATTTCCACTTCGGCTGCAAGCGGGTACTGATCTCCAACAACTACTATCCGGCACTGGCCCAGGACAACGTCGACGTGCTCACCGACGGCATCCGTGAAGTACGCGGTAACGTGATTGTTGATAACAATGGCAACGAGCGGGAAGTGGATTGCATCATCTATGGCACCGGCTTCAAGGCCCAGGACCCGATTCCCGCCGGTATGGTGTACGGCCGCAACGGTCAGGACCTGCTGGACGCCTGGAAAGACGGCGCCGAAGCCTACAAGGGCAGTGCCATTGCCGGTTTCCCCAACTTCTTCATGCTGATGGGCCCGAACACCGGCCTCGGTCACAGCTCCATGGTCTACATGATCGAGAGCCAGGTGCAGTACGTGCTGGACGCGGTCAAGAAGATGGACAAGCACGGCTGGAAGAGCGTGGAAGTGAAGCAAGACGCGCTCAGCCAGTACAACGCCTCCATTCACGCCAAGCTGGGCGAGTCGGTGTGGCAGACCGGGTGCAAGAGCTGGTACGTGAATGAAAACGGCAAGAACACCACCCTGTGGCCGGGCTTCACCTGGCAGTTCCGCCAGCAGACCAAGCGCTTTGATGCGGCGCAGTATGAATGTGAGCCCGCCGCCGAACTGGCCGGCGACGCTGTTACTGCCAGTGCTTGAGATATGCCGGTAAGACGATGCCGGTAAGAAAAAAGGGGTCTCAGGGCCCCTTTTTCTGTCGAAGGCTGCCTGGTTAACTCACCAGCGTGCCACCATCCACAGCAAGGCATTGCCCGGTAATATGCCGCCCGGCCTCGGAGGCCAGCAACACTGCCGCACCTTTCAGGTCTTCCTCGCCACCAAAGCGCTTCAAGGGAATGCGCTCCAGCATGGTCTCTCCCTGGGCATCCAGCAGCCCCTGGGACATCTTAGACGGGAAGAAGCCGGGGCACAGGGCGTTCACATTGATGTTGTAGTGACCCCATTCGGATGCCAGCGCGCGGGTGAAGTTCACCATGGCGCCCTTGCTGGTGTTGTAGGCGATGGTTTTCATGCCTTCGGGGTTGCCCGAAAGGCCCGCAATGGAGGCAATGTTGATCACCTTACCGGTGTTGCGGGGGATCATGCAGCGCTTGCCCACGGTCTGGGTGAGAAAGAACGACGCATTGACGTTCAGGTTCATCACCTTCATCCAGCCTTCCGCCGGGTAGTCTTCGGCCGGCGCGCCCCAGGTGGCACCGGCGTTATTGATGAGGATGTCGATGTCGCCGAGCTGTTCGACGACCTGATCCACTACGTTGGGAATGCCTTCCAGATTACCGAGATCGGCGGCGATGGTCACCACCGTCACGCCCTGACTTTCCAGATGCGCCTTGGCCTCGTCCAGTTCGTGCTGCTTGCGGGCGCTGATGGCAATTTTTGCGCCCAGTTCACCCAGGGCTTCGGCCATCTGCAGGCCCAGGCCACGGGAGCCGCCGGTGATAAAGGCGACCTTGCCGGTCAGATCCAGTAATTGCTTTACGCTCATGACTATCTCCTTGAGGGTTCGGTTCAGGCGGTCTTCGCCAGCAGGCCGTCGCTGACCTGTGCCAGGTGATGATCGGCATCGCCGAACAGCAGGTTGATCAGGGTCAGGCGCTTGAACAGGTGAGCGGCGAACATCTCGTCGGTCACGCCCATGCCACCGTGCAATTGTACCCCTTCCTGCCCGACAAACCGTGCGGCCTGACCCACCAGGGTCTTGGCCATGGAGATGGCTTCGCGGCGGCGGGCTCGGTCATCGGAGTCCGCTTCGCTGGCGGCCAGAATGGCCATGGTTTTGGCCTGTTCGGTGTGGATGAACATATCCGCCATGCGGTGCTGCAGCGCCTGGAACTTGCCGATAGGCATCCCGAACTGCTTGCGGGTCTTGATGTATTCCAGTGTGGCGGCGTTCATGGCTTCCATGGCGCCAACCGCCTCGGCACACAGTGCGGCAATACCCAGATCCACCGCTTTCTCGATGACCGGAAAGGCCTCATCCACCGTGCCAATCAGGTTGTCGGCGCTGACCGTCACGTTGCTGAAGCGGATCTCGGCGGTGCGGTGGCCATCGTGGGTGGCGAAGTCGTCCACGGTGACGCCTTGGGCATGGCGATCCACCAGGAACAGGGACAGCCCGGATTCGTCGCTCACGTTGCCACTGGTGCGTGCGGAGACGATCAACTGGTTGGCCTGCCCACCGTGCAACACCGCGGTTTTCTGGCCGCTGATCAGGAACCGCTCGCCGTCCTTGCGGGCGGTGGTCTGTACATGGCTGAGGTTGTAGCGTGCCCCAGGCTCACTGTGGGCCAGGGCCAGCAGCCGTTCACCGCTGGCGATGCCCGGCAGGATATCGGCTTTCTGGGCCTCGCTTCCGGCATCCCGGATCAGCCCACCGGCCAGCACCACGGTGGCCAGGTAGGGCTCCACCACCAGCCCGCGCCCGAGGTTTTCCATCACCACCAGGGTGTCGATGGCGTTACCGCCCAGTCCGTCGTAGTCTTCCGGAAAGGTGAATCCGAGCAGTCCCATTTCAGCCAGGGCCGACCAGGTGGCACTGTCAGTGCCGTGTCCGGCTTTGATGATCTCTGCGCGCTTTTCGAAGCCGTATTCGTTGGTCACAAAGCGGCGCAGGGAGTCGCTCAGCATTTGCTGTTCTTCGGTCAGATCAAAATTCATAACATTATCTCCAGACTTCCAGACTTCCAGGCTGCCGAATGGGTTACAGGCCAAGCACGAGTTGCGCGATGATGTTGCGCTGGATCTCATTAGACCCACCAAAGATCGACAGCTTTCGCATGTTGAAGTAATCCCCGGCGGCGGGGGTGGCATCGACCGAGCCGATGCGCGGGCCGGTGTAGTCCAGTTCCAGTGCATCCGGGATATGGGCGATGGCATCCTGACCGGTGGCTTCCATCAGCATCTCGAACAGTTGCTGGCCGATCTCGGTACCGCGGATCTTGAGAATCGACGCCTGCGGCCCGGGGCCGCGCTTGTCCGTCAGCACCCGCAACACGGTCAGTTCCAGCGCCCGCAGTTCCATATCCAGCTGCGCCAGGCGATCGCGGAAACGGGTATTCTCGATCAACGGCCGCTGGCCATCCTGCTCTTCCCGTGCCACGGCCTTGAGCCGCTTCATCAGCGCCTTCCACTGACCCACGTTGGCCAGGCCGGTACGCTCATGGCCCAGCAGGAACTTGGCGTAGGTCCAGCCCTGGTTCTCCTCACCGATCAGGTTCTCGGCCGGCACTTTCACGTTGTCGAAGTAGACCTCGTTTATCTCATGCTCGCCATCCAGCATGATGATGGGTTTCACATCGATGCCCGGGGTGTTCATGTCGATCAACAGGAAGGAGATGCCCTGCTGCGGTTTACCCTCGGTGCTGGTGCGCACCAGACAGAAAATCCAGTCGGCGTGCTGGCCCAGGGTGGTCCAGGTTTTCTGGCCGTTGACCACGTAGTGATCGCCCTCAAGTTTGGCGGAGGTGCGCAGTGAGGCGAGGTCGGAACCGGCGCCGGGCTCGGAATAGCCCTGGCACCACCAGTCTTCACCGCTCAGGATGCCCGGCAGGAAGCGCTGTTTCTGGGCGTCGTTGCCAAAGGTCATGATCACCGGCGCGACCATGCGCAGGCCGAAGTCCAGCTGGCGCGGGGCGCCGGCCAGGGCGCATTCTTCCTCGAAGATGATCTGTTCAATCGGGCTCCAGCCGGTGCCGCCGTGTTCTTCAGGCCAGGTGGATGCGCCCCAGCCTTTGTCGAAGAGGATTTTCTGCCAGCGTTCGGTCATGGCTTTGTCCGGGCGCAGGCGTTTTTGAACCCGTTCGCGGATGTCATCGGGCAGGTTGTCTGCCAGAAACTGTCGAACTTCGGCGCGGAATGCCTCTTGTTCGGGGGTGTAGTTCAGATCCATGGTGCACCTCTTGTCTGGTGGCTGAGGTTAACTTGTGAGTAGCCTGCGAGTTTCTAGTGCCGGGCCTGCTAGCTTTGGGGCGGCGCCGAATGGGTATCCCCTTTCAAAACACGCTCCTTCGGCACATCCATGTGACGCTTGGGCTCCGCCATCCATGGCTCCGCACAGTTTTGAAAGGGGATACCCATCCTGCGCTTCAAGTCTGTTCGTGCCTGCTGTAACAGAATCAGTTTCACGGTTCTGGTTCAGCTTTCTGTTGCTGCAGCTTTTCGCCATTGCACATAGCTCCGGGCGGCTGGCAGGTAGGGCTGTCCAAAACCGTGCGGAGCCATGGATGGCGGAGCCCGAGCGCCCCAGGGATGGGCCGAAGGAGCGTGTTTTGGACAGCCCTACCTGACGGCCGCTTTCCCCGGAATCTCAGGCAACAGGAGTTTCAGGCACCCGCAGCCTTAGGCGACTTCGAACAACCCGGCAGCACCCATACCGGTACCAACGCACATGGTCACAACGACGTATTTGACGCCACGGCGCTTGCCTTCGATCAGGGCGTGGCCGACCAAGCGGGAACCGGTGGTGCCGTAGGGGTGGCCGACGGCGATGGCGCCGCCGTTGACGTTCAGGCGATCCATCGGAATGCCGAGTTTGCGCTGGCAGTACAGGACCTGAACAGCGAAGGCTTCGTTGAGTTCCCACAGGCCGATGTCGTCGACAGTCAGGCCGGCGCGCTTGAGCAGTTTGGGTACGGCGAAGACCGGACCGATGCCCATTTCATCAGGCTCGCAACCGGCGACGGCGAAGCCACGGAAGATGCCCAGTGGCGTGGCGCCGCGCTGTTCGGCGATTTTGCTGTCCATCAGAACGCAGGCAGACGCGCCGTCGGAGAACTGGCTGGCGTTGCCGGCAGTGACCACGCCGCCTTCCATTGCCGAGCGGATCTTGCTGACGCCTTCCAGGTTGGTATCCGGGCGGATGCCTTCGTCCTGGCTGACGGTGACTTCCTGGCTGGATAGCTGGCCGGTGGCCTTGTCAGCGACGCCCATGGTGGTGGTGATGGGCACGATTTCGTCGTCGAACTTGCCGTCTTCACGGGCCTTGGCGGCCAGGGTCTGGCTGCGTACGCCGTATTCGTCCATGTCCTCTTTCTTGATGCCGTAACGCTTGGCCACGGTTTCGGCGGTGTCCAGCATGGACCAGTAGAGCTCCGGCTTGTTCTTGGCCAGCCAGGGTTCCATGAAGTAGTTCTGGTTGACGTTGGCCTGGACGGTTGAGATGGATTCAACACCACCAGCAACCATCACCGGCACTTTATCAACCGCAATGTGGTGGGCCGCCATGGCGATGGCCTGCAGGCCGGAGGAGCAGAAGCGGTTGATGGTGGCGCCGGCCACGGAAACTGGCAGGCCGGCGCGGATGGCACCCATGCGGGCGACGTCGTTACCGGTGGAGCCTTCGGGCAGGGCGCAGCCCATCAGCACGTCTTCGATTTCGTTGGGGTCGACTTTCGAGCGCTCGACCGCGTGCTGGATGGCGTGGCCCGCCAGAGTCGCGCCGTGGGTCATGTTCAGGCCGCCGCGCCAGGATTTGGCCAGGGGCGTGCGGGCGGTGGATACGATGACAACATCATTAGACATAACAATTCTCCTTCGTTCGAAGCGCCTGTTTATCGATAGAGGGCAGGCGCCCCGAGGGTATTTGTGGACCGGTTATTTGGCGTCGAAACCCTTGCCTTCCCCAGCGCGCTTGGCCAGCAGCGCTGCGGGTTCCCAGAAACCAGGCTGGGTGTGGCGGTCTTCGGTGAAGGCCTGCATGGCGCGAACCACGTTGGGCAGCCCAACTTCTTCGGCGTAGTGCATGGGGCCGCCGCGGAACACGGGGAAGCCGTAACCGGTCAGGTAGACCATGTCGATGTCGGAGGCGCGCTGGGCGATGCCTTCGTCCAGAATCTGGGCGCCTTCGTTCACCAGGGCATAGACACAACGCTCGACGATTTCCTGGTTGCTGATCTTGCGCGGGGTAATGCCCAGTTCGGCGCGCACTTCGTCCACCACCTTGTCCACTTCGGGGTCGTGCAGGGCGTTGCGGTTGCCCGGCTCGTAGCGGTAGAAACCGGCGCCGGTCTTCTGGCCGTAGCGACCCATTTCGCACAGGCGGTCGGCCACAACCATCTTCACCATGTCCGGATTTTCTTCATACTGACGCTTGCGGATGGCCCAGCCGATGTCGCCGCCGGCCAGGTCGGCCATGCGCAACGGGCCCATGGCAAAGCCGAACTTCTCTATGGCCTTGTCGATCTGCTGCACGCTGGCGCCTTCTTCCAGCATCAGCAGGGCTTCGCGCTGGTACTGGTTGATCATGCGGTTGCCGATGAAGCCGTCACAGACGCCGGAGACCACGGCGGTCTTCTTGATCGCCTTGGCCAGTTTCATGGCGGTGGCCAATACGTCCTTGGCGGTTTTCTCGCCGCGCACCACTTCCAGTAGCTTCATGATGTTAGCGGGGCTGAAGAAGTGCAGGCCGATGACGTCTTCCGGGCGCTTGGTGAAGCTGGCGATCTTGTTCAGGTCCAGGGTGGAGGTGTTAGACGCCAGGATCGCGCCGGGCTTGCACACTTCATCCAGCTTTTCGAAGACAGACTGTTTCACGCCCATCTCTTCGAAGACGGCTTCGATCACCAGGTCGACCTCGCTCAGGTCGTCGTAGGTCAGGGAAGGCTTGAGCAGCTCCAGTTTGGCTTTGGCCTTGTCTTCGCTCATGCGGCCTTTCTTGACCTGGCTTTCGTAAACTTTCTGGATGGCAGCCACGCCGCGGTCCAGGCCTTCCTGCTTCATTTCCACCAGGGTGACCGGAATGCCTGCATTGAGGAAGTTGATGCTGATGCCGGTGCCCATGGTGCCGCCACCGATCACACCCACGGACTGGATGTCGCGAACCGGGGTATCAGAGGGCACGTCGGCAATCTTGCTGGTCAGGCGCTCGGAGAAGAACGCGTGGCGCAGGGCGCGGGATTCCGGGGTCTGCATCAGGTTCACAAAGGCTTCGCGCTCGACTTCCATGCCCTTGTCGAACGGCATGGTGACGGCGGCTTTCACGGCTTCGACACACTTCAGCGGGGCCGGGTAGTTCCTGGCCATGGCGCCGACGGTGTTCTGGGTGAACATGAAGAAGCCTTCCGGATTCGGGTGCTTGGCCTTCAGGTCCCGGACCTTCTTCAACGGCAGGTTCTCACTGACCACCTTGGTGGCGTAGGCAATGGCCGCGTCGAGTAGTTCGCCGTCGACGATCTCGTCAAACAGTGCGCTGCCCTTGAACTGCTTGGCCGGAACGGTGCTGCCAGAGACGATCATGTTCAGGGCGTGTTCGGCGCCGATGACCCGGGGCAGGCGCTGGGTGCCACCGGCACCGGGCAGCAGGCCCAGCTTCACTTCCGGTAGGGCGATCTGGGCGTCCGGCTTGGCGATGCGATAGTGGCAACCAAGGGCCAATTCCAGACCACCACCCATGCAGGCACCGCTGATGGCCGCGATCACCGGCTTGCGGCTGCTTTCCACGTAGTTGATCACCGTGTTCAGGTTGGGTTCGGCGGTGGCTTTGGATGAGCCGAACTCGCTGATGTCGGCGCCGCCGGAGAAAGCGCGGTCGGAGCCGATCAGTACCACGGCTTTGACGGCGTCATCGGATTCCGCCTGGCGAATGCCATTTACAATCCCCTGGCGCAGGGCCAGGCCAAGGCCATTGACGGGCGGGTTATCGAGTCGGATGACGGCAATGGTGCCGTTCACATCGTAATGGGCAGTACTCATATGGCAGCTCCCTGATACTGGCATCGGTTGGAATCGAAGGTGTACGGAAGTCGTGTTGTATTATCCATACACTGGTGTATTGTTTGTCCATACACTAATGTATGTTTCGGGCAGGGTCAACGGTTTCAAACATGAGGTCGCCGTTGATGTAGAATTCACAGCAAACCGCCAGTAGCAGGATCATAAGCCAATATGACGGACACCAAACCGCCGCAACGCGCCCGTCGCAAAACGCCGGAAAAAGCGCAACTTACCCGTGACGACTGGCTTGATGCCGCCGCCGGGGAAGTCGCGGCTGGCGGTTTCGGTCAGCTCCGGGTACTGACACTGTCGAAGAAGCTCGGTGTCACACGGGGCAGTTTCTACTGGCACTTCAAGGATCATGAGGATCTGGTGGTCAGCTTTCTGGACCGCTGGCGTGACCGGCGGCTGCACGAGCTGCTGTACTGGAAGCCCCAGGGTGGCGATGTGGAAACCGAGTTACGGCAGATCCTGGAGCTGCTGCTCACCGATGCTTCCCGCAACATCCGCCGGCTGCAGGTGGAGCTTGCAGTGCGTGACTACGCCCGTCGCAACGGCTATGCCGCAGAACTGGTGACGGAAGTCGACACCGCACGTATTGATCAGAACTGCACCCTGTTTCAACGGTTGAGCAGCGATCCACAGCGGGTGAAAGACCTGTCTCTGTTGCTGTACGTGGCCACCATTGGTTCCCAGGTCGTGCTGACCGGTAAGAAAGGCGACGAGGAGACCATTCGCCGGATCGAGGATCTGATGGCGCGGGTGGTGCTGGGGCAGCGGGATGAAGCCTAGCTGGCTGGTGGCCACGGTGCTGGGCGTGCTCGCGGGCCCGGTCTCCGCCGCGGATGACCACCCTCCGCCACTGCCGGATCAACTGTCGGGTTGCCGCCTTGAGGGAGAGCGCATCCATTGTCGCCAGCGGTTCTATCAGCTTGCGACGAACCAGTCGAACCGTCAGTTGGAGCCAGGGGCACTGGAGCCGGGCAATCGGCTGGGGCTGGCGCCGTTCAGCGGTGATCGCAGTGACCAAGAGGCAGTGCGCCGCTACCTTTCCGACGCCTACGACCGCTATATCCCAAAGATGCTCGCGATTGGTCTGGGTGCCAGTACCATGAGCTTCACCACGTTTCACCACGGCTTTCACACCATGGAAGCCAGCGGCGTGGATTTTGCCCAGCGTATGGAGCAGACCTACGACTTACTCAAGCAAGACAAACGGACCCTGGCGGTCAAGGCCCGCTACCACGATGAACTGCCGGCGGACCTGTCCCTGTGTACGGTGATCAACCCGGACATCATTGTCTGCGATAACGTGGGCACCAACTGGGTGTTTGTCAGCCCGTCCCACCATAGTTTCAGGGGCTCTGGAGGAAATCGCTGAGGTAGTGAGCCACTGCGGCCGGCTGCTCTTCCTGCAGAAAGTGCCCGGCTTCGATCTGTTCCACGCGCAGCGTGTCGAAGCACGACTCAATGTGGTTGAGGTATTCCGGAATGATGACCTTGTCCTTGTTGCCATAGAGGTACATGGAAGGCATCGGCCAGCGGTGCCCGGCGGTGGTGGCCCAACGTTTGGCATCGTCGCGGAAGGTACGGTAATAGTTCGAACTTGAACGAGGCGTACCCGGAATCCGGAAGGTCCTGACATACTCGTCGAAGGCGTCTTGCGGGAATGGCTCCTTGTTCCAGGTCGTCAGGAAGTGCCCAAGCCAGGCTTCTTCCGCGCCGGGAATCATCGCTTCGGGCAGGTCGGGCGTCTGCATGAAGTGTTGATACCAGTAAGCGGCACCGCTGCCAGATCGGACTTTCTCAATGACCTCCTGGTTGCCCTTCAGGTTGTTGATAACGGCAATGTTCATAATCACCAGCCGTTCCACCCGGTCGGGGATGGCCAGTGCCACTTCCTGGGCCACAACGCCGCCCCAGTCATGGCCCACCAGCTGAAAATCGCGCACGTTGAGATGATCCAGCAGGCTGATCACATCCTGTGCCATGGCCGCTTTCAGGTAGGCCTCGGGCTCCGGCGTACGTTCACTGTCACCCAGCCCCCGAAGATCCGGAGCGATGATGCGAAAGCCGGGCGCCAGGTGCGCAGCCACATGCTCCCAGCAGTAGGAGCTCTCCGGCCAGCCGTGAATCAGCACCAGGGGCTGGCCATCGGGTGTGCCGCCCTCCCGCCAGGCGAACTGACCCCGTGGCGTCTGCTCTTTCTTCGGTTGGGACAACGCCATCTGGCCGCTCCTTGTGGGTTGAGTATCGGTTGGGTTCTGGCCCCAAACCTTAAACGGGGTAACGCCCTGGCGCAATCCTGACCGCAGACCGACACCCGGGATACGTCCACTTCCTTACGGCGAAACGGCGTTGCGGTCGCTATGCTATGCTGTTTTTAACGTCACCGGGTGGTCCGCATGTTTGAAGCGTTTATCAGTACCTATGTCAGCAGTACCATTCGTTTCCTGTTCCTGCTCGCCCCGTTCTTTGTGGTTACCATGTTCCTGGCCCTCACCCGGGGGCTGCCGGCGTCTGAGAAGAACTCCATCATCCGTCGTTCCACGGTGTCTGCGCTGATACTGGGGCTGGTGCTGTTTTTTGCCGGCCCGCTGCTGTTCAGCGCCATTGGTATCACCCTGAATTCCTTCCGGATCGGCGCGGGCAGCCTGCTGTTCCTCACCGCCATCAGCCTGGTCACCAGTGGCACCCGCAACCACGCCACCGGCTTACCGGAAGAAGACCGGGATGACATTGCCGTGGTGCCCCTGGCGATCCCGGTGATGATCGGTCCGGCGACCATTGGTGCCATCCTGGTTTACGGGGCGGAGCTCAAGACCGTGCCGGGCGTAGCCGGAGGATTGCTCGGGCTGGTATCGGGTCTATTGATACTGGCTGTGCTCCTGCGATTGTCAGGCTTTCTTGAACAGGCGCTGGGCAAGACCGGGCTTAATATTCTCTCCAAAATCAGCGGGCTGATCCTGTCGGCCATGGCCGCTGAAATTGTCCTGACGGGTATTGCGGGTTTTATAGCCTCCACTTAGAGTAGCGGGCGACGTACGTTTCCGGACGAGGAGTACCCATGGCGGCCAATACCGTTGAATTGAATCGAACGCGTCATAACTTTGATGGTGTGGAGTCGATCTGGTTGTTCGGATATGGCTCGCTGATTTACAAAGTGGATTTTCCCTTTCTGGAGCAGCGTGCGGCCCGGATTGATGGCTGGGTTCGCCGATTCTGGCAGGGCTCTCATGACCACCGGGGCACAGCCGAAGCACCGGGACGAGTGGTCACCCTGATTGAACAGCCCGGCGCCCGTTGCCGGGGAATGGCCTACCGCATATCACCCATGGTTTTCGAGCATCTGGACGAGCGGGAGAAGAATGGTTATCTGCGTTTCAGCACGACGCTGACGTTTGATGATGACTCGCAGACAGAGGGGCTGGTCTACATTGCCACGGAAGACAATGAGGCCTTTCTCGGCCACGCGCCGGAGGCGGATATCGCCCGCCAGATCGCCCGCGCGCAGGGGTTGAGTGGTCGTAATGACGAATACTTGCTGAAGCTTGCCGCTGCGCTTCGTCACCTGAACGATGACGATCCCCATGTCTTTACCCTTGAGCGTTTGCTGGCACCCTGCGATCTCGCCTGAACGACGGACATGTCGCCGCTTTCGGCGGGAAGCTTACGCCGTGTGTCAATTCAGGCGGGCTGGAGTAAAAGAATTGCAAAGCCCGGACGGCCCCCCTGACATTCCTCTGCCGACGCGTATTCTGGCATCAGGAACGTTCCGAAAGTGGACGTTCAATGCCTGAGGGTGGAATCAATCGGGAGAATCCTCATGAAACAATTTCTGATAGGCAGTTGTATCGTTGGTTTGCTCATGGTCTCTTCACCGGCTATGGCAGATTCCTTGCGGGGTCAGTGGCACCCGCCCGGCATCCAGAAGCAGATCGAGCGCGGCAAGATGGTCCCGCCCGGGCACCAGAAGAAATTCCTTTCTTCGAGGCATCGCGATCACCGCGGTGACAAGCACTGGAGCAAGCACGAGAAGCGGCATCACAAGCAGAAAAAGCATGGCTATAAGAACCGCCATGGCTTTCATGACCGCCGGGATTACCGGGGCGACGATAGGCGTGACCACCATCAACAGTATCGTTCCGGGTATCACCATACTTACAACGGCTTCGATGGTCGCATTTCCCATGAGCAACGCGTTGCGCGGATCATCCGTGATACTCAGGTGTTGATTGAGGCCTCGCGCCGCTGAGGCGTGGGGTTGAAGCCCCGGGCCGGTGTTTTGCGACGGTGTTTAAGGCCAATCAGCACCAGTGGCACCACGATCATCGAGCTGCCGGCGAGGAACCACAGGTCGGGCACTTCGTTAAACCAGATCCAGCCGATGCCCACGGCCCAGATCAGCCCGGTGTATTCGGCACTGGTGACCTGGTTGGCGTCCACCTGGCGGTAGGCCAGCAGCACGGTGATGTTGTATCCCAGTATGAACAGTGCCGAGCCGAGGGAGCTCAGGAGAATAGAGCTGTCCCAGCTGGCGCCTTCCCAGACTGCCAGGGCTGCCGCCGCTGGCAGAATCATCAGGTAGTTCAGGAACAGTTTGTGGACGGTGGATTGTTCTTTGGGCAGCCGCCGTACCATAACCGCATTCACGGCCAGCGCAAAGGCCGAGGCCAGCGCAGCGATGGCCGCCCAGTTAAATTCCACGGGCCTGAGGATAACGACGATGCCGGTGAAGCCGCTGAACACGGCAAATACGCTCAGCGGCGTGAGCTTTTCCCGGAAGATGATCACGGAGAGCACCATCACCAGTATGGGGGCCGCGTAAAATATGGCGTTGGCGGTGGCCAGCGGCAGGTTTACCAGGGCCACGACCATGCAGACGATGCCGACCAGGTGGATGTGGGCCCGCATGGCGTGAATGCCCGCGCCGGCGAACAGGGCCTTGCGATTCAGCTGTCCCGCCAGGGGGAGTAACAGCACCAGAGTGATGACGCAGCGCAGGAAGGCAAACTGGAAGATGGGTGCGCCTGGCTCCAGTAGCTTGATAAAGACGTCTGAAATCAGTGCCATGGCGTTGCCGATCACCAGCAGGAGGATGGCGCTGTTTACGGTTTTGCCTGACATGGTGGTTGACCTCAAACTTGTTTGCTTCAGTGGAAGAGCCGGTCGGGAGTGCCCCATCCGAAAACCGCTGTGAATACTTCCCTGTACGCTTGCTCTGCGCCATCCATGGCTCCGAGCATTTTCGGATGGGGCACTCCCGACCGGCTCCCATGCTTCAGTGTTCGCGTTCTGCGCTCCCTGAAGCGTGAATGGCATTTTAGAGCTGTGCTACTATCCGATAAAATGATCTTTAATCATCAATCATTAGATATTTAGATAATGAAGCTTCCCCCACTCAAAGCTCTGCCTGTTTTCGAAGCCGTTGCCCGCCTGAACAGCTTCTCACTGGCAGCCGAAGAACTGGCTGTCAGCCAGAGCGCCGTCAGTCATCAGATCAAGCAGTTGGAAACCTATCTCGGCGAAACCCTGTTCAATCGTACCGGCCGGTATCTGGCGATGACCGATGAAGGTCGCCAGTACCTGGAGGCGGTCAGTTCCGCGTTGTTGCAGATCGAACGAGCCAGTGAGCAGTTGCTGGGCCACGAGGAGTCGCGGTTGCGGTTGTCGGTGTTCAGCTCGTTTGCGGTGCGATGGCTGGTGCCGCGTTTGCCGGAGCTTCAGCGCACCCATCCACAGGTGGAGCTGTCGCTGGAGATGAGCAGTGAGAATCCGGTGCTGTCGGATCGGGTGGCGGATTGTTTTATTACGGTCAAGCCGGATTCTTCGGCATTCAGCTATGAGTTGCTTTACACGGAGCGGCTGTTTCCGGTGTGCAGCCAGGATTTCTGGCAGCGCATCCGGCGGGAGCTGGCCCTGGATGAGGTGACGGGAGATCCGGCTTCCGTGGCGCTGCTGCCGGAGCAACTTGCACAGTTTCCCCTGCTCTCCACCCACAGTATCTATGACCGGCAGGGCGGTGACTGGGAAGCATGGTATGACGAGGCGGGTCTGGCGTTGCCGGCTTCCAGCCGTTTGCTGCACTCCAGTCATATGCTGCTGTCACTGGAGGCGGCCCGTTTCCATCAGGGCATCGCGCTGACCAACGACTATATGCTCAGCACGCGCAAGGATTCAGAGGATTTTGTGAAGCTGCCCTGCCACTCTGTGGTGACCGGTGATCGTTTCTATTTCGCGTGGAAGACCAGCCGACGCCGGGAGCGGGGTATCCAGTTGCTCCGGCGCTGGCTGGTGACGCAGGCCGTGGAGGGTGGCCTGCGAAACCAGGATGAGGGAAGCGGAGTTCAGGCGTCCCGCTGACGTTTCCTGCGTTCGAGGCGATACTGGAATTCGCCAATGATGCCGCGGCGGAAGGTCAGCACGCAGACCACGAAGATGGTGCCCAGGATAACCTGCACCCAGGACCCGAAGGACGACAGTTCGTGGCTGAGCGCACCCACGGTAATGGCCCCGAGTACCGGCCCGAAGATGGTGCCGAGCCCGCCCACCAGGGTCATCAGGATCACTTCCCCGGAGGTCTGCCAGTGCGCGCTGGTCAGCGAGGCAAACTGGAAGATGATGGCTTTGGTGGCGCCGGCCATACCGGCCAGGGTGGCTGACAGGACGAAGGCCATGAGTTTGAAGTGGTCGATGTCATAACCCAGCGACAGGGCCCGGGATTCGTTTTCCCGGATGGCCTGCAGTACTTCCCCGAAAGGGGAGTGGATGGTGCGGTAGATGATACCGAAGCCGATGAGGAACAGGGCGAACACGAAGTAGTACATCGCCAGGTCATTGTTCAGGTCGATGAATCCGAACAGTTCGCCCCGGGGAATGCGCTGAAGGCCGTTTTCACCACCGGTAAACGGCATCTGCAGGGCAAGGAAGTAGATGATCTGCGCCAGCGCCAGGGTCACCATCGCAAAATAGATACCCTGCCGGCGGATCGCCAGGTAGCCAAACAGGGTGCCCAGGATCAGCGCGAATCCGGTGCCTGTGAGAATCCCCAGCAGGGGGCCAAACCCCCACTCCTTGGTGACGTAGCCGGCAATGTACGCGGCACCGCCGAAAAACGCGGCGTGGCCAAAGCTCAACAGGCCGGCGTAGCCCAGCAACAGGTTGAAGGCACAGGCAAACAGGGCGAAGCACAGCAGGTCCATCACAAAGACGGGGTAAGCGTAGAAGGGCGCGGTCAGGCCGGCCAAGAGCATCACGATAAACAGGATACGGTTGGTCATGAGTGGCTCACTTCTCCTTACCGAAGAGTCCGGCGGGACGGAACAACAGCACCAGCACCATCAGGAAGAAAATGACGGTGTTGGCGGCGGGCGGATAGAACACTTTGGTCAGTCCTTCCACCAGCCCGAGGGCAAGGCCGGACAGGATGGCGCCCATGATGGAGCCCATGCCGCCAATCACCACCACCGCAAACACCACGATGATCAGGTCCGCGCCCATCAGTGGGCTGACTGAATAGATGGGGGCGGCCAGTACGCCGGCAAGACCGGCAAGGCCAGCACCGAAGGCGAACGTGAGGGTGACCATCAATGGCACATTCAGGCCGAAAGCCTGGGTCAGGTCGGGATTCTCCACGCCGGCCCGCAGGCGTGACCCCAGCCTGGTGTGTTCAATGAAGAACCAGGTGGCAAAGCAGACCACCAGCGAGAAGATGATGGCGAACAGGCGGTACGTCGGGAAGTACATGAATCCGAGGTTCACGACACCGCTGAGAACCTCCGGCTGGCCCGGGTAAGGGGTGCCGGAGACATTGAAATAGTTGGCGAACAGCCCCTGCAGGATCAGGGTGATCCCGAAGGTGAGCAGCAGGCCATAGATATGGTCCAGGTCGTAGAGGCGCTTGAGCATGGTGCGCTCAATGATCACCCCCAGCAGACCGACCAACAGTGGCGCCACGATCAGTGACGCCCAGAAGCCGATCTGCAGGCTGATCCCGAACCACTGCTCCAGGAAGGAGTAGCCAATCAGTGCTATAAAGGCGCCCAGCATGTACATGGCACCGTGGGCAAAGTTGATGATATTCAGCAACCCGAATATCACCGCAAGCCCGAGGCTCAACATGGCGTAAAATACACCCACATTAAGCCCCAGCAGTGCCTGCGACATAATGACCTGTATCGACACGTTGGCGATCCCCCTGAAGCGGTAGTCGTTGGGTTGGCGTTACTTGTTAACCAGCGCGCACGTGGTGTCTTCCATCGAGATGTAGGCCTGGTCCGCCGGTATCTTCGAGACCACCTTCAGCAGGTCCCATTCCTCGGTGGCTTCCTCGGGCTTCTTGACCTCGACCAGGTACATGTCGTGCAGCATGGAGCCATTGGGCGCAATCTTGCCGCCCTTGACGAACACGTCGTTCAGGGTCATCTCACCGAGGGCTTTGCGCACGGCATCGCTGTCATCGGTACCGGTCTCATCGATGGCCTTCAGGTAATTGCTGACGGCAGAGTACACACCGGCGTGCACCATGGTGGGCATGGCGCCGTGGCGATCATAGAAACGACGGGACCATTCCTCGGCTTCGTCATTCTGGTTCCAGACAAACGCGGTGGTGAACTGCAGGCCCTGGGCAATGTCCTGGCCCATGCTGTGTACGTCGGAAATGAACACCAGCATGCCGGCCAGTTTCTGTCCCCCCTGAACGATGCGGAACTGGTTGGCCTGCTTGATGGCGTTGACCGTGTCCTGCCCGGCATTGGCCAGGCCAATGACATCCGCTCCGGAGGATTGCGCCTGGATCAGGTAGGAGGAGAAATCGTTGGTGGACAGCGGTGCTTCCACGTCACCGACCACTTCACCGCCCAAATTTTCCACCACGGCGGAGGTGTTGTCCCGCAGCGAATGCCCGAACGCGTAGTCGGCGGTGATAAAGAACCACTTCTTGCCGCCGTTTTTCACCATGGCCGTGGCGGTACCGACCGGCAGGGCGTGGGTGTCATAGACATAGTGAATGCCGTAAGGCGTACACTGGTCTTCGGTGAGGGCTGTGGTGCCCGCGCCGGTGTTCAGGGTGATGACCTTGCGGTCGGAAGCCAGGCCCTGAACCGACAGTGCCACCGATGAGTTGTCCAGGGCGGTGATCATGTCGACATTCTCCGCGTCAATCCACTCCCGGGCGGTGCTGGCACCGATGTCCGGTTTGTTCTGGTGATCGGCCGAGACAATTTCGATGGGCTTGCCAAGGACCTTGCCGCCAAAGTCCTCCACCGCCATTTCGGCGGCAATGACGGCACCGGGGCCTTCCAGGGCCTTGTACACCCCGGACATGTCACTGAGTACGCCGATCTTGACCATGTCATCGGAGAGGTTGGCATTCGCTGCCAGGGGCATTGTCAGGCTGGCGGCGGCGATGGCACCGGCCAGGCCCTTTGTCATGTGCTTGAACATAGCGGTATTCCTCTTCTTATTCGAGTGATGGGTCCGCGGTCGTCTACCGGTCGGGCCCGGTGTCAGACACTCAGGTGCCTGTTCAACTGCTCTTTCTTGGCCTCAAGATCGGCCGCATCAATCTGCTCCACCACCTTGCCGTGTTCGATCACGTAATGCCGGTCGGCCAGGGGCGCGGCGAAGCGGAAATTCTGTTCCACCAGGATGATGGTGTAGCCCCGTTCCCGGAGTTTGCGAATGACATCGCCCAGGGACTTGAGGATGACCGGGGCGAGACCCTCGGTGATCTCGTCCAGCAACAACAGGCTGGCGCCGGTACGCAGAATCCGGGCAATGGCGAGCATTTGCTGTTCGCCGCCGGAGAGTTTCGAACCCTGGCTCTTACGGCGTTCCCGCAGGTTGGGGAACATCCCGTAGATTTCCTCCACCGACATCCCGCCCTCGGCCACAGTGGGTGGCAGGGTCAGGTTTTCATCCACATTCAGAGACGCGTAGATGCCCCGTTCTTCCGGGCAGTAACCGAGCTTGCCCACATGGGCAATACGATGGGTGGGCATGTTGATCAGCTCAGTGCCGTTTACCTTGATGGAGCCGGTGCGCTTGCTGACCAGACCCAGGATGGCTTTGAGCGTTGTGGTGCGGCCTGAGCCATTGCGCCCGAGCAGGGTAATGACCTCACCCTCATGCAGGCTCAGGTTCAGCCCATGCAGAATGTGGGACTCACCGTACCAGGCGTGGAGGTTATCGATTCGCAGGAGTTCCCGGTGGTTGTCAGGCTGCATCGGTCGTCCCCATGTAGGCTTCCATCACGGCTGGATTGGTTGAAACCGTGGCGTAGTCTCCCTCCGCGAGGATTTCACCACGACTCAGCACGGTAATCCGGTCGGCCAGCGTCGAGACCACGTTAAGATTGTGCTCCACCATGACAATGGTGCGGCCTTCCACCACCTGTCGGATCAGATCGGTCACCGTGCCGACGTCCTCGGAGCTCATGCCCTGGGTTGGTTCGTCCAGCAGCATCAGCCGCGGCTTGAGGGCGATGGTGGTGGCAATTTCCAGGGCCCGCTTCTGGCCGTACGGCAGCTCGACCGCCTTGGCGTCGCCGAAATTCTTCAGCCCCACCTGTTCCAGGCAGGCCTGGGCCTCTTCATTGAGCTGGTCCAGGATCTTCTTGGGCCGCCAGAAGTGGTAGGACACGCCGAGCTTCCGTTGCAGCGCTATGCGAACGTTTTCGCGGGCAGACAGATGAGGAAACACCGCGGAGATCTGGAATGAACGCACCAGTCCATGCTGGGCAATCCCCGCCGGCCTGGAATGGGTAATGTCGCGGCCGTCGTAGATGATGTTCCCGGCGCTGGGCTTGAGGAACTTGGTCAGCAGATTGAAAAACGTGGTTTTGCCGGCGCCGTTCGGGCCGATGATGGCATGGATGGATCCGGTGCTGACCTTGAGGTTGACGTCTTTGACGGCGGTAAAGCCTTTGAAATCCTTAGTCAGATTACGGGTTTCCAGAATGGTTTCGGATTGCTTAGCCTGGCCGGCCTGCTCGCTCACGGAAAGACACCCCTTTCTTGGCCAGACGGGCCTGACAGCGCTGCCCTGTCTGACTGTTATTGTTTGTTATTCTGAGCTTTTTTCGTAAAAGGTCGCCGATACTGCCGAAGGAACTTGACCTTCAGTAATAGTCGGCAAAGGTTGAATCTGTCAAGGAAGGGGAGATAAAGAAAAGGAGGCGCGATGGCCTCCTGGATACAATGGGGTATTACAGGTACTGGTATCGCAGCAGTCGGTGCTTGATGCGCTCGAGGATCACCTGGTCGATGACCGCCGCGAGAACGGCAATGACCAGGATATTGGTCATGACACCGGTCATATCGGCAATTTCGCCGGAGTAGGCCAGGGATTTCCCCAGGCCCGCACTGAAGCCCACGATCATCTCGGCGGAAATCAATGCCCGCCAGGCGTTACCGAACGCCAGTTGGGCACCGGTAATCAATTCCGGGGTGACCGCCGGGAAGTAGACCCGCTTCAGCATCTGCAGTTTCGAGGCGCCCATGACGCGGGCGGCTGAAATGTGCACTTTCTCGACGCTCTCGGTGGCGTTCATCACGCTCAGGGCGGTGGGGAAAAAGGCGCCAATGGCCACCACCACGATGATCGGCAGGTTACCGAAGCCCATCAGAATCAGGAACAACGGTACCCAGGCGATGGAGGGAATCGACTGCAGAATGATGATAGCCGCCTTGAGTGTGCTGCGGACCGCGTTCAGCGTGCCTCCCACCAGTCCCAGCACGATGCCGAAGAACAGCGCCGCACCGTAGCCAATACCCAGCCGGCTCATACTGTTGCCGAGGCCTTCGTAGAATTCGGAGCTGTTCAGCTCCTCCCACAGGCGCTGGAGAGCCACGTGCACATCGGGCATCAGGAAGTCCGGCAGGAACCAGGCCGCCACCTGCCAGAAAAACAGGATGACGGCGATGGCAACCACGTAGGCGCGCTTGCTGGCAACGCCCGTGTTCTGGCTGTTACTCATGCTTAGAGCTCACGGGCCTCTTGCCAGGACAGATCCAGCAGGGCGTCCACGTCAAACGCTTCACCCGCCGGCAGAATGCCCTGTTCCTGCATGATGCCAGCCAGTTCCTTCATCCGGTCGATGTCGTCCTGAGTCAGCTTGGCGCTGAAATCGTTGGTCTGGATGGCGTCGGCAATCACTTTCTCTGAAGACACTTCACCCTGGTTCAGGGATTTCACCACCGGTTCCTTGATGAAGTAGTCGGTGATCAGCGGAGCCGCCTCGGAAGGCTCGTTCTCGAGCATGTCGATGGCATCGCGCTGGGCGTCCAGGGCGGCCCAGAGAGCCTCCTTACGCTTCTCCAGTGTTTCGCCGGAGGTAATCACCACCATGCAGGGGAAGGGCCATACTTCGCCGATCTCGTAGATTTCTTCCACCGGTGCCACCAGCTTGGCAATGCTGGCGTAAGGCTCGAACAGGAAAGCGGCTTCCACCCGACCGCCGACCAGTGACTGGATAGCCACGGAAGGCGCCACGCCCATGATGTTCAGGTCGTTTGGCTTCAGGCCGGCTTCCGCCAGGGTCACACCCTTGAGCACGATGTCGGCGGTGCTGCCCTGCTTCTGGGATGCCAGGTTCTTCCCTTTGAGGCCTTCGATGTTGTCGATGCCTGCGTCATCACGTACCAGCATGGCGTGATAGCCGCGCTGTGCACCGCCGACAATTTTCAGGTCTGCGCCGCGTGATGCCCAGGTGAAGGCGTTGGAAAAGCCCAGTACGCCGATATCCAGCTGGCCGCCGACAATGCCTTTGATCAGGTCGGTGCCCGAGCTGAATTCGATCAGTTCCGCGTCCAGGCCGTACTTTTTATACAGCTCGGCTTCATAGGCCAGCATGGCCTGGGCGTCGTCCATCACCCGGACGTAGCCGACACGGAACTCTTCGGCGGCGTGGGCGGGGCTGACCAGCGCGAGGGCCAGGGCAGCGGTAACAATCCAGCGAATCATTCGGTATCTCCTTCCGCAACAGCGGCGTGAGTAGTGGTGGTATCGGTGTCTATGCCCAACAGGTTCAGTACCTCCCGACGAATGTCGGCGAACGCGGTCAGGTCATGGGTTTTGGGAATGTGTCCCAGGGTAATCTCTTTAAGGATCACAGCCGGGCGCTTGCTGAATACCAGCACCCGGTCGGCCAGATAGAGCGCTTCATCCACGTCATGGGTGACCAGCACGACCGTTGGGCGTTCTTCCTCGATCAGGTCCTTGAGTACGCTTTGCAGGGTCATTCGGGTCAACGCATCGAGGGCGCCAAAAGGCTCGTCCAGCAGCAGGACCTGGGGGCGGGCAATAAATGCCCGTGCCAGGGCGCAGCGTTGACGCATGCCACCGGAGACCTGGTGAGGGTAGTAGTCCTCGAAGCCATCCAGCTTGACCCGTGCCAGCCACTTGCGCGCTTCCGGCAGGGCTGACTTGCGGGGCGTGTCCTGGAATTCCAGCGCCAGGGCCACGTTATCGATCAGCGTCATCCAGGGGTACAGCGCATGTTCCTGGAACACCAGGGTGCGTTTGGGAGACGGCTTTTCAACGGACTGGCCGTCAGCGTTGAGACTGCCGCTGGATGGCTGCTCAAGGCCGGCCACCATGTGCAGCAACGTGGATTTTCCACAGCCTGAGGGGCCCACCAGCGCCACGATTTCACCGGTGCTGATGGTGCTGTCGAACTGTTTGATCACATTGAGGTCACCAAACGATTTGGTGACCTCGCTGAACTGGAGTTCCATATAGCCCGCCGGAATATCGATATATTCATAAAGGAAATATTAATCCCCTATTTTATAACCGACGGCTGATCATAAAAAGTGCATTCTTCAGGTTTCGGCCTGAACCGGGCGGGGCGAGGCCTATTCCTCGTCCCGCGCCGGACGTTCCACCACTTTACGCTTACCTTTGGCGCACCGTGCCAGGGCTTTCAGGCCTTCGCCCTCGAACGCATCCACGCGGATGACGTCGTAGAGGGCCTCAAGGGCTTCCAGCAGCTTGTCGCACTCGTCTTCCTTGATGACGCCCTGCTCGCAGGCCCAGTCCACCAGTTCCTTGCGCTGATGACCCATCAGCAGTGCGATGCCGTCCAGCTCATCCTCGTTGCGGTTGCGGATGGCATCGTGGAGCCGGGTGCGCATTTCCGCAGTTTCGTTGGCCAACCGGTAGGCATTCAGTACGCGGCCGAGGGCATCGTCCGGATCGGTATTGATGTAGGCACCACGGCTGACCCGCTGGCGTACCGGCGTATCCTTGACGATGGTGTCTGCCACCTGCGCGCCGAGCCGGTCATCCGGTCCGTTGAGGCCGGTAGCGCCGAGCGGAAACACCAGTAACCGTAGCGGCCAGCGCAGGGCTGGTACCGGGAAGTTGATGATGGCTTCGCGCATGGCCTTCTGAAGGTCCCGGAGACAGGTTTTCAGGCCCCACTCCACCAGTGGTCGCTGATCATCCGGGTAGCCTTCCTCGTGCCACTGCTTGATTATCGCGGTGGCGTAATAGAGATGAACGAGACAGTCCGCCATCCGGCCGGACAGCCGTTGGCGGGCTTTCAGGCCACCACCCACGGTGAGCAGCGTGACGTCGGTCATCAGCGCAAAGGCAGCGGAAAAACGCGCCAGCTGACGGTAGCAGGGTTTGATGTCGCCCTGGCGTGGCACTGGCTCAAGCCAGCCACGGGTCAGTCCCAGCACGAAGGCCCGAAGCGCGTTGCGGGTGGTGTGGGCAATGTGGCGGTAGAACACACCGTCGAATTTCTTCGCGGCCTTGTCTTCATCCTCCATGCCGGCGGCTTCGATCTCGTCGACGATGAAGGGATGGCAGCGAATCGCCCCCTGGCCGAAGACCATGAGGCTGCGGGTCAGGATATTGGCCCCTTCTACGGTGATGCCGATCGGCACCGCCTGGTAGGCCCGCGCCAGGAAGTTGCGGGGGCCGGTGATCACACCCCGTCCCGCGACCACATCCATGGCATGGTTGATCACGATCCGCATCAGATCGGTATTGCGGTACTTGAGGACGGCGGAAGGAACAGATGGGCGCACGCCACGATCCAGCATACCGGAGGTCAGCAACCGCGCTGCGTCCATCATGTAGGTATAGCCGGCGATAGGCTCAAGGGCTTCCTGAACCCCTTCAAACTGACTGATGGACCGGCCGAACTGTTCCCGGGTCAGCGCGTAGGACCCGGTTGCCAGGCTGGCGACCTTGCCGGCGCCGGTGCCCAGGGCCGGCAGCGAAATCGAGCGGCCGATGGACAGGCATTCCAGCAGCATGGTCCAGCCCTTGCCGAGCATTTCCTGGCCGCCGATCACCTGGTCCATGGGAATGAAGACGTCATTGCCCCAGGTGGGTCCGTTCATGAACACAGTGTTCATTGGCAGGTGACGGGCGCCAGCATGCACGCCTTCGGTCTCCCTGGGCACCATCACACAGGTGACCCCGATCTCATCCTGATCTCCCATCAGCTTGTCGGGGTCGTACACCTTGATGGCCAGGCCGATCAGGGTGGCGACCGGGGCCAGGGTGATATAACGCTTGTTCCAGGTGACTTTCAGGCCGAGTACTTCCTCACCGTTCCACTGACCCTTGCAGACAATGCCCTTGTCGGGAATGGCGCCGGCATCAGAGCCGGCGACCGGGGAGGTCAGGGCAAAGCAGGGAATTTCCTGACCGCCGGCAAGGCGGGGCAGGTAATGCTGCTTCTGCTGATCGGTACCGTAATGCATCAACAGCTCACCCGGACCGAGGGAGTTGGGCACCATGACGGTAACCGCAGCCGACACGCTGCGGGTGGAGATCTTCATCACGATTTCGGAGTGAGCGGTGTTGGAGAAGCCAAGACCGCCGTCTTCCTTGGGAATCACCAGGCCGAAGAAGCCGTTTTCGCGGATGAATTTCCACACTTTCTCAGGCAGGTCGTACTCTTCATGGGTGACTTTCCAGTCGTCCAGCATGGCGCAGAGTTTCTCCACCGGACCGTCCAGGAAGGCCTGCTCCTCGCTGGTCAGGTGGGCTGGTTTGGCATCCAGCAGCTTCGACCATTGTGGTTGTCCCGAGAACAGCTCGCCGTCCCAGTCCACGGAGCCGGATTTGAGCGCTTCGGATTCAGTCTCTGACAGCTTGGGCAAACGGCTGCGAACCCACCCCAGCAGCGGTCGGCTCAGTTTGTCCAGACGCAGGTCGCCGGGGAAAATCAGCAACAGGGCGAGGGCCAGCAGACCACCCCCGAAAAGCAGGCTCAGCAGGTGCCAGTCATCCTGGATGAAACCGGCGATGGTGGCGATGACCAACACCGCGGCCGCCGATTTCCCACCAATTCCCAGATAGATTAATACCAGTGCACTGATCAGGAGAAACAGTACGCTCATGGGCAGACCTCCGTATCATGAGTGAAATCAACCAGATTCGACCTTTACCATCGGTCAAAGACTGGTCAGTTGCAAGCGTCACTTCCGCTCTTGTGCAGGCATCGGCCTGAATGTCGAATGCAAACGTTTGTGAAACATCGGGCGCTCTGGCGCAGAAAATTGATCCACTCTTGCATAATTCATGAATACATAGCCTTGATTAATAGAGATACCGCCGGAGTGGTCACATGTTCACCAAGCTTACCGTCGCCAAACGCCTCGCACTGGGGTTCGGCCTTTTACTTTCCCTGATGGTCCTGGTCAGCCTCATAGGCAACCATCGCGTCGGCTTTATGGATCGTACCCTGACCGAAGTGGGCGACGGTGCAGCGGTCAAGCAGCGCTACGCCATCAACTTTCGCGGCAGCGTCCATGACCGGGCGATTGCAATCCGCGATGCCGTGCTGGTGGAAGACCGTGGCGCCCTGCGCCGGCACTTGCAGGATATTGAGCGCCTGAAGGGGTTCTACCGGGATTCCGCTGGCCCCATGGACGAACTGTTTCGCACGCTGGGGGCCACGGAGCGTGAAGAACAGTTGCTCGACGCGATCAAAGACATCGAGCAGCGTACGCTGGCGTTAACGGATGAGCTGCTGTCCATGCGTCAGGACGGCGACATCGAAGCAGCACGGGCTTTCCTGCTCAGCGATGTTTCCGCGGCCTACACCGAATGGCTGGCACGGGTGAATGCGTTCATCGACCACCAGGAACGGCTGATTGCCGAGGACGTCGATGCGGTGCGCGAGGCCGCTGGCAACTTCAACAGCCTCATCTTCCTGGTCACTGGCGTGGCGGTGCTGCTCAGTATTGCTGTGGCGTTCCTGGTTATCCGGAAGATGAAAGCCACCCTGGGCGGTGAGCCCGAGGATGTCGCACAGGCCATACGCCTGCTTGCGGATGGCGTGCTCGACCAGTCCATCCAGACCCGTTATCCCGGCAGTGTCATGGGGGCGTTGCAGGAAACGGTGGAGCGGCTGGCAGGCATCATCCGTGAGGTGCGGTCGGCGGCGGATGAGTTGTCATCGTCATCGGCAGAGCTCGAATCGACCTCTGAAGCCAACAGCCGCCAGATTCGGCTGCAGGCCAGTGAAGCGGAGCAGATGGCCGCGGCGATTCACCAGATGTCTGCCACGGTGAATGAAGTGGCCGGCTATGCCTCCAGTGCGGCGACGGCGACCCAGAAGGCGGACGGGGAAGTCGAGAGCGGCAACCGCGTCGTCAAGGAAACGGCCGCGTCCATCGGTGAACTGGCAGAGACCCTGGAGGAGGCCACCCAGACCGTAAGACGGGTATCTGCAGACAGCGCCAACATTGAAACAATCATCGAGGTGATCAATGCCATCGCCGAGCAGACCAATCTGCTGGCGCTGAACGCAGCCATCGAGGCTGCACGGGCGGGAACCCACGGTCGCGGTTTCGCTGTCGTTGCCGATGAGGTCCGTTCGCTGGCGTCACGAACCCAGGACTCGACCCGGGAAATCCGCGATATGATCGGACAATTGCAGACCAATGCAGGCAAGGCTGCGGATGTGATGACCACCAGTCGTAACCTGGCCCGCACCACCGTGGAACAAACGGAAGAGGCGGAACAGGCACTGGCCCGTATCCGCAAAGAGGTCGGTGCCATCAACGACATGAACGCGCAAATTGCCAGCGCCGCGGAAGAACAGACGGCCGTGGCCGAGGAAGTGAACCAGAACATCAACCGGATACACGAGGCGACCGTCAAGACCTCTGACGGCTCGGACCAGGTGGCTGATGCCAGCCACGCCCTGGCGGTGCTGTCGACCCAGTTGAAGTCCCGGGTGCGGGTGTTCAGGCTGCGGGATTGAGTTTGCACGCCCCGGGACGCCTGCCGCACAATGAATCGATCGATCATGCTGAGCGGAGTCAATCGTGGTCTTTGAATTCGACAGATCCCCAAGCCGTGAACACACCGGTGCCGTTAAGTTCGACGCCCGCCAGGCGGTATTTGGGCGGGAGGACGTTCTGCCGCTGTGGGTCGCGGACATGGATTTTGCGGCCCCTGAGGCGGTTACCCGAGCACTGGAAGAACGCGCTCGCCATCCGGTGTACGGTTACAGTCTGTTCCCGGACAGCCTGTACGACGCCCTGATGACCTGGTTTGCCCACCGCCATAACTGGCGTATCGAGCGGGACTGGATACTGATGGCGCCGGGCGTGGTGCCGTCATTGCACGCGTCTTGCCTGGCCTTTGCGGAACCGGGCGAAGGCGTCATCATCCAGCCGCCGGTCTACCCCCCGTTTTTCAGCTCGGTCCAGCAGACTGGACGCCGTGTGATCGAGAATCCGCTGGTGTTGCACGAGGGCCGTTATCAGATGGATCTGGCGCACCTGGAGCAGTGTGCCGCACGGGACGACGCCCGTGTCCTGATGCTGTGTTCACCCCACAATCCCGTTGGCCGGGTGTGGACTGCGGCAGAGCTGCGACAGGTGCTGGACATCGCAAGGCGACATGGGCTGGTGGTGGTGTCTGATGAGATACATTGCGATCTGGTTTATGCGGACAAACCTGGCCATACCATGCTGGCCGCCATCGCGAAGCCTGAAGACGCCCTGGTGACCGCGGTGGCTCCCAGCAAGACCTTCAACATGCCCGGGCTGGGTCTGTCTGCGCTGGTTGTGCCGGACCCCGCTCGCCGACAGTCGCTAAAGGCGGTCTTCGACTCGATGCATATGACCCAATGCAATCCGTTCAGTACCGCTGGGTTCGAAGCAGGATACCGTCACGGAGAAGCCTGGCTGGATGAGTTGCTGCCCTATCTGCAGGAGAGTCGTGACGTGGTCATCCGGTTTCTGCATCAACGAATCCCTGAAATCGTAGCGATCGAGACGGAAGGCACCTATCTGCTATGGCTGGATTGTCGGGCGCTTGGGCTTGAGGACCGGGCCCTCAAGCGGTTCTTTGTCGATGAAGCGGGCCTGGGTCTGAATCCCGGCATTAGCTTTGGCGAAGCCGGCAGTGGTTTTATGCGTCTGAACCTGGGTAGCCCGCAGTCGGTCCTGATGGAAGCGCTGGCCCGCCTCGAGCGTGCAGTCACCTCGCGTTTTCGTTGAAATCGCCAGGTTATCACTGGTGTCAGCAAACTTTACATTCTGTGTTTCGCCGGTGCCCGGTCCTTATCTTATGTGACTGTTTTGCCGGCTTTAATCCTGATGCGGTACGTCCGATGCTTATGTCCGGGAGCAGTACTCATCAAACGGATTACGGGGAAACCCAGGGAGGCAAGTATGCCGAGATTGACACTGGCCACGTTGGTGGCTATAGCTCTATCCTTCCCAACGCTGGCAAGTGCAGCGCTGATTTCCGCCAGCTATCAGGTCAACCTTAACGGATCTGATCCCGGACTGGTGGTGGACTCCGCCGACGTGGCGGCGAACCCCTTCTCGTTCGAGCTGGACGCTGGAGAAAGTGAATACTTTACACTTTTCAAAATCTGGACAAATGAGTCGTCAGTCAACAACGATGACCAGACTGCCCAGGAAATTTCCGTGGACTTCAACTTCACCTCTCCGGATGCCGTTGCCGGTTCCGTTGATGGGGAAACCGTAGGTGTGAAAGGCGGCTTTTTCGGTAGCTATCAGGCCGGCATGCTGACCTGGAACGATCCCCTGGATCTGGCGTTCGGCAACGGTGGTCTGATGCGAATCACCCTGTTTGATGCCATGTTCAACGAAGGCTATCTGTGGGGAACTGCGGAAGGCTGGAAACACGGTGCCAAGGTGAAGGCGAAGATCGAACTGATCTCCGAAGCCACCGAAGTTCCGGAGCCGGGCACATTGGCCCTGCTGGGTCTGGGTCTGCTGGGTCTGGGCGCAAGAGCCCGTCGCCGCGCAGCCTGATTACCCGTTCCGACGTCTCGCAAAACCCGGGCAATGGCCCGGGTTTTGTCGTTAAGGCCGGTAATTCCTGCAGGGTTGGTCGGCGGGCTGCCATCGTGGCGGCGTGTTCAGCGTTCTGACCGGGCAGGCGTTTTCCACTTCCCTGTGCGTGTTGCGAGAAGCAATCCGGCCAGTATCAGCAGACCACCTGCGACGTGGAACAGTCCCAGTCGTTCATTGAGGAACAGCCCCGCCAGGATAGAGGCAAACACCGGCGTGAGGTACATGAAAATTGCGGACCGTGCCGGGCCGATCCGGTGCACGCCGTGGTTCCAGAATGCATACGCAAGAATGCCCGGGAAGAACGCAAAGTAGAGTAGCGGTACGACCGTGGACGAACGGACCGGGAAGCCACCGCTGAACATCAGCAGGTCGGCCATATAGAACGGCAGGATGATCACCGTACCCAGCGCAATCTGGGTGGTCAGGAACGTTAACGCGGGCAGTGGCACGGCCTGTCGCCTGAGCAGTACCGAAAACAGTCCCCAACTGAACACCGCCCCCACCATGATCAGGTCACCGGGCTGGGCCTGCAGCGCGAACAGCGAGGAAAACTCGCCCCGGGCAATCACCGTCAGAATGCCGAGCACAGCGAGTACAATGCCCAGCATCTGGACAGGACGGGTGCGCTCAGCCAGTAACAGCCAGGCCAGCAGAGAGATAAAGATTGGAATGGTGGAATTGATCAGGGCAATGTTGGTGGCGCTGGTGGTCAGCGTTGCGTAGTAGAGCAGGGAGTTGAACGCGGCCACACTCAGCGTGGCCAGTACGATCATGGAGCCCAGGTACTGCCGGATGACCTTGCGATGCCGGATGACGCCGGGAAGACCGAAGGGCAGTATGACCGCCAACGCAATGACCCAGCGCCAGAACGACATCGACAGTGGCGGAATAAGGTCTATGGTGGCCTTGGCGAGCACGGCATTGCCCGCCCAGAACAGCGGTGTCAGGACCAGTCCGGTATAGGCCAGCCACAACGACATCGGAAGTTTCATGATGGTACCGGCTCCGTTTGCCACTCAAGAATAGTCAGGGAGCCGACAGCATACTATCCAGAAGCGCGTTCTGCCTCTTCACATGGGTGAAATCCAGAACGAAAAAAGCCCCCCGCAGGGGGCAGGCAATGAAGCAACACCCGGTCGCTCTCATCAAAAAGCGGAGTTTGCCCCAGGGAGGGCAAATAAAAGCACATCCGTATGCTGACCCATTGGCGGACCCGGGGTTAGGAGTCCGGCACAACAACTCTGAAAGAACTCACCAGTCCACCAGCCTGATCAATCTGTCTACGGTTGAGCGTTGTAATACGCCCGGTCTGCCTCTGTGGTGGTCTTCGCTGCGTAGATCCTGCGATAAGTGAATTCAGAATTCATATTAAGCCATAAAGGTGGCAGCAAAAAATAACAAAAAAGAATAAGTAAATAACAAAAACGACTAAATAATTTGTTTGGATCAGGCTCGTTAAATATTGTATGTTCAACTTAGCGAATTCAGAATTCGCTTTTACCGAACATAACTGACAACAACATCGAGGTGAACATCATGTGGACCAAACCAGCTTATGAAGATCTGCGTATCGGTTTCGAAGTCACTATGTACTTTGCAAATCGTTGAGTGTTGGAACGGCCGGCTCTTCAGGCTGGCCGTTTTACTACAGGTCTTCTCCATCTATGTTGATTCATGTGCTGGGTTCCGCTGCAGGCGGTGGCTTCCCCCAATGGAACTGTAATTGCGCCAATTGTCGCGGTGTTCGGCAAGGCACGCTTAATGCCCGTCCCCGTACACAGTCATCGATTGCGATCAGTGAGAACGGTGAGGAGTGGGTGTTGTTCAACGCTTCTCCGGACATCCGAACCCAGTTGGCTTCATTCAATGCCATGCAACCTGCCAGGGCACTCCGTGATACGGGTATTGGTGCCATTGTGTTGATGGACAGTCAGGTGGATCACACCACGGGGTTGTTATCCCTTCGCGAAGGACTTCCGATCGACGTGTGGTGCACAGAGCAGGTACACGATGACCTCAGCACAGGCTTTCCGCTGTTTACCATGCTGAAGCACTGGAACGGTGGTCTGAACTGGCGGCCGATTCCCGCGTCGGAACAGGAACCCTTCTCCATCGCGTCGGCGCCTTCCATCCAACTGACGGCGATTCCCCTTCTGAGTAACGCGCCGCCCTATTCGCCGCGACGGAACAACCCGCATCCGGGAGATAACATTGGCATTTTCATAAAAGACAATCGCACTGGGCGTACGGTGCTGTATGCACCAGGGCTGGGCCAGCCGGATAAGCGAATTCTCGACTGGATGCGCCTGGCAGATGTGCTGTTGGTGGACGGAACGGTCTGGCACGACGATGAGATGATTAGCCAGAAAGTGGGTTCCAAGACCGGCCAGATGATGGGGCATCTTGCCCAGAGCGGGCCCGGCGGCATGATTGAGGTTCTCGACAGCATGCCGGCCAGCCGCAAAATTCTCATCCATATGAACAATACCAACCCCATTCTGAATGAGGAATCCCAAGAGCGGGCGGAACTGGTCAGGCACGGCATTGAAGTGGCCTGGGATGGTATGCACATTGATCTCTCGGAGGTGTCATGACGGTGGTTGCTCTAAATCGCTTGGATTTTGAACAGGCCCTTCGCGATAAGGGACGTTACTACCACATCCACCATCCCTACCAAAAAGCCATGCACCGTGGTCAATGTACGCGGGAACAGTTTCGTGGGTGGGTAGCGAACCGCTACTACTACCAGGTCAACATTCCCCGGAAAGATGCTGCGATCATGGCCAACTGTCCTGACGTTGGGTGCAGGCAACTCTGGTTGAGACGTATTCTTGACCATGATGGGCATGACGGAGACGCCGGTGGCATTGAGGCTTGGCTTGCCCTTGCCGAAGCCGTCGGCCTGACGCGAGAGGAAGTGATCGACCAGCGCCATGTCCTGCCAGGCGTGAGGTTCGCCGTGGATGCGTACCTGAACTTCGCCAGGAGGGCCACGTGGCAGGAGGCGGCCTGTTCTTCTCTGACTGAGCTGTTTGCCCCGGCCATTCATGAATCCAGGCTGGACAGCTGGCCGCAGCATTATCCGTGGATTGAAGAACGCGGCTACCGCTATTTCCGCAAGCGTTTGGCAGAGGTGCGCCAGGATGTCGAGCATGGGCTGGCCATTACCCTTGAACACTTCACCACTGCGGAAGAGCAGGCCCGCGCGCTGGAGATCCTACAGTTCAAGCTGGATGTGCTGTGGACGATGCTGGATGCCATGACCATGGCGTACAGCCACCAGACACCCCCTTATCATACGGTGACAACCGAGCCGGCATGGCACCGGGGATTGTCATGGATATGAACATGGATCAAGTACCACGCTTTCGCCGGGGCTTCCGTTTTCAGTGGGAGCCAGCCCAGCAGAGCTATGTTCTGCTGTATCCAGAAGGTATGGTTAAGCTCAATGGTAGTGCAGGTGCCATTCTCAGTGAGGTGGATGGACAGCGGCGCATTGCCGACATAGTGATCGCACTGGAGCGGCAGTTCCCGTCGGCCGGTTCCCTGTCGGAGGATGTGGTGGCATTTCTGCGGGACGCGTCCAATCAGCACTGGATCGAATTGCAATGATGTTTCCCAGTGAAGCTTCCGTGGCTCGTAACCCAAATCAGGCAGGTCCACCCCTGTGGCTGCTCGCAGAGCTGACCTATCGATGTCCGCTGCAGTGTCCGTACTGCTCCAACCCGTTGGACTTTGCCCAAACCCGGCAGGAACTGACCACCGAAGAGTGGGTGCAGGTCCTGGTTGAGGCCAGGGCGATGGGCGCTGCCCAACTCGGCTTTTCCGGAGGGGAGCCTCTGGTCCGTCAGGATCTGCCCCTTTTGATTGCCAAAGCGCGGTCGCTGGGTTACTACACCAACCTGATAACGTCTGGTCTCGGCTTGACGGAAGCCAAAGTAAATGCCTTTGCGGAGTCCGGACTGGACCATATCCAGATCAGCTTCCAAGCCTCTGATCCCGAACTCAATAATGCGGTAGCTGGCTCGCCCAAGGCATTTGCACAGAAGCTGGCCATGGCCCAGGCGGTGAAGGCAGCGGGTTATCCGATGGTGCTCAATTTTGTCATTCACCGTCACAACATCCATCAGATGACCGATATCATGGTGTTGTGCGAGCGATTGGGCGCGGATTACGTAGAGCTGGCCACTTGTCAGTACTACGGGTGGGCGTTCGAGAATCGCGAGAGCCTCATGCCTTCGAAAGTCCAGCTGGTGAAAGCCGAGGAAGAGGTGAATCGCTATCGGACGCAGTTGTCCGCATCCGGATCTGCCATGAAGCTGATTTTTGTTACGCCGGATTACTACGAGGAGCGGCCAAAAGCCTGCATGAACGGGTGGGGTAGCATGTTCCTGACAGTGGCACCGGACGGTACTGCCTTGCCCTGCCACAGCGCACGTCTGCTCCCCATTGATTTCCCGAACGTGCGCGAGCACGACCTATCCCATATCTGGTACGACAGCCCTGGGTTCAACCACTATCGGGGCAGTCACTGGATGCCGGAACCATGCCGATCCTGCGACGAGAAAGACAAGGATTTCGGCGGTTGTCGCTGTCAGGCCTACCTGCTGACCGGAAACGCGGATCAAGCGGACCCGGTGTGCAGCAAATCTCCTCACCACGGCCGAATCCTGGCGGCGCGGCGGGCAGCCGACCATGCTCATGCGGGTATCGGTGACCTTGTGTATCGAAATGCCGTTAATTCCCGATTGTTCTTCCGGGGATAGTCGCCCCAGGACCGCTACGACAACCTCTGAGACTCCGCAGGATGGTCGGACGGGGCTGAGTGCCCGCGAGGTGTGTAGCGGACATCTCCGTCGGACTGAACTGAGTGTATCGGACGCCGGGATATTTTGGCTCCAGACCGATCCGGTGACCGGAAGTTCCGGCCTCTGGCACCTCTCTGCCGATGGCCCGGCTCCGTTCGGCCCCCCGGGTCAGAGAGTCCGTAGCCGGGTGAACGGATACGGTGGCGGAGCCATAGCGGCGTCGAAAACCGGCGTGTTTGTGGTTGGTGAGGATCAGCAGGTTCGCTTTATCGCCGCACAGACCGGTGAATGTAGTTGTCTGACTCGTGAGACCAGCGCCGCATTCGGTGGCCTGGTGGCCGATCCCGTGAGGCACCGGGTGTTGGCGGTGCGTGAATGCCATGGCCAACAGCAGTTGGTGGCCGTTTACGTTTGCGGGACCTTGCGCGTACTCCATACCGGTGAAGACTTTTACAGCGCGGCGGCGTTGTCCACTGACGGAAATCAGGTTGCGTGGGTCAGTTGGCGCTTGCCGGACATGCCATGGCAGCGCACGCGGCTTTTCACGGCGACCATAGACAACCAGGGTGATATTCGTGATGAGCGGACGTTCGAGCCACCGTCGGAGGGCTCCCTGCAGCAGCCGCATTATTGCGGTGGCGATCTTTGGGTACTTTCTGACCACGAAGGCTGGTGGCAGCCCTGGTGTGTCGTTAATGCATGCAAAGAGGTCGTCTGGGCGCCCGCCAGGTCGCTAACACTGGACCATGCGAATGCCCCCTGGCAGTTGGGCGAATCCCACTACTGTGACATGGGTGGTGCCGGTTGGGCACGGGTCTGTTACCACAACGGCGTTGGAGAGCTGCACTTGTTTTCCTCCCCGACCTGCGGTGGTACGCGTATTGCGGCGACTTTCAGTGATTTTCGATGCCTTCAATTCCATGCCGGCTGCCTCTATTGTGTCGCACGATCACCAAGCGCGCTGGACGCCCTTCTGCGGATTCAGCCACACGACGGCACCGTCGAAGTCATTGCGGGCAATGAACACCCGATGCCAAACATGCCTATTGCCCAGCCACGGACATTTGAGGTGTCCACCGGGCAGGCGGGCCAGGCTCCGATCCAGGGCTTTCTATATCTGCCGCCGGCGTCGACTGTCCCACCACCGTTAATCCTGACGGTTCATGGCGGTCCGACCTCGGCCGCGTATCCGGTGTATGACCCTCACATCCAGTACTGGTGCCAGCGTGGCTTTGCGGTGGCTGAAGTGAATTACCGTGGCAGCAGTGGATATGGCCGGGCGTTCCGTATGGCCCTGGAAGGCTGCTGGGGCGAGGTGGACGTTGAGGACATGGAGCGCGCGGTGGACCATCTTGCCGTTAGCGCACTGATCGACCGCCGACGATGTTTTATCCAGGGGCGCAGTTCGGGCGGACTTACCACACTGATGGCCTTGATCCGTAGCCAGCGATTTGCGGCAGGAGCCAGTCATTTCGGTGTGACCGATCCCCTGCGACTGCGCGCCAATACTCACCGTTTTGAATCCGGCTACCTCGACTGGCTGATCGGATCGCCAGACCGCCACCCCGGGCGCTGGCACAGCCGAACCCCGTTGAACCATGCCGGCCGAATCAGGACGCCGGTGATCTTCTTCCAGGGTGGGCTGGACAACGTGGTGGTGCCACAGCAGACCCGGGTGATGGTCAACGCCATGAGGGCGGCAGGCTCTGAGCCGGAGCTTCACTGGTTCGAGACTGAAGGCCACGGTTTTCGCAATCCCGCCCACCAGGCCGCCATGTTGGAATGGACGTTGAACTTTTATCGCCGCCATATTCACAGCATTTGACAAATTCTGAATACAGAATACAATAATTTTAAAAATCCAATAACAAGGTGCTGCTGACATGGACTTTTCCCTGCCGCCTGCCCTGATAGATCTGAGGCAGAAAGTGCGTTCTTTCATCCAGGAGGAGATCATTCCCCTCGAAAATGATCCCGGCCAGACGGCTCACGGCCCCTCCGAAGCGTTCAGGCAAACCTTGGTTGGCCGCGCCCGTCAGGCAGGCTTGCTGACCCCCCACGCTTCCCGGGAACTGGGGGGGCTGGGCTTGTCCCATGTGGAGAAGGCCGTAGTGTTTGAGGAAGCGGGTTACTCAACCCTGGGGCCGACCGCCATGAACATCCACGCTCCCGATGAAGGCAACATTCATTTGATGGAGGTGGTGGCGTCTGAAGAACAGAAAGTCCGCTGGCTGAAGCCACTGGTACAGGGCCACATCCGTTCCTGTTTCGCAATGACTGAACCGTCACCGGGGGCTGGAGCCGACCCCTCGATGCTGCAGACCACCGCCGTACGGGATGGGGACGACTACGTGATTAATGGCACCAAGTGGTTTATTACCGGTGCCAGCGGAGCCTCGTTTGTGATCATCATGGCTCGTATGGAAGACGGCAGCGCGACGATGTTTCTCTCCGATATGGACCGACCTGAGATCGAGGTCGTCCGTACCATGGAGGCGCTGGATACCTGCTTTACCGGTGGACACGGTGTGGTTCGGTTCACCGACCTGAGGGTGTCGGCGAACGATGTACTGGGCGAGATTGGTAAAGGCTTCCGCTACGCTCAGGTGCGACTTGCCCCGGCTCGACTGACCCATTGCATGCGCTGGTTGGGACAGGCTCAACGTGCCCATGACATAGCTCTGGACTATGCCCGCAAGCGCGAAGCTTTTGGCCGGGCGCTGGGCGATCATCAGGGCGTCGGCTTTATGCTGGCGGACAACGAAATGGATCTGCAGACGGCCCGCTTACACGTCTGGCATACCGCCTGGCTGCTGGATCAGGGAGAGCGGTGCAACTTCGAATCAAGTCGTGCCAAGGTGATTTGTTCGGAAGCGGAATGGCGTGTCGTGGACCGCAGCGTGCAGATTCTCGGCGGGCAGGGCGTTACCGGCGAAACGATCGTCGCACGGATCTTTGCCGATATGCGCGCGTTCCGGATCTATGACGGCCCCAGTGAGGTGCACCGTTTCAGCCTGGGCAAAAAGCTCGTGGCTGGAAGAACCCCAAACTGAGAAGGGCTAACTATGAACACAAACCAAATGGCCAACCGATTCTCCCTTGACGGACAGGTGGCATTGGTCACCGGTGCGTCCAGTGGTCTGGGTCGGCATTTTGCTGCCGTGCTGGCCGGCGCGGGGGCCGAAGTGGTGGTGACCGCACGCCGTGAAGAACGGCTCCGGGCCCTGGTTAAGGATATTGCCGCCGAGGGCGGTGTGGCCCATGCCGTCGCAATGGACGTGACCAGCGCAGCCTCAATCGAACAGGCTTTTGATACCTGTGGGCGTAAAGCGGGGATTCCGGACATCGTGATCAATTGCGCCGGACAGACCATCACCCGCCCGGTGCTGGAGCAGACCGAGGCGGACTGGGACGGAGTGATTGATCCCAACCTTAAGGGCTGCTTTCTGGTATCTACTGAAGCCGGGCGCCGCCTGGTGAACGCAGGTAAAGGCGGCGTGATTGTCAACATTGCCTCGATATTGGGAGAGCGGGTTGGAGGCGGAGTCGCACCCTATACGATATCCAAAGCTGGTGTCATTCAGGCAACCCGGGCGATGGCGCTGGAGCTGGCCCGCTACGGCATCCGCGTCAATGCGCTGATGCCGGGTTACGTGATGACGGACCTCAACCGGGATTTTCTGTCGAGTGAAGCCGGGGAAAAACTCAGAAAGCGTATTCCCTCTCGCCAGTTCTGTGAGCTGACGGATCTGGATGGGCCTTTGCTACTGCTTTGTTCGCCTGCGGGTGAGGCGATTTCCGGAGCTGCACTCGCAGTGGACCGGGGCCATTTGGTGAGTGGCCTGTAATACGACACCAGGAGACGGTATGAAACAATTTCCAGAGCAGGCAGTGGCAAAGTTCGTCCAGGACGCCACCGGTGCCCGTTCAATTACGGTTTCGAATGTGTCGCTGCTGTCCGGTGGGGCTATACAGGAGAACTGGGCGGCGGATTTCGATATTGAAGGGGGTGATTATCACGGACGGCTTGAATGCGTGGTGAGGCGGGATTCCTCGGCCAGTGGCGTTGCCATCAGTCATGGGCGGGAACAGGAATTCGCATTGCTCAGTCGTGTCTATGCATCGGGCGTGACTGTGCCGGAGCCATTATGGTTCTGCGCTGACGCCAGTGTATCGGATACCCCGTTTTTCATCATGCGACGCATTCACGGGGTGGCATCGGCCCATATGATTGTTAAGGACCTCAGCTATGCGCCGGATCGCCCGGCTCTGGCGGAAGCGCTCGGACGCGAGCTGGCACGGATACATTCGGTCATGCCACCTGATCGCGAGTTGGAGTTTTTGTCGCGTCCCTCGGGCGAGCCGGCCCTGGCAAAGATCGCCGGGCTCAGGTACTTCCTCGACCATCACCATACGCCCTATCCTGTTCTGGAATGGGGGCTGCGTTGGCTTGAGCGTCATGCCCCGGTCACCGAGCGGCTCGCGTTGTGTCATGGTGACTACCGGACCGGTAATTATATGGTGGATGAAGAGGGCCTTACCGGAATACTGGATTGGGAGTTTACCGGCTGGGGCGACCCACTTGAGGACATCGGCTGGTTCTGCGCACGCTGCTGGCGATTCGGACGGCCCGACCTGGAAGCGGGTGGCATTGGATCGCGGGAAGATTTTTATCGCGGTTACGAACGGGAAAGCGGTCAGCCCATTGAGCGCTCGTCGGTATTCTACTGGGAGGTCATGGCTCACCTGAACTGGGCTGTCATTGCCATTCAGCAGGGTGAGCGTCACTGTTCGGGGCGTGAGCGTTCCCTGTTACTGGCGTTGACCGCTCATATCGTGCCTGAGCTGGAATGGAACATCCTTAAAATGACGGAGACTGGATAATGCGTGAACAGCCTCTTGGTGATGAGTTGCTCACCTGTGCCCGTGACTATCTCAAAAGCGACGTTCTGCCGGCAGTGGAAGGTGACAGGAAACACGGTGTGCTGATGGTGATGAACGCCATGGCCATCGCCGCGCGACAGCTACGTAACGGTGACCGCTTCGAGCTGGACGAGCTTGAGTCGATGCGCCTGCTGGTGGATGCCCCCCATTGCGGCCTGCTGGAGGGTAATCGCCTGCTTGCAAGCCTGGTACGGGATGGCACGTACGACCCCGGCAGGCCAGGCCGCGATGCACTGTTGAAGCATCTGTGGAGGATCACCGAGCAACGGGTAGCGGAAAGTAATCCGAAAGCCCGACAGGACTAGCCGATGAGTTCACTTGTGATTGTGCGTCACGGCCAGGCTTCATTTGGTGGGCAGCGTTATGACGTACTCTCAGAGACGGGGCGCTCACAAGCCAGTGCTACCGGGCGCTGGTTCCACCAGCAGGGTGTTGAGTTCGACCGTGTGGTATCAGGACCACGGGAACGTCAGATTAAAACCGCAGAAGTTATGCTGTCGTCAATCCGGGCCAGGGTAGATCGAGTGGATACACTGTCTGCGTTGGATGAGTTCGGAGAAGGGCAGGAAATTCTGCGTGTGGCCGAACAGATGTCCGGCGTACCGTTGGTCGGGACCACTGAAGAGTCGCACGCTCGTGTATTTCGTCTGTATTCCGAGGCCTATCTGGCCTGGTTCCGTGGTGAGGTGGCGTTGCCAGGGCGTGAGTCGTTTCCAGCGTTCAGAACGCGCGTTCTCCACTGGTTCCGCGAATACACTGGGCAAAGTGAGCCCGGGCAGAGAACGCTGGTGGTTACTTCCGCCGGTGTTATCGCTGTCATTCTGTGCGAGGCTATGCAAGTTGCAGAAGCGTCTTGGCCGCACTTCATCAGCGTCACTGACAACGCCTCTATCACTGAAATACTCTATAGCGGAAAGCGGGTCGGGCTGCGGAGCTTTAACAGCACGGGGCACCTTCCCGCAGGCTTGCGCACCGGCATGTGACCGGGTTTGCCGCTAACTTAAGATGCTTCGGCGTTGGAGGCAGCCGTTTCTGCCTGGTTCTGCCGCAGGCGATCAATCATAAAATCCGCCGCCAGGGAAATGTGTGTCCTGGCCAGTTCTTCCGCTTTGTTGGCGTCGCCGGCGGCGATGGCCCGAAGGATCTCTTCGTGTTGGCGCCAGATATCGCGCGGTTCCTCATCACTGTGGAGCACTTCGCCCATGACCCGCTGCGCGGTCGTCCAGTGCGTGTCCATAGCTGCGGGGATGAGAGGGTTCTCTGCCAGTTCATAGATCAGGCTGTGAAAAGCCATGTCATAGGCAATCATTTCGGCATAGGCGCTGCGGCTGACTGCGTCCTTACCTTTGGCAATGATGCTCTCACCCCGGGCCATGGCCTGATCGGGGTGTTTCAGTGCAGCCTCCCGACATGCCAGACCCTCGATGACCGAGCGGATATCGTACATGTTGCGCACGTAGACCAGATCCAGCGGAACGACTTCAAGACCGCGCCCCGGAGCGTCCCTCAGAACGCCTTGGCTCCTTAGGATGTGAAGGGCCTGTTGAACAGGTTGCCTGGACACGCCAAGCGTCTTGGCGACCTGCTCCTGGATGACCCTGGAACCGGGACCGAGTCTGCCGCTGGTGATTTCATCCAGAATGGCTTCCTCAACCTGCTTGGCCAGGTTTGGTTGAGTCTGAATCGGTTTCATCGCGGTTCCTTCCTGAGGTGCATATTGAATACCGAATACTACCATAGTAGTCGATAATGCAAAACGGTAACACTCCGGATGAACGGGCCAGAACTTATCCTTTGCGCCACGTCTCCTCGGCATCATTCCACGCAGCGAGTGGCTGCAGGTCCGGAACCCAGGCCAGCCCGGACTTCGCATCCGAGGAAACCGCCTCAGGCGTCACCAGAACATCCAGCAGAGCAGGGCGGTTTGCAAGCGCCCGTTCTATAGCCGCTGGCAGATCCTCGGGCTTTTCAACCCGCTCCGCATGCATGCCAAACGCCCGGGCCATTGCGGCATAATCGGAAAACTGCAGATGAGTGCCGGCCACCTTGCCATGGGTCTCTTTCTGGTCGGTGACCTCAATGGCCCAGGAGCCATTATTTGCAACCGCTATCAGTACTGGCGCCTGGTGGCGAACTGCGGTGTCGATTTCCATGGCATTGAAGCCAAAAGAGCCATCGCCCGTGGCAACGACGACCGTTTGATCCGGACGGTTCAGGCTGGCAGCGATTCCAAATGGAGTACCAATACCAATACAACCCAGTGAACCGGGGTCCAGATAAGTGGTGGCGGGTAATCCGACCCGGGCAAAGCTCAGGAAATCGCCGCCGTCTGCAACAATGACGGCATCTGACGGGACAGCATCCCGCAATGCCGCCAACAGGCGGTTGGGATGCATAAGTCCGTCGCTGCCCGGAGCCGCTTCATGCATGGTGCGATACAGCTTTTCAGACCGCTCGCAGTGACGGGCACGAAGTTCCCTGGACCAACTGACGTCGGTTGCGGGCTCTCGCGTGCCGGCTTCATCCAGAATGGCACGCAACGCAAGTTCAGGGTCGCACAGAAGTTCTACTTCTCCCCGGCGATTATCGCGAATCTCCGTGGCGCAATCAGCGATTCGAAGGAACTTTGCATTGCCAAACACGGCCGGCGAACCGTAGGCCAGCTGGAAGTCGAGTTTGCGGCCAATGGTGATCACAAGGTCAGCCTGGCCCATAACAGAGCCGCGCATGGCAGCCACCACCGAAGGATGGTCTTCAGGGATCAGTCCCTTGCTTTCGCCGGTATCCAGATAGGCGGCGTTCAGTCGGGAGAGCAGTTCAGATAGCGCCTCTCCTGCCCCCATTGCACCACGCCCGGTGATCACCAGGGGGCGTCTGGCGGACCAGAGCAGTTCAACCGCTTGCCGTGTCAGTTCCGGCTGGGGCATGGATCTGGGGCGATTCCTGGGAGCAAAATGTTCCGGGAGCAGCAGCGGTTTCGGAATCTCGGCACGTTGTGTATCCACCGGAAAATCAAGATAGACGGGCCCAGGTTCGCCACCATGGCCCAGAGCGCGGGAGACGGCCTCATCCAGTTCCTGAAGAACCAGTTCCGGCTGCCGTACGGTCATGGCATAGCGTGTGATGGGACGGACCAGCTCCGTATGACGCATATCCTGAAGCGCGCCACGGTTCTCCTGGGCCCGGGGAGGTACGCCGGATAATACCAGTACCGGCACCCGGGCCGTGTGGGCGTTGGCGATGCCTGTCATGGCATTAGTCATGCCCGGTCCAGCGGTAACCATGGCGACCCCAAGGTTGCCGGAAAGCTGCGCCTCAGCGTGAGCCATATAAACAGCCGCCCGTTCATCCCGGACATCAATAATCTTTATACCGACCCTGTCCAGCTGCATCCACATGGGCATGATGTGGCCGCCGCACAATGCATAGACTCTTTTTACCCCTCTTGCTTTGAGAAAACGGGCAATGACTGCGGCTGAAGAAGATTCTGAAAGTGTCTGTATCGGCATGCTGGCTCCCGGAGTCTGATGACTCGTTTGTTGTTTTCTGACTGGTCAATGGCCTGTACGGGCATCCGGGGGCAAGGAACCAACGCTGTGGTTGCAAACTTCCCCGATTCGTTTAAAATTCTATCGCATTCGGAATTCAGAAGTCTATAGCTGCTTCTAAATGCCCGGTTTGCACCCAAGAACAATTCGAAGGAGACTGGCCATGAGCCACTTATTGACTATTTCTGACGCAGTGGCAGCCCATGCCCGAGTGATTCCGGATCACTTGGGAGCCCGAGATTCCAAGCGGGAATTGACCTATGCTCAGTGGAACTTCAGAGCGAGTTCTCTTGCGAGTGGATTGCTGGATTCGGGGCTGACCAGGGGTGATCGGGTAGCTGTGCTGGCTTACAACTGTATTGAGTGGATGGAAATCTATGTTGCGCTCGCCAGGGCGGGTCTGGTCGCCGTTCCTTTGAATTTCCGTCTCAAGGGCATCGAGATCAGCTATATCCTGAATCACTGTGAGGCTGGCGCTCTGATTGCCGGCGCGGAATTCCAGGATCTGATTGACTCCGTCCGGGGAGACCTAAACCTTGATGCGCGCCGCCTCATAGCGCTTGGCGATACTCCTCCACCCGCTGGATGGACCTCTTACGAAAGCCTGGCTGGGAACAGTAAAGCGTCTCTCACCCGTTTTGAAAAAGTGATGCCGGACGACAAGTTTGCGCTGCTGTACACGTCGGGTACAACCGGCCGACCCAAGGGAGCGATCCGCAGCCATCGGGGAAACGCCCTGATCGCGATGGCGACGGCGGTGGAAATGGAGTTCACACAGAAAGACACTGGTCTGCTGGTCATGCCGATGTGCCATGCCAACTCCCTCTATTTTGCAGTGACCTTTATCCACCTCGGCGCCACATGCATTGTGGACGACAGTCGCAGTTTCGATCCGGAATCCCTGCTGGAAAAACTATCCCGCGAAAAGGTTACCTTCACGTCCCTCGTACCCACTCACTACATCATGTTGCTGTCTCTGCCGGAGGAGGTGAAGCGCCGATACAGTATGGACAGTGTCGGTAAACTCATGATTTCATCAGCACCAGCCCGGAAAGACACCAAGCTAGCCATCCTCGAGTACTTCCGCAATGGCAGGCTTTATGAGCTCTATGGCTCGACCGAGGCTGGCTGGGTGACTTTGCTGCGCCCGGATGAGCAGATTTCAAAACTGGGATCAGTGGGTCGTGAATGGGCATACAGTGGCCCGATCAAGCTTTTAAATGAGCGCGGCGAGGAAGTGCCCGATGGAGAAGTGGGAGAGTTGTTCTCCAATACCGCTTATGTATTCGACGGGTACTGGCAGAATCCCGAAAAAACAGACGATGCCTTTCGAGGCGACTGGTGTTCAGTTGGGGACATGGCCCGCCGTGACGAAGACGGCTATATCTGGCTGGTTGACCGCAAAAGCAACATGATAATCTCCGGGGGCGAAAATGTTTATCCCTCGGAAGTGGAGGGCGTCATCGGAGAGCATCCAGGCATCAAGGACGTGGCAGTCATTGGGGTCGCTGACGAAAAATGGGGAGAAGCAGTCAGGGCAGTTGTTGTTCTTCACCAAGACCAGCAGCTCACTGAACAGGAACTGAGCGACTGGTTGCGGGACCGTATCGCTGGATTCAAGTGTCCCCGGTCGATTGTGTTTATTGAAGATCAGGACATGCCCCGGACCGCTACCGGGAAGATTCTTCATCGGGTGCTGCGGGAGCAAGTTGCCCAATCGGCCTAGTCTGAAACTGTCGGTTTTTCGGGCGGCGTTCAGATGGGCATTCCGATAATGGAGCCTTCGGGCCTTTCGCGCCGTCAGGAAACTTGAGGTTATGCAGCACATTTTTCTGGTTACTTTTCCGTTCTTCGCTCTCGTCCTGTGCGGATACCTCGCCGCCCGCTTACGGGTGCTGCAACTGGATGCGATCCCGGGCCTTAATGGCTTCGTCCTCTATTTCGCCCTGCCTTGTATGCTCTATCGGTTCGGTGCGGACACCCCCATTGAAAAACTGCTCGATGCTGGATTGTTCTTCACCTACCTCATCTGTGCCCTGGTGCTGGTTGGGCTGACCCTGTATATAACCCGCAGGGGAGCCGTGGGGTGGAAAGATGCGTCGTTCGGGGCGCTTGTTGCGGCATTTCCCAATTCGGGATTCATGGGGATGCCATTACTGATTGCACTGATCGGGCCGGCAGTGGCGGGTCCATTGCTGATTTCCATCAGTATTGACATGGTGATCACCTCCTCTTTGTGTATTGCCCTGGCGAGTCGGTCGGGTAACCGCTCGGCGGGAATGGCAGCTTCTGCCCGAAGCGCTTTGCAGAGAGTGGTGGCCAACCCTTTGCCCTGGGCAATCCTTCTGGGAGGCGTGGCTTCCGCCACCAACTTTATGCTTCCCGTGCCCGTGATGGATACCGTGGACATGCTGGCAGACGCAGGTTCACCAACGGCGCTGTTTACCATTGGTGCGGTTCTGGCCCGCTCTCAGATGACTGCGCTCGCCGGTACGACGACCACGGGTCGGCTCAGCGATATAGCGATTATCGTGGCACTCAAACTGTTGTTCCACCCTATGCTTGTGCTTGGGATCGGGCACCTCGCGATTGCGCTGGGTGCGCCTATTGATCCCATACCCCTGACCCTGCTTGCCCTGGTGTCAGCCCTCCCGAGCGCTAGCAATGTGCCGATGCTGGCCGAGCGTTTCCATGCCGATACCGGAAGGATCGCCAAGATAGTTCTGGTGTCGACCGCGTTGTCGTTTCTGACCTTTTCTTCAGCAATTGCTTGGCTATCACCCTGACGAGTCCGTTTACAGGTAAGTAGCGAGCCTCCCTGGGGGCATCGCGTTTGGCCCTTGGATTTCCTGGATTTTCTGAATTCTGAGTTCTACTCTGTGGAGGGGTGGGCAGCGGACGCCCGACATATTCAAAATATTGTTGCACTCTGAATACAGAATGTGTAATTTTGAGAAAGGGCGTATCTCAAATGCCGAATAGGGAAAGGTAATTGCTTGCCAGCACGGCCGTCTTTCTCGATGTAAAAACCTGGCCAACTCATAAGGACAATAAAATGAAAACCAGCTACCAGAACTATATAGACAATGAGTTTGTGGACTCCGCCAGCGGCGACACCGTCGAGGTCCGTAACCCTTCGACTCTGGAATTGCTCAGCGTGGTGCCAGCCTCCAATGCTGCCGATGTGGAGCGCGCGGTAGAGGCGGCGCACAGGGCCCAACCCGCCTGGGAGCGACTGCCAGCGATCGAACGTGCCGGTTACATACGCAAGATTGCCAATAAGCTCCGGGAAAACAAGGAGCGCCTGGCGCGGACGATTACGCTGGAGCAGGGCAAGATCCTGGATCTGGCACGGGTCGAGGTGGACTTCACTGCCGACTATATGGATTACATGGCAGAGTGGGCACGCCGGATTGAAGGTGAAATCCTCCAGAGCGATCGTCCTGGAGAAAGTATTTTTCTTTACCGACGGCCCATTGGCGTAGTCGCCGGCATCCTGCCGTGGAATTTCCCATTCTTTCTGATTGCCCGCAAGATGGCGCCTGCGCTGGTAACCGGTAACACCATCGTTATCAAGTCCAGTGAAGAAACACCTATCAATGCTTTCGAATTTGCCGAACTGGCGGCCGAGTGCGGTCTGCCTTCGGGTGTCTTCAATGTCGTGAGCGGCAGGGGCGACACTGGTGCGGCCCTGACCGCGCATAAGAAAGTTGGCCTGGTTACTTTCACGGGCAGTGTCGATACCGGCATTCGCATCATGGAAAGCGCGTCCCGTAACCTCACTCGTGTGAACCTCGAGCTCGGTGGCAAGGCGCCGGCGATTGTTCTGAATGATGCGGACCTTGAGCTCACCGCGACCGCGTTGCATGGGTCCAGGATTCTGAACACCGGGCAGGTCTGTAACGCCGCAGAAAGGGTTTATGTCCAGCGCGGGGTGGCGGATGAACTAGCCGAGCGGGTGTCAAAGTTGATGGCAGCCACCCGCTATGGTGACCCCATGGCAGAGAGTGATCTCCAGATGGGGCCGTTGATGAACGACGCATCGGTGCAGAAAATTGCCGCTATCGTCGAGAGCGCAAGACAGCAAGGCGCGGACATCCGCACGGGTGGGCAAGTTGCTGATCGTGTCGGTCATCATTACCAGCCCACCGTACTGACCGGCTGCAAGTCCACCATGGACGTCATGACCAAAGAGGTGTTCGGACCGGTGCTGCCGATTCAGGTGGTGGATGATCTGGATGAGGCGCTGGCTTATGCCAACGATTCAGAATACGGCTTGACGTCATCTGTGTTCACCCGCGATCTCAACGCCGCAATGAAAGCCACCCGTGAACTGCGTTTTGGTGAAACCTACATCAACCGAGAGCATTTTGAAGCTATGCAGGGCTTCCACGCCGGACGGCGCAAGTCGGGCATCGGAGGGGCCGATGGCAAACATGGCCTGTACGAATTCACAGAGACACAGGTCGTGTATATGCAAACCCAATAAGAATTCGCCGGGCTGCGCCAACAGCCCGGCGAATTTTTTTGCAGTGTATCAGACACGGTTCCTAGGCCAATGACATCTGATACACCGCCCAACAACGAGAGCGATCCACTGGAGAAATACAATGAACAATAATTCGCCAAGTAAAAAGCTACCCCTTGCGATAGCCATTATCGCGTTTAACGCTGGCCCTGCCAATGCTGCTGTCGAACTTATGGATGGCAAGCTGATCATCGGAGGGGCTGTCATGCAGGCCTGGCAAGGCCCCATCGAGCTTGAGGGCCCGGGCCGGATAACCACTGACGACGATGACGGCGGCTCAGGGTTTCACCGTTTGCGTTACGCACTGACCGTCACGGCCCAGGTAACCGACGATATCTCCGTGTTTGCCGAGCTGGCCGAAGAACCGGACGACTTTAATACCGATGCAGGCCTGGATCAGTTCAGTATCCAGCAGGACCTGGCCTGGATCCAGGCGGATCTTGGCGGTGGCACGCTTGTGCGTCTTGGCAATATTGTGACCACACCGATGACCTTTGGGCTCGGCCGGTACTCAGACGGCGCCGCTGTGCAGGCTAACCCGTTTATTGGCAACTCTCCCGTCGACATCATTACCGCGGAGCAGGGTATTTGGGCGCTGGGTTCTTCTCAGGTGAGCGATGGTAACACCATCAGTTGGGATGTCGGTGTGTCCACCCCGGATTTCCTGACGGATACTACCGATCAGGGTAACTACAACTATCAGGGTCGCGGTACGTTCAATTTCGCCAGTGGACTGTCTTTCGGTGCGGGCGTTGTTAAAACCACGGGTGACCTTTCCTGCACTGGCGGGGTCTGCACCCGCGACGATGGTGCTCCATTCAACTCTCTGATCGGTCTTGGGGATGGCGACAATTATCAGTTCGCCAGTCGCGGTCCGGGCAACCTTAACCATGTCGCTATCATCCCCGGTGTTGATGCACTGGCCTGGCAAGCCGATGTGCAGTTCAAGAATGACACAGTGATGGCACATGCCTTTTACGGTCAGGTCAAGGACCGGTATAGCTGGGCCGACCAGGGCGGCGGTTACCGTCCTCTCAGTGCTTCGTTCAGCGATGAAGATGCGGAAATGGCCTACTGGGGTGTTGAAGGTCAGTACTACATCACACCCAAGATCTACGTGGCGACCCGCTATACCCTATCCGAGAACGAGACCGGAGACATTTCCAGTGACAATGAAGCCGACCGCCTCCAGGTGGCCGCGGGTTACTGGTATTCCGATAACGTACTGATCAAGGCGGAGTATGTGACCCAGGAAGAGGAGGCTCTCTCCGGTGGCCAGAACGTCAATGGCACCGGTAGCGCTGAATTTGACGGCATTCTGCTTGAAGCATCGGTGTCCTGGTAACGGTATCTGAGCAATCGTAAGTAGCCGGCCAGCATTATGCTGGCCGGCTTTCTTGCTAAGGATAGGTGAATACTGTGAGCTGCTTTACGTTTAAAAACCGGCTGACGCCAGCCCGGTTAGCGCTGGCGTTGTCAGGCCTGACCGTGTGTTTTGCCCAGGCGGATACCAGGATGATTGAGGATGTCGGGTTTGCGACACCCGAATCGGTGGAATACGACCTAAAGGGAGACCAATATCTTGTCAGTAATGTGAATGGACATCCGCTGGCCAAGGACGGGAACGGGTTTATTTCCCGCTTGTCGCCCTCGGGCGACGTCCTTGAATTGAAATGGCTGGAGAGTGATCCTGGGAGATACATGCTCCATGGTCCGAAAGGCCTGGCTATTGCCGATAACAAGCTGTTTGTTGCGGATCTGGAGGAAGTGCACGTGTTTCAGCTTCCGGAAGGCAATTATCTTAACAGTATCCGGATTGAAGGTGTGTCTGTCCTGAATGGGGCCTCACCGGCTCAGGATGGCTCCGTAATCGTAACCGATACTGGTTATGCCATGAATGACGAAAACATAGCCCCATCCGGAACCGATGCGCTTTATCAGGTATGGCCCGACGGACGTTACCAGGCGTTAATTCGTGATGACGCCATGGGGCACCCGAACGGTGTCTACTATGTGAACGACGATGAAATGCTGGTGGTGACCTTCGGTTCGGGAGAACTGTTCCGGGTCGATGCAGAAGGGAAACGCGACAATCTCGAGAAACCGCCCCAAGGCACACTGGATGGGGTTGAAAAGCTGGCCGACGGCCGGATCCTGGTTTCCAGTTGGGAAGGCAGTGCTATCTATGCACTGGATGATGACCGTAAGTATACGACGGTGCTTGATTCCATTGCGGACCCGGCGGACCTGGGATTTGATTCAAAGCGGAATCGTTTGCTTATTCCGCTAACCAACTCGGATCAGGTCGTGTTGCACGAACTTCAGCGATAATGACAGCGGCTGGGTGAAGCGAAAGGCCCTTTTCACCCAGCCGTCTTTGCCTTTCTATCTCACCGTCGTGCGGTGTTATCCGTTTGACCCATCAGGTATTGCCACTCTGGGCGCAGGCCGCACTGGTTGCCGTCGCCCCGGACTTGAGGGTCAAAGTCAATCCGGATTCGTCAACGGTCAGGCCGGTGACAGGCTTCTCGCCCTCATAAACCAGTTCGCTTTCTCCCTCAGCCTTGCTGAGATTGTGACAATCGGGGCTGTAGAATGCGCGGGTGGCTCCGTCAGTGCCGTTAAAGACCGAGACAACACCACTCCCGCATTCAGCGATGACCACCAACTGGTCACGTCCGTCATGCACTTCGATTTTGCGTTTTCGGGCATCATCGATCCAGAAAATCCGCTTGTCCGGTGCGTTGACGAAGAAACCATCGTTGCAGGCCACGCCCCTGACAGCCCTGGCATCGGCTGTGACTGAAATGAGGGCTGACGCCAGACCACAGATCAGCGCCACGTGCGCAACAACAGGCCGCCCGCTCATCGAACCATTCCTCCACCCACGCGTGCGGTGAAGGGCGCCGCAACCACCAGAAAGCCATCTTCAATGGTCAGTGGCAGCGCGGGAAGCGAACGATAGGCCGGGCCGGACACCAGTGCACCACCCGCTTTGGGGTCGAAAATGCTTTGGTGACAGGGGCATACATAATGATGAGCTTCTTCGTCCCACGAAGAGATCGGGCAGGCGTCATGGGTGCAGATCGACGTGTAAGCCACAACACCATCGCCGGCATTGTTACGCGTCTGCTCCGTCAGATCCGCCGGATCAAAGCGGGTCAGCATGATCTGATTGAAACGGGAGCCATCCCGGACAATACCGGTTTCCGGATCAACTGGCACAGCAAGCAGTTGTTTCTCTGCGTGTTTCATGTCTTCCGGCCGAAGGAAGGGGCCTCGCCGGGATTTCTGCAGATAGGTCAGCCGGTCACCAACCTGAGGACGTGCTGATCGTGCATCGCTTTCCGAAGCGGTTGCAGAGGACAGGGGCAGGTGCATGGCGACCACGCCCAGCGCAAGCTTGGTGATGAACCCACGCCGTGTGTCCATGGGAGTGTCGGCACAGCGGCAACTGCAACCTTTGCTGGATTTATCGTTCATGTCGGTCAGTCTCCATGTTTCGTTTTATTGTTAGGCGTTGGAGGCGCCTGATCGTAGTCGTACAGAAGCACGGCTAAAGTTGTTCAAAAAAGGCCGCGACGGGCAAAGGCACCACCGCGGCCCTGTCAGTTATCAGGCGTCCGGCAGTGCGAACACCCAGATGGCGCCGCCTACAGGAACGTCCTTGATCCATTCACCTGAAGGATCGGCATCGGCCAGCACGCCATTGGTCCACTGGGCATCCACACCGTATCCGGAAACCACGGCGAGATACTGTTTACCGTCCACCTCATAGGTCACAGGCGGTGCAATGGCGACGGAGTTCAGTGGGAACTCCCACAACACTTCACCGGTCTCGGCATGGAACGCGCGCAATTTGCGGTCATTGGTGCCTGCGTTGATGACCAGGTTACCCGCCGTTGTCAGAACAGGACCCCAGACCATGGTCTTGCCATATTCATGTTTCCAGGCAACATCCCGGGTTTCGGTATTCCAGGCCTGCATCACCCCGACACTCTTTTCCGGATCGCGAAGGTATACATCAAGAGTGGTCAGCTCCATGCCGGCCCACCACTGACCGGAAGCCGGGTCAACATCTTCCTGTAATACGCCTTCCCAGGAATTACAGATGTTGTCGTTGGCGGGCACATACAACATGCCGGTATTCGGGTTGTAGGCTTCGTAAGGCCAGTTCTTGCCGCCCCAGACGCTCGGGCAGTAATCCACGGTTTTTCCCGTCACCGGCACGTGATCAAAGTCATAGCTTGGACGACCAGTGTCAGGGTCGAGTTCCTTGAACGCATCGTTATAGACGAAAGGTTTGCCCTCGTCGTACTTGATCTGACCGTCTTCGTCACGCTCCAGCCAGTAGATATAGCCGTTTCGTTGCGGGCTCATCAGGCCTTTTACGGTCTCGCCATCGCGCTTATAGTCAAGCAGCATTGGCGCATTCATCGCTGCCCAGTCCCAGCTGTCGTTATGGTGGTACTGATAGTGATCGATAATCTTGCCGCTGTCGGGGTCCATGGATATCGACGAAGCCAGGTAGAGGTTATCCCCTGGGCGCTGATCGCCAGGCCACGGTGAGCCGTTGCCTACACCCCAATAGATCTTGCGGGCCTCGGGATCATAGTTCCCTGGCATCCACATACTGCCACCGCCATACTTCCATGCATCCGGTCGAGGACCTTCTGCGAGCCAGGTTTCATGCCCGGGCTCTCCTGGTCCGGGTACACTGTAAGTTCGCCATTCCTGCTCGCAGGTTTCGGCATTGGTCGCTTCAAGGAAGCCTCGCACACCGTATTCGCCGCCGGACGGCCCAACGAGAATCTTGCCATCAACAGCCAGTGGCGCCGAAGTGATGTAGGCACCCACCGACCAGTCGCCAATGACGCTCTGGCAGAGGCGTTCGCCAGTCTTGGCATCGAGAGCGTTCAGGGTGCCATCCAGTCCGGCGGCAAACACCCGGTCGCCCCACAACGCCACGCCACGGCTGGTGTTATGGAGAACGCCCAGCTCAGGTGGATTGTCGTGCTCGTAGCGCCAGTGGAGTTGGCCGGTTTTGGCGTCAAGCGCCAGCACATGGTTATAGGGCGTTGACAGGAACATCACCCCGTCATTGACCAGTGGGGGCGCCTGGTGGCCGCTGTCCAGGCCGGTGGAGTAGACCCATACCGGCTTCAGTTGAGCAACGTTCTCGGTGCTGATGTCATCCAGACCACTGTACATCCAGCCTTCGTAATTGCCTTTGGGCAGAAGCCAGTCACTCGGATCGGCAGCCTCAAGGCGTTCCGCCGTGACGGGAGTATATTTTTCGATCGGTTTGTTCAAGCGTGTCAGATTCTGCGCGGTAGCGGAATGAGCCATCAGCGTTGCCATTGCGACGCCAACGGCGAGTCCACTCTTGAGATGGTTCGTCATACCTGTGTCCTCATTGAATTATTGTTGTTCAGTTTTTCTTGACCTGAAGCAGATCCCGAAACGGTCTGGCCAATGGCAACGGCAAGTCACATCCCGGAGGACCTGTAGTTGTTGGTCCTCTTGAAATTTAGACCATCTGAATTCTGTATGCAAAAAAATATTTCAGCTTGAACTCTGAATTCAACTTGTCTAGGTTAGGACCTAGTTCCAAAAGTTCCGGCGGCCTGAAGGGTCTGCGAGCAGAGGGACTCAACAACAACAATCACGCTTGGTCAGTACGCTGGCCGGCTACCAACGGGAGAAACCCGATATGAAACACTCCATCAGATTCATTCTGTCATGCCTTTTTGCTTTCACGACGCTGCTGCTCAGCACCGTAACAGTTCAGGCCAGTGATATGCGCCTGCGCCTTGCCCATGTTTTTCCGCAGAATACAACGGTCGGTAAAGCGGCGGACGAGTTCGCCAGACTGATCAATGAGCGTACAGACGGCCGGATCTCCGTGGCGGTTTTTCCGGCTGGACAGCTCGGCGGAGATGAAGCCATCGGGCGCGATCTCAAGCGCGGTAGCCTGGACCTGGCGTTCGTGAACCCCAACTCCTTGGTCGGCCTGGATCCGCTTTTTGATTTCCACATTTTGCCCTATATCGCGACGGATTATGAAGCAGCCGACCGCATCTTCTATTCGCCCGACGGTGTCATCCAGCGCACTCTGAATGAGACACTGGAACGAAACGGTATGAAAGCCCTTGGCTATTTCGAGAACGATTTCAGGACAATCTCCAACTCAGAGCGGGAGATCACCGGTCTAAGCGATCTTGATGGCCTGAAGCTGCGCGTGGTGCCGTCGCAGTCCCTGAAAATGTTCTTCGAAAAAGCCGGCGTTAACGTTGTCATCCTACCGTTTCCAGAGCTTTTTACGGCGCTGCAGCAGGGCACCGTGGACGGCCAGGAGAATGGCCTGATTCTGACGCACCTGGCCCAGTTCTTTGAAACCCAGCCCTACGTGACAGTCACCAACCACTCCTACGTGATGTCCACCATCACGGCCAGTGAAAAACTGATGAATCGCCTCTCCGCAGAAGACCGGGAACTGTTTATGAGAACCGCGGATGAAGTTGGACGTCGTCAGGTCGAGGCGAACCGAGCGATGACCGAGAGCGCCATTGCCAGCATGGAAGACGCCGGTGTGGAAATTAAGCAGTTGTCTCCCGAAGCGTTGTCGGAGTTCCAGGAACTTGGCATGGAGGTATGGGGCGAGCTGTCATCGGTGTACGGCAGTGAGCGCATCGAAGAGCTTCGCAACGAAGTTGAAAGCCTTTGAGGCGGAGGGTGCCATGGCTACAGGGCAAATGGTTGAGCGCGTAGCAGAACCACGATGGTCGCGCTACCTGGTCCGCTTTGAAGCGGGGGTCTTCGGTGTTGAGAAGTGGATCTGTATCCTTGCGCTCGCGGTCATGGTGGCGGCGGTGTTCACCACCATTCTGGTGCGCAATCTCAACCTGCCATGGCCGAACTTCGGGGAGTGGGCGCTGGTTTCGGTCATTCCCCTAACGTTCATCGGTGCTGCCATGTGCACCTACCTCGGAAGCCATATCGCCGTTGACGCGCTCAGGCTCATTGGCATCAGGCACATCGTGACTCTCAGCCGGTTACTGACGGCTGGGGGTAATGCCTGCTTCAGCGGCGTGTTTATTTACAGCGGCTGGTTTGTTTTCAACGAAGCCCTGACATCGGGGGAGCAGATGCTTGAGCTGGGCACTCCCCTGGCGCTTCCCCTCCTGTTCATACCGGTGGGTATGGGGCTCATGTTGTTCCACAGCCTGATGGACATGCTTGCGATCTTCTTTCCTTCACTGGAGCGGCAAAAATGACCTTTGTTCCGGTTCTCTTCCTCTTGCTTCTGATTGGCCTGCCGGTTGGCGTTGCGTTTGCCTTGGTGGTGATGATGAATGCCGACGCTTGGTATATGAGCCTCGAATACCTTGCCTCATCGCCGTTCGATACGCTCCAGGCGTATCCACTGCTGGCGATTCCTCTATTTTTGCTGGCCGGAGAGATCATGTCCAGAGGCGGGATGGTTCGTGAGCTGATTGAGTTCAGCGAACTGTTCGTGAAGAAACTAAAGGCTCCCATGGGACACATCATGATTGCCGCCAGTGCAATGATGGGTGCTATGACCGGCTCATCCGTTGCAACGGTCGCGGCCATGGGCACCGCGATTGGCCCGGAAATGAGACACAGGGGATATAGTCCGGGATACGTAGGCGCTCTCAACGCGGCAACGGGCCTGGCCGGTGTGCTGCTGCCCCCGTCGATTCCGCTGATTCTGTACGGTTCCGTAGTAGGGGTCTCTGTGACGCAGCTGTTTCTGGCGACGTTAGTGCCCGCGTTTCTCTTTATCGCTGCACTTATGGTTACGCACAGTCTGCGTGCAAGGCATGTGTTACCTGTCGACGGTGAACAGTCTGGCGTCCCCCACACGGCGTCGAGCGGTGGTCGTGGGATCGTCAGGCGGGCGCTACCTGCGCTTCTGCTGCCGGTAATCGTGCTGGGTGGAATCTATTCCGGGTTCTTCACACCGACGGAAGCCGCCGCCGTGGCAGCCGTCTACGCGGTGATCCTGACCCTTGCTCGCCGGACCCTGGGCCTGCAATCGCTCAACACCGTATTTTTCCGTGCTGCAACCAGTGCTGCGGCGATCATGTTCGTGATTGGCTTAACCAGCCTGTTCAACAAGGCAATGATCCTTGAGCAGGTTCCCCAGGCGATTGCCGCATTAGCTACGGGATTTACCGATGATCCCGTGGTTTTCCTGCTGGCGGTCAACCTTGCCCTGCTGGTAGTGGGAATGTTCCTGGAAACCAGTGCTGCGGTTCTGCTGATGGGCCCGCTGCTTGCTCCGGCCGCGGCTGCGTTTGGAATTGATCCGGTGCACTTCGGGATCATTGTCGTGATCAATATCGAGATTGGATTGTTGACCCCTCCACTGGCAACCAACCTCTACGTCGCGGCTATGACTAACCGGCTTTCCTTCCTCTCGATGCTGGCGGATGTGAAATGGTTTCTGCTGGCGGCGATAATGGTACTCATGGCAATCACCTACGTTCCGCAGTTTGCCCTCTGGTACCGGTTGTTTCCCTAGCCGTTCGGGGAGGAGTCAGCAGCGGTCAGGAAATCCAGCATGATGGCTTGCACTTGCTGCGGACGCTCCCGCTGGGGGAAGTGGCCAACGCCTGGTAACAGGATGCGCTTGTAGCCTCCGGAAAAAAATGCGTCCCGGTCATCGGTGGTGGCAGCGAGAATGCAGGGATCATTGGCCCCGTGGATGAGCACCGTCGGGGTGTCGATAACCGGTGGATGATGACGGATGGCTTCCAGGTGCTCATAGGCAGGATCCTCGATGGCCGATCCCCAGCGATTCTGGTAGTAGTGCAGGGTCACATTCACCCAGTCCGGGTTCTGCCAGGCAATGGATGCCTGTTCAAAGGCCGTCTCGTCGATGGGGTTATCGGGCATCCAGGTTTGCCAAATAAACCGGCAGAAAGCCGTTCGGTCGTGCTCCAGCATTTGCCTTCCCTGTGGCGTCTGGAACAGCCACTGATACCAGAAAGCCCGGGCTTGCATCAGGGGCGGCGGCTGGTGCGGGGTATTGATACCGTAAGGTACGGAAAGCGTCACCAGCTTCCGCACCCTGCCTGGGGCGATCACTGCCGCAAGGTACGCTGCAAAGGCCCCCCAGTCATGGCCTGCGAGGTCAAAAGAATCCAGCCCCAGCGCGTCTGCAAACTCGAGCACATCACTGGCCAACGCCGTGGCTTGTCCACTTCGCGGCTCTGCACTGCTCAGAAACCGGGTTTCCCCGAAACCCCGCAGACATGGCAGGAAACAGCGGAATCCCCGGTCACACAGACCGGCGACCACGGCATCCCAGCCATGAGGGCTGTCTGGCCAGCCATGGAGGAGGATCAGGGGTTTCCCGTCGGCATCACCGGATTCCTGATAAGCCACTTCCAGTTTCGAGGTCTGCAAAAGCTTCGTCATAGCCTACCCTGAGATTACTCGCCAGGCACTTCCGCCTCCGTACCAACGTGGTAAGCGGCAAATCCTGCCATCACCACCTGGTCCACCGCCATGCCGATGATCCGCCCGTCACTGATGGCGCGAATGGGGTGCTGGGCATTGGTGATGGGGTCGGCCACGTAGCCAAGCACTTCGCCTTCCGTGACCCGCGCGCCCAGATCCACGTCACTGAAAAGAATGCCACCGTGGGGCACCCGCACCCAGTTGGAATTGTAGTAGACCGGCTCCGGATCGCCCCAGACGAACATGCGGGAAATCATGCCTTCCTTGTCCAGCAGGCTGGTCAGGCTGTTTACCCCGGCGTCGATCTGATGCTCCTGAATGCGATGGGACTCACCCGCTTCCATGGTCACGGCCCGAACGCCTGCCTCGGTAGCCGCGCTTCGCAGCATGCCGGATGAACCGGAGCTGTGAACCACCGCCATGCGGTCAAACCCACGGGTGAACTCGGCTACTTCCGGATTGTTCATGTCGGCACGGAGCTGGGGAAGATTGGTCCGCTTCTGGGAACCCGTGTGAATATCCACCAGCATGTCACAGTGGCGGATGACATTTTCGAACAGGGAGTGGGCAATGCGGTCTGCCAGGCTGCCGTCCGGACTGCCGGGGAAGTGTCGGTTGAGGTCCCGACGGTCCGGCAGATAGCGGGTTCCCTGCTGAAAGCCGGGCAGGTTGACGATGGGGATGCCCACCACCCGGCCGGACAGTTTCTCGGGATCCAGGTCGTATACGGTACGACGTACAATTTCGATACCGTTGAGCTCATCGCCGTGCACCGCTCCGGTCAGGCACAGGGTGGGACCGGCGTTGATACCATTGACGACCAGCACCGGCGTTGGCTGCGACAGGCCTGCAATCTGGATGTTGGGTGACCAGGCAAGGCGGGTCGACGTGCCAGGGCGGACTTCCGAACCCAGAAGCTCGAACGTGCCGGCCTTTTCCGGTTCGGGTGCTTCAGCAACGTCCGACTCCCCGGTCGCGGTCTCCGTTGAGCCGTCACCCTCGTCTTTCCCGTCGCTTTTCTCTTCGTCTTTCTGGGCTTCCGGTACCGGTGCGACCTGCTTGAGATCGATATTCGGAGCCACTTTCCTGGGCTGATCCCCGGATTCATCGCTCCCCGACGGTATCGGTTCCTGCCCGGTTTCGGAGACCTCGGGTTCAGGTTCCCTGGGCGCCGGGTCTTCGGGCTCAGCGGGTGTGTTGAGCGGCTGGGAATTTTCGACGTCCTCCACGCTCTCGTCTTCCGCCAGTTCGGCCAGCAGGATCTCCTGGCCTTGCCTGCCTTGCTCGGCAAGCACGAAGGGCGCATGGACAAGAAGGCTGAAAGTCAGCCCTATGGACAGGGTGTTAAACCGCTTTAACCGCATAGCTCCTCTCAGGTCGTCAGCCAGTCAGGGCTCAATCCCCTGATTGGTGGCGTAAACGCCCAGAGGATAAAGCGCCTGTGCCGTCATGAATACGCCTGTGACAAAGGTTTAATGCCACCTTCATGAAAACTTTGTGTAATTCGGCACAATGGGTTATCTAGTAGTAGGTCTACAGGTAATGTTTTACGTTTCTGTGACCATTTATACGTGCTGAAGGGAGTGAACTGTATGGATCTTTTGCGAATTCTGGTTGCGATTTTGTTACCGCCACTGGGCGTTTTTCTGCAGGTGGGTATCGGCAAGCATTTCTGGATTAACATCCTGCTGACTCTGCTTGGCTACATTCCCGGCATTGTGCACGCGGTTTACATCATCGCCAAAAAATAAAGGATTCGAGAAAGCCCGGTAGATCCGGGCTTTTTTTCAGGCCGGGTGTCCAGCCACTGACCAGTGCCCGCCTTCTTCTTTCGCTTTGCCTTCCGTTTTCAGTTTCAACAGGTGCGCCAGGGCCGACCGCGCGGCCAGCTTGTGAATGGCGGCCGGTACATCGTCGTAGGCCAGGGCTGTCAGCTCGTCCAGGGTGACCGGGGCAAGTTGCCGTAGTGCCTTGGCCACCTTGTGTTCCCGCGCCAGACGATGGGTGATCAGGAAATCGATCACCGCCTCGGGCTGCCCCATCAGGAAGCCATGGGCGGGGGCAATGAACCTGATGGACTCCGCCAGCAGGTCATACAGCGCTTCCAGGTACGCTTTCATATCCCCGTCCGGCGGGTTAATCACCACCGTCGAACCCTGCATGATGTGGTCGCCGGAAAACAGCATTTTCTGGTCCATCAGCAGGTAGCAGATATGGTTAGAGGCATGTCCCGGGGTGTGCAGGACTTTAAGAATGCCGGCTTCAGTGACGATCAGGTCACCGTGGTCAGGCTGGTCATCCGCAGTGAAGTGATGATCCTGGGAGGGACCGGCCGGCGCCGGTAATCCATACACCCGGCAGCCGGTCCTGGCCTTGATCGTGGCCGTGGCCGGCGAATGGTCCAGGTGGGTATGGGTAACGACCACCTGGTCAATCACCCCACCGGTCAGCGCCAGGATGCGTTCAATGTGGTCGGGATCATCCGGACCCGGGTCCAGCACGGTAAACCGTTCATGGCCCAGCAGGTAAGTGTTGGTGCCGGGGCCTGTCATCATCCCCGGGTTGGGCGCGGTCAGCCGGAGGACGCCGGCGGCCACCGCCACGGGGTCTCCGGGCACAATCTCAGCCCGGGTTGTTCCGGCACCTTCGGGGTCGAGCTTGGCGGCTTCGTCGTAAGCCGGCGAGCCGGGCTCCAGCATAACCGGTTCGCCTTTTTTCACGGCCGGCCACGGCTGGTCCGGGTAGGGCTCCGGCGGATTGGCATGGGCGTAGCGCATCAGCGCATCGGTGGTGTCGAAACTGCTCAGTACCCTCAGGGTGCGAATGGTCGGCAGACCCAGTAATCGATCGCCATTGCGGTGCTCTTCCAGCGCCCTGGCGGGGTTTATCCACACATGATCGATGGTTTCAATGCCGTCGTGGCTGGCTTGTTGCGCTGGCGGAGCGGCAGTGACGAAAAAGCGGGTATCGAACCGCCGCGGTGGTCCTGGCGGTGTTATCCAATGGCTCAGGTAGGCCAGGCGGTCCAGCGGAATGGACAGCCCATGCTGGAGGCACAGCTGCGCCAGGGAACGCTCGCCCTTGAACACAGCCTGGCGTTCAGCGTGGACCGGGTGTTCTGCGTCGATCACTGCGCCGTTCTCGTCCACAGCCACCAGAATGCCGGCTTCCTCAAAACACTCCCGTACCGCGGCGAGCATATAATCCGCGCCGCCTTCATCGAGGCTCATGATCTGACTGATCTGGGCATCGGCCGGGCCAAGGGCGTGCTCCCGGGCAAGCGGTTCCTGCGCGTCCACGGCACCGCCAGGGAAAACGTAATAGCCGGGCAGGAACACCGCATCCCAGGTCCGTTGCAGAAGCAGAACCTGAAGGCCTTCAGCGGTGTCGCGGGTCAGAACCAGTGTGGCCGCGGGGCGAATATCCATAGCGTGTTCCTGTTATTCTGTACTTCAGACCGCAAGTGCGGCCAGTGACCAACTAAGATAACCAATGCGCTTGCGGCTGTCTCGGGGTGATGGCGGGACGGCAACCGAGTATGATGGCGCTTCTCCGACATCTTCTCCCTGCAGGATACTCAACTTGGCGCGTATAAAGCTTTCTTTCCCCGATGACGTTTTTTGTTTTGAAACCCGCATGCCGGTTCGTATTACCGATATTAACGGTGCAAACCACCTGGGAAATGACGCCCTGATCTCCATGCTGTCGGAAGCCCGGGCGCAGTTCCTGGTGAAATACGGCATTCCGGAAACCGATCAGCATAGCGTTGGCATCATCGTGACGGACCTTGCCACCATGTACCAGTCAGAATCGTTTTTCCCGGAAATGCTGCGGTTCGAAGTGGGGTTGATGGACTTCAACAAGTACGGCGGAGATTTCGTGTTCCGGGTCAGCAAGGCGGAAAGCGGGCAACCGGTCGCTCTGGCCAAGTACGGATTCGTGTTCTTCAATTACCAGCGCAAAGCCGTGGTGCCGATGCCCGACGCGTTCCGCTCACGCTTCGCCTGAGCGCTGAAGTTTTGCCATGCCGGCACGATAGAAGGTATAAGCCATGATGCCGGCCAGCAGGTTGCCCACCAGTGCGCCACTCATCAGGCCGGTGAGACCGCCCAACCGGGTTCCGATCCACAGCAGCGGCAGGAAACACACGAACAGCCGTAACGTGGACACCAGCAATGCCCGCAGCGACAGGCCCAGGGCGTTGCACACCGACACCATCAGCATACATACCCCCAGCCCGCTGTAGCTGAGCGGCACCCGCACCAGGTAATTGCCCAGCACCGCCTGTACTTGTGCATCGCTGGAAAATAACTGCGCCACCAGACCGGATGCCAGCACCCAGACCAGTCCGATGGCCAACTGCCAGGCAACAACAAAGCGAACCGCCAGCCTGACCAGTTTACGGATCTGGCCGATATCCCCGGCGCCGAGCATGCGCCCGATCATCGGCGGCAGTGACATGGTGAGCGCCAGGACCACCACAATGGAAAAGAACTCCAGCCGCGTGCCTAGCCCCCAGGCCGCCACCGCCGCGGAACCAAAGCCGGCCACCATGGCGGTGGCGAGCATGGCCGAGGCTGGAGGCATCAGCTGGCTCACCATGGCAGGCGCCATGATGCCGTTGAGCTGTTTCAGGGCCTTGATCAGGCTCAGTTGGCGCAGTTCAAAACTGATCCACTGACGTTTCAACAGGGCCGGATAGATAATCAGTGCCCCGATACCAAATGCGGTAATGGTGGCCCACGCGGCTCCGGGCAGCCCCCAGCCGAAGACGAAGATATACAGCGGGTCCAGCGCAATATTCAGGAGGCTGGTGCCAATCATCAGGTAGCCGGGCAGACGGGTGTCCCCGTGGGAGCGGCACACGCTGTAGCCGAAGTAGAGCATGGCGCCGGTCCAGGCTGACACCAGCCAGGGTGCCCAATACTGGTTGATCACCGGCAACAGGGCAGCTTCCGCACCGAGTAGCGTGAGAATGGGACGTTGCAGGAGCCACACGGAGGCACACAGCACGAACGCGAGGCTGGCGCCGACGGTGACCACCAGCCCCCCGAGCCTTTGAGCGCGCCGTTCATCCCCCTGGCCCAGGGTACGGGAAATGATTGCGGTGGTGGCAATGCCCAGACCCACATACATTCCACTGACCAGTTGTTGCATGGGAACGGTAAAGCCCAGGGCCGCCAGCGGGTCGCGGCCCAACTGGCCGACAAAGGCACTGTCGGCCAGTTGGAACGTCATCAGAGAGAGCACGCCAAACAGCATGGGCCACGTCATGGAAAACAGCTGGCGGGCCAGGGACACGTTGTCAGGCGGTTTGTTCACGGGTGACGAAGTACTCGAGTCAGAACGGTAAAAGCGCGGCCGGTCGGGTTAACGCCGCGTGACGTAACCCGACATTCTACAGGATCAGAGCACTTTCAGGGCGGCGTCATAATCCGGTTCGTTCTTGATTTCGCTGACCAGCTCGCTGTGCAGCACCTTGTTGCTCTCATCCAGCACCACGACGGCCCTGGAGCACAAGCCGGCCAATGGGCCACTCTGGATGGCAACACCGTAGTCCTGCTGGAAGCTGTAATTGCGGAACGTGGACAGGGTTTCCACTTCCGTCAGGCCTTCGGCGCCGCAAAAACGTCCGGCTGCGAAAGGCAGGTCTGCTGAGATTACCAGAACCACCGTATTGTCGAGGCCGGAAGCCTTCTCATTGAACTTGCGGGTTGAGGCCGCGCAAACACCGGTGTCGATGCTGGGAATAATGTTGAGGATCTTACGCTTACCGGCCCACTGGTCGAGCTTGACCTCTTCCAGACCACTGTTGGTCAGGGTGAAAGGAGGCGCATTCTCGCCGGGCGAAGGGAACTTGCCGGTCACTTCAATGGGATTGCCGTCAAGGCTGACATTGCTCATGGGATAGCTCCTGTTGTCTGGAATGTTCTGGAACAGCTTACTTTGTTTAGCTCACATTGGATGACTTTGCACCTTACGCTCAAAGCCTGCGGCAGGATAGCGCTGAACCAGAAGAACATAACCGGCCATGGCGGAGAGCGCGCAGGCAGCAATGATCGTGGCCATCACCAGAGTGGTGCCATCGTGAAGATGGCCGACAAGCACACCGGCCACGGCGGCAATGGCCATCTGGGTGAAACCGAACAGGGCAGACGCGGAGCCGGCCATATGGGGAAAATTCGCCATGGCGCCTGCCATGGTCTGGGGCAGCACCATGCCGACCCCGATCATGAACAGGGCCTGGGGCAGGATCACCGCCCAGACACTGTAGACCTGCCACAGGGCAAGCCCCGCCATGACCATACCACCGGTGACCGAGATCATCAGCCCACGCACCAGAATCTGGTCGGGCACCAGCGTGCTGCCGAGACGCACGGCGGTTAGGTTGCCGGTGATATACCCCGCCACAATACAGGCGAAGAACAGCCCGAAATGCTCCGGTTCAACACCGAGAAAATCGATCAGCACGAAAGACGAGCCGGACAGGAAGGCGAACAGACCGGAGAATATCAGGGCGTTGGTGAGGGTGTAACCCAGGAAACTGATATCGGTGGCAATGGTGCGGTAATTCCGCAGCAGGCTGCACATCCTTAACGGCTGGCGATACTCCGGGCGCATGGGCTCGGGAATGCCAAACGCCACAACTACAGCCATCACCAGCGCGTACCCGGCCAGTGCCACGAAAATGGACGCCCAGCCCAGACCGGAGACCAGAAAACCCCCGATGGTCGGCGCCACGGCAGGCGCCAGCGCCATGATGCTGGCGAGAATTGCCATGATGCGGGCGGCTTCGCGGGGCGTGTAGATGTCCCGAATCGCGGCACGGCCCAGTACCGGACCGGCGGAACCGCCCAGCGCCTGGAGGAAACGGCACAGCATCAGGGTTTCAATATTGGAAGCGAACGCACAGCCGATGCTGGCAATGGCAAACAGCAGAAACCCGCCAATCATAATGGGCTTGCGGCCAAACCGATCTGCCAGAGGGCCGCAGACCAGTTGCGCCAGGGCAAAGCCCAGCATGTACAGGCTCAGTGTCAGCTGAACCTGATCGGTACCCGTCTCAAAATCGCTCCCGATTTGTGGCAGTGCGGGCAGGTACATATCGGTAGCCAACGGCCCAAGAGCTACAGCGGCGGCGAGTAATATGGTTGTCCAGACGCTGGTCAGCGCAAGCATGAAATTTCCCGGCCTATCGAAATGGTGAGCGAGCACAGAGCGGGGAGGGGCTTCCGAAACCCTGCGGAGCCATGGATGGCGGAGCGGAGCGTACAAGGACGTATCTACAGCGTGTTTCGGAAGCCCCTCCCCGCTCTGTGCGACTTACTCGGAGTTCGAGCAGTCTACGCCTATGCGTGGCCGGGATAACGGCTCAATAATTCATACAACATATGAACAAAATCGATTGATTAATCGTTGAGGCCATTCATACCCGCCGCCACTGCATTCACCTGATTGCGAAGCCAACGATGGGCAGGGTCATTCTGGTTGCGGCGGTGCCAGAGCATCAGCAGGGTAAACGGTTTGAAATCGAAGGGCAGGGACACCCAGGCAAATCCCCGCAGTAAATGGTCACTCATGCGCTCCGGCGCCGTGGCCAGCATATCCGTGCCCCGCAGGAATTCCGGCAAACCGGAAAAATTGGACACCGTGACCGCATTGCGCCGGGTCAGGCCACGGGTATTCAGGGCGGTTTCCAAGGCCGGCTTTTCGCCGCTGGCGAACAGCAGGGACACATGGTCCGCTTTCAGGTACTCCGCCATGTCCTGGGGTGGACCACGATGATCCGGATCGTAGAACACCACCATCCGGTCGGCCATCAGCCCCCGTTGCATGATATCCGTGGTCTCCGGGGCATGGGGCGAAATGATCAGATCGCACACGTCCTTGCGCAACATATCCGCCGTGGGAATGCCCGACGGAATCACCTGCAGCCGAATGCCTGGCGCTTCCCGCCGTAGTATACGGAGCAGCCCCGGCAACAGAAGGTCCCGTTGGTAGTCGTTCGCCGCAATGGTAAACGTAAACTCCGCCGTCGCCGGCGTGAACAGCGGACCGCTGGACAGGGACTGCAGATCGTCCAGAATCTGACGGATGTGGGGCCCCGCCCGCAGCGCATACTGGGTCGGTGCAATACCGCGCCCGGACTTCACAAACAGCGGATCACCCAGCGACTGCCGCAGCCGGTCCAGGGTATGGCTCACCGCGGACTGGCTGACCCCAAGCCGAATCGCCGCCCGGGACACACTGCCCTCATCAAGCACCGTCAGGAAGGTGCTCAGGGAGCGGGTGTCGAGATTCAATGTATCAATGCTGTTCATGCATCGCAGTGTAATCCACTTCCACCTGCACCGCCTACCCAAAGCACACACGGTGTATTAGTGTAGAGTGAGCAAACGTTCAATAAACAGTGGAGACATCATGGCCCTCAGGCTCGCATTCGACGTGTACGGCACCCTGGTCGACCCCATGGGCATGTCGGACCTGCTAAGACAGGACGCCGGCGAGAACGCAGCATCCGTCAGCAGCCTGTGGCGTGAGAAACAGCTGGAGTTCTCCTTTCGCCGCGGCCTGATGCGGGTCTATGAAGACTTTGGTGTGTGCACCCGCCAGGCCCTGCGCTACGCGATGGCAACCCACCAGCTGGCGCTCCCGGCTGCGCGGGAGGACGAACTCATGGCCGCCTACCTGTCGCTGCCCGCCTTCGCCGACGCGTTGCCGACCCTGAAAGCCCTGCATGGCGAGTATCCGCTGTTTGCATTCTCCAACGGCAGCTACCCCGCGCTGGAGAAAGTGCTGGGTCACAATGACCTGCTCGACCAGTTCGAGGGACTGGTGTCTGTGGATGACATCAAAAGCTTCAAACCCGACCCGGCAGTCTACGCCTACGCGCGACGGGCAACGGGTGCGTGGGATGGACCGTTGTGCCTGGTGTCGAGCAACGCCTGGGACGTGATCGGCGCAAGGAGCGCCGGGTTGAAAGCCGTGTGGGTCAGGCGCGAACCGGACAAGGTGTTCGAAGACTGGGGCATCGAACCCACGGCGGTTATCAATGGCCTGTCAGAGCTCGCGGATGCCCTGAAGCGCATCTGATAACGGAATCGGGGTGCGGGGCACAGGGTCCCAAAACGAGAAGCGTGGCTTCTCTGACTGTTTTGGGACCCTGTGCCCCGCACCCCGCCATCCCACCAAAACCCGAAGAATGGTCAGTCAGACCGCTCAGCCAGCCATTCCGCCAACTCCAGCCAGCTTTCCGAAGGCGCCTTGCTCCCCGCCAGGATGCCCATGTGACCTCCGGGCACCACCCGGAACGTCTTATCCGTGGACCGGACATGATCCATGACCCGCTTGGCGGCCCCCGGAGTTGCCAGGGTATCCTCCTGACCGGCAATCGCCAGTAAGTTGGCATTCACATTTTCCAGGCGCGCCACATCCTCGCCGATCTGGATTTCCCCCTTCGACAACTGATTGTCGATCCAGATCCGGACCACCGTGTCCTGGATAATCCCGCCGGGGTACGCCACCATCCGGTCCAGGAACGCCGACGTGGTGGCGTGGTTGCTGACAAACTCCCGGTCACCCAGACGCACCACCAGTTCCCAGTAACCCATCACGCTGCCGATCGGATTGGTCAGCTTGAAACCAATGGTGTTGGCCCAGCCGGGCGTATGGAACCAGTGGGGTTTGACATCATGAATGCGGAACCCGGTACGCTTGCGCACGAAATCCGCCACATCCGCCACCCGCTGGTACATCAACCCCATCAGCCCCGAGGCGTGGCTGTCGATGGGCAGCCCCAGCACCACCGCATTGCGGATGTGCTGGTCCCTGCTCAGGGCCGAATAGAACAGCGTGAACATGCCCCCCATACTCCAGCCGTGTAGCGACAACTCGCGCTCGCCACTGTGGGTCCGTACCCGGTTCAGATAGGCCGGCAGCAACTCCGCCACATAGGTGTGCAGGTTGTAATGACTGTGCTTGCGCGTGGGCATGCCCCAGTCAATCAGGTACACCTCAAAGCCCTTCGCCCGCAGGAAACGCACCAGGCTGCGCTGGGGAAACAGATCGTAGATCAGCATGTTCACCGCCAGCGGCGGCACAATGACAATCGGCGTCTTGTGGGCGTTGCGCTCTACCGTGATGAGCTGGCCATCCAGCTCAATCGAATCCTCAGCCAGCGGCGGGTAATATCGCAAGCTGACCAACCCGTCGGTGTGCAGGGTTTCGAACGGCGTCTGCCCCGCCTGCACCAGGCTGGCGGCACGAAACACCCGGTCGAAGGCGTTGCCGGCGTAACGCGCGGTCTGGCGGGTGACCCCCGCCGCTCTACTGGCGGCGGCTTTGAGAAGATTAGGCATGGGGATATCCATAGACACGTAGACCCGGGATTATGACGAACGGACGGCAGCAAGAGTAGAGCAGGGACGGACTCTGAACCATGGCATAATTGTCACATCCGGTGGGCAAACCGGTCACTTCGGGCCACTGCCCAATGATGCCTGTGGTTGGTATGATTGCCCCCCATTGTGAACAACAACCAAAACAGGACCATCATGCTCAGCTTCCTGCCCGCTCCCGTCATCGGTGTCATCAATTCCCTCCTGCTGGGCATTAACACCCTGTTCTGGTGCCTGCTGCTCTATATCCCGGCGGTACTGAAACTGATCATCCCCCACAAGGGCTTCCGTGTGCTGTGCACCCGCGTGATTATCTGGATCTCGGAATCCTGGGTGGCCTGCAATACCGGCTGGATGAAACTCACCCATGCCACGCGCTGGGATGTGAGCGGGGCGGAAAACCTGCAGCGGGAAAGCTGGTATCTGGTTCTCAGTAACCATCAGAGCTGGGTCGATATCTTTGCCATGCAGCGGGTGTTCAACCGCCGCGCCCCGTTCCTGAAGTTCTTCCTGAAACAGCAACTGATCTGGGTGCCGGTCATCGGGCTGGCGTGGTGGGGCCTGGATTTTCCGTTCATGAAACGGTACACCCGGGAATATCTGATCAAGCATCCTGAGAAGCGCGGCGAAGACCTCAAGGCCACCCGCATCGCCTGCGAAAAGTTCCGCTATACCCCGGTCAGCGTGATGAACTTCGTGGAGGGTACGCGCTACACCCAGGCCAAGCATGACAAGCAGAAGTCACCCTATACCCATCTGCTCACGCCCAAGGCCGGCGGCGTCGCCTTTGTGCTCGACGCCATGGGCGACTCCATCCAGACCCTGGTGGACGTGACCATCGCTTACCCTGGCGGCGCACCGACGTTCTGGGATTTTATCTGCGGACGGGTCGACAACGTCAAAATGGAAATCCAGACCGTGGCGATCCCTGAGCATCTGAAGGGGAGGGACTATTCGGCGGACGCCGAGCATCGCCGCAACGTGAAGGACTGGTTGGCCGACCAGTGGCGGGCCAAGGATGAGCGCCTGTCTGTGATGCTGGATCAATCTGACAGCGTCTAAGCCATTAACGAGGCCGGGATACACCCGTGAAAACGTCGTGCTTGAGCCTGGACTGGAAGCACGACGTTCCTATAATTCCGCCAAAACCTGCAACGCCAGTTCCTGCCCCACATCTCCCATAGACACGCGCTTCTCACGTTTCTCAAAGCCGTTATCAGTGGCGATCCAGCGGCGGTCTTCATCGGTTTCCGGCGGCACTCCGTTGGAGCTGACCATAGCCTGGATAGAGCCATTTTTGACGTCCAGAATGCGAATCCGGAATTCGTCTGAAGCCACCTGGCTAAGCACCATCAGGTAGTCGGCGTGCTGATCCAGTGCGCGCATTTCCAACCGCGCCTGGTCCGGTGAAAGGCGTTCAAAGGTGCCGTCTTCCAGCGTGTTGTCGGTGATTCGCATGATGGCATCGCGATCGATGACAGCGACACCGGCCCGAGTGAGCTGGTTGATAAAGCCGGTTTGCAGGTCAAACGCTGGTGCGGCTGCCGCCGAGTGTCGACCAGAGCGGGTTTCAGACTGCACGGCTGTGCGGGATTGACCGTCGAGATTCAGGTCGCCGTCAGGAACTTCACCCCGCAGGCTGCCTGTCCCGGACACGACAATCCGGCGACGGCTGGCCCAGTCACTGACCTGATCGTTGAACTCCCGGTTCCAGAAGATCGCCATTCTGGGATTGCTCTGGCCCATGCCCTGCTGAAAGCGCTCAAGAATGCTGTCGGCCGACTCCGAGCGCCGGGAGGCATTGGCCTCGTTCTTCAGGTCGTCTGCTGTCAGAGGTTTCTGAGGTGCGGCTTTCATGGGGGCGGCGGCGTGGTCACTGGCAGCCTGGGCCGCCAGTGGTAACAGGCCGGCGGTGATGGCCGCGACAAGGAGTTGCTTCATCATTTGAGCTCCCTGACTTCCACCCGGTACTTCAGGGGTTGGGTACTGGTGGACAGCGTCTTATAGGCGCTGACACTGTTAGCGGGAATGGTGGAACGCTGCCAGGTGGGTTTGGCGTCCACTGGCACGCCATCCTGATCAAAGAACTGGGTTCGGGCCTCAATACGGTAGTCAAAGTCAGTGTGATTACGCAGCACGGCGTATACCTCGGTGGTACCGGTTTCGGTGCGTCGGCGGCCATGGTTTTCCACCGACAGACGATAGGTTTCACCGCTGCCCATAATGCCGTCGCTCCAGCGGCGGCTCAGGTCATAGTCGGTGAACACAACGGTGTTGTATTCCAAGGGTGCGGTGCGCCCTTCCAGTTTGGTGGAGCTGCTGGGCATCGAGGTGCAGCCGGCTACCAACAGGGTGGTCGCGGCGGTTATTGCAATCAGAGTTCGAACCATCGGGTTTCTCCTTTGCCTGTCAGGGCCGCCGGGACGTGGCGAGAGCCAGCCCCTGGCCGCGGCCATCGAAGCGGAATTCAGTGGTGTCGGTCAGGCCGGGGATCGGCTGGCCGTTCTTGTCGAGGAAGCGCACGGTGACTTGCTGGCCGGGCTTTGCGTTCACCGGAATGATGTGCAGGGTGTCCGGCAAGGCTTCCCAATAGCGGATATCGGCGCGCACATTGGCCGAGGCGGACATGCCCTGAGCCGCGACGCTGACCAGGCTGATGGCCGCAAAACCGGCACCAAGTACACCACCCGCCGCGGCACTCGCACCCGCCAGCACGTTGTTCTGGCTCACGGCGCTCAAGTTGGTGCCGATGTCTCTGGTTGTCTCCTTGTACTGGACCTGACCCTCCACGATGCGGTCAATGGCACGGCCACCCCGGGTGGAAGCCTGGAAATAGATATCCTCCATGGGATAGACCGTTGCCCAGCCGTCATTGGTCTGCCATTGGGCGCCAAAATCGGGGAAATCCTTGCCACGGCGGTAAACCAGCTGATAGTGGCCGACACCGTCCCCGAGCTTGCGCGGGGAGTGACCGGTTTCCACAATCAGCAACGCATTATGTTCGTCCGATGGAATGGGGGCGTCCGGGCGAAATGCTTTCAACTCTTCGAAATGCTCTTCCGCCAGCTTGCGGCTGTCCATCTGCATTGCCGCCCAGCCGGCCAGATAGATCAGCGCCGCGAAATCCGCGCTGTTCTGTTCCTCCTCGGCGAAGGCATCCTGCAGCAGGCCGCCAATGAAGCTGGCGCGGGCGTTACCGTAGTCGCCCTTTTCCAGAAAGGTCAGGCCCAGATAGAGGTACACCATGGACCGCTCATAGGGCTCCCCCTTGAAGTCCTTTTCAGCTTCCTCATACCAGACGCTGCGGGCTTTGCGGGCCGCGTCATCGTCGGCGTAGATGCTTTCAATGCTGACCCGTGCGCGATCCAGCGCCTTCTGGGCTTCATCCAGGTGCCCGGCCCGGTACGCCTTGAGGCCGATCTCCATCAGGTTCAGTACTTCGTTACGGCGGCCTTCCTCATAGAGGTTGCGGAAGTCCGTCTGGAGCACAGCGGGCTTGCCGGCAACGACCTGTTCCTGTTCGCCGGAGAGGCTTGCCCGATCATAGGTCTTGGGACCGGTGGCGCAACCGGCCAGAGAAACCGAAAGGATGGCGCTGGCCAGCAGTGCCGGTTGGTGTTTAGCGGTAAACCACATCGTCACGTCCCGCCTTGCGCATTTCGTAGAGCCCGCTCCAGACGATGGTGCCCAATTCCATATCCACCATTTCAAAGGTGATCTGGCTGTAGCGCGACTGGGTACCATCACTGCGGTCCGAGGCGTCCAGGGAGGTGATCCGGCCCGCCAGGCGGTAATCCGCCCCGGCCTGGGCGGCGGTTTCGCGAATGGTGCCGCCGTCCACGGCGCCATCCCGTTTCAGGTCGCGTTCTTTCTGGACCATGCCGGCGTATTCACGGCCAACGAAGATCATACGGCCATTGGCGGCGCGGTTGAGTTCGATGCGAAGGCGATCCGTCAGCATGTTGGTGTTCACCACCGATGAGCTTTCGTTACGCATGTACTCGTTATCAATAATGATGCGCGGCGGAATATCACGACCCGCCAGCATCCGGTTAGCCAGCATGTCGCGCATCATTTCGTCGGTGACGGCGACAATGTCCTGACTTTCAATGCCAACGCCGCCGACCTTGCCGGTGGTGGAGGCATCTTCATACACCGTTGCCTCGCCGCGGGTGTTATCAATATTGCTGGCGCAACCCGCCGCCAGAGCAAAGAACAATGCCAGACCTGTCGCCCTGGCTAATGGAGGAATGCAACGCATAGAAAAACTCCGGTCGTGTGATTCGGGGGATCGGCGGAGCAGGAACTCCGCCGGTGAAAATCAGTAGGCTGACGCCAGGGCGCCCTCGAGTTCCGGGTATACCTGCAGGGTCACCTGCATGGCGTCGCCATACGTTGGCTCCCGACCGTATTTCTGTGTCAGGTAAACGGCCATGTCCTGCAGGGAGTTGAAACTCATATCGGAAGAGTCACGGATGGTTTCCCAGCCGCCGGAAGCGGAGATGGCGGCCTCGCGACCGGCATCCTTGCCCATTTGGGAGCCGATGATGCCGCCGATCAGTCCGGCAAACGGAACCGAGTCCAGTACCTGATCCGCGACCATGCTACCCGCAGCGGCGCCAACGCCGGAGCCAACCGTGCCACCGATGCTGGCGTTGGTGCCGATATTGACCCATTCCGCCAGAACCCCGTCGGAAGTATAGGGACTCATGAATTCGCCCTGATTGTCGCGGCGAACCATCTTCTCCAGCACATCGTCGGACACGGGCTTGGTCGCGATGGTGGGCATGGCCATGCCAGCACAGGCGCCGTCATCTGCCATCTCGCCATACCGGAAGCAGGTTCTGCGTTGGCCCTCAGGGAGCAGGTAGTTGGTCATCCAGCCGTGGGTGACATCATTCAGCATGTTCGTAGAGCTGGTGAGCCGGCTGCCCAGGTAGGTGTCGACTTGAACTTGCGGCCCCATGGCGGTTTGCTGGTTCGTGCGAACCAGGGTCGTTGTGGTGTTGGCCGCCGGATTGGCGGTCAGGATAAGGTGCCTGCCGGATTCAACGCCAGCTTCAAAGGGGCCGGAGGTGGCGGTCAGGGTCTGGACGTTCGCAGTCTGACCATTATAGGCGCTGGCCATACTTTGGCGGGTCAGGAAAAGCGCTTCTCCCTCAAGCGCTCCGCCGTTGGCGGTCGCTTCGGTGCGTACACTTGCTTTCGTTGTCGAACTGCTTGCATCGGTGGTGACGGTCTGGGTGTAACGGCCAATGCCCACAAACGGGCCTTCAGGCATGCCATCGACGCACTTGCCTTCGAGCAGTTTCACAGACTCCATGCGGGTGTTTTGCTTCATCTCGAACTGTTCGTCGTGACGGGCCTGGATGGCTTTGATTTCAGCCTCGGATCTACCATGGGTCACCATCCATTGCCCGGCAGTATTCAGTTCGCAATCGGTGGCGTCAGTGGTATCAAAGTGACTGTCCGGGGCGCTTCGGAATTCCTCAAAGCTTTTGCTCAGCGTGTTGTGTCGCTGCTGCAGTTCCTCGTCGGTAAACTGGGGCGAGGACTGCAGTTCTGCCTGGCTGACCGTGGCCATGGTACCGCCCATATAGGTCGGGTTTGCTGCCATGCAACCCGTCAGTGTTGTTGTAAGTAAGGTAATGCCAAGAAGTGATTTCTTATTGCTCATCGGTCTGTCCGCTGTGTTCTTGTGTATCTCGACCGCGTCGAATTTTGTGACACAGATCGCCTGTTGCATTACAGATACTTCATGAACAGCAGTGACGGAATACCCCAAATCAGGTATGCCGACGTTTTGGCCCCTGGAGCAGATTGCATGGAATCAAGGTAAGTTAATGAGTAATAAGGAAAGTCGATGTATCCGGTAAGATGTCAAACATTGTAAAACGTGGGTGCTGGCAGGTTCGTCGTGGTAAGCAAAAAGGAGGCGGGTCGAAGTGATCAGCCCTGATCGTCTTCGACCTCATCGGGGTGCTCACGCTTGTAACGCTCCCACTCTTCCCAGTCGTGGGGCGTGCCGGCGTGGGGCCGGCGCAGGTGCTTGGCGTGCTCCATGGCGTTATGGCGCAGGCTATGGTCCCGTTCTTCCTCGTCCGTGTCGAAACCGTATTTTCTCAGGAACTCATCCGGGCTGATGGGCATGGGCGATCACCTCCGTCGGTGTCATCAACTCCTATGGAATACGATGCGCCCGCAGCCCCGGATTTTCAAGCCCCGTCGGTGGTGCCCCCGGTGTCCTTGCCGGTTGCTATTTCTTCCGCACTCACGAGCTTGAAATTGATCTGTTTGCGTTCCTCGTCCACATCGGAGAAAGTGACCGTGACCGGCTGTTCAAGCTGGAAAATGCGACCATTCTTGTTGTGAATGAGGCGCAGGGTAATCGGGTCAAAGCCGTACTTACCTTCCAGTGTGCGGCAGCTGACAAAGCCTTCCAGGCCATTGGCGTCCAACCGCACGAAGAAACCGGCGGGCACGGTACGGCTGATGACCCCGGTCATGGGTTCGGTGCCCAGACTCTTGGCGAAGTCGCTCTTGAGCCAGTTTTCCAGGCTGTTGGCCGCCTGGCGGGCCCGGATCTGGGTGGTCTGCAGCTCGGCCAGTTGCTCCTGGGAGAGTTCTGCGGGCGTTTCCTGCCACAGCACCGACTTGATCAGCCGATGAACGTGGAAATCGCTGAATTTGCGCAAGGGTGAGGTGAAGGTGGTGTACGCCGCCAGCCCCATGCCCTGGTGAGGCGCGGCATCAAACGCCAGCTCAGCCCTTGCCAACTGGCGGGACAGGATGGCTTTGACCGGCACCTCTGCGTCCAAATTCTCTGTCCGCTTCATCAATTCCCGGAAACCGTCGGCGGAGGTGACATCCACCGTCGCCAGATCCGGAGCATGGGCCTCGAGCAGGGCGCGGACATTGTCAGCGCGATCCGCCCGCAGTCCGGGGTGCTGAATGAACAGGCCCTTCGACTGCTGGCTGAGGAAGTCGGCGGCACAGCGGTTGGCGGCCACCATGCATTCCTCCACCAGCCGGTGCGCTTCGTTCTGAACCGAGGGCTCAATCAGCCGTACCCGTTTGTTCTCATCAAGACGCAGTCGGAACTCCGGCCGGTCGCCGCTGAGCAGCGCATGTTCGGTGCGCCATTTACGCAGCGCCGTGGCAGCCTGGTGCAACTGGTCAAGGCTGTTGGACACGGCATCGGGCAGGGCTTTGATGTCGTCGTCCTCACGCCCTTCAATCAGGTTGGACACGAGTTCATAGCTCAGTTTGCCCTGGGACTGGATCACCGCCTGGTGGAAGCTGTACTCGCCAAGACTGCCGTCGTTGTTGACTTGCAGGTCGCACACCAGCGCAAGACGCCGGACCTCGGGCATCAGCGAACACAGGCGGGTGCTGAGACTGTCTGGCAGCATCGGCAGCGGTTCGCCGGGAAAATAAATCGCGGTGGCCCGGCGGAAGGCTTCGGATTCCGCCGGGCTGCCCGGTTCAATGACCGCAGTCGGGTCGGCAATGGCAATGGAGAGCTTCCAGCCGGTGGCGTTGGGTTCCGCCAGCAGTGCGTCGTCCATGTCCTGGGTACCGGGACTGTCGATGGTGACATAGGGCAGGGCGGTGCGATCTTCACGATCCCCGCACCGGGCTTCGATGTCTGCTTCGCCGAGGGCTTCCGCCTGGGTGCGGACCGCGTCCGGCCAGGTGTCCGGAAGATCAAAGGTGGCCAGGGTCAGGGCGCGCTCAATGCCGGTATCGCCAGGTTTGCCCAGCACCTTGAGGATGGTGGCCTGGCCCTTGCCGTCCTTGATGGGGTGTTTGAGTATCCGGCAATAGATGAAGTCATCCTGCTCGGCATTCATCCGCTCCCGGGGAGGAATGAAGATCCAGCGGTTGATGCCCGGGGTCTCCGGTACCACGAAGTGGCCCTTGCCCTTGATCAGGTAGCGGCCCACGAAGGTGTCGAGGTTGCTGTCGAGCAGTTCGTCCACCATGCCCTGGACCTTGCCCTTGTCGCCTTCCTGTTCGGTGACGTTAACACGGTCACCGGGCAGCACTTTCTGCATTTCCTCCGGAGGGAGGAACACGTCCCGACCTTCATCCAGCGCAACAAAACCGAAACGGCCGTTGGTGGCTTTCACGGTTCCGGGGAACACAACCTTGTTGTCTTTGATGTCGGTTTTCAGCTGGCGCAACTGGCTGAGAGCGTCGGCATTGAGCATGAACAGGACCTGGCTGGCGTAGAGTGAATGTCAGTGGCGGAGTATACCGGTTATGGCGGTATACGTCAGACCTCTTACATAACTGCAACACCAGCCGGCCCCGGTGCCTATCCCGCAGCGCGATCAGTTGTGTTCCGAGAATACCCGGGTCTGGCCCTGTTCGTTGAACAGGATGACTTTGTAATGATCCTGCCGGTCGCCCATTTCCATGCCGGGGGAACCGACGGGCATACCGGGAACGCTCAGACCGGTGGCTTTCGGGGACTCCGCCAGCAAACGCCGGATGTCGTCTGCAGGCACGTGACCCTCAATGACGTAATCGCCCACAAACGCGGTGTGACAGCTGCCCATGCCGGCTATCAGGCCGGCGTCGGCCTTGATCCGGCCCATGTCGTTGGTGTTGGTGGCGGTTACCTCAAAGCCGTTGTCCTCGAGGTGGTCGATCCAGTCGTTGCAACAGCCGCAGGTGGGGGATTTGTATACGTGGATGCTTTCCGTGCCATCCGCCGCCAGCGAGGGGGCGGCCAGGGTGCTGAGCCCGAGGGCGGCGGTCAGGCTGAGTGCCTTTCTACGCAAGGTCATAAGGTGTGCCTCAGTGGTGATCGGTGTGATCGTTGTCGGTGGTGCCGGCGGCAGGCGACGACAGCCAGAACCACCAGATAATGGCGGCCATCAGCACCAGGCCGCCGGCATTAACCAGAAGTGTCATCATCAGCTCTGCTCCCGTTGCGGTTGGTCAGAGGGTTTGTGGCTGGTGCGGAACAGCCGTAGCCGATTGGCGTTCGTAACCACCGTGACGGACGACAGCGACATTGCCGCACCGGCGAGGATCGGGCTCATCAGGATGCCCCACACCGGATACAGCAGGCCGGCCGCCACTGGGATCCCCAGGGAGTTGTAGATAAACGCACCGAACAGATTCTGGTGAATATTACGAACGGTGGCCCGGGATATCTCAATGGCATCGGGTACGCCATGCAGGGAGCCCCGCATCAGGGTAATCGCAGCACTTTCGATAGCGACATCAGTGCCGGTGCCGATGGCAAAGCCCACATCGGCGGCCGCCAGGGCCGGTGCGTCGTTAATGCCGTCCCCCACCATGGCCACGGTGTAGCCTTTGCCGCGCATGGCGCTGACCACGTCGGCCTTGTCTTCGGGCAGCACCCCGGCACGATAGTCGTCGATGCCCGCCCTGGCGGCAATGGCTTTGGCGGTGGCGTCGACGTCCCCGGTTACCATCATCACCCGGATACCGGCGTCGTGCAGCCGTTGGATGGCAGCCCGGGAGTCTGCTTTGATGGCGTCCGCCACGCCAATCACCCCGAGCACATGGTCGCCCAGCGCCAGGAACAGCGGAGTGCCGGCTTCCGTGGTGATGGTTTGTTCGGCGTCGGTGGCGTTATCCACCGACAGCCCTTCTTCCTCCAGCCAGCGGCGATTGCCCAGCCTCAGGGGTTGGCCGTCGAAATCACCCCGGACCCCTTTGCCGTTCAGCGCCTCAAAGGCGGTCACGTTGGCTGGCGTCACGCCCGCCTGTTCCGCTTTGCGAAGGATGGCTTCGGCCAGGGGGTGCTCGGAGTGCTGCTCCAGCCCGGCTGCCAGTGCGAGCAGGTGCTGTTCGTCGCCCTCACTGGCATGGACCCGGGTGACCGCCGGGTGACCTTCGGTGATGGTGCCGGTCTTGTCGAGAATCACCAGATCCACCTTGCCGGCGGTCTGCAGGGCGTCGCCCTGACGGATCAGCGCCCCGTACTCAGCCGCCTTGCCGACGCCCACCATGACGGACATCGGGGTGGCCAGGCCGAGCGCACAGGGGCAGGCAATGATCAGTACCGTGGTGGCAGCCACCATCATGTGCACGACCGCCGGTTCCGGCCCTGCGTTATACCAGACCAGGGCGGCAGCCACGGCGATCAGCATGACGCTGGGTACGAACACCGAAGAAATGGTGTCCGCCAGGCGACCGATGGCCGGCTTCGAGCCCTGGGCCTTTTTCACCAGCCGGATGATCTGGGCCAGCGCGGTGTCACTGCCCACTCTCGTCGCTTCGTAGATAATCGCACCCTGGGTGTTGAGCGTCCCGGCGGAGACCTCGTCGCCTTCGCCCTTGCTGACGGGCATGGGTTCTCCGGTCAGCATGCTCTCGTCGACGCGGGTGTGGCCCTCGGTGATCACGCCGTCCACTGGCAGTTTTTCACCGGGTCGAACACGAATGTGATCGCCTTTGCGCACGTCCTCGACCGGCACGTCCTGCTCTTCGCCATCACGAATCACCCGCGCGGTTTTTGCGCGCAGGTCCAGCAACCGGCGAACCGCCTCGGAGGTTTTGCCTTTGGCCCGCAGTTCCAGGGCCTGGCCCAGGTTGATCAGGCCGATGATCATGGCGGAGGCTTCAAAGTAAACGTGCCGGGCCATCTCCGGCAGTGCATCCGGCATGCTGGCCACCACCATGGAATACAGCCAGGCGGTGCCCGTGCCCAACGCAATCAGGGTGTCCATGTTGGCGTTGTGGTGGCGGAAGGCTTTCCAGGCACCCACGAAGAAGTGACCGCCCGTGGCGATCATCACACCCAGGGTGAGCACGCCGAGATTAATCCAGGTGAGCTGGTTGTCGGCCGTCACCATCATCGAGCCGAATCCCATGCCCCAGACCATCAGGGCGACGCCCAGGCCCAGGCTGATGCCCATCTTGATCAACAGTGTCCGGTATTGCTGGCGGTCTTCCTGTTGGCGCCGGTCATCCGCCTCGTCCTGGTCCTCGATCACGCGGGCGCCGTAGCCTGCACTCTCCACCGCCTTCACAAGAGCGTCCGGGTCGGCATCGCCGCCCGCACTGGCGGTGTTGTCCGCCAGGTTCATATGGGCTGAGGTGACGCCTGAAACCGACATCAGCGCTTTCTCAATGGTGCTTACACAGGAGGCGCAGGTAGCGCCTGAGACGGCCAGGTGAATCTGGGCTTCGCTGCCGGCGTTCGCCCGGTTCTGTTCTGGAGCGGCCTCGGTCGTTTGTTCATTGGCACCGGCGTCCGGCGCCGGGGCAGGCGTAGCCACTGGATCCGACGTGGGCGACAGGCGCCGGGCAGGGTAGCCGCTGTCAGTGATCAGCCGCGCGGCTTCATCGAGATCTGTGCCCTCGGGCAGCGCGACGATCTGGGTCTCGAGATTGATCGCCACCTGCTCGGTATCACCGACCAGCGGTTGCAGCGCGTTACGGATCTTTTTGGCGCAACCCTGGCAGGTGGCGCCCGAAATAGTAAGTGCGGGACGTAGTTTGACGGTCTGGGTCATGTCGTTTTACTCCCTGTTTCCGCTTGGCGTGGCGGGTTCATCCCAGTGTTCGATCAGGCGGCAGATGGTGTGACCATCCGGGGTGCCATCCGGCATCGCCTGCCAGGCCGACAGAGCGGACTGCATGCGCTCGCGTAACTGATTCAGCTCGCGGATTTCTCGGTCTACCTGTTCCAGCCGTTGTTCAAACACCCGGCGTACCAGCGGGCAGGGTGAGTGATGATCATCCGCCTGGTTCAGGATTGATTTGACCTCCGTCAGCGAAAAACCGAGCTGTCTGGCCTTACGGGCAAATCTCAGCCGGCGCAGATCCTCGGTATCAAACTGCTGGTAATTGTTGTCCGGATTGCGGCCCGGGTTCAGCAATCCTTCCCGGGTATAGAAACGAACGGTATCAGGATTGACCCCCGCCGCCCTGGCTATATCGATGACCTTCATCGGACTACCCGTTAAATGGCTTTATACGAGTATAGACTAGAACCTGTGAGCCGCTCACAGGTCAAGGCGGGGAGGAAATTACCGCATCAGGGGGCTTTCGAGCGCAGGAAGACGCCGCAGTTGCGGCACTGGTCCGGGGCCATCAGTTTGGCCTGCCAGCCGATGCGGTGATGACAGGCGGGGCAGGCGAGCCGCAGCTGCATGACAACGATGGGCGCCACCAGCGCTGCCAACAGCAGGCCGAGTGCCCCCCAACTGTCGCCACTGGACAGGCCCAACTGACTGCTGAAAACCAGCACGATCACCAGGGCGATAAAGGCGAAAATAAAGTAGTTACGGTTCCAGCGCTCCCAGCGTCGGATAGCGCGGTCCTGATCCGGGGTCAGGTAGGTCTGCGTCATGGTGGTCTCCGAAAACGTCTTGATGGAAGTCTGGCGAACACATCGCCCGATTACAATCCGCTATCCACCGGCGTGTCGGTAATCATGGTGCCTTCCGACAGGGCCTTCTCCAGCACGGCTGCCGGCACCGGACGGCTGATCAGGTAGCCCTGAGCGAGATCGCAGCGATGGTTCTTCAGGAACACCAGTTGTTCCATGGTCTCAACGCCCTCGGCGACCACCTGGATGCCGAGGTTGTGGGCCAGGTTGATGACCGCCCGGGTGATCACCGCATCATCGTGCCGCTCGGTGACATCGGTAATGAACGAGCGGTCGATTTTCAGCAGGTCGACGGGGAAATCCCGCAGGTAGCCGAGCGATGAGTAGCCAACGCCGAAATCGTCGATCGCCAGCTGCACGCCCAGCTTATGCAGCCTGGAGAGCTGGTCCAGGTTGTGTTCAATGTTCTGGATGAAGATTTCTTCGGTGAGCTCCACTTCCAGCCGTTTGGGCGGCACATTGTGGGTTTCCAGCGCCTCACGGATGTGGTCGACCAGATCTTCGTCGTCCAGCTCACGTCCCGACAGGTTGACCGCAATCCGCAGGTGTTCAAAGTCGGTGCCCTGCCATTGGGCCAGCTGTCGGCAGGCCGCCATGACCACCCAGCGACCGATTTCGGTAATGCGGCCACTTTCCTCCGCCAGCGGGATGAATTCGACGGGCGGCAGCAGACCCCGTCGCGGATGTTCCCAGCGAATCAGGGCCTCGACGCTGTGAATCTCCGCGCTTTCCAGGTCCACCTGGGGCTGGAAGTACAGCACGAATTCGTCGTTGGCCAGCGCATGGCTCAGGTCCTTGTCCAGTTCCAGGCGCATGACTTCGCGGTCCTGCATGCCTTCGGTGTAGAACTGATAGGTGTTGCGGCCCTGTTCCTTGGCCCGGTAGAGGGCCACGTCGGCGTTCCTCAGCAGGGTATCGGCGTCCAGTCCGCTCTGGGGATAGACGGCAATGCCCATGGTGGCGGTCACGGAATGGGCCTCGCCCTGGACCTCAAAGGGCTCGGCGAAACTCTGCTTGATCTGCCCCAGCAGGTTGATCACATCATCCAGGTCGTCCACGTGCTGTTGGCAGACCATGAACTCGTCGCCTCCGGAGTAAGCCACCAGGATCTTCTCGTTGCTGAGCTGGTTGAGGCGTTCCGAGACTTTGATCAACAGTTCGTCCCCGAACTGGTGGCCGAGGGAGTCGTTCAGCATCTGGAAGCGATCCAGGTCCATCATCACCAGCGCCACCTGCCGCATTTGCCGGTCGGCAATGCTCAGGGTGTGGCTCAGGTCTTCCATGAAGAACCGGCGGTTGGCCAGGCCTGTCAGGGCGTCGGTGGATTCCAGTCGCGCCAGGTCCTGCTGTACGGATTTACGCTGGTCGATCTCGAACTCCAGTTCCCGGCGTGTTTTGAGCAGGGCCCGGTTACGCTTGAGGATCAACTGCACCAGCAGCGTGGTCAGGCTGGTCAAAATGCCCATGAACAGCAGGGAAATGAAGGTCACCCAGGGCCAGATGCTGCGCTGAGACTGGACCCAGGCGGTGGACGGGGTGACGGTCAGGGCCCAGTCGAGGGTCGGGAGCTCCACTGGTGAGGTATGGGAAAGACGCTGGGCGCTCTCCGACGTGACCGCCGAATTGAGCTCGTAGGCCAGGTTGTCACCATCGGTGATGCGAATGTGGAACGCATCAAGCACCCGGCTGGTCAGAAGCTGACGGGCCAGGGTTTCCATCTTGAACACCCCGGCCACAAAACCATTGTTGTCCGGGCCGGCGTGCACCGGAACGTAGATCACCAACCCCTGGCCTCCCTGGCGGAGTTCGATAACGCCGGAAACATCGATCGTGCCGCTGGCCTGGGCCCGCTCCAGGGCCTGACGGCGCTCCGGCGAGAAGGCAACGTTGTAGCCAACCACATCCCGGTTACCGGACAGCGGTTCCAGCCAGCGTATGACGAAGTCGCGGTCGATCCACTCGATGGCCTGGTACACGCCAAAGTCGTCCAGGTAGTTGCGGGCGTCCTGGCTCCATTCGGCTTCGGTGGTGTCCGGGTTGACCTCCAGGCGCTGGGCCATGCGGCGAATGGCCTGCAAGTGAACCAGGAACTCCCGTTCCAGGTTCGCGGCCATGGCCTGGGCCTCGTTACTCAGACTGGCCTGGATCTGACTGTTATCCTGCTGGTCGATACCGTGCTTCAGCCAGGAAGCGGTGCCCAGAAAAACCAGAAAAATCAGGACGGGAAAAAGAGGGTGCAACAGTCCCCTGACGAATGTATTTGTCACTGATTCTGGTTTCTCCACACTTGGCTCCGTTTCGGACCATCAACAACGTAACATATCGGCAGGTTTTCGCCGATTATGAGGCTTAAACGCTGTTACCGACCACCAATTGTTGTATGCGTTCTTGTAACGAGATACCGAAGGCGCCATCGGGAAGCGGCCGGGCGATGCCCGGTGTGCTATCGCTTGCGGGTTGCGACAGGTCGATTACCCGGGGGGTGACAGCGTTCTTGTTGGCATCCAACAGGACTTCCACCCTGGGCTTCAGTTTCTTGCCGGGATGGGTGGCGACAATCAGGGCCACCTCACCGGACGATAGTTCTACCAGACTTCCCGGCGGATAGACACCGACCATCCGGATAAAGGCCTCCACCATGCCGGCATCAAACTGCTGGCCGCGGTTGCGGTAGAGAATGCGGATGGCGTCCGACGTGGACAGCCCGTCGCGGTAACAGCGATCACTGGTAATGGCATCGAAGGCGTCCACAATCGAGACCAGACGGGCAAACCGGCTGATCTGCCAGTCCGAGAGCTGTTGCGGGTAACCGCGTCCATCCATGCGTTCGTGATGGTGGCAGGTGACGTCGCTGATGATCGGATCCAGTGTCGGGTCGGCGCGCAGCAGTTCGTAGCCCAGTGTGGTGTGCTCCCGCATCACCTGATATTCGTCGGCACTGAGTGCACCAGGCTTGTTCAGTATTTCATCCGGAATCTTCAGTTTGCCGATGTCGTGCAGCAGTCCGCACATGCCCGCCACTTCCAGGTCCTCGTCGGGCATGCCGAGGAAGCGGGCGAATGCGACCGTGAAAATGGCCACCCTCAGACAGTGTTCCGCCGTGTATGCATCACGGGATTTGATACGGCTCATCCAGAGCATGGCGCTGGCGTTGGCCTTGATACTTTCCACGCAGGACCGGATCACCGGCCGCGCATCGTTGAAGTTCAGATTGTTGCCCTGCTCAATGTCCAGGGTCAGGCGCTCCACGAAGGCCTGCGTGGTGTCCCATGCTACAGTCGCACGGGGCATTTCCTGGGCAATGGAACGGGTTTCCTTCATGGGCTCGGTGGTGCGTTTCCGGAAGACGGCGGCTTTCGCCATGATGGGGGTGAGCCGGACTTCTTCATCTTCAACCACCACCCATTCGCAGTATTGCCGGAGAATTCGGCCTTCGGTGGGCGATTCCAGTGTAAACCCCTGAAACAGCACCGGTACTTCGGTCCAGGGCCGATCCAGTTTCACCACCCGCATACCCGGTTCGATCAGGTCCACGGGCAACCGGGCACGGCGCAGGGTGGTGCTCAGACGCGGCTTTGCTGCGGGCGTATGGCTGGACGCGATACGGCGGGTAGGAGAACGTGTGCTGGTTTTACGTCTGAACCACATGGCTCTGCCAGTCTTCTGATTGATTGGGGCAATTATGTCAGAAGGGCTGCCGTGGTAACAGTTAGCGTGTCACAGGATTGGCGCAACGCCCAGTCGGGGAATTTCCTGCTTTGGGCAGCGATCCATGATGACCGTTAGCCCCGCTGCTTCCGCTTTTTCGGCGCCCGCCTCGTTGATGACGCCGATCTGCATCCAGATCACCGGCACGGCCAGTGCAATGGCGGCATCGATTACCGCCCCGGTGCGCTCCGATGCCAAAAACAGATCCACCATGTCCACGGGGACGGGCAGCGCCTGAAGATCCGGATAGACCGTTTCGCCCAGCAGCGTCTGGCCGGCGAGCTTCGGATTGACCGGGATTACCCGGTAGCCACGGCCCTGCAGGTACGCCATGACCTGGTGACTGGCACGGTGGGGCTTGTCGCTGGCACCCACCAGCGCGATGGTACGGACAGATGTGAGAATCTGCCGCATACGGTCGGGATTGCTTCGTGACATGAGGTTCCGCCGCTTCTGTTACGGGATGACAGTCAGGGCCGGGGCCGGTGTGCCTCAAGCGTCACCGAAACCGACTCTGCGTAGCGTAACGCGTGGGGCTTGTCGATTTCCACCGCGGCCCAGGTGACCGCCTCATGTTCCATGACAATGGACAACACCTCGTGGGTCAGTCGTTCCAGCAAGGCGAACCGGTTGCCATCCACATGGTGGATCACCTGCTTGGTGATGGTGCGGTAATTGAGTGCGGCCACAATGTCGTTTTCGTTAATCGCGCTGGTGGCGTCGTAGGTCAGGCAGACGTTGATCAACACGTCCTGCTGGTTGTTGATCTCCTCTTCCTTTATACCTATGTAGGCGCGCAGGAGCAGATTCTTGATCCTGACCGTGGCCTCATGGTTTCCGGTGACGTCTGTCATACCACCTCCTGACGTTTGGCCGCCGCTAGCGGCTGATGAGATTCAGGAACTCCGTGCGCGTTGCCTGGGATTTACGGAAGGCCCCCAGCATCATCGACGTTTTCATCCGGGAGTTCTGTTTTTCAACGCCCCGCATCATCATGCACATGTGCTGGGCTTCGATGACCACGGCCACGCCCTTTGCATTGGTAACACTTTCGATGGCTTCCGCAATCTGGCGGGTCAGGTTTTCCTGGATCTGCAACCTGCGGGCGTACATGTCCACGATACGTGCAAACTTGGAAAGCCCGAGTACCCGGCCCTGGGGCAGGTAAGCGATGTGGCACTTGCCGATAAAGGGCAGCATGTGATGCTCACACATGCTGTAAAGCTCGATATCCTGCACAACCACCATTTCATCCATGGCGGATTCGAAGACGGCGTTGTTGACCAGGGTGCCGAGATCCTCCTGATAACCACGGGTGAGAAACTGCATGGCTTTGGCTGCCCGCATGGGGGTGTCCTGCAGGCCTTCGCGGGAGGTGTCTTCGCCCAGGCCATTGATGATGTCGCGGTAATTCGCCGCCAGGTTATCGAGGGGATTGGTCATAATCGGTTCCGGTATTCAGTGTCTGATTCAGGGCGAAAGCTTAAGGGAAAATGCCGGTCATCTCTATGGTTTACGACGTTCTGGCTGGAAAAGACCACCGCTGACCGCGATGACGCCCGCAAATTGAGTATGCGGCTATGGCGACCCCAGGCGGTTTGCTCTAGAGTTTCAGGTTGCACATGTTTTCCGGGAATAGCACATGGATCAGGTGATTGGCGGCAGTCCGTCGGCAGCCCGTGCCGGGCAGCAAAACGGTACGCTGGAGTGGTGGCAGCAGGGCGGTAAATGGTTCAGTTATGAGGGGCACGCCATTTTCAGCCGCATGGCGGGCCAGGGTGAGCCCCTGGTATTGCTGCACGGGTTCCCCACCGCCAGTTGGGACTGGAACCGTCTCTGGCCCATGCTCACCCAGCAATACAATGTGTTGGTACTGGATATGCTCGGGTTCGGGTTTTCCGACAAACCGTCGGGATACGACTACAGCATTGAGGACCAGGCCGATCTGTTCGAAGGCTGGATCGAAGGCCTGGGCCTGACCCGCGTCCATCTCATGGCCCACGATTATGGCTGTAGCGTCACCCAGGAATTGCTCGCCCGTGAGCAGGAAGGCAATCTGTCATTCCGTATTGCCAGTGTCTGTTTCCTCAACGGCGCCCTGTTCCCGGAGGTCCACAACCCACTGCTGATCCAGAAGCTGTTGCGCAGTCCGCTGGGTGGATTGATCAGCCGGGGACTCACCCGCCGTTCCTTCGAACGGAATTTCCGCCGGCTACTGGGTCCGGCGAACCCGCCGGACCGTCAGGACCTGGATGATTTCTGGCAACTGCTGACCTACAACAACGGCCGGGGCATTCTTCATCAGCTGATCCATTTCATGGAAGAGCGCCGGTGCCACAGGAATCGATGGGTGGGCGCGCTGCAAAACGCCAGGCAGCCCATGCGTCTGATTTCGGGTGCAGCCGATCCGGTGTCCGGCGTCGCCATGGCCCGCCGCTACCGGGAACTGGTCCCGGACGCGGACGTGGTCAGTCTGCGTAACGTGGGGCATTATCCCCATTTCGAGACCCCGTGGGACGTGTTCACCGCCTACCGGGATTTCCGGCGCAAGTCCGGAGCCTGACCCTCAGCTGTCGCCGGCCACCCTGGAGCGGTCACCATCGGAATGAGGGGTGTCGTGTCTTGGACGCACGGCACTGACTACCTGATTGCGTCCGCGCGACTTGGCCTGGTAGAGCGCCTGGTCTGCCCGGTTCAGCCACACCGACCAGGTTTCCCCCTTGGCCACTTCCGCCACGCTGGCGCTGGCGGTCACCTTGATGTTTTCCATGAAGGGGCGGGCACTGATGCTGCTCAGCAGCTCCAGGGCCAGGGTCTCGGCATCCCGCTGGCGGGTTTCGGGCAATACCAGCATGAATTCTTCACCGCCGATGCGGAACAACTGGTCGCTCTCCCGCAACCGCCGGCGAATGCGTGCGGACAGTTCGGTCAATACGGTATCGCCGGCCAGGTGCCCCCACTGATCGTTGATGCTCTTGAAGAAGTCCAGGTCCAGGAGAATCAGGCTGGACACCCGCTCATAACGCTCCCTCAATTGGATCTGACTGTTCAGGATGTCCGCCAGTTGCGATCGGTTGAGGCAGCCTGTGAGGGGGTCCGTGGTAGCTAGCCGTGTCAGCTCTTCCTGCAACCGCCCGACCAGCCAGGCAAAGATCATGGCGAACAGGCAGGTCAGCCCGAGGGAGAAGGTGATGCGCCAGAAGTCCGCTTCCGGGAAACGCAGGAACGACACCACCGCCATGACGGTGACAAACACAATGTTGCAGGCTGTGGCTTCCCTGAGCGGCAGCAGGAAGAAAAGCGCTGCAGCGGCAGGGTAGGCCCAGTACAGGCCGGCGTGCCCGTTGATCGCGGTGGAGTAGGTGGCACAGATAACGGCCAGCAGAGGAAACAGCCGCCCTTTCAGGAAGTAGTGACCGCGCAGGCGCAGGAAAACGATCACCAGCAACGCATTCACGCAGAACAGGATCAGCAGGGCGGAGAGCAACCCGTTGCCCTGATTCCATTGCACGAAGACGAGGGGCGCCACAGCCAGAAAAGCCCAGAAATGCAGGTGATAGACCAGCTGACGTTTAAAGCCCAGTACGGCAAGGGTTGGATTGGTGGCTAGCTTGTCCACCGGGACGCGTGGGTGCACAGCATACTCCCGCTGTTTTTGTTGCAATTGTATCGGCATCCAGTGCTGATCTCGGCAAAGTCTAGCATGACGTGTCGCTAAAGGAAGCAGTATTTGACCGATCGTTCACCGACATGTTGACGCTGGCTGCACGCCGGTCAGTTCGTTAAACTCCTTGGGAATTTACTGGGAGCTGTTATGACCGCCATTCATACCCGACCACCTGCATTGACCATCCGCGCGGGCCGTCGAGCCCTGCAGAGATTACAGGACAATCCACTCAGCGCGGCGGATGTCCACGTTGTACCGGGCGCCGCCGGTGGGCCCAAGGCCCTGGGCATATCCGGCCTCGACAAGGCGATTTTCGGGGACTGGTTACCGGGTGTGCCCCAGGAGCGGTCACTGATCGGTTCGTCGATCGGGAGCTGGCGATTCGCTGCTGTGGCGTCATCCGAGGATCCCCGAGGACAATTGGCGAGATTGGCCGAGCTATACACCTCCCAGCGCTTTTCCAAGGGGGTCAGTCCCGCGGAGGTCAGCCGTAAGAGCGTGCTGTTTCTGGAAGAACTGCTGGGCGGCCATGAGGACTACCTGCTGAACCACCCGTTCTATCGTCTGAATGTGGTGGTGGTACGCAGTCGCGGGATGCTGGAACACGATACCCGGGGCCGGTTGAGTCTTGGCCTGATGAACGCCATCAGCGCCAACATGGTGAGCCGTCGTCACCTGGGGCGGTATATGGAACGCGGCATCATTTTTGATGCGCGGCTGAAAACCCCGGTGTCGAAGCTGGTGGATTTTCCCAGCCACGAGGTGGCGTTGACCCGGGATAACCTGTTGCCCGCCCTGCTGGCCTCCGCGTCGATTCCCATGGTGATGTCCGGGGTTCGAAACATCCCCGGGGCTCCGGAGGGCATGTACCGCGACGGCGGGCTGCTCGACTACCACCTGGACCTGCCCTACGAGCAGCCGGGCATCATTCTGTATCCGCACTTCACCGACAAGGTCGTGCCGGGCTGGTTCGACAAATCCCTACCCTGGCGCCGGGGTGATGCTACCCGCCTGCAGGACGTGTTACTGGTGGCCCCCTCACGGGAGTATCTCGCGTCGCTGCCCGATCGCAAGTTGCCGGATCGGCGGGACTTCGAGAAATACGCCGGCAACGATGCGGGCCGGGAGCGGGCCTGGCGCCGGGCGATCGCAGAAAGCGACCGCTTGGGGGATGAATTCATGGAACTGGTCGAGCGCGGTCGGGTGGCTGAGGTAGCCCGGCCGCTCTGACCCAGATGTCACGCCTGGCTTGGCTGGATAGCCTGCTTCTGCGGCAGGCCGGCGGCCATCGCGGCAGCGGCTGCAACCAGGCCCGCGGATATCCACAGGCAGGCTTCCAGACCATAGGTCTGGTAGACCCAGCCGGAAAGCACGGTGCCCAGCAGACGTCCGGCAGCGTTGGACATGTAATAGAAGCCCACGTCCAGGGAGACGCCGTCACCCCGGGCAAAGCTGACGATCAGGTAGCTGTGCAGCGAGGAATTGATGGCGAACAGCACGCCGAAGATCAGCAGGCCACCGATAAGCACCGGTTGCGCCGGCAGTCCGGCCACAAGGCCCGCAGCAATGGCGGCAGGAATCAGCGCCAGGGCCATCGCCCAGGCGACGGCGGGGCCGCGACCGGGGGTGTGGGTGTTGCTGCTGCCGGTGATCCTCGGCGCGATGGTCTGGATAAAGCCGTAGCCGATGATCCAGCTGGCCATGAAGCCGCCCACTTTCCAGTGATCCCACCCGAACATGGTGTGCAGGTAGACCGGCAGGGCCACCACGAACCACACGTCCCGGGCGCCGAACAGAAACATGCGCGCGGCCGACAGGACGTTGATGGCCCGGCTTTTTGACAGTACCTCGCTGAACTTGGGTTTGGCTTTGCTCTTGCCCAATTCCGACTTGAGCAGCCACAGGCTGGCGATCCAAACCAGCAGCAGCCCGGCTCCCATAATCAGTACCGCACCGGTGAAACCGGCCGCCATCAGCAGAACGCCCCCCAGGAAGAAACCGACGCCCTTGAGGGTATTCTTCGAGCCGGTCAGGATCGCCACCCACTTGTACAGTTTGCCCTGCTGCTCGTTCGGCACCAGCAGCTTGATGCCGCTTTTGGCGGACATCTTGTTCAGGTCCTTGGCAATGCCGGACAGTGCCTGGGCAGCCATAACCCACGGCACCGTGAGCATTGCGGCCGGAACCGCCAGCATGCCAAGCGCGACGATCTGCAGGAACAGACCAATGTTCATGGTCCGGTTCAGGCCCATACGGGCGCCCAGGTAACCACCCACCAGGTTGGTCACCACCCCGAAGAACTCGTAGAAGATGAACAGCAGCGCGATTTCCAGCGGCGAGTAACCCAGCTGGTGGAAATGCAGCACCACCAACATCCGCAGGGCGCCGTCCGTCAGAGTGAACGCCCAGTAGTTACCGGTGATGACCAGGTACTGTCGGATCGCGGCGTTCATATCAGGCGGTGCCTACCCGGCGCGCCAGTTCGACGGTGCGATTGGCGTAACCCCATTCGTTGTCGTACCAGGCGTACACTTTCACCTGGGTGCCGTTGACCACCAGGGTGGACAGGGCATCAACGATGGAAGAGCGCGGGTCGGTCTTGTAATCGATGGAGACCAGGGGGCGTTCCTCGTAACCCAGGACGCCCTTCAGTTCGCCATCGGCCGCGGCTTTCAGCAGCTGGTTCACGGTGTCGCGATCAGTCGGCGTGTCCACCTCAAAAACGCAGTCGGTCAGCGAGGCGTTGGTCAGGGGTATCCGCACTGCGTGGCCGTCCAGTCTGCCCTTGAGTTCCGGGAAGATCTCGATGATGGCCGTGGCGGAGCCCGTGCTGGTCGGGATCAGGGAACTGCCGCAGGCCCTCGCCCGGCGCAAATCCTTGTGGGGAGCGTCGAGGATGGTCTGGGTGTTGGTCAGGCTGTGAATGGTGGTGATGGAACCGTGCTTGATACCGAGTTTCTCGTGGATCACCTTCACGACCGGTGCCAGACAATTGGTGGTGCAGGAAGCGGCGGTCACGATGCGGTCGGTGGCGGGATCGAAGATGTCGTCGTTCACCCCCACCACGATGTTCTTGGCGCCCGGTTCTTTCACCGGCGCGGTCACGACCACCCGCTTCACGCCCTGGTCCAGGTAGGCCTGCAGAACACTGACCTTCTTGTTGACGCCACTGGCCTCGATCACCAGATCACAGCCGGACCAGTCGGTCTCGCCGATGGTCTTGTTATGGGTGACCCGGATGCGCTGATCCCCGATCACCACGTGGGTGCCGTCGGAACTGGCCTCGTGATCCCAGCGACCGTGCACGCTGTCGAAATTCAGCAGATGGGCCAGTGTGCCGGCGTCCGCGCCAGGATCGTTGATGGCCACAAACTCCATCTCCGGCCATTCCCAGGCCGCCCTAAGTGCCAGACGTCCGATGCGGCCGAAGCCGTTGATACCTACTCTGATCTTGCTCATGGGTGTGCTCCTGAACTCTGATAATTCGAATCGGGTGGTAGCGGCTGTTGGGGTAAGGGGGCAAAAACGTTCAAGGAAGCCACGGTTCCTGTTTTTGACCCCTTACCCCAACAGCCGCCTCCGACGCTGTGATTGTCTGTTTATCAGACAGCCGGTTGTGGAAACCAGTGTCGGGTCCGGTTGGCGAATGCGACCAGTGACAGCATGACCGGAACTTCCACCAATACCCCAACGACAGTCGCCAGCGCTGCACCGGAGGTCAGCCCGAACAGGCTGATGGCGACAGCCACGGCCAGCTCAAAAAAGTTTGAGGTGCCAATCAGCCCTGCCGGCGCGGCGACGTTATGGGGCAGTTCCATCTTGCGCGCGGCAAAGTAAGCGATAAAGAAAATGCCGTAGCTCTGGATCAGTAACGGAATGGCAATCAGACCGATGGCAGACGGATTATCCAGTATCCGGTCGGCCTGCAGGCCGAACAGCAAGGCCACGGTAGCCAGAAGTCCCAGTACCGTGGTCGGCTTGCTCCGCTGCAACCAGTGGTCCAGCTTTTCCTGGCCCCCGCTGCGCAACAGGTGCCGTCGTGTAAAAATGCCGGCGATGAGCGGGGCCACCACATAGAGCATGACCGACAGCAGCAGGGTTTCCCAGGGCACGGTGATCGAGGACAGGCCCAGCAGGAACGCGGCGATGGGCGCGAAGGCGAAGATCATGATGATGTCGTTTACCGACACCTGCACCAGGGTGTAACCGGAGTCGCCTTTGGTCAGGTGGCTCCAGACAAACACCATGGCGGTGCAGGGAGCGACGCCCAGCAGGATCATGCCAGCGATGTATTCGGTGGCGGTGGCGGGGTCCACCAGGTCGGCAAACAGCACCTTGAAGAACAACCAGCCCAACGCGGCCATGGTGAAGGGCTTGATCAGCCAGTTGATCGCCAGCGTCAGGATCAGTCCCTGGGGTTTGCGCCCGACATTCCGGATGGCGGTGAAATCCACCTGCACCATCATCGGGTAGATCATGGCCCAGATGAAGACCGCCACCACCAGGTTAACGTGGGCGTAGGTCAGGTTGGCGACCGTCTCATAAAGCCCGGGCATCAGGGTGCCCGTCGTGATGCCCAGAACAATCGCCAGGGCGACCCACAGACTCAGATAGCGTTCAAACAATCCCATCAGGCACAGTCCATTTTCACAGGGCGGTCGGGCATGGTGGCCAACCGGGTCAGGCTCGGTTTCAAAAATGGGGCGTTGGCGTCAGCGGTTTCACGCAGCACCCGGTGTATCCACTCCGGCAGGGCAGGGTGTAATCGGTAGTACACCCATTGTCCGCGACGTTCGTCATCCAGCAGGGCCAGTTCCCGCAGTTGGGCAAGGTGGCGGCTGACTTTTGGCTGGGGTGCGTCCAGAGCCGTGGTGAGCTCGCACACACACAGTTCGGTCTGTTGGTGAACCATCAGCAGGATGGCGAGCCGGTTGTCGTCGCCCAGTGCCTTGAAGATCGCAGCGGGATCGTAGCTGGCGGCCTGGCTGGTGGCTTTCTGGTGCACCATCACAAACAGGCTGAGCCGCTCCCGCAGCTCTTTCATGACCAGTGCGAACGCCGCATGGGTATTGCGCGGCACCGGATCGGGGAAATCCCAGGCGATGCGTTGCGCCGGTCCGCACACGGCGTTGCATTCCTGAATCGCTTTGTCACACAGCGTAATCACGTAGTCCCATTCCTGATCGGCCAGACTGTCCAGGGACTTGCTGTGCACGGTATCCGGATTGATACCCGCCTCACGGATGCATTGCAATGCAAGGGGGTGGGGCTGTTCGGGCCGGGTGCCGGCACTGGCCACCTCGAATTGATCCCCGGCCAGATCCTTGAGCAGGGCTTCAGCCATCAGTGAGCGTGCGCTGTTGGCGGTACAGACAAAGAGCACTTTGCGGCGGGAAGACATGTTAATCACCATATATTCGTTTATCTGCATATGATGATATGTGAATGCGCTCAGTCTGACAAGCCCCGGGATTCATTCAGCCTGAGGTGCCGGGCCGCGTACGAGCATGCCGGGATTTGCGCTCAGACGGTAACCGGTAAATCCATGTAAAGGGTCCCGCAGGGCCAGAACCCGAAGCGTCACCGGCACCCTCTGACGCTCCGGTTGGGCGGGCAGCAGGTCCAGGTCGATGCGTTGCATCGCTTTTTCTGTTCGCGCCGCGTCCAGGGTGCGCTCGAGATTGACGCGGTAGTGATCGCTCACCAGTTCTGAGAACGGCGTGCCGGCCAGATCGGCGGGCGCACGATCCAGCCATTCGGCCACCTCGGCCGAGATGTACCCGATGCGTCCCTGTTCATCCAGTTCCCCGATGATGGCGCCGGACAGCGCCACCAGGTCGCGGCTGCGAAGTTCGCTGTCGTTCAGGGCCTGGCGCAGGATGGATTTTTCCACCTGGCCGTTTTCGTACTGCTGCTCCAGCTTTTCCGTAGCTGTCTGTTGCGCCTGCAGGTGGGCGCGCAGGCGATACAACCGAATGCTCAGCCCGATGCTCAGCGCCATGGCCAGTGCCGTCATCAGTGCCCCCGCCAACCAGATGACCTGCCGGGCCTGCTGACCTTCCGCCCGCAGCATGGCCATATCCGGCATGGTGGTGATCAGCCATCGATGCTCCGGCAGGTTGAGTTCGCTGCGCAGGGACAGGGAGCCGTCCAGGGGTGTGGACGCACGGGTCTGGAACAGCGGTGTCTTACTGTGACGCTCCAGGGTATCGACCCGCACCGCCAGTGGTTGTTCGGATTCCGGGGGGAACAGGGAAGCCAGCCATTGCCCCACCTGATCGTCCGGCGACTGGGCGGCGGCGCGGGCGTGCAGGCGGTGGATCAACGCGTCGTGGCGGGCATGGTAGGCCTGTTCAGCCAGGCCCTGGACCTGGTTGGCCACCAGGCTGGCGGTGACGCCGGTTGTCACAAGCCCAATGATCAGGACCAGGCAAGGCAGCCACAGATAAGGCTGCCACAGGAAGCGGAGGCGTGTAAGCAGGTGTCTGTCGGGGCGCGTGCTGTCCATGGCCGGGTCCGTCCTGGCGATCAGCGATGCCCTACACTTTAGACCACTGCGGGCATCGGGGAAATGCCGATCTCAGGTACGGACCTGGCGCGCACTGCCGTAGATAAGCAGGAAGACACTGAACGCGGTGACCACCACCGAAGGCCCGGCGGGCGTGTCCAGGTGCCAGGACAGCGTCAGCCCGCCCCCGACGGCCACAAAGCCGAAGAGCATGGCCAGCAGTGTCATGTGTTCCGGACTGTGGGCGAGCCGCCGCGCTGTGGCGGCCGGGATGATCAGCAGCGCGGTAATCAGCAGCACCCCGACAATCTTCATGGCCACGGCGATCACCACTGAAAACATCAGCATCAGCACCAGGCGCAGGCGCTCAACCGGCACCCCTTCCACCCGGGCCAGCTCTTCATGGATGGTGCTCATCAGCAGGCCCCGCCACAGGGTGGCCAGCACGACGAGTATCAGTACCGCGCCGCCATAGATCCAGAGCAGATCGTTCCGGCTCATGGCGAGCAGATCGCCGAACAGCAGTCCAGTGAGGTCCACCCGCACATCCGGCATAAAACTGAGGGTAACCAGGCCGATGGCCAGGGCGCTGTGGGCGAGAATGCCCAGCAGGGTATCCGTGGCCAGGGTGCGGCTTCGGGAAAACAGCACCAGCGCAACCGCCAGCACCACGCAGGTGATGATCACGCCCACATTCAGGGGCGCACTGATAAGAAAACTCAGGGCGATGCCCAGCAACGCTGAATGGGCGAGGGTATCACCGAAATAGGCCATACGGCGCCAGACCACGAAGCAGCCCAGGGGACCGGCCACGAGGGCTACACCAAGGCCGCCGATGAGGGCGCGCCAGAAGAAATCATCCAGGATCGCGTCAATGATGGGCATGGCCGCACTCCCTGTGGCTGTGCTGGTCAGCGGTTTGCCCATCGTCCACCACATCGCCATGGAGGTCGTGGTCGTGGTTGTGATGGTGGTGGTAGACCGCGAGACTCTCGGCCACCGGCTGCCCGAAGGTTTCAATGAACGCCGGATCGTGGGAAATATCTGCAGGGTACCCGCTGCAGCAAACGTGCTGGTTGAGGCAGATGACCTTGTCAGTGGCCGCCATCACCAGGTGCAGGTCATGGGAAATCATGATCACACCGCAGTGCAGGTCATCCCGCAGCTGGCGGATCAGGTCATACAGGGCCGCCTGGCCATTGATGTCCACTCCCTGGGCCGGTTCATCCAGCACCAGCAGGTCGGGCTTGCGGGCCAGGGCGCGCGCCAGCAGGAGCCGCTGCCGTTCACCGCCCGAGAGATGATGGATGGACGAGGCCATCAGATGGCCGACGCCGGTTTTGTCCAGGGCTGCCTGACAGGCGTCCATGGGACGACCGCTCAACGCCATGAAACGACGCACCGTCAGGGGCAGGGTGGTTTCAAGGTTCAGGTGCTGCGGAACGTAGCCCACACTGAGTCGATCGGCGAGGGTAACCGAGCCGCTACTGACCTTCTGCAGGCCGAGAATGGCCTTGATCAGCGTGGTCTTGCCGGCGCCGTTGGGTCCGATCACGGTGATGATGTCGCCACGGTGGAGCCTCAGGTTGACCCGGTCCACCACCGTACGGTTATCAAACGCAACGGTCAGTTGGTCAAGCGTGACCAGGGCTTCACTCATGGCCGGCATCTTCTGACTGGCAGCGCGGGCAGAGGCCCGCCACTTCAACCATCACATCTTCCGGCTTGAACGCCTCGGCGGACGCCGCTTCGGACACTGCCCGGGAAACCCCTGCCGCTGCCAGTTCCAGCACATTGCTGCAGCTGCGGCAGATCAGGAAGGTGCCATTGTGGCGCTCTCCGGCGTGGGTGCAGCCGACAAAAGAGTTCAGCGATGCGATACGATGGACCAGCCCATGCTGCTGAAGGAAATCCAATGCCCGGTAAACCGTCGGCGGGGCAGCGTTGTGTCCGTCTTCCGCCAGTACGGCCAGCACATCGTAGGCACCCAGGGGTTTGTGGGATTGCCAGATCAGTTCCAGCACCCGCTCCCTCGTGGGGGTCAGCCGGGCATTGTGACGTTGGCAAATGTCACGGGCATCGGACAGGGCCTGGGCGACACAAGCCGCGTGGTTATGGGGACGATAGGGAAGAGCGCTGTCAGGCATGGGGCATGGTCCTGCGAAATTTGCAACATTATAACATTTGCCGCCGTCAGTGCCATGCCTGCCTGTGGTTAGGGTGGGGAACTCAGTTGATGGCGTCGGCCGCGAGGGATTCCAGGTAGTCGAGATTCGGAATCCAGGCGGTGTCGCCTTCCACTTCCACCTGCATCAGATCCGCCGGGCCCGCTTCCCCGTCCAGTCGACGGATCTGTTCTTCGGTCAGGCGTGCCTGGCTGGGAATGCCCTGGGTCACCAGAGCCATGAAGGGGACCCGCTGGTGGTGATCACTGATCGTGTTCAGCACGACGATGCGGCCACGGTTATCCCCGGGGATGGTGAGGGTGTCGCCGTTGGCGGCGTCGTAGGAAATAACCGGCAGGTCCAGCCCCCGCCAGTTAAGGTGGCCAACCAGCCATTCCGGCGTGTTGGCGGGCGCGTCGGTGCTTGCATAATCCACCACTTCGGCAATGGTCACGTTGGGCAGCAGCAACTGACGCCCGTTCATCGGGATGATGACGCAGGAGAGGGTTTCGATATTTTCACTCATGTCTCGTTTCCTCAGGCGGAATCCCTGTTTTGCCGGCCCTTGAGCAGACAGGTTTCTTCAATGGTTTTGACCAGTTCCCGGGCCAACTGCTGCGGTGTGCCGCAAAAAGTCGTACAACCGGTGGCGGCGACGGAGTCGGGCATGGAACTGTTGCCGCAACTGTCGCTGTTCTGCACCCAGATCCTGCTGCCATAGGCCTTCAGCATCGGCGCGGCAATGGCGCCGTCATTGCCCATGCCTGAAAACAGGATAGCATGGCAACGCGACCCGAAATGATCCGCCACGTTCAGCAGCACCTGGTCAATGGATGGTCCATAGGGACCCGGCCAGGGCGTTTCCCGTTCGGTCAGGGCGCCCGACTCATCGAGGGTCCACTCCCGTTCCACCGGCATCAGCACCACGTCACCGTTGCGGACCCGATAGCCGGTTTCCGCGCTCTTTAACTGATAATGCGCGTGCCGGCCCAGCACCCGGGTCAGCACCTCGGTGAAATTGCCGTCAATGTGCTGGGCGTAGATAAACCCGACCGGCAGACCCGCTGGCAGATGATCCAGAAAGGTTTTCACCGCCGCCGGCCCGCCGAGCGAAGCGCCAAGCACCCAGATTTCTTCTGCCACGGAATCGGCGGGCGCGGGCGTGATCCAGTGGGGCAGCGCCGGGGAGGGGGCGTCGGCCGGCGCTTTGACCGCCAGTGCTTCCAGGCTGGCTTCTGAATCCAGCTCTTCCAGATGGCCCAGTTGTTGTTCCAGTTTGCCCAGCAGGCGCCGTTCCCAGCGAAAATAGTCAGTGGTACCTGGCTTCGGGGCCGGGTCCAGGCCAAACAGGACCGGAGCCTCGGTGTTTTCCAGCAAATGATCGAACAGGACCGGATGGTCCGCCTCGTCTTCCAGCGTGACCAGCCACAGGCCTGCCTGGGGAAACCCGGGGTAAGCCTGCAGCCGCTCAGGGTCGCCGGAGAAACACACGTCCAGGCCGAACTTGGACGTTGCCGCGTGCAGCCGATGACGCTGCAGCACAATATCCGACACGATCCCGACCCTGGGCCGGCCGGTCAGGCCGGTCATCACTGATTCCCGGTCAGCCGGGAAATGGTCGCAAGCAGCTCGGTTTCCTGGAACGGCTTACCCAGGTACTCGTTAACACCAATGGCCAGTGCCCGTTCCCGGTGTTTCTCGCCGGTCCGCGAGGTGATCATGCAGATCGGCGTATCCCGCAGGTTGTCGTCGTGGCGCACGAAGCTCGCCACCTCGAAACCGTCCATCCGTGGCATCTCGATGTCCAGCAGGATGATGTCCGGCTTGTGGTCCTGCAATTGCGCGACCGCATCCAGGCCATCTTTGGCGGTGACCACTTCCATACCGTTGCGCTCCAGCAGGCGTGAGGTGACCTTCCGCACGGTGACGGAATCGTCCACCACCATCACTACCGTGGCACGCTCCACGTAACGGGTCGATTCCCGGGCCTTCTCGAGGCTGGCCAGACGCTGTCGCTCGGACAGGATGTCGGAACGGATCATCGCCGGCAGGTCGAGGATCACCACCACGTTACCGTCACCGAGAATGGTGGCGCCGGAAACACCGCGCACCGAACTGAATTGCGGGCCGAGTGATTTCACCACGATTTCGCGGCTACCCATAAGGTTGTCGACCTGCAGCGCCATGGGCTGTTCCGCGCCACGCACCAGGATCACTGGCAGCGGCAATGCCTGCCCCTGCAGTTTCGGGTGATGGTCACTGTTCAACAGGCTGCCCAGGTACTGCAGGCGGTACTGCTGGCCGGCGTATTCGTACATCGGGGCATCGGGCTTGTAGTATTCCTCAAGCTCGTAGGTGCTGACCCGTACGATGCCTTCAATGGTGTTCAGGGGAATGGCATAGAAGTCTTCCCCGGTGGAGACCATCAACGCTCGGTTCACCGATACGGTGAACGGCAGCCTGACGGTAAAGGTTGTGCCACGGCCAACGGTGGAATCGATGTCCAGGCTGCCACCGAGTTGCTTGATCTCGCTGGCGACCACGTCCATGCCCACGCCACGGCCGGAAATCTGGGTCACCTGCTGGGCGGTAGAGAACCCGGGCTGCAGGATGAACTGCAGAATCTCCCGTTCACTCAGGTCTTCGTCCCGGGACAGCATGCCCTGGCGGATGGCCTTATCGCGAATGACCTGGGACGGAATGCCAGCGCCGTCGTCGATCATCCGGAGTACCACGTCACCCCCTTCGCGGGTCAGCGACAGGGTGACTTCGCCGGTATCGGGCTTGCCCGCCTTGCGACGATCGGCCGGGGTTTCGATGCCGTGGTCCAGCGCGTTCCGCAGCATATGCTCCAGCGGAGCAATCATGCGCTCGAGGATGTTCCGGTCCATTTCCCCTTCCGGGTTGCGGACGTCGAACTCCACTTTCTTGCCAAGCTCACCGCTGATCTGGCGAACGATCCGGCGCAGACGCGGCACCATGGAAGCGAACGGAATCATCCGGGTCTTCATCAGACCTTCCTGGAGTTCCGTGTTAATGCGCGACTGCTGGACCAGCAGGGTTTCGGTATCCCGTACCCGGTCGGCCAGGGTTTCCCGCAGGTCGGCCAGGTCAGAGGACGACTCGGTCAGTGCCCGTGACAACTGCTGGATGGAGGAATAGCGGTCCATTTCCAGGGGGTCGAAGTCGTCGCCGTAGTCCGGCCCATGCTCTTTCTCGGCACGGAACAGGATCTGGGTTTCGGTTTCGATGTCCATGCGCCGCAGCTGTTCCCGCAGTCGCTCAATGGTGGCTGCCATTTCATCCAGGGTGTGGCTGAAATCGCTGCTCTGCTGTTCCAGGCGTCCCCGGGTGATACTGGTTTCACCGGCCAGGTTGACCAGCTCATCCAGCAGCGGTGCCGATACCCGGATGGTTTCCTGGGCTGCGCGCTGGGCATCGGCGGCTTTGTTGCGAGGCTTGGCTATGGCCCTGGCCGGCTTGGGAGCAGGCTCGGATGGCTTGGCCTGGTCCGCTGCGGGTGCCTCCGCAGCCGGCGCCGGTGTAGTGGCCGGCGTGGTCTCGGGAGCCGGTTCGGTGCTCCCGGCCGGAAGCGGCCCGCCGTTTTCGGCCTGTGTGCGGATGTCTGCAACCAGCGCAACAATGGCGTCATTGTCGGCGGTGATGGCCTGCCAGGTGGTGTCATCCGGCGGGTTGCCGCCCAGGTCAATCAGCCGGGTTTCAAAGGCGTGGGCCTTATCTCCGAGCGCAGTGAGTTGTGACAGACGGGCACCACCTTTGAGGGTGTGTAGCGCCCGCTGTGCTTCCTGGTTGAAGTGGTGGTTGGACGGTTCCTTGCGCCAGTCGTCGAGCAACTGCTCCAGCTGGTCCAGGATTTCGCCGGCCTCTTCCAGGAAGATCTCCAGAACTTCCGGGTCCACTTCGGTATCCGACCCGGCGTCGAGCTCTGTCTGCGACGCGCTCTCGCCTTCCCCTGCCTTGTGGGCATCGCGGAACGCGTGGATCAGCTCCAGATCAGCGCGGGGTTTGTCGCCGTTTTCAAGGCTGCTGAGCATCTGCTGCAGGCTGCCGAGGGCACGGTCACTGAGGGCCAGCAGGGCACCATGGTGGTTGCCGCCGCTGATCAGCGGGTCGAGCGCGTCGGACCAGGCCTCTGCGAGATCGGCGATGGTGTCGACATCAGACAGCCGCGCACCACCTTTGAGGGTGTGCAGTTCCTGCTGCAGCTGGGTAACCCCGGTCAGCTCCGCAGGCTCTTCCCGCCACTGGGCGAGGCACTCACTGATGGCGCCCTGAATCTCCATGCCTTCGTCGAGGAAAATGCCCACCAGTTCGTCGTCGGTGGCCTCGGGAATGGCTTCGCTCACACCGGCGGACAGGTCAAACTCGTCGCTGTCTGCGGGTTCGGCGATGGCCGGCATGTCGGCTTCCGGTGCGGCCAGCGGTGCGTCTGTCTGGCTGTCGTCCGGCAGGGGTTCTCCGGCGAGGATAGCCTCAACCCTGGCCACCAGATCGTGTGCCGGTGGGCAGGGACGTTGTGTGGCCACCTGTTCCACCATCTGCGCCAGCCGATCATGGCAGGCAAACAGCAGGTCGTTCATCGAGTCGCTGGCCGCCAACTGGCCTTCGGCCACTTTCTCGAACAGATCCTCCAGCACGTGGGTAAGATCGCCGATGGCATCCACACCCGCCATCCGCGCGCCCCCTTTGAGGGTGTGCACGTCGCGCTGGAGTTCCGCCGCCACATCACGGTTGGACGGGTCTTCGCTCCAGGTATGCAGTGCGCTGCCGGTGGAGTTGATCAGGTCGTAGGCTTCTTCCAGGAAGATCCCCACCAGCTCCGGATCGAGGTGGGACAGATCCGTGGGCTGAAGCTCGTCGTCCGCGTCGGATGCGGCTTCGTCGGCGTCGTCTTCCAGGAGTGCTGAATCGTCGAGCTCCGGTAACGGCAGGTCGTTGTCGGCAGAGCTCACGTCCGTCACCGGTCGTGAACCGGTTGCGTTGTCCATGTACTGGTGGATTTCACCAATCAGGTCTGGTGCGGGGCGCGGCGGCTGCAGTTGTTCCAGCGCGTCGACCATGCCCGCCAGCCGGTCATGGCAGCGGAACAGCAGGTCGGACAGTTCGTCGGTAATCGACAGGCGCTGCTCGGTGAGCCCTTCAAACAGGGTCTCCAGCTCGTGGGAAAGATCACCCACGGCGGGAATGTCCGCCAGGCGGGCGCCGCCCTTCAACGTATGCAGGTCCCGTTGCAACAGACGCAGCAGGTCGAGATTCCGGGTGTTTTCGCTCCAGCTCTGAAGCGTTTCCGCCGAGCTGTTGATCAGGTCGCGGGCTTCTTCCAGGAAGATTTCCGCCAGTTCCTGATCCATATCGTCATCAAGGCTGCCGTCCTCGCCATCGGCGGAGGCTTCGGCCGGTTCCTCGACTTCCAGGGTGGGGAGCTCGGCTTCGTCCATGTCGAAGCTGAGGTCGATTTCCTCCAGGTCGTCGGTGAACTCCTGATTGAACGCATCGGCTTCGGGGGAGGCCGGGCGGTTTCCGCCGAGGTCTTCCAGCTCAGCGATACACTCCTCACCGGATTCCGTCGCCAGGCCCGCAGCCACCTGATCCATCATGTTGATCAGCTGTTCATGGGCGCCACGAACCGCATGGAAAAAGGTGTCGTCCGGCGTGATATCGCCAGCGGCGGCCTTGTCGTAAGTCGCGGCCAAGGCAACGGACAGCCCCGCCACGTCACTGAGCCCTGCCTCCCGCGCACCGGAGGACAGTTGCTGAAGCTCGGCCCGCAAGGTTTCCAGCGCTGCGGTCCGGGAGGGCTCCGCTGCCCAGTCGTCCAGAATACGGTCGGCATCCAGCAGGATGTCCAGACCTTCGTTGAGGAACAACTGCACCAGCGGAGACGCGGACGGCTGCGCATTCTGGCGATGGCCACCGGCCTGGGGTCGCAGGGTCTCGGCGCTGATCTGCTCCAGCCGGCGGAGGTAGTCTTCGGTGCCCGTCAACGGCGCTTGCGGTTCGTCCCGTAGTTGGCTCAGGCCCTGGGTCAGGAACTCACAGGCGTCGGCAATCAGTCCGATCACATCCCGGTCCGCCCGTTTGTTCTGTGCTCGGGCTTCCTTGACGAAGCGCTCCAGCGGTGTGATCACGGCGGCAATCGGGGAAATGCCAGCGGTGTGGGCGCTGCCCTTGAGAGTGTGGAGGGCCCGCGAGAGATCGTCAGTGTAAGCAACCGAGGCTTTATCGCCGGCGCACTCGAGGAACGCCTGGAGGGTCTGCAGATGGGTCTGGGCTTCACTCTCGAAAATGTCCAGCAGCACCGGGTCGACACTGTTTTCCTCAGTGTCGGTATCGATGTCGCTGTCGTCGGCCACGGAGTCGATGGGTTCAAGGCTGTCGTGAACCTCGGAAGCCGGCATGCTGGTGGCGTCCGGAATTTCCCCATTGGCGAGGGCGGTGGCACGGGCTTCGAGCGGTGCCGTATCCAGGGTGGGGGCGCGACGTTTCTCGAAGTCTTCCACCAGCTCCGGCAGTACGCCGGTCACATCGTCAAGCAGCGCTGCGATGTCGTCGTTCATGAAAATGCTGCCGTCGATCACCCGGTTCAGCATGTTTTCCACCGACCACGCCAGTTCGCCCACTACCAGCGCACCGACCATACGGCCACTGCCCTTGAGGGTATGGAACGCGCGGCGGACTTCCGAAAGCGCGGTGCGGTCGTCGTGCTGGCGCAGCAGCATCGGCAGGTATTCGCGGATGGTGTCGAGGACTTCGCCCGCTTCCTCGATAAAGATCTCAAGGATCTCGTCGTCGATCAGGTCGTCTTCGTCATCCGCCTGCTGATCCGGGGCTTCGTCAGTAACGACCGGGGCCTCATCGGCAACGGCTTCCGTCGCTTCGGCCGCGGGCGCCGGTTGCTCGCCATCGGACTTGCGAGTGGTGGACATGGCTTCGGCGCGCTCAATGAGCTGGGCGACATCGCCGTCGCTCTGGCCGTCACGGAACTCGCGGATCAGGGATGGCAGCCGGGCGTTGACGTCATCAATCAGGGCAAAAAGATCGTCGTTCGGCTTGATGGTCTGGTCAATCACCCGGTTCAGCAGGTTCTCCACCGACCAGGCCAGCTCACCAATGCTGGCGGCACCGACGAGCCGGCCACTGCCCTTGAGCGTGTGGAAGGCGCGCCGGACTTCGGTCAGCGCCTCGCGATCGTCATGGTGCTGACGAAGGCGGGGATAGAATTCGTGAATGGTTTCCAGCACTTCCTCGGCTTCTTCCACGAAGATGCCAAGGATCTCATCGTCCAGCAGCTCTTCGTCAGACGCCTTGGATTCTCCCGGCAGACTGCTTTCCGCCATGGGAATCTCGCTGTCCACCACCGGGATGTCATCTTCGCCTTCCCCGGGCTGCTGCCAGGTGGGCTCGGCGCCAACAGGGAAGCCCAGGGCGGTGAGGCTGTCCTCGGCGACCCGCAGAATGCCGTCGTTGTCGCTGATGCCTTCGGCGAGACGCTCCAGGTAATACTCAATGCTGGTGACCGCGTCGGCCAGGGTGTCGAGCTGCTTCCAGTCGGGAACCTGACGCCCGCCCAGCAGCACATCACTGATGTAGCGTTCGGCGGAACCAAGCATGTCGGCCACCCGGTCCAGTGGCACCAGGCTGAGGCCGCCGCGAATGCTGTGCAGCAGTCCCGGCACGTGTTCGATTTCACGCACATCCCATTGGGAGGCGATGAAATTGATAATGGAAGTCTTGACCTGTTCCAGGGTGTTGCGGGATTCCCGCAGCAGCGCGCTGCTGGCTTCACCGAGTTCGCGGCTGCCCAGGTTGATGGATTGCTCGTCGCTGTCGGATTCGCCGGTTTCCTGGTTACGGTCGCTGTCCAGACCGGCCAGGCTGGCCTCCACGTAGAGCAAGGCACCGGCAATATCCATCAGGGTGCCGTCGTCAACCGAATCGGATTGGCTGGACAAACGTTCAACCAGCTCAATCTGCTCATTAACGACTTTGCGGGGAATGCCCAGGCCCAGTACCGCCAGGGTATTGGCCACCTGTTTCAGGCCGGGCAGCAGGTCATCAAGTTCGTCGTTCTGGCGCAGCTCGGCGCGCACGAAAAGATCCAGCTGGTCCTTGAGCTTTGCCAGTTCCTCGTTGAGGGCGCTGACCACCGAGTGGATGGCTTCGCGGCCCGGTCCGGACACCCGGCTGCGCGCGGCATCCACATCGTCTTCCGAAGGCAGTGCCTGGTCGAGCTGGTAGCGCTGGCGCAGTTCCGCGACCCGGGGTGTGTCCAGGTCCCGCGCCCGGGCCACGTAGTAAAGCAGGTGCTTGAGCAGGGCTTCCGGCACGCTTTGCTGAAGGATGTCGACGTGCTCGTCGGTCAACCGTCGGATTTCGGCGTCCAGTTCCCGTAACAGGGATTTCACCGCTGTGTTGACCGGGTTGGCATGCTGCTGGAGGGTTTCGACAAAGGCGCCGGCCGCTTTCCAGAGCTCGCCCCTGGGGGTTTTCTGGCACAGACGGATCAGCCGCTGGATGACCTTCTGCATGTAGTCAAAATGCGCGTCCAGGTCTGCTTCACGTACCACCCCTGCGAGGGCAAACTGGTACATCTGGCGCAGCTTGCGGATGTGACCAAGAACCTTCGGGTCCTGGAGACGCTGGGAGGCGTTGGCCGCCGCGCGCTGACGCGACGGTGACAGGTCGGGCTTGAACAGCGAGGTATCCGACAGCAGGGACTCGCCCCGTGCCGCGCGCAGGTCGTTCAGCAGCGGCAACAGTACCATCGGGAAGTCGTCCTTGCTGCTGGCAAGGTGCTCCAGGTACTGGGGCAACTGCAGGATGGCCTGCATCAGTACTTCGACGGCATCGTCCACACTGGAGACGGTATCGTTCAGTACCGCCTGGGTGAGCTTCTCCATTTCTTCAGTCAGCAGGGCGGCGCCATACAATTCCACCATCTGCAGGGTGCCATGCACCTGATGGAGGTAATTCAGGCAGAAGCGAAGCCGCGCGGTATCGTCGCGGTTTTCGACATACGCTTCCAGTGCCTGCTGACCCTGGGTCAGCGTGTCCTGTATTTCGCCGCGAACCCAGTCCAGGGCGATGCTGTCATGGTGATTGCCCATAACCACTCCGGTTATTCTTCGTCAGTCTGGCGTTTGATCCACGCCAGCACATGTTCCGAGGGTACTCTCTGTAAACCCGGTGGCTGCCAGTCGGTCAGCTCTCCCTGGCCCAGCACCAGCAACCCCCCGGGCGCCAGCCTCTCTGCAAGTCGCTTTACGATTTCCCGCCGGCGCCAGCGCCGGAAATAAATCAGCAGATTCTGGCAGAAGATAATGTTCATGCCGTGCATGGGTGCCTGATTCAGGTCCAGCACATTCAGTCTGGTAAAACACACCCGGTCACGGATGCCCTCGACCATTTCCACGGAGTTCCGCTCCGCCGGCCGGAAGTACCGGGCCTTGAGTTCGTCGTTCATACCCGCCAGCTTGCGGGGATTGAACAGCCCCCTCTTGGCTTTCTCGATCGCGGGTTTGCTGATGTCCGATCCGGTCACCCCGAACAGCGGGGGAAGCTCCAGCTGGGTCATGCACTCGTTGAGTACCATGGCCAGCGTGTACGGCTCTTCGCCGGTCGAACACCCCACACTCCAGACTTCCAGTGGGCGGCGTTTGAGCTGCTCCCGGGGCCGGGTAAGGATGAAATCCGAGACGAACCGGAAGGCATCGGGGTCACGGAAGAACCGGGTTTCCTGAACGGTCAGCCGGTCAACCAGGGTTGCCCACTCAACAATGGCGTTTGGGCCGGATACGATCTTCTCGTAATAGGCCTGGTAACTGCTGCAGCCAATTTCCCGCATGCGAATCCCGAGGTTGGTCTCGAGAAACGAGCGGCGACCGGAGGAAATAGTGATTCCGGTGCGATGCTCCAGCAGTGTTTGCCATTGAGTGAACTGCGCTTCATCCATGTCTGGAAGTCGGCGCAGTGACCAGATGCCCTCGGCAGTTGACAGGTCGTTGCGTGTTTCAGCCATAAACCGTCAGTCGCCCCGGCCGTGTGATCAGCCCACCACCGGGACGTCGCTGTCTTCCTCTTCCTGCTGCTCCGCACCGTCTTCTTCCGGCAGCGTGAAGCCGGCAACCGACGACCGCAGCTCGGAGGCCATTTCTGCCAGGTTCCCGATCGACTTCGCCGTGGCGTTGGTACCGGACGAGGTCTGGGAAGTGATTTCCTGGATGACGTTCATGGTGTTGGAAATGTGCGCCGCCGACGACGACTGCTGGCGTGCGGCGTTGGAGATGTTCTGGATCAGTTCCGCCAGGGACATGGATACGTTCTCGATTTCCTCGAGGGCGATACCCGCGTCCTGTGCCAGACGGGCACCACGGACCACCTCGGCGGTGGTGTGTTCCATGGAGATAACCGCTTCGTTGGTGTCCGACTGGATCGTCTTGACCAGCGCTTCAATCTGCTTGGTTGCCGCAGAAGAACGTTCCGCGAGGCGCTGAACTTCGTCCGCAACCACCGCGAAGCCCCGGCCCGCGTCACCGGCCATGGAGGCCTGGATTGCCGCGTTCAGGGACAGGATGTTGGTCTGGTCGGCGATGTCGTTGATCAACGATACGATGTCACCGATTTCCTGGGACGATTCACCCAGACGCTTGATCCGCTTGGAGGTTTCCTGGATCTGCTCACGGATGTTGTCCATGCCGCGGATGGTGTTCTGTACCACTTCCGCGCCTTTCTTCGCGATCGCAACCGACCGCTCCGCAACCGCAGAGGATTCCGCGGCGTTCGAAGATACCTGGTCGATGGACACCGCCATCTCGTTGACAGCGGCAGAGGCGCCGGCAATTTCCTGGGCCTGGTGCTCGGACGCATCCGCCAGGTGCATGGCCGTGGCCTGGGTTTCCTGGGCGGCTGACGCTACCCGTACCGCCGTACCACGAATCGCCTGTACCAGTCCGCGCATCTGGTCGATCGCGTAGTTGATGGAGTCGGCGATAGCACCGGTGAAGTCCTCGGTAACCGTGGCCTCCGTGGTCAGGTCACCATCGGCCAGGTCGGCCAGTTCGTCCAGAAGTCGCAGGATCGCGTTCTGGTTCTGTTCGTTCTGCTCCTGGGTAGTAGCCAGGCGGTGCTGGGCTTCACGGTAGAGCACCACACCGATCAGGACCACGATACCGACCATGCCGGCCAGCAGGATAAACGCCAGTGTCGGACCGATCAGGCGGGAGCCGGCCTGTCCGGTGAACTGGTTGGCCAGAACGGAAATGTCGTCCAGCAGGATCTGGGAGTTCTGGAAGATGTCGGATGCCGCAGTACGAACCTTGAAGAGGTCGGGAGAGGCTTCAAGGATCGCATCAACGTTCTGGGAAACGAATTCGAACAGCTCGCCAACGGCTTCCAGGCCGTAGATGGCGTCTTCGTCATCCACCCGGGTGATGCCCATGGCCGGGTTGCCTTCCATCTGACCCTGCAGTACGCGGCCGAACAGGCTGGCGTCACGACCGAAGCGGTCGGCGGCGATCACGGCGTCTTCGTCACCGGACAGTACGTTGTTGACCGAGCGCACGATCCGCTCGGCGAGCAGCGACTGGCGCTGAGCCAGGGCGATCTGCTCTGCCGGGGCGTCGTTGTCCAGCAGGATCTGTACGATGTCGTCGTATTCCACCTGCAGCTGCGGAATCGTCTCGTTCAGGGTCCGCGCCACCTCGTGCAGGCCCAGTACCGCGTCGCGGGTGGAGAGGATGCTGTCGGCGTTGTCACGTACCGCATTCCAGTTCTGCTGCACGCTGCTCTGCTGGGCAAGCTCGCTGGGGGGCAGGCCGGTTTCCGGGTTACCATCCACCACGTAGGACCACAGCTGCTGGAACTCGTCACGGGAGCGACGCAGCTGGTCGAAGGCTTCGGCGGTGCCACCGGCGGCTTCCGTCGCGTTCTTCGCAATTTCCTGTGACAGCACCCGCAGCTCGGAGGCGTGGGCGATGTATTCCTGATCGTTCTGGCTGTCCTCGTTAATGATGAACAGAACCACAACAAGCAGGACGGTGAGTGCAATCAGTGCGGCGATCAGGCCGGCAACGAGCTTGTTGCCTCCCTGTCCCATACTGAATCTTCCGGCTGTGTTTTTCATTTTCTGGCTCCCGGCCTTTTCATTATATTGGCAAGTTTGCTACTGCAGGCGTTGGCAGCAGGGATGATGGCTCCTGCCATTGTCATCATCCTCACCACTGCGCGACGTCCAGAAACCGCTCGTCATCCACCAGGTCGGCGGCGGAGAACACTTTCCAGACTTCTTCGTTTCGTTCATAACCGCCATTCACGAACGGCTGAACGCTGCCGGGAACCCCTTCGGGCGATGCCACGAAGTTGTCCCTGGCGAAATACTGCATGCCAGACACGCTGTCGACCACCAGTCCACTGAAGACGTCGCCCTGTTCCACCACCAGTACCCTGCGCTCGCGCAGGCTGCGTGAAGAACGGGGCACATCGAAGAAACCGGCGAGATCAACGAGAGGCAGGAGGCGACCACGGACGTTGGCGGCCCCCATCATGAAGGGCTGGACCCCCGGAATGTGGGTAAACCGGGGCACATGGAGAATTTCAGTGACCTCACCCATGGGCGCCACGTAACGTTCACCTGCCAGAACAAAGCCGATGCCATTCCAGAGCTCAACGGCTTCCTGTTGTTCCGGCAGACCGGCCGCCATGGACCGGCTGCGCTGGGCGATATCCGTCAGAACGGCAAAAGGGGCGGCCTGGGCGGACATGCTTACTCCACGGTTGGGGATCAGGCAATCAGACTGTTAATGGTCTTGATCAGATCGTCTTCGTTGACAGGCTTGACCAGGTAACCTTTGGCGCCCTGACGGGTGCCCCAGACACGGTCGGTTTCCTGATCCTTGGTGGTTACGATGACCACGGGAATCGACGCGGTTTCCGGAGCGCGGGTCAGCTGCCGGGTGGCCTGGAAACCGTTCAGGCCGGGCATGACCACGTCCATCAGTACCAGATCGGGTGTTTCAGCGCGGGCCTTGGCCACGCCGTCCGCTCCGTTATCAGCGGTCATCACCTCGTGCTGGTGCTTTTCCAGGATGGTTGAGATTTTCTTAACCTCGGTGGGGGAGTCGTCAACAATAAGAATGCGGGCCATGTTTTCCTCAATAGTTCTTTACTGCAGCAGATTTACTGTTCCGCCTGGGGTACATACTGGCGGATTGTGTTGAGTAACTCGTCCTTGCTGAACGGCTTGGTCAGGTACTGGTCAGAGCCGACAATCCGGCCCTTGGCTTTATCGAACAGACCGTCCTTGCTGGAGAGCATAATGACCGGCGTCTTCTTGAAAGAGGAATTGTTCTTGATCAGTGCGCAGGTCTGATAGCCGTCCAGGCGGGGCATCATAATGTCGACAAAGATGATGTCCGGCTGGGAATCGGCAATTTTCGCGAGAGCATCAAAGCCGTCAGTTGCGGTAATGACCTCACAGCCGACCTTTTTCAGAAGGGTTTCCGCGGTGCGACGAATGGTCTTGCTGTCGTCGATCACCATAATCTTCAGATTCTCGAAGTTGTCATCCATTGTCCAACTGCCTTGCGCTCTGCGACTGTCATTATTTTAAACCGGGGTTTTAACACAAACATTAAGGTTCTTCTATAAACCCCGCTCATTTATAGAGGATCAACCGGCGGATAAAAAGCACAACTTTGTGACTAAATGTACTTCTGCCCGTGATGTCACGTAACACACAGGGGATTTCTCCGGATGCATTCAAAGCTCGGGTACAATACCATCTGTGTTCACAGCATAGCACTTATTCTATCCTTCGCTCTGCTGACCGGTTCGTGTTTTTCAACCCTGGAGCTCAAGAGGCAATATGACAGTCCGACTCGGCATCGTGATGGACCCCATCGAGAAGATCCACTTCAAGAAAGACAGCTCACTGGCCATGTTGCTGGCGGCCCAGCAGCGTGGGTGGGAAATCGAATACATGGAGCTGCAGGACATGTACCTCAAGGGCGGGCAGGCCAGGGCGCATACCCGTGACCTGACGGTGCATATGGACCCGGAGAACTGGTACGCCTTCGGTGCCTCCCGGGACCGTGCGCTGGGCGACCTGGATGTGATCCTGATGCGTCAGGACCCGCCGGTGGACCGGGAGTTCCTGATGGCGACCTATATCCTCGAGGCTGCCGAACAGCAGGGTGCGCTGGTGGTCAATCCGGCGGCCACGCTGCGTGACTGCAATGAAAAGCTGTTCGCCGCACAGTTTGAGGACCTGACCCCGCCGCTGATCGTGACACGCTCGTCGACCCGTTTCCGGGAGTTTTACGCGGAGCACGGCGACATCATCATGAAGCCGGTGGACGGCATGGGTGGCCGCTCGATCTTCCGTATCAAGGAAAACGACGCCAACCTCGGCGTGATCATCGAGACCCTGACCCAATACGGCACCCACCAGGCGATGGCGCAGAAATTTATTCCGGAGATCACCGACGGCGACAAACGCATCCTGCTGATCGACGGCGAACCGGTACCCTACGCCCTTGCGCGGATTCCGTCCCACGGCGAGAATCGCGGTAATCTGGCCGCCGGTGGCCGCGGTGAAGGCCGGGAGCTGACGGCCCGGGACCGCGAGATCTGCGAGCGCGTGGCGCCAGTGATCAAGGCCAAGGGGCTGATTTTTGTCGGTCTGGACGTGATCGGTGACTACCTCACCGAAATCAACGTGACCAGCCCGACCTGTATACGTGAGCTGGATTCGGCGTTCGGCATTGATATTGCCGGAATGCTGATGGACGCCATCGAGAAACGGTTAAAGTAACAATGGCAGGCCAGGTAAGCGATTTCGACCGGTTTTCCTTCACCCTGTTCATGGCATTGGCCGTGCACGCGGTGGTGGTGCTGGGTATCACGTTTGCGCCCGAGTCCCCACGCTCGTCGGCGCAGACCATGGAAATCACCCTGTCACAGTTTGACGATGAGACCGATCCGGCGGAAGCGGATTTCCTGGCCCAGACCAGCCAGCAGGGCAGTGGCTCGGAGGAAGAGGCGCGGGAAATGACCTCGCCCCAGCCAACCGACGTCAGCCAGCCGGAGATTGCCGAGGTTCAGCCTGAACCGCCGGCGCAGACCGAGCCGGTGGTCCGCGAGGCGCCGGCGGTGGTGCAGACCGAATCCCCCAGCACGCGGCAGGTGCGCCAGCCCGATGATGTGCGCGAGGCCACCGACGAACCCCTGCCGGTGCGTGAGAAGAAAAGTCTCATGGAGCGCAGCCTCGAGATTGCCAGCCTGGAGGCCCGGCTGGATGCCCAGCTCCAGGCCTACGCCAAGAAGCCCCGGGTGATGCGGGTAACCGCCGCGTCCACTCTGCGGTCCACCAACGCCTGGTATGTGCAGAACTGGATCAGCAAAGTGACCCGGGTAGGCAACATCAATTACCCCACGGAAGCGCGCCGGGCGGGCATTTATGGCACCCTGAGAATGCTGGTTTCCCTGAAGAAGGACGGCACCATCAAGGAAGTGGCCATCCTGCAGTCCTCCGGAAGCACCGTGCTGGATGACGCGGCGATCCGCATCGTACGGATGGCCTCGCCCTTTGCACCGTTCCCGGACGACATGCGGGATGATGTGGACGAACTGGAAATCATTCGAACCTGGTCTTTCCAGCGACGGGGGCTGACATCCGGATGACGGCATCAAAACATTCTCCCAACAGCTTGCGGCACCACTTCCTGGTGGCGTCGCCCTATCTTGAGGACCCGCGCTTCCACGGTGCGGTGATCTACCTGTGCGAGCATTCCGATGACGGCGCGCTGGGGCTGATGATCAACCAGCCGCTGGACATCCACCTGGGCGAGATCCTGGAACAGCTCGACATGGACGGCGGTGAACTGGACCTGCCCGTGTACAGCGGTGGTCCGGTGCAGACCGAGCGGGGTTTTGTACTGCATCGCCCCGGCACCACCTGGCACAACACGGCCCGGGTTACCGACGAGGTCATGCTGACCACCTCACGGGATATCCTCGAGGGCATCGGTGTCGGCGAGGGGCCGGACGAGTTCCTGGTTGCCCTGGGTTATGCGGGCTGGGGCGAAGGCCAGTTGGAAAGTGAACTGGGCAGCAACTCCTGGCTGACCTGCCCGGCCACCACCGACATTCTCTTTCGTACCCCGTGGGAAGAACGCTACAACGCCGTACTGAAGCTCATCGGCATCGACCTCAACCAGCTCAGTGAGTCCGTCGGCCATGCCTGAGACCGCAAGCCGACGGCTGATGGCATTCGATTTCGGCACCCGGCGCATCGGCGTGGCCACCGGTCAGCAGATGCTGGGCACCGGCCAGCCCCAGGCCATGCTTCCGGCCCGGGACGGCATTCCGGACTGGGACGCCATCGGCCGCCTGTTGCAGGAATGGCAGCCGGACCTGGTGCTGGTGGGATTGCCCCTGAACATGGACGACAGCGAAAACGACATGTGTGCACGGGCCCGTAAATTCGGCAAACGTCTGCATGGCCGTTTCCACGTGCCCGTGGAAATGGTCGACGAGCGCCTGACCAGTTTTGAAGCCAAGGGCGAGGTGATGGCCGGGGGTGGCAGCCGAGATTTCGGTCGCCACGGTGTGGACGACCGCGCCGCCGTACTGATCCTGGAAACCTGGTGTCGCCAACAGTGAGGAAATAAATGACCGCATTGCTTGATATGAACCGGCTGCTGGATGAACTCGAAGCCGGACTGCGTGAGATACTGGCTGATCGCGGTGTGACATCGCCCGCACTGATCGGCATCCGCACCGGCGGTGTCTGGCTGGCGGATGCCATGCGCAAACGGCTGGGGCTGGAAGAGCCGTTCGGCGAGCTGGACATTTCCTTCTACCGCGACGATTTCAGCCGCATCGGCCTCAACCCGAGGGTGAAGCCCTCGAGCCTGCCGTTCAGCACCGAAGACCGCGACATCATCCTGATCGACGACGTGATCATGAGTGGCCGCACCATTCGCGCGGCGATGAATGAAATCTTCGATTACGGCCGGCCCGCCAGTATCATTCTCGCCACCCTGATCGATCTCGGTGCCCGGGAGCTGCCCATCCAGCCAGATGTCATCGGCAAGGTGCTGGCGTTGGAAAGTCACCAGCGGGTGAAGCTGCGCGGCCCCGACCCGTTGCACATCGAACTGCAGGAAACCGGACAGTAACCATCGCGCATTACCCTTGTGAACAGGCCCACGGCAAACAGGCGACCCATGACTGCGAACCAAGCACCCAAACGATCCCTGCAGCTGACCGAGGATGGCCAGCTGCGGCATTTCCTGACCCTGGACGGGCTCGACCGCGCCCTGCTGACGGACATCCTCGACACCGCTGATTCCTTCATCGAAGTGGGCGAGCGCAGCATCAAGAAAGTCCCCCTGTTGCGTGGTCGCACCGTGGTGAACCTGTTCTTCGAGTCCAGTACCCGCACCCGCAGCACGTTTGAGCTGGCCGCGAAACGGCTGTCGGCGGACGTGCTCAACCTGGACATCAGCACCTCGGCCACCTCCAAGGGCGAATCCCTGTCCGATACCCTGCTCAACCTGGAAGCCATGGCCAGTGACATGTTTGTGGTGCGGCATTCCCAGAGCGGTGCGCCCCATTTCATTGCCGAGAGCGTGACCCCCGGCGTGGCGATCATCAACGCCGGCGACGGCCGCCATGCCCATCCCACCCAGGCGATGCTCGACATGCTCACCATTCGCCAGCACAAGGGCGGGTTTGAAGGACTGAAAGTGGCCATCGTGGGCGATGTGCTGCACTCTCGCGTGGCCCGCTCCCAGATCCGCGCCCTGAATGAGCTCGGGGCGGCCGAGGTGCGGGTCATCGCGCCGGGCACCCTGCTGCCACGGGACGTCGAGAGCCTGGGCTGCACCGTGGAATACGACATGCAGAAGGGCATGAAGGACCTCGACGTGGTGATCATGCTGCGACTGCAGAAAGAACGCATGGAGGGCGCGCTGCTGCCCAGTGAGCGGGAATTCTACCGCCTGTACGGGCTGAACCAGGACAAACTGGCGCTGGCCCATCCGGAATGCATCGTGATGCACCCGGGCCCCATCAACCGGGGTGTGGAAATCGAATCAGCCGTGGCGGACGGCCCCCAGTCGGTGATCCTCGACCAGGTCACCAATGGCATCGCCATCCGCATGGCGGTCATGTCCATGGCCATGGGCGGGCAGGTCGCTGAACGCAACCAGAATCTGGCCGGGAGGGAACAGGCGTGACAGCATTCAACGGGCACTCCGGAGCATCCCTGAAAATCACCAATGGCCGTCTGGTGCTGCCGGACAGCCGGGAACTGACCGACGCCTCCATCGTGATCGCCAATGGCGTGATCACGGCGATTGGCGCTGAAGCAGACAACACCAACGCCGACCACACCTTTGATGCCGCCGGCGGTATCGTCGCCCCGGGGCTGGTGGATCTGTGCTGCAACCTGCGCGAACCCGGCAACGGCCAGAAAGGCAACATCGCCTCGGAAACCCGCGCGGCGGCCCGGGGCGGGTTCACCACTGTGTGTGCGTCGCCGGATACGTCTCCGGTCAACGATTCCAGTGCGGTTACCCACCTGATCCGCGACGGCGCCCAGGCCCGTTCACCGATCCGGGTGCTGCCGATCGGAGCAATCACCCGTGGGCTGGAAGGGGAGCTGCTCAGCGACCTGGCGGGACTGGCCGGGGCCGGGTGCGTTGCCTTCGGCAACGGCAGCCGGGGCATCCGCAACGCCCGCATCCTGCGTCGGTGCATGGCGTACGCCCAGACTTTCGGTCTGACCGTCATGTTCAATCCGGAGAACCAGGCCCTCGCCGCTGACGGTTACGCCCACGATGGCCTGGTCACATCGCGGCTGGGGCTGCTGGGTATTCCGGAAGTGGCGGAAACCGCCTCGGTGATGGAAATGCTGCTGCTGGCCGAGGAAACCGGCGTGCGCCTGCACCTGAGCCAGCTGTCCTGCGCCCGCAGCGTGGAGATGGTGGCCGACGCCCGCCGTCGCGGCATTGCGGTCACCGCCGACGTTGCCATGCACCAGCTGCTGTTCACGGAAGAGGCGTTGGCGGGCTTCGACAGCCGCTTCCATGTGCGCCCGCCGCTGCGCACCGAATCCGATCGCCAGGCCCTGATTGCCGGGGTCCGGGAGGGCGTGATCGACGCCATCGTCAGTCAGCACCAGCCCCACGATTCCGCCGCCAAGCAGGCGCCTTTGGGCGCCACGGAGCCGGGGCTGTCCACCATTGAGAGCACGCTGTCCATGGGCCTGATGCTGGTGCAGCGCGACGAACTGACACTGCCGGACCTGCTGGCCGCACTGACCAGCGGACCGTCGCGGATTCTCGGGGAAACCCCGGCGCTGCAGGAAGGCGCACCCGCCGATCTGTGTGTGTTCAACCCGGACGCCACCTGGGTGCCGAACCCGACAACCCTGATCTCCGCGGGCCGGCACGCGCCGCTGCTCGGCCAGGCCATGCCCGGCGTGGTCAGCCTCACCCTGAGCAACGGCAAGGTGGCCTGGCAGTCAGAAACCCACTGACGTCACCGGAACAGGAAATGCGGCAGAGGTAGCCCCGCCTCTGTCGAACCCATCACAGAATCTCACCTTTTTGCTGAAAAGCCCTTGAAGGCAGGCACCTGTGCCAACGTATTCTTGCAGGGACCGACCTAATCTCGGTCAAGGACCTCATGACGTGACAGGTACACCCGGATGTGACCGGCGTCTGACAATAATAATTCAGGAGTCTCATCCCCGTGAAATCAGCTAACCTCCCGCACAGGGTGGCAGCAGCGGCTGCGCTGTGTGCCAGCCTCTTGTTCGCGCCTGTCACCCAGGCCCAGGACGCCCCCCTCGAACGAAGTTTCTGTGTGTTTGACCCGGTCGGTGCCAATGGCCCGCTGTTCGCCATTACCAAGACCTTCCAGCCGGTGGCCCTGAAAGAAGGCATCAAACTGGACCTGCGTGCCTACACCGACGAAAAAGTGGCCGCCGAGGATTTCAAGGCCGGCCAGTGTGACGCGGTGCTGCTCACCGGTACCCGGGCCCGGGAATTCAACAAGTTCACCGGCACCCTGGAAGCCATGGGCGCCGTGCCCGGCGAAGAGGAAATGCGGCTGCTCTACAACACCCTCAGCCAGCCCAAGGCCCGCCCCTTCCTGATTGACGGACCCTACGAAGTGGCCGGTGTGTTCCCCGGCGGCGCGGTGTACCTGCACACCCGGGACCGTGCCATTGATTCGGTTGAGAAGCTGCAGGGCAAGCGGGTTGCCACCCTGGATTTCGACAGCGCGTCCGTACGCATGGTGCGCCACGTGGGCGCCTCGGTGGTGGGCTCCAACTCCGCCAACTTCGCCGGCAAGTTCAACAACGGCAGCGTGGACCTGGCCTATGCCCCGGCCGTGGCCTACACCCCCCTGGAACTCTACAAGGGCGTCACGCCCAACGGCGGTGTGTTCAAGTACGCCCTGGCCTATATGAACTTCCAGGTGATCATTCACCGCGACCGCTTCCCCGATGCCGCCGGCCAGATGGTCCGTGACCAGTCCATCAAGCGCATCGATGAAGCCTACGAGATCATCGCCCAGGCAGAAGCGGAAATTCCGGAAGAGGTCTGGATGCATCCGCCCCAGGAAGACGTGGCGGAATACGACAAGATGCTGCAGAAGGTGCGTCTGTCGTTGCTGGAGGATGGCGTCTACGACGAGCGGGCCATCAAGCTGATGAAAGCGATCCGCTGCCGGGTGGATGCCTCCCGGTCCGAGTGCGCTTCCTGAGAGAGGATAACAAGGCCCGCGGTGGCGGGCCTGCCTGGCTTAGCTGACCGCTTCCTTCAGAGCCTTGCCGGCTTTGAAACCGACGGTCTTGCTGGCAGCAATGCGAATGGTCGCGCCGGTTTGCGGGTTACGGCCATTGCGGGCGTCGCGGGTGCGGATACTGAACGTACCAAAGCCGATCAGCGAGGTGTCTTCGCCCCTGGCGGCAGCGGCAGAGATCTGGTCCGTGAAGGCGGTGATCACTTCGCTGGCTTTTTCCCGGGTAAGACCGGTCTTGTCGGCAATGGCGGCTGCCAGTTCAGGTTTGCGCATCGGGTACTCCTTATTGTCGTTTTTGGTGATCCACCGGCGGCAAGGCCTGCGGCCGGCTGACCCAATCTATAGTGGTTCCGGCGCGTTTGTGCAAACCACGGCCGGGTGGGCTTGCCGGGTTCTCACCGCCAATTGCGGTGCGGTTCTCATAAAAACACGGGGTTGTCCGCCATAATGCGCATCGGGTTACGGAATGTAACAGAGTGTACGCAGCGTGCCGGGCGACCTGTTCCCCAGAAAATACGAAAGCCGTAAAAACAAAAAGAAGGTACCGAAGTTATGACAGAGCTCCAGAACAACGCCGGAACACGATGGCCTGCAATGGCAAAACTGCGGGGTATCACCGCCGCTGTGGTGGCCAGTGTGGCGCTCAGTGGGTGTGGCGTGGTGAATCACATGATTTACAAAACCACCGGCGATGTCATGCAGGGGTTCTCCAAGAATCACACGGTGCCCTACCTGCTGGAGAGCAGTGACCTGGCCATGGGCTGTGCCATGAGTGAAGCCACGGCGCCGTTGCTGATGTCGTTTGGCCGCGTGACCAACGAGCCGGACCAGCTGGCCGTCATGCTGTACCTGTCTGCTGGCGGCTGCGCCGAGGAACAGGCCAGGGAATACGAACTGCAGGGACTTGCCGCCCTGCGCGCCATGAACGCGGATAACGCCGAAGACGCCATGATCCGGCAGAAACGGGCGCACGCCACGGCCGCCAAGCGCTATTTCCGTGGCTGGCAGCACCACAACACCTTCTACGGCGAGCCGGGCACCGGCGAATGCCCCAGCTTCGACGACGACCTGGACGAATTCATCTATCTGGCTGGTCTGCTGTCCGGCCTGCAGGCCCTGAACGCCGAGATCCAGTCCACCTCCTCCATTGGCGTACCCAAGAACGTGGGGTCCGTGGTGGCCCGCGCCACCAGCTGTCTTGATAACGAAAAATGGTGGGGCGCGCCCATGGCCCTGCGTGCCACCGTCTGGGCCATGATTCCGGGGGCGACGCCGGAAGGTGAAGACCCGTTCCAGCGCCTGGAGATTGCGGATAGTCAGGGTGAGGAGGCCGGTGTGCGCATCAGCCACGTGTTCCATGCCATCGCCGCCCAGAACAAGGGCGACAACGAGCGCCTGCGCGACGTTATCCGCAGCCACGCTGAGTCCCTGGATGAGACGCCGCCCAATGAAGAATGGCGGTTTGTGGACGCCATGGCCACCCAGATGATCGTGGCCATCTCCGACCGGCTGTGGGTAGAGAACAACGGCTACCGTACACCGATGGGGCAGCTGGGCACCTTCTGGGATGACGAGGCCGAAGCGGTCGAAACCATGGATCTGGACGATTTGCTGTAACCATTATGTCTTCAGAACGCGCTGCTGTGTCTCACCTTGGCTTTTCCCGTAGCGGGCTGGAGTGGTTCTCCTCTCTGCCCGCGTGTCTGCTGTTGCTGGCGGTGGTGTTGTTCTCCACCAGCAGTGACATCCATAACCAGATGCTGCGAGGCGGGGAGCAGCTGTGGAGCGGCTATTACAAGCTCCGCGTCGACCCGGTTCAGCCCACCTGCGACCCGAATCGCGACATCGAGGCCGCCGTCCAGCGGGAACTGGCGGAGGACAACTCGGACGATCCCATGGCCGCCCTGCTGGGGTCCGTGGAGAAAGACCCCGCCGATGTGCGCCTCGCCATTGAACGCTCCGTCGCCAACTGCCAGGCCAGCTACGCCAGCTACGAGAACCTCAAGGACAAGCTGACCCCCGGCGTGAAAGCCTACCGGGCGGTGGAGCTGTTCGTGGCGGACCTGATCGCCTTTGGTCTGGAGTCCCAGCGCTTTATTCTGGTGATCCTGGTGATGTTGTGTGCGGTGACCGCTACCCTGACACGCCACCACATTGCCATGCGGGCCATGGAAACCCGCCTGGATTACACCGTCTCCCACGCCCTGCAGACCATCGCCAACGCCATGTTGCTGGGCTCCAGTGTGATCTTCCGGCAGTCGAGCATGGGCAGCGACACCACCATGTCCGGCGAGGAAATGCTGCTCCACAACCTGTGGATCACTGGTTTTGCCTGCCTTACCCTCGCCAGCCTTTACCGCCTGATCCGGGTGCCGGACGACCTGCAGGACGGCGGCAGCCTGAACCGCGCATTCCTGGCGGTGCCGTTGTACACCGTGATGTGCCTGATCTCGGGCACCTACTTTGCGCTGATCGGCCACGCCTCCGGCATCGGCATCTACCTGGGCAAGATGATGGAGCTGTCTGACATGTTCCTGAACGTCGGGCTCTATGTGTGGGTGGGCATGATGCTGAAGCAGACCCGGCTGGCCACGCTGGTGTTCAACGTGTTCCGGCCCTGGAAAATGCCACCGGAAATGCTGGCCCTGGTGGCTGTGCTGGTGGCCGCGATACCCACCGCCTACACCGGTGCCTCGGGTATCTTTGTCATCGCCGCCGGTGCGGTGATCTACAGCGAACTGCGGGCCGCCGGCGCCCGCCGCCATCTGGCCCTGGCGGCCACGGCCATGTCCGGCTCCCTGGGTGTGGTGCTCAGGCCCTGCCTGCTGGTGGTGGTGATTGCCTACCTCAACCGCGAAGTCACCACCGACGAACTCTTCGGCTGGGGCATCTGGGTGTTTGTGCTGACCGCCACCATGTTCGCCGTGGTGGCACTGACCGTGAATCGCCAGAGTGAGTTCAACCTGGCGCCGTCCTCCCAGGCGTTCCCGGCCATGATGAAGGCGCTGCGACCGCTGGTTCCCTACGCCCTGGTCATCACCGGCGTGGTGTTGCTGTACCGCTTTGCGCTGGACGTGCGAATGGACGAATTCTCCGCGCCCCGCCTGTTGCCGGTGATCATGCTGGCGATCCTGCTGTACGAACACGTCAGCCTGAAGAACCGCAAGGGTCGCGCCAGCGGCGAGATTCACCACCAGGGACTGGAGCGCAGCATGCGTTCCGCCACCAACGACACCACCGCTGAAATCGGTGCGCTGCTGTTGCTGCTGGGCCTGTCGGTCAGCATTGGTGGGGTCATCGAACGCTCCCACATCATGGAAACCTTCCCCCAGGCCTTCGACAGCGCCTGGTCCGCCATGCTGCTGATGGTGGTCATCCTGGTGATCCTGGGCATGATCATGGACGCCTTCGGCGCCGTGATACTGGTCACCGCGACCGTGGCCACCATTGCCTACAGCAGCGGCATCCACCCGATTCACTTCTGGATGGTCACCCTGGTGGCGTTCGAGCTGGGCTACCTGAGCCCGCCGGTGGCACTGAATCATCTGCTCACACGGCAGGTGGTAGGGGAAGCGGAAGTGCTGGCGGCCCAGCAGGAAGAGGGCACCTTCTACCAGCGCCACGAACGGATCATCATGCCGCTGATCGCCATGGGTATCTCACTGGTGCTGGTGGCGTTTGTACCGCTGCTGTTCTACACCTGAGTCATTCAACCTGAGTGATTCAGGCCTGAGCTGGCCGCACCCGGTTCGCCGGTGTGCGGCTAGCTGCCCATAAGCGCCGCTCTCTCATCCAGGCACTCATAGGACCCCATTTCAAATTCCCGGCAGATCCACGGGCGATTCTCATAGATGGTGCACAGGAAGGTGTCCCGGTCCAGCGCCGAGCACCAGCCATCGGCCAGCCGCTTCATGGTTTCACCGCCCCATTCATCCACCGCAATGTGCCGGTCCGGCACCCCGGTGTCGGAAATAATCATCACTTCCAGGCGGCAACAGCAGGCCTCGCAATTGGAGCAGGCGACCTCCGCGCTGGGCAGGTTCTTAACGGGAATGGTCATAGAAAACTCGGTTAACGGTCGGGATGGGGCATCGAACCGTTGTAGAAAATGTCGCATTCGGCGTTGGTGATCGCCTGAACGCCTCGCCTGACCAGGTCAAGCATGGGGCTGGTCACCGCCACCAGCACGTTGGGCTTCTCGATCTCGGGGTTGTGGAAGGGCCCGGTGATCCGTTGTTCCACCACGGCGCATCCTTCGGCGTCCACCACCGCGACCCGCAGGTCGCGAAAGCGTGTCTTGCCCAGATCCAGCGCGCCGGTCAGTGCCAGACGGTGTTTTGGCGTACGGAACGCCACATCCCGCGCCCGGGCCACCCCGTTCTCGACCGACCATTCCGAGATCATCTGATCAATCGTGGTGCTGCCTTCGCTGTCTTCCAGCAAACCGCTGAACGCATAGCCGCGGGTCACCGCCAGGCCAACGGGGCCGGCCAGGAACATGGCGCCCACATCAATCAGGTTAAACCGCTGGGTCTCGGCGTAATCGGCCAGCTCTTCATCGAGATTATACCCCTGGAAGGTGAGTTCTCCAGAACTCATGGTGAGCTCCCCCGCAGCACTTTCACGAAGCGCCTGCCAGGTTTTGCCCCGGGCATCCAGGTTCAGTGACAGATCGATCTTGCCCATGGCCACCTGATCCGGGTTCAGCATACCCATGAACGCACCAAAACCGAACCGTGACAGCGTGCCTTCAAGGCTGAGCCCGGGTGGTTCAGAGGCAAGGTCGGCCTCGACCCGCCCAGAGAGCGTCCCTTCCAGAATCGTCGCGCTGATCGGCTCCAACTCGAAAGCGCCGTTTTCCCCGCGAAGGCCGACCACCACATCAGACACCTGGAACCGGTCCCGGGCCAGCGTGTCGCACCGAACCTCACCTTTGGCGGCCAGGGATTCCATCAACTGCGCCAAAACGCCCCCGCCATGGCGGAGCTGGTGAAGGTCCAGGTGGCATTGATCGAACAGCCATTCCTGCTCCGTGGCCTGATCCAGGTACGTGATGCGGGCGCCGGAGATCCGTAGCCGTTGCAGAGACAGCGCCTCCCGTGCGTCGGAGTCCGGCTGATAGAGATTGAAATCACCCGAACGGGAGCGCACCACGGACAGTTCCGGCTGTTTGATGTGCACCTCATCCGGTTGCAGTTGAGCGGCCAGAAGGGCAGAGGCAACAAACCCGATTCGAACGCTGTCAGCGGTGGCCACCACCTGGCCGTCTTTGGTCACCTCAAGTGCGTCTATGGTAATGCTCGGGCCACCCAGAAAGCCGAAGCGAAGGGGCTCGCCAATCTGTACATCCATGCCCAGGGTTTCACTAAGCCCGGCTTCAAGCCGGCTCCTGATCTGCCCCGTATCCACCACCAGCCAGGCGATCAGGGCGGCAATCACTAACAGGATGACCAGCACCAGCGCAATCCAGGCGGCCTTTCCCGTTTGCGTTGCTGTCATTCCGCTGATCATGGGTGCGCCTGTTCAGCCAATGCGAGCTGAACGGCCTGCTCCGCATGTATCCCGGTGGTGTCATACAGCGGCACATCCGTATCCGCACTCTGTATTAACAGCCCGATTTCCGTACAGCCGAGGATAACGCCCTGGGCACCCCGCTCAGCCAGTGCGTTGACCACCTCCAGGTACGCCTGCCGGGACTCGGGGCGGATGTTCCCCAGGCACAGCTCATGGTAGATCACCGAGTGGATAAGCTCCCGCTGGGGCGTATCCGGCACCACAACCTGAATGCCCCGGGCTTCCAGACGCTCACGGTAAAAGGCCTGCTCCATGGTGAACCGGGTACCCAGCAACCCAACACAGGTAACGCCATCCTCAATAAGCGCCGTGGCTGTGGCATCGGCAATGTGCAGCAGGGGAAGGCCGGCGGAGGCCTCGATCGAGGGGGCCACCTTGTGCATGGTGTTGGTACAGAGCACGATAAAGTCCGCGCCCGCCGCCGCGACCGCCTGGCCCGCCGCACCCAGTATCTCCGCCGTGGCGTCCCAGTCATCCTGATGCTGCAGGGCCTCAATCTCGGCAAAATCCACGCTGTAGAGCACAAGCCTGGCCGAATGGAGCCCGCCGAGCGCTTCCCGGACGGTCTGGTTTATCAGGCGATAATAGGTCTGGGTGGATTCCCAGCTCATACCACCGATCAATCCGATTGTTTTCATGGGGAACCTCTGTGAGAGGGGCAGGTGAGTTGAGGAAGGCTATCCCTCAACCCATTCTAGCAGCCAGAGATGGTTAGGCGTTCGGCTCCACCCAGACCGGCATTCTCTATCGCGACGTAGTCGATGCCGTGGTCAACGAATGACGCATCCATATGCGTCACCGAAGAACTGCTTTGTGGCTTCGAGGTTTGTGGAGGGTATTTCGACATAAAGGCTTTCGATCGCCTATTTGCCCAATTAAGCGCTATGACTGAAGCCAAAATACCATTCTGCAAGACCTACTTGCGGTGAAAGAATTGCCCGCACAGTGTGTGCACAACACCTCCTTACCAGCCGCTCGATACTTGAACATACTATAATTCTCTTGTGGTATGTCGCATCTATACAGACCCCTCGATAATTTCAGCCAAAGCCATGGCAGCCCAACCGAACACGACAAGCAGCAATAGGTCTTCAGGTAAAATGTTATCCATAGTTTCTAGACTTGGTTGTGGTATTTATGCCTAACGCCAAGGTAACGGGCCGCTTTGGAGTAGAACCAAAGGCGGCGCGGAAAAGCGGTCCTGTTGACCGCTTGGGTATACCTTATAGGCTCGTCTTCGGTGCATTTGATAAAGATGAACGATATTTAGCGAATTGCTCAAATCGCCCCAACTCTCCACGGCCGCGTTCAGCTCCTTCCAGGGATTCGTGGAATAAATATGATTAATGAGTGTGGCAACTTTGTCCTCAAAGCCTTTGGGTTGTGACGAATGCGCAAGCTCACTCCGAAGCTTACTGAGCTTATATATCGCCCCCAAAACCAACTGTGCTCACCACCAGGATGGACAGCGCGGTACAACTGATGTTTTTGGGAAAAGGTTAATCTTGCGAACTCCAACTTTGAATAGTCTGGGAGGACATCTTCGAAAAATAGTTCAAAGTTCCTTTCTACCACCAAATGACCTTTGAGAACCCGCATTGCATCTTGCTAATGCGGCTGCGGCACCATTGCAGCAGCTAGGTGCAACGCCTCTTTTAGATCATCTCCTTTGAGCTCCACTAGTTCTCCTCAAGCGGCATAACGCCACTCAGCACGCGGCTACAGAACGGAGGCAAATCCGCAATGCAGTAGCCGCGTGCTGAGTTTGTTAGCCAGCATCAGTCGTTGGTCCAACCAAGCTCTCGGGCATAATTTTTTAACTTCTCCAAAATATACTGAGCCACTGTTGAGCGGTAATTTGATGAAAGGAAATCGCTCTTTCTCCAAGTGTATTCCACGCACTGGACTCGATTCTCAAAATAAACGGCGTTATCGGGTATTAAGGGGCAAAATGGAAGCTTCTCTTCTGCAGTAACTCTTTCAAAATGAATCTCAGAATCATGAAGAAGGTGATCAATACCGACGGCCATTACTCCATTCAGGTTCTTGTCTTTACCTAGATTAAAACCTGACTCTGCGAGCAGTTGGAATGCGGCTGTAGCTTCGTCGCCGGGAGTACCTCGCGCTTCAAAACGGGACATTGGAGAATTTGTAAGAAACTTACCTAGATCGCTTCGCAAAAAATCTCGTACACCTCGGGCTGGGCCATACCGCCGATAACCTGCATCATCAAAAAGAGACATCTCACTAGAAAAGTTTCTGATACATGATGCTGCTGCGGTGGGAGGTAAGCAAAGTGCTGATGCACTAAGCTGAACGATAGTTCTGGTCAATAATCCTCTTCTCTGATCCCACCACTTACCGATAACACTTTGCGGGGTTACTGAAATAAGTGAATGACCATCTAAAAGTCCGTACTTTGCGGAGGAGGTGATCTGGGTTAGCACGCCCGGATCAGTGCTTTGACTTACGAAGACGATAGCGACAGAGACCGGAACTTCTAACTCTGACCGAAGCGCTTGAATTCGTTTATTGAAGTCTCGCGAAATTCTCCTTAAAAAATCACCGAGGGACCGAAACTCTTCTGGCTCGTAGTCTTCAGGATCGACACCGAGCTCCTCGAGGTGAGGAAGATCGTTGCACAGAGAGAGCGTATGACGCGCAATTTCTCTCCACATATCATGTGCCGGACCCTCGCAGACCACAGGCAGTTCTACAGAAGCCTCACCCGCGATTCCTACGTACCTGTCAGAAAGATTTTTAGCCGTCTCAGGGTCTGTTTCTGGCCAAAAGACGACTACCGGAACTCCTGCAGCATTTGTACGCAAAAAGCGTTTAATAGCAGCCAGTTCTGCGTCAGAGGGTGGATTATTCTCCCGATGATCAATATTGATTGGAATTATCCTGGCGTTATCGGCTGGCAAAGATTTAGAGAATTCCTTAACTGCGCGATTTAAGGAGTCAAAATCAAGTTCACCTTCATACTGAAGCGACTGGGTAAATTCGCCTGGAACCCATTGTGCCGCGTTCATTGCAAAAGTAGTCTTGCCGACCCCGGTTTGTCCGCTGAGAGGGACCAAAACTCCCTCTTTCCGTGTCTTGATCTCGTCAGAGAGCACCCTCAGAGTTTCAATATTGGAGTCAGCTGGCTGCACAAGAAGATTGGCAATGTCATCACCAAGATGGTCGCGGAGACGCTCGTATCTATCGGGTAATATGAGTTGATTGAGTATGTGATCCATATGTTGTTGGTTTTCTCGTTAGTTTATGTATTGGATAACGCCGCTAAGCACGCGAAGTTACGAAATGGAGGCGAAGCCGCAATGTAGTAGACGTCGCCGTGACTGGCCTGGTTAGGTGCATTGAGTTGCAACCGAAATGATGATAGCTAACAATGCAATACCCAAAGACCACCAAGAAATTCTATTTGCTCTCGAAGCGCTGGCATTAGCTTGCTCAGATAACGTATTAGCATCACTTGAGATCTTGTTGGCTTGCCGTGCAATTTCCAAAGCTTCACTCTCTCGTTGTACCTGGCCTGCAAGCTTTTGCTCTTCTTTTTCCGCGTCTTTCAGCCGCAGCCATTCATTCACAAGTGGAATCTTTCCCTCGCCATATTTACGCTGCGCTAATTTCCTGCGTACCTCGGTTTCACCACATTCCTCGAGCTGTGCGAATAGTTCTTGTTGGTCTGGTCTCATGAGATGTTTTTCTCGCCTAAAATTTTCTTAGGTTTCTTTGGCAAACACGAAGTTCGTTATATGATCGTCATCTTCCAGCAAGAAGAGCAAATCCTGAGAAACATTTTGGAAAACTTCTTGGACTACTCCATGAATCCCATACCACTGTTCTGACTTCACACGATCAGAATGAATCGTGTCATCTGAAAAATCTACACCGCCAGCGGCTGCCTTTTGAGCAAGGAAAAAAGCTTCATCAAAGGAAATTGGTGTATCTAATTTATGTGCCATTTGGTTTCTTATTCCATTGACCTCATGGAGAAAACACGCCATCCCGTTATGGATTAGGCCTCTCGTTTCAGCAGCATTAATTTTTCTGTAAAAGCTCCAATCGAAATACCTACCTTTATCGGAATCATTAGGGGGCATTTCGAGCATTAACACCAACATTGACTCAAGAACCAGATGACCGGCCAAGAATGCTCCCAGCACTTGATTTTCAAACAAAGAGGTTATGTGCTCTATGCTGGGTTTGGTCCTGTCCTCCCACGGATCTTTCATGGTTTTAAAACCTAACGTTGAGCTTAGCGGCGACCTTGTAATGTAGGCGACGCCACAATGAAAAGGGCGGCCGGCGGCCACCGCTCGCCTACTACAGCGACTAGTTAGCCCCTGTCGCGATCATAGAGTTCACATTTGCAATCAATTCATCGGTAATGCTTTTTACATCAGGTAGAACCTCTCGGCTACTATCGAGGATTTCTTGAGTCTGTTTTTTTGTTTTTTTACCTAGGAATTCTGAGACAGCTTCAATAGGTTCCTCTAAAGCCGGAAGCATGGCGTTCTCGATTATTTCCAGGTTCTTAAGAGCTAAAGAGTGGGTGATTTCACTGGAGCCAAAAGTTACCGCCCCCCCATTCACAAAAAGGCCAACGATATCCTTTGACCTTAAGACATAGGCAGAAAGCGGAGAGTAGGCTGAAAGAGTATTGACGGCATCAGCGTAGCGGGCAGAGACGCTTGAGTCCCAGAGCAAACCATCTGGTAGACCTTGAACTATTTTGTCAAGATCTTCTCGTGGGACATTCACCTCAGTTCCGAGCCGCCGAAGTAGATAGATGGCTCCTTTAAACCGATGCCGAATCTCTAATAATTCGGCTAGTACGCGACTGAATGCCTTCCTTTTTTCGTTCCGCCTGTCGAAAAAGCCATTAGCTTGCCCCACCAGAAAACCCGCAATCGCGCTCACTAGCAATAAGAGAGCTTTTCCGACTTCGATCAAATCCAAATGTTTTTCTCCTTGGCTAACGCCAGGCTCACGCGCCGGTTTGGAGCCGCGGTGCGGTGGAAAACCGGTCGCTGTGCAGCCGATTGTTATACAGATGTAAACCTAGATCACTATCTAAGCCATCAACCAGAAACTCTTTATATTTCTCCGGAACCATGAAAGGTATCCTCTGGACATTGAATCTTATCGACAAGACAGCAGCTACCGCTAATGAAGAGAAAAAAACAATAGTGAAAATATCCAGCCAAATCGGTCCTTTAGTAAAACTAGGGAAAGCAGTCGAAGCGTAACCAAACGTGGAAAAAACAAGTATGCCAGAAACAACAAGAGGCCCAATAATATTCGCAGCGGTTCTGCTTTCTATCAGCCCCTCTTTGACCTTTGCGCCTTTAATAGTCCCAAGAAATTCAAATTCAGCATTTTTCTCATCGGTGCTCGAAAAATAAATCTCCCCTATGAGGGCATCATCTTTGTTCAAGTAGTCGAAGGTTAGGCACGCCTCATTGTTCTTAGAAAAGCTTATTTTCCCGGTGTCATCCCCGGCCGAAGAGTAAGCGATCTGACTTAAGACCTTGGAACGCTCGTCGAATTTAATTCTTGGCGCTGCTTTTTGATTCGGCAAATCTTCTGACCTGATTTCCTTTTTACCTGCGTTCCACAAGACAAATCGTAAAACGTAAAGATTTGGAACAGGATCTCCTTTAAAGGTTATCCCAATATCGGGGTGCTTGATCCCCCCAAACTTAGAAATGTCGAATAAATACAAAGGGCGAGCGCTTTTGTGAAAAGCGACCGTTAATAGCGTTGCGATAGCAGTAAGCGCGAAGCCACCTATACCGATAACAAAATCGAGGTAATCCACACTTTATCCTTTTCTGTATAACGCCAAAAACAGCGGAGGAAAAACCGTCCGCTGACTCTATTGGTTAGGGCCTTTTCCCAATAAAGACTCTACCTTCCGGTCCACTAACTTTTTTATTGCTTTCTCTTGGGTAATCCACAAATTTGGTGCCTGATAGCCGAGCAATACGCATAGACCTAGAATGCGCGCTAAGGACGTTACATCGTTAGTTATTGCACCGACGAAATACAGAGCGATAACTAATCCCAGTACCAAACCCACAAACGGAAGGCGAATTGAGTCAATTCTGTTTTCGCGAGCCATTCTGTGTGAATACCACTCGCGCAAATCCGCGTTGTATTGGGCAAGCATCTGGTGCTCGTTTCCGCCTTCCTGATTCAGCTTTGATACCAAGTGAGGCGGCAATTCCGTAGCAGGCTCATACTCTGGCTTATTAACAATCTTTGAAACCGAGTTAGCCACCATTGTGCCCAGCATGGTTGCAACCGGGCATAAGATAAGTAATAAGACATCAAGGATAGTAATCCCCGCGCCATTGCCAAGGTAGACCATGAATTGAGCTTCTGAAACAGACGACTCCATAATTATCCTTATGTATCCCTAACAGTTGTATATGAGTCCCAATGATCACTTTTCCCCTGACTCATACCTCAATTCAACGATCCCTCAAAACTATGTACAAAATTCCGTCAGGTCAACCCATTCTCCTGATTTCCCGAAAACACAAAAAAAGCGCCGTACTCAAAGAGCAGGGCGCTTTTTCTCCAGCGGGTCGGGTTACAGCTTGGGACCCGCCGCCACGATCGCGTCAGACACATCAAACTTCTTGAAGTTCTCCACGAACTGGCCGATCAGTTCGGCGGCCTTGGCGTCGTAGTCTTCCTTGCTGGCCCAGGTGTTGCGCGGGTTCAGCAGGTTGTTGTCTACGCCGGGCACGTTCACCGGTACCTGCAGGTTCAGGGTGGGCAGGTGCTCGGTTTCAGCGTCGTCCAGGTCACCGTTCTGGATGGCGGCGATGATGCCACGGGTGGTCGGAATGCTGAAGCGCTCGCCGACACCGTAGGAGCCACCGGTCCAGCCGGTGTTGACCAGGAAAACTTTGCTGCCGAATTCGTCCATGCGCTTCATCAGCAGCTCGGCGTATACGCCGGCCGGGCGCGGGAAGAACGGTGCGCCGAAGCAGGTGGAGAAGGTGGACTTCAGCTTGGAGGAGGAGCCCATTTCCGTAGAGCCCACCAGCGCGGTGTAGCCGCTCAGGAAGTGGTACGCCGCGGCTTCCTTGCTGAGGATGGACACGGGCGGCAGTACGCCGGTCATGTCGCAGGTCAGGAAGACGATGTGCGAGGGCTCGCCGGCGCGGTTCTCGATCACGCGCTTCTCAACGTGCTCCAGCGGGTAGGCGCAGCGTGAGTTTTCGGTGAGGGATACGTCGGTGTAGTCCGGCTCGCGGGTGTCTTCGTCGATCATCACGTTCTCGACGATGGCGCCAAAGCGGATGGCGTCCCAGATGATCGGCTCGTTCTTCTGGCTCAGGTCGATGCACTTGGCGTAGCAGCCGCCTTCGATGTTGAAGACCGTGCCGGGGCCCCAGCCGTGCTCGTCGTCACCGATCAGGAAACGATCGGGGTCGGCGGAGAGGGTGGTCTTGCCGGTGCCGGACAGGCCGAAGAACAGGCAGGTTTCGCCGTCTTCACCCACGTTGGCGGAGCAGTGCATCGGCAGTACGTCTTTCTCGGGCAGCAGGAAGTTCTGTACCGAGAACATCGCCTTTTTCATTTCACCGGCGTAGTGCATGCCGGCCAGCAGTACTTTGCGCTTGGCGAAGTTGATGATCACGCAGCCGTCGCTGTTGGTGCCATCACGCTCGGGCACGCACTGGAAGTTGGCGGCGTTGAGGATCTGCCATTCCTGCTTGTCAGCCGGGTTGTAGCTGTCCGGGCGGATGAACAGGTTGCGGCCGAACAGGTTCTGCCAGGCGGTTTCAGTGGTCATTTTCACCGGCAGGTAGTGTTCCGGATCAGAGCCGACGTGTACGTTGGACACGAAACGGTCTTTCTCGGTGATGTAGGCTTCAACGCGGTCCCACAAGGCGTCGAATTTGTCGGCGTCGAACGGACGGTTGATCGGTCCCCACTGGATGTCGTCTGCCGTGCTCGGCTCTTCGACGATAAAGCGGTCCATGGGTGAACGGCCTGTGCGCTCGCCGGTGCGAACGACCAGTGAACCGTTGGATGCCAGTTGGCCTTCGCGTCTTTCCAGTGCCAGCTCGACCAGTCGTGCTGAACTCAGATCATTATAAGTGTTACTCACTTCGACCTCGCCCTCGGGGTGTCTTCAATTCAGGCGCGCTATTATGCCAGAGGCGCCGGTAAAAAACGACAGCCCGCAAAGCCGCGTCAAATCTAGCTTGCGGGCGAATTGCACTGGCCTCAGTGTAGCGTATGGCCGGTGAAAAGATGATCAATATCGTTTCTATCGAACCGATAGTGAGCGTGGCAGAACTGGCAATCCATCTCGATGGAGCCCTGTTCTTCAAGGATGCTGTAGCACTCGTCGCGACCGATGGCTTCCAGGGCGCCCAGGGTGCGCTCCCGGGAACAGCTGCAGCGGAAGTTGACCGGTTCGGCGTCGAACACCCGCACGGTCTCTTCGTGGAACAGGCGGTGCAGCAGGGTTTCGCTGTCCAGTTCCAGCAGTTCATCGGCTTCCACGGTGCGGGCCAGGTGGTTGATGCGGTCCCAGAGGTCCGCGTCGGTGTCGCTGGTGCCGGGCAGGCGCTGCAGCAGCAGGCCGGCGCAGGTGTGCTCGTTGGCAAAGAGGATCAGGCTGGTGGCCAGCTGTTCGGAGCGCTCGAAATACTCTTCCAGGCAGCCGGCCAGGGTGTCCGCCTCGCGAGGTACCACGCCCTGGTAGCGCTGGCCCTGGTCCGGGGTGATGGTGATGGCCATGCGGCCTTCACCCAGCAGGTTGTGGAAGGACTCTTCCATCACCGCGTGTTCGTCGAAACGGGCCAGGCCGCGAATTTGGCGGTCGTGGCTGCATTCCGCCATCAGGGTGCGCAGGGGGCCCTGACCCTGGGCCTGCAATGACAGGGTGCCTTCAAACTTGAGGGTGCTGCTCATCAGCACACTGGCCACCAGCGATTCGCCAAGCAGCTGGCGCACGGTGTCCGGGTAGGGTGCCTGGCCGACGATTTCCTGGTAGCTGTCGCCCAGCTGCACCCAGGCGCCGCGTACCTGGCTGTGCTCGAAAATAAACCGCTGGAACTGGTCCCGGGATGCCATGGTGATGTCTCCTGAAAATAATAATGTGATAAACGGGCAATGGAAAAACGGGGTTGTGCCGGTTCGGATGGTGCGCCGTTGTGAGCCCTGAATCAGATGTTGTTCTGTTCCCGGAATCGCTGGATGTCCCGGCGATCCTTCTTGGACGGCCGCCGGGCCGGTGGCAGCTGGGCAGCCTGCATGGTTTTGCGTTGCCACGCCAGCTCTTCGCGACGTTTCACGCTGTCGTCTGTCTCGTGGTACAGCTTTTGTGCTTCGGGCGCGCCGCGACGGCGATCACTGATGTCATCAACGATCACGATGCGCTCCTGCCAGCCCAGCCGGAGGGTGAGCCTGGCGCCGGTTTCCACCAGACGTCCGGGTTTGCAGCGTTGGCTGTTGTAGTGAACCTTGCCGCCTTCGATGGCTTCCTTGGCGAGGGAGCGGGTTTTGTAGAAACGCGCTGCCCAGAGCCATTTGTCGAGGCGGACTCGCTGGTCGTCGGTGCTGCTGGTTGCCGTCATGTCTCCTCACCTGATGAGCGTATGGTCATATTATAACCGGCTCATTCGCCCGATGGCAGGGGCTGTCGCTGACGCAATGCGGGCAGGATTTCACTGAAGTGGTGAATCGAGGGGATGTCCGGGTGCTTTTCCCGCGCTTCCTGCTGGCTGTCCGGGGCCAGGATGGCAAGGTACTGGGCGATGCCGGCGGTGCGGGCGCTTTCCAGTACCGGGAAGCTGTCGTCCACCATCAGTGTGTGTTCGGGGCGATAGGGCTCCCGTTGGGCCAGGTCGCGCCAGAATTCGGGGTCTTCCTTGGGCTTGCCCAGGTCGTGGCTGGAAATGATGCCGTCCACCCGGTGGTTCAGCCCGGTGTGCTTGAGCTTCAGGGCCAGCGGGTCCGGGTGGCAGTTAGTGACAATCACCGAGCGCAGGCCGGCGTCCCGCACCGCATCAAGGAACTCGGTCACGAAGGGCCGGTAGCCGATGCGATCACCCACTTCCGCTTTCAGGCCGTTGATGTCCAGCTTCAGGCGTTCGCTCCAGTAATCGGTGCAGTACCACTGCAGCGTGCCCCGTTCGGCCATGATCATGGGGATGATGGTATTGCGGGCTTCGTCGGGGCTGAGGTCGTAATGCTCGGCGTAGCGCGCCGGCAGGTGTTCGAGCCAGAAATGATTGTCGAAATGCAGGTCCAGCAGGGTTCCGTCCATGTCGAGGAACACTGTGTGCAGGGAAGACCAGTTCACCATAAACGAAAACAGCCTGATGTGAGTGTCACATCAGGCTGCCGAATCCGCCGGGTTTTGGCAAGCGGGGAAATTACGGATCAGTTGCTTTCCTGCTCCACCGTGTCGGCTTTGCGACCGGTGCGGCTGCAGCCGAGGCAGCGCACGAAGGTGGCTTTGGCCGGGCCCACCACAAGCACTTCGCCCGCTTCACCGGCGTTGCCGCCGAGGGCGGAGAAGGGCAGGGAGACCAGGTAAACGGCGCTGCCAATGATGGTGGTTGCCAGCAGGGCCGGGCGAACAAACAGGGCGTCACCGGTCATGGCCAGGGCGGACGGTTTTTCATCAACAGCCTGGGCGTGGCCAAGGGAGGAAAACGTGAGCAGGCAAACTGCCAGGGTCGTCAGTACTGCGCGGGAAATCTTGCCGGTCATTGCGTGTGTCTCCTGAATCTTGCCTGTCTTTCCTGTTTGTCGGTGCAGGGGCACCGGGCTGCAGGCTATATCTTATGAACAGTAATTGTAGCCCACAAACATGGATACTCTGTTAACTATGAATCATATTTGCTCATTTTCAAACGAATTTTCTGTATCAGAGTGCATCAGCGCTGGCATCGGCCGCAGTAAACCGTGGAGCGCTGGTTCATGCGGATTTCCTTCAGAGGCGTGCCGCATTCCTCGCAGGGCAGGGCGCCGCGGCCATAGACCAGCAGTGACTGTGCAAAGTAGCCTGGCTTGCCGTCGCTGTTCACGAAGTCCCGCAGGGTGGTGCCGCCCATCAGGATGGCCGCGCTGAGGGTTTCGCGGATGTCCGCCACCAGGCGGTTGTAGCGGTCCAGGCTGATGCGCCCGGCCTTGCGCTTGGGGTGAATGCCGGCTTTGAACAGGGCTTCGTTGGCGTAGATGTTGCCCACGCCCACCACCACGTGGTTGTCCATAATGAAGGACTTCACCGGTGTCTGTTTGCCCCGGGACAGCCGGAACAGCATGGCCCCGGTAAACTCCGGCGCCAGTGGTTCCGGCCCCAGGCTGGCCAGCAGCGGATGTTGTTCGGGCTCGGTGGACCACAGCCAGCAGCCGAACCGGCGGGGGTCGTTGAAGCGCAGGCGAACGCCGCTGTCCAGCTCCAGCTCTACATGGTCGTGGGTCAGCAGGGGAGCGTCGTCGGTGATCACCCGCAGGCTGCCAGACATGCCCAGGTGCACGATGGCGCTGCCCCGGTCCACCCTGAGCAGCAAGTATTTGGCCCGCCGCTCCACGCTGTGAATGGTGGCGCCCGCCAGGTTGGCGTCCAGCTCCGGGGGAATGGGCCAGCGCAGGCTGCGATTGTGAATGCTCACCCGCCGTATGGTGAGTCCCTCGCAATGGGGGGCAATGCCGCGGCGGGTGGTTTCAACTTCGGGTAATTCGGGCAAGGAGCAGTCTCCGGTCAGCGGGGGCAGGGCGATTCGTCATCGGGTAAGTGTAATCAGTAACAATTTTTCGTCCAAATGCAGTTGTTGGGGCTTACATCTGTACGCTAAAGTGCTTGGAAGGTTTGCCGGCGCCATTGCCGGGCGAGCCACGATTTTTGATTGAGGAATATGTATGTGGTTTAACGGTCTTCTTGACCTTTCGGTGATGCAACTGATTCTGGTTGTTTTGGGCATGACCCACGTCACTATCGTCAGTGTAACGCTTTACCTGCATCGCCATTCGGCACACAACTCGCTGGATCTGCACCCGGTTCTGAAGCACTTCTTCCGTTTCTGGCTGTGGCTGACCACCGCCCAGAACACCAAGGAGTGGACGGCCATCCACCGGAAGCACCACGCCAAGTGTGAAACCGAGGAAGATCCCCACAGCCCGGTGATTCTGGGTATCCGCAAGGTGCTGTTTGAGGGCGCCGAGCTGTATGCCGATTCCGCCACCACCGAAACCCTGGAGCGTTACGGTCAGCGTACGCCGGAAGACTGGGTCGAGCGCAACGTCTACAGCCGCCACCGCATGCTGGGTATCACCCTGATGGCGGTGATCAACCTGCTGCTGTTCGGCGTTCACGGTATCTGGATCTGGGCGGTACAGATGATGTGGATTCCCGTGTGGGCCGCCGGCGTGATCAACGGCGTTGGTCACTGGATGGGCTACCGCAACTTCGAGTGCGCGGACAACGCCCGCAATATCTCACCGTGGGGCATTCTGATTGGCGGCGAAGAGCTGCATAACAACCACCACACCTACCCGAATTCCTCCAAGCTGTCCCGTCGCTGGTTCGAGGTGGACATCGGCTGGGGTTACATTCGCCTGTTCCAGCTGTTCGGTCTGGCCAAGCCCAAGGGCTTCAGGCCCATTGCCCACCACGTGCCGGGCAAGCAGGAAGTAGACGTGGAAACGGTCATGGCCATCGCCAACAACCGTTTTGACATCATGCGCCAGTATCGCAAGCGGGTGATGGAGCCGGTGCTGCGCCAGCAGAAGTCGCTGATGGACGACGAGATCCGTCCCCGTTACCGCAAGCTCAGGCAGCTGTTGTCCCGTGAAGTGTCCCTGATCAAGCCGAAAGAACAGGAACACCTGGAAACGGTACTGGAGCGCAACGCGGTGCTGCGTCAGATCTACGAGATGAGCAATGAGCTGCAGGAATTGTGGCGCAAGCGCGGTGTGAAGCCACAGGAGAAGATGCAGGCACTGGTGGACTGGTGCAAGGAAGCGGAGGCCAGCGGCATCCGTTACCTTGAGGACTTCGCTGCTCACCTGCGGGCCTATTCCCTCCGGCCTTCCGCGTAAGCGGTCTCCGGCCCTTTACTGCCCTTCGGGCTCACCGGCCCGGTACAGACAGTAAGTGACCTGCCCGGCGGTCTTCTGCCGGTGCAGGGTCCAACTGGCCGGGGCCTGGGGCGCCGCCCGTTCACTCTCGTGTTCCACGTACACCCAGCCGCCGGGCCTGACCCAGCCGTGGGTGTCGATGAGCGGCAACAGCGTTTCCAGCCAGCCCTGGCGGAACGGCGGGTCCATGAACAGGATGTCGAATGGTTCGGCGGGTGCCTGGGCCAGGAAGGCATCGACACTCTGGCAGACCACCTCTCCCTTGTCCGATTTCAATAGCCTCAGGTTGCTGCGCAGGGCCTGGGCCAGCACCGCGGTGTGATCAACGAACACCGTGGCACCGGCCCCCCGTGACAGGGCTTCCAGTCCGAGGGCGCCGGAACCGGCAAAGAGGTCGAGGCAGCGGCGACCGGCCAGGTGGACGTTCAGCCAGTTGAACAGGGTTTCCCGGGTTCGGGCTGGGGTGGGGCGTACACCACCCGCATCCGGAAAGCGCAGCTTGCGGCTGCGCCACTCACCACCGATCAGCCGCAGTTCGCCGGCGCTTCCGGACCTGGCCGGGGCATTCCGGGGCGTTGGGGTGCCTTTGCGCTGTCTTGGTTTCTGGCCCATGAACGGTCCTGCCTGCCACTGTCGGGTGAAGGGCGCTATGGTAACGGAAAACCGCTCCGGCGCCATCCGCAGGCCCCGTCGCTGAACCGCCCCAATTCGCTGCGACAGTCTGCTAGACTATCGCCTTTATTTTGTCCCGCCAATTTTCAACTGATGGTATGAGTATGACCGCAGAGTGGATTGCAATCGGCCTACTGGCCCTTCTCGTTTTCATTTTTGCTCTGGATCTGGCCGGGAACCGCAGGCGCATACCGCGCCCGAAGCCGGTGCCCCAGAAAAAGCCGGAACCGCAGCCGGGGGCTGAGCCCATTGCGCCGGCGGAAGCGCCGGTACAGGAAAAAGCCGAGGCACCGGCCGTTGAGCCGCCGGTTGAAGCGCCGTCCGAGCCGGCGCCTGACGCGCCCGCAGAGCCGGAACCAAAGCCAGAGCCGAAACCCGAGCCGGTTGCCGAGGCGCCGCAGCTCAGTGTATTTGAGCGCATTCGACAGGGGCTGGGAAAAACCCGCGCCACGCTGTCGTCCGGGTTGTCCGATCTGTTTGCCGTGGGCAAGAAGATCGACGAAGACCTGCTTGAAGAGATTGAAACCACTCTGCTGATGGCCGATGTGGGCGTGACTGCCACGTCTGAAATCATCGATTCACTGACCGACAAGCTGCAGCGCAACCAGCTCAAGGACGGCGCGGCCTTGCGCCAGGCGCTGCGGAATGAGCTTCACGGTCTGCTGTCCGGCGTGACCCAGCCCCTGACGCTGGACACCGGCAAGAAGCCCTACGTGATCCTGATGGTGGGCGTGAACGGCGTGGGCAAGACCACCACCATCGGCAAGCTCACCAAGAAGTTCCAGACCGAAGGCAAGTCGGTGATGCTGGCGGCGGGGGATACGTTCCGTGCCGCGGCGGTGGAGCAGTTGCAAGTGTGGGGTGAGCGCAACAACGTTCCGGTGGTGGCACAGCACACCGGCGCAGACAGTGCTTCCGTGATTTTCGATGCCATCCAGTCTGCCCAGTCCCGGGGTGTGGATGTGGTGATTGCCGACACCGCCGGTCGCCTGCAGAACAAAGACAACCTGATGAGCGAGCTGGAAAAGGTCGTTCGGGTGATGAAGAAGCTGGACGACACCGCACCCCACGAAGTCATGCTGGTGCTGGATGCCGGTACCGGCCAGAACGCCCTGAGCCAGGCCCAGGTGTTCCAGCAGGCGGTAGGTGTCAGCGGGATTACCCTGACCAAACTGGACGGCACCGCCAAGGGTGGTATTGTGTTCGCTATCGCACGTCAGCTGCAGCTGCCTATCCGTTTTATCGGTGTGGGTGAGCAGGTGGATGACCTGCGCAGCTTTGACGCCGAAACCTTTGTGGATGCCCTGTTTGACGACCAGTAACAGCAGTAACGGCCGATGATCGAATTCCGTCAGGTCACCAAGCGCTACGACAGCGACCATACCGCCCTGCGGCAGGTGAATTTCAGCCTTGCCCGGGGTGAAATGGCGTTCCTGACCGGTCATTCCGGCGCGGGCAAGAGTACCCTGCTGAAGCTCATCATGGTGATGGAGCGCCCCAGCGCGGGTGAAGTGGTGGTGGGTGGCCAGGTGCTGAACACACTGCCGCGCCGACAGATTCCCTACATTCGCCGCCATATCGGGGTGGTGTTCCAGAACCACCAGTTGCTTTTCGACCGTTCGGTATTCGATAACGTGGCGATGCCCCTGGAAGTCATGGGCGTGCCGGCGCGGGATATCGGCCGTCGTGTTCGCGCGGCTCTCGACAAGGTGGGCCTGCTGAGCAAGGAAAAAATGAATCCGCTGCAGTTGTCCGGCGGTGAGCAGCAGCGGGTCGGTATTGCCCGCGCGGTGGTGAACAAGCCCCCCGTGCTGCTGGCGGATGAGCCCACCGGTAACCTTGACCCGGAACTGTCCGCGGACATCATGCACCTGTTTGCCCAGTTCAGTCAGGTGGGTGTCACGGTCTTGATTGCCAGTCACGACATTGCCCTGATCAACGACATGCAGCGCCGTACCCTGACCCTCGAACACGGGCAGCTGATTGCCGGAGGTGGCCGTGGCCGCTGATCCCCGCAAGCAGGCTGATCCCCGTAAACAGAAAGGTGCGGCCCAGTCCCGTTCGCCCCTGCAACAGCAGGCCGAGAGTTACCTGGTTCACCACCGCAAGGTGGCGCGTGACAGCGCCGAGCGCCTGTGGCGCACCCCGGTGGCCAGCCTGATGACCTGGACCGTTATGGGTGTGGCCCTGGCGCTGCCGGTGGCGCTCCTGTTGTTACTGACCAGCCTGCAGGGCGTCAGTGCCGGCTGGGAAAGCAGCGCCCGCATCACTGCCTACCTGAAGCAGGACGTGACCCTGGAGGCTGCCAACGCGCTGCGCACCGAGGCCGCCGCCGACAGCCGGGTGCTGGAGGTGGAGCTGATTGACAAGGACGCTGCACTGGCGGAATTCCGTGCCTCATCGGGTCTGGACGATGCGCTGGATTACCTGGAGGGCAACCCGCTACCCCATACCCTGCTGGTCACGCCGGACGAAGCGTCCCGCAGCGCGGGCGGTGTGGAAACCCTGGTGACACGGCTGGAGGGCCTGGACGGCGTGGAGCGGGTGCAGGTCGACCTGGGCTGGCTGCAGCGCCTGAACGCTATGACCGACCTGCTGGCGCGGGCGGTGTGGGCACTGGCGATCCTGCTGGCGGCGGCGGTGGTGCTGGTGATCGGTAACACCGTGCGACTGGCCATCGAAAGCCGTCGTGATGAGATCCTGGTGGCCAAGATGGTGGGCGGAACGGACGCATTCGTCCGTCGCCCGTTCCTGTACACCGGCGCGTGGTTCGGCCTCGGTGGCGGCGTGGTCGCCTGGATATTGCTGCAGGTGTCATTATGGTGGCTCAGCGGTCCGGTGGAGCGGCTGGCCGGCTTGTACCGCAGCGATTTCTCCCTCAATGAGCTGACGTTCGATGGTGTCCTTGCGTTGCTAATTGTGGCGATGCTGTTAGGCTGGTTGGGGGCCTGGGTTGCGGTCAAGCGCCACCTGGACGCGATTGAGCCGGGGGAAATTGCCGGCGGCTGATCCGGGTGTTGTGGGAAAACCGTATTGAGAAACGCGTCATGCGCGGCGTAGTGTGTATGACAAAGGACGATAGCGAGAATTTTCCAGATTGTTGTTTTTGCACGGTTTACTGGGAGATTTAAGGAACTTATCAAGGTCTTGGCGACCAAAGCGTCAGTTGCTATATTAAGTGGCCGCCAGATTCGGAGGAAACAAGCATGGGTACGAGTTTACAGCTGATTGACAGACTGGTTCCGGGTGCAAATCTCGAGTCTTACATCCAGGCTGCGAGCCGGATTCCGGTTCTGACCGCTGATGAAGAGCGTGAGCTCGCAGAACGTCTCCACTATGACGGTGACGTGAACGCGGCCCGCCAACTGGTACTCTCTCACCTGCGATTTGTCATCCACATTGCCCGCAGCTATTCCGGCTATGGTCTGGCGCAGGCCGACCTGATCCAGGAAGGCAACGTGGGTCTGATGAAAGCGGTGAAGCGCTTCAACCCGGAATACGGCGTGCGTCTGGTGTCGTTTGCCGTGCACTGGATCAAGGCCGAGATCCACGAATTTATCCTGCGCAACTGGCGCATTGTGAAAGTGGCCACCACCAAGGCCCAGCGCAAGCTGTTCTTCAACCTGCGCAGCCAGAAGAAGCGTCTGGCGTGGCTGAGCCACGACGAACTGCACGCGGTGGCGGAGGATCTTGGGGTCGAGCCCCGGGTGGTGCGCGAGATGGAAGGCCGGCTGGCCTCCCAGGACACCGCGTTTGATGGCCCCATGGATGATGACGACGACAGCGTTTACCAGGCCCCGGCCCACTACCTGCAGGACCATCGCAGCGACCCGGCGGTACAGCTTGAGAACGCGGACTGGTCCGAAGACTCCAATGGCCGCCTGATGCAGGCCCTGGAGCATCTGGACGAGCGCAGTCAGGACATCCTGCGGGAGCGCTGGCTGACCGAGAGCAAGTCGACCCTGCACGAGCTGGCCGACAAGTACGGTGTCTCCGCCGAGCGTATTCGCCAGCTCGAGAAGAACGCCATGAAGAAGATCAAGGCGAGCATGGCCGAAGTCGCCTGACACACGCCGAGTCTTCCGGACGCCACCACGCTGTTTCAGCCTGGTGGCGTTTTTGTTTGTATACTCTTCGTATACTCATGGATAGCAGGACTCAAGCCGCATGACTGAACAACCTTGCCACATCGCCTTTCTGGGTATTGGACTCATGGGCGCGCCGATGACCCGGAATCTCCTGGATGCCGGTTTTCCGATGACCCTCTGGAATCGCACCGCCAGCAAATGTGACCCCTTCAGCGACCAGGCATCGGTGGCGGATTCCCCGGCGCAGGCGGTCCGCGAGGCGGATATTGTGATCACCATGCTGGAAAACGGCGATGTGGTGGAGCAGGTGCTGGTGGAGCAGGGTGCCATCGCGGCGATGAAATCCGGGGCGCTGCTGATTGATATGAGCTCCATCCAGCCCTCGGCGGCGCGCCGCCATTCGCAACTGGCCGCAGAGCAGGGCGCCCGTTACCTGGACGCGCCGGTTTCCGGCGGCACCGTGGGCGCGGCGGAGGCCCGGTTGAGTATTATGGCCGGCGGGGAGGAGCAGGATGTGGATCGTGCCCGTCTGGTGTTCGACGTTCTGGGTAAATGCACTCACATAGGCCCGGTGGGGTCCGGCCAACTGGCCAAGCTGGCCAATCAGGCGATTGTGGGGATCACCATCGGAGCGGTTTCCGAAGCCCTGCTGCTGGCGGCCAAGGGCGGAGCAGACCCCGCCGCCGTGCGGGAAGCGCTGATGGGAGGCTTCGCCGGCAGCCGGATTCTGGAGTTGCACGGCCAGCGCATGATTGACCGGGATTTCGCGCCCGGCGCACCGGCGCGGATTCAGCTCAAGGACCTGCGCATGATCCTGGATGAAGCCCGCGCCGAGGGCCTGACCCTGCCGTTGTCGCAGCAGGTTCACAACGAATATCTGTCCCTGATTGCCAACGGTCACAGCGACGTGGACCACAGTGGCCTGCTGCTGGAACTGGAGCACGTCAACGGGACGCTCCTGGGTGGCGATGGCACCGAGGGAAAACACAGGAAATGACCATGCTGAAATTTGCTGCCAACCTCTCCATGCTGTTCACGGAAGTGCCGTTCATCGAGCGCTTTGATCAGGCCCGAATGGCCGGCTTCAAGGGCGTGGAGTTCCTGTTTCCCTACGCCTGGCCGGCAGACCAGCTCCAGCATGCCCTGAAGAAAAACGGGCTCACTCAGGTGCTGTTCAACCTGCCCCCGGGCAACTGGGACGCCGGTGAGCGGGGTATCGCCTGCCTGCCGGACCGGGTGGGGGAGTTTCGCGAGGGTGTGGCCAGGGCCATCGAGTACGCCCGGGCTCTGGACTGTCGCCAGGTCAATTGTCTGGCGGGACTGCGCCCGGCGGACCTGGACGAGGACCTGGCGTGGCAGACCCTGGTGGAGAACGTGCGGTGGGCCGCCGCCCAACTGGACCAGGAGGGCATCACCCTGTGCCTGGAGGCGATCAATTCCCGCGTGGACATGCCTGGATTTTTCCTCGATACCTCCGCCCGCGTGATTCGGCTGATTGAAGAGGTGGACGCCGACAACGTGCGGCTGCAGTATGACCTCTACCACATGCAGATCATGGAAGGAGACCTGATTCGCACGATGGAGTGCCTGATGCCCTGGATCGGCCATGTGCAGTTTGCGGACAACCCCGGCCGCCATGAGCCGGGAACCGGGGAGATTAACTTTTCGAATATGTTTAACGCCCTCGACGCCATGGGCTACGCTGGCTGGGTAAGCGCGGAATATCGGCCTGTCACCACCACCGCGGAGAGCCTGGGCTGGTTCGGCCCCGAAGCGTGACCGTCGTCATAGGCGACACCCTCTTACAAGATCGTAACTGGTCGCCTTACAAACTTCTTCGTACCCTGTTTGTAATGTAATCGTTAAAAAGCAATCCGCTATCGGGAGGATAACCGGTGAAAGCGCTGGTAATTGAAGACGATCAGGATGTAGCAAATTACCTTGTCAAAGGGTTGAAGGAATCGGACTTCGTGGTTGACCACGCCGCCGACGGCAAGGAAGGGATGATGATGGCGGCCAGTGAAGACTACGACATCATGATCGTGGATCGTATGCTGCCCGGTATGGACGGATTATCCATCATCAAGACCGTGCGGGCCACGGGCAACCAGGTGCCGGTACTGATCCTCAGTGCGCTGGGCGACGTGGATGACCGCGTGGAAGGCCTGCGTGGCGGTGGCGATGACTACCTGACCAAACCGTTCTCCTTCACTGAACTGCTGGCTCGCATCGAATCTCTGGTGCGGCGCAATCGGCAGTCAGCGGAAACCGAAACCGTATTACGGGTGGCGGATCTGGAAATGGATCTGCTGGCGCGGACCGTCAAGCGGGCCGGCCAGAGCATCGATGTGCAGCCACGGGAGTTCCGTTTGCTGGAATACCTGATGCGCAATGCCGGCCAGGTTGTGACCCGGACCATGCTGCTGGAAAAAGTATGGGACTACCACTTTGACCCCCAGACCAACGTGATTGATGTACACATCAGCCGGTTGAGGGCCAAGATCGACAAGGAATTCGAGACTCCGTTGCTGCAGACGATTCGGGGTGCAGGGTACATGCTCCGTGAAACTGCTTAGCCAGTTACGAACCTCGTCTTTTCAACTGGCGCTGCTGTACATGGTGGTGTTTGCCACCTCGGTGTTTTTGTTGTTGGCGTTCATCTACTGGCGCACCGCCGGTTTCATGACCGCCCAGACGGACCAGACCATTGAGGCTGAAATTGCCGGTCTCGCGGAGCAATACCGCGGGCGGGGCATCAATGGTCTGATTACCATCATCCGTGAACGTGTTGCACGGGACCCCAACGCCAAGTCCATCTACCTGCTGACCACCGACGACTTCCTCAAACTGGCGGGCAATGTGGAAACCTGGCCGGAAGGGGCGCGGTCGGAAAGTGGCTGGATCAACTTCACCCTCAACGAGTCCGTGGGCTGGCAAGGCCCGGAACGACTCGCCCGTGCCCGCATCTTCGAGGTTCAGGGCGGCCTGCGCCTGCTGGTGGGTCGGGACGTTGACGAATTGACCAACCTGAAGCGGGTGATCGAAACGGCCATCAACTGGGGGATGGGCATTACCCTGGCGCTGGCGTTGCTCGGTGGCTTCCTCATGAGCCGAAGTACGACCAAGCGCATCGAAGTCATCAACAATACCTCCCGACGCATCATGAACGGCCACCTGTCGTTACGGATACCCACCCGGGGCACCGAAGACGATTTTGACCAGCTGGCCGAAAACCTCAACCAGATGCTCGACCGCATCGTTTACCTGATGGAAGGTATTCGCCATGTGTCTGACAGCATTGCCCACGACCTGCGAACTCCCCTGACGCGGCTGCGCAACCAGCTGGAAAACACCCTGATGTCGGTGGATAACGACGAAGCGCGGGAACAGGCCGGTCGCGCGGTGGCGGAAGCGGACCAGTTGCTGGCCACCTTCAACGCCCTGCTGCGGATCGCACGGCTGGAGACCCGGGGCAATTCCGCCGACATGAAACCGGTTTCCCTGGATGAGCTGGTCAGCGACGCCTGCGAACTGTACGAAGCCCTGTCCGAGGACAAGGAGCAGGTGTTCGAGCAGGCGCTGGACAAGCAGGTGATGATTGAGGGCGACCGGGACCTGCTGTTCCAGATGGTCAGTAACCTCATCGACAACGCCATCAAGTACACTCCCGAAAAAGGCATGATCCGCGTGGCGGTTCGCCGCGAGGGTAACGACTCCGTGTTCGAGGTCAGCGACAGCGGTATCGGGATTCCCGATGGGGAAAAGGATCAGGTGTTCCAGCGTTTCTATCGGGTGGGTAAGAGCCGGTCATTGCCTGGAAACGGTCTTGGTCTGAGTCTGGTCAGCGCGGTGGCGGAAATCCACCAGGGGCGGATCGAGCTGGCGGATCATCATCCCGGTGAAGAGCTGCCGGGGCTGACGGTTACCATCCGCATGCCTGCCTATTCGAACGTCAAGAAGCGGATAAAGGCAACGCAGGTGGATACGTCCGGTGGCACCGGAGAGCCAAAGGGCTCCCCGTCGGAGACATCCGGCGCCTAGGCGCCGCTGTCTTCAGTGGCCGGACACACCGCGGAAGCGGTTCACCCGGTCAATCACCGGGCGGAGGACCGCATCGGTGCGGGTTTCCACATAGGTCAGGATGCCGTCTACCTGGGAGCGACGACGATCAATTTTGGCCTGAATGCTGTCCCACTCGCCTTCCAGGTGCTTCTGCTCAACCATCAGAAAAGCCGCCAGATTGTGACGGTTGATGCGGCCGGTGATGCCATACTGGTCAAGGCGATAGCCAATGGCGTCGAGACCATTCAGTGCCGTGTTCATCAGTTTCTGTGTGTTCATAGGGTTCCCCGTATCGGTCAGGAAGATCGTTGAGTATTTACCGCGAACGCTATGCCGAATCTCTAGAGTGCGCAACCTAAATTCCCCCGCGCCGTGTTCCCTGACGAAAACGTAATAGGCCAGACAGCCCGGTGTAATCCCCACTGTGGATAATGGGAACTGTAGATTTGGAAGCCGGTGGTAATTACCGCTTGCTTCTCCCTCCAGCACAGCGCTAGCCTTACCCCGTTTTTTAACGGGGTTTTTTTATGCCCGTTGATCACACACTGACACGGACAGCAGGTCCCCATGGCACAGACATCCGGCGAACCAAAGCGACGAACCCGTTACATCACTCCGCAGGGCGAGCAGGCGCTGAGGGAAGAGTTGCGCTACCTGTGGAAAGAGAAGCGTCCCGAGGTGACCCAGGCCGTGCGTGAGGCGGCGGCACTGGGTGACCGCTCGGAAAACGCCGAGTACATCTATGGCAAGAAGCAGCTGCGTGAAATTGACCGCCGCGTACGCTTTCTTACCAAGCGACTGGATGAGCTGACGGTGGTGGACCGCCTGCCTGATGATCGTAACAAGGTCTTCTTCGGCGCCTGGGTCAATATTGAGCACGAGGATGGCCGTGAGCAGCGTTTCCGGCTGGTGGGGCCGGATGAGTTCGATCTGGGCCGGGGCTACCTCAGCATTGATTCCCCCATGGCCCGGGCGCTGATCGGTAAGCTGCTGGATGATGAGGTGGGTGTGCGGACGCCGGAAGGGTGGCAGACCGTGGTGATCACCGCCATCGAGTACGACGCCCTCAGTGAGGACAAGTGAAGGGTGTCACAAACCTGACTATGGATCGGGTTTTTTGTCGTCTTTGGCGATAGACTGATCAAAATTTGGCAGATTGATCAGTATTTGACTCGTTTCCGGTCAAATTGACAGCGGCAACGGGTTATCGACAGGCGGATGGTATGGAAACGCACACTTCACGGACAACGGCTGGCTGCGCGGCTTTTTTGGTGGCCTTGCTTTTACTCTTGCCCCTGGCGGCGCAGACCGCTTCGGCTGATGACGGCACGGAAGCCTTCGAATACCGCGAACGTTCCACCGTGGACACCATCCCCCTGCGTTCCCTGGAAGAAGAAACCCTGGCGAATACCGTCATCGAAGGGGGGCTTGAAGCCCCGGCCGCCGGTGTTCCGGTCCAGCCCCGCACGGATGAGGACTTCTACCTCGACCCGCTGGCACTGCAGCCCAGGGATACCCGCACTGACCTGGGGCGCTTCGAGATTCCGGTGGAGTTCCGTTTCAGCAACCCGAAGGTGATTCCGGGGCAGACCCACAGCAACAACTACTCGATCCGTCCGCCTGAGAACCGCACCTACGAAGCCCAGAACATCAACATGATCGGCCGTTAAGCGGCAACGATCCGGTCGCTGGCAGTTTTCCCCAGGACATCCTCATAGAAAAAGGTCAGCGCCTGGCTGGCCTGGTTCAATCGCGCCCGCGACAGCTGGATACGATCTTTCAGGTAACTGAGGAAGAGCTGGCGGTCGTCGGACGCCAGGTGGTCGGGATCTTTAAGGCCATGGAACAGCACAAAGCGGGTGATCCAGTGCAGGTACGTCTGCTCTGCCCGTTGATTGAGGTCGTGCTTGCGGATGGCTTCGTTCACTCGGCCAACGAGGCCCGGCTGGGATTGCTCCAGCGCGTCAGTCATATTCATGGTGGTACTTCCGGATGCGTCGTTGTTGTTATGGTGCGCGCATCTTATGACAATCGTTTGAATGTCGCAAAATTTTCCGGGCGGTGTAATAAACGGGGCCTGGAGGGACAGTTAACGCGGTCCCGGAGGCCCCTGGAAGCGGCTTATTTCAACGAATTGAGCTTGTCGATGTACTTCTGCATGGCCTGTTCGCTGGAGGTGCCCTTGAGCTCCGCCCAGGCGTCGTACTTGGCGCGTCCCACAAAATCCATCATGCCCGGGCGTTTGCCGCTGACGTCGCCTTCGGTGGCTTGCTTATACAGGGCGTAGAACTCCAGTTTCATCTCGTTGGAAGGCTTGAAGTCGCCCTCTGCGGTCTGGATGTAGTTCACGGCTTCGTCGAACTGGGTTTTTAGGTCACTCATCACGGGGTTCCTTTTCTCGTTGGGATGCGTCCGTTATTGACGGTCCCGCCGAGTATAGCCAGCCCGGTGCGAATCGTCATTGACCGATCTGCCTTGGCAAAAGTTTGCCCGAGCGCACACTTCGACTATTGGCTGGCCAATTTTTGCTTGAGCGGAAAGTGAATCCTGTGTAAGGTTTGACCCGTTGCGAGCCAGGAGGGTTCGCACCAGGGATAGAACAACTGCAAATGATTTGCACAGGGAGCAAGCGCATGTCCTCTAAAGACGGTTCCGTCGCGCCTAAAGAGCGCATCAATATCAAATACGTCCCCGCCACCGGTGACCAGCAGGCAGAAACCGAACTGCCGCTGAAGATGTTCGTGGTTGGTGATTTCAAGGGACAACCCGAAGAAACCCCCATCGAAGACCGCAAGGCCATCTCCGTCGACAAGAACAATTTCCGTTCTGTGATGAAAGAAGCCGGTCTGAGCCTGACCACGTCTGTGTCCAACAAACTGGAAGACAACGCCGACGAACTGCCGGTGAACCTGGAATTCCAGACCCTGGACGATTTCTCCCCCGACAGCATCGCCCGCCAGGTGCCTGAGCTGAACAAGCTGATTGAGCTTCGTGAAGCCCTGGTTGCCCTGAAAGGCCCGCTGGGTAATGTGCCGTCGTTCCGCTCCAAGCTGCAGGAACTGCTGGACAACGACGATGCACGGGACAAGCTGCTGGCCGAACTGGAACTGGCCACAGACGCGAACGAGTAAGTAGAGACTCACTCGCGAACTCCGACTTAATTCAAAACGTACTGAAGGGATGTGGTATGTCTGATACTGCTGTGCAGCAATCTGCTGCCTCCGAATCCGTAGCAGAAGGGTCCTTGCTGGACCAGGTCATGGCCAACAGCCGAATGGCGCCGGCCGACGAAGGCTACGACGTAGCGCGCAAAGGGGTGGCGACGTTCATTGCCAACCTGCTCAAGAGCGACGAGAAAGGCCAGCCGGTCAACAAGGCGCTGGTGGACCAGATGGTGGTCGAGCTGGATCGCAAGATCAGCGCCCAGATGGACGAAATCCTGCACGCCCCGAAACTGCAGGAACTGGAGTCCTCCTGGCGCGGCCTGAAACTGATGGTGGATCGCACCGACTTCCGCGAGAACATCAAGGTGGACATTCTGCACGCCACCAAGACCGAATTGCTGGAAGACTTCGAATTCGCACCGGACGTCACCCAGACCGGCTTTTACCAGCACATCTATTCCACCGAATACGGCCAGTTTGGCGGTGAGCCCGTTGGCGCGGTTGTTGGTAACTACGCGTTCACTCCCTCCACGCCGGACATGAAGCTGCTGCAGTACGTTTCGTCGGTCGGTGCCATGGCGCACGCGCCGTTCCTGTCCTCCGTTGCCCCGTCGTTCTTTGGCGTGGACAGCTACCAGGAACTGCCCGCCATCAAGGAACTGAAGGCCGTGTTCGAAGGCCCGAAATACGCCAAGTGGCGCGCCCTGCGTGAGTCCGAAGACGCCCGTTACCTGGGTCTGACCTCACCACGCTTTCTGCTGCGGGTGCCTTACGACCCCACCGAAAACCCGGTGCGCAGCTTCAACTACAAGGAAGACGTGTCCGCCGATCACGAACACTACCTGTGGGGCAACACCGCCTACCTGCTGGCCACGCGCCTGACCGAAAGCTTCGCCAAGTACCGCTGGTGCCCGAACATCATCGGCCCGCAGAGCGGTGGCGCCGTGGAAGACCTGCCGGTGCACCTGTTTGAATCCTTCGGCCAGCTCGAAGCCAAGATCCCGACCGAGGTGCTGATCACCGACCGTCGTGAATACGAAATGGCTGACGAAGGCTTTATCGCCCTGACCATGCGCAAGGGCAGCGATAACGCGGCGTTCTTCTCCGCCAACTCGGTACAGAAGCCCAAGCAGTTCCCGAACACCAAGGAAGGCAAGGAAGCGGAAACCAACTACAAGCTGGGTACGCAACTGCCTTACATGATGATCGTGAACCGTCTGGCGCACTACATCAAAGTGCTGCAGCGCGAGCAGATCGGTTCCTGGAAAGAACGCCAGGACCTGGAGCGGGAACTGAATACCTGGATTCGCCAGTACGTGGCTGACCAGGAAAACCCGCCGGCAGACGTTCGCAGCCGTCGCCCACTGCGCGCCGCGCAGGTGACCGTGTCTGACGTGGAAGGCGATCCGGGCTGGTACCAGGTTTCCCTGGCCGTTCGCCCCCACTTCAAGTATATGGGCGCCAACTTCGAACTGTCACTGGTTGGCCGGCTGGACAAGGATTAATCCGTGTTCAATCGCCCGGCCAGCGATGGATCGCAGGTCAGTGGCGGCAGCCTGTTCGAACGACTGGAGCAGGCGGCCGCACCGGCTGGCCAGAGCATCGGGGAAGTGACCCACGTTGTTGAATCCATCAAGCGCCACCTGGTCCGCCTGCTGAATGCCCACCCGGGCAACAGCGCCAGCGTACCGGATCTGGGCTTGCTGGATTTCAACGACGCCACGCTTGGCACCCACGATCTGAGCGTTCAGATCCGCGGCGCGATCCGACAGTGCATTGAGAAGTTTGAACCCAGGGTAAAGCGGGTGGATGTGGTGGCCTTGCCACCGGGTCCGGACCCGCTGCAATTGAAATTCCAGGTGACGGTGTATCTGAACATTGCAGGAAGCGATGACAGAACCACGATCGATTTGGTACTGGATGACAAGCGCTACTACCGAGTGATGTGAACTGTCTGTCACCGGTATGTAGTAAGCAGACAAGGATGAGAGCGGGCATGTAGTCAGGCTTCCAAAAGTGTGCGGAGCCATGGATGGCGGAGCCCAAGCGCCCATGGATGGGCTTGCAGCGTCTTTTGGAAGCCTGACTACATGCCCGCTCGGAGTCAGCGGGGAACAGCGATACCTTTTCTTGCGGGAAAAAGAACTCGCTTCGCTCAGACACCTTTCTTCCCTACAGAAAAGGTATCGCCATTCCCCTTGATCAGACATTGGTGCAGTGGTCTTTATGAAGTTGAATCGGTTTTACAGGGATGAGTTGAGCTTTCTTCGATTGCAGGGCCGGGAATTTGCGGACGCCCATCCGCAGCTGACCCGTTTTCTGTCGGAGCAGAGCACCGATCCGGATGTGGAACGCCTGCTGGAAGGCTTCGCCTTCCTGACCGGCAAACTGCGGGAAAAAGTCGAAGACGAATTTCCGGAAATCACCCATTCGCTGCTGAACATGCTGTGGCCGAACTACCTGCGGCCCGTGCCCAGCTGCACCATCATGCGTTTTGACCCGCAGCTGCATGCCATCAGTGAGCGCCAGAAGGTGGACCGACACACCGAAATCAAAAGCCGGCCACTGGGCGATGCCACGCGTCAGACCCAGTGCCGCTTCCGCACCTGCCGCGCCGTGGATGTATATCCGGTCAGCGTAGCGGCGGCCCACGCGGAACACTCGCGGGAAGTGTCCTCCGTGACCGTGGACCTGGCCCTGCATACGGACCAGCCGCTGTCGTCACTGGGCATGGACAGCCTGCGATTCTACCTTGGCGGCGAAAGCCACATTGCCGAGACCCTGTTCCTGTGGCTCAACCATTACCTGGAGCGCATTGAACTGGTGGTGGGCGACTCGGTGTACAGTATGCCGGCGTCCCTGCTGCAACCGGTTGGCTTCGGCAACGACGAAGCCCTGTTGCCATACCCGAAGAACGCCTATCCGGGTTACCGCATCCTGCAGGAATACCTCAGTTTTCCCGAAGCCTTCCGCTTTGTGGATATCCATGGCCTGGCGCGTCGGTTGCCGCCGGTGCAGGCGGATGAGATCAGCGTGCGTTTCCACTTCAGCCGCATCCTGCCGCCGGACGCCAAGGTGCGGGAAGACAATTTTCAGCTCTACTGCACCCCGGCGGTGAACCTGTTTACCCACGAAGGCGAGCCCGTCGACCTGAACGGGCGTCAGACCGAGTATCGGATTTCACCCTCCAGCCGCTCCCCGGACCATTTTGAGGTGTTCAGCATTGAGCAGGTGGAAGGTTGGCTGGAAGGGCGCTCAGGGCGCGGTGAGCCACGCATTTACACCGCCTTTGAAAGTTTCCAGCACGAAGTGGAGCGGGATCGTGGCCGCACCGCACTGTATTACCGGGTGCGGGCGCGGGACAGTGTTCGTGGTGATGGCTTTGATCACTATATGTCGTTTGTGCGCGGGGACGAATCCGAGTGCATGAGTCGTCAGGAAGCGATCTCCCTGACCCTGACCTGCACCAACCGCCAGTTACCCAGCCAGCTGGCGGTGGGCGAGATCTGCATGGCGACGGAAAGCACGCCGGCGTTTGCCACGTTCAGCAACATCACCCGTCCGACGGCCACCTTACGGCCAACCCTGGACGGCAGCCTGCTGTGGACGCTGATCTCCAACCTCTCGCTGAATTACCTGTCGATGCTGGATGTGGATGCCCTGCGCACGGTGCTGCGGGTGTACGACTTCCGCGCGCTGGTGGACCGGCAGGCGGAGCGGGTGTCCCAGAAGCGGCTGGCCGGCATTTCCGGTATCGAAACCTCGCCGGTGGATCGCATGGTGCGGGGCCTGCCGGTGCGGGGTATCCGCTCGGTACTGAAACTGGACCAGAGTGCGTTCGCCTCGGAAGGCGACCTGTACCTGTTCGGCACGGTTCTCAGCCAGTTCTTTGCGCTTTACGCGAGTATTAACGCCTTTCACCAACTGGAAGTGGTGAATACAGACAATCAGGAACGGTATACATGGACGTTACAGCAAGGTCAGCAGCCGCTGATGTAGCCGAGCTGCAACCCGTTCTGGGCAATGCGCGGCGGTACAACTTTTTCCAGCTGGTGGACCTGATCCACCGGCACCACGGAGACGACCTGGAGCGGGCACAGGACGACCAGCCCCGTCGTGAACGCATTCGCTTTTCGGCCTCGGCCGGGCTTGGGTTTCCGGGCAGTGACGTGGTTTCCGCGTTCTCGCCGGAGCATGAGCACGCGCCCTACCAGATGGAAGTGAGCTTCCTGGGCCTGCACGGATCGCAGTCGCCGCTGCCTGGGTACTATCTGGAAGACCTGGCCTGGGAGGCCGGACAGGATCTGGGAATTCGTCGCCACTTCCTGGATTTCTTTAACCACCGGCTGGTGACCCTGTTTCATCGGGCATGGCGCAAATACCGCTATTACGTGCGTTTCCGCCCGGGTGCCTCGGACGGCTTTTCCGAGCACATCTTTGCACTGGCGGGCCTGGGTGACCGCCGGCTGCGGGACGCCACACCGGTCAACTGGTCCAAGATGCTGGCTTACGCCGGCCTGATGGCGGGGCGCAGCCGGTCGCCGGATGTGGTCAGTGGCATCGTTGCCCATTGTTTTGACCTGGACGACGTCAGTATCGAGCAGTGGGTGTTGCGCCGGGTGGCGATACCCCGGGATCAGCAGACCCGGCTTGGGCAGGCCAACGCGGCACTGGGCCACGATACGCTGGTCGGCTCCGGCGTGCGTGATCGCAGCGGCAAATTCATCCTGCGCCTGCGCAACCTGGATCGCCAGCGGTTTGCGGATTTCCTGCCCAATGGCAAAGACCATCAGCGGCTGGTGAAACTGGTGGAATTCACCACCCGGGAACAGCTGGCCTACGATCTCGAATTGCAGATGCGCCCCAAGGATGTGAAACCGATGCAGACCGGCGCGGACGTGCGCCTGGGCTGGAATTCGTTTGTAACCCCAGAGAAAGCCCGAAAGCTGCCGGCGGTTCGCCTGCAGATTCGTCGCTGATCAGCCGTCATGACACAGGGAAAGGACATGGGCGAGTCACTGAAACTCCAGATAAGCAACCCCACGGTCGTTGGCAGCGGCCTGCCGCCGGAGTATGAATTCTCCACCGCTGGCGGCTCCATCGGCACCGCCACCAGCGATACCTGGCAGCTGTCGTCCCATCGCACCGGGGCCACCGCGGGCCACGCGGAAGTCCGCTTCATCGATGGGGTTTTCTGCCTGATCGATCGTAGCGGTCGCACCTACATCAACAGCGCCAGTCAGCCCCTGGGACGGGGCCGGCGGGCACGCCTGAAAAGCGGTGACGTGATCACCATTGGCCGTTACCGCATTCGCGCTGAACTGGGCGCGGACCGGTCATCCGGGACAGATCCGTTTGCGGTGGAAGCCGGGGAAGACCACACCCTGGTCAACGTGGAAGAGGGTGAACTGACCCGTTCGCAGCGACAGCAGCCGGAGACCGTCGGTCACGAACCGCTGAACGGTCTGGCACCGGCGGCGGGGCAACCGGTCAGTGATGATCCGCTGGAGCACTGGCAGGGCCGGGACGCCGGGGAGAAGACACCGGAGGATCTCCGCGAGCGCACGCTGCTGGCCAGTCGGCCGGAGTGGTTCGCCGCCGAGGGTGAAGTCACCGATCAATACCGGGAGCATCGCGACGTGGCGATGGGCTTGCCGGTCAGACAGGGAGAGCAGAACAGCATGCCCGAAGCCACGGTCGAATCGAACGGAAGAGCGGCCAGCGACCAGAGCCGCCAACACATCAGTGGCGCCCCGTTACTCCGGGGTATGGACACCGACCTCGGCTTTGCCGACAGCAACGAAATGCGGCTGTTTCTGGAAGAGGCGGGCCAGACCCTGAAAGCCACCGTGGACGGCCTGCTGGCGTTGCACCAGAGCGAAGACAGCCGCCACCAGGCCTTGCGCACTCGGCTGCAGCCCATTGAGGACAACCCGCTGCGACTGGGTCAGGACTACCAGGACACCGTGCAGACGCTGTTCGCCAGCGAGCGCAGCCCGGTTCACCTTTCTGCGCCAGCGGCGGTGAGTGAGAGCCTGCAAAGCCTGCGTCACCACCAGCTGGCCACCCGGGAAGCGATCAGTGAAGGGCTGGAAGCCATTCTCCACGCGTTTTCACCGGAAGCGTTGCTGCGCCGGTTCCACGGCTACCGCCGGGGCCTGCAGCAGCATGAAGACGAGGGCCGTTGGGCCTGGGATATGTACGAGCACTATTACCGTGAACTGAAATCCAGTCGTCAGCAGGGATTCGAACGCCTCTTCCAGGAAGTGTTCGATCAGGCTTACGACCAGCAATTGCGTCAATTACAGAGGGAGGATCTGTCGTGAAGTACTCTATAGGGATATTACTGGCCGCTGTTCTGGTGTTGGCGGGGTGCAGCACGCCCTACAACGCTGTGTCGAAAACCGCCAAAGTACTCTGGGACCCGGACATTCCGGTGGGCTACCCGGAAGACCTGCCCAGTCGCGTGGACCTGACCATGCTGGCGGAGCCGAACGTGAACCCGAACGAATCGCTGGCGCCGACGCCGATTGCCTTTCAGGTCATCGAAATGCGCGACAGCTCCATGCTCATGGCGGGGGATTTCGATCAGTTGTTGAGTGACCTGGAAGATTCCCTGGGCCAGAACTACATCGATCACGATGACTATTCCCTGGTGCCCGGTCAGTTCCGCTTTATCGAGCCGTTCGAGATTGATAAGGACACGCGGTTCATCGGCATTATTGCTTTCTACGCCTACCCGAACCTGTCCCAGTGGAAAAAGGTGGTCAAGGTGGACCCCATGGGCGGTCGCTACCACCTGCTGGTCAACCTGCGGGAGCGGGAAGTGAAACTCAGACGTTCGGATGAATCCTGATGGCAGTCATGAATCGTGTGGTCTGGAGTGACGGGCTGTTCATCAAGCCGCAGCACTTCCAGCAACAGCAACGGTATCTGGAACACCAGATCAATGAACGGGCGCTGGCGGTTTCAGACTATCTGTATGGATTCAGCGACCTGGCGCTGAACGACGAATACCTGAGCTTTGGCCGCATCGGACTGGTACACGCCCGCGGACTGTTTCCCGATGGGACCCGGTTCAGCCTGCCCCAGGACGATGTGATGCCGGAGCCGCTGGAAATCACGGACGCGTCCGTGGCCAACCAGGTGGTGTACCTGGCCTTACCCCTGGGCAGCGATGCCCTGGCGGAGGTGGAATGGCCGGAAGCGGCGATCGCGGGGCGTTTTCGCGCCCACAGCGAGGAAATCCGCGATCTGCATTCCATTGACGGCGATGCCCATGCCATTGATGTGGCCCGCGTGGCACCGCGCCTGATGCTTGAGCGGGAAGATCGCAGCGCCTACGCCGCGCTGGCCATTGGCCGGATTCTGGAAAAGCGTCCGGACGGCAGCCTGGTGATGGACCCGAACTTCGTGCCCACCATGCTCAGCGTGCGGGCCGCGCCGCGTCTTCAGCGTTTCGTGGGGGAGATGGCGGGCCTGATGAAAGAGCGTGCCCGCAACATCGCCGAACGGGTCGGCGCTCCGGGGCAGGGCGGTGTCGCGGACGTGGCGGACTTCATGCTCCTGCAGATGCTGAACCGCGCTCACCCCCGTTTCATGCATCTGGCACGGCTGCGGCAACTGCACCCGGAACGTCTGTATGAGGCCCTGCTTGAGCTGTGTGGCGAGCTGGTGACCTTCACCGATGAAAGCCGACTGCCGCGCGAGTACAGCGCGTACGACCACGATCTGCCGGAGGGCTCATTCACTCCGTTGATGCAGGTGTTGCGACAGTCCCTGAGCACGGTGCTGGAGCCGCGTGCGCTGGCGATCCAGTTGCAGGAACGCCAATACGGTCTGACGGTGGCGCCCATCCAGGACGCCCAGTTGATTGGCAACGCCGAATTCATCCTGGCGGTCAAAGCCGACATGCCGCTGGACGATTTGCGCAAGCAGTTCACCCAGCAGTGCAAGGTGGCCTCGGTGGAGAAGATCCGCGATCTGATCAGCCTGCAGTTGCCGGGCATTCCCCTGTCGCCGCTGCCGGTTGCACCGCGCCAGTTGCCGTACCACGCCGGCTTTGTGTACTTCCGTTTGGACGACCAGAGCCAGGCCTGGCAGATGCTCGACAACGCCAGCGGGTTCGCCTTCCACGTGGCCGGCAGCTTCGCGGGCATGGAAATGCAGTTCTGGGCAATCAGGAGTTAAATCATGGCAGATGCACAGGTGATGGATTCACCCAAAGGCAACATGGATACCGGTAGCAGTGCGTTCAGTGATTTGCTATTCGCGGACGCCCGCGACCCGGATCGCGGCACCAGCCGCGAGTTCGCCAACGACCAGTTCCAGCTGCGTGGGCTCGAAGACAACCGTCTGATCGATGCCGCCACACCGCTGCTGGGACTGGTGATTCGCGTGCGCCGGCTGGCGGATTTCCGCGAGGTGGAGACCCTGTACCGTCAGGTGGTGGATGAAGTGGCCGCCATTGACCGGGAACTGGTGGAGCAGGGCTTTGAACGGCCCACGGTCGTGGCCTACCGTTACGTGCTCTGCGCCTTCATCGACGAAGCGGTGCTGGGCACTGACTGGGGCGCCCACAGCATCTGGTCGCAGCATTCGCTGCTGTCACGTTTCCACAACGAAACCTGGGGTGGTGAAAAGGTCTTTGCCATCCTCTCCCGCATGGAGCAGGAGCCCCAACGTTACCGTGAAATGCTGGCGTTCATCTACCTGTGTCTGTGCCTGGGGTTCGAGGGTCGCTACAAGGTGATGAGCAACGGCCGCGAGGAATACGAACAGATCATTCGTGGCCTCCACGAACAGCTCAAGGGCCTGCGGAATTCCGACGACGACCAGCCCCTGACGGACGCGCTGGGTCACGTCACCCCGGCCCGCAACCGCCTGCGCAGCGGCTTGCCGGTCTGGGGCATCGGTGGCCTGTTTGTCCTGGCCATGGCAGGTATTTATTCGCTCTACAACATGGCGCTGAACGAACGCATCAGGGATGTGCTCAGCGTACTGGAACAACTACCGAAATAAGGATATCACTGTGATTCGGGTAGAACTGCCGGCGCTTATCGGGCGCCTGAACGACATTTGCCGCCAGGGACTGGAGTCCTCCGCGGCCCTTTGTATCAGCCGCCAGGGCGCGGAGATCACCCCGGCCCACCTGCTGTTCAAACTGCTGGAGACGCCGTTTTCCGACGTGCGCCAGATTCTTGCGCAGGCCGGTATCAACCATCATCAATTTCAGCCGTTGGTTGGTGACAGCCTCAACGGCGAGCCCCGGACCGCCGAACCGTACCCGTCGTTCTCGCCCCTGCTGGTGGACCTGCTGCAGGATGCCTGGCTGCTGGCCTCCACCGAACTGGGTCATCAGGAACTGCGTTCCGGGGCGATCTTCCTGGCCCTGTTGATGAACGCGGATCGCTACCTGATGCCGCAGGTCAGCAAGGCGCTGGTGGAGATCAACCGCGAACACCTGCGTAAACAGTTCGACCGGGTCACCGACGGGTCCGTGGAGCGCCCGGAACTGAAGGGCAAAGAGGGTGAGGCCGCTGCCGTCGCAGCAGACCTGGACCCCCTTAAACGGTACGCCACGGACTTCACCAAGCTGGCCCGGGAGGGCAAGCTGGACCCGGTGGTGTGCCGTGATGCTGAAATCGACCAGATGATCGACATCCTCTGCCGCCGCCGTAAGAACAATCCCATCGTGGTGGGCGATGCGGGCGTGGGCAAAAGCGCCGTGGTGGAGGGTCTGGCCCTGCGCATTGTTAACGGCGATGTGCCCGAACGCCTGACCGCCGTGGAACTGTGGACACTGGATATGGGCGCGCTGCAGGCGGGTGCCTCCGTCAAAGGCGAATTCGAGAAGCGCCTCAAGGGCGTGATCGAAGCGGTCAAAGGCTCCGCCACGCCGATCATCCTGTTCATCGACGAAGCCCACACCCTCATCGGCGCCGGCAACAGCGAGGGCGGCTCTGACGCCGCCAACTTGCTGAAGCCCGCCCTGGCGCGTGGTGAGCTTCGTACCATTGCCGCCACCACCTGGCGCGAGTACAAAAAGTACTTCGAAAAAGACCCGGCCCTGAGCCGCCGTTTCCAGCCGGTGGCTCTGGACGAGCCTACCCCGGGCGAAGCGGTCCACATCCTCCGCGGCCTGCGCACCGTCTATGAAAAAGCCCACAAGGTGCTGATTGCCGACAGTGCCCTCAAAGCTGCCGCCGACATGCCTGCCCGTTACCTGGCTGGTCGCCAGCTGCCGGACAAAGCGATCGATGTACTGGACACCGCCTGTGCCCGGGTCAGTCTCAATCTCAGCACGCCGCCGCGCCGCCTCAGCCATGTGCGCAGCGAACTGCACCAGATGGCGATGGAGCAGGACCTTCTCACCCGCGAACACACACTGGGTCAGGCCGTAGACGCCGATCGGGAAAGCGAACTGGCCGGCCGCATCGCGGTGTTGGAAGAAGAATCCGTAGCGCTGGAACAGAGCTGGAACGATCAGCGTGAGCTGGTGGCGCGACTGGTTGAGATCCGCGAGCAGATGCTGACCAGCGAAGCCGATGCGGAGCCGACCAAAGCCACGGATAGCGAGCAGGCTGGACACAAGCTGGAAGAGCGCCCGGACCTGAAGAGCGAAGCGGCCGCCATCGAACAGGAACTGGCGGAACTGCAAGCCGACGAGCCGCTGGTCCACGCTCGCGTCGACGCCCGCCAGGTGGCCGAAGTCATCGCCGACTGGACCGGCATCCCGGTCAACCGCATGACCACCGACGAGCTGGAAAAGATCACCCATTTGCCGGCTTACCTGCAGCACCACATCAAAGGCCAGGACACAGCCATTGATTGCCTGCACCAGCACCTGCTCACCGCCCGCGCCGATCTGCGCCGCCCCGGTCGACCCATGGGCGCGTTCCTGCTGGTGGGCCCCAGTGGTGTGGGCAAGACCGAAACCGTGGTGCAACTGTCCGAACTGCTCTACGGCGGCCGCCAGTTCCTCACCACCATCAACATGTCCGAATATCAGGAAAAACACACCGTCTCCCGCCTGATCGGCTCGCCCCCCGGCTACGTGGGCTTTGGCGAAGGCGGCGTCCTCACGGAAGCCATTCGCCAGAAGCCCTACTCCGTGGTGCTGCTCGACGAAGTCGAAAAGGCCCACCCGGAAGTCCTCAACCTGTTCTACCAGGCGTTCGACAAGGGCGAGCTGGCGGACGGTGAAGGCCGCCTGATCGACTGCAAGAACGTGGTGTTCTTCCTCACCTCCAACCTCGGCTACCAGACCATCGTCCATCATGCCGATGAACCGGAGAAAATCGAGGAGGCCCTCTATCCGGAACTGGCCAACTTCTTCAAACCGGCGCTGCTGGCCCGCATGGAAGTGGTGCCCTACCTGCCACTGGGCGAAGACACCCTCAATCGCATCGTCGGCGACAAACTCCAGCGCCTGGCAGACCAGATCAAGAACCGCTACCACACCGACGTGGTGCTGGAAGACGGCCTGGTCGAAGCCATCCGCAGCCGCGCCACCAGAAGCGAAAATGGCGCCAGGATGCTGGAGTCGATTATCGAAGGTGAGTTGTTGCCGCCGATTTCGCTGGCATTGTTGGAGAAGCTGGCGGCGAGAGCACCTGTGAAAACGGTGACACTGGGCGTGGATGGAAATCGATTCGTCGGAACCGTTGCCTAAGGTAGCTGAAATGTAGCGTAGCCTGCGGGGTGGTTCTCCAAAACCCTGCGGAGCCATGGATGGCGGAGCGGAGCGTACAAGGATGTATTCACAGCGTGTTTTGGAGAACCACCCCGCAGGTTGCGCGGTCGGCGAACTCCATAGAAACCCAACAGGAAGTGTAAGTATGGGACGGATGCAGATGGAACTGCACACCGGCATCGACCTGGCAGTCGCACTGATCCGGCAGGACAACCTGCCGGCCTTGCTGAAAACCGCCACCCGGCAGCTGGAAAACACCTTCGGCCTGACCCGCTGCTGGGCACTGGAACTGGATCTGAGTGGCCGCACGCTCCATTGCGCGGAACTGGACGAACTCGGCGAATTCGACTGTGCCGACTTCAGTCATCCGTTTGCCCACGTGCTGCAAACCGGCAAGCCCCGGGAATTGAGCAGGGCGGCCAGTTACCGCCTTGACCACAGTGGCTTCCAGGCCCTGCTCGACGCCAGCGATCGACCACGATCCTTCTGGCTTGAACCGATCAAAGGTGACGATGGCCGGACCCTCGGCGTCCTGGTGCTGTGCCACGACGAGCCCGAATGGGACGGCATCACGGGCATGCCTCTGTACCAGGGCCTGAAGCAGCTGCTCACGCACCAGTGGGTCAGCCAGCTCCAGAGCCGCGATCAGGTCTGGCAACGCCGGTTGCTCAAACGCTCACTGGATCATCTCCACGACACCGAAACCGTACGCCGCCGCTGCGATCAACTGGCCAGCAGCCTGGTTGGCAGTTCCGCCGACATGACTCACCTGCGCGCCCAGATTATCCGCGCGGCCAGCAGCCAGCTTTCAGTGCTGGTGCAGGGCGAAACCGGCTGCGGCAAAGACCTGGTGGCCAAGGGTATCCACGACTTCTCCGATCGCGCCGGTGGCCCGCTGGTGGTGGTCAATTGTGCTGCCATTCCGGACACCCTGCTGGAGAGTGAGCTCTTCGGGCACACCAAGGGCGCCTTCTCTGGAGCCGACAACGCCAAGGAGGGCCTGCTGGCCCAGGCCGATGGCGGCACTCTGTTTCTGGACGAAATCGGCGACATGCCCATGGCGTTGCAGTCCAAGTTGCTGCGGGTGCTGGAGAGCCGGCAGTTTCGACCGCTGGGTGCCTCCCAGGAACAGCATTCCGATTTCCGGCTGGTGGCAGCCACCCACCAGCCGTTGCAGAAAGGCATCGAAGAGGGCGGGTTCCGTCGCGACCTGTTCTACCGACTGAGCCAGTTTCCGTTGCGGGTGACGCCCTTGCGGGAACGGCCACAGGATCTGGAGCCACTGTGTCGTCATTTCATTGCCCATTACCAGGCCCGTGAAGGCGCCGGTCCCATGGGGATCAGCAGCCACGCCCTGAACGCCCTGGCCGGCTACGCGTTCCCGGGCAACGTCCGGGAGTTGCGCAACATTGTGGAGTTCGCCTGTTTGCAGACCCCGGTGGGCGACGATATCCAGCCGGAGGTACTGCGCCTGGACGACTTGTTTGCCGAGCCGGAGAACCTGGCCTATGCCGGTCCCATGGCCGCACCGGTTCCGGGTTTACCAGCAGCGGAAGACATTCGCGATCTCAAGGCTGCCTCCCAGGCGTTCGAGGCGGCGGTCATTCGGGAGCGGCTTCGGCAATACGATGGCAACCGGGCGCAGGCGGCAGAAAGCCTGGGGTTGCCCAAACGAACACTGGCTCATAAATGTCTGAAGTATCAGGTAGCTGAATAATGACAATCAAACTCTCTTTCCCACCAGCGTGGGGCCTGTGGCTGATCGTCGCGGTTGTGCTTCCGATGCCGTCTCTCGCCAGTCAGCTTGAGGACGCACGCCAATGCACCGAAGAACCGCAGCGACTTGAAAGGCTCGCCTGCTTTGACGGGATCTTCGGGACGCCGGTGGAGGCGTCCGCCGGATCGGCGGAGCCCCGGGCCCAGCGCCCCCAGCGGTGGGTACGGGCGTACGCCCAGGAGCAGGCACGAACGCCCGATGATGGGCCGCTCTACAGCCACACAGGCGCAGAGGCCGGGCATCTGGTCACCCTGGCGGCTCTGGGTACAGAGCCCCCACGCCCCGTGCTGGCGCTGCAGTGCCATAACAACATCACGGAGCTGTCGCTGATGCTGCCGGAACCACTGGATGCGGAGCGCATTCGGCTGGGCTTCAGCAACGGCGAGGATCTCTGGCGGGTCAGGGACGGCGGGTTTGTCGTCAGTGGTGGTCGGGGGCTACCGGCAATCCGCGTGGCCAAGGCACTGACCGGTCGCACGGACGTCCGGGTGACCGCCTCACACGGCGAGGTGGATGGCCTGATGTTCGACCTTGACGGTTTCGGTGAGGCAATTGGCCCGCTGCGCAGCGAGTGCGGTTGGTAACAGGCAACGGTTTTTAGGAAAGGCAGGTTTTACATGCAGGTGGTTGAACAGCATCCCTACGTGGAACAGGTACTGGCACCGATTGGCGGTGAGTCCGGCATGGGTGAACCGCTGGGGGATGACGTCACCCTGGAGTTCCTGGAAAACGAGATCATGAAGATTGGCTCCCTGGCCCACAGCGACATCGACTGGCACAAGGTGGAAAGCGAGTCCCTGAGACTGCTGTCCGATCAGAGCAAGGATCTGAAGGTGCTCGGTTTCCTGTTGGTCAGTCTGCAGCGGGGTGGCAGCGGGGAACGTTTCGCCCTGTCACTGTTCCTGCTGAACCGGGTCATGGAAACCTGGTGGGAGCGCGCCTGGCCCTACCCTGGGGACAAGGGCAAGCGGGCGCGCAAGATGATGTTCACCCAGATGCTGCAGCGCGCGGGGAAGGAAGTCGGCTCGCTGTCGTTTGATGGCAGCGTGGGCGATGGTCGCAGTTTTTGCCTGCAAATGATCGGGCAACTGCTCCAGCAGGCAGCGGATCGCGCCCTGGCGGATGACGGCCTTTTTGATCTCAAGCGGGCGGTGGAAAAGCTGCCGGCGGAGTCGGAGCCCTCGAACGGTAACCCGCCGGCTCAGCCCACTGTCCGGCCAGAAGCCACTTCGGCCACTGCCAGCGCAAAGAGTGCCGCGACCTCGACTCTCGGTGAGTTGTCCCTGGACCCGTCCAATGAACGGGCGACCCGCCAGAGCCTGTTAAAAGTGGCAGATTTGCTGGTGGAGACCGCCCCGGATTCGGCGCTTGGCTATCAGCTACGGCGGCATGCCATCTGGCACGGCATTGCCACGGTGCCACCATCTCGGGATGGCGTCAGGTCCGACCTGGCCGCCGTCAGTGCCGACCGTGTTGCAGAGTATCGGGAGACTCTCGAAAAAGCGCCGGACATGGACCTGTGGAAACGCATCGAGCAAAGCCTTTCCGTCAGTCCTTTCTGGCTGGACGGTCACTGGCTGAGCGCCCGGGTTGCTGAAGCGCTGGGCCTTGACGGCTGCGCGGAGGCGATTCGATCCTCTGCCTGGTCGTTTGTGGAACGATTGCCGCAATTGGCGGACATGACGTTCAACGACGGCACACCGTTCCTGTGCAGTGAAGCCGCTGACTGGATGCAGTCGGCTCCGGCCAGCGCAGGTGCCAGCGGCGGTGCCAGCCCCTGGGAGCAGGCGTATGACCAGGCCCGCGAACTGGCTGGCAGCAAGGGTCTGGCGAAGGCCATGCAACTGCTGGAAGACGGTCTTGCCGGAGCGCGAGAGCCGCGGGAACGGTTCTACTGGCGCCTTGCCAGTGCCCGCTTGATGAAAGACAGCGGCCTGAAATCATTGGCTAGCCAGCAGATTCAGGACCTGCACCACCAGGTACGGGGCCTCGCCCTGGAAGAGTGGGAGCCGGGCCTGGTGGCCCGGCTCGAGAAACTGGTTTAACGGACTTAGCCCCAAGAACACCCTTTATCAGGAATGGATGCCATGTGGAGACAAGCATTACTCATCGGTCGACGAATTCTTCCCTACCTGCGCAATGCCGCACCGGTCGCACTGGCGTGCGGGGTGGTGGTGTTGCTGGTCGCCACCTGGTGGCTGGGACCCCGCCTGGAGATTGGCGGTGAGTACCCGCTGGTGGCCTGGCAGATGCGTGCGCTGGTTACCCTGGGCGTGGTGCTTCTGGTGGCCATGGTGTGGGGCGTCGCGCTGGCGCGTAAGCTGGGTAAGATCAACGCCGCCAAGGCGGAAGAACAGCGTGAAGAGGAAGACCCCATACTGCCCCTGGAGCGACGGCAGGCCCGGCTTCTGGATCGGCAGTTGCACGCGCTGAAAAGTAATCTTCCGGGCCGCAAAGGCCTCTACCGCCTGCCATGGTACCTGGTCATGGGTTTGGAAGACGCTGGTAAAACCAGCCTGATCCAACGCTCAGGCCAGACCTACACCCTGACCAATGTGACCCGCAACGCGCGGGCCGATCGTAACCCGCTGGGGTATGAGTGGTGGATCGGCGACGACGGTGTGCTGATTGACCCGGATGGTGAACTGCTGAGTCAGAACCAGGGCGAGGGCGCCACCGCCGAACTGCAGCAACGGTTGTGGCAGCACTTTATCCAGTGGCTGGAACGCAACCGGCCCCAGCGCCCACTGAATGGCGTGGTACTGACCGTGGACATCGCCCGCCTGAGCACCGGCAACGAGCAGCAGCGCAAGGCCCAGGCCATCCTGCTGCGCACCCGCCTGCGGGAACTCATGGAAACCCTGGGTTCGCGCCTGCCGGTGTATGTGAGCTTTACCAAGCTGGATTTGCTTTACGGCTTTGGCCCCTTCATGCGTACCCTGACCAAGGCGGAGCGTGAGCAGCCGTTGGGCTTCACCTTCCCACTGGAAGCTCAGATGGAGGGTGATGACTGGCTGGCGGAGTTCGCCGAGCGCTACACCGCCATGGTTGAGCAACTGAACCGGCGTCTGCCGGATGTGATGGCGGCCACCCGGGATGCGGAAGAGCGTGCTTCGGTGTATTCGTTCAGCCGACAGCTGGCTGGTTTGAAGCCGGTACTCGAACAGTTCCTGACCGACCTGCTGTCTGAGGATGCGTTTTCCACCCCGGCCCTGGTGCGTGGCACCTATTTCACCTCGGTGCTTCAGGAAGGCGTGCCGGAAGACGCCTTTGTGGCGGCGGCTGCGGCCAACTATCAATTGTCCGGACCGATACAGCCGGCCCAGCGTAGCGGCCAGTCCGCAAGCCTGTTCACCCACGGGCTGTTCCCCGATGTGATTTACCGCGAATCCGGCCTCGCCGGTGACAACCGCCGGGTGGTCCGCAGCCGTCGGCGACGGGTGGCGGTGGCTGCCGTGGTGGCGGTTTGCGCCGGTTTGGGTATGATGGCTGGCTGGCAGCATTATTTCATCAAGAACGCCGAGGCCGCGACGGCGGTGGAGCAACGGGTTCGCAGCTTCATTGATAACTGGCGGCCCATTGGTTACGAGCCGGATACCACGGGCAGCAACCTGCTGCAGCCACTGGATGAGCTTCGTGAGGCGACCCTGGCGTTTGGCGATTACCGGGAAAGCTGGCCGGCAGTGAAGGACATGGGGCTTTACAAGGGCCGGGCGGTGGGCCCGGAGGTCGAGGCTTCCTACCTGGATATGCTGGCTTACCAATACCTGCCGGCATTGATGCTGGGCGTCATGGGCGAGATGGCGGAGGCGCCGGATCACAGCTCGGAACGACTCAGTCATCTGCGTGTGCTGAGAATGCTCTACGATGCCAGCGGCCGGCGCACGGACATCGTGACCGATTACATGAGCGAATACTGGCAGGGGAAATTCCCGGGCCAGCGTGACCTGCAGCAGCGCCTGCGCCGTCACCTTGACTACGCCATGGCCCACACGGACCTGGCGGATCAGGTCCGCCAGGGGGATGTAACGGCGGACATGGCTCTGGCCCCGTTCCGCAGCAGCGTTCAGTGGGCCCAACATGAGCTGGGTCGGATCGCTACGACGGAACGGGTTTACGAAGATCTGGAGAAAGAGGCCGCGCGGGAGTTTGGCAGCCCTCTGGATCTGGGACGAGCTTCCGGGCCGGCCTTCAGTACGGTGTTCACCGCCCTGGATGAGAATGGAGAGCCGTTGGCGGAGGAGGCCGGGGCAAATCCCCTGGTCATCCCCTCGTTGCTGACACGGGACGGACTGGACTCCTGGTTCCTGCGTAAATCCGATGATGTCACGGAACTGGCGTTGGTGGATGCCTGGGTGCTGGGGCGTCGTGACAACGTCGACTTCAGCAAGTCCGATGAAGCCAGGCTGACAGCGGACCTTCAGTCACTCTACGCGGAGCACTACACCGAAGCCTGGCGCCAGGCCCTGAGCCGGGTGGATGTGCAGAGCTTTACCGATTTCAACCACGGCGTGCGGATTCTGGAAAGCCTGACCAGTGGCCACCAGCCGCTCCAGCAATTGCTGGGTCAGGTAACACGCCATACCCGACTGGTGCCAGCCGCCGCGGGTGGGGAAGGCGATGCCGACGCTGCCACTGCAGAGGCGGCCCGCAAGCTGCTTGAGCAGTCGTCCCATTTTGCGATGCTTCAGGAAATTGACCGTCAGTTTGCCGGGTTCAACCAGCTTGAACGTAAGCAGGGCGACAACCCAAGTGACCTGGAACAGTTGATGATGGTACTGGGTGACCTGCACGAGTACATGCGGGGTATCCAGGAAGCGCCGGATCGTGGCAAAGCGGCCCTGCAGGCGGCCCGCGCCCGGATGGGGCTGCAGGGTGCTGACCCGATCTTCACCCTGCAGCGGCTGGCGGGTAACCAGCCGGCGCCGCTCGACCGGATGATGGGCAAACTGGCGTCCGAGAGCTGGCGCGTGGTGCTGGATCAGGCGGTGGCGCAACTGGAGCGGCAGTGGTACCGGGAGGTCTACCAGCCTTTCCAGCAGACACTGGCCAGGCACTATCCGTTCAACCCGGCCGCTGGCCGTGATGCCGCCCTGCAGGATTTTGAGCGCTTCTTCGCGCCGGAGGGCGTGCTGGACACCTTCTACACCGACAACCTGAAGCTGTTCCTGGAAGACCATCCGGAGCACCTCGGCGGATCGCGTCGGACCGGGTTGGTTCGCAACGACGTCAAAGCGGCGCTGGGCAAGGCCGGTGATATTCGCCGGGCGTTCTTTACCCGTGGCGGTTCGCTGGACGTGGAGTTCGCGCTGGAGCCCCTGAACCTGTCCTCCAACAAGCGCCGCAGTGTGGTGAATGTGGATGGCCAACTGGTGGAATTCAGCCACGGTCCGCGTCAGAGTATTCCGCTGGTGTGGCCGAACACCCTGCGTGACACCGTTGAAAGTCGCATTACCCTGGTACCGACCCAGGTGAACCGCTCACCGCGCAGTCTGTCGGAGAATGGCCCCTGGGCGTTGTTCCGCCTGCTCGACAGGGCGGACATCACCGGGGTCAGCAGCAGCGCGGTGGACGTGAAGTTTGAGCTGGACGATGGCCAGATGCGTTATCGTCTCCACGCCGCCAGTAACACCAACCCGTTCACACAGGAACTTCTTGCGGGGTATCAGATACCACGCAGTCTGTATTAAACTACAGGCCGTCTGGCACAGGAACGTGCCGGGCGGCTATCAGTTAGCGCTTTTTACAGCACCACATTCTTCAGGGACCGAAGACATGCCCCAGGCAAGCGGACTGCAGTTCACCGCCACCATTGGCGAATTTTCCTCTGATCATTTTTCCGTTGTCGGCTTTGCGCTGACCGAACCCCTGTCCGGTCTGTTCC